>Ga0187840_10000001_pt1 | contig 201253 bp, 201 predicted proteins | sample OCT_B_HostDNA_FD_136652 | JGI IMG/M metagenome (GOLD analysis project Ga0187840, IMG submission 136652) | Extremophilic microbial mat communities from Yellowstone National Park, Wyoming, USA - OCT_B_HostDNA | ecosystem: Environmental > Aquatic > Thermal springs > Hot (42-90C) | place: USA...
CCCGGCCCGCTCGTAGATGGTGGCCAGGTCGGTGTACATGTAGCCGGGGTACCCGCGGCGCCCGGGAATCTCCTCGCGGCTCGCCCCAATCTCCCGCAGGGCCTCGCAGTAGTTGGTCATGTCCGTGAGGATGACCAGCACGTGGTAGTCGTGCTCAAAGGCCAGGTACTCCGCCACGGTGAGGGCCATGCGGGGGGAGAGGATGCGCTCAATGGTGGGGTCGTCCGCCTTGTTGAGGAAGAGGACGGAGCGGCTTAGGGCCCCGGTGCGCTCAAACTCCTGGATGAAGTAGGAGAGCTCCCGCTGGGTGATGCCCATGGCGGCGAAGACCACGGCGAAGGGCTCCTCCTTCTCCCCTTCCCCGGAGAGGTCGGGGCGCACCGTGGCCTGCCGGGCAATCTGGGCGGCGATCTCGTTGGCGGGGAGGCCCGAGCCGGAGAAGATGGGAAGCTTCTGCCCCCGCACCAGGGTGTTCATCACGTCAATGGTGGAGATACCGGTCTGGATGAACTCCTCGGGCTTCCTGCGGGCCACGGGGTTCAGGGGAAGGCCCACGATGGGAAGCCGCTTCTCCGGGGTGATGGGGGGCAGGCCGTCAATGGGCTTGCCGATGCCGTTGAAGCGGCGGCCCAGCATCTCTTTGGAAACCCCGAGCCGGGCCACGTCCTCCACCAGGCTCACCGTGGTGGTGGCCAGGTCCAGCCCCGTGGTTTCCTCAAACACCTGGATGACGGCGTACTCCTCGGAGACCTCAATCACCTGCCCGCCGCGCACCCGGCCCGAGCCGTCCTTGATGTCCACGATGGCGCCGTAGGCCAGGTCCTTGGCGTTTTCCACGAAGAGCAGGGGACCGGAGATGTAGGTGACGCCGGTGTACTCCTTCTTCAAGAGGTCCATCTTCCCTCCCTAAGCCAGGGCTTTGAAGGCCCCTTCAATCTCCCTCATGGCCTCTTCAAAGTAGCGGGGGAACTCCTCCTCGCTCACGTAGCGGGCACGGCCGATGCGCTCAATGACGGGGAGCGCCAGGATCTCGTCAATGCTCACGCCCCGGCGGATGGCGGCCTCGGCCTCCTTGTAGAGGGAGAGGATCATCTTCATGATGCCGTAGGCCTTCCGCATGGAGCAGTAGGCGTCCACCTCGTGGTAGGCGTTTTGCTGCAAGAAGTCCTCGCGGATGATGCGCCCCACCTCAATGACCAGCCGCTCGGCGTCCTGGAGGGCGTCCGGCCCCACCAGCTGGACGATTTCCTGCAGCCCCGCCTCCCGTTGCAGAAGCTCGGAGATGGCGTCGCGAAGCTCGGGGTAGTCGGGGGCCACGTTCTCCCGGTACCAGGGGTCCAGGGCCCCCGTGAAGAGGGAGTAGGAGCCGTTCCAGTTAATGGCCGGGAAGTGGCGCCGGAAGGCCAAGGAGGCGTCCAGCCGCCAGAAGGCCCCCACGATGCGCAGGGTGGACTGGGTTACGGGCTCGGACATATCGCCGCCCGGCGGGGAGACCGCCCCCACGATGGTGACCGCCCCCTCCTCGCCCCCCAAGGTGACCACCTTGCCCGAGCGCTCGTAGAAGGCGGCCAGGCGGGCGGCCAGGTAAGGGGGATAGCCTTCCTCGGCGGGCATCTCCTCCAACCGGCTGGAGATCTCCCGCAAGGCCTCGGCCCAGCGGCTGGTGGAGTCGGCCATGAGGGCCACGGAGAAGCCCTGGTCGCGGAAGTACTCGGCGATGGTCACGCCCACGTAGATGCTCGCCTCGCGGGCAGCCACGGGCATGTTGGAGGTGTTGGCGATGAGCACGGTGCGGTGCATGAGGGGGCCCCCCGTCTTGGGGTCGGTGAGCTCGGGGAACTCCACCAAGACGTCGGTCATCTCGTTGCCCCGCTCCCCGCACCCCACGTAGACCACCACGTCAGCGTTGGACCACTTGGCCAGGGACTGCTGGGTAACGGTCTTGCCGCTCCCGAAAGGCCCCGGGATGGCGGCGGTTCCCCCCATGGCCACGGGGAAGAGGACGTCCAGGATGCGCATTCCCGTGAGGAAGGGGGTGTTGGGGTCCAGCTTGCGTTGCACGGGGCGGGCCCGGCGCACGGGCCAGGTGTGGTACATCTTGAGCTCGGTGCCGTCCTCGAGGACCACCACCGGCTCCTCCACCGTGTACTCCCCGGCGGGCTTCACCTCCTTCACCCGGCCCCTTACGTCGGGGGGCACCAGGATCTTGTGGGTGAAGTTGAACTCCGGGACCGTGCCGAGGACCATGCCCCCCTTCACCTCGTCCCCGGGCTTGACCCTAGGCGTCCAGGCCCATTTCTTTTCCCGGTCCAGGGCGTGGACCACCACGCCCCGGGTGATGTAGATTCCCGTCTTCTCCTGAATGCGCTCCAGGGGGCGCTGGATGCCGTCGTAGATGCCGTTGAGCATCCCGGGGCCCAGCTCCACCGCCAAGGGAAGCCCCGTGGAGACCACGGGCTCCCCCACCTTGAGGCCCGAGGTGTCCTCGTACACCTGGACGAAGGCGGTATCCCCGTCCAGGCGGATGATCTCCCCCACCAGGCCCTCGTTGCCCACCTTGCAGATATCGTACATGCGGGCCCCCAGCATTCCCTTGGCGATCACCGCCGGGCCCGCGATCTTCTCAATCACGCCTTGGATCATCTTCCCTCCATCCTACAACTTGATGTCAAAGCCGATGGTGCGCCGCACCAACTCGCGCATGTAGCCTTCCACGTCGGGGTTTTGGAAGGCCTCCTTCAGGCCCGCCATGGAGAGGAGGACGGGAAGGTCCTTCCCCCGCATGAGGCGCTCCACCGCCTTCTCCGGCTCGGGCAAAAGCCCCTGGTCCACGGCCACCAGGGCATACCCCCCTTGGCCCACCAACTTTTCCAAAAGGGCCTTGGCCTCCTCCGGGCTCTGGGCGGCGTAGGCCTCGAGGCCCGCCAAGCGAAAGCCCTGGGCGGACTCGGGATCGGCGATCACGGCGATCCTCATGCGCAGGCCACCTCCTCCTCCACCTGGGCCCGGGGCAGGCCGAAGTAGGCCCGCCGGGCCAAAAGCCTAAGCCGCATGGCCTCCCACTCCCGCTCCTTCACGTAGGCGAGGACCAGCCCCGCCCCCAAGGGGTCGGAAGCCCCCTTCCGCGCCTCCTTCAGGAGGACGCACCTTAGGCGCTTTTCCAGCTCCTTCAGGTCCCGCACCCCGGCCAAGGGGGCGAAGGGGGTACCGGATAGCTCGTCCAAGACGGCGTAGTCCCCCTCCAAAAGCCGGGCGAAGCGCACCCGGTCCACGAACCGCCCTCCCCGGACGAAAAGCCCCTCAGGGGATACCCCCTGCCCCTGGAGTTTGAAGGCGGTGCGCAGGTTCTCGGCGTCCACCTCCAGGGCCAGGTAGTCCCGCAAGAAGGGGGCCTCGAGGGCCTTGGCCGCCTTGGCCACGTCCTCAAAGAAGCGCTTGGCCAAAAGGGCCTCCACCCGGGTAAGCTCCTGGGTTTCCCTAAGGACCGCCCGCAGGGCCCGGGCCAAGGGGTGGCCGGGAACGGAGAGGACCTGGGCCATGCCCGGGAGATCCTGCGCCTCGTAGGCCTGGCGCCAAAGGGGTTCCTTGAGGGTCCCCGGCAGGAGGAGGACCTCCTCAAAGGAGCGGCCCGTGGCCTTGGCCCTTAGGATGGCCTGCAGGTTGGTCAGGTCGTTGCGCAGAAGGAGGAGGCGCACCGCCTCGCGGGCCTCCCCGGTGACGAGGCCCGGCAGGTCCCCCACGAGCCGGGCCAGGGTACGCCCCACCGCCCGGTCCACGTCGGGAAGGCCCTGCCCCGCAAGCTCCGCCCCGTAGACGCTTTCCGAAAGGAGGCGGAGGAACTCGGGGTAGGCCAGGTCCAAGGCCTCCTGGAAGAAGCTCTCCTTCAGGAGGCTTTGCCGCCTGGCCCGCACCCGGGCGTTTAGGTAGGCGAAGTCATCCGCCATGGCCTAGCCCCAAAGCACCGCGGCCACCTTGGCGGAAAGGGCGTCCCACGCCCGCTCCAGGCGGCCCTCTAAAGTATTTTCCACCTGGGTCTTGCCCTCTTTCCCCAGGGCCCGCACCCCAAGCCGCAGGGCGGGGTCGGCCACCAGCTCCAAGCCCCTTTCCCGGGCCAAGGGCTCCAGGTGGGGCAGGTTCTCCGGGTGGGAGGCCAGGCCCTTGGGCTCGGGCAGGGCGGCAAGGGCCTCCAGGGCGAGCTTCCTCAGCGCCTCCGGCCACTCGGGCTTTTCCGGCAGGGCCGCCAAGGCCTCCCGCACCCTGGCCCGCACCGCCTCCAGCACCTCCCCCTTGGCCTCGGCGCGGGCGGTGGCCAAAAGGAGCTCCCCAGCGCTTTCCGCCCGGCGCAGGGCGGCTTGGTACTGGGCCTCGAGGGCCCGCTTCCTCGCGGCCAAAAGGGCCTCGGCCTTGGCCTCCGCCTCCTTGCGCAAGCCCTCAGCCTTGGCCTTGGCCTCGTCCAGAAGGGCGCGGATCTCCGCCTCCACCTCCTGGCTCAAAATCGCTTCCAGTTTAGACATCTCCCCTCCTTGGGAAAAGGCCCTGCCCCAGAGGGGGCAGGGCCCAAGAAGCCCCTTAGAGCTTGCCGTTCAGGATGAAGGCGATGAGGAGGCCGAAGATCACCAGGGTCTCGGGCAGGAGCAGGAAGATGAGGGCGGTACCGAAGTTACCCCGGTCCTCGGCGATGGCCCCCACGCCGGCGGCCCCGATGCGGGCCTGGGCCACGCCCGTGCCCAAGGCGGCTAGGCCCACGGCGAGCCCCATGCCCACGGCGATGAGGCCCCGGTCCAAGCCCCCGGAGGCCGCCGCCTCCTCCGCCGCCAAAGCCAACGCGCCGAACACCGCTACCAGAACCAGAACGAGAAGCTTCTTCATCCTTACCCTCCCTTTACTGCGTCTCGCGGACGCTTTTGAACGGCCGGTATGGCCTGCCGTTCTCCTCGTAGAAACCGAACTTGGTGAAGAACTCCACCCAGATCAAACGGATGGGCTGGAGCATGTGGCCCAGGGTGGTGAGGAGGAGGATGAGGAGGTGCAAGACGCCCGCCACCACGATGCCCAAAAGCGCCCCCAAGAGGCCCATCCGCTCCGCCATGGCAAAGCCCACGTCCGTGAGCAGGCCCGCCAGGATACCGCCTGCGGCCCCCACGGCGTAGATACGGATGTGGGAGAGGATGTGCCCCGCCTGGGTGAAGATCTCCGGGATCATGAGCCAGATGCGGCTCATGAGGACCGCCAACAGGAAGACGCCAAAGCCTAGGTACATGAGGCCCGCAAGCCACCCCGCCTGCAGGTTCCCAAGGTACGAGGCGGCCAAGGCCAGGATGCCCACGAGCCCGCCCAGATACCCCACCCCTTCCCAGAAGTGGGCCATGTGGCGGTGCTTGAGCCCCAGGTAGGCCCGGAGGATGAGCCCAAAGAAGACCATGACCACGCCGAAGGCCACGGAGAGGAGGATGAGGAGGTTGGCGGTCTTGGCGGTGTCAATGCGGGGAATGAGGATGGGGATGAGGCCCGGGTGCTCCGGGGTGCCGAAGACCCCTAGGTGCTCTAGGAAGGTGCCGAAGAACTCCCCGTAGACGATACCCCAGAGCACCGTCCAGAAGACCATCCAGTTGAGGATGTAGACGAGCTTGGCGATCACCTGGGGCTTGAGCTTGAGGGCGAAGAGGTCAATGACCAAGGGCTCGTTCCGCTTCACGAAGCCGGAAAGCCAGCGCCCCAGGAGGAGGAAGAGGAGGGCGTAGCCGATGTCCCCCACGATCATCCCGAACCAGAAGGGGAAGAAGATGGGGACCACCGGGGTGGGGTCAAGGGAGCCGTACTTGGGCGTGTTCAGGAAGCTCACCAAGAGCTCAAAGGGCTTGACCCAAGGGGGGTTGTCCAAGGCCACGGGGATGCGGTCCGCCTCGTGGTGCTCGTCCACCGGTTCAAAGGCGTAGACCACCCCCTCCTTGTGCCGGGCCAGGGCCTCCTCCACCTTGGGCTTGGCCTTCACCGGCACGTAGCCCAAAAGGGCGAAGCCGAAACGGCCCGAGGCCAACTCCTCCAGGGCCTTCAGCCGGGCCACCTCGTCCTTGGCCCGGGTCCAGAGGCTTTGCAGGGTGGAGGTGGCCTCCTTGGCCAGCTTGGCCAGGGCCTGGCGCACCTCGGAAAGCTCCCTAGGGGCCGCCTCCGCCCGCTCCTTAAGCCTGCGGGCCGCCTGGGAAAGGGGAAGCTCCCCATAGGCCCCGGGCAGGCGGAGCTCGGCGAGGCCGGCGCGGGAAAGGGCAGCCTTGGCCGCCTCCAGGTCCCGGCGGTGGACCACAAGAAGGGCGGCAAGCCCCCTGGCGTAGGGCTCGCTGGCCAGGAGGAAGCGGTCTTCCAAGGCCTTTTGGAGCGCCTCCTCCACCAGGGGCAACTCCTTTTCCGTGAGGAGGAAGGGGACCACCCGGAGGAAGGGGCTTTGGTCCAGACCCTGGGCCAGGCCGGCGAGCTTCTCCAAAGGCTCCAGGTAAGCCTGGGCCAGGGAAAGCTCCTCCTCAAGCTCCTGCTTCTGCCGGGAAAGCCCCTCGGCGTGGCCCTGGATGGGGGCAAGGGCCTTCTCCGCCGCCTCGAGGCCCTCCGGGAAGGGCCGGGAAGGCGCCACCTCCTGGCCCAGGAGGGTCAGGGTGTGCTCAGCCCCCGCCGCCACCCCCTCCCAGCGCCTCAGTTCTTCCCTTTCCTCGGGGGAGAGCTTGTACTCGGCAAGCTCCGCCACCCTTAGGGTTTCCAGGTGCACCACCCCCGCCTGTTGCAGGCTATGGAGAAGCTCCTTGGCCCGGCCTTTTGGGCCCGCCAGGACCAGCTTCTCCATGGGGGCGATCACGGCAAGACCTCCTTGAGCACCAGGCCCACCGCCTCCTCCAGGCGGGCCATGCCCTTTTCCTTCACCGCCTGGGCCTCGGCCTCCGCGCGCTTGCGGTACTGGGCCAGGAGGGCTTCGGTTTCCCTGGCTTCCTTCGCCTTGTACTCCGCCTCCAGGGCCTTGCCCTTGGCCTCGGCCTCCTCCAGGAGGGCCTTGGCCTCGGCCTCCGCCCGCTTCAGGAGGTCCTCCGCCTCCTTCTTGGCGGCCTCGAGGCGGGCAAGGAGCTCCTTCTCCTTCTCCGCTAGGGTCTTGATAAGTCCCAGGCCTCCCATCGCCCCTCCTTATGTGAAAAGATGCGCAAACTGCGCCCGCCGGTCATGATACCGGCCACCGGGGCAAGCGTCAACCAACCCCGCCTAAGTATACTGAAGCGGTGAGGATTCTCGTCAACGAACGGGGGGCCGCCCGCCTCCTTGCCCGCCACCTATGGGTCTTCCGCCGCGATGTGGTCTCGGGCCCCGACACGCCGGGGCTTTACCCCGTGTACTGGGGCAAGCGCTTTCTAGCCCTGGCCCTCTACAACCCCCAAAGCGACCTCACGGTGCGGGCCTTCCGCTTCCGGCCCGCCCTGGACCCGGTGGAAGCCCTCCTGGAGAACCTGGACCGCGCCTTACACCGCCGCCTACCCCACCTGGAACGGGAGCCCGAAGGGGGCTTCCGCCTGGCCCACGCCGAGGGGGACTTCCTCCCCGGGCTCGTGGTGGACTACTACGCCGGCCACGCCGTGGTCCAGGCCACGGCCCACGCCTGGGAAGGCCTCCTGCCCGAGGTGGCGGAAAGGCTTAAGCCTTTGGTCCAAAGCGTCCTCGCCAAAAACGACGCCAAAAGCCGTGAGCTGGAGGGGCTTCCCCTCTATGTCCGCCCCCTTTTGGGGGAGGTGCCCAAGCAGGTGGCGGTGCGGGAAGGGAAGGTGCGCTACCTGGTGGACCTCCTGGAAGGGCAGAAGACGGGGGCCTATCTGGACCAGCGGGATAACCGCATCCTTATGGAAGGCTTTCAGGGGGAGAGGGCCTTAGACGTCTTCAGCTACGCCGGAAGCTTCGGCCTACACCTGGCCCTCGGCTTCAAGGAGGTCATCAGCGTGGACACCTCGGCGGAGGCCCTCAAGCGGGCCGAGGAAAACGCCCGCTTAAACGGCCTCACCCTCCAAACGGTGGAGGCCAACGCCTTTGACTACTTAAGGAACCTGGAGAAGGCGGGGGAGCGGTTTGACCTCATCGTCCTGGCCCCTCCCGCCTTCGCCAAGGGGAAGAAGGACCTGGAACGGGCCTACCGGGCCTACAAGGAGGTGAACCTCAGGGCCATCAAGCTCCTCAAGGAGGAGGGAATCCTGGCCACGGCGAGCTGTAGCCACCACCTCACCGAACCCCTCTTCTACGAGATGCTCCGGGAGGCCGCCCAGGACGCCCACCGCACCCTCCGCGTCTTGGAGCGGCGGGGCCAAGGTTTTGACCACCCTGTCCTCCTCACCCATCCGGAGACCCACTACCTGAAGTTCGCCCTTTTAGAAGTTCTCTGAAGCGCTCCCCCCAAGCCTCGGGCTCGGGAAGGGGTAAGGGGAGGTTCTCCCCGTCCTCCAAGAGGAGGAAAAGGGCCCTTCTGGCCCGGGCCAAAGGCCCCCCCGGCCAAAGGCCTACCTCCACCCCCACCACCCGCGCCCAGGGCACGGTCCGGGCCGGGCCCAAGGGGGGCCTCAGGACCAGGCGCCCGGGGTAAAGGGAAACCCGCCACCCCAGGCGGAGGCGCCACCAAGGGTAGAGGAGGACCCAGAGCCACGCGGGGGCCTCCCCCAAGGCGAAGGCCCCCGCCAAAAGGCCCACCCCGCCGTAAAAGGCCAGGGGGGAAAGCTCGGCGAAGGAGGCCTCCCAAAGGGGCCTTTCCCGCACGGGCTACCCCTCCCCGTGGAGCCTGGCGTAAAGGGGGGCGAGGTCCTCCGGGCGGAAGCGGGCGGTGTAGTTCTTGGGGGTCACCGGCTCCTCATAGAAGAAGGCGGGCAGGCGGTCGTCCTCGTGGGTGAAGCCCGCCTGATGGTTGAAGCGGTGCTCCAGCCTTAAGACCCCTTCCCCGAGCGCCTGCCAGAAGGCGGGGGTAAGGTGCGTGCCCAAGGCGGCGTTGATGCTCTCCACGATGAAGGCCACCTGCTTGTTGGTGACGCTCCCCCCGAAGACGCAAAGCCCCAGGCTGTCGTTGGCGGCGGCGTTCACCTGGGCCTGGTAGCTGGCCTCGAGGATCTCCTCGGGCTTCATGGCCCGGGTTTCCAGACGGGGGGCGTTCCCCGCCGTGTGGTCCGCCCCCTGGGCGGTGACCATCATGGTGATGCCCGTGGCCTCCACCACCCTGGGGTCGTAGGCGCTGATGGCCTGGCGCTTGATGACGGGGATGCGCGTTACCCCCAAAGCCTCCCCGAGCCGCGCCGTGCCCTGGGCCAGGAGGCGTGCCTCCTCGCTTGGCGCGTAAAGGGATTTGAGCTTGGCCTCCATGAAGGCGTAGTCCCCCCAGTCCGCCAGGCCCTTTTCCATGTAGAGGGCGAGGCTTGCCCCCGTTTCAATGGTGTCAATCCCCAGGTCGTTGGCCAGGCGGTTAAGCCTCGCCAGCTGGTCCGGGTCGGAAAGGCCGCAGTTGGTACCGAGGAGGCCGATGGTCTCGTACTCCAGGGGGGAGACCACCTCTTCCCCCTTTTCGTCCACGATGACGTTGGAGCACTGGATCACGCACCCCGGCATGCAGGCGTGGGTGTGCTTACCCCCCCGGGCCCTGTTGAGGGGGGCGATGTACTGCCCGCCCATGCGGAAGGCCTCCGGGGGGCTCATCTGGCCTTGGCGGAAGTTGCGCACGGGAAGCCCCCCAAAGGCGTTCTGGAAGTCCGCCATGCCCATGGTGCCGATGGCGTTGTAAAACTGCATGACCAAGGGGTCTTCCCGGAGGAGCTTGGCGTAGCGGCGCACCCCTTCCAGGACCTTGGGCTTGTCCCAGACCTCCACCTTCCCCGGCACCTCCACCACGATGGCCTTGACCCGCTTGGCCCCCATGACCGCCCCCACCCCGCCCCGGGCGGCGAGGCGGGAGGGCCTCCCGTCTATATCGGAAAAGGCGATGCCGGAAAGGAGCCCCAGGTACTCCCCCACGGGCCCCAGGAGGGCGAAGGCGATCCTCTCGCCGTAGGCGGCGAAAAGCCTCCTCGCCGCCTCAAAGTTCCCCAGGCCCAAAAGCCCCTCCGCCGGGTCACAGAAGACCTCCCCCTCCTTGGTAAGGCGCACCACCACCCACTCGGGGCTTTGCCCTTCCAGGACCAGGTGGGCCACCTTGAGCTGCCCCAGGGCGTAGCCGAAGGTGCCGCCCCCGTTGGCCTCCTTGATGCCCAGGGTGAGGGGGCTACGGGTGCCCACGCTGGTGCGGTTAGCGTTGGAAAACCCCGTGCCCGCCAGGGGGCCGATGGCGAAGACTAAGGGGTTTTCCGGGGAAAGGGGGTCAAAGCGGTAGGCTTCCCTTTCCCACAGGAGCTTCGCCGTGCGGTAGCGCCCGCCCCAGGCCACCTCTTCTGAGGGAACCCCCTCCCAGCGGGCCTTCTTCGCCGACAGGTCCAGGTAGAGCGACCGCCACATACTGCCCTCCGTCCCTAAGGCGAGTCTACACGTCTGGACCCATACCCCGCCCAAGCCCTCCCCACGTTTGCGTGCCCCTACTTCCTTATCCCGCGTAAGGAGTAGGCTAGAGGGGTGGAGAAGGACCTCCTAGACCTCCTCGGCCAGCACCTGGTGTGGCGCATCGGCCGCGCCGAGGAGGAGGACGTGCTCGTGGTACGGGTGGGCCTGGCCTCGGCCACACCCCGCTTTCGCGAGCTTCCCAGGCTCCTCAACGTTCCGGACACCGAGGTGGCCCGCCTGTTCAAGGAGGGCCGGGTGCGGGTGGAGTGGGTGGAGGGATGAAGGCCAGGCTTCGCCTACACCTAAACGGCGCCCCGCCCCAGGGGCTTCCCCTCGAGGTCCACTTCCAGGGCCCAGAGCTCCGCGGGGTACTGCGCCAGGAAAACCCCGTGCTGGGCGAACTGGTCCTCCCCTTCGCCTCGAGGGTGGAGGGCGACCGCCTCCTGGCCCTGCCCCTGGCTCCCCCCTCCCTCCGGGTGGAGGGCTTGGTCCGCCGGGCCCAAGAGGGATGGGAGCTGGAGCTAGAGCTCACCCTGGTCCTGCCGGAGGGGAAAAGCTGGGGCGAACGGGCCTTCGCCAAAATTCTGGAAGCCCTCTTCCACCGCCACCTGGAACGCACCCTTTCCGGCCAAGCCGTTTCTCCGGTATAGTGCCCTCTAAAGGAGGTGCCTATGCTGGAAATCCGGTACCTGGGCCACTCGGCGGTCTGGCTTTCCGACGGCAAAACCAAGGTCATCATAGACCCCTTCCTCACGGGCAACCCCCTGGCGGCGGCCTCTGTGGCCGAGGTCCAGGCCGACCTTATCCTGATAACCCACGCCCACGGGGACCACTTTGGGGACGCCGTGGCCCTTTCCAAGAAGGGGGGTGTGGTGGTCTCCACCTTTGAGATCGCCACCTACGCCGAAAAGCACGGGGCCAAGAGCATCCCCATGAACATCGGCGGCACCTACCGCTTTGAAGGCGGCTGGCTCAAGTGGACCCCCGCCTGGCACTCCTCCAGCTTCCCAGACGGCACCTACGGGGGAATGCCCATGGGGGTCATCCTGGAGCTTGGGGGCAAGCGCATCTACCACGCCGGGGACACCGCCCTCTTCTCGGACATGCGCCTCCTGGGCGAGGTGGGCCTGGACCTGGCCTTTTTGCCCATCGGGGACCACTTCACCATGGGGCCCGAGGACGCCCTGAAGGCCCTGGACCTCCTTAAACCCAAGAAGGTGGTGCCCATCCACTACAACACCTTCCCCCCCATCCGGCAAGACGGGGAAGCCTTCGCCCAAAAGGCCAGGGAGCGGGGCGTGGAGGGGCACGCCCTGAAGCCGGGAGGGGTCTTGGTCCTTGAATAGCCTGAAGCGCAAGGACTTTCGCCTGCTCATGCTCCTGGGCCTGGGCCAGACGGCCCAGGTCTACCTGGCGGAGGCCCCCGGCCTGGGGGAGGTGGCCCTGAAGCTCCCCAAGAAGGAGGTGCGCCAGGACCCCAGGCTTTCGGAGCGCTTCGCCCGGGAGGTGACCCTTGCCCTCTCCCTCAAGCACCCCCACCTGGTGCGGGGCCTGGCCGGGGTGCCCTTGGGGGAGGAGGCCTTCTTGGCCCTGGAGTACCTGGAAGGGGGCACCTTGGAGGAACGCCTCCACCGAGGGCCCTTGCCCCGGGAAGAGGCGGTGAAGGCGCTTTTGGAGGTGGGGGAGGCCCTTTTGTACCTGCACGAGAAGGGCTTTTTGCACCAAGACGTGAAGCCTTCCAATGTCTTCGTAGACGGGGAGCACTACAAGCTGGGCGACCTGGGCACCCTGCGCCCCTTGGAGGACCCGAGCCCCGAGTACGCCGGAAGCCCCCACTACCTAGCCCCCGAGCTCTTCCTGGGTGGCCGGCCCAGCCCCAAGAGCGAGGCCTACGCCTTCGGCGTCATGGCCTACGAGCTCCTCACCGGCCGGCGCCCCTTCAAGGGGGAGACCCTGGAAGACCTCCGCCAGGCCCACCTCCTCCTGCCCCCACCCCCCACGAACCTCCCCCCCAGGCTGGACCGGGCCCTAAGGCGCCTCCTCGCCAAAAACCCCGCGGAACGCCTGGACCTGCGTTCGTTTTTGGAAGTTCTCCGCCACCCCCAAGGCCCGCCCACGGAACCCCAGGAGCCCAAGAAACCCAAACGCTTTCTCTTTTGGAGGAAGTGATGGAACCCGTCTGGTATCCGGACCCCAAAGAAGCCCAGAACACCCGGCTTTACCGCTTCATGGAGGCCCTGGGCTTCCAGGACTACGAGGCCTTCTACCGCTACAGCGTGGAGGAGGCGGAGGACTTTTACCGCCAGTTCCTCGCCCACCTGGGCATCCCGTGGCGGAGGCCTTACGAAAGGGTGGTGGAAGGGAGCTTCCCCCTCCCCCGCTTCTTCGTGGGAGGGAGGCTTAACCTGGCAGACGCCGTCTTCCGCCACCCGGAGGACCGCCTGGCCCTCCTCCACGAGACCGAGGATGGCCAGGTGCGCGCCCTCACCTACGGGGAACTACGGGCAGAGGTGGCCCGGGTGGCGGCGGGGCTTAGGGCGCTTGGGGTGGGCCGGGGGGAACGGGTGGGCCTCTGGATGCCCATGGGCCTCGAGGCGGCCACCCTCCTCCTGGCCACCAGCTGGCTTGGGGCCATCGCCATCCCCATCTTCTCCGGGTACGCCGCCGAGGCCGCCGCCATCCGCCTGAAGGACGCCGAAGCCCGGCTCCTCGCCGTCCAGGACGGCTTCCTCCGGCGGGGAAGAAGGGTGGAGCTTCTCCCGGAGGCCCGGAAAGCCCTGGCCCTTTCGGGCACGGAACGCCTCCTGGTGGTGCGGCGGCTCGGCCTCCCCCTGGAAGGAAACGAAGCGGACTACGCCCACCTGGGCGGCGAGGCCCTCCCCCCGGAGGAGATGGAGAGCATGGACCCCTTCATGCTCATCTACACCTCCGGGACCACGGGCCGCCCCAAGGGCACCGTGCACTACCACGCCGGCTTCCCCTTAAAGGCCGCCTTGGACATGGCCCTCCTCTTTGACCTCCGGGAGGAGGACCGCCTCTTCTGGTTCACGGACCTGGGCTGGATGATGGGGCCCTGGGCCATCCTGGGGGGGCTTATCCTCGGGGGCACGGTCTTCCTCTACGACGGGGCCCCGGACTACCCCGGCCCCGAAAGGCTTTGGCGGATGGTGGAGGCCCACCGCCTCACCCACCTGGGCCTCTCCCCCACCCTGGTGCGGGCCCTCATCCCCTTCGGGGAAGCGCCCATCAAGGCCCACGACCTCTCCTCCCTAAGGGTCTTGGGCTCCACGGGGGAGCCCTGGAACCTGGACCCCTACCTCTGGTTCTTCCGGACGGTGGGGGAGGAAAGGCGGCCCATCGTCAACTACTCCGGAGGCACGGAGATCTCGGGGGGCATCCTGGGAAACGTCCTCCTAAGGCCCATCAAGCCCATGGGGTTCAACACCGCCGTGCCCGGCATGAAGGCCGCCATCCTGGACGAGGCGGGCAGGCCGGTGAAGGGCCAGGTGGGCGAACTCGCCGTCCTCGCCCCCTGGCCCGGGATGACCAAGGGCTTCTGGCGGGACGAGGCCCGGTACCTGGACACCTACTTCGCCAAGGTGCCCGGGGTTTGGGTCCACGGGGACTTCGCCCTCCTGGACGAGGAGGGGCACTACTTCATCCTGGGGCGGAGCGACGATACCCTGAAGGTGGCGGGCAAGCGGGTGGGCCCGGCGGAGGTGGAGACGGCGGCCCTCAACCATCCCGCCCTTAAGGAAGCGGCCGCCATCGGGGTGCCTCACCCTGTAAAGGGGGAGGCCATCGTCCTCTTCGCCGTGCTCAAGCCGGGCATCGCCCCAAACCCGGAGCTTGCGGAAGCGGTGGCGGAAAAGGTGGCCGAGGCCTTGGGGAGGCCCCTCAAGCCCGAAAGGGTCCTCTTCGTCCCCGATCTCCCCAAGACCCGCAACGCCAAGGTCATGCGCCGGGTGGTGCGGGCCGCCTACCTGGGCCAGGACCCCGGGGACCTTTCCGCCCTGGAAAACCCCGAGGCAGTGGAAGCCATCCGCCGTGCGGCGCGGGGCGGTTAAGCTCCTCCTCCTGGGCCTGGCCCATCCCCTGGAGGAGGCCCGCACCCCCTGCCTTCTACCGGGCCCTCCTCCACCCCAACCGCCTCCGTAGGGACCGCCCCTTCTACCGCTTCCAAGGGGTCTGGACGGAGCTTTCCGAGGAAGAGGGCTATCCGGACTGGGAAGGCCCCTCTATCCCCTTCCTCCTGGAGCCTAACCGCCGCCGGGAGGGCAGCGATTACCCCAGGGTGGTCTACGAGCTTGGGCGCCTTCGGGAGGGCCAGGACCCCCCAGGGGCGCGGGACCCCATGGCAGACTACGCCCTGGGGGAAGGGGGCCTTTTGGAACTCCGCCTCCCCTGGGGCATGCTCCTCGTGGCCGACCCGGGCCACCGCCTGGCCTGGTACGCCCCCGGGCCCATTCCCATAGAGGGCATCGGGCTTCTTCTGGCCGGGGCAAAGCCCTTGCGTTTCGCCTGGCCCACCTGGGAGGAACCCGCCTTCGCCCTAAGGCTCAAGCCGCCTTATTTCCGCTTGAAAGAAGCCTGGCAAGGGCTTCCCGAATAGGTAGGCCCAACAGGAGGCCCACCAGGAGGAACACCCCAACCCCCACCGCCCCGCCCAGGACCAGGGGCCATAGGGCGGCCAAGGGGCTTTCCCCTGGGGCCCAGGCCTCGAGGCCTAAGCCGGGCAGAGCGGCCGAAAGCCCCGCCAGGTAGGCCTTTCCCAGATAGCTGGGCAAAGGGCCAACCCTCACCCCCTCCCGGGCGAGGAGCCGGAGGTAGAGGGCAAACCCCAGCCACCCCGCCAAGGCGGTGGCCAGGTTGAGGAGGAAAAGGCCCGCGTCCCTAAGGAGCCAGTAGCCCAGGGTGTTGGCCAGGAAGACGAAGGCGCTCGCCCCCACCGCCTCCCGCACCCGTCCCAGGGCGTAGAGGCCCCGGAGCAGGAAGGTATTCACCCCCCAGGGGAGGACCGCCAGGCCCATGGCGGAGAGGACCTGGGCGCTATAGGCCCGGTTTTCCGGGGTAAGGGGGCCGAAGAGGCCGAAGAGGAGGACCACCAGGAAGGGGGCCAAGCCCACCAAAAGGCCCCCCGTCAGGGAAAGGAGCAAGGCGAAGCGGCGGATGGGGGCTTCCAGGAAGCGGGCGAGCTCTTCCCCCTTTAGGGCGCTCATCCGGGGGAAGTAGGCGATGGCCGGGCTCGTGGCCAGGAGGCCCAGGGCCATCTGGAAGACCACCTCGGCGTTGTAAAACCCCGTGACCGCCGCCGGGGGGTAGCGGGTGAGGATGTTGGTGAGGACGAGGTTCAGAAACTGCCGCAAGGAGGTGGTGAAGGCGAAGGGGCCCATGCGGAGAAGGGCCGTGGCGAAGGCGGGGTGCCAGCGCCACTCCAGGCGAAGCCCCTTTAGGAAGGGAAGCTGGATGGCGGCCTGCAAAAGCCCCCCAAGGGCCACGGAGAGGCCCAAGAAGGTGGGGTCGCCGGGGAAGAGGGCCATGAGGCCGATGGCCGCCAGGTTGAAGGCGATGGGGCCTAGGGCGTAGGGCAGAAAGCGCTCCTCCGCCTGCAAAAGGGCGGAGAAGAGGGCGGCCATGGAGATGCCCAGGAGAAAGGGGAGGAGGAGCCGGGTGAGGTAGACCACCTGCCGGAAAGCCTCTTCCTCCCTCAGGTGGCTTCCCTCCGCCACCAGGAGCTCCACCACGAAGGGGGCGAGGAGGTAGCCCAGGCCCAGGACGAGGAGGTTCACCCCGAGGAGGAAAGCGGCGAAGCGGCGGGCAAACGCCTGGGCCTCGGAGGGAGGGAGGTTTTTGAGGATGGGGATGAGGGCGTTTTGCACCGCCCCCTCGGCCAGGAGCTCCCGGAGGAGGTTCGGCACCCGGTAGGCCACGTTGAAGGCGTCCTTGAGGGCATCGGGGTAAAGGGCGTTGAAGACCGCCTGGCGCAGGAGGCCCAGGACCCTCGAGGCCAAGGTGCCCCCCATGACCAGGAGGACCTTACGGAGCATTGCCCTCCAGAACCTCCTGGAAGACCTCCACGAAGTTCGCCTGGTTCACCACGGTGAGGCCGTGTAGGGCGGTAAGCTCCTTGGCCCGCGCCTTGTCCATGCCCAGAAGGACCAGGAAGCTCTCCCGGGCGGAAAGGCCCAGAACCTTCTTAAGCCCAGCGTACTTGGCGATGTGGGCCTGGAAATCCCCCGTCTTGGCCTCAAACCAATACACCCGGTCCCCCACCCGCACCAACACGTCCAGCTCCATGGCATCCCCGCCCGGCAAGGTCACCTGGTAGCCCACCGCCACCTCGTGGGGCAGGTTCTTGGAGCGGAGGAACTTCCGAAGCCGCTCGGCCACGTAGCGCTCCAGCCACCCCCCGGTCAGGAAGTTCTGCACGAAGCCCTCGGTGCTGGCCTTGGCCCGGATCCGCCTTTCCTCGCTCTTGTAGTGGTAACTGGTGAGGAAGGCGTACTGCTTGAGCATGGTGCAGAACTGGGTGGAGTTGGCGATCTCCTCCTGGCTCGCCTCCGCTAGGGAGAGCTCAAACTGGCGCTTGGTGGAAAGGCTTTGCTTCAGGCGCTCGTAGAGTTTTTCCAGGCTGGGGTAGCGGTCCCCCAGGAAGAGGGAAAGCCTTGTTAGGACCTTCTCCTTCTCCTCGTCCTCCTGGGGCTTTTTCACCACCTGGATGCCCAGGCCCTTAAGCCACTCCTCTATGGAAGCGAGTTTCTTGGCCCGAGCGGGCTCTTGGGGTTTTGGGGGCTCTTGGGGTTTGGGAAGCTCTTTGGGCGGAGAGGGTTCCTTAAGCAAGCGCCACATCTCCCCGGCAAGGGCGAAGAAGCGGGCCCGCACGGGGTCTTCCTCCCCCTCGAGGCCAGGGGGCGTGAGGCCCGCCCGCAGGGCCTGCAAAAGCCACGCCTCCAAGGCTTCCCGCAGGGCTTCCCGGGCGGCCTCCAGGTGAGGAGCCTCCACCTTTACGCCAAGCTCCGGGAGCTCCGCCACAAAACGCCCAGGGCCCAGGAGGTCGTACTTGGCCTGGGCCATGGTCCTTTCCAAAAAGCGGGTGAGAACGCCCACGAGCCCTAGCATAAAGGAAGGCCCCCAAAAAGGGGCCAAGCGTGGTGCCGGGGACGGGACTCGAACCCGTACGGGGGTAACCCCCCAGCGGATTTTAAGTCCGCAGCGTCTACCGTTCCGCCACCCCGGCGGGCGAGCACCATCCTACTCAAAAAGGGGCGTCCCCGCCAAGCCGCAGGGTAAGGTCCGCCCCCAAGACCGCCTCCCCCGAGATCCGGTAGGGCACCCCAAGCTCAGCGGAAAGGGCCTTCGCCAGGAGGCCGGGCCCGTTTTCCAGCACCTCGGTGCGGGATGGGGCCAGGTCTATGGGGTGGAGGAGCACCCTAAGGCCCAGGGCGTGAAGCCCCTCCCGGGCCCTCTTCGCCAAGGCCTCCTGCCCAGGCCCATAGACCACGGCCACGAGCCTCCCCCCAAGGGCCACCTCCCCCCCCTCCCCCTTGCCGGCGAAGTAAAGGGCGAGGAGCTCGGCCAAGGCTTCCCGGTCCACCTGCCAGCCTCCCCCGCCAAAGCGCCCCGGCAGGAGGAGGCTCACGAGCTCGGGGCGCTTCATGGCGAAGCCCAGGATGGCCCCCCGCTCCTTTCGGGTGAGGTCCGTCTGCACGTAAGGCTCCACCGCCGCCACGGCCCGGGGCAGGCGAAGGAGGCCTTTGGGGGAGAGGAGCTCTTCCTTTAGGGTGTGGAAGAAGGCCTGTTGCCGCTGGATGCGCCCAATGTCCCCCAGGGCGTCCTTGCGGAAGCGCAAGTACCCCTCGGCCTGCGCCCCGTTGAGCACTTGGCAACCCGGCTCCAGGTCAATGGAGAGGCCGGCAGCGCTATCCCGGTAGCGCATGGGCTTCTCCACGCACACCCGCACCCCCCCCAAGGCGTCCACCGCCCTCCGCAGGGCCTCTGTACTCACCACCAGGTAGCGCTCTGCCCGCACCCCCGGGAGGGCCTCCACCGCCCTCTTCATGAGCTCGGGGCCCCCCAGGGGGCTATAGGCGTTCACCTTGTGCCACCCGTAGCCGGGCAGGCTCACCCAGGTGTCCCGGGGGATGGAGAGGACCACCACCCGCCCCGCCCAAGGGTCCAGGCGGACCAGGAGGATGGCGTCCGCCAGGCCCCGGAAGCGCTCGGGAGCCCGTTTGTGGTAGCCCGAGTACTCCGGGCTAGAGCCGTAGACGAGGAGCGTGAGGGGTTCTGTCAAGCCCTCCGGGGAGGGCAAGGCCCCCTGGCGCACCACGGGGCCCAAAAGGGGGTAGGCCCATAGGCCCAAGGCCACCAGGAGGGCAAGAAGGCCAAGGAGGAAGAAGCGCCGCACAAAGGGCTAGTGTACACCCCCGGGGGTGAGGCGGATTAAGGGAAGCAGTAGGTGGTGTCCGCCATCACCCGGTCCGCCCGCACCAGGCCGAAGCCGTACTCATCGTCTCTACCAGGGGGCCCTAGGTCCTCCGCCGTTCGGATGAGGCATTGGTAAACCTGGTCCGGGGTAGGCCACACCCTGCGTTCGCTGGCGTACTTGCTCATGTAAAGCGCCACCACCCCAGCCACGATGGGGCTGGCAAAGGAGGTGCCGCTCTCCAAGCCGTACGAACTAAAGCCCGGGAATGCCACCAAAAGGTCCACCCCAGGGGCCACCAAACTGAGTTCGGGGCCGTAGGAGGAGAAGCCTGCCCGGGTCTTGTCGCCCGCGACCGCACCCACCGCAATGACCCCTGGGAGGTTGGCCGGGAAGTAAACTCCAGGGGTCCCTTTATTACCCGAAGCCGCTACCACCACGGCACCCCCAGCCCTAACGCGAGCCACCGCACTAGCCAATACATTATCGCTTTGCCCAAGGGCACCTAGGGAAAGGTTAATGACCTTGACCCCAAGGGTACCCGCTAGGTCCAGCCCTTTAGCGATGTCCCAAGTAGAGGCATCTTTGATTCCATCTTGGAATACTTTTATAGGAATTACGTAGCCGCCCCAGGTTACCCCAGCTATACCCCGCCCATTGTTCGTATCAGCACCAAGAACGCTTGCAACCGCAAGCCCATGCCCATAGCTATCCCAGTCTGGGCGCTGGCCATCCGTCGGATCGGGATCATCCGCCGCAACGTCCAAATTAACCCCTTGGGGGACGTATTTGCTGACCGCAAAATCCTCGTGTGGGAAAATACCCGTATCCAGGACGGCGATTAAAGGCGGGCACCCCCTGCCGGTGCTCCTATCCCAGGCCGCCTCGAGGCCCACCAACCCGTTCAGGTAGGGCCTTTGGCTAGGATAGAGGGGGTCATTGGGCGTCCTTAGAGGGCGGTAGAGGTAGTTGGGCTGGACGTACTGCGCCCCCGCCCGAAGGAGGGCCTGCGCCTTCGCCTCTTCCTGTCCCACGGGAACCTTCACCCGCAAAAGCCCCCGGGGCAGGGCCTCTTGGGGCTCGGCCCCTTGGCTCCGCAGGGTTTGGACGGAAAGGCCGGGCCTTGGAACCACCAAAAGTTCCCCCGGCACATACGCTCCGGCAAAACGACCTAAGCCTTGGAGCCGAATAGGCTCTTCTCTGCTTTGCGGAGCCAGCGGCCCCACGGGGCACTCCGCCGGGTCGACGGGCGGGGGTGGGGTCTGAGGGCAGGCCGTAAGCGCCAGCGTTAGGCCCAAGAGGAGCGCCAGAAGCGTTGGGCGTCGCATGGACCCTACTATAGCGCCCCTAGCCTAGGGCCACCTTACGCCTGCCCTAAGGTTTCCTCCACCCGCCCCGCTAGCTTTTCCAGAAACCCAAAGAACATAGGCCCATAGTGGGCGAGCTCGTCCCCGTCCGTGGCCACCACGGGGAAGGTCCAGCCCCGCGCCTCGGCCAGGGCCTTGGCCTTGGCCCAGGGGTTTTTCCCCCAAGGCTTGGGCTCGTAGAGGAAGAGGTCGGGCTTCCTCCGGGCCACCTCCTCCAGATCGGGGGCGAAATAGGCCTGGGGCACGTCCAGGAAGATGGGCTCTAGGCCCAGGTGCAAGAGGGCCTGGGCGATGTAGCTTCCCCGCCCCACGGTGATGGGCCCCCCCAGGTCCATCTCAAAGTAGACCCTCAGGCGAAACCGCCCCTTCAGGGCGGTGTAGCGCTCGGCCAGGCGGTGGGCAAGCTCCGTGGCCTCGGCCTCGAGGCCCAGAAGGTGCCCCAAGGTGGAGAGGTTTTCCAGGATGCCGTAGGGGCTCGTGGGAAGGGGCACGGCGTAGACGGGAAAGCCCTCCTCCTTAAGCCCCAGGGCCTGCTCCCGCTGCACCCCCGTGGAAAGGAGAACCAGGTCGGGCTGAAGGTTCCTAAGGAGTTCCAACCGGGTCTTGGTGTAGGAGGCCACCACGGGCAGGGAAAGGACCTGGGCCGGGCGGTGGCAGAAGGCGCTCCGGCCCACCAGCTTATCCCCCACCCCCAGGGCGAAAAGGGCGTCCGTGAGGTTGGGGGCCAGGCTCACGATGCGCCCGAAATGGTCGGGGAGTTCCAAGGGGCCGAGGAGTTCGTGGAAAAGCCTCATCGCCTAAGGTCCAAGGAGCGGGCGTGCCCCTCGAGGCCCTCCGCCCGGGCGAGCACCGCCCCCTTGGCGGCAAGCTCCTTCACCGCCTTCTCCCCCAGGCCAATCACGGGAATAACCTTCAGGAAGTCCCGCACGCTAAGGCCCCCCTGGAAGCGGGCGGTGCCCGAGGTGGGCATCACGTGGCTCGGCCCGGCGATGTAGTCCCCTAGGGCCTCGGGGCTTCCCTCCCCCAGGAAGACCCCGCCGGCGTTCTGCACCTTGCCTAGCCAGGGAAGGGGGTCGGCCAGGGCCAGGCAGAGGTGCTCGGGGGCGTAGAGGTTGGCGAGCTCAAAGGCCTCCTCCAGGTCCCGGGTGAGGACCAGCCCCCCCGTTCCAGGGCCCTCCGGGCGATCTCCGCCCGGGGGAGCTCGGAAAGCTGCCGGTAAAGCTCCGCCTCCACCCTTTCCAAAAGGGCCAGGTCTGGAGAGAGGAGCCAGGGCTCGGAATCGGGCCCGTGCTCCGCCTGGGCCAAGAGGTCGGCGGCGAGGAGCTTGGGCGAGGCGGAGCCATCCGCCACCACCATGGTCTCCGTGGGGCCCGCCAGGCCATCCAGGCCCACCACCCCATAGACCAGGCGCTTGGCCGCCACCACGTAGGCGTTCCCCGGGCCCACGATCTTGTCCACCCGGGGCACCCGGGCGGTGCCGTAGGCCAGGGCGGCGATGGCCTGGGCCCCGCCCATGGCGAAAAGCCGGTCTGCGCCCGCCACCCAGGCGGCGGCCAGGACGCCGGGGTGGACCTTGGGGGGGCTTGCCACGACCACCTCCGCCACCCCCGCTACCTTGGCGGGCACCACGGCCATGAGGAGGCTGGAGAGGAGGGGGGCGCTTCCGCCGGGCACATAGACCCCCACCCGGGAAAGGGGCCGCACCAGCTGCCCCAAGACCCCCGCTTCCTCCGCCTTCAGAAACCCCCCGCGGGCCTCTTCCCGGTAGAAGGCTTCAATCCGCTCCTTGGCGGTTTCCAGGGCGTCCCGGAGGTCGGGGCCCAGGTCATCGTAGGCCTCCCGCCAGGCCTTCTTGGGGATCTCCTCCACAGGAAACCCGTCCAGGTCCAGGCTCAGGCGGTCCAGGGCGGCATCCCCCTCCTCCCGGACCGCATGGAGGATGCCCCGGACGATCTCCTCCACCGTGGGGTCAAAGGATAACCCCCGGCGGGCGAAGCGCTCCCTCACCTCCTCGGTGCGGTAGATCATGCCTCCACTATACCCAGCGGCGGCGCCTCCTCGTTTCCTCCACCCCCTCCAGCACCGCCTCAAACACGTGGTCCCCCACCTGCTGGGCCATCCGCACGGGCAAGCCTTCCTCCAGCTGCACCAGGCTCAGGCCCGGGCGCAGGCGAAAGTGCTGGCGAAGCCGTCCCTCCGCCTCGAGGTCCGCCAGGCGCTCCACATACGCCCTGCCCCCCGGCATGGGGAAGCGGGCCACCTCCCCGGGCAGAAGGGAGAGCCGGGGAAGGTAAAGGACCAGGGAAAGGGGGTCGTGGTACGGGGTGAGGTAAGGCAGGGCCAGGCTTTCCTTGCCCTGGCTCACCAGGACTACCCCCTCCTCCTCCAGGCGCTCCACGGTGAAGACCCTGGCCTCCCGCGCCTCCACCCGTTCGGCGAAGTAGCGGGAAAAGCCCTCGGGGTCCGTTTCCGTCTGCCAGCGAAGCCGGACCTTGGGGAGGGGAAGGAGAAGCTCGGCCGTCAGGGTGGCCCGCACCCCCTCATCCGCCGGGCGCACCTCTAAGCGCCCTTCCCCAGCGGGCTCCCCGGCGAAGAAATAGCGGTAGCGGTAAAGGGCGGGGCGCTCGGTCATGGCCTTAGCGTACCTTGATGGTGAGGGGCGGGCCAGGCACCTCCAGGAGGTAGTCCACGGGGTCCCGGCCCGGGACCCGGATGCGCAGGCGGTAGACGCCCTTCTGGTCAAACTCCACCCGGCCCGGCGCCGTCAGGAGGAGCTGGCCTGTGGGCAGGCGGGACCCTGGGGGGGCCTCGAGGAGGAAGACCTCCGCCTTTTCCGTGGGGGGCTCGGTGCGGAACTCCATCACGTAAGCCCCTTCCCCGCTCCCCCGGGGGCGGAGGAGGAGCACCCCCCCAAGAAGACCCAAGGCCCCGAGCACGAGGAGGAGAATTCCCCTACGAGCAAGGGAGGCAGGCTTAGGCTCCACCACGGGGAAGGAGGGAAGGTCCGGCTCTTCTATGCGAATGACCTTAGGGCGGCTTGGGGAGGGCTCTTGCGGGCTTTCTCCCGTCCCGTTGGCCCCTAATGCCCCCTCCCCCTCTTCCCCTTGGGGCTCCACGGGAAGGCGCTTGCGGCCCGGGGTGTCCGGCTCAGGGGGGGGCGCGGGGGGTGGGGTGGGCCCCGCCTCTTCCCAAAGGGCCTCCAGCCCCGCCTCCTTGCGCTCAAGCCGCTCCAGGGTTTCCCTTAGGGGAAACTCGGGGTAGCGCTCGCCCAAAAGGGCCCGGGCCAGGGCCACCAAGGCCCCTTCCGGCTCCCCCACCAAGGCCTCCATGCCCGCCCCCGCTAGCCAGATGCGCTTGCCCTTCACCAAGAAGAGCTCCGGGGGTGGGGCAAGCGTCACCCCCCTTTCCTTCAGGGTGCGGAGGAGGGCCGCCACCTCCTTAAGCCAGTGGGCCGCCCGCTCCGGGTCCGCTACCCCCAGGTACTGGGCGAGGGGCACCGCCCCCAGGGGCCATTCCAGAACCCAGGCCTCAGGAAGAACCTGCAAAACAGGCAGAAAACCCTCTCCCTCCACGGGCTTGCCTTGCGCCCCTTGGATGACCATCACCGGCATGCCGGTGCGGGTATCTTGGCCCTCGTAAACGGTAATGGCGCCAATACGGGCGAGAATCCGCCTTAGCCAATATGCGCCCAAAACCTCCATCCCCCCAAGTATACGCACCCCCCCATGAGGAGGCTTATAATCTGCGAAAGAAGGTCGGGCCTTTGGCCGGAAAGGAGCGGGGATGGAGTTCAAGATCACGCTGACCACGGAGGAAATCGTTCGGGGCTTGAAGCACTACCGCCGCATCGCCAAGCAGGATGTCCTCCGGGCGCCGGAGACGCCCAACCCGGAGGTCTTCCGCCGCCACGCCGAGGCGCGCCGCGAGGTCTACGCCAAGCTGGCGGAGGTGGCGGAGGCCGAAGGGCCGGAGGCCGTGGTCCAGTACGCCCTGGAACTCTACAAATCCCTGCCCTTCGTCACCGGTACCCCGGAGGACGCCTACCCGGAAATCAAGGGCCAGGAAAACGCCCTGGAAAACTTCTTCCTCATGATCGGCCTGGACCCCAAAATCCGCCGGGAAGCCCGCAAGGCCCGTAAGTCCCTGCAATGACCCTGGAACTCCTTAGGGCCCAGGCCCAAGCCTGCACCGCCTGCCGCCTGGCGGAGGGCCGCACCCAGGTGGTCTTCGGCGAGGGGAACCCCGACGCCCAGCTCATGATTGTGGGGGAAGGCCCGGGGGAGGAGGAGGACAAGACGGGCCGCCCCTTCGTGGGCAAGGCGGGGCAGCTTCTGAACCGCATCCTCGAGGCCGCCGGCATCCGCCGGGAGGACATCTACATCACCAACATCGTCAAGTGCCGCCCCCCGGGAAACCGCGCCCCCCTCCCCGACGAGGCCAAGATCTGCACGGATAAGTGGCTTTTAAAGCAGATTGAGCTCGTTGCCCCCCAGATCATCGTCCCCCTGGGGGCGGTGGCGGCGGAGTTTTTCCTGGGGGAAAAGGTGTCCATCACCAAGGTGCGCGGCCAGTGGTACTCGTGGCACGGCATCCGGGTCTTCCCCATGTTCCACCCCGCCTACCTCCTTAGGAACCCAAGCCGCGCTCCCGGAAGCCCCAAGCACCTCACCTGGCTGGACATCCAGGAGGTGAAGCGGGCCCTGGACGCCCTCCCCCCCAAGGAGCGCCGGCAGATCAAGGCGGTGAGCCAGGAGCCCTTGCTATAGAATGTTCCCCGCCTCCGAGCCCGGATAGACCCCCTGGGCCTTCCGGGCCGGGCCTTCGGGCCCCGGGGTGGCGGGGGCAACCCCGTCGCCTGCCGCGGTGGCAAAGGAGGTTTCCCTTGCGCTTTTGGATATGGTTCCTCTTTGGCCTGGTGGGCGCCCTGGCCCAGAGCGTGCGGGTGGTGGCGGCCAGCGACCTGACCTACGCCCTGGGCGAGCTCGCCCGCACCTTTGAGGCGCGCCATCCGGGCACGAGGGTTTTCCTCACCTTTGGCTCCTCGGGGAAGCTCTACGCCCAGCTCACCCAGGGCCTCGAGGCGGACCTCTTCTTCTCGGCGGAAAGCCTCTACCCCAAGCTCCTGGAGGAGCGGGGCCTGGCGGAGCCCGGCACCCGCCGCCCCTACGCCCTAGGCCGCATGGCCCTATGGCTAGACCGGAAACTGGGCCTCGAGGCCAAGCCCGAAGCCCTGAAAGACCCCAGGATTACCCAGGTCGCCCTGGCCAACCCCGTCCATGCGCCCTACGGCCGGGCCGCCCTCACCCTTTTGGAGCGCTACGGCCTCCTTCGGCGCAAGGACCTGACCCTGCCCGGCACCGCCAAGCCCTTCCGGGCCCTCACCTGGGAGGAGATCCCTTGGGAACGCCTCACCCAGGGGGTGGAGGCCTACTGGGACACCGCTCCCCTGGCCCAGGGCAAACCCCGCTTCCGGTTCGTCTACGGGGAAAACATCGCCCACGCCGCCCAGCTCGCCCTCTCCGCCACGGGGGCGGGGATTCTCGCCCTGCCCTTGGTCCTCCACGAAAGCCTTTCCCGCACTGGGGTTTACTGGGTGGCCCCTTGGGGCAGCCACCTGGCCCTGGAGCAGAGCTACGTGATCCTTAAGGGGCGGGCCAGGCCCGAGGTCTTGGCCTTCTACCGCTTCGTGGGAAGCCCAGAAGGAAAGGCTCTCCTCAAGCGCCACGGCTTCCTTCTCGGAGAGTAGATGCCCGAACCCGAGTTCTTCACCGCCCTCCGCCTCTCCCTCCTGGTGGCCTCCTTAAGCGCAGGGCTTCTCCTCCTTTTGGGCACCCCCCTCGCCTGGCTCCTCGCCTTCCGCGACTTCCCGGGAAAAGCCCTTCTGGAAGCGGTCTTCCTCCTCCCCCTCGTCCTGCCCCCCACGGTCCTCGGCTTTTACCTCCTTCTCTTCCTGGGGCCGGAGGGGCTTTGGACGAGAATAACCGGGGTTTCCTGGGCCTTCCGCCTCGAGGGGCTTCTCTTCGCCAGCGTCCTCTTCAGCCTCCCCTTCGCCCTCACCGCCTACCGGGAGGCCTTCTTGAGCCTGGACCGGAACCTCTTGGAGGTGGCCCGCACCCTGGGGGTGCCCCGGGCGAAGCTCTACGCCCGGGTGGTCTTCCCTTTGGTCTGGCCCGGCCTTCTTTCCGGCACCCTCCTGGCCTTCGCCCACACCTTAGGGGAGTTCGGGGTGGTGCTCATGGTAGGGGGGTCCATCCCCGGGAAAACCCAGATGGTGAGCATCTACCTCTACGACCTGGTCCAGGCCCTGCGCTTCGCCGAGGCGGCCAGGGCTTCCCTTTTCCTCCTCCTCCTCAGCCTCCTCATCCTGGTTTTCGTGCGGCTCCTGGAAAGGAGGTGGCGGGCGTGGAGGTCCACTACCGGATAAGGCGCCCTATTGCCCTGGAGGTCCGCTTCCGGATCCAGGGCTTCACCCTGCTCCTTGGGGAAAGCGGCGTGGGCAAGACCACCCTCCTCAAGGCCCTGGCGGGCCTCCTCCCCGCCGAAGGCACCCCCTACGGGGGCCTTCCCCCGGAGAAGCGGCCCATCGGCTATCTGCCCCAGGACCTGGCCCTTTTCCCCCACATGACGGCCTGGGAAAACGTGGCCTTTCCCCTCAGGGGGAAAGACGCCAAGGACAAGGCCATGGCCCTCCTGGAGCGGGTGGGGCTTTGGGCGCACGCCCACAAGCGCCCTAGCGCCCTCTCGGGCGGGCAGAAACAGCGGGTGGCCCTGGCCCGGGCCCTGGCGCGCAACCCCGAGCTCCTCCTCCTGGACGAGCCCACGAGCGCCCTGGACCCCCTGACCAAGGACCAGGTGGTGGCGGAACTCATCGCCCTCATCCGCCGCGAGGGCCTCCCCGCCCTGGCGGTGAGCCACGACCCCGCCTTGGCGGGGATGGCGGACTGGCTGGTGGTGCTGGGGCGGAAAGGGGTGCTCCAGGAAGGCCCCCCGGAAAGGGTCATGGCCGCCCCCGGGAGGGTGGAGGTGGCCCGGCTGCTCGGGTACCAAAACCTCTTCCCGGTCCGGGTGGGGGAAGGAGGGGTGGAGGTGAACGGGGTCTTCCTCCGGCTTCCCCTTCCCCCCTGGGCCAAACCCGGAGGGAGCGCTTGGCTTGGGGTGCGGGCGGAGGAGGTGATGGTGGTGCGGGAAGACCGCCCGCCCCCCCTGGAGAACGTCCTGGAAGGCGTGCTAGAAGGCCTCCATCCCCAGGGCCTGGCCTACCGGGGACGCTTTCTCGGGCCCATACCCCTGGTACTCCTCCTCCCTCGGCACGTGCAGGAAAGGCTCCGCCTCCAGCCCGGCGAGCGGATCCGGGTGGCCCTGAAGCCCCGCTACCTGCACCTGATGCCGGGCGAGGCGGAGGAGGCCCGGGAGGTCTAGGCCGAACTTGCGCCGCAGGCCCTTGAGGTAAAACCGGGCCCGGGGCAAGGGGAGGCCCAAGGCTTCCGCCAGGGCTTTGGCCTCCGGGCTGGTTCCCTGGCCCAAGGCCCAAAGCGCCGCCCTTTCCCCCGGCAAAAGGCCAAGGCCCCGCTGGCCCCTAAGCCCCTCTGCCAAGGTGCTCGGCCTGTCCTGCCGGGTGAGGAAAGCGTAGCGCCCAGGGTCATAGGCCCGCAGGCCCCAAGGGGTGGGCCAGAAGATGACCTCCCCTTTCGCCAGATGCTCCAGATCCGCCAAAACCAACCCCTCTTCCCCTTTCCACACCACCTGCCAACCCGCTTTCCTCAGCGCCTCCGCCACCAAAGCGTAAAGCGCCAGGTGATCGGTGAACACCGCAACCCGCATTGGCCCTCCTTTCCGCCCAAGGTCCTAAGGCCCAAAACCCGCCTAGGCCTGGGGGAAAGGAGGCGCCCTGGGGACGAGGGCCTGGGAGAGGGGAGCGGGGTAGCCCGGCGCCCCCAGGGGCCGCACCCAGCCCATCCTGAGGGGGCGGGGCAAGGCGGGCGCTTCCACCACCGGGGTGCCCGGGGCCACCTGGAGGCCGCAGAGGGGGGAGTGCTCCACCTCCACCGTTTCCCCGGGGGCCTGGCAGAGGTCGGCCCTTAGCCCCGGGTTCTGCACCTGCATGAGGTAGAGCTGCAGGGCGACCCCGGTGGAGGCGGCCAGGGTCAGGAGGACGTAGAGAAGGGCTAACAACCCCCTCCCCTTCCCGGTCATGAGAAGAGGATAGCACCCAAGGTCCCTACCGCGTAAAGTGGAAGGGTATGGCCGTCCGGGGCACCAAGGACCTTTTCGGCAAGGAGCTTCGGCTCCACCAGCACATCGTGGCCACCGCCCGGCGGGTCCTCGAGGCGGCGGGGGCCATGGAGCTCATCACCCCCGTCTTTGAGGAAACCCAGGTCTTTGAAAAGGGGGTGGGGGCCGCCACGGACATCGTGCGCAAGGAGATGTTCACCTTCCAGGACCGGGGTGGGCGCTCCCTCACCCTGCGCCCCGAGGGTACCGCCGCCATGGTGCGGGCCTACTTGGAGCACGGGATGAAGGTGTGGCCCCAGCCCGTCCGACTTTGGATGGCGGGCCCCATGTTCCGGGCGGAAAGGCCCCAGAAGGGGCGCTACCGCCAGTTCCACCAGGTGAACTACGAGGCCCTGGGCTCGGAAAGCCCCATCCTGGACGCCGAGGCCATCGTCCTCCTCTACGAAAGCCTCAAGGAGCTGGGCCTAAGGCGCCTTTCCGTGAAGCTTTCCTCCGTGGGGGACCCGGAGGACCGGGCCCGGTACAACGCCTACCTGCGGGAGGTCCTGGCCCCTTACCGGGATGCGCTTTCCGAGGACTCCAAGGAGCGGCTTGACCTCAACCCCATGCGCATCCTGGACTCCAAGGACGAGAAGGACCAGGCCCTTTTGCGAGAGCTCAAGGTGCGGCCCATGCTGGACTTCCTGGGGGAAGGGGCCTTGGCCCACCTGAAGGCGGTGGAGGGCCACTTGAACCGGCTTGGCGTGCCCTACGCCCTGGAGCCCGCCCTGGTGCGGGGCCTGGACTACTACGTGCGCACCGCCTTTGAGGTGCACCACGAGGAGATCGGGGCCCAGTCGGCCCTGGGGGGTGGGGGGCGGTACGATGGGCTTTCCGAGCTTTTGGGGGGGCCAAGGGTGCCGGGGGTGGGCTTCGCCTTCGGCGTGGAGCGGGTGGCCCTGGCCCTCGAGGCGGAGGGCTTTGGCCTCCCCGAGGGAAAGGGCCCCGACCTTTACCTCATCCCCCTCACGGAGGAGGCGGTGGCCGAGGCCTTCTACCTGGCAGAGCGCTTAAGGCCCAGGCTCCGGGTGGAGTACGCCCTGGGCGCCAAGAAGCCGGGCAAGGGGGTGGAGGAGGCCCTGAAGCGGAACGCCGCCTTCGCCGGCTTCTTGGGCGAGGACGAGCTTAGGACAGGGGAGGTGACCTTGAAGCGCCTTTCCACCGGGGAACAGGTGCGGCTTCCCCAGGCGGAAGCCCTCGGTTTCCTCCTTTCCGCCCTGGCGTGAGGACTTGGTAAGCTTGGGGGGATTATGCGCCGCACCCACTACGCCGGAAGCCTTAGGGAAGAGCATGCGGGTGAGGAGGTGGTCCTGGAGGGCTGGGTCAACCGCCGCCGGGACCTGGGGGGCCTCATCTTTTTGGACCTCCGGGACCGGGAAGGCCTGGTGCAACTGGTGGCCCATCCGGATAGCCCCGCCTACGCCATCGCCGAACGGGTGCGTTCCGAGTGGGTGGTGCGGGCCAAGGGCCGGGTGCGCCTCCGCCCCGAGCCCAACCCCCGCCTGCCCACGGGGAGTGTGGAGGTGGAACTGGAGGCCTTGGAGGTCCTGGCCGAGGCCAAAACCCCGCCCTTTCCCGTGGACGCCGGCTGGCGGGGGGAAGAGGACAAGGAGGCTTCCGAAGAGCTCCGCCTGAAGTACCGCTACCTGGACCTCCGCAGGAAGCGGATGCAGGAAAACCTGCGCCTGCGCCACCGGGTCATCAAGGCCATCTGGGACTTCCTGGACCGGGAGGGCTTCGTCCAGGTGGAAACCCCCTTCCTCACCAAGAGCACCCCGGAAGGGGCCCGGGACTTCCTCGTCCCCTACCGCCACCAACCGGGCCTCTTCTACGCCCTGCCCCAGTCCCCCCAGCTTTTCAAGCAGATGCTCATGGTGGCGGGGTTGGACCGCTACTTCCAGATCGCCCGCTGCTTCCGGGACGAGGACCTGCGCGCCGACCGCCAGCCCGACTTCACCCAGCTGGACCTGGAGATGAGCTTCGTGGAAGTGGAGGACGTCCTCGCCCTAAACGAGCGCCTAATGGCCCACGTCTTCCGCGAGGCCTTGGGCGTGGAGCTCCCCCTCCCCTTCCCCCGCCTCACCTACCAGGAGGCCATGGAGCGCTACGGTTCGGACAAGCCCGACCTGCGCTTTGGGCTGGAGCTAAGGGAGGTGGGGCACCTCTTCCGGGATAGCCCCTTCCAGCTTTTCCGACAGGCGGAAAGCGTGAAGGCCCTTTCCGCCCCCAAGGCCCTTTCCCGGAAGGAGGTGGCCGATCTGGAAGCGGTGGCCAAGCGCCACGGGGCGGGGGGGCTGGCCTTCGCCCGGGTGGAGGAAGGAGGCTTCTCTGGAAGCGTGGCCAAGTTCCTGGACCCCGTGCGGGAAGCCCTCCTCCAGGCCACGGGGGCCAGGCCCGGGGACACCCTCCTCTTCGTGGCGGCAAGCAGGAAAGTGGCGGCGGAGGCCCTGGGGCAGGTGCGCCTCGCCCTGGCCGACCTCCTGGCCCTGCCTCGGGAAGGCTTCCGGTTCCTTTGGGTGGTGGACTTCCCCCTTCTGGAGTGGGACGAGGAGCGGGGGGCTTGGACCTACATGCACCACCCCTTCACGAGCCCCCACCCCGAGGACCTGCCCCTTTTGGACACGGAACCGGGCCGGGTCCGGGCCCTGGCCTACGACCTGGTCCTGAACGGGGTGGAGGTGGGGGGCGGGTCCATCCGCATCCACGACCCTGCCCTACAGGCCAAGATGTTCGCCCTCCTGGGCATCGGCGAGGAGGAGCAGAAGGAGAAGTTCGGGTTTTTCCTCGAGGCCCTCACCTACGGCGCCCCGCCCCACGGGGGCATCGCCTGGGGCTTGGACCGCCTCCTCGCCCTCATGACCGGTAGCCCCTCCATCCGCGAGGTCATCGCCTTCCCCAAGAACAAGGAGGGCAAGGACCCCTTGACCGGGGCCCCGAGCCCCGTGCCCGAGGAGCAACTGCGGGAACTCGGCCTTATGGTGATCCGCCATGGCTAGGATTCCCTACGTTCTGGTGGACGCCTTCGCCCCCACCCCGGGGGCGGGAAACCGCGTGGCCATCGTTCTGGACGCCCGGGGCATGAGCGGGGAGGAGATGCGCCAGGTGGCCAAAAGGCTTTCCGAGCCCGAGACCGCCTTCGTCACCGAAAGGCAAGGCAACGTCTTCGCCGTGCGCTTTTTCACCCCAGGGGGCGAGGTGGAGTTTTCCGGCCACGCCGCCGTGGCCTTGGGCCTGGCCCTGGTGCGCCTGGGCCTCGCCCCCGAGGGCAGCGAGCGGCTTATCCTCCACACCCCGGCGGAAGCCCTCCCGGTGGAGGTCGCCTACGAGGCGGGGGAGCCCAAGAAAGCCTGGGTGCGGGGGCCTACCCCGAGGTTCCGGGACCTGCCCCCCTTCCAGGTCCTGAAGGAAGTCCTAGAGGCCTTGGGCTCCGATGAGCGCTACCTCCACCGGGGCCTGCCCTACGGGGTGGCCTACACCGGGCTTTGGAGCCTTTTCGTCCCCTTGGTGGCCCCGGGGGTGGTGGACGCCCTGGAGCCGGACATGGCCCTCCTCGCCGAGGTCTCCCGGCGCTCGGAGGTGGCCACGGTCCACGCCTACGCCCCCATGGGACCGAGGAGCTTCTACGCCCGGGACTTCGCTCCCCTCCTCGGCATCCCCGAGGACCCGGTGACGGGCTCGGCCAACGCCGCCTTGGGGGCGCTTTTGGCCCGGGCGGGGGTGGTGCCCAAGCGGGAAGGGAGGGTACACCTTTCCATCTACCAGGGCCACCGCCTGGGCAACCCGGGGATGGTGGAGGTGGAGGTGGAGTATAGCCCCACAGGGGTACCCCTTTCCGTGCGGCTTGGGGGAGAAGCGGCCATCGTGGCCACGGGTGAGCTCTGATGGTGCGCCTGGTTTTCGTGGACGTGGACGGCACCTTGGTGGGGAAGGAGGGGGTGCCTGCCTGCGTCTGGCCGGCGGTGGAGGCGGCCAAGGCCCGGGGCCTGCGCCTTTCCCTCCTCACGGGCCGCCCAGGAAGGGGGGAAGCCCTCCGCCTGGCCCAGCGGCTGGACCCCGAAGGCCTCCACGTCTTTGAGTCGGGGGCGGTGGTCCTCTCCCTTTCCCAAGACCCCCACGAGCCCCAGGCGAAGCCCTTCTTCGTGGCGGCGTTGCCCGTGGCGGCGGCCCAGGAGGTGGTGCGCCTCGCCCGCCGGCTTTCCCTCCCCTTGGAGGGCTACACCGCCGACGGGGGCTTTTTCATGGAAGGGGATAGCCCCTTGCTCTTGGCCCACCAAAGGCTTTTGGGGGTGGAGGCGGAAGGGGCGGACCTCCTGAGGCTAGAAAGCCCCTTGGTGCGCCTCCAGGTGCTGGCGGGACCCGAGGCGCCTTTGGGGGCCCTCTTGGACGCCCTGCCCGAGGAGCTCGCCGCCCACACGGCCGAAAGCCCCAAGATGCCCGGGGTGCGCTTCGTCTCCCTCACCCGAAAGGGCGTGGGCAAGCTCTCGGGGGCCCGGTTGGTGGCGGAGGCCTATGGGCTGGACCTTACGGCCTGCGCCATGGTGGGGGATGGGGAGAACGACCTCGAGGTCCTCCAGGCGGTGGGCCTCGGCATCGCCATGGGGAACGCCCCCTTAAGCGTGAAGCGGGCGGCCAAGCGGGTGGTGGCCCCCGTGGACGCCTGCGGCCTGGCGGAAGCCCTGGCCGCCCTCGGGTAAACTCCAGGGCGTATGCGGGTCTTCATTGACGAGATCGCCCAGTACAAGGACCAAGAGGTGGAGCTCAGGGGCTGGCTCTACCAGAAGCGCTCCAAGGGCAAGATCCACTTCCTCGTCCTCCGGGATGGCACCGGCTTCCTCCAGGCCACGGTGGTGAAAGGGGAGGTGCCCGAGGACGTCTTTACCCAAGCGGACCGCCTGCCCCAGGAAACGGCCCTCAAGGCCTGGGGCCTGGTGCGGGAGGATCCGAGGGCCCCAGGCGGGTACGAGCTCATGGTGAGGCATCTGGAGGTGGTGAGCCTGCCCCAAGGGGAGTACCCCATCGGCCCCAAGGAGCACGGCATTGACTTCCTCATGGACCACCGCCACCTTTGGCTCCGCCACCGCCGTCCCTTCGCCGTGATGCGCATCCGGGACGAGCTGGAGCGGGCCATCCACGACTTCTTTGGCGAACGGGGTTTCCTGCGCTTTGACGCCCCCATCCTCACCCCAAGCGCCGTGGAGGGGACCACGGAGCTCTTTGAGGTGGAGCTCTTTGACGGGGGAAAGGCCTACCTCTCCCAGTCGGGCCAGCTTTACGCCGAGGCCGGGGCCCTGGCCTACGCCAAGGTCTACACCTTCGGCCCCACCTTCCGCGCCGAGCGCTCCAAGACCAGGCGCCACCTTCTGGAATTCTGGATGGTGGAGCCCGAGGTGGCCTTCATGACCCACGAGGAGAACATGGCCCTCCAGGAGGAGCTGGTGAGCTACCTGGTGGCCCGGGTGCTGGACCGGCGCGCCCGGGAGCTGGAGATGCTCGGTCGCAACCCCAAGGCCCTCGAGCCCGCCGCCCAAGGAAACTACCCCCGCCTCACCTATAAGGAGGCGGTGGCCCTGGTGAACCAGCTTGCGGAGAAGGACCCCGAGGTGCCGCCCCTGCCCTACGGGGAGGACTTCGGCGCCCCCCATGAGGCCGCCCTCAGCCGCCAGTTTGACCGGCCGGTCTTCATCGAGCGCTACCCTGCCCGGATCAAGGCCTTTTACATGGAACCCGACCCCGAGGACCCGGAGCTGGTCCTAAACAACGACCTCCTGGCCCCCGAGGGCTACGGGGAGATCATCGGGGGTAGCCAGAGAATCCACGACCTGGAACTTCTACGCAGGAAAATCCAGGAGTTCGGCCTCCCGGAGGAGGTCTACGACTGGTATCTGGACCTGAGGCGCTTTGGCAGCGTGCCCCACTCGGGTTTCGGATTGGGCCTCGAGCGCACCGTGGCCTGGATCTGTGGCCTTAACCACGTGCGGGAGGCCATCCCCTTCCCCAGGATGTACACCCGGATGCGGCCCTAGAGGCCTGCCAGCTCCAGGAAGTAGCGGTGAAGCCTGGGGTCCTGGGTGAGCTCGGGGTGGAAGGCGCTGGCGAGGATCTTGCCCTGGCGTACCAGGACGGGAAGACCATTCAGCTCCGCCAGCACCTCCACTCCTTCCCCCAATTTGCGGAAGGCTGGGGCTCTAATGAAAACCCCGTGGAAGGGACCCAAACCCCGGACCTCGAGGTCCTCCTCAAAGCTTTCCACCTGCCTGCCAAAGGCGTTGCGTTCCACCCATGCCTCCAACACCCCCAAACGGGGTTGCTCGGGGTAGCCCACGATCTCCTTGGCCAACCAGATGGCCCCGGCGCAGGTGCCGAAGAGGGCCAGGGAACCCTCTTCCACCCGCTTGCGCACCTCGTCCTCGATTCCGTATTCCCGGGCCAGCTTGCCGATGGTGGTGGACTCCCCGCCAGGCACGATGAGAGCCTTGAGCCCCTCCAGGTGCTCCTTCTTCCGCACCTCCTTTGCCTCTATCCCCAGGCGCTTAAGCGCCTCCTTGTGCTCGCGGAAATCCCCCTGTAAGGCCAAAACGCCAACCACGCCCCTCATCCTGGACTTAGGCTCCCGCCCTGTCAAGGGAAGCCCCCCGCCAGAAGGGAAGCGGAGGGCACCCCCACCTTGGCCTCACTCGCAAGGAACTGCTCCAGAAGCCTGGGATACCTGCGCCTGGGCATGGGTCAACTATACTCTGCTCCTCAGGAGGCGCAAGCTGTTCGCCGTCACCAACACGAGTGCTCCACTGTCCGCCAGCACTGCGGTCCAAAGCCCCGTGTAACCCATGAGGGTGGTGAGGAGGAAAAGCCCCTTGAGCCCCACCGCAAAGGCCACGTTCTGGCGGACCACGCCCAGGGTCAGGCGGCTTAGCCGGAAGGCCCGGGGCAAGGCGGCAAGGCTCAGAAGCCCCACGTCTGCACTCTGCAGGGCCGCTTCCGTGCCCTCGGCCACGGCAAGCCCTACCGTGGCCCTGGCCAGGGCTGGGGCGTCGTTCACCCCATCCCCCACCATGGCCACGCCACCCCTACCTGCCAACTCCTCCACCAGGCGGAGCTTGTCCACGGGAGAAAGGCCAGCCCGGATTTCCTCAGGAAAAAGCCCTATGGCCGTGCCCAAAGCCAAAGCAGAGGTCTCCCGGTCGCCGGTAAGCAGGAGGGGCTTAAGGCCCAGTCGGCGCAGTTCGGCCAAGACTTCCCGGGCCTCGAGGCGGGGGGTATCCTGGAAGGCCAAGAGGGCCAAGGGAACCCCCTCCCTAACCAAGAGGGAAAGGCTGAAGCCTTCCTCCGCCAAGGCCTTCACCTGGGCCTCTACTTCCGGGGGCAGGTCCCAGGCCTCGGGCCGCACCAAACCCACCTCCTTCCCCTCCACCCGAGCGACGGCCCCGAGGCCCGGCACCGCCCGATGCTCCTCCGAGGGCAAGGCCTTGGGGCCCGAAGCCTCCCGCACCGCCCGGGCTAAGGGGTGGGAGGAACCCTCCGCCACCCCCTTCGCCAGGGCCAAGGCCTCCTCCGCCGAAACCCCAAAGGTAACCACCCGCACCAGCGTGGGCTTTCCCAGGGTCAGGGTTCCCGTCTTGTCCAAAGCCACGTAGCGAACCCCAGCCAAGCGCTCCAGGGCCGCCCCGCTCTTAAAGAGCACCCCCGCCCTGGCTCCCCGGCCCACCCCTGCGGCGATGGCCGCAGGCACCGACACCACCAGAGCGCAGGGACAGGCGATGAGGATAAGGCCCAAGGCCTTGTAGACATGCCCCAGGAAATCCCCCCGGAAAAGGGGAAGGACCAGGGCCACGAAGCCTGCCAGGGCCAGGACCGCCGGGGTGTAGCGGCGGCTAAAGGCATCCACCACCCGCTCCACCTGGCTCTTCTTAAGCAAGGCCTCCTCCGCCAGGCGTTCCATCTCCGCCAGGAAGCCCTCCTCGGGAAGGCGCTCCACCTTTACCACCAAGCTCCCCTCCTGCACCAGACTGCCCCCGTAAACCCGGTCCCCTATCCCCTTGGGCCTAGGCAAGGGCTCCCCGGTGAAGGCGGCCTCCTCCACGGAAGCCTGTCCAGACACCACCACCCCGTCGGCCGGTACCCGCTCCCCCGGGGGCACCCTCACCAGGTCCCCCACCCTCAAGGCCTTAAGGGGCACCTCCTCCACCCCACCCTCCTTCAGGCGGTAGGCCCGCCTGGGAAGAAGCTCGGAAAGGGCGTAAAGGGACCTGCGGGCCTGGGCCACGCTATAAGCCTCCAGCACCTCCCCCACCAGGAAGAGGAAGACCACCAGCGCCGCCTCGGCCTCCGCCCCGATGAGCATGGCTCCCAGGGTAGCCAGCGTAACCAGGGTTTGCATGCTGAAGGGGTTTTGCCGGAACGTAGCCACCGCACGACGAGCCAGGGGGAAAACCCCCACCAAGGCCGCCAGCCGATAGCCCCAAGGGGCTAGGCCGGGGAGGAGGGAGGAAGAGCGAAGCCAAAAAGGCCGCCAGGAGAAGCCCTCCGGAAGCCAAGGCCCAGCGCCAGGGTCCCAAAACACCCCTGGTCGTGTCCCCTTCAGGCTTCAAACGGTAGCCCAGGGCGGAAACCACCCTTTCCGCCTCCTTCTCCGCCCCGGGAACCTCGAGGTGCAGATACGCCTTACCGCTGGCAAAGCTGACCTGGGCCTGCACCACTCCAGGCACCTCGGAAAGGGCTTTCTCCACCTTTAAGGCGCAGTCGGCGCAGTCCAAACCCTCCACCCGGAACACGCGAACCCTGTGAGCATCCATGTTCCCAGGGTAGCATCATTTGAGTAGCTAGTCAAGTGTTCTCTTCCGCGTGCTCCAAAGCCCCCTCAAGAAGCCGTTCCACGTGCTCGTCCGCCAAGCGGTAGTAGACCCGCTTTCCCTCTCTCCGGAAGGCCACCAGCCTTGCCTGGCGCAGAAGCCTGAACTGATGGCTCACCGCAGAAACGGAAACCCCAGCGAGGAGGGCTAGATCGCACACGCAAAGCTCCCCCGCCGTCTTCAAAGCCAGAAGAAGGCGCATCCGGGTAGGGTCGGCCAAAGCCTTAAGGAGGAGGGCGGCTTTCCCCAGCACCGCCTCCTCGGGCAAGGCCGCGCGCGCCTTCTCCACCCGCTCAGGGTGGATCTCGTAAACCCCACAGACCGCCCGGGCCATGGCCTTACCCCAGGCTTCCCTTACCAGCCTCGCTTGGCCAGGCGCTCCTCTTCCTTAAGCTGGTCCAGGTTGATGCCCACCATGGGCTCGCCCAGGTCCTCGCTCACCTCCGCTAAGACCTCGGGGTCGTTGTAGTGGGTTACCGCCCGCACGATGGCCCGAGCCCGCTTCTTGGGGTCCCCGGACTTGAAGATGCCGCTTCCCACGAAGACCCCATCCATCCCCAGGTGCATCATCAAGGCGGCATCGGCCGGGGTGGCGATGCCCCCGGCGGCGAAGTTCACCACGGGAAGGCGGCCGTGGTGGTGGACCCACCTCACCAGCTCCAAGGGGGCCCCGATCTGCTTGGCGTAGGCCATGAGCTCGTCCTCGCGCAGGGACTGCACGTAGCGGATCTGCTTCCACATGGTGCGGGCGTGGCGCACCGCCTCCACCACGTTGCCCGTGCCCGCCTCCCCCTTGGTGCGGATCATGGCCGCCCCCTCGGCGATGCGGCGAAGCGCCTCCCCCAGGTCCCGGGCCCCGTTCACGAAGGGCACCTTGAACTTCCACTTGTCAATGTGGTGCTCCTCGTCGGCGGGGGTGAGGACCTCGGACTCGTCAATGAAGTCCACCCCGATGGCCTCGAGAATCATAGCCTCCACGAAGTGCCCGATGCGCACCTTGGCCATCACGGGGATGGACACGGCGGCCATGATCTCCTTGATGATCTTGGGGTCGGACATGCGGGCCACGCCCCCTTGGGCGCGGATATCGGCGGGGACCCGCTCTAGGGCCATCACCGCCACCGCCCCCGCCTCCTCGGCGATCACCGCCTGCTCCGGGGTGGTCACGTCCATGATCACCCCGCCCTTGAACATCTCGGCGAAGCCCGTCTTGATCTGGAAGGTTCCCTTCTCCATCCCGCCCTCCATCCTCAAGCTTACCGCCCGCAGGGTCAAGCGGCAAAAAGCACAAAGCCTGGGGGACGGGTCCCCCAGGCCCCTTCTTGCCCCCTAGGGGAGGTAGCTTAAGGGGTTACGGGCAACCCCACCCACCCGCACCTCAAAGTGCAGGTGGGGGCCGGTGGACCAGCCCGTGGAGCCCACGTAGCCGATAACCTCTCCCGCCTCCACCCACTGGCCTGGCCGCACGGCGAGGCGGGACATGTGGGCGTAAAGGGTTTCCACCCCGCCCCCGTGGTCCAAAACCACGTGGAAGCCGTAGCCCACCGAGCTCCAGCCCGCCACCTCCACCTGGCCGCTCTTGGCGGCCACGATGGGGGTGCCGTAAGGGGCCGCCAGGTCTATGCCGGTGTGGTAGCGCTGGAAGGCCCCCCGCTGGCCGAAGTAGGTGGTGATGCGGAAACCGGAAAGGGGCCAGCGCATCCCCCCTTCCTGGTAGCTCACCCGGCGCACCTGGGGCCTTGCCGCCTGGGCCTGGCGCCGTTGGGCCTGGGCTTGGGCAAGCGCCTGCTGCCTGCGCCTTTCCTCCGCCAGACGCCTTAGTTCTTCCTGGCGGCGCCTTTCCGCCTCGAGGCGGGCCCTCCGCTCCGCCTCCTGCTTGGCCAGGAGGTTTTGGAACGTGGCCTTGGCCTGGATGCCGGGCAGGAGGACCAGGTCCCCTGGCCTAAGCTCCGCCGGGTTCTCCACCCCGTTGGCCTTGGCCACCTGTACCGGGGAAAGCCCAAAGCGGCCCGCCAGGTCCACCAGGGTCTGCCCCTCGCCCAAGGTGAGAAGAAGCCCTTTGGCTCCCTTGGGCACGTAAAGCACGCTCCCCGCCACGAGCCGGTCCAGGCTTTCCAAGGAGGGGTTGGCGGAAACCAGGTCCAAGACGCTCACGCCAAAGCGGCTGGCGATGCCCTGAAGGGTGTCCCCCGGCCGCACCCGGTAGACCTCCACCCCGGGGGGCACCCTAGGGGGCCTTTCCTCCACCCCCACCAAGGGGATGAGAAGCCTCTGCCCCACCTGAAGCCGGTGGTCCTTGAGGCCGCTGGACCACATGATGTGCCGGGGGTCCACCCCGTAGCGAAGGGCAAGCCCCGCCAAGGTATCCCCTGCCTTCACCGTGTACACCACCCACCCTTTGCGCACGGATGGCCCCACCTCCACCTGGGCCTCCGGCAGGGGAATGGGACTAAGGGGCTTCACATGGGAAAATGCCAAGGCGGGAACCGCAAGAAGGCACCACGCTACCCATACCCGCAATGTTCACCTCCAGAAGCAACCCCTAACCTCGGCGGGGATTATACCAACCCCCACCCCCCCAAACGCAAGGGGCAAAGGTCTAGGGGGGCGGAAAACCCGCCCCCCCAGGGAAAACCGCCTAGCGGGCTGCCAAGGAGGCCAGGAACTCCTTGTTGCTCTTGGTGCGCCCAAGCCGGGCGAGGAGCATCTCCATGGCCTCGGCGGGGTCCATGTCCGCCAAGACCTTGCGCAGCAGCCACATCTTGTGCACCACCTCCTCGCCCAAGAGGAGCTCCTCCCGCCTCGTCCCGGATTTCAGGATGTCAATGGCCGGGAAGATGCGGCGCTCCTCGAGGCGGCGGGAAAGGTGGAGCTCCATGTTGCCCGTGCCCTTGAACTCCTCAAAGATCACGTCGTCCATGCGGCTTCCCGTCTCCACCAAAGCGGTGGCCAGAATGGTCAGGCTTCCCCCGCCCCGGATGTTCCGCGCCGCTCCCAGGAAGCGCTTGGGGAAGTAAAGGGCGGCGGAGTCCAAGCCCCCGGAAAGCGTCCGCCCCGTGGGCGGGGTCACCAGGTTGTTGGCCCGGGCCAGGCGGGTGATGGAGTCCAGGAGGATCATCACGTGTCCCCCTTCCTCCACGATGCGCTTGGCCCGCTCGTGGACGAACTCCGCCACGCGGATGTGGTTCTGGGGGGGCTCGTCAAAGGTGCTGGCGATGACCTCCGCCCCCTGGACGCTTTCCCGGAAGTCCGTGACCTCCTCCGGGCGCTCGTCAATGAGGAGGACGATAACCTTGATGTCGGGCTCGTTCTTGAGAACGGCGTTGGCGATCTTCTTGAGGAGGGTGGTCTTCCCCGCCTTGGGGGGGGCCACGATGAGGCCCCGCTGCCCCCGGCCGATGGGGGCGAGGAGGTCAATGACCCGGGTGGAAAGCTCGTCCGGGGTGGTCTCCAGCTTGATCTGCCGGTCGGGGAACTGGGGGATGAGCTCGTCAAAGCGGGGGCGGATTTTGGCGGCCTCGGGGTCCAGGTCGTTCACCGCCTCCACCTTGAGGAGGGTGCCGTAGCGCTCGTTCTCCCGGGGCGGGCGCACCCGGCCCACGATGTAGTCCCCGCTCCTTAGGGCGTACTGACGGATGAGCCCGGCGGAAACGATGGCCACCCGGGACTCGAGGTTGTAGAGGTTTTCCGTCAGGAAGCCGTAGCCATCGGGGCTAATCTCCAGGTAGCCCTTAACCAGCTGCAGGCCCTCCCCCTGGGTTTGCCGCTCCAAGAGGGCCATGATGAGCTGGTCCTTCTTCATGCGCTTGTAGTTCTCAATCCCCGCCTCCTGGGCCAGGAGGTGGAGTTCCGGCAGGATCTTGCTGGAAAGCTCCTGGTAGGTAAGGGGGGTATCGGGGGTTTCCGCTTTTCTCCTCATGGTTTAACCTTCTCCCAGTCCTCCATAAAGCGCTTGAGGCCGATCTCCGTGAGGGGGTGCTTGAGAAGCTGCTTGAACACGGCGTGGGGCATGGTGGCGATGTCCGCCCCGAGAAGGGCGGCTTCCGTCACGTGCCGGGGATGGCGGATGGAGGCGGCGATGACCTTTACGGGCAGGTCCTGCACCTGGATCATCTCCACGATCTCCCGCAAGAGCTCCCCCCCGTCCCAGGAAATGTCGTCCACCCGGCCCAGGAAAGGGCTCACGTAGGTTGCCCCAGCCCGCGCCGCCAGAAGGGCCTGGTTGGCGGAGAAGATGAGGGTCATGTTCACCGGAACACCCTCAGCAGCAAGCCGCTTGCAGGCCTTAAGGCCCTCCTCGGTGGTGGGAAGCTTGACCACGATGTTGGGATGGATGGCGGCCAGGCGCCTACCCTCCGCCACCATGGCCTCCGCCTCCAGGGCCGTTACCTCGGCGGAAACCGGGCCTCCTGCCGCCTCGGCCACGGCGCGAAGGTGCTGGACCAAGCCCTCCTCGCTCAGGCGCTCCCCCCGTTGGGCGAACTCCTTGGCCACCAAGGTGGGAGTGGTGGTGACCCCCGAGAGGACCCCCCAGGCGGCAATCTCCCGTATCTCCTCCAGATTGGCGGTGTCTAGGTAAAGCTCCATGGCGCACTCCTTGTGTGCGGGAAAGGAACCGGCTTAGCCTGAGTCTAGCAGACCTCTTCGGGGCGTTGTCAAGGGAGGGGAAAGGCTGCTAGCATGGCCTTAGCCGCCAACGGGGGATTTTACCCCAGGGGGCACAGGTTGTAAAGGCGAGGATGGGGAGAGTACCCCTTCCCAATAGCCCCAAGCGAGCCGGGGACGGTGGGAGCCCGGTGGTGCGGGAAGGCGGGAAGATCGCCCCGGAGCCGCGGGAGGAAAGGGCACGTCCCGAGTAATGCCCGCCGGGTGGCGCCCGTGACAGCGCCCAAACGAGGGCCTGAGGATTTCCTCAGGAAGCGCGGTGGTACCGCGGAAGCCTTAGCGCTTTCGTCCGCGCCTTAGGGCGCGGGCGTCTTTTTAGGAGGTGGGCATGTTCAAGGAAGTGGGCGAACCCAACTTTCCGGCGCTGGAAGAGGAGGTTTTGGCCTTCTGGAAGCGGGAAAAGATTTTTGAAAAGAGCGTGGAGAAACGCAAAGGAGGGCCCCGCTACACCGTGTACGAAGGCCCCCCCACCGCCAACGGCATGCCCCACGTGGGCCACGCCCAGGCCCGGAGCTACAAGGACCTCTTCCCCCGGTACAAGACCATGCGGGGCTACTACGTGCCCCGCCGGGCGGGCTGGGATACCCACGGGCTTCCCGTGGAGCTGGAGGTGGAGAAGAAGCTGGGCCTCAAGAGCAAGCGGGAGATTGAGGCCTACGGCATAGAACGCTTCAACCAGGCCTGCCGGGAATCCGTCTTCACCTACGAGAAGGAGTGGGAGGCCTTCACCGAGCGCATCGCCTACTGGGTGGACCTGAAGGACGCCTACGCCACCCTCCAGCCCACCTACATTGAGAGCATCTGGTGGAGCCTGAAGAACCTCTTTGACCGGGGCCTCCTCTACCGGGACCACAAGGTGGTGCCCTACTGCCCCCGCTGCGGCACCCCCCTTTCCTCCCACGAGGTGGCCCTGGGCTACAAGGAGATCCAAGACCCCTCGGTCTACGTGCGCCTGCCCCTCAAGGAGCCCTCCCGGCTTGGGCTTTCCCAAGGAAGCCTCCTCGTCTGGACCACCACGCCCTGGACCCTGCCCGGGAACGTGGCGGCGGCGGTCCACCCCCAGTTCACCTACGCCGCTTTCCAGCTGGGGGAAGAGGTCCTGATTTTGGAAGAAGGCCTGGGCCGGAAGCTCCTCGGGGAGGAAACCCCCATCCGCAAAACCTTCCTGGGCAAGGAGCTGGAGGGCCTGGCCTACACCCCCCCTTATCCCCAAGGGGTGGACAAGGGCTACTTCGTGGTCTTGGCGGAGTACGGGAGCCGGGAGGACGGCACGGGCATCGTCCACCAAGCCCCCGCCTTCGGCGCCGAGGACCTGGAAACGGCCAGGGCCTACGGCCTCCCCCTCCTCAAGACCGTGGACGAGGAGGGGAAGCTCCTTGTGGAGCCTTTCCAAGGCCTCTTCTTCCGCGAGGCCAACCGGGCCATCCTCAAGGACCTAAGGGGGCGGGGCCTTCTCTTTAGGGAGGAGCCCTACCTGCACAACTACCCCCACTGCTGGCGCTGCTCCACCCCCCTCATGTACTACGCCACGGAAACCTGGTTCATCCGCAACACCCTTTTCAAGGAGGAGCTCCTCAAGAAAAACCAGGAGATCCACTGGGTGCCCCCCCACATCAAGGAGGGGCGGTACGGGGAGTGGCTCAGGAACCTGGTGGACTGGGCCCTAAGCCGCAACCGCTACTGGGGCACGCCCCTGCCCATCTGGGTCTGCCAGACCTGCGGCAAGGAGGAGGCCATCGGGAGCTTCCAGGAGCTCAAGGAGAGGGCCACGGCCCCCCTCCCCGAGCCCTTTGACCCCCACCGGCCCCACGTGGACCGGGTGGAACTTCGGTGCGCCTGCGGGGGGACCATGCGGCGGGTTCCCTACGTGATTGACGTTTGGTACGACTCCGGGGCCATGCCCTTCGCCTCCTTGCACTACCCCTTTGAGCGCCAGGAGGAGTTTAGGGAAAGCTTCCCCGCCGACTTCATCTCCGAGGGCATTGACCAGACCCGGGGCTGGTTCAACTCCCTCCACCAACTAGGGGTCATGCTCTTCGGCTCCATCGCCTTCAGGAACGTCATCTGCCACGGCCTCATCCTGGACGAGAAAGGGCAGAAGATGTCCAAGTCCAAGGGGAACGTGGTGGACCCCTGGGACATTCTGAGGGAGTTCGGGGCCGATGCCCTTAGGTGGTACATCTACGTTTCCGCCCCGCCCGAGGCCGATCGGCGCTTCGGCCCCAACCTGGTGCGGGAAACGGTCAGGGACTACTTCCTCACCCTTTGGAACGTGTATAGCTTCTTCGTCACCTCCGCCAACCTGGACCGCCCGGACCTCAGGAACCCACCCCCGCCTGCGGCCCGTCCCGAGATGGACCGCTGGCTCTTGGCCCGGCTCCAGGAGCTCAAGCACCGGGTGACGGAGGCCCTCGAGGCCTACGACCCCACCACCTCTAGCCGGGCCATCCGGGACTTCGTGGTGGAAGACCTCTCCCAGTGGTACGTGCGCCGGAACCGGCGCCGCTTCTGGAAAAACGAGGACGCCCTGGACCGGGAAGCGGCCTACGCCACCCTCTACGAGGCCCTCCTCACCGTGGCCAAGCTCTCCGCCCCCTTCACCCCCTACCTCGCCGAGGTCCTCTGGCAGAACCTGGCCCGAAGCGTGGACCCTAAGGCGGAGGAGAGCGTCCACCTCACGGACTGGCCGCCGGTGGAGGAGGCCCTTTGGGACCGGGAGCTGGTGGCCAAGATGCGGGCGGTCATCCGGGTGGTGGAGCTCGCCCGGGCAGCCCGGGCGAGAAGCGGGGTGAAGACCCGGACACCCCTTCCCCTCCTCCTCGCCACCGCCCCCACCCCCGTGGAGCGGGAGGGCCTTAAGCACTTTGCCGAGGAAATCGCCGAGGAGCTCAACGTCAAGGAGGTGAGGGTGCTGGAGCCGGGGGAGGAGGTCCTCACCTACCGCGTCCTCCCGAACCTCAAGGCCCTAGGCCCCAAGTACGGCAGGCTCGTCCCCCAGATCCGGGAGGCCCTGGAGCGGGAAGGGGAGCGGGTGGCGGCCCTGGCCTTAAGGGGCGAGCCCATCCCCCTGGAGGTGGCGGGGGAAACCCTCACCCTCCTGCCCGAGGAGGTCCTCCTGGAGGCGAAGGCCCCCGAGGGGTACGAGGCCTTGGAGAAGGAGGGGTACGTGGCGGCGCTCAAGGTGGAGGTCACGGAGGCGCTTCGCCTGGAAGGCCTCGCCCGCGACCTCATCCGCCACCTGCAGCAGGCCCGCAAGGAGATGGGCCTAAAGGTCTCCGACCGCATCCGCGTGGGCTACGAGGCGGAAGGCCCCTACCGGGAGGCTTTAGAGCGCCACGGGGCCTGGATCGCCGAGGAGGTCCTGGCCCGGGCCTTCGGCGAGGGGCTTTTCCCCGGGTACACCACGGAGGTGGCGGACGAGGAGGGCAGGGCGCGCTTTAGCCTGGAGCGGCTAGGCTGAGGCCAGGGGCAAACCCGCCCGCAAAGGGCTCCTGCGCGAAAGGGAGGGCGTCCTGGGCCTTGGGGCCGGGGGGCGCCCTCGCCCTTTCCTGCCCGGTGGCCCCCGTGGCCGCCCGTTACGGGGGCGTGCGGCTAGGGGAAGGTGGTATAGTACCCCCGTGCAGGACCTAAGGAACCTCCTAGAGCCCCTAGGGCTTGACGCCCTCTACATCACCCGCCCGGAGAACGTCCGCTACCTCTCGGGCTTCCCCCACCCGGAAGACGCCCAGGTCCTCCTCAGCCACGAAGGGGCCTTCCTCCTCACCGACCCCCGCTACCCCGAGGCCGAACGGGAAAGCCGCATCCCCGCCAAGGTCCTCCGGCGGGAGGAAAAGGAGGGGCTTTTCCAGGGCCTAAGGGGCCGGGTGGGCTTTGAGGCGGAACACCTTCCCTACGCCGCCCTGGAACGCCTGAGGGAGCTCTCCCCGGCGGAGTGGGTGCCCACCAAGGGGGTGGTGGAGCGCCTCCGCCTTAAGAAAACCCCCGAGGAGGTGGCGGCCATCCGCAAGGCCCAGGCCTTGGCGGAAGAGGCCTTGGCCCACGCCCTCTCCCTCTTAAAGCCAGGGACGGCGGAGCGAGAGGTGGCCTTTGAGCTGGAGTTTTTCCTGAGAAGGCGGGGAGCGGAGGGCGTGGCCTTCCCCCCCATCGTGGCCTCGGGGGTACGGGGGGCCCTTCCCCACGCCGGGGCCTCGGAAAAGCCCCTAAGGGCGGGGGAGCTCGTCACCCTGGACCTCGGGGCCAAGGTGGCGGGGTACCACTCGGACATGACCCGCACCTTCGCCCTGGGCCAGGTGGAGGGCGAGCTCAAAACCGCTTTCCAGGCGGTGCTCGCTGCCCTGGAAAGGGCCCTGGAGGCCCTAAGGCCCGGCCGCACCGGCAAGGAGGTGGACGCCCTCGCCCGGGAGGAGCTCGGGCGGTATGGCCTAGACCGCTACTTCGTCCACTCCCTGGGCCACGGGGTGGGGCTTGCCGTGCACGAAGGGCCTAGCCTCTCCCCATACACCGAGGACGTTCTGGAACCTGGCATGGTGGTCACGGTGGAGCCCGGGGTCTACCTCCCGGGGCTGGGTGGGGTGCGGATAGAAGAGCTCGTCCTCATCACGGAGGACGGCTTTGAGCTCCTCTCCCGCTTTCCTCGAGGCTGGCAGGAGGTGTGAATGCGCTTCCTCTTCCTCTGCTTCCTCCTCCTCCCCGCCCTGGCCCAGACCTACACCGTGAAACGGGGGGACACCCTCTTCCGCATCGCCAAGGTCCACGGCCTGAGCGTGGCGGAGCTTAAGCGCCTAAACGGCCTCACCTCGGACCTCATCCGGCCCGGAGAGGTGCTACGGATAAGCCCAAAGGAAACCCCCCCCGCCGGCCGCCCCTACCAAGAGGGCCTCGCCGTCTGGTACGGCCCCGGCTTCCACGGCAAGCGTACGGCCAGCGGCGAAATCTACGATATGCACGCCCTCACCGCCGCCCACCCGAGCCTCCCCTTCGGCACCCGGGTGCGGGTGACCAACCTCAAAAACGGGCGGAGCGTGGTGGTGCGCATCAACGACCGGGGACCCTTTGGGGGCCGGTACATCATAGACCTCTCCTACGCCGCCGCCAAGGCCATCGGGGCCCTCTCCGCCACCCGGGTGAGGCTGGAGGTGCTCCCGTGAGGCGCTACGGCTTCCACCTCTCCATCGCCGGGAAAAAGGGGGCGGCGGGGGCGGTGGAGGAGGCCATGGCCTTGGGCCTTTCCTGCTTCCAGATCTTCGCCAAAAGCCCGAGGAGCTGGAAGACCCGCACCCTCTCCCCAAGCGAGGTGGAGGCCTTCCGGGCCCTCAAGGAGATGGCGGACCTCCCCGCCGTGATCCACGCCTCTTACCTCGTGAACCTGGGGGCCGAGGGGGAGCTATGGGAGAAGAGCGTGATGAGCCTGGCGGACGACCTGGAAAAGGCCCGCCTCCTGGGAATTGAGTACGTGGTGGTCCACCCCGGCTCCGGGGACCCCAAGCGGGTGAAGGAAGGGGCGCTTAGGGCCCTCCGCCTGGCCGGGGTCAAGGACCGCCCCACCCTCCTCCTGGAGAACACCGCTGGGGGTGGGGAAAAGGTGGGGGCGCGCTTTGAAGAGCTCGCCTGGCTCGTCGCCGATACCCCCATGGGCGTCTGCCTGGACACCTGCCACGCCTTCGCCGCCGGGTACGGCGTGAAGGAGGACCCCGCAGGGGTCCTCACCGCCCTGGACCAGGCGGTGGGCCTGGAGCGGGTGCCCGTGGTCCACCTGAACGACTCGGTGGGGGGTCTGGGAAGCCGCATAGACCACCACGCCCACCTCCTCCAGGGGGAAATCGGCGAGGGGCTCAAAGGGGTCCTCCTGGACCCCCGGCTAGAAGGCCGCCTTTTCGTGCTGGAAACCCCAAGGGGCCTCGAGGAGGACGCCTGGAACCTAAAGGTCCTCCGCGCCTGGCTAGAGGAGGCCCCCGCCCAAGAGGAGGCGCAGGGCGGAAACCGCCATCACCAATAGCCCGAGCTTGAACGCCCTGTCCGCCCCCGAGAGCACCCCAAGCCCCGCCCCCAGGAGGGCCAAGGGGAGGACCATCCAGTTGAGCCAGCCCATGAGGGGAAAAAGAGCAGGCAGGAGGAGGAGCAGGGCCAAAACCGCCAGGACCAGGCTTAGGGTCCGCATGGGAAAAGTCTAGCCAAAGAAAAAGCCGAAAAACACCCTGCGGGCAAAGCGCAGCACCTCCTGCACCGGCCCCCGGAGCACGGTGAGGAGGAGGAGAAAGGAAAGCCAGGCGTACCCCTCCAGCCGCCAAAGGAGGGGATGCCAGGAAAGGGGCAGGAGGCTTTGCAGGATTTTGGAGCCATCCAGGGGAGGGATGGGAAGCAGGTTAAAAACCGCCAGGACCAGGTTGACGGAGCTGGCGTAGAAAAAGGCCAGCGCCAAGACCCCCACCAGGCCCCCCCCTTCCCCCCGGAAGGCCAGGGCCACGGCCCAGGGGTCAAAGGCGAAAAGCCCCCGCACGAGCAGGGCGAAGAGAACGGCGAGGAGGAGGTTCAGGACAATCCCCGCCACCGAAACGGCGAAAAGGCCCAGCCGGTAGGTGCGGAAGGCCAAGGGGTTGACGGGCACCGGTTTTGCCCAGCCAAAGCCCACCAGGAGGAGGAGCGCCGTGCCCAAGGGGTCCAGGTGCTTTAGGGGGTTCAGGGTGAGGCGGCCAAGCCGCTTGGCGGTACCGTCCCCAAAGCGGAAGGCGGCGTAGGCGTGCCCCCACTCGTGGAGGGAAAGGCTAAAGAGCAAGGCGGCGAAGGCCAGCAGGAAGGCCAAGGGGTCTTGTTGGATAAGGGCGATCATAGGCCCAATAGACGGTACAGGGCCCCAAGGAGCCCGCTAAGCCCCTGGACCGCCGCCCCCGTCACCCCGGTGTAGGAGAGGACCAAGAAGATGAGGATGAACCCGATGGGGCCATAGCCCGCCAGCTGGTCCAAAAACCTTTGGGCCTCCCGCCCGCCCACGGCGTAAAGCGCCTTGGCCCCGTCCAAGGGGGGCACGGGGAAGAGGTAGATGGTGGCGTGGAGGAGCATGAGGTCCTGGGCCACCAACAACCCCTCGCCAAAGGGGTAAGGGAGGAAGCGGGCAAGCAGCCCATAAAGGAAAGCGGCCCCAAAGAAGCCCAAAGGCCCCATGAGGGCCACCAAGGCGCCCTTCCGCCCGGGAAGCCCTGTGGGCACGAAGCGGGGCCAGCCAAAGCCCAGGAGGACGAGCAGGACGAGCCCCAGGGGCTCCAGGTGGACCCTGGGGTCCAGGGAGAGGAAGCCATAGCGCCTAGGCGCCACCTCCCCGTAGCGGTCGGCGAGCCAGGCCTGGGCCAGGTTGTGGAGCATGAGGCCCAAGGCCCCCAGGAGGAAGGCCAAAACGAAAACGGGCGGATCGTTAAGGAGCGGAAAGAGTCCCATCCCCTATCAGTCTACGGGCCAGGGCCAGCTCCTCCTCAAAGGTCTTCACCTCGCCCCGGGCCCGGGCCTCCGCCACCCGGCGCAGGATCTCCCCCACCTTAGGCCCCGGCTTTAGGCCAAGCTCCAAAAGGTCCCGGCCCCGAAGGGTCCTGGGCCTTTCCAAAAGCCACGCTTCCCGCTCGGGAAAAAGGGCGAGGAAGGCGCTCCGCAAGGGCTCGTTGGCCAAGGCTTCCCGCTCCACCTTCTCCCCCCGCCGAACCCGCAGGAGGAGCGCAAGCCCCTCCCGCAGCCTCCGGGAAAGCCAGAGGGCCTGGGCCCGGGCCAAGGGGTCTTCCTGAAAGAAGAGGAGGACCACGAGCCTTGCCTCCACCAGGAGGCGCTCGGGGTGGGGCCCCTCAGGAAGCCCGAGCCGGGCGAAGGGCTCCTTGGGCGGAAGGGTTAGGCCGTAGAGGGGCCTGAGGGCGCCTAGCTCCTCCAAGAGGGCCAGGGCCTGGTAAAAGGTGTCCTCCTCCAAGGTTAGGAGAAGCTCGTCCCTCAGGCGGCTTTGGCTCGCGGTCTTCAAGACCTCGGGGAGAAGGGCCGGGGGAAGGGCCTTTAGGGCCTCCTCGGCAAAGCGGAAGGAAAGCCGGGCCGCAAGGCGCGCCCCGCGGACGATGCGGCTTGGGTCCTCCACGAAGGAAAGGGGGTGGAGGGGGCGGAGGAGGCGGGCCTCGAGGTCCTTCAGCCCCCCGTAGGGGTCCAAAAGCTCCCGGGTGGCCAAGGAGAGGGCCATGGCGTTCACGGTATAGTCCCGCCTCTCCAGGTCCTTGGCGATGGGGGCCGGGCGCACCTTGGGAAGCGCCCCGGGGAAGGGGTAGACCTCCTCCCGGCTTTCCGCCAGGTCCACCACGAGGCCAAAGGGAAGCCGCACCCGCCCGGTGCCAAAGGCGTAGTGGAGGGAGAAGCTACCCCCAAACCGCTCCACCAAGAAGCGGGCCACCGCCTCCACCCGGACCCCCGGCTCCAGGACCAGGTCTATATCCGGCCCCGAGCGCAGCAGAAGGGCATCCCGCACCGCCCCGCCCACCAGGTAGACCCCTTGGGGAAAGGCCTCCCGCAAAGCCTCGAGGACCCGCCGCGCCCCCTCGGGAAGGGCCTCCAGAATCCTCTCCCCCAGGGGCTTTTCCCCAGAGGGCCGCCTCCGGTAGAGGTCCGTGCGGGTGAAGATGCCAAGAAGCCGCCACCCTTCCCCCATCCGTTCGCCCACCAACACCCGCCCTCCCCCTTCCTTCAGGTAAGGCTCCACCTGCGAAAGGGGCGTCCTCGGGGGGAGGACCACCGCCCGGGCCAAAAACCCTTCCACGGGGTGGTCCCCCAGGCCAAGCCGCTCCGCCTTCTTCAGGTCCCGCCGTCGGGCCAGGCCCAAGACCCTCACCCCTTCCCCCTCGGGCACCACCACCGGCATGGCCCCGTAGCCCCTTTCCTCCAGAATGCGGAGGGCCTCCCGCACCGAGGTGGGGGCCAGGGTTTCCACGGGCGCCGTCATGGCCTCGCCCAGGGTGGGCTCGGGCTCCAGGTGGCGGGAAAGGCTCTGGAGGAGGCGCCCCACCGCCCCCTTCACCCCCCGCACCCGGGCGAAGGCCGCCCTAGGATGCCCCCCGCCCCCCACCTCCCCAAGCCAACGGGCCACGTCCAGCCGGGCCTTGCTCCGGGCGATGAGGAGGGTTTCCTTCCCCAGCCGGAGCACCAAGAGCACCCCGTCCGCCTCGTGGAGGTCCAAGAGGGTGTGGGCTAGCGGGGCAAGGGCAGGCACGTACCCTTCCTCCTTGGCCTCGGCGAGGAGAAGGCGGAAGCCCTCCCGCTCCACCACCCGGGCGCTCCTCAGGAGCGCCCTCAAAACGCTCCGGGCCTCGTCGGAAAGGTGGGGCCTGACCCACTCCCGCACCCGCCAGGCCTCCGCCCCCATCTCCAGGAGAAGCCGGCCCGCCTCCAAATCCTGGGCGGTGGTGGAGGGGAAGCTAAACCCCCCGGTGTCCTCCCACACCCCCGCGTAGGCCAAGGTGGCCTCCAAGGGGGCGAGGCCAAGCCCCCGTTCCACTAGGAGGGGCAGGAGCAGGCTCACCGTGGCCCCCACCGCCGCCACCCTCCCCCCCACGGCGGGCACGTCCCCCGGGGCCTTGGGGTGGTGGTCAAAGACGAGGAAGGGTACCTTTCCCACCAGGGCCTTAAAGGGACCGATGCGCTCGGGGCGGGCGTTGTCCACCAGGACCACCTCGGACACCTTGTCCAAGGGGATCTCGCTCGCGGGCACCAGGTCCAGCCGGTCCTCCAAAAGGGGGGCGAGGTCCTTCAGGGGCCCCTCGAGGCCCCCCACCAGGGCGAGGAGGCTCCCCGGGAAAAGCTTCCCTGCCAGGACCATGGAGCCCAAGGCGTCAAAGTCCAGGTTCTCGTGGGCCACCACCACCCGCACGCCTTCAGATTACTTGACGATGGGAATGGGCCTTGGTAGACTCAAGGTCGGCACTTGGAGAGGTGCCCGAGTGGCTGAAGGGACACGACTGGAAATCGTGTAGGCGGGCTTAAACCTGCCTCGCGGGTTCGAATCCCGCCCTCTCCGCCAACCCCAAGCCCCTGGCCCCTTGGCTAGGGGCCTTTCGTTTCCATGACCCGCCCCAGGCGCCGCCCCTCCTCGGCCCAAAAGGCCAGGCGGTGGGCGTAGACCGCTTCGGCAAAGGGCTCCAAAAATCCTTCGTCCTCCCGGGCCACCCCCTGCAAAAAAGCCCGCACGAGCCCAAGGTCCCCACCCCCGTGCCCCGTGCGCACCGAGCCTTCCCGCTCCGACGCTAGGTCCATCACCCGCTCCCCTTTCACGAAGTGAAAAAGGCGCAGGTACCGCCCATCCCCGTAAAGCTCCCCCTCCGTGCCGAAAAGCCGCGTCTCCCGGAACCGCATCCGCGATAGCCCCTCCGTGTGAAAGCTCGCCGTCCTCCCGTCCCGGTACTCCAGGGCCACCACCTGGTGGTCCGCCACGTCGTTCTTCCCCAGATACACGCACTCCCCGTAGGGGCCTTCCTCCAGGGCCCGAAGGAGGTTCTCCCGGGTCAGGGGAAAGGCCACCACGTCCAAGGGCCAGCCCCTCTCCCCCCGGTCAAAGGCCTCTAGGTAAATGCGCTTGGCGGAGAAAGGGCAGGTGCGTTCCACCCCTTCCGGGCAGGCCAGGCACCGCTCCGCCGCCCCCTCAGGCCGGCGCTCCGGCCGGAAGTGGTAAAGGCCCCCGAAGGAGGAAACCCGCCTCACCTCCCCCGGCGTTAGGAAGAGGAGCCAGTCCAGGTCGTGCACGCTCTTGGCCAGGAGGAAGAAGCTGGACTCCGCCTCCTTCCGCCAGTTCCCCCGCACGTAGCTGTGGGCGTAGTGCCAGTGGCCCACGGGCTCCAGGTGTTGCGCCGACACCACCTCCCCGATGGCCCCTTCCCGGAGCAGGGCCTTCAGGGCTTGGGCGTAAGGGGTGTAACGGAGGACGTGGGCCACGGCCACCAGGCGGCCTGTTCTGGCCTTGGCCTTTGCCACCTCCTCCACCTCGGCCCAGGTGGGGGCGATGGGCTTTTCCAAGAGGAGGTGGTAGCCCTTTTCCATAAGGGCCACCGCCGCTTCCTTGTGCAGGCGGTCGGGAAGGGCCACAACGGCGGCCTCACCCAAGAGGGGGGCGTCCAGGACTTCCCGCCAGTCCGAAAAGGCCTGCGTGGCGCCAAAGCCCTTCCGAAAGGCTTCCCGCCGCTCTACCTGGGGCTCGGCCACCCCCACCACCTTCGCCCCCAAGGCGGCGGCGTGGCGCGCGTAGGCGAAGCCCCGGTTTCCCGCCCCCAGAAAGAGGAGCCGTGGAGCCATAGGGCCATCATAAGAAAAGGGGCCGGTTTCCCGGCCCTTACACCTGGTGGAGCGGAGGGGATTTGAACCCCTGACCTCCCGCTTGCAAGGCGGGTGCTCTCCCTCTGAGCTACCGCCCCACGCCCTAGGGAGTATAGCCCAAAGGGGGGGCTTACGCAAAGGGGAAAGGCCCCCTATAATCGGAGAGGTGTGCCGGGCCAGCCCGCCAGGCAGGGGAAGGTCCTGCGGGAAAGAGGCCGGTGCACGGGAAACGCCAAGCCCAACCTTCCCCGAACGGGAGGAATATGCCTGTAAACATCAGCGTGAAGGAGCTTCTGGAAGCCGGGGTGCACTTCGGCCACGAGCGCAAGCGTTGGAACCCCAAGTTCGCCCGCTATATCTATGCGGAGCGCAACGGCATCCACATCATTGACCTGCAAAAGACCATGGTGGAGCTGGAGCGCACCTTCCGCTTCCTCGAGGACCTGGCCATGCGGGGCGGCACGGTGCTCTTTGTGGGCACCAAGAAGCAGGCCCAGGACATCGTGCGCATGGAGGCGGACCGGGCGGGAATGCCCTACGTGAACCAGCGCTGGCTGGGCGGGATGCTCACCAACTTCAAGACCATCGCCCAACGGGTGAACCGCCTGGAAGAGCTGGAGGCCCTCTTCGCCTCCGAGGCTATCCAGGAGCGCCCCAAGAAGGAGCAGGTGCGCCTGAAGCACGAGCTGGAAAGGTTGCAAAAGTACCTCTCGGGCTTCCGCCGCCTCAAGCGCCTGCCCGACGCCATCTTCGTGGTGGACCCCACCAAGGAAGCCATCGCCGTGCGGGAGGCCAGGAAGCTCTTCATCCCCGTCATCGCCCTGGCGGACACGGACTCCGACCCGGAGCTGGTGGACTACATCATCCCCGGCAATGACGATGCCATCCGCTCCATCCAGCTCATCCTCTCCCGGGCGGCGGACCTAATCATTGCGGCCCGGGGCGGGGTGGTGGAGCCCTCCCCCTCCTACGCCCTGGTGGAGGAGGCGGAGCGCCAGGCCCAACAAGCCGCCACGGAGGACTTCGGCGGCGAGGACGAGGTGGAAGCATGAGCCAGATGGAACTCATCAAGAAGCTACGCGAGGCCACGGGGGCCGGGATGATGGATGTCAAGAAGGCCCTCGAGGACGCCGGCTGGAACGAGGAAAAGGCGGTGCAGCTCCTCAGGGAGCGGGGGGCCATGAAGGCCGCCAAGAAGGCGGAACGGGAGGCCCGCGAAGGGATCATCGGCCACTACATCCACCACAACCAGCGGGTGGGCGTCCTGGTGGAGCTCAACTGCGAAACCGACTTCGTGGCCCGCAACGAGCTCTTCCAGGCCTTGGCCAAGGACCTGGCTATGCACATCGCCATGATGAACCCCCGCTACATCTCCGCCGAGGAGATCCCCGCCGAGGAGCTGGAGAAGGAGCGGCAGATCTACATCCAGGCTGCCCTCAACGAGGGCAAACCCCAGCAGATCGCCGAGAAGATCGCCGAAGGCCGCCTGAAAAAGTACCTGGAGGAGGTGGTCCTCCTGGAGCAGCCCTTCGTCAAGGACGACAAGGTCAAGGTCAAGGAGCTCATCCAAGAGGCCATCGCCAAGACCGGGGAGAACATCGTGGTGCGGCGTTTCTGCCGCTTGGAACTGGGGGCGTAAGCCATGCGGCCAAACCGGGGCCCCGCTTAGAAGGGCCCCGGTTTTTCCTGAAGCCATGAAGTACAAGCGGGTCCTCCTCAAGCTTTCCGGCGAGTTCTTAACGTCCAACGGCTTCGGCATAGAGCCCGAGGCCACCAAGGCCCTGGCCCGGGAGATCAAGGCCGCCTACGAAACCGGGGTGCAGCTCGCCATCGTCATCGGGGCGGGGAACCTCTGGCGCGGGGCGCGCCAGGGGGCGGGGATGGACCGGGCCACCGCCGACTACATCGGCATGCTGGCCACCATCATGAACGCCCTGGCCCTCCAGGACGCCCTGGAGGCCTTGGGCATCCCCACCCGGGTCCAGACCGCCCTCACCATCACCCAGGTGGCAGAGCCCTACATCCGCCGCCGCGCCCTAAGGCACCTGGAGAAGGAGCGCATCGTCATCTTCGGGGGCGGCACGGGCAACCCCTTCTTCTCCACCGACACCGCCGCCGCCTTGAGGGCTTTGGAAGTGGGGGCCGAGGTGGTCCTCATGGCCAAGAACAAGGTGGACGGGGTCTACTCCGATGACCCAAGGAAGAACCCGAACGCCGTGCGCTTTGACGAGCTCACCTACCTGGAGGTGCTCAACCGCGGCCTCCAGGTGATGGACACCACCGCCATCACCCTGTGCATGGAGGCGGGGCTTCCCATCGTGGTCTTTGACATCTTCAAGCCGGGAGCCCTGGTGGGTATTATCCAAGGGGAAAAGGTGGGCACCCTGATCCACGCCTAGAAAGGAGGCGCCATGACCCTGAAGGAGCTCTACGCGGAAACCCGAAGCCACATGCAAAAGAGCCTCGAGGCCCTGGAGCACAACCTGGCGGGCCTGCGCTCGGGGCGGGCCAACCCCGCCTTGCTCCTCCACCTCAAGGTGGAGTACTACGGCACCCACGTCCCCCTCAACCAGATCGCCACCGTCACCGCCCCCGATGCCCGGACCCTGGTGGTCCAGTCCTGGGACCAAAACGCCCTAAAGGCCATTGAAAAGGCCATCCGCGACTCCGACCTGGGCCTGAACCCCGCCAACAAGGGGGACGCCCTTTACATCAACATCCCTCCCCTCACGGAGGAAAGGCGCAAGGAGCTGGTCAAGGCGGCCCGCCACTACGCCGAGGAAGGCCGGATAGCCATCCGCAACATCCGCCGTGAGGCCCTGGAAAAGCTAAAGAAGCTCGCCAAGGACCTCCACCTCTCCGAGGACGACACCAAGCGGGCCGAGGCGGAAATCCAGAAGATCACGGACGAGTTCATCGCCAAGGCGGACGAGCTCTTGGAAAAGAAGGAGCAGGAGATCCTGGGCTAGGCCGGGCAAGGGGCGGTGTGCGGGTGCTAGCGGTGGATGGCCCCCCCACCCGGGTTGGGGGTGGGGGATGACGGGACGCGAGGACCTCCCCACCCGGGTGGTCTCCGCCCTGGTGGGGGCGGCCCTTCTCCTCCTCGTCCTCTGGGCCGGGGTAGCCCTTATCCTGCCCACCTTGGTCCTGGTCCTCCTCTTGGGGGCGCTGGAGCTCAAGGAGATGCTGGCCCGGCGGGGCATCCGCCTGAACCTCCCCCTTCTCCTGGTGGGGGGCGTGGGGGTCTACCTCTTCTCCTTGCCCGTCCTGTACTGGCACTTCCCCCAGGTGCCCTGGCGGGAGGTGGCCTTGGGGCTTTTCCTCATGGCGAGCTTCAGCTACGAGCTCCTCAAGGGGGCGGACATCACCCGCTTCGTCTTCACCCTCTTCGCCTTCCTGTACCTGCCCTGGAGCTTAGGCTACGTCCTCCTTCTGCGGGAAACCCCCGACGGCACCCTGGGGCTTTGGACCCTGAGCCTGCCCATCGTGGCCAGCTTTGCCACGGACATCGGGGCCTACTTTGCCGGCCGGGCCTTTGGCCGCCGGAAGCTCGCCCCCGAGATCAGTCCTGGGAAAACCCTCGAGGGCTCCCTTGGGGGCATCTTGGTGAGCTTTCTAGCCCTGGTTGCCTACACGGGCCTGGTGCGGGAAGTCTTTCCCTTCGGCCTTTTGGAGTTATGGCTCTTTAGCCTCCTCCTCTCCTTGGCGGCGCAACTCGGTGACCTGGCGGAGTCCATGCTCAAACGCTTCGCCGGGGTCAAGGACTCCGGGCGCTTCCTGCCGGGGCACGGGGGGCTTTTGGACCGCATAGACAGCCTCCTCTTCACCTTCCCCCTCACCTACTTTTTGGTGGTGCTCTTCACATGAAACGGGTGGTCGTTCTGGGTTCCACAGGCTCCATCGGGAGGCAGGCCCTGGAGGTCTGCCGCTGGCGGGGCTATAGGGTGGTGGGCCTCGCCGCCGGGAAAAACCTGGAAATCCTCTCCCAGCAGATCGCCGAGTGGAAGCCCCTCCTCGTGGCGGCCGACGAAAGCCTCCACCCCGAGCTTAGGGCGCGCTTTCCCGGCCTAAAGCTCGGCACCCCCGAGGAGGTGGCCGCCCTGGAGGCGGAGGTGGCGGTGGCGGCCATCCCGGGCCTCGGCGGCCTCGCCCCCACCCGGGTGGCGGCCCAGACGGGCAAGCGCATCGCCCTCGCCAACAAGGAGGCCATGGTGGCGGCGGGCCCCCTCCTTTGGCAGGAGGTGGAGGCCTCTGGGGCGGAGATCCTCCCCGTGGACTCCGAGCACTCGGCCCTCTTCCAAGCCCTCCTTGGGGAAAGGCGGGAGGAGGTGGCCGAGCTCATCCTCACCGCCAGCGGAGGGCCTTTCTTAAAAGCCCCCGAGGACCTCTCCCAGGTGACCCCCGAGATGGCCCTGAACCACCCCCGTTGGCGGATGGGCCCCAAGGTTACCGTGGACTCGGCCACCCTTTTTAACAAGGGCCTCGAGGTCCTGGAGGCCAAGGAGCTCTTCCGCTTCCCCCTGGAGAGGATCAAGGTCCTCATCCACCCCCAGGCCTACGTTCACGGCCTGGTGCGCTTCGTGGACGGGAACCTTAAAGCCGAACTGGGCCCCACGGACATGCGGCTTTTCATCCAGTACGCCCTCACCTACCCCGAGCGGGCGGAAACCCCCCTAAAGGACCTTCCCCTCCCCGGGGTCCTAGAGTTCTTGGAGCCCGACCTGAACCGCTTCCCCGCCCTGGAGGTGGCCTACGAGGCGGGCAAGCGGGGCGGGGTGGCCCAGGTGGCGGTTTCCGCCGCCGACGAGGTGGCGGTAGAGGCCTTCCTGGCGGGCCGTATCCCCTTCACCCGCATCCCGGAGATCCTCGCCCGGGTCCTGGAAGCCACCCCCTCCCTTCCCCTAACATGGGAGAACCTCTTCGCCGTGGACGCCTGGGCCCGGGAAGAGGCCAAGAGGTGGGCATGAGCCTTCTTTGGTTTCTCCTCATCATCGGCGTGAGCGTTTTCGTGCACGAGCTTGGGCATTACCTGGCGGCGAGGCTCCAGGGGGTACGGGTCAAGGCCTTCAGCGTGGGCTTCGGCCCCATCCTCCTGCGGCGGCAGGCCTTCGGCACCGCGTGGCGGCTTTCCGCCATCCCCTTGGGCGGCTACGCCGACATTGAAGGCCTCCTCCCCGAGGAGCGGGGCAGGGGCTACGACGCCCTCCCCTTCCTCGGGAAGCTCCTCGTCCTGGTGGCCGGGGTGGTGATGAACGTGCTCCTGGCCTGGGGGCTTCTCGGCTACCTCTTCAGCGCCCAAGGGGTGCCCGAGGCCACGGGCCGGGCGGTGGTCCTGGAGGTGGTGCCGGGGAGCCTGGCGGAAAGGACGGGGCTAAAGCCGCAGGACGTCCTCCTCGCCGTGGACGGCCTTCCCTTCCAAAGGCCCCAGGACATTGAAAAGGTCAAGACCCCAGGCCCCCACACCCTCACCGTGCTCCGCCAAGGGGAAGAGGTCCAGCTCACCCTCACCTGGGAGCCGGGGATGGAGCGGCTTGGGCTCGTCTACCAGCCGGAGGTGACCTACCGCAAGGTGGGCTTTGGGGAGGGGCTTGCCCTGGCGGCCAGCCGCACCCTGGCCTTCGGCCCCGAGATGGTGCGGGCCCTGGTGGGAGGGCTCCTCGGGGTCCTTTCGGGCAACCCCAATAGCGGGGTCGTGGGACCGGTGGGCATCGTGGCGGAAACGGGGCGGGCGGCCCAGGAGGGGCTCTTCCGCCTGGTGGAGCTGGCGGCGGCCATCAACCTCTCCCTGGCCCTCTTCAACCTCCTCCCCCTCCCCGCCCTGGACGGGGGGCGGATCCTCCTCCTCGCCCTCGCCCGCCTCTTCCGCATCCGCCCCGAGCAGGAGGCGGTGGTCCACTACCTAGGCTTCCTCTTCCTCATCCTCCTCGTCCTCCTGGTCACCTTCCAGGACCTGAGGCGGCTTCTGGGGGGCTGATGGAGGCCACGGTCCTCATCCCCGCCTTCAACGAGGAGGCCACCATCGCCCGGGTGGTGCGGGTGGCCCGGGAGGCGGGCTTTCCCGTGGTGGTGGCGGACGACGGCTCCAAGGACGGCACGGCCCAAAGGGCCGAGGAGGCGGGGGCGGAGGTGGTGCGCCTCCCCGAGAACCGGGGCAAGGGCGGGGCCATCGCCGAGGGGCTCAAGCGGGTGATGACCCCCCACGTGGTCCTCCTGGACGCCGACCTCCTTGGGCTTAAGCCCGAGCACCTCCATGCCCTCCTAAACCCTGTGCGCGCAAAGGAGGCGGAGATGGCCGTGGGGGTCTTCCAGGGGGGGCGGCTTTCCACGGACCTGGCCATGCGCCTCACCCCCTTCCTCTCGGGGCAGCGGGCCCTGGCCACCCAAGCGCTTCGGGAGGTGCCGGGCCTGGAAAGGGCCCGCTACGACCTGGAACTCCTCCTCACCCGCCACGCCAAGGCCCAGGGCTGGCGGGTGCGCTACCTGCCCCTTCCCGGGGTGAGCCAGGTGATGAAGGAGGAAAAGCGGGGCCTCCTGCCGGGGTTTCTCCACCGGATGCGCATGTACCGCGAGATCCTCCGCTACTACCTCAGGGCGCACCTGGGGTGAAGCGGAGGAGCTCCACCCAAGCCTGCCCCGCCCGGTAGGCCACCACCCCGAGGCCCGGCACCAGGTAAAGCTCCTTGAGGTCGGTGCCCCCTTTTTCCGTGGTGTAGGCCACCCGCACCCGGTAGGCGTTGAAGGCACCCGCCCTCACCTTTACCCCCTCCACGCCCTCCACCCGGGCGGAGAGGGCCACCCGTTGCCCAAGGAAGCGGGCGCTTCCCCCCCAGGCCACCCCCGGACCCAAGGGGTTTGGGTAGAGGAGGAGGGGAGGGTCAAAGGGGAAATACCCCTCCGGGAAGCTCACCCCCAGGAGGTACACCCCTTCCGGGGCGAGGCGGAGCCGGTCTTCCCGGAATACCCGCCCTTCCTTCCGGTAGCGCAGGCGGAAGCCCTCCGGGGGCGGGAGGAGTTCCTGGAGCGTCCTGTCGGAGTAGGCGTAGCGGCCTCCCCCTGGGGGGAAGGCCTGGGCCAAGGCCAGGAGGAAAAGGGGAAGAAGCGCCAGGAAGCGCACCTACTCCGCCTCCCCCAGCTCGTGCCCCCGCCGGGTGGCCGCCTCCACCGCCTCGTAGAAGGCGGCGCGGAGGGCGCGGGCCTCCAGGGCGTGAAGGCCGTGGATGGTGGTGCCCCCGGGGCTTGCCACCTCGTCCTTGAGCTGTGCGGGGTGGCGGGTCTTGAGGAGTTCCCCCGTGGCCGCCAAGGCCTCCGCCGCCAGGCGCAGGGCGAGGCCCCTCGGCATCCCCATCTTCACCCCGGCGTCCGCCAAGGCTTCCGCCACCACCGCCAAATAGGCGGGGGCGGAAGCGGACATGGCGGTGAAGGGGTCAAAGAGGTGCTCGGGGATCTCGTACACATCCCCCACGGTGGAGAAGAGGGCGCGGGCGAAGTCCAGGTCCCCCGCCTCCCGGGCCTCGCGCAGGGCCGTGAGGGCGGTGGAGCTTTCCCCGATCACCGCCGCCAGGTTGGGCATGGCCCGCACCACCCGCCTCGAGTCCAGCCTGCGGGCGAGGACCGCGGTGGACACCCCCGCCATGATGGAAACATAGCCCACCTGGGGGAAGGCGATCTCCGGGGCCAGGTGGGGAAAGTCCCTGGGCTGCACCGCCAGGAGGACCCGCTCCGCCTGGGCCAGGTCCTTGAGGCTCAGGGGCCTGATGCCAAAGGCGCGCGCCAGCTCTTCCGTGCGCTCCCGGGTGCGCCCCACCACCCCCACCTCCTCGGGGCGCAGAAACCCCCGCTCCAGGGCCCCTTTCAGGATGCTCCGGCCCATCTTTCCCAGGCCCAAGAAGGCAAGCCTCATGCCCTAGAGTCTACCTTCCGGAGGCGCAGGTAATAAAACCCGTCCAGGCCCCCCTCCGGGGCCACGTACACGCCAAGGCCTTCCCGAAGCACCGGCAAAGGACAGGCAATGGGCTCGGGGCGGAACTCGGGGTGCCCCGCCAAAAAGGACCGCGCCACCCCTTCCCCCTCCTCCTCCGTCAAGGAGCAGACCGCGTAGACCAGCACCCCTCCCTCCTCCGTGGCGGAGGCGGCGGTTTCCAAAAGCCTTCGCTGGAGCTCGGCCATGCGGGCCGGGTCCTCCGGGGCGAGGCGGTAGCGGCGTTCGGGGTGGGCGCGGAAGGTGCCCGTGCCGGTGCAAGGGGCGTCCAAAAGCACCTTCTTCGCCCGCTCGGGGATGGGAAGGGTGAGGTCCTGGGTGCGGTAGGCCACCTTTAGGCCGAGCTTCTCCGCCGTGCGCCTGCCCGCCTCCTGCCGCTTGGGGTTGAGGTCGTAGGAAACCACCTCCGCCCCCTGGCTCGCCCAATAGAAGGCCTTCAGCCCCGCCCCGCCGCAGAGGTCCAGGACCTTCTCCCCCCTCTGCGCCTCCAAAAGCTGGGCGGCGAAGAGGGAGGCGGGGTTTTGCGGCTGGAGGCCTAACGCCGAAAAGTCGGTTTTGGGACCCTCAAAGACAAAGCTATGGGGAACGGGGCCGGGCCTTAACCCTTCCACCTTGCGCAAGGCGGTGACGAAGAGGGGAGCGGGCTCGTTGAACCCCTCGGCGAAGTCCAGGCTTCCGAAAAAGCCCCGCCACCTTTCGCAAAGCCAGTCGGGGAGGGAGAGGCGCACGCATTCCGGGGCCTCCCTGGGCGCCAAGCGGCGCAAAACGGCGTTCACGAGGCCGGCGAGCCGGGGGTAGCGCCCCTTCACCGCCTCCACCCAAGGGCTCACCCGGGCGTGGTCCGGCTTGCCCAAGAGCCACTCCAAAGCCCCTAGGCGCAAAGCCCAGCGCACTAGGGGAGGGAGCTTTTCCGGCCGCGGCAGATGGGGGGCGAGAAGGTGGTCCAAAAGCCTAAGGCGCCTAAGGGCCCCATAGACCAGGTGGGTCACGTAGGCCTTGTCCCTTTCCGGCCAGGCCACCCGGTCCAGGGCCCGGTCCAAAAGTTGCTGGGCCCCCCACCCCCCCTCCACCTCGAGGAGAAGGGCGAGGGCTAGGGCCCTAGGGTCTGAGGCCCTCAAGACTCCAGGGGATGGGCCTTGATGCTGAACTTCAGGGCGGTCCGCTCCTCGTTCTCCAGGTCCAGCTTGACGAAGGCGGGCTTGACCACCAGGTCAAGGTTATCGGGGGCGATATAACCCCGGGCGATGGCGATGGCCTTCACCGCCTGGTTCACCGCCTGGGGCCCGATGGCCTGCACCTCCACCTCGCCTTTGGTGCGCAACAGCGCCGCAATGGCACCGGCCACGGAGTTGGGGCGGGACTTGGAAGAGACGCGCAACGTTTCCACTTTGACCTCCTGAAAGCTCTTGGGCCACCCCGTTCGGCAAAAACATGGGCGGCTTCAAGGCCCATGCTAGAACAAATAGCCCTCTTATGCAACTAGCTAACCAATACGCGATCCTCCAGTCCTTGGAGTACGGATTGGGCATTTTCCTGCATCAGCTTGTGGATCAACCGGCGTAAGAGGGGACCAAAAATAGGGATGGTCAACTCGTAGCTTATATTTAACACAACCCTCGTACCCTCCCCCTCGGGAATAAACTCCCAGGTCCCTTCATAGCGATCGAAATCGCCCTCGGGTGACCAAAACCGGTTGCGTAAATGGGCGTCATCCCACTCCTCCTCCTCTATCCACCGGACCTTCTTGCCCATCGCCACGCCCACCCATTCCGTACGAGTCCGGTTCTTCTCCTGGTGAAGAAGGCGAAGTGTTTGCACATCTTTCAAGAAAGGTTTTAGACCCTCCAGGTCCTTGGCTAAAGCATACACTTTCTCAGGAGGCGCCAGGATGAAACGCTCAACGTGTACCTCAGGCATGGGCTCTTTTTACCGCCTTTCCTCCTTTTTGACAAGCCGGTAGGCCTCGAGGGCCACAGAGAGGGGAAAACCCCTGCCCTGCAAGAAGCGCACCGCCTTGGCCTGGTCGTGGCGGCGGGGGTAGCGGCGAAGCGCCTTCAAGGCCGCCTGCAAGACCTCCTCCTCCCCCATTCCCCCAAGCACCTCCGCCACCACCTCCTCCGCCACCCCCTGGGCCCGGAGCAGATAGCGGAGCTTGGCGGGGCCAAACTTACGCCGGGCAGCCACGAAGCTTTCCGCAAAGGCCCGGTCATCCAGGTAGCCCAACGCCTCCAACCGGGCCAAGGCCGCCTCCACCTCCCCCTCGGGAAAGCGCCCGAGGAGCTTTTCCCGAAGCCGCCACCGGCTCAGGCCCCGGCGGGCCAAGAGCTTGAGGGCATAGGCCAAGGCTTCCGACTCCCCCACCCCTTTAGGGTACGCTATGGCCCATGCGGGTCTACGCCATCGCCGACCCCCATCTCTCCCGCGTCCACCCCAAGCCCATGACCGTCTTCGGTCCCGCTTGGCAGGGGCACCCGGAGGCCTTTTTCCGGGGCTGGCGCGAGGTGGTGGGGGAAGGGGACCTGGTCCTCGTCCCCGGGGACATCTCCTGGGCCATGCGCCTCGGCGAGGCCATTCCCGACCTCCTGGACCTCGCCGCCCTTCCAGGCCAGAAGGTGCTCCTCAAGGGCAACCACGACTACTGGTGGCCCTCCATCAGCCGCCTAAGGGCCGTATTGCCTCCCGGGATGTACGCCCTGCAAAACGATGCCTTGGTCCTGGAGGGAGTGGCGGTGGCCGGAACCCGGGGCTGGCAGTACCCACCCCCAAGCCCGGAGGACGAACGGATCTTCGCCCGGGAAGTGGAAAGGCTTAGGCTTTCCCTAAAGGACCTGGACGGGAAGACCTACCGGCACCTGGTGGTGGCCTTCCACTTTCCCCCTTTCGGCCCTGGGGGGGAGGCCACGCCGCTTTTGGAGCTAGCCGCCCTGGCCAAACCGGACGCCATCGTCTACGGCCACCTCCACGGGGCGGACCCGGCGAAACTTCCCTCAGCATACCGGGGCATTCCCCTCCACTTGGTTTCGGCCGATGCCCTAGCGTTTCGCCCCAAGAAAATCTTGGAGGTCTAGCCAAGAGGCCATCTTTTCAGACATACTTGGGGAGCCTCTCACTTTATACTAAGTATATGCGGGACTGGAAACCCCTCGGCCACGGTGTGGAAAGCCTCTTTCTCGTCACACCTTTAACCAGGTGGATAAACTTCGGGGTTTATATTTATCAGTACAAAGGGTTTCAAATTGATGCAGGCCCCCTCCGGGCGCCGCGTTACACCAGCCGCGCGGAAGCCCTTTTCATCACCCACACTCATGAGGACCATGCTGGCGGAGCGTCTCGCCTTTCTCTGCCTATTTTCACAGGGAAAGAGGCGGCACACCTCTTGCAAAAGCCTCCTTTGCTCCCGCTGTATCGGCGCCTAGTATGGGGAACAGTGAAATCTGTCCGTGCCCAGGCTGTTGAGCGGATTGGGTCCTTCCTCGTCCTCCCCACTCCGGGACATGCGCCCGACCACGTGGTGATATACGACGAAGAAGTGGGGTTGGTCTTTGGGGGTGATCTCTTTCTTTCCGTACGTGCCAACTTAGCGCCCCCTGGGTTTGACGTACAAGCCCTCATCCGGAGCCTACGGAAAGTGATAGAACTCAAACCGCGCCATTTCTTTTGTGCTCATGCAGGACCGGTGGAACACCCTGTCCAGGCCCTCAAGGCTAAATTGGACTTTATAGAAAAAAGCCGCGAGAAAGCGCTCCAACTGAAACGAAGAGGCTTGCATCCGAAGGAAATCCGTGACCGCCTTTTTGGCGGAGAAAGCCCTTGGGCCTTGTTGTCTGGGGGAGTCATGAGCCGCCTACGGTTCGTGCGCGCTTTGCTGAAAGAAGATTAGCCTGTGCAGATCCTTCGCATACTGCTCCTCTTACAAGGAGGTCTCCTTCTCCTAGGAGCTTCAGGAATGCTTCTATTCGGCTTCCGCTTGAATACGCCTCCCGAAGCTCAAAACATCTGGGTGGCCGCAGTTCTGCTCTTTTTGCTCTGGGCCTTGGAAATCCTCTTCCGCGCCATTTTCCCTGCTTCCTTCCTCGAGGCAGAACGGCTCCACCGGCAACTGGGCTTGACCCTTAAAAGGGAAGGTTTAGGCCCTCCTAGTCTGGTTTTGCTGGCCTTTCTTTCTGGCGTGGCGGAGGAACTCTTCTTCCGAGGCCTCCTACAAAACCTCCTGGTAGCTTGGCTAGGGCCCGTCGGGCTTCCCCTCCAGGCCCTCCTCTTTGCCCTCCTCCACCCCGCCCCCAAGCGGGCGTTCGCCTACCCCCTTTACACCGGGATGGCCGGGCTCCTTTTTGGCCTCAGCTACCTTCTCACGGGAAGCCTCCTCCCCGGCATCCTGGCCCACATCCTCCATAACGCCCGGGGGTTTTACCAGCTCTGGCGGGAGGCCTAAGCGTCTAGACCAATCGGTTATTGTGGGGCCTTTGGGCGCTTTTGCCTAGGGTGCGCGCCACAATTTCCCTCCGGAACGTGGTACAATGAGGCTAAGCTATGACAACTCCCGCCAAGCCCCTATGAAGGAGGGCGCACATGAACGAGCTGGAGCGCATCCGCCGCCGTCAGGACCTCGAGGCCTACCGGGCCTTAAGCTGGGAAGGGTCCTTTGCCGACTACCTGCGCCTCCTCAAGGAGGACCCGAGGCCCCTAAGGACCAGCTTCCAGCGGGTCCACGACATGATCCTGGCCCAAGGGGTGGAGGAGTACACCCTTTTCCGGGAGAAGCTCCTCCATTACCGCTTCTTTGACGACCCCTTTGAGGGGGGCAAGGACGCCATCTTCGGCCTGGACAAGCCCCTCATGCGCCTCGTGGCCACCCTGAAGGCGGCGGCCCACCGCCTGGGCCCCGAGCGCCGCATCCTTCTCCTCCACGGCCCCGTGGGCTCGGCCAAAAGCACCATCGCCCGCCTCCTCAAGAAAGGCCTGGAGGCCTATAGCCGCACGGAGGAGGGCAGGCTGTTCACCCTCTACTGGAAGACCCCGGAAGGCCCCCTCCCCTGCCCCATGCACGAGGAGCCCCTGCACCTCCTGCCCATGGACATCCGGCAGGAGTTCTTGGAGGAGCTCAGGGCGCTTCACCCCGAGTACCCGTACCCCCTCGAGGTGGAGGGGGACCTCTGCCCGGTGTGCCGCTTCCAGATGCGGGAAGCCCTGGCCCGCCACCAAGGGGACCTGGCCGCCGTCTTGGAGCGCGAGGTGGTGGTGAAGCGGCTCGTCCTTTCGGAAAAGGACCGCGTGGGCATCGGCACCTTCCAGCCCAAGGACGAGAAGAACCAGGACGCCACCGAACTGACCGGGGACATCAACTACCGCAAGGTGGCCATCTACGGCTCGGACTCCGACCCCCGGGCCTTCAACTTTGACGGCGAGCTCAACATCGCCAACCGGGGCCTGGTGGAGTTCATTGAGATCCTGAAGCTGGACGTGGCCTTCCTCTACGACCTCCTCACCGCCAGCCAGGAGCACAAAATCAAGTCTAAGAAGTTTGCGCAGACGGACATAGACGAAATTATTCTTGGACACACCAACGAACCCGAATATAGGAAGCTCCAGGCCAACGAGTACATGGAGGCCCTGCGGGACCGCACCATCAAGATTGACATCCCCTACATCCTCCGGGTTTCCGACGAGGTGAGGATCTACCAGCGGGACTTCGCCAAGGTGCGGGGCAAGCACATCGCTCCCCACACCTTGGAGATGGCCGCCACCTGGGCCGTCCTGACCCGGCTGGAGCCTCCCAAGCGGGCCGGGCTCACCCTGATGCAAAAGCTCAAGCTCTACGACGGCAGGCTCCTCCCCGGCTGGACGGAGGAGGCGGTGCGGGAGCTGATGCAGGAAGCCAAGCGGGAGGGTCTGGAGGGGATAAGCCCCCGCTACATCCAGGACAAGATCTCCAACGTCCTCGTCATCAGCGAGGAGCCGTGCATCAACCCCTTCATGGTCATGAACGAGCTGGAAGAGGGGCTCAAGCACCACTCCCTGATCTCCGACGAGAAGACCAAGGAGCGCTACAAGGCCCTCCTCCAGGAGGTCAAGGCGGAGTACGCCGAGATCGTCCGCAACGAGGTGCAACGGGCCATCGCCGCTGACGAGGAGGCCTTAAACCGCCTCTTCCACAACTACATTGACCACGTGAAGGCCTACGTGCTGGGGGAAAAGGTGAAAAACCCCTACACCGGGGCCCCCGAGCCCCCCAACGAAAGGCTCATGCGCTCGGTGGAGGAGCGGATTGAGATCCCCGAGTCCCGCAAGGACGACTTCCGCCGGGAGATCATGAACTACATCGGGGCTCTGGCCCTGGAGGGGCGGCAGTTCACCTACAAGGACAACGACCGCCTCCGCCGCGCCCTGGAGCTCAAGCTCTTTGAGGACCAGAAGGACACCATCCGGCTCTCCGCCCTGGTCTCGGGGGTGGTGGACCCGGAGACCCAGGCCAAGATTGACGTGGTGAAGGCGAGGCTCATCCGCGACCACGGCTACTGCGAGCACTGCGCCGCAGGCGTCCTCGAGTTCGCCGCCTCCCTCTTCGCCCGGAGCGAACGATGACCCCTGGGGAAGGCTTCCTGCCCATCGCCCGCGACCTGGAGCGCTTCAAGGAGATCGTCCGGGGCGAGGTGAAGAAAAGGGCCCGGGAGTTCCTGACCCGGGAGGAGCTCTTCGGCCAGGTGGAGGGGCGGCTCGTCTCCATCCCCTTGCCCCAGCTGGAGTTGCCCAAGATCGTCTACGGCGAGCCCATAGGGGAAGGCCTGGGCCTTGGGGGGCCGGGGGACGAGGCTCTTGGCCCCGGGGGGCACATCCCCGTGGCCGAGCTGGAGCTGGAGGAGTTTTTGGACCTCATGGGGGAGGCCCTGCGCCTGCCCCGCCTCCTGCCCAAGGGGGAGGGGGAGGTCACGGAGGAAGCCTTCCGCTACACCACCATCGCCCGCAAGGGCCCAAGGGGGCTTCGCCACGTGCGCCGCACCCTGAAGGAAAGCCTTAGGCGGGCCCTCCTCACCGGGGAGTACCGCCCGGAAGACCCCCTCCTGGTGCCCGAAAGGGAGGACCTCCGCTACAAGGCCGCCAAGCGCCGGCCAAAGCCCCACGCCCAGGCGGTGGTCCTCTTCGCCCTGGACGTTTCGGGGAGCATGCGGGAGGAGGAGCTAAGGCTGGTGAAAACCCTTTCCTTCTGGATCACCCTCTGGATCAAGCGCCACTTCCCCCGCCTGGAAAGGCGCTACCTCCTCCACGACGCCGAGGCGTGGGAGGTTTCCGAGGAGGAGTTCTTCCGCGCCCGGGAGGGCGGGGGTACCAGGCTTTCCAGTCCCCTCCTCCTGGCCGAGGAAATCCTCAAGGCCTACCCTGAGGCCTTCTACAACCGCTACCTCTACCACTTCTCCGACGGGGAGAACTGGCAAGGGGATACCCCCTTGGCCCTCGAGGCCCTAAAGCGCCTCCTTCCCTCCCTCGCCCTCTACGGCTACGCCCAGGTGGAGGGCCCCTACGGCCAGGGCCGCTTCCTGGAGGATTTGCGGGAAGCCTTGGGGGGCCAGGAGGGCCTCGCCACCGCCGAGGTGCGGGGCCGGGAGGACCTTCCCCAAGCCCTCAGGCGCCTTTTGGGAGGCTAGCGTGGAGAAGGAGCTTCGCCACTGGGCTGAGCGCCTGCGGGAAAGGGCGGAAGCCCTGGGGCTTTCCTTTCCCCCCGTCCTCTTTGAGGAGGTCACCCCCGAGGAGATGGCCATGCTGGCCGCCTACGGGGGCTTCCCCCGCCGCTACCCCCACTGGCGGTGGGGGAGCGAGTACCTGCGCTACCGCGAAACCTACCGCTACGGCCTTGGGCGCATCTACGAGCTGGTGGTGAATACCCACCCCGTGCAGGCCTACCTTCTCAAGGGGAACACCCTCCTCGCCCAAAAACTGGTCATGGCCCACGTCTACGCCCACGCCGACTTCTTCCACCACAACCTGGCGTTCAAGCCCATCCCCAAGGACATGCTGGACGAGATGGCCCACCACGCCACCTATGTGGAAAAGGCCATGGAGCGGCACGGGACCAGGGCGGTGGAGGAGTTCTTGGACCTAGCCCTTTCCCTGGAGAACCTGATAGACCCCCACGCCCCCTACATCCAAAGGCCGGAAGGGCCAGAGGAGGAAAAGCCCCAAGCCCGGCTTAGGGTGCGCCCCTACCTGGACCCCTTCGTGAACCCGCCCCCCGGGTTTCCCAAGGAGGCGGAGGAAGGGGCAAGCCCCAAGCCCCTCCCCCCAAGGCCCACCCGGGACATCCTGGGCTTCCTGGTCCAGCACGCCCCCCTGGCCCCCTGGCAGAAGGGGATCCTGGAGATCATCCGGGAAGAAAGCCTCTACTACGCTCCCCAGGTCGCCACGAAAATCCTCAACGAGGGCTGGGCCACCTACTGGCACACCCAGATCCTCCTCCCCCTCCTCACCCCCGAGGAGGCCCTGGAGTTCGCCGAGCTCCAAGCAGGCCTCCTCGCCCCCCACGGGCTTAACCCCTACCGCCTGGGCTACCACCTCCTCAAGGAGGTGGAGGAGCGCTGGGACAAGGGGCGGTTTGGCCCCGGGTACGAGGCCCTGCCCTTGGGGGAAAAGCTCCGCTACGAGAGACCCACCGGGGAAGGGAGGCGGAAGCTCTTCCAGGTGCGCACCATCTACACCGACCTCCCCTTCCTGGAGGAGTTCCTCACCCCCGAGTTCGCCCTGCGCCAGGGCCTCTTGGGGCCCGAGGACCTGGAAGGGTTTTCCCAGGCCAAAAAGGCCCTCCTTTTCCGCCTCACCAACGCTGGCTACCCCATCGTGGAGCTATGGGACGCCAACTACCAGAACCGGGGCGAGCTCCTTTTGGTCCACGCCTACGAAGGGGTGGAGCTGGACCTGAAAAAAACGCAGGCGGTGCTGGAGAACCTGCACCGCCTCTGGGGACGGCCCGTGCACCTCAAGACCGTGGTGGGGGGAAAGGAACGCCTCCTTTCCGCCGGGACCTAGCGGAGGACCCGAAGGTAGCCCAAAAGCACCGCCTCGGAAAGCTCCCCCAGGTGCCGGGCCACAAGCCGCCCCTCCCGGTCAAAGAAGAAGGTGGTGGGTAGGCCTTGCACCCCCAGGGCCTGGGAGAGCCGGGTTTCCGGGTCCAGCAAGACCCAGTCCGCCGTCAGGCCCTCTTCCTCCACAAACGAGCGCACCACCGCCGGGCCCTCCCCTTGGCTCACGAAGGCGAAGCGCACGTCCGGGTTTTCCTGGGCCAGGCGCACCATCATGGGGAGCTCGCGGCGGCAAGGGGGGCACCAGGTGGCCCAGGCGTTCAGGACAAGGGGTTTTCCCCGAAAGTCCTGGAGGTTCACCGGGGTGCCCCCCAAGGTGGTGAGGGAAAGGGAAGGGAGCGTCGCCTCCTGCTTTGTTCCTCCCCGGGTGAGGAAAAGACCCACCACGAGCCCTGCCGCTAAGGCGGGCACGAGGGCGTAGCGCCAAAGGTGCTTGGGCAAGACCATGAGCGTGTACCCTCCCGAAGCCAGGATACCCCAAAGGGGGTCAAACCCCCCTTGCCAGACGTAGAGGACGGAAAGGGGGTCGCGGGCGTAAACGGAAAGGTTTTCCAGGACGAACCCGAGCCGCGCCCCTAAAAGCCCTACCAGGATGGCGTTGTAGGCCCAAGGGGCAAGCTTTTGATCCACCCTTCGGGCCAGGACCTCCGCCGCCACCACCCCCGCCAAGAGGGCCAGGGCCACCTGGACCCGGGCCCAGGGAATGGCGAAAGGGCCAAGCTGCAGGGCGTCCATCAGCGGACCAGGGGGTAGCCGGCGCTCTCTATGGCCAACACGCCCCCCTCCACGTTGTAGAGGTTGGTATAGCCCTTCCCCTTCAGGTACTCCGCCGCCTGGCGGCTCCGGTTGCCGCTACGGCAGTAGAGGTAGACGGGCTTGTCCTTGGGAAGGGTGTCCGCCCAGCGGGCCACCTCCTCCACGGGGAGGTTGATGGCCCCGGGCACGTGCCCCTGGGCAAACTCCTGGGGCGTGCGCACGTCCACCACATAGGCCCCGGAACCCAAGGCCCGGTAGAGCTCCTCCGGGCCCACGTTCTGGTAGCTCCCCTTGGGCCCGCAGGCGAAGAGGAGGAGGGGGAGAAGGGCAAGAAGGGCGCGGCGGGTCATCTTAGGCCTGGACCCCCACGGCCTTGCGGATGGCCTGGAGGAACTGGGAAAGGGGCTGGGCCCCGAGCACCCGCTCCTTGCCCTCGTTGATGATGGTGTCGGGTACCCCGTGGATGTGGTAGCGGTTGGAAAGCTCGGGGAACTCGTTGGCCTCCACCATCTCGCCCCAAACCTTGGGGGAGGCGTAAGCCATGCGGTGGGCGGTGCGCACCGCCTGCGGGCAGTAGGGGCAGGTGGGGGTAACGAAGACCTGGAGCCGCACCTCCTCGGGGAGGCTATTCAGCTCCTGGACCACGTTCTCCGGCAGGCCGTGCCCATCCCGGCCCAGCATCTCCAGGTCCTCGAGGAGGCTTGCGAACTCGTAGCCCGCCGGGATACCCCGGTAGCGGAGGTTTATGGCCTCGGAACCCTTCTCCCGCAGGATCAGGGTGGGGGCCGCCTCCACCTGGTAGGCCTTGGCCTTCTCCTGACCCTCGGGGGTGGCGAGGTCGTAGACCACCAAGTGGAGCTTGTCGGAAAGGCCAGCGAGCTCCTCCAGAAGCTGCTTGGTTTCCTTGCAGTAAAGGCAGGGCTCCTTGCCCGGGGCGATGAGGGTGGAGGAGTCGGTGAAAAGCACCATCTCCACATCCCGGGTCAGGGTGGAAAGCCGCTCGCGCACGATTTCCTGTTCCTTTGGTCCCAGCAACGGCATCGCTTCCTCCTTCGGTCAGATACCCCCGTAGGGGTACGTCCTTTGACAAATATAGCAGATGGGGCCCTTCCTTCATAGGGGGGAGGCTCACGTTGCCCGGGCTTGACACCCTGTACCCCCATAGGGTATGTTCAGGCCGAGGGGACAAAGGTCCCGATAGGGAGGTAAAGCCATGATCTTCCGGCAGATCTACGAGGAAGGCCTCGCCCAGATGAGCTACCTGCTGGGATGCGCCGCCACCGGGGAAGCCTTGGTGGTGGACCCCAAACGGGACGTGGACACCTATCTGGAGCTCGCCCAGAGCCTGGGCCTCCGCATCACCGCCATCGCCGAAACCCACATCCACGCCGACTACCTCTCGGGGGCCCGGGAGCTCGCCAAGGCCACCGGGGCCACCTTGTACCTCTCCGACGAGGGAGACGAGAACTGGAAGTACCGGGGCCTGGAAGGCTTCTCCTACGTCCTCCTCAAGGACGGGGATGCGTTTAAGGTGGGGAACATCCGCGTTCAAGCGGTGCACACCCCCGGCCACACCCCCGAACACCTCTCCTTCCTGGTGGCGGACGGGGCGGTGACGGACGAGCCCCTCCTTTTCCTCACCGGGGACTTCGTCTTTGTGGGGGACGTGGGCCGGCCCGACCTCTTGGAGGAGGCCGCCGGGTTTAAGGGCACGGCGGAACCTGGGGCCCGGCGCATGTTCCAAAGCCTAAAGGAAAAGTTCCTCACCCTTCCCGACCACGTGCAGGTCTGGCCCGGCCACGGGGCAGGGAGCGCCTGCGGCAAGGCCCTGGGAGCCCTTCCCGCCACCACCGTGGGCTACGAGCGCCGCCACGCCTGGTGGGCGGAGTACCTGGAAAGGAACGACGAGGCCGGTTTCGTGAAGGCCCTCCTAAAGGGCCAGCCGGAAGCCCCCACCTACTTCAAGGAGATGAAGCGGCTAAACCGGGACGGGATGCCCATCCTGGGCGGCGTGCCCCACCCGGGCCGCCTTACCCAGGCCCAGTTCCTCCGTTGGCTCCGGGAAGGGGCCATCCTGGTGGATACCCGGGACAAGTTCGCCTTCGCCGGGGGGCACCTGAAGGGGGCCATCAACATCCCCGCAGGAAAGAACTTCGCCACCTGGGCGGGCTGGCTTCTCCCCTACGACCGGCCCCTCGTCCTCCTCGCCCACCCCTCGGAGGTGGAGGCCCTCACCCGGGCCCTCATCCGCATCGGCCTGGATGAGGTGGTGGGGTACATCCCGGGGCTTCAGGGGTACGCCGAGGGCGAGCTGGAAACCGTGCCCCAGATCACCGCCAGGGAGGCCAAGGCCCTTTGGGAGCGGGGGGAGGCGGTGGTCTTGGACGTGCGGGGGCGGGACGAGTACCTGGCAGGGCACATCCCGGGCGCCCTGAACATCCATGCGGGCCGCATCCTCGCCCACCTGGACCGGCTTCCCAAGGACAAGCCCTTGATCGTCCACTGCGTGGGTGGGGACCGCTCCAGCACGGCCATCTCCGCCCTCCTCTCCCACGGGTTCGGGAACGCCCTGAACCTCACCGGGGGGATTAGGGCCTGGCAGGAGGCGGGCTTCCCCGTGGTGAAGGGCGAGGAGCTGGTAACCGCCTAAGGAGGTCCCTCATGTACGAGACGCCCGTGAAAGACCTTTCCCCCGAGGAGGCCAAGCGGCTTTACGAGGAAGGCGTGCCCTTCTTTGACGTGCGCGAGGTGGAGGAGTACGCCCAAGCCCGCATCCCCGGGGCCCGCCTCCTTCCCCTTTCCGAGTTCATGGCCCGCTTTGGGGAAATCCCCAAGGATCGGCCCGTGGTCCTCTACTGCCGCACGGGCAACCGCTCCTGGCAGGCGGCAGCCTGGCTCACCGCCCAGGGGTACCAGGTGTACAACCTGGATGGGGGCATCGTGCGCTGGTACCGCGCCGGGCTTCCCGTGGACACCACCCCGGTGGAGGTGGGCTACGCCGCCACCCCCTACCGGGAGGTGGGGCCCCTCGAGGCCAAGGACCTCCTGGAAAGCGCCCTGGTGGTGGACGTGCGGGAGGCCTGGGAGTACCCGGAGGGCCACGTGCCGGGCGCCATAAACATCCCCCTTTCCACCCTGCCCCAGCGCCTGGCGGAACTCCCCAGGGAGCGGCCCATCCTCCTCGTCTGCAACTCGGGAAACCGCTCCGGGGTGGCGGCGGACTTCCTGGTGGAGCAAGGCTTTGACGGGGACAAGGTGTACAACCTGGAGGGGGGCACCTACGCCTGGGCCGCCTCCGGCCTCCCCCTGGAGCGATGACGCTAGCCCTCCTCGGCGCCCTCCTCATCGGCCTTTCCTTGGGGCTTTTGGGCTCGGGGGGCTCCATCCTCACGGTGCCTGTCCTGGTCTACCTCCTGGGGGAGCCCCCCAAGCAAGCCATCGCCGAAAGCCTCCTCATCGTGGGGGGGATCGCCCTTCTGGGAGCCATCCCTTACGCCCTCAGGGGCCTCGTGGACGGGCGGAGTGTCCTCTTCTTCGGCCTGCCGGGCATGGCGGGCACCTACCTGGGCGCCTTCCTCTCTCAGTTCGTTTCCGGCCAGGTGCAACTCCTGGTCTTCGCCCTGGTGATGCTCCTCGCCGCCTACTTCATGGCCCGCCCCGTCCCCTTGGCCCAGGGCGGGAAGCGCAAACCCTGGAAAATCGTCCTAGAAGGCCTCGCCGTGGGAGCCCTCACGGGGTTCGTGGGGGTGGGGGGTGGGTTCCTCATCGTGCCGGCTTTGGTCCTCCTAGGGGGGCTTCCCATGCACCTGGCGGTGGGCACGAGCCTTCTCATCATCGCCCTCAAGTCCTTCGCCGGGTTTTACAAGTCCCTCCACCTCCTCCCCGCCCATGGCCTCTCCGTGAACTACGCCGTGGCGGGGCTTTTCGTGGGGGTGGGCTTTTTGGGAAGCCTCCTTGGGGGAAGGCTCGCCCTTAAGGTACCCCACGAAACCCTCAAGCGGGGCTTCGCCCTCTTCCTGGTGGTCATGGGGGTCTACATCGTGGCCCAAAGCCTCTAGGGGTATGCTAAGGGGGTGCCGTTCCGCACCCTCTTGGCCGTGCAGGCGGAGGTCCTGCCGGAGGCCTACCGCACGGAGGAAGCCTTCCGGGAACGGGTCCATAGCCTTCTAAGCCCCCTAAAGGGTACCCCCACCCCCCGCCTCGCCGCCTTCCCCGAGCTCTTCGGCCTCCCCCTCCTCCTCCACCTGGAGGGGGCGTTTCACCCCAGAGAGCTCCTGAAAGACCCCCTCGCCCCCTGGCGGCGGGCAAGGCGGGCCTACCGGGTTTTCCACCGGGTGATGGCGGAGGCGGCGAAGGCCTATGGCACCTACCTCCTCGCGGGAAGCCTCCTCTCCCCTCCCTACGAGGAGGAGCTCGCCCGGGGGCTTTTCCCCCGAAGCCCCTTCTTCCAGAACCTGGCCCTCTTCTTTAACCCCGCAGGCCGCCTCCTGGCCCAGGTGCCCAAGATGGAGCTCACCCCACCCGAGCGCTGGCTTAAGCGGGGAGGCTTCGGCCCCCACCTGGTGGAGACCCGGGCGGGCCGGGTGGGGATCCTCATCTGCCTGGACGGCTTTTTTGAGGGGCACCTCGCCCGGCTGGACGCCCTGGGGGCCGAGATCCTCCTGCAACCCTCCGCCAACCCCGCCCCCTGGGAAAGGCCCTGGCCCCCGGACCCTTCCCGGCGGGAAGGGGAGGTGTGGCTGGCCTCGGCCCGGGCAAGGCTTTTGGGGCGGGAGCACCTGAAGGTGCTCCTAAACCCCATGCTGAACGGGAAGATCCTGGGGCTTCGCTTTGAGGGGCAAAGCGGCATTTACGCCCCCGGGGAGGCCTTGGCCCTGGCCCAAAGGCCCCTGGGGGACGAGGCCCTCCTCCACTTTCCCTAAAGCCTCTCGGGGAAAAGCCGGATGGGGTAGGGGCGGGTGAGGGCCTTGGCGAGCTTTTCCCAGGCCCGGTCCTTCACGCCCAAGGCGAGCTCCTCCGCCACCTCCTCCAAGGGGTAGCGCCCGGCGGGCTTCACCGCTTCCAGAAGGATGACGTGGAAGCCAAACGGGGTCCCCACCGGGCCGGACACCTCCCCCGGCTTCAGGCGCAAAAGGGCGCTCTCAAAGGCGGGGATGTAGGTGCCCTGGGGCTCGCACCCCAAGGCGCCCCCCGCCTCCTTGGAGCCGGGGTCTTGGGAAAGGGCCTGGGCCACCTGGGCGAAGGGCTCCCCCTTCTCCAAACGGCCCAAGGCCTCCCGGGCCTCTTCCAGGGTGGGCAGGAGGATATGCCGGGCGCAGTAAAGGGTTTCGTGGCGGTACTCCGGCGAAAGGAGCCAAAGGGCCTTAAGGGCGGCAGGAGATACTTGGAGCTTCTCCCGGTAGTGCCCTTCCAGGGCCTCGAGGGCCAAGGCCTCCGCCAGGAGGAGGCGGTACGTGGCGAGGTCGGGAAGCCCCGCCCCCTTCAGGGCCTCCGCCAGGGCGTTTTCATCGGGGAAGGCCTCCATAAGGGCCTGCACCCGGGCCTCCACTGCCTCGGGCCTGGGCCAGAAACCTTGGGCCTTGGCCACCTGCAAAAGGGCCCGCTCCTCCGCCAGAGCCTCCAGGTACTGGGGCCGGTACTGGGCGAGGAGGGCCCGGGTCTCCTCGGTGTCGGGCAGGCCCAGTTGCCTCAAGGCGCTCTTGGCGAAAAGGCCAAAGCGGAGGTCAAACTGGCTCTTGGTGAGGGTTTCCGTCCCCACCTGGGCCACCACGGGGTCTTCCTGGGCCAAGGCCAAAGGGGTTAGAAGGGCTAAGGCGACAAGGAAAGCGCGCATGCCCCATGCTAGCATGGGGGGCGTGAACGACCTCGTCCTCAAGGCGGCCCGGGGGCAGGCCACCCCCAGGCCCCCCGTCTGGTTCATGCGCCAGGCGGGCCGCTACCAAAGGTCCTACCGGGCGCTCCGGGAGCGCTACACCCTGCCGGAAATCGTGCGCCAGCCCGAACTCGCCGCCCAGGTGACCCTAAGCCCGGTGGAGGAGCTTGGGGTGGACGCCGCCATCCTCTTCGCCGACATCACCACCCCCCTTTACGGCATGGGGGTGGACCTGGACCTGGTGGAGGGCAAGGGCCCGGTGATCCACCGCCCCATCCGGGATGCGAGGGGGGTGGAGGCGCTCCTGCCCCTAGAGCCCGAAAGCGCCGTGCCCTATGTCCTGGAAACCATCCGCATCCTAAAGCGGGCCCTTAAGGTGCCCCTCATCGGCTTTGCCGGAGGGCCCTTTACCCTGGCGAGCTACCTCGTGGAGGGGGGGCCAAGCCGCCACTTCCTCCAGGTGAAGGCCTTCATGTACGGGGACGAGGCGCTTTGGCACCGCCTCATGGAGAAGCTCACCGAGGCCATGGCCCGCTACCTGAGGGCCCAGGCGGAGGCGGGAGCAGACCTCCTCCAGGTCTTTGACTCCTGGGTGGGGGCCTTGAGCCCGGCCGACTACCGCCGCTACGTGAAGCCCCACATGGCCAGGCTCTTCCAAGCCCTAAGGCCCCTGGGGGTGCCGGCCATCCACTTCGGGGTGGGGACCATGGGGCTCCTGGCGGAGATGCGGGAGGCGGGAGGGGATGTCCTGGGCCTGGACCACCATACCCCCCTCCCCTGGGCCCGGGAAGTCCTGGGGGAAACGCCCGTGCAGGGCAACCTGGACCCGGCCCTCCTCTTCGCCCCCAAGGAGGTCCTGAAGCGCGAGGTCCTCCGCATCCTGGAGGAGAACGCCGGGCGGCCCGGGCACATCTTCAACCTGGGCCACGGCATCCTGCCCAAGACCCCAGAGGAGAACGTGCGCTACGTGGTAGAACTCGTGAAGGAGGTGGCGGCGTGAACGTACTCCTGATGGCCTACGGCACCCCCTACGCCCCCGAGGAGATTGAGCCCTACTACACGGATATCCGCCGGGGCAAAAGGCCTTCCGAGGAACTCCTGAAGGAACTCGCCGAGCGCTACGAGCAAATCGGCAAAAGCCCCCTGAACGAGATCACCCTGGTCCAGGCCCTGAGGCTCCAGGCCCTTTTGAACCTCGAGGCCCCTCCCCTTCCCAAGCGCCTCCTGGGCCCCTTCCCGCCCCGCGCCCCCCAGGGGCCGGCCCGGGTCTACGTGGGCACCAAGCACTGGCACCCCACCATCGGCGAGGCGGTGGCCGCCATGCACGAGGACGGGGTGCGCCGGGCGGTGGCCATCGTGGCGGCTCCCCACTACTCCCTAAGGAGCGTGGCGGAGTACAAGGAGAAGGTGGAGGCGGCCCTGAAAGCCCTTCCCGAGCCCATCCACTTCGTCTGGGTGGAAAGCTACGAGGCCCACCCCGGCCTCATCGCCGCCTACGCCAGGCGGCTGGAGGAGGCCATCTGGCGGCTTAAGGACCCCAAGCGGGCGGCCTACGTCTTCACCGCCCACTCCATCCCCGTGGCGGCGGTGGAGCGGGGGGACCCTTACCCGCGCCAGGTGGAGAAGACGGCGGAACTTGTAGCCAAAAGGCTCTCCCTGCCCCGCTTCCAGGTGGCCTACCAGTCGGCGGGGCGTACCCCCGAGCCCTGGCTTGGGCCGGACATCAACGAGCTTTTGCGGCAACTCAGGGAAGAGGGCTACACCGAGGTGGTGGTGCAGGCGGTGGGCTTCCCCGCCGACCACCTGGAGGTCTTTTACGACCTGGACCTCGAGGCCCAGGCCACGGCAGAAGCGGTGGGCCTCAGGCTCCTCCGGGCCCGAAGCCTCAACGCCGATCTAGACTACATCCAGGTCCTTAAGGACCTGGTGGAGGCGGCGTGGCTCAGGTAGCCATCGTGGGTGGGGGCTGGGCCGGGCTCGCCGCCGCCCTTGCCCTGAAGGAAGCAGGGGCCGACTTCCTCCTCCTGGAGGCCAGTCCCCGGCTTGGGGGCAAGGTCTTCACCCACCGGGGGGAAGGGTTTTTGGTGGAAGGGGGGCCCGACGCCAGCGTGCGCTACAAGCGGGAGGTCCTGGCCTTGGCCGAGGCCCTGGGCCTGGAACCCATGGGCACCCTCCCCGCCAAGCCCTCCGCCTACATCCTGCGCAAGGGAAAACCCCATCCCCTCCCCGAGGGGCTATTGCAGGTGGTGCCGGGGGACCTGAAGGCCCTGGCCAAGACGCCCCTCCTCTCCCTTTCCGGGAAGCTTCGCGCCCTCTACGACCTCTTTCTCCCTCGAGGGGGCGGGGAGGACGAAAGCCTAAAGGCCTTCGTGGAAAGGCGGCTCGGCCCGGAGGTCTTCCAGGCCCTGGTGGCCCCCTTGGCCGGGGGGATTTACGGGGGCGAGCCCGAGGAGCTCTCCATGCGGGCCGCCTTCCCCGCCCTCTTGGAGCTAGAGCGGAAACACCGGAGCCTCCTCCTCGGGGCCATGCGCTCCCGGAAAGGGCGGGGAAGCCGCGAAGGGGGAAGCCTCTTCTTCTCCTTCGCCGAGGGCCTTTCCGCCCTCACCCGGAGGATGGCGGAAAGGGTGGCGGACCACGTCCTCCTCGCCACCCCAGTCCTCCTCCTAGAGCCTTTAGGCAACCGCTTCCGCCTCCACACCCCAAGGGGGGCCCTCGAGGCCGAGGCGGTGATCCTCGCCACCCCAGCCCCCACGGCCGCCAACCTCCTAAGGCCCTTCCTCCCCGGGGCCACGGCCCTCCTCAAGGGCATTCCCCACACCCCGGCGGCCACGGTGAGCCTGGCCTTTAAGGAGGAACTCCCCGTAAGCGGGCACGGCCTCCTCATCGCCAAAGGGGAAGGCTACCAGGCCCGGGGCTTCACCTGGACCCACCGCAAGTGGCCGGGAAGGGCCCCCGAGGGGTGGAGCCTGGTGCGGGCCTACTTCTCCGGGGAGGCGGCGAGGCTTTCCGAAGGGGAGCTCGCCCGCCTCGCCCTGGCGGAGCTTCGCCGGTACCTGGGCCGGGAGGTGCGCCCGGAGCGCACCTTCGTCTTCCGCTTCCCCGAGGGCATGCCCGCCTACCGCGTGGGGCACCAGGAGCGGATAGCCCGCCTGGAGATGGTCCTTCTCCAGGCCCCGGGGCTCTTCCTGGCCGGGAACTACCTTTCGGGGGTGGGCCTTCCCGAGGTGGTGCGCTCGGGGGAAAAAGCGGCCGCCAGGGCCCTCGCCCACCTCTCCCTGACCCCCCCTGGCGAAAAGGAAACCCCCCGGTTAGGATAATCCCAACATGCGTCTCCCCTATCCCGCCATCGCCCTGGGGGCACTTCTCCTTGGGCTCTTGGCCGGGGTCTTGGGGTATAGCGACCCCTATGTCCTTCCCTGGTTCATGATCTTCACCGCCACCCTGGCCAGCGCCCGGGGGCTTGGGGTGGGCCTGGGGGCGGCCTTCCTCTCCACCCTTCTCCTCCTTCTCTTTCCCGGCTTTGAGCTGGTGGCGGCGGCCCTTCTTCTTCTCTCCGCCCTCCTCGCCCACCAGGTGGGCGAAAGCCTCCGCCTGGCCCACCGCCAGGCCAAGCACCTGGCCCGGGTGCAAAGGCTTTTGGCCGAGGCCCTCGAGGCCCTCCCCCAGGCCGAGGACCGGGAAACCCTCTTGCGCACCTTCCCCGAAAGGCTCGCCGCCCTAGGGGAAGGGGGGCACATCGGGGTCTGGGTCCCGGTGCGGGAGGGCTTCCGCCTCCTAGCCAGCGAGCCCCCCCTCGCCCTGGACACCATCCCCGCTACCGGGGTGGTGGGACGGGCCTTCAGGGAAGGGAAGCCCATCCACGTGCCCGACGTGCGCCAAGAACCCGCCTACATCAGCGCACCCGGCCACCAGGCCCTGGCCGAGCTGGCCCTTCCCCTCCTGGAACGGGGGGAGGTGGTGGCGGTCCTCAACGTGGAACGCAACCGCCCCTTCAGCGGGGAGGAGGTGGAAGGCCTTACCCGCTTCGCCCAGGCGGTGAGCCTCCAGCTTTCCCGCCTGGCGGACATGGAGGAGCGGAGGCTCCTCGCCGAACTCGCCCAGAGGATGCAAAGCGCCGCCACCCCCGAGGAGGCGGCCCAAAAGGCGCTAGGCCTCCTCCTGGAGGTCCTCAGGTTGGAAAGCGGGACCCTGTGGGAAGCTAGGGGAAGCCGCCTGGTCGCCCTGGCCTACCAAGGGGTGAAGGAACCTAGCCTCCTCCAGGTGATTGCCGAAGGCCTCCCCTATGGGGTGGGCCTCGCTTGGCAGGTCTACGAATCCCATAGCCCCTTCTTCACCGCCCGCTACGCCGAGGAAAGCCGGACCGTTCCCGCCCTCAGAAACCTGGGTTGGCGCACCTTCGCCGCCTTGCCCATCCCCTCCCCGGGAAGCCCCCGGGCCCGGCGGGTCTTGGTGGTGGGGCAGAGGGAGGAAAGGCTTTGGCGCAAGGCGGAAGAGGAGCTTCTCCTCTCCGCCTGCCGGGCCGTGGGCCTTGGCTTGGAAGGCCTTACGGAAAAGCGCCGGCACCAGGCGGTGAACCAGCTTTTCCTGGAACTAGTGGAAAGGCCCCTGGAAGAGCTTTACCAAGCCATTCTGGAAGAGGCCATCCGCCAGGTCCCGGGCTCGGAAGCGGGGAGCCTTTTGGTGCTGGAAGGCGGGGAATACCGCTTCCAGGCGGTGGTGGGCTACGACCTGGAGGGGCTCAAGGCGGTGCGCTTCAGCCCTGAGGGCATGCTCTTTTGGTACGGCCGGGGGGAGGAAGAGGCCCGCCGGGGAGAGCCCCGGATCATGAGCGTGGAGGACCGCCCCATCCCCGAGATCAGCCACCAGACCGCTCCCCCGGAGGTTATTGACACCACCGGCCGGGCCAAGGAGATCCAGGCCAACCTCTGCCTCCCCGTGCCCTACAAGGGCGAGGTGCTTGCCTACCTGAACCTGGACAACCACCACGACCCCCGGGCCTTCGGGGAGGACTCCCTCCAGGTGGCGCGCTTCTTCGCCGCCCCCCTGGCCACCCTCCTCCACGAGCACCGGACCCGGCGCCTCCTGGAAGAAGCCGCCCTCACCGACCCCCTCACGGGCCTCCTCAACCGCCGGGCCTTTGACCGCTACTTCCTGGAGGAGCTCAAGCGGGCAGAGCGCTACGGCTACCCCCTATCCCTGGCCATCTTGGACCTCAAGGGTTTCAAACCCGTGAACGACCGCCTGGGCCACGCCACGGGGGACCTCGCCCTCATGAAGGTGGCGGAGGTCCTGCAGCGGGAACGCCGCAACGGCGACCGCATCTTCCGCTGGGGCGGGGACGAGTTTGCCGTCCTCTTCCCCCACACCCCCAAGAAGGGGGCCATCGCCGCCGCCTACCGCTACGCCCAGGCCATAGAAAGACTTTGCTTTGGCGAGATCTGCCTGGGGGTGAACATCGGGGTGGCCACCTACCCCGAGGACGGCACCACGCCCGATGAACTCTTAAGCGCCGCCGACACCCGCATGTACCAGGCCAAGGCCCTGGGCCAGGCGGTGGTGGCCTGAAGCCGTTGCAAAAGCTCCCCAAAGGCGTAAAATGGGCTCGGTCCGAGCATGCGCCTTCTTGGGGGAAGCCTAACCCAACTTCTCCTCCCCCTCCTTCGGAAGGGGTTGCCAGGGCTTCCCGAAAGCCTAAAGAACGTGGCCCAGCTCCTTAAGGCCCACCGGGCCTACCTCTTCCGCTTGGAGGAGCGGCAAGGGATCTGGTACGCCAGCCAGCTAGCGGAGTGGGCCAAAGAAGACGTAGAACCCCAGATCCAGAACCCCGCTTTGCAAAACCTGCCCATGGTGGAGTCCGGCTACGGGCGCTGGCTAGCGCGCTTTTTGGCTGACCGAAGCGTGGGCGGCCCCGTGGCCACCTTCCCCGAGAAGGAAAGGCCCCTCCTCGAGGCCCAGGCCATCCAAAGCCTCCTGGTGGTGCCCATCTTTGTGGAGGGAAGGCTTTGGGGGTTTTTAGGGGTGGACGACTGCGCCCGGGAAAGGGCCTTCACCCGAGAAGAGGAGGCTACCCTTCGGGCCCTAGCCGGGGTTTTGGCCCAGACCCTGGAGCTTTGGGAGCGCACCCGTTGGCTCCAGCTCTTGGTGGAGCTATCCTCCTTTTACCTGGCCCGGTTCTCCCCAGAGGGGAGGTTGCTGTACGCCAACCCCGCCTTAAAGGGCGCTTTTCCCCAAGGGCTTTCCCTGCCCTTAAGCGAAGCCTTGGCCCAACCTGGCCGCCCCTTTACCCACCTTTCCCGAAAGGAGCGGGTGGTGGAGTGGACCCTCCTTGGGGTACCGGGGCCGGGCAAGGAGGCGCTGGAGGTGCTGGCCCTAGGGGTGGACGTGACGGAAAGGGAGGAGGCCCAGGCGCGGGAAGCCCGCTGGAACGCCTTCCGGCGGAACCTGCTCCGCGTTTACGAAACCCTCATGGCCGAGGGCCTTTCCGACTCCATCTTCGGCCTCATCCTGGACGCCGCCTTGGACACCATCCCCAGCGCCCAGGCGGGTAGCGTCACCGTGCTCATGGAAGACGGCTGTTACCACTTCGTGGCCGCCCAGGGCTACGACCTCGAGGCCCTCCGCCAGGTCTGCCTCCGTCCCGAAGAACCCCTCTCCCTCACGGGCCACCGGGAAGCCCAGGTCTTCACCTGGCAGGACCTCATGCGCTTCAACGCCCGCCTGGACCCCCAAAGGCGCCGGGTCATGGAGGAAGCGGGCCGGGTGCGGGACATCAAGGCCATCCTCTCCGTACCCGTCTTCTTGGCCGGGGAGCGCAAGGCTTTCTTGTATCTGGACAACTTTGAAAGCGCCGACGCCTTTACCCCCCTGGACCTGGAGCTCGCCCAGGCCTTCGCTAGCCAGCTTGGGCTTCTCCTGCGGCGGCTGGAGCTGGAAGGGGCGCTCCAGCACCTGGCCTACCACGACCCCCTCACGGGCCTTCCCAACCGCCTGTTCTTCCTGGAAAAGCTGGCCCAAGCCCTACAGGAAGAACCCGAGTCCTTGGCCCTCCTCTACCTGGACCTGGACGGGCTCAAGCTGGTGAACGACCTGGACGGCCACGCCGCCGGGGATGAAGCCCTCCGGGTGGTGGCCGCCCGCTTACGGGCCACCTTGCGCCCCCGGGACCTGGTGGCCCGGCAAGGAGGGGACGAGTTTCTGGTCCTCCTAACCCACCTGAAAAACCCCGAGGAGGCGGTGGCCGTGGCGGAAAGGCTTTTAGAGGTGGTGCGCCTGCCCATTCCCTTGCGGGAGCGGGTCTACCACCTCACCACCTCCATTGGCCTGGCCCTGGGGGAAAGGGGCCTCGGCCCCGGGGAGCTTTTGCAACGGGCGGACCTGGCCCTTTACCGGGCCAAGGGGGAAGGAAAGGACCGCCTGGCCTTTTTTGAGTCCCACCTCCAGGAAGCCCTGCGGCGGGAGATGCACCTTTTGGAAGCCCTGAGGCATGACCTGGAGCGGGAAAAGGGCCTTTGGCTCGCCTACCAGCCCATCGTGGACCTGAAGACAGGTAAACCCGTGGCCCTGGAGGCCCTTCTGCGCTGGCGCCTCGCCTCGCCCGGGGAGTTCATTCCCCTAGCGGAGCGCCACCGGCTCATGGCCTCTTTGGGCCAGTTCGTCCTGCGGCGGGCCTGCCAGGAGCAACCCCGCCATGGCCTGCCCGTTCACGTGAACGTGAGCCCCCATGAGCTTTTGGACCCCCATTACCCCGCCCACGTGGCCCAGATCCTAGAGGAAACGGGTTGCGCCCCGGAGAATCTGGTCCTGGAGGTCACGGAGTCCACCCTAATCCCCGACGAACGGGGCCAGGAGGCCACGGGGAGCCTGCAGATCCTAAGGCGGCTTGGGGTAAGGGTCTTTTTGGACGACTTCGGAAGCGGCCACTCCAGCCTGGAGCGCCTGGCCCAGCTCCCCGTGGACGGGCTCAAGCTGGGCCAGGCCTTCACCCAGGCCCTGGGAAGTCCCCCTGATCCCCAAAGCCCCGCCGCCCGGGTGGTGGCCGCCGTCTTGGCGTTGGCCAAGACCTTGGGGCTCCAAGCCGTGGCCGAAGGCGTGGAGGACGAGCACGTGCTGGCCTACCTGAAGGCCCTGGGCTTTCGCTTAGGTCAGGGGTATCTCCTGGGAAAGCCCACGCCCTTATACTCAGAGGAAGAGTGAGGCTTAGCGAGCCTTGGAAAATCACTTTCGCCTATATCTTCCTCTCCTTGGCCTGGGTTTTGGGAAGCGACCGGCTCCTCCTTGCCCTCAACCCTTCCCCAGAAACCCTTACCCTTTGGCAAAGCGCCAAGGGCGTGGTCTTTGTCTTCCTCTCTGGCGGGCTCATCCTCCTCCTGACCCGAGGCCTGGAGAACCTGTGGCGGAGGAGTGTCCGGTCCTTGGAGGCCTGGGAGCGCCGCTTCCGCGCCATGGTGGAGCATAGCCGCGAGCTCATCTACCTCCTGGATGCCAAGGGGTACATCCTCTACGCCTCCCCCAACGTGGAACAGGTACTGAACTATGACCCCCTGGGCTACACCCGCCAGGACCTCTTCGTCCTAGACTTCGTCCACCCGGAGGACCGCCCCTATGCCGAGGCGGCCTTGGAAGACCTCCTCCGCCACCCAGGGGAGGTGCGGGAGTACCGGTTCCGTATCCTGGACGGCTGGGGCAGGGTGCGGACGGTGCAGGTCTGGGGGAAAAACCTCTTGGGAGACCCCGCTATTGAAGGTATCGTCCTCAACATCCAGGACGAGACCGAGCTGGAGGAGGAGCGGGCCAGGCTCAAAGGCATCTTGGAAGCTCTTCCGGGGGAGGTGTACCAGGCCCGGGTGGCCGAAGGCCAAGACCCCGCCTACGCCCCCCTGCTCTACGCCGCCCCTCGCCAGGCGGAAACCCTCCTGGGCTACCCCGCCCAGAGGCTTTTGGAAGACCCCGCCTTCTACTTCACCCAGGTCCACCCCGAGGACCGAACCCCCCTGATGGACACCGTGCGCCGAGCGGTGGCCGAACCCGGGGTGGTGCAGGTCTGCACCTACCGCTTCTGGCACGGGGGGCAACAAGCCTGGGTCTGGCTCCGGGATACCCTGGTCTTTGACCGGGCAACCCGCCTCCTCACGGGCTACACCTACGACGTGAGCCAGGAGGTGGCCCAGGAGGAGCGCTTCCGCCTCCTCTTCCAGGCCCACCCCCTGCCCATGTGGGTATACGACCGGGAAACCTACCGTTTCCTGGAGGTGAACGAGGCGGCGGTGCGGAAGTACGGCTACGCCCGGGAGGAGTTTCTCTCCATGACCATCCTGCACATCCGTCCAGAAGGAGAGCGCCCCCGGCTCCTAGAAGACCTCAAGCGCCCTCGGGAACCCTACCAGGTTTCCGGTCCCTGGACCCACCGCCTGAAGGACGGGCGGGAGATCCAGGTGGAAATCCACTCCCACACCCTGGAGTACGCTGGCCGCCCGGCGGTCCTGGTGGTGGCCGTGGACGTCACGGAAAAGCTGAAGGCCGAAGCCACCCAAAGGCTTTTGCAGAAGGCCCTCGAGGCCGCCCACGAGGCCGTGGTCCTCACGGATAAGGACGGGCGCATCACCTGGGTCAACCCCGCCTTCACCCGCCTCACCGGCTACACCCCCGAGGAGGCCCTGGGCCAGAACCCCCGCATCCTCAAGTCGGGCCGCCATCCCCGGGAGTTCTACCAACACCTGTGGGCCACCATCCTAGCGGGCCAGGTGTGGGAGGGGGAACTCATCAACCGCCGTAAGGACGGGACCCTCTACACCGAGCACATGACCATCACTCCGGTCCTGGAGGAAGGCCAGGTGGCCCACTTCATCGCCTTCAAGCGGGACGTCACCGAAGAGAAGGCCAAGGAGCAAGCCCTGCGCGAGTCCGAGGCCCTTTTCCGCACCCTAGCCGAGACCGCCCCCGCCCTCATCCTCCTCTGGCAACTGGAAAACCCCGAGGACCCGGGAAGCGCCCGCCTCGCCTTCGCCAACCCGATGGCCACGGAAATCACCGGCTATTCCCAGGAGGAATTGGCCGCCCGGCCCATCTGGGAGTTCGTCCACCCCGCCGACCGGGAGATGGTGCAAAAGCGGGGCCTGGCCCGCCTAAGGGGGGAAACGCCCCCGGGACGCTACGCCTTCCGCATCCTGACCCGAGGGGGAGAGGTGCGCTGGCTAGACTACTCCGCCGCCCGGGTGGAAATCGGGGGCAGGCCCGCCATTCTGGGCGTGGGCTTGGACATCACCGAGGCTAAGGAGAAGGAGCTGGCCCTGGAGGCCTTCGCCCGGGTAAGCCTCGCCCTGCGCAAAAGCGAAAACCTCAAGGAGATGATGGAAAGCGCTCTGGACGCCGCCTTGGCCACCCTGGAAGCCCCCGTGGGGAGCATTCTCCTCTACGACCAGGACACGGGCCGCCTGGAGGAGGCGGCAAGCCGGGGGTGGCTGAGCGCCATCCCCACGCCGCCCACCCTTGCGAGGGAGGGCATGGTGGCCCGGGCCTTCCAGGGGGAAGTGGTGGTGAGCCAGGACCTGAAAAACGATCCTCGGGTGCGGCCAGAAGCCAGGCCCTTGGTACCGGAGGGCTTTAGCGGGGTGGTGGTACCCATCCTGGCAGGGACGGAACCCGTGGGCGCCCTAACCCTGGCCTGGCCCCACCCCCGCACCCCCACCCCGGCGGAGGTGGAGCGAGCCCAGCTTATGGCCGAGGCCATGGGCAACGCCGCGCGGCGCGCCAGCCTGCGGAGAAAACTGGCCCACAGGGTAGAGCATCTGGAGGCCCTCCGGGCCATTGACCAGGCCATCGCCGCCTCCTTGGACCTCACCCCCACCCTGCAGGTCTTTTTGAACCAGGTGATGCGCCTCCCCCTGGATGCCGCCGCCTTCTTCCTGTATCGCCCCCGGGAACGGACGCTGGAACTCGTAGAGCTTCGGGGCTTCCTTACCCCCAAACGGCTCTGGTCCAAAACCACCCTTTTGGGCCAGGGCCACGTGGGGCGGGCCGCCTTGCGGGGCCAGCCGGTGCACGTGGGCGACCTAGCCCTAGACCCCGGGGCCCTTCCCGACCTTACCCTTAAAGAGGGGTTTGTATCCGAGCGGGTCTATCCCCTTTTTGCCAAGGGTAGGCTTCTGGGGGCGCTGGCCGTCTTCACCCGCAAACCCTGGGACCTCTCTCCAGAGCAAGAAGAGTTCTTGGAGGCTTTGGTGGGCCAAGGGGCTGTGGCGCTGGACAACGCCCTCACCTTTCAAGAGCTCCAAAGAAGCCAGCGGGAGCTGGAAGCCGCCTACGACCTCACCCTCTGGGGCTGGGCTAAAGCGGTGGAACTGCGCGACCAGGAAACCGCCGGCCACACGGAACGGGTCACGGAACTCACCCTACGCCTCGCCCGCGCCCTAGGGGTGCCCGAGGAGGACCTGGACGACCTGAGGCGGGGTGCCATCCTGCACGATGTGGGCAAGATCGCCATCCCCGACGCCATCCTCCTGAAACCAGGCCCCCTCACGGAGGAGGAGTGGCAGGAGATGCGGAAACACCCGGTCTACGCCTACGAGTGGCTTTCCGGCATCCCCTTCCTCAAGAAGGCCCTGGAGATCCCCTACGCCCACCACGAGCGCTGGGACGGCTCCGGGTATCCCCGGGGGCTAAAGGGCTCGGAGATTCCCCTTTCCGCCCGCATCTTCGCCGTGGTAGACGTGTACGACGCCTTAACCTCCGACCGGCCGTACCGCAAGGCTTGGCCCCGGGAAAAGGCCTTGGCCTACCTGCAGGAACAAGCGGGCAAGCAGTTTGACCCCGAAGTGGTGGCAGCCTTCCTCCGGCTCATGGCGGAGGAAGGCCCCGAGTCCACCCCCTAGTCCCAGCCCAAAAGCCGCCGGGCCTCGGGGGAAAGCCTGGCCGGGGTCCAGGGGGGGTCAAAGGTGAGCTCCACCGCCACCTCTTCCACCCCGGGCAGGAAGGACAAGGCCCGCCGCACCGCTTCCCCCAGGCTGTCGTGCAAGGGGCAACCCGGGGTAGTGAGGGTCATGCGCACCAAGGCCCGGGGAGGCTCCACCTTAAGCTCGTAGATGAGCCCGAGATTGACCACATCCAGGCCCAGCTCGGGATCGTAGACCGCTTTGAGCAGGTTCCATGCCTGTTCTTCCAGCGTCATCGCCGCATCACCTCCCAAAGGGCGAAGGCGTGCACCGCCGCCCCAAGGGCCAGGGCCCACCCCGCCCAGGGGAAGAGGGGAAAGGCCAAGGCCCCAAGCCCCCAAAGCCCCCCCGCCAGGTACCCAAGCCCCTCTGGGAGCATGTCCTTGAGGAGAGGTACCCGTTCCTTCCCCGCCCTGGGAGCGTAGCGGTGGGTCCAGACCAAAAAGGGAAGGATTTTGTAGAGCATCCCGCTCACCACGAGCCCCACAAACCCCAGGGCGAACCACCAAACGGCCCAGAGGGGCCTAGCGGGAAGGGCCATCAGGGCCAGGCCCAGGAAACCAAGCCCCGCCAGGTAGTGCCGCACCCCGATGTCCAGGTTCCGCTTTGCCCGGTGGCGAAGGATCCGGTAGGTATCGTAAAGAGCAAGGCCATAGGCGAGGAGGAGGAGAACATACCCAAGCCTCTCCCCCAAAGTAAGCCCCCCAAGCCCCAGGTTGGCCACCCAGAGGAGAAGCCCCAAGACCCCCTCGTCCACCCCGTGGGTGAGGGTGAACATGGAAAGGAGCTTGTACCCTACCCCCAGGATGGAAAGGAGGAAAACCCCGCCGAGCCCGGCGAGGAGGTGCCAAGCCAAGCGCTCGGGGTCGTAGAACCCGAAGCGGAGGGCAAGGGCCTGGACCAAGCCCAAGAGGGGGGTTAGGACCAGGTAGAAGACCACCCAGGCGAGGGCGGTGGCCACCCGGTTCCAGCGGGGGGCGAGGCGGAAGGTCCGGTAGGCATGGTAGGCAAAGAGGAGGAGGGCGCAAAGGGCCAACCCCCCGCCCAGGGGGACGAGGACTGGCAGCCAGGCAAAGCCCAGGGCCAAGAGCGCTACCCCCAAGGCCCAAAGGGCCATCACCGGGTAGCCGAGGCCGGGGCGGTAGAGGGGGGCTTCCAGCACTACGGGCAAAAGCTGGTGCATGGCCCCGAGGAGCACCCCTACCCCAAAGCCCAAGAGGTAGAGGTGGGCCCCCGCCAGACCCACGGGGTGCCGGGGCACGAGGAACGCCTCCGGGTGGAGGACCCAAAGCCAAGCCCCCCAAAGGAGAAAGGCTTCCCCCAGGAAGATAAACCCGGCGGGAACAGCCAAGGGGATAACCCGGGTGTGGGCGGTCGCCACCATGCCCTAATCCTCAGGGCCCCACGCAGGCTTCGCCATAACCTAGGTCATGGCTAGCGCCCGGGGGGAAGCAGGGTGAGGGTATCTCCCTCGGCCAAGAGGGTGGCCAGGCCCTTTAGGTAGCGCACGTCCCGGCCGTTTAAGAGGACGGCGAAACGGGGGCGGAGGCGCCAAAGGGTTTTGGGCTCCAACCAAAGCCCCACCGCCTCCTCGGCAAAGAGGGGCTCTAGGGAAACGTCCCTTAGGGCGGGGAAGGCGGTATACACCTTGCGCAAGGCCTCCTCCACGCTACCCGCCCGCAGGGAAAGGGGCTTGGGCAAGGCGGGGTAGGCCAGGCCTAGGGCCTGGAAGCGGACGGAAACCCCTCCTTCCCGTAGGGCCAGGGCGGCGTCAAAGCCTTTGCGCATCACCTCCTCTTGGGCGGAGAGGTAGACGAGCCACGGGCGGACGTCCCCCACCCTTTCCGCCACGTACCGCCCCACCTGGGCGAAGGAAAGGCCCACGTACTCCGGGGGGATGTAGGCCCCCTTGGGCCCCAGGCCCCCGTGCCAAAGCCCGGCCCGGTAGACCTCCCGGGCGAACTCCGCCGAAGTGTCCACCCCCAGGGTGCGCGCCAACCAGGCGGCGAAAAAAGCCCGCCTAAGGTAAAGCTCCCCCTCGGGCACCCGTCCTTCCCAGCCTAAGGCCCTGGCCGTGCCGGGGTGGCGGCTTAGGTGCTCGTAAACCTCGGCCACGAAGCGGGAAGCCCCCTCCAGAAGCCGCTCCGTATCCAGGCGCATGCCCCGCTTGGCCTCCTCGGTAAGCCCCCCAAAGGCCAAGAGGTCCTGGAAAACCTCCTCGGGCAAGGGGGGTAGCTCTAGCGCAAGGGTTTCCACCCCCACCTCTACCGGCTTCACGCCTTCCTCCTTTCCCGCTCCTCGCGCATTTTCCTCAGCATATCCGCCGTCACCACCCGCTTGCCCATGGCGTGGGCGAATACCAAGGTGGCGAGAAGCTGCAAGGCCCCCCCAAGGGCAAGCCAGGGGCGAAGCCCCTCGTGGCCCATAAGGTAGAGGGGCTCCAAGGCAAGCCGCAGGAGGAGCCCGGCGTTGAGGAGGGAAAAGGTCAGGGCCTCGAGGGCCTCCTGCCGAAGCCCGCCAGGCCTGGGCATCATCCAGTAAGCCACGCCCATGACCATCTGCAAGAAAAACCCCACGAGGCCTGCGTGCACGTGGCTTGGACGAAAGGGGCCCACCAGGGAAGGAAAAAGGTAAAAGAGGCTTCCCAGGAGGGCGGTGTACACCAGGTACAAAAGAGCCGCCCGCACGAAGAGGAAGTGCCAAAAACCCATTACCCTCCCTTGCGGATGAGGAGCTTCACCTGGCCCGGACCCAGGTCCTTTAGGGCGTAGGCGTGCCCTTCCTCCTCCAAACGGGCGAGGAGATGGATGGGGCGGCGCACGTGGTGGACCAATAGCTTCTCCCCCGGCCTCAAGGAGGCCAGCGCCTCCAAAACCCGCACCATCGGCAGGGGAGGCTCGAGGTTCTCCTCAACGACCACCTCCGCCTGGTAGTCTTCCCAATCCTCCTCGGCGAGGGAGCGCAACGGAGGGGCTTGCTGACTCTCCCCCACGCTTTCCCGGTAGAAGTGGGCGCGGAAGTGGTTCTCCCCTAGCTTTTCGCACCAGGCGGCAAAGCCCTGCTTACCCAACACCCGGTAAAGGGGCACGGGCTCAAAAAGAACCTCCAGCACGAGCCTCTTTCCGGGACCCACCTCCTTAGCGGCGGCCATGATGTGGGCAAACGGTTCCCCACCCCTTTCCAGGATGGGGCGCACGTCCAGGTGAAAGCCCACGGGGGCATCCAGCCAGGGAGGGGGCGGGGTAAGAAGGAGGCTTTCCTCCAAGGAGGAAGGCGGTGGGGCCTCCGAGGCCACCCCCAAGGCCTGGTTGAGCCGCGCCACCAGCTCCTCAGGAGCGAGCCCGGCCACCCTGGCTGCCTGGGCCACGGTGACCAGGTTGGACATGGTCCGGCGCAGGAGAGGGTTCTTCAGCTTCTGGAAAGCAGGGCTAGCCTCCAAAAAGACCTCCAGGAGCCCAGGCCAGCGCTTTAGGACCTCCGCCACCTTCATCTCCGGCCGGACCATACCGCCTCCTACTGCCGGGTGATCCGAACCCGCCACACCTCCGGCCCGGCCTCGAGGTACTCCCAGGCGAAAGCCCCGGGCCGCTCCGCCTGGAACTGGTAGTAAAGGGGCCTGGGGTCGTGGTCGTTGACCAAAACGAAGCTCTGCCCCGGCTTCAAGCTGTCAAAGACGCCAAAAATCCGTGGGTGCCGCTCTCTTGGGGGTATGGTGCGAACGTCCAGCTCCATAGCGCCCTCAGTTTCCCCGGGCCAGTCCCCCTTTCGCCATGACCTGGGTCAAAGGGAAAAGCCCCCGCCAAAGGCGGGGGCCACCAGCCAGGCCTGGATTCAACAGGGCTTCTCCGCCCCCTTACGGGCATAGTAGTACCAGTTCAGGAAGAGGTTCAGAGCGTAGAAGACCATGAGGCCGTAGAAAAAGGCGGTAAAGCCCCCCGTGGCCTTTTGGGTGTAAGCGGCTAGTGTGGAGAAGATAAAGGGCCCGTAAGCGCCGATGGCCGCCGTCCAGCCGATCACCCCACCCGCCTGCCTGGGGGGGAAGATCATGGGCATCTGCTTAAAGGTGCTGGCGTTGCCCACCCCGCTAAAGAAGAAGACCAGGAGCATGGCCAGCACAAAGAAAGGGAATTGTTCCAAGGACGTAGGGCGGGTGAAGAGGGTAACCAGGAGGGCCGAAAGGAAGATGCCCATGGCGGCCACCTGGGTCACGATGGCCCCGCCGAGGCGGTCCGTAACGGGCCCGGCCATCACCCGGGCCAAGGAACCCACCAGGGGCCCAAGGAAGGCATAGCGCAAGGGATCGGGGGCGCCATCAAACTTCCCGTAGACCTCCCGGATGAGCAGGGGGAAGATGGCGGAAAAGCCCGAGAAGGAACCGAAGGTCATGATGTAGAGGCTGGTCATGATCCAGGTGTGCTTATCCCGGAAAATGTCCAGCTGCTCGCGGAAGTTGGCCCGCACTGGGACGCTCCGCAAAAAGGTCCAGGCAAGCCAGGCTCCCACCAGCACAAAGGGAATCCAAACAAACGTGGCGTTTTGCAACCAGATGGGCTGGCTGACGCCAGGCTTAGGGGTAAAGGTCTGGGAACTCCCCAGCAGGGAACTGGAGAGGGCAAAGCCGATGACCCAAGGGGTTACGAACTGCACCACGGAAACCCCAAAGTTGCCGATCCCCGCCTGCAAGCCCAAGGCCGTTCCCTGTAGGCGTTTGGGGAAGAAGTAGCTGGTGGAGGGCATGAAGCCGGAAAAGTTCCCTCCGCCCACGCCGGCCAAAAAGGCGAGCAGGAGGAGAACCCAGTAGGGAGTATTCGGGTTCTGAACGGCGAAGCCCCAGCCCAATAACGGCACAAGGAGGAGCAAGGTGGAAAACGTCACGAGATGCCGGGTGCCCAGGATAGGCGGTAGGAAGGTCCAAACGATGCGCAACGTCCCTCCCGCCAACCCCGGCATGGCGGTGAGCCAGAAAAGCTGGGTCGTGTCCAAGGGGAAGCCGGACTTGGGCAGGCGCACCACCAGGGCGCTCACCACGTACCAGGTGATGAAAGAGAGGGTGAGGTTGAAGGTGGTGATCCAAAGGGTGCGCCAGGCCAAGGCAGGGTCCCAGCGCTTGGGATCCTCGGGATCCCACTCTTTGAGCCAGGTGCCTTTGAGGGTCTTGATCATGGCCGGTCTCCTTTGAGTTCAAAATCGTGCTTGAGGTGCTTGGCCTCCTCTTGGAGAAGTTTGATCACCGTGAGGTGCATCCAAAGGAAGGCGAGGGCGGTGAGGACGAAGAGCACGAAGAAGGTCATCTGGGGAAGTCCTGTCCAAGCCTGGGCGTAGGCGAAAAGAGGCGGGAGGAAGAAACCCCCCAAAGCCCCAAGCATCCCCACCAATCCCCCCACCGCTCCCACGTCCCGAGGGAAGTAGGTGGGGATGTGCTTGTAGACCGCCGCCTTACCGATGCCCATCCCCACCCCGATGAGGAAGACCAGAAGGGTGAACAGCCAGACGTTCATGGTAAAGCGCATAACCTCCTTGGTCCCCCCCTTGGTGTAGAGGACGATGTGCCCTTCGGGCATCATGAGGATGCCCGAGGCGAGGAGGATGATGCCGAAGGTCCAGTACATGACCCGCCGGGCCCCAAGCCGGTCGGAGAAGTAGCCACCCACGGGGCGGAGGAGACTCGCTGGGAAGATGAAAAGGGCGGTGAGGAGCGCGGCTTCGTGCAACGGTAGACCGAAGACATCCACGTAGTACTTGGGGAGCCAAGCGGACAACGCCACGTAAGCGCCGAAGACCACCACGTAGTAGAGGCTGAAGCGCCAGACCCGCACGTACCTGAGAGGCCTAAGCATCTCCAAGAAAGGCCTTCCCTGCCCTGGGCGCTTGTCTTGCCGGGGGGTGCCGAACCACAGCGCCAGGCCCATGAGGATCAGAAGGATGCTGTAGAGGAAGGGGATGAAGCGCCAACCCCCAGGGATGAGCCCCCCCAGATACCCGGCAGGCGGGATACTGGCGATGAGGGCAGGGCCGATGAACTTGGTGAGGCTGGCCCCCACGTTCCCCGCCCCGAAGACCCCTAGAGCGAACCCCTGTTGCTCCTTGGGGAACCAAGCGGAGTTCCAAGCGATACCCACACTGAAGCTGTTCCCGGCAAAGCCCACCAAGAAGGCGTAGAGAAGTAGCTCCTCGTAGCTTCCGGCGCGGGACACCAGGTAGGCGGGGATGGCGGTGAAGAAGAGCATCAGGGTGAAGACCAGCCGTCCCCCGTAGCGGTCAGCAAAGATGCCCGCCAAGAGACGCCACAAGGAACCATTCAGAATGGCCACCGCTGAGAGCCAGGAAAGCTGCACATCCGTGAGGCCAAACTCCTTACGGATGGGCACGCCCAGCACCCCGAACATCAGCCAGACGGCGAACATCAGGGTGAAGGCCAAGGTGGAAAGCCAAAGGACGCGGAGCCGCTCCGGCTTTTCCCTTTCCAGTTGCGCAGGGTCATGGACCATGGTTCACCTCGCCAGCTTCCTAACCCAGATCACGATCTGCCAGGGCCGCACCAGGTACCCCAGGGGAACCGTGACGATGTGCACGAGCCGAGAGAAGGGGAAGACAGCGAGCAGGAGCCAGAAGTTGAACACGTGGAGCTTGGTCCAAAAGGGTAGGTCCAGAACGAGTTCGGACCTAGGCTGAAGGGTGAAGACGGACCACAGGTAAGGGGTCATCACCGCAGGGAACCAGTAGCTCCCGTAGCGGTAAAGGAGGGCGGTGAGGACCCCAGTGAGGGCGGAGAGGAAGACCAGAACCAAGACGAGATAGTCCATGGCGGTGGAGGCCGCCCGCACCCGGGCCACGGCGATCCGGCGGGTGAGGAGGACGTACGTGCCCACAAGGGCCCACAGGCCTAGGCCAAGTCCGGTGATCTCCAAGAGGTAAAGCCGCAAGGGGACAGCGTTCCAAAGGAGAAGCCCTTTGGGAAGCAAGAGGGCCAGAAGATGGCCTAAGAGGACGATGACCAACCCCCAGTGCATGGCGGTGGAGCCGAAGAAGAGGCGTTTTTGCTCCAGAAGCTGGCTGGACTGGGCGGAAACGGAAAAGGGCCGGTAGACCATGCGGTAGGCGGTAACCGCCACCGCTAAGGTGAGGGCGATGTAGGGAAAAACGCCGAAAAGGAGGGTGTTCCAGCTCATCCTTCACCTCCCCGTCAAGACCCCTTGCAAGGCCTCCCGGACAGCCTCGAGGACCAGAAGGTAGGGGTTTTTGGCGTCCAGGGTCCGCAGGGTGCGTTCCATCTCCGAAAGCGCCTTGGGCAGGATTTCCAAAAGCTCAGGCAAGGGAGCCTGGCAGCGGGCCAAATAGCGGAGGACATTCGCCAGGTGGTCGGGAAGCTCGCTCCCCGGGTCAAGGCCGAGCTCCCGATAAGCCCGCACCAAAGCCGCCAAAAGCTCGCCCCGATGGTAGCTTTCCCCGTAAGCGGCGTAGCCCACATAGGGAGCGGTGGTGGGGGTAAGGTCCAGGGTCCGGGTGTAGAGCTCCTCCCACTCGCCCAAGGAAAGATCCTCCACCTGTCGCAAGAAGCGCTCCAACCGTTGCTTGGCTGGACCCCTGGGGCACTCAATCCACCGGCGCCAAAGCTCCTCCAGCCGCCCCGGCACCGGGTAGTCCAACGCCAGGGCCAGGGTTTCCAACAGGGTGGGGTTCAGCATGCTTCCCTCCTACTCCCCCCGCACGGGCGGCTGGATGTAGCCAAAGCCCACCTCGCCCTTGGCGGCCAGGGGGTCGTTCCACACCTCGGCGGCCATCTCCCGGTGGTAAGGGGGCAGAACGAACCGCTCCTCCAAGGTGGGCAAGGTGGTGAGGCGGTAGATGGCCTCGGCCTCCTCTAGGGAAAGCCCCGCATCCGCCAAAACCTTCAGGGCCTTTTCCGTGGGGCGGCCCTCGAGGCTCTCCTGCCGCTTCAGGATGCGCACCGCCAGCATCTTTTTGAGGATGGGAAGGATGAGGGCCTCGTTCCCAGCGGCGAAGAGGTTCGCCAGGTACTTCACGGGCATGCGGGCCTTTTCCAAACCGGCGTAAAGTTCAAAGTCCAGGTCGGTTTCGGGCAGGTCCAGCCGCACCAGGCCCCCGTTACCCTGGCTCGCCCGCAGGGCCTTCTCCACCGTGGCCACCACCGGGGAGAGGGGGGGAACGTAGAACATCATGGCCAGGGTGCGGTACTCGGGGTGGAGGGGCAAAGCGAGCCCCCATACCTTGACGAACTTGTAGATGGGCGAATTCTGGGCCGCCTTGATCCAGCCTTCGTCTATCCCTTCGTCCCGTGCGGCGGCGATAACCTCGGGGTCAAAGGGATCCAGGATGAGGGAGAGTTGAGAGGCCACCAGGTCCTCGTCCGGCACCATGGCCGCCTCGGGGATGCGGTCGGCATCGTAAAGCAAGACCCCCATGTAGCGGATCCGCCCCACGCAGGAGTGGGCGCAGGCCGGGGCCTGGCCGGTTTCCAGCCGGGGAAAGCAAAGGATGCACTTCTCGCTCTTGCCCGTGGCCCAGTTGTAGTAGACCTTCTTGTAGGGGCAAGCGGCCACGCACATCCGCCAGGCCTTGCACTTGTTCTCGTTGACCAGGACCACGCCGTCCTCGGCCCGCTTGTAGATAGCTCCGCTGGGGCAAGCGGCCACGCAGGCGGGGTTCAGGCAGTGGTTGCAGATCCGGGGCAGGTACTGGAAGACCACCCCCTCAATCTCCTGAAGCTGCGCCCGTACCTCGGGGTCTAGGGCCTTTAGGTTGGGGTCGTTCTGGGCGTAGAGAGGGCTTCCCCCCAGGTCGTCGTCCCAGTTGGGCCCCGCCTCCGGGGTCATGGGCTCTCCGGTGATCATGGACACGGGGATGGCCGTGGGCTGGTACTCGCTTTCAGGAGCGGTGAAAAGGTCGGAATAGCGGAAGGTGTAGGGTTCGTAGTAGTCGTCCAAGGAAGGCAGGGCGGGGTTGAAGAAGAGGCGGAAAAGGCCCTGGGCGCGGGAGTGGAGCCTAAGGTCCAGATGGCCGTCCTTGTACGCCCACCCCCCCTTGAAGCGCTCCTGGTCCTCCCAGCCCGTGGGGTAGCCAGCCCCAGGCCGCGTTTCCACGTTGTTCCACCACATGTACTCCGCGCCCTTGCGGTCGGTCCAAAGGTTTTTGCAGGCGATGGAGCAGGTGTGGCAGCCGATGCACTTGTCCAGGTGGAAGAGCATGGACATGTGGGCTCTAACCTTCATGGGCTTCCTCCTTTACCACTCCGGGGGCTTCTCCAGCTTGCGCACGAAGACCCAGGTGTCCCGGTTTACCCCCACAGGCCCCCAGTAGTTGAAGGCATAGGTGAACTGAGCGTAGCCGCCCGACATCAGCACGGGCTTGAGGCGGGCGCGGGGGATGGAGTTGTTCATCCCCGCCCGTTGGCCCCTCAGCGGGCTCTTGGGAATGCCCACCGTGCGCTCCGTGGCGTGGTAGACGAAGACCGTGCCCCGGGGAATGCGGGCGGAAACGATGGCCCGCTGGACGAAAACGCCGTTGTCGTTGAAAAGCTCCACCCAGTCGTTGTCCTGGATGCCGAGCTCGGCAGCGTCCTTATCGTTGAGCCAGATGGGGTAACCGCCCCGGGAAAGCGTCATCATGCGGTGGTTCTCGGAATAGGTGGAGTGGATGGACCACTTGCCGTGGGGGGTGATGTAGTTCATGAGCTTGCCTTGAGCCTCTTTGGCGCTTCTTTCCGTTTCCTGGAGCATGTGAACCTCGGGGCGAGGCTTGTAGGTGGGCAGGTGTTCGCCCCAGGCCAGGTAGTTGGGGTGGTCCAGGCAGAAGTGCTGCCGCCCCGTGAGGGTGCGCCAAGGCACCATCCGTTCCACGTTCAGCGTGTAGGGGCTATAGGCCCGGCCGTGGTTGAGGATGGCGCTCCAGGTGGGCGTGGTGAGCTGGCGCCGGGGCTGGGCCACGAGGTCCTTGAAGGAGATGCGCACGTGGCGGTTGCCCTCCGCCAGATCGGTGAGCCTCACCCCGGTCTTCTTCTCTTCGTCCAAGAAAGCGCGGTAGGCGAGCTCGCCGTTGGAAACGGGGTCCAGGAAGAGGATGGCCTCCGCCACCTGGCGGGGCTCCTCGAGGCTGGGCCGCTTCTCCCCTTGGTAAAGCCGGGGTTGGCGCTCGGCAAGCTCCTTGTAGAAGTCCTCCACGGGGATGGAAAGCCCGTGCATCCCCACCCCGTTCTTCTCCACGGCAGGACCGAGGGTCACCATCTTCTCGTAGAGCTGGGTGTAGTCGCGCTCCACCACCCGGAACTTGGGCATGGTTTTCCCGGGGATGGGTTCCACCTCACCCCGCTTCCAGTCCCGGTCCTCAGGCTGGGCCAGCTCGTCGGGGGTGTCGTGCTGCAAGGGGATCATGACGATGTCCTTTACGGGCTTGGGCAGGTGGACCTTGGACAACTCGGAGACCTTTTTGGCGATGGCCTTGAAAATCTCCCAGTCGGGCTTGGACTCCCAGGAAGGGGGCACGGCGGCCTGCAGGGGGTTGATGAAGGTATGGAGGTCGGTGGTGTTCAGGTCGTCCTTCTCGTACCAGGTGGCGGCGGGGAGAACGAGATCGGAATAAAGGGCGCTGGTGTCCATGCGGAAGTTGAGGTCCACCACCAGGTCCAGCTTTCCCTCGGGGGCAGGTTTGCGGTACACCACCTCCGCCACGTGCCCTTCCGCCACCTCCTCGGCGATGGCGTTGGTGTGGGTACCTAGGTAGTGTTTCAGGAAGAACTCGTGCCCCTTGGCGCTGGTGCCGATGGCGTTCCCCCGCCAGATGAACCAGACCCTCGGCCAGTTCTCCGGGGCATCCGGGTCTTCCACGGCGAACTTAAGCTCACCCCGCTTCAGGGCTTCCACCACGTACTGGACCACCTCCGCCTCGGTTTTGGCCCCTTTGGCCTCCGCCTCCTTCACCACCTCCAAGGGGTTCTTGTTGAACTGCGGGAAGAAGGGAAGCCACCCCTTGCGCACGGCCCGCACCTGGTGGTCTACGGTGTGGTCGGCAAGCCCTTGGGCCGTCTTGTCGTAGGCGGAGAAGCCCCGTTCGTAGCGCCACTGGTCCGAGTGGACGTAGTGGAAGCTCGGCGTGTTCTGTTGCCGAGGGGGGTAACCCCAGTCGGTGGCGAAGGCGATGGGGCCCCAGCTGGCCTGGTTGGCGAGCTTCTCCTGACCCACGTAGTGGGCGAGGCCGCCCCCGTTCACGCCCACGCTCCCCGTGAGCATGAGGGCCACGATCCCAGCGCGGTACATGAGGTTGTTGTGGTACCAATGGTTGATGCCCGCGCCGATGATGATGAGGTTCTTCCCCTGGGTCTTGAGGCCATTTTCCCCCCAGGCCCGGGCGTACCGGAGGAGGGTTTCCCGGTGGATCCCCGTCCATTTCTCCTGCCAAGCCGGGGTGTAGGGCAGGTCGTCCTCGTAGCTTTGCGGGTAGTCCCCGGGCAAACCCCGGCCCACCCCGAACTGGGCCATGAGCAGGTCAAAGACCGTGGCCACCGCCACCTTTTCCCCTTCCTTGGTGGTGAGGTACTTTACGGGAACCCCGCGCTTGAGCTTGCGGTCAGAGGCGAAATCGTCCAGCTCCACCAGGACCACCGCATCCTCCACCCCCAGGAGGCTCAAGCGGGGGTTAAGGGGTTCGCCGGTTTTGGGGTCTTCCAGCTTCAGGTTCCACTGGCCTTTTTCCTTCTGCCAGCGAAAACCCAAGGTCCCACCGGGCATCCGGGCACCCTTGGCCTCGTCATAGACGAGAAGCTTGAAGTCGCCGTTTTCCTCCTCGGCGTAGGCCGAAAGGCGGTTCGCCCGGAGGTAGCGCCCGGGGCGGCCGTCCTTGATCTCCACCAGGAAGGGGCTATCCGTGTAGCGCTTTAGGTAGTCTTGGAAGTAGGGCACCTCCTTATCGGCGTAGAACTCCTTTAGAAGGACGTGGTTCACCGCCATCCAGAAGGCACCGTCCTGACCGGGGTTTATGGGAATCCACCAGTCGGCGTACTTGGAAACCTGGGAGAAGTCGGGGCTGAAAACGGTGAGCTTAGCCCCGGCGTGCCGCACCTCAGCGATGAAGTGGGTGTCCGGGGTACGGGTCATGTTGAGGTTGGAGCCCATGACGGCGATGAAGCGGGCGTTATACCAGTCGGCGGACTCGTGGACGTCCGTCTGCTCCCCCCAGATCTCCGGCGAGGCGTTGGGCAGGTCGCAGTACCAGTCGTAAAAGCTCATGGGTACGCCGCCCAAAAGGGAGAGGAAACGGCTTCCGGCGGCGTAGGAAATCTGGCTCATGGCGGGGATGGGGGAAAACCCGATGACCCGGTCAGGCCCGTAACGCTTCACCGTGGAAACCACTGCGGCGGCGATGAGTTCCAGCGCCTCGTCCCAGGTCACCCGGCGGAAACCCCCCTTGCCCCTCGCCTTTTGGTAGCGCTTGCGCCGGTGGGGGTCGTTCTGGATGGCTTCCCAGGCAGCCACGGGGTCTGGGTGCTTGGCCTTAGCCTCCCGCCAGAGGTCCAAAAGGGCCCCGCGGGCGTAGGGGTACTTCACCCGGATAGGGCTGTACTGGTACCAGCTAAAGCTGATGCCCCGCTGGCACCCCCGGGGCTCGTAGGGGGGGAGGCCCGCCTCGAGGCTCGGGTAGTCCGTGGCCTGGAGTTCCCAGGTGACGATGCCGTCCTTGACGAAAACTTCCCAGGAGCAAGAGCCGGTGCAGTTCACCCCATGGGTGGTGCGCACCCTTTTGTCGTGCTGGAAGCGGTTGCGGTAAAACTCCTCCCACTTCCTTTCCGCCGGGTTTTCCACTTCCTTAATCCAGTCTTTCATGCTCACCTCCTAAGCTGGCTCCGGATGCGCTCCGCCAAGCTCTTGGGGCGGAGCTGCCAAACCGCCGCCTGGTAGATCAGAAGAAGCCCCAAAAGAAACACCCCGGCCACCAAGAAGCGGCCCAGGTACAGGGAAGATGGCCTGGGGGTTTCCTGCGAAACCTGCACCAAGAACGCAGCCAAAGCGGCGGCCTCAGCCTCGGTGAGGGGCTTGCCCTTATACGCCTCCCGCATCACCGGAAAGGCGGGGTTGGTGAGCAAGGCAGTAAGCCCCGCCTCCCCTCCCAGCCGCTTGGCGGCGTCCGTGAGGTCCTTGCCCAGGGAACCACCCCCCAGGAACCCCAACCCGGCCACGGTGTGGCAGGCCTGGCAGGGAGCGCCGCCGTTTTGCAAGGGCCTTTGGCCCAGGTATAGGGCCCGGCCCAAGGCGGGGTCCCCTTGGGTCGCCACCGGCGCTGGTCCCTGGGGCTCGGCTCCGGAAAGCCCCTTCAGGTACTGGGCGATGGCCCGGGCCTGGGCCTCGGAAACCTGCGGCATGGGAGGCATGACCCCGTTGTAGGTGACGCCCCCCACCTCCAAGGGCCCGGAAAGCCCTTGGCGCACCACCTGGACCACGTGGGTTTCGTCCAAGGCCCTGGGGTTCCCGGCCAAAGGCGGGATAGCCCCGGGAATGCCCTGGGCCTCGGCCCCGTGGCAACCGGCGCAGAACTGGCCGTAAAGGGCCTTCCCCTCCTGGGCCAAGGTAGGGGCCAGGAGGAAGGCCAGGACCAGGGGATAGAGCCTTCGCTTCATCCTCACCTCCGGCCCTTAGTGTGGGGACACCACCTCACAGACACTGGCCCGGCCCGGGACATCTGTCCTAAGAGAAGAGGCCTACCCTGAAGGCGATGCGGCCCTTAGCCCGGCTCAGGCTTACCGCCGAAGGGTTGGCCGAGGTCCTGGAGGCGGACCCCTCCTTGGGCCTGGAAGGCCGAGGCCCCTGCGCAGAGCTGGTGCAGGGGCAAGACCCCTTTGGCCGCCCCTTGTGCTCCCGTTGCCCGGTGCAGCGGGAGCTGAAGCGGGGCGCTTACCGGGCCAGCACCCCCCTTCTCCTCAAGGGAAAGCGGCTTCGCTGCCAGGGCTACCGGGAAAATGGAGGGTACCTGGTGGAGCTCTACCCCGAACGGGCTGAACCCCCGGATCTGCTTTTGGAGCTTTCCCGGCTCACCCGGCACCTCCTGCGCCACCCAGAAGCCTTCCCCGACGCCTTGGAAAGCTTCCTGGGCGTCTTGCGCCAGGGGTTGGGCATGGACGCCGCCGAGCTCTTCCTCGCCGACCCCGAGGGACACCACCTGATCCTCACCGCTTATGAGGGGCTACACCGGGAAGCGTTTTTGGAAAAGCCCTGGTTTCACCTGGGCGAGGGCTACCCGGGCATCGTGGCCCTCCATCGGGAACCCCTCTTCACCCACGCCCTACAGCAAGACCCCCGGTACCTCCGGCAAAAGGTGAAACAGCTAGGATACCAGACCTACATCTGCTACCCCCTGGAGCTTCCCCACGGCCTCATCGGCGTGCTCAACCTGGCGGCGCGTAACCCCGAATTGGACCACCAGGAGGCCCTCGAGGCCCTTTCCCGCATCGCTCCCCTCTTCGCCAGCACCCTCTACACCCTCCTCACCCGCCTGGGCGAGGTGGGGCTTTTGGCCCTAGGGGAACGCCTCTACCGGGGGGAGGTTGCCGAGGCCCGGCACACCTTCCTCCAGGCGCTCAAACGGCTCACCCAGGCCACCGGGGTAAGGCTGGTGACTCCCGGCGGCGAGCGGATGGAGCTGGGGCTTGTCCCCCCGTGCGCCATGCGGAACTGCCCCGCTTGGCGGGGGGAGGTGGTGGGCCTGAAAAACGGTCTTCCCGACTGCCCCGAAGCGGAAGGGAGGCCCAGGATCTGCCTGCCCCTTTGGGCCAAGGGGCAGGTGGTGGCCGTGGGCACCTTGTTCCACGCCCGCCCGCCCAAGCCTCCCACCGGCCCCGCCGCCCCCGCACTGTGGTTTTCCCGGCTCGCCACCCCCCTCCTCTTTCCCCACAACGAGGCGCAGGAGCTGGACCTCGAGGTTTACGCCTTGGGAGGCTTCCGCCTCCGCTTCCGGGGCAAGGAGCTCTCCCCCAAGGACTTTGGCCGCAGCGGGGCTTACCGCCTCTTCAAGTTCTTCTTGGCCAACAAGGACCGGGCCCTCTACACAGATGACCTGGCCGAAGCCTTCTTTCCCGAGCTGGAACCCGAGCGGGCCCGGCAGGAGGTTTACGCCCTCGTTTACCATCTGCGCAAGACCCTACCCGGCATCGTGGAGCGGGAAGGGGAGTATTACCGTCTACACCTCCCGGAGCGGCGCTTCCTGGACTTTGAGCGCTTTGAGGAGCTCATGCGCAAAGCGGACCTGGAGGAGGGGCTTTCCGCCTTCAAAACCCTGCGCCAGGCCCTGGAGCTTTATAAAGGCCCCCTGTTCGGCGACGACCCCTACGGGGAGTGGGCGGAGGCGGAACGGACCTACCTCCAAGAAAGGGCCCTTTCCGGCCTGCTGCGCCTAGGGGACCTGGCCGAGGCCCTGGGTTACAAGGAGGTGGCCAAGGAAGCTTACGCCCGCGCCTTAAAGCTGGAACCCTTCCTCCAGGAAGCCAAAAGGCGCCTCGAGGCCCTGAAGGGGTGAAGCATGGACCTCTCCCAAGTACCCCTCTTCCGCGAGCTGGACCCCAAGGACCTGGAAGCCCTGGCCCGGGAGGCTAGGCCCCGCCCCTTGCAAAAGGGCGAGGTGCTCTTTCTGGAGGGGGAGCCCGTCCGGGCCCTCTTTGTGGTGCAAAAGGGGCTCATCAAGGTCTACAAGCTAGACCCCGAGGGCAGGAAGCAGGTGGTCCTCCACGTGGAGGGGCCAGGCCGGGTCCTGGCCGAGGTGGCCCTTTTCCTGGAACGGCCCACCTACCCTGCCAGCGCCGAGGCTCTGGAGGAAAGCCAGGTCCTGGCCATTCCCAAGGAAGTCTTCTTCCGCCTGGTGGAGGAAAGACCCCCCCTGGCCCGGGCCCTGATCCGCTACCTGGCCCGCCGGCAAGGCCAGCTCCTCCACCTCCTGGACCGCCTGGTCTTCCACGAGGTGCGGGAGAGGCTCTGCGAGTTTTTGCTGGAAGAGTTGCGGGCAAAGGGACAGGGCTTCCCCTTACCCACCAACCCCGAGCTCGCCGCCCTTTTGGGCACCGTGCCCGAAGCGGTTTCCCGCAACCTGGGGGAGCTTTACCGGCGGGGGCTAATCCGCCTTTCCGGCCGGAAGGTGGAAATCCCTAACCCCATGGCGCTAGAGGAGGAGATCTTGTGAGAGCGATTATCGCTTTTAACCTAGGAAATCCGAGCAAAATACTTGACTTTTGCCCCGAACCTACCCTAGCCTCAGGAGCAGGAGGTGCCCCTATGTATCCCCTTTCCCAGCTTTCTCCCGGCCAACGCGCCCGCGTGCTCCAGGTGGCACCTGAGCGCCGCCGCCTCCTCGCCTTGGGTCTCCGTCCCGGGGCCCTCGTGGAGGTCCTGCTCCAGGCCCCCCTAGGCGACCCCCTGGAGGTACGGGCGGGGGAGGCCTTCTTGCTCCTGCGCAAAGAAGAGGCGCAAGCGGTGATGGTGGAGGCCTTAGAAGAAGCATGAGCTGCCCCCGGTGCGCACCCCAGGCTCCCTTGGCCCTAAAGGCGGAGGAAAGGTGGGCCTTGGTGGGCAACCCCAACACCGGCAAGTCCTCCCTCATCAACGCCCTGGCGGGGGCGGACCTCGAGGTGGGCAACTGGTCCGGGACCACCTTAGAGCGCCTTTCCGCCCACCTGTCCGTGGGCGAGGGCCGGGTGGAGCTTGTGGACCTGCCCGGCACCTACAGCCTCCTACCCACCTCCCCGGAGGCGGCCCTTGTCCTAAAAGAACTCCTGCAAAACCCCCCGGACCGGATCCTGAACGTCCTGGATGCGGGCAACCTGGAACGCAACCTGGTCCTCACCCTGGAGCTCATGGAACTCGGCCTGCCCATGGCCTTGGTGGTGAACCTCCTGGACGAGGCCGAGGCCAAGGGGCTTCGGGTGGACCTGGAGGCCTTGGCCGAAGCCCTGGGCCTGCCCGTGGCCGGCGCCATAGCCGCCCGGGGCCAGGTAGAAGGGGTTTTGGAGGCGGCGCTAGGGGCCCTGGCGCCCAAGCCCCCCGTGCGCTACCCCGCCCCCCTCGAGGAGGCCTTGGCCGCCCTGGAACCGTCCTACCCCAACCGGGGGCTGGCCCTTCTCGCCCTTTTGGGGGAGGCGGTGCCGCTACCCGAACCCCTCCTTAGGGCAGCCCAGGAGGAGCGGGAAAAGCTCCTACGCAAGGGGCACGACCCCTACCTGTTGGCCTTGGAAGGACGCTACCAGAAGGCCAAGGAAGTGTACGAAAAAGCGGTCCAGCGCCACGGCACCCCTTCACCCCTCACCGAGCGCCTGGACCGCCTGGTCCTCCATCCCCTTTTGGGCCTACCCCTTTTCCTCCTGGCCCTTTTTCTCGCCTTCCGCTTCACCTTTGCCCTTTCTAGCCCCTGGGTGGACCTCATCGGCCGGGTGCAAGAGGTGCTTGCGGGATGGATTGCCGCCTCACCCCTGCCGCCCCTTCTCCGCTCCTTCTTGGCGGAGGGCGTGGTGGCGGGGGTGGGCACGGTGCTGGCCTTCACCCCGGTGCTCTTCCTCCTCTACCTGGCCCTGGCTTTTTTGGAAACTTCCGGGTTCCTCGCCCGCATGGCCTTCGTGGCCGACCGGGTCATGCAGTGGGCGGGACTTCCCGGAAAGGCCTTCATCCCCTTAGTCCTGGGGTTTGGCTGCAACGTGCCCGCCGTCTACGCCACCCGGGCCCTCGCCCACCCCCTAGACCGCCTGCGGGTGGCCTTGGCCATCCCCTTTTTGGCCTGCGGGGCCCGGCTTCCCGTCTTCACCCTGTTCGCCTTCGTCTTCTTCCCGAAAAACGCCCCCCTGGTGGTGCTTGGCCTCTACCTCCTGGGGCTTCTCGTGGGGCTCGCCACCGCTTTGCTCCTTGGGCGCCTCTTCCAAGCCGGGCGGGGCGAGGGGGCCATGGAGCTTCCCCCCTACCGCTTCCCGCCTCTAAAGCTCCTCCTCCGCCTCTCCTTGGCCCGCACGGGAAGCTTCGTGCGGGGGGCCGGGGGGCCCATCCTGGTAGCCGTCCTCCTCATCTGGGCCCTCCTTCACGTGCCCTTGGGGGCAACCAGCCCCTACGCCCTTCTGGCCCAAGCGCTGACCCCCCTGTTTGACCCCCTGGGCGTGGGGGACTGGCAGCTCGTGGGGGCCCTCATCCCGGGCTTCGTGGCCAAGGAGGTGGTGGTGGGGGCCTTGGGGGTGAGCTTCCTGGGCGAAGCGGGCCTGGCCCCCTTGGGCCTCCTCGAGGGCCTGCGCACCCTAGGCGAAGCCTTCGGCCACGCCCTGGCGGGCACCCTGCAAGGCCTCCTTTCCCTGGTCGCCCCCGTGAGCTTTTCCTTGGCCCTCGAGCCCACCCCCTTGCAGGCCGTCCTGAAGGACGCCGTGGACCCCATGGGGGCCCTGGCCTACCTGGTCTTCGTCCTCCTCTACACCCCCTGCGTGGCCACCCTGGCCGCCTTGCGCCAGGTGGTGGGGACGCGCTGGGCCGCCTCGTCCGTGGCTTACCAGCTCCTCTTGGCCTACGCTCTGGCCTTCCTCGCCGGACACCTCCCCCTTAAGCCATGACCCAGAAGGCCCTGGACCTCCTCAAAACGCCCAAGACCGCATCCCAACTGGCCCGGGAACTGGGCCTCACCCCGGAGGCGGCAAGGCTCCTCCTCCACCAGCTTGCCCGTCGGGGTTACGCCAAACCCCTCCCCTGCGGCACCGCCTGCGGGACTTGCGCCTTCCGGGGCGCGTGCCAAGAACCCGGGGAGGTCTACTGGTGGCGTACCTAACCCTGGGGTTCCAGAACGTGCACGTTGGGCAGGGTCTGGGCCCAGAGCCGGTTCTTCTCCACGTAGTCCCGCCACTTCTCGGGAACGTCCTCCTCGGGGTAGATGGCGTTCACCGGGCAGGCGGGCACACAGGCACCGCAGTCAATGCACTCGTCCGGGTGGATGTAAAGCTGCTCCCCGGCATCGTAGATGCACTCCACCGGGCAGACCTCCTGGCAGGACCGGTCCTTCACACCGATACAAGGCTCGCAGATCACGTGGGGCATAGGCCACCTCCCAAGGCGCACTCTGGAGGACAGCCCCAGCACGGGTCCATGACCCAGATCAAGCCCCCGCATGGGCCCCTTGCTCCGGGGCCTTTGCATACGCTAAGGGTATGCTCCGTAAACCCTTACTCTCCTGTACCCTTTACCCTCCCCAGGGAGCGAAGGTCTACCTCCCTGACCTTAAGGGAGGGCCCTCTGTCTGGATGCGGGACAAGGCCCTGGCCGCATTGGAGCGGAAAGGGCTTCTGGTGCGGGAAAAAGACCCCAAAGACGGACGCCGCTTCCGCCTCGCCCCCACGGCGGAAGGAGGGCGCCTCGCCGAAGCCCTAAAGGGCTACGCCCAACCCTTGCGGAAGGCCTTAGCGGGGGTAGATGCCGAGGCACTCCTAATCCCCCTCATGGCCCTCCTCGAGGGGCTCGTGCGCCAAGGGGTGATGGCCGATACCGGCCTCTGCCTCACCTGCCGCCACCTGCGGCGGGAAGGAGGGTTTTACTGCGCCCTCCTCCGCCTCCACCTCGCCCCAGAGGACTTGCGCCTCGCCTGCCCGGACCACGCACCCGCCTGAAGTTATCCTCTACCGGGTAGGCCTTCCCTTAAGCACCTCTTGCGGGGTTAAGCGCCTTTCCCGAGCCTTTTGAACCTCAACAGGCGTAAAGGGTTGCGGGTTTCGGTTGCCGAAGCTAGCGCCTATGTGGTTGAGCAAGCGGGCGATCTCCTCGTCTCCCAGCTGGCCGATAGGGGGCATCAGGCCGTTATAGGTAAAAGAACCCACCTTAAGAGAGCCTTGCAGGCCAAAGGCCACCACCTGCACCAAATAGGCCCGCCCCTTAGGGTCCTTGAATAAAGGATCTAACCCCACCAGGGATGGAAAGGCTCCCGGTACTCCTTGCCCCGTGGGCTGGTGGCATCCGGCACAATACTGGGCGTAAAGCTTGCCTCCATCCTGGGCCAAGGCCATCCCCCATAACCCCAACGCTAAGATCATCCACCCGTTCCTCATCATGCTTCCTTCCTTTCCGCAAGAGGACGCTTGCCCTTTAAGTCCAACCATGCGGGAGGCACATAGGCGCAGCGGGGATCAGCAGCCAGGTAGTCCCCCGTTTCCGCCCAGGCCCGGGCCCGGCTCCCCCCACAAACATAGCGATACTCACAAACCCCGCACTTCCCCTTGAGGAGGTTTTTGTCACGGAGTTCGCGGAAGAGCAAGCTTTCCCGGTAAATCTCCAGAAGGGGCTTTTCGCGCACGTTACCTGCATACACCGGCAAAAAGCCCGACGGGGCCACATTCCCCGTGGCAGAGACGAAAACGAAGCCGTTGCCATCCGTAACCCCTAGGCGGGAGTGTTCCATCCCGTCCTGGAAGTACTCCTGGTACAGGCTCTCCCCTGCCGCCAGGGCCCGGTCAGGCCTTCCCTCCGCCTTCCGCCTTTGCAGAACCACCCGGCGGAAGTGGTGGGCCTCGGTGGTTTTCACATGAAAGGGGTAGGTTCGGGAAACCTCGTAAAGCCAGTGGAGGACCTCCTCAAACTGCCGGGCGGAAAGTTGCTTCAACACCTTTCCCCGACCCACCGGGACCAAGAAGAACAGGCTCCAGAGCACCACCCCTTTCTCCGCCAAAAGAGGGGGAAGCGCCTGGATTTCCGGCCAGTTGTCCTGGGCCACGGTGGTGTTCACCTGGGTGGGAAGCCCTGCCTCCTTGGCCCAGTCCAGGGCCTCGAGGGTCCGGGCAAAGGTTCCCCTTTCTCCCCGGAAAGCGTCGTGGGTTTCAGGGGCCGCCCCGTCTAAGGAAAGGGCGAGCCGGTTAACCCCCGCCTCTTTAAGGCGGAAAACCATCTCCCGGGTTAGAAGCGGCGTAGCCGCAGGAGTGAGCCCCACCTTGAGCCCCTGCTCCTTTGCCTTTTCCAGCAGGAGAAAGAGGTCGCTTCGAGCCAGGGGATCACCCCCGGTAAGAAGCAGGAGGGGCTTAGGCCGGTAGGTGGCCACCTCCTCCAAAAGCCGTAGGCCCTCTTCCGTAGAAAGCTCATCAGGAAGGGGATGCGGCATGGCCGAGGCCCGGCAGTGCCGGCACGCCAGCATGCAGGCGTTCGTCACCTCCCAGGCGACGAGGTAAGGGTATTGGGCGAAATCGGGGCGTTCCACGTTTCTAGCCTTCGCTATAAGGCCCTCGCCGTCCATGACCCGGGTCATGTCTCTTCCTCCAGCCCCCTAGTAGATGTCGTAGGCGGTGTTGGACACGTTGAGCTTGCCCGTAGGGGTACCAGTCTCTCCCTGCCCCAAGCCTCACCGCACGCCATTCGCTGTGGGGGGGTTCCGCACGAAGAGGCCCCCGGAGGGGTCCTCCGGGGACCTTACCCGAGTCCTAGTGCGTGGGGGAGTGGGCCTTTTGCTCGGCGGGCGCGTACACCCGGATCACACCCTTCATGTAGGGGTGGATGCTGCAGATGTAGGTGTACTCCCCGGGCTGGGTAAAGGTGATGCGGTACCGCTCCCCGTGACCCAGCTTGGGGGTAACAAAAGGCTCGGGCCCTTGGACGTTGATGACCACGGCATCATGCCGTCCCGTGCGCTCTCCTTCCAAGAGGTCAAAGACGTCCTCGTTGACAAACTCCACTGTAGTTCCCACAGGGATTTCTAAGATTTTCGGGTAGAAGGAGTTGCCCACCATTTGTACCCGCACAGGTAAGGGCTCCAGGGCCTTCGCTCCCACGGCCACGGGTTGGGTCAAGGCGGGGTCCAGGGGCATGCGCACCGTGTGCTCGTGATCAGGGGTTCCCAGGCCGTAGGGGTCCAGTACCCGCTTCGCATCCGCAGGGATGGCGGTGAGGGCCTTCGGTCCCTCTGCCGGCACCGCGCGCACCCGCGGGGCATCCTTCTTTGCCCGCAAAATTCCCACGGCCCCCTTGATGGCGGTATTGAACACGTGGGTCACCAGGGTGTAGTCCCCCTCCACCGGAGGTACCCGCCACTCAATAACCCAGGAGTCCGAAGGGCCTGCCAACACGGTCTGGCTTCCTTTCATGACGTTGTCCGGGTTGCCTTGGTAGTAGATGTACTCCCAAACGCCCCCCACCACGTGGAAGGTGCTGGTGAGGCTGGGACCGGCGTTAAGGAAGTAAATGCGAATGTAGTCGCCCGGCCGCACGGGAATAGGCTCGTTGACGTAGCGGAAGTTGTACCCGTTAAAAACCACGTAGGTAGCCTTGCCATCAAAGAAGTCCCTTCCCGAAGCGTACCACTCGCTCTGGACGATGTAGAGCTTGAGGTCAGGTGGGCGCTTGAGCTCAGCCTCGAGGCGGTACTTCTTCTTCGGCTCCACCACGATCATGCCGTGCTGACCACCCATGGTATGGGCCATAATCCCGTGCCCACCCGGGGCGCAGTGGTACATGAAGACACCTGGGAAGTCAGCGGTGAAACGGAAGACCCGTTCCTCCCCGGGCTGGACGTTGCCCAGGAATTTGGAGGTCTGGGTGTTGGCGGCGTGGATGGAAAGCCCATGGGCTACGCTATCCACATTCTTCAGAACGATTTCCACCGTGTCGCCTTCCTCCACCACCAACATGGGCCCCGGGCTCATGCCGTTAAAGGAGAACCCCTTTACGTAAACCCCCTCGTCCACGGGGAATACACTGCTTTGCGCCGTCAGCTCAAAACGCTTGACCGCCGCTAGGGCAGGCACCCCCAGGGCCACCGCCGCCATCAGTAAGAACCTTGCGCCTTTCATCGCTCACCTCCGGCAGGTCCCAACTCGGACCTGTTCATCCGTGTTTTAGCATCTACCCCTAAGGACAGGTGTCCTTGTGACAGATGTCCCTATCGCCCCACATCCTGGGACAGGGCTACGTCTTGACCTAGCCCAAGGTCAAACCTCGCAGGGCGGGCATAGACTTAGAACCATGCGGCTCGTTTACCTTATACTCGGCCTACTCTTCGCCGGGTTTGGCTTTTTGGGGACCGTGCTTCCCGTCCTCCCCGCCACCCCCTTTTTTCTGGTGGCGGTATATCTTTTTTCCCGTAGCCACCCGGGCTTGGAACGTTGGCTTCTCTCCTTGCCCAGGATCGGCACTCTGCTCCAGAGCTACCGCGAAGGCCGCGGCATACCCCTCAACACCAAGCGCCTAGCTACCGGCATGGCCTTGGTAGCGGCGCTTTTCAGCACCCTTAGCCTCCCCCCCCCTTGGATCCGGGCCCTCGTCTTCCTCCTCGTCGCCTATGGGGTCCATTTCCTTTGGTGGCGGGTCCCCACCCTAGCGCCGCAAGAAGGCCCAAAACACCAATAACTCCCACAGGGCCAAAAACCCGCCCAAAGGATCCCAGGCCGCCCGGCCTCCCCAGGCTAGGCCGTAGGGCGTGGGAAGGGGCAGGCCAAGGAGCCTCGAGGCCAGGTAGAACGCCGCAAGGCTTAAGGCCAAAAGCGCCGAAGAGGCCCGGAGCAAGGTTCCCAGACCACCCCTCAAAGCCTCCGGCAGTACCAAACTGAGGAAAAGAAGGGTATAGCCTAGACCCCCCTGAAGGATTAGCCCCCACAACAAAACGCTTTCGTAGAAAAAGGCTTCCGCCGCACCCCCATAAGCCCTTTGTCCTAGGCTTGCCAACAGGTCCCCGCAAAACCCCTTCCAGCCCAACCCTGCACCCAAACTCTGTAGGTGAGCCGGCAAGAGGGCCATCAGGGAAGGAAGCCACAAGGGCATAGACCAAGTTTAGGGGACCCCCCAGGGACTTTTGTACTTGACGCCCCCCCAGCTTTTCATAAAACTCGGATGTGTAGGTCGTAGTTAAAGGAGGTGGCACATGCCCGAAAAGGAACACTGGCTCTTAGACAACCCCTGGCTCCTCCTCGGCATCCACGTGGTCCTCTTTGTCGGCCTCTACCTCGTGTGGGGTTGGCTGGACATCAGCCGTATCCCTAGGCCTTAAGGAGGTTTCCATGGCCCTCTATCCTCCCAAGGACTGGCAAAACGAATCCGTTGCTCGCGAAGAGCGAATTTGGTTGACCCTGGCTGCCCTCTTCGCCATCGTTTTCCTATCCGCCTTCATGGGCATATGGCACCTCACGGGCCGCCAAACCACCCATGGCGAGGCATACCGGGTAGATCCCCAGGCTTATCGGCAAAAGGTCTTGGAGTTTACAGAATTGCATCGCGTGGGGGAGCTAAACGGAATCCCCGTAGTGGCTCCACCTCCTGGAGACATTTACCTCATGGCCCAAGCCTTCAGCTGGTACCCTGTCCTAAAGCTTAAAGAGGGGGAAACCTACAGGCTCCACGTAGGCTCTGTGGATTTCCCCCACGGCTTTAGCCTTTACCCCCACGAGTGGAGCCTCCAGCTTTACCCGGGATACGAGTGGGTATACACTTTTAAGCCCACCAAGGCCGGCGAATACACCCTCGTCTGCAACGACTATTGCGGTTTAGGACACCATACCATGCTAGGAAGAATCCTGGTGGAGAAGGAGCAGTCAAGGAGGTGAACCGTGGCCCTGCCTCTAGAACGCACGTGCCCTGCCACAGGGCTTAGGCTCTTTGGCGTTGCCGAAACCCTGGTCCGGTGGAACGCCGTAGCTGCTGTGGTCTTCCTGCTTTTGGGTTTTCTCTGGGTAATCCCCACCACCTTGAACCGGGTTCTTGGGCCAGAAGTGGTTTCCCCCAACCTGTACTATCAGGCTACCTTCCTGCACGGCTGGAACATGCTCATTTTCTGGATCCTCTTCTTTGAGGTGGCCCTCCTCTACTTTGCCGCTTCCGCCATTCTCAAAACGCCCTTGGCCCTGCCCCAGCTCGCGTGGGGAGGGTTCGGGCTCATGCTAGGCGGGGCGGTCCTCATCAACTACCTGGGCATGGCCCAGCCCCTTTCGTTCCTGCCCTTTACCCCCTATGTGCCCCTAAAGGCCCCCCCTCTTTTCTACCTAGCGGTCCTCCTCTTCGCCGTGGGTGCCATCTTGGCCGTCTGCGTTTTCTTCCTCACCCTCCACCGCGCCTGGAAAACAAAGGTCTACGGCCCCTCTATGCCCCTAGCCGCTTTCGGAGCACTCACCGCCGCCATCCTGGCCACCACCACCCTCCTCTCGGGAGCGATCGCTTTCATCCCCGCTTTTCTCTGGTCCTTAGGCCTCCTACCGAGCTTAGATCCCTTGTGGTGGCGGCACACCTACTGGGGTTTCGGCCACGGAGCCCAACAGGTCAACCTGGCCGCCATGGTCACCGCTTGGTACCTCCTGGCCCTCTTCACCGTGGGGGGCACAACTCCAAGCGAGAGGCTATCCCGCATTGCGTTTCTGCTTTACCTGCTAGGGATTAACCTGGGCTCGGCTCACCACCTCCTCACCGAACCGACGGGGGCGCTCTCTAGCGCCTGGACCTGGGTGAACACCGGCTACCTCATCCATGTGGCCGTTCTGGGAAGCTTGATTCATGCCTTTTCCGTGCCTGCAGCCATTGAACGCGGGTTGCGCATGAAGGGCTTTACCCAGGGGCTTTTCACCTGGCTCCTTCGCGCCCCTTGGGGGAATCCCGGTTTCTCCGCCCTTTTCCTTTCTGTAGTCCTCTTCGGCCTGCTGGGCGGCGTAAGCGGGGTAACCATGGGTTCCTACGACATGAACCTGAAGTGGCACAGTACCCTGGCCGTGGTAGGCCACTTCAAGGGGACAGTGGTGGTGGGAACGAGTCTCGCTTTTATGGGGCTGACCTACTACCTCCTTCCGCTTCTTTTCCGCCGGAAAGTGGTTTTGCCGCGCCTGGCCGCCTGGCAACCTTGGCTCTTCGGCCTAGGGATGGCCTTGCTTTCCCTAGCGATGATGCGCCTTGGTGTGGTCTACGGCCTCCCCCGGCGGTTCGGAGATACTTTCCAGTTTGGGGGAAGCCCCTTTGGCTTCGCTTACCCCCCGGAGGCTTCTACCCTTCTTGCCGCCATGGGCATTGGCGGTGCGCTGTCCCTGGCAGGGGGGCTGCTCTTTGTCCTTCTGGTGGTGGGCTCGCTCTTTGGGGGCAAACGGCTAAGCGATGAGGAGATTCGCCTCACCTACGCCGTGCGCTCCGAGGAAGGCCCCGCCACCCCCAAAGGCGTTTACCTGCTCGCCCTGCTCTTTCTCGCCTTCTTCCTCCTGTACTATCTTTACAACCACTACTTCCTTTCCCAAGCGTGGCCCATCGGCATCCGGTAAAACCCTTCCCTCCCAGCCCCCGGGGGAATCCCGGGGGTTTACCATAGGGGCATGCCCGTGCGCAGCCTTCTTCGGCGGGAAGAGTCCTATGCCCTCCATGCCCTCCTCCTTTTGGCGGAGGAACCCGGCCTATCCGCAATGGAGATCGCCCAAAAACTCAAGGCTCCACCTGCCTTCATGGCCAAGGTGCTTTCCAAGCTGGCCAAGGCGGGGCTGGTGGAAAGCCGGATGGGACGTGCGGGAGGGGTATGGCTCAAAGGCACCCCTGAAGAGATTAGCCTCCTCAAGGTCATGGAGACCCTCTCTGGCCCCGTGGCCCTGGACCTCTGCGCCACCCTAAAACGCTGTCCCACCGAGGAGAGGCGGGGCGTCTGCTACCTCAAGCCCAACCTGGTGCGCATGAACCTAGAAATCCGGAAAGCCCTAGGGAGCCTCACCCTTAAGGACCTCCTTCCCGAAAAGGTTTGACCCAGTTCATGGCCCCGCCCACCCTTATCCCCCAGGCTAAGGGCATGGAAGGAATCGCCCTGACGACCCCGGTCAACGAGATCTTGCGGCGTTACCCGGAAGCGGTGCGGCTTCTGAGCGGGCTTGGCCTGGACACCTGCTGCGGCGGAGCTGAGCCCCTGGAGGAAGCGGCCAGGCAGGCAGGGCGGGACCCCATAGAGGTCCTGAACGCCTTAACAAACTTCCTGCAAAAGGAGGTGCGCCAATGAACCTGCGAGAAAAGGCCCGCTATGGGGCGGTGCGGGGTGTGGAACTTCTGGCCGACTACCCCGAGGTGCGACTGGTCCTCTTCAGCCTGCAAGGGGGCCAAGAGGTGCGGGGGAGGGGGGAGCCTCGAGTCCACCTCCTCTGCCTGGAAGGAGAGGGCACCCTCTTCGCTGGGGAACGGGAGGTCCTGGCCCGGCCAGGCACGCTCCTGGACGCCTCCCCAGGCGAGCCCCACGGGGCGCGGGCCGACCAGGGGCGTTTTTTGGTCCTCGGCATCATCACCCCCCACCCATGATCCCCGCAAGCCGCCTGGCCCTGACCAGCGCCCTCTTTTGGTTCCTGGTAGCCAACCTCCTCGGTGTTCTAATGGGGCTTGGCGCCCTACCCCTTACCTGGAAACCGGCCCATGCCCATACGCAACTTTTAGGCTTTGTGAGCCTCATGATCTACGGCGTGGCCTACCACGCCCTGCCCCGGTTTCGGGGCGTGGTCTTCCGACGGCCTGGGCTTGCTCTCTTTCAGGTGGGTCTCGCCAACCTAGGGCTTCTGGGCATGGCCTTGGGTTGGGGGTTGGCTTGGGGCCCAACCCTTTGGGGGGTCTTCGCCGGGGTTTCTGCTGTGGCCGGGCTTCTTTTCGCCTTGTTGATGCTGGAGGTGCTGTGGGGCTAAAGGACTTTTGCCCCTACGCCCTTCCCCTACCCTGGAGGCAAGGATGCGCGTGCAGAGCGTCCCTCTAAAGTCGGTGGCCCTGCCTGCGGAGCACGGGGGCTGGGGCTTCACCTTGGAGCCGGTTTTCTTGGGCCTTCTCCTTGCCCCGGGGCCCGCCACCCTGGGGATCTTCCTCCTCGGCCTTTTCGGCTTTTTGGCCCGGCACCCGCTGAAGCTCGCCTACCAGGACCTGCGGAAGGGAAAGCGCTACCCCCGCACGGACCTGGCCCTAAGGGTAGGCGCTTTTTACCTCCTCCTGGCCCTTTCGGGCCTCCTCCTCGCTGCCCTTACCGCCCAAGGGCCCTTCCTCCTGCCCCTCCTCTTGGCCCTCCCCCTTGCCGCCTACGTGGCCTACGCCGACGCCAAGAACCGGTCCCGGGAACTTTTCCCCGAGCTGGCGGCGGCCCTCTTCATGGCCGCCTTGGCCCCGGCAGGGGCGCTTGCGGGCGGCCTCGAGGCGGGGGTGGCCCTGGGAAGCTTCCTCGCCCTGGCCCTAAGGGACGTGGCCGCCCTCTACTACGCCCGGACCCAGGTGCTAAGGGCCCGGGGCGCCTCTCCCAAGCGCTACCCCGCCTTCCTGGCCCTTTCCCTTTCGACGGCCCTAGCTTTCCTCCTCGCCCAGGGTGGCCTTCTCCCCTACCCTGTCTTCTTTGGGCTTCTGGCCCTCGCCCTTTACGGAAGCTACGCCCTCCTCCGCCCCCCGGTGCCGGCCCGGGTCATCGGCTGGACCCAGATGGGGTTTGGCCTCCTTTTGGTCCTCCTCACCGCCTTCGGCTACACCCAGAGGGGGCTTCCCACCGCCCTTTTGGGGGTGCCAAGCCTCCACCGGCTTCTGGGGTGGGCCCTGGTGGGGCTCGCCTTCGCCCTGAGCCTTTGGCTTCTCTTCCGCAAGGAGGTGCCGCGGGCAGCCCGCTTCGCCCTGGGGCTTTACGACCTGAACGCCCTCTTGGGCCTCCTCTACCTGGCCTTGGGGGCGCCGCTATCCCCGCACCCCTTCCTGGCCCTCCTCGGGGTGGCGCTGGCCCACGCCCTGCTCCGCAGGCCCCACCCTTGGCCGGGGGTGGGGTTTTTCCTCCTGGGGCTTCTCCTCCTCGGGCACGGATAGTGGCCTTACGTACTCTGGCCCCTTGAAGCCTAGGGAAGCATGGGGGTATGCGCAAAGCGTGGGGCCTACTCGTCCTCCTGCCCCTGGCCCTGGCCCTCCTTTCCCTCTCCCTCCGCCTCCTCACACCCCCTCGCCCTTGGACTGAACCCATCCAGGCACCCCCCGAAACCCTCCAAACCCTCTACGCCGAGGCCCATCCCGCCGTTCTCCGCATAGAGGGCCCCGAGGGAAGCCGGGGCACGGGGTTCTTTTACGCCCGAGGCCTCGTCCTCACCGCCTACCACGTGGTGGCGGAAGGGGGGCCTTACACCCTGGTGCTCGCCAACGGCAGGCGGGCTTCGGCCCAGCTTTTGGGCTTCGCCGAACCCTTGGACCTAGCGGTGCTCTCCCCGGAAGGAGAAGCACCCAAGACCCTCCCCTTGGAAACGGAAAGGCGGCCCCGGGTGGGGGAGGCTGTGCTCCACATCGGTAACGGCCGCAACCAGTTCATCGCCCCCCGGTACGGGCGGGTGACCCGCCTCGAGGTGAGCCCCTCCCCGTTCCTCCCCCAAGGCCTCGTGGAAACCTCCCTCCCCCTCGCCCCGGGGGATTCGGGGGGGCCGGTGCTGGACGCAAGCGGGAAGGTCCTGGGGGTGGCGGTGGCCATCGGCCAGACGAAGGAGGGGTTCCGGAGCTTCTACACGCCCCTCCTGGGGCGGCAAGGGGTTCTCACCGCATTGGAACGGGGAGAAAGGCGCTACTGGCCTTACCTGGGCCTCAGGGGGCCTAGGGCCCTCACCCCGGACCTCGCCCAACAACTTGGGCTTACGCCGGGCGGGGTGCTGGTGGGCGAGGTGGTCCCGGGTGGGGCGGCCCACCGGGCGGGGCTCAGGGGGCTGGAGTCCGGCGGCGTGCCCGACGTAATCCTCGAGGTGGACGGCACCCCCGTGAACTCCTTTGAGGACCTCCTGCGGGAGGTGCGCAAGCGGGAGGTGGGGGAAAGGGTGCGCCTCACCGTGCGCCGAGGGGCCGAGGTCTTCCAGGTGGAAGCGGTCCTCGCCCCCTTCCCGGGGCGCTAACCCATCTGGTCCCGGTAAGCGGGCACACCCGGCATCCCCTCCGCCAGGAGGACCGCCCGGGCGATGGCCCGGGCCACGGCGTCGGCGGCGTAGGCCCCTAGGCGCAAAAGGCCCATGGGCCCAACTCCCCGCCCATCCCCCAAGGCCAGGGCAAAGACCACATCCCCGTCCAAGGGGGTGTGGGCGGGGCGGATGGCCCGGGAAAGGCCGTCCTGGGCCATGATGGCGAACCGTCTGGCCTCCGCCTTGGTGAGGGGAGCGTCCGTGGCCACCACGGCCAAGGTGGTGTTCTGGCCCAAAAGCGCGGGAAAGCGGTAGTCCGCGGGGAAACCCCGGTAGCGGGCAAGGTCGGGCAGAAGGGCCCGTTCCCCCTCGGCCAGGAAGGGCTCGGCGTAAAGCCTCCCCGTGGAAGGGTCAAAGGGGCGGCCTAGGCTGTTCACCGCCACCAGGGCCACCACCCTAAAGCCCTCCTCCAGGCGGTAGCCCGCAAGGCCCACCCCCCCCTTGACCCCGCCCGCCACCGCCCCCGTGCCCGCCCCTACGCTACCCTCCGCCACCTCCTCCCCTGCGGCCAAGGCGGCCCTGTAGCCCGCCTCGGGCGAGGGGAGCCGGAAGACCTTCCCCCGGCCGAGATCGTAGAGCACGGCGGCGGGGACGATGGGCACCACCCCGGCCGGGGTGGGGAAACCCCTGCCCCTTTCCCGGAGGTAGGCCATGACCCCCTCCGCCGCCCCCAAGCCAAAAGCGCTCCCCCCGGTGAGGAGGACGGCCTGTACCCTTTCCACGGTGTTCTCGGGGAGGAGGAGGTCCGTCTCCCGCGTGCCCGGGGCTGCCCCCCGCACGTCCGCCGCCGCCACCGCCCCCTCCTCCACCAGGACCGCGGTGCACCCGGTGCGGGCCTCGAGGTCGGTGAAGTGCCCCACCCTAACCCTAGGGAAAAGCGCCTCCTTGCCCCACAAGGCTTCCGCCATAGGGCCAGTATGGGGTAGGCTTAGGGGCAAGACAAGGAGGCGGTATGTGGGAGTACCTCATCCACGGCGAACCGTCGCCCAGGCTGCAAGCTTTTTTGGAAGGGGTGGGCAAGGCGCTGGAGGCCCAGGGTTTTCGCTTCAACCCAGAGGCGGAAGCCCCCAATCTGGTCCTGAACGCCATTACCCCGGAAAACCCGAGGCCCTACCGCCGCAAGGCCCAGGCCACCTTCGTGGCCTCCGTCCTGGAGCTCCCCGAGTACCCGGAAGACCCCTTGCGCCAGCTCTACCCTTACCTGGTCCGGGCCCTTTCCAACGTCCTCCTGGCCTACGTGCCGGGAAAAGGGGTGAAGTTCCTCACCCTGGAACTGGGGCACTACCAAGAACCCGAGGGGGAAGGCTTCTTTGAAAGGGTGGCGGCCCGCCTAAGGCCCATCGCCTGTAGCCGCCTGGTCATCAACAACCTCTTTGAGCAGGACCTCGAGCCCGAACTTTGGCACGGGGACGAGCTTACGGAGAGCATGTACCGGGCGGGGAAGAAGCTTAAGGAATGGGACCTCCTCCCCGCCCCCTTCCCCATTGAGGAGATCCTGCCCCCTGAGGACCTCCGCCACGTGAAGCGCCTCTACGGCATCGGGGGGCTTTCCTACGGCAACCTCTCCGTGCGCAAGGACGAAAGGCGCTTCTGGATGTCGGCCAGCGGGGTGGACAAGGCGAACCTTAGGGAGATCGGCCGGGACATCCTCATGGTGAAGGACTACGACCCCAAGCGGAACGCCATCCTCCTCTCCGTCCCCCCCCACGTGGAGCCCAGGCGGGTGAGCGTGGACGCCATAGAGCACTGGATGATCTACCGGGCACACCCCGGGGTAGGGGCCATCCTGCACGTGCACGCCTGGATGGAGGGGGTGCCCGCCACCTCCTTCAACTACCCCTGCGGCACCTACGAGCTGGCCCAGGCGGTGGCGGAGAAGGTGCGCCAAGCGCCCGACCCTACCCGGGCGGTGGTGGGACTTAAGAACCACGGGCTCACCATCACCGGGCGGAGCCTGGACGAGATTTTGGAGCGCATTGAGGGCAAGCTCATCCGCACCGTCCCCATGTCATGAAGGCCCTCCTCTATACCCCCTCCCTCCCCCGCTTCTTCGGGGCTAGGCTCCTGGGAAAGCGCTTCCCCAAGGGGCTCCTCCCCCTCGCCCTCACGGAAATCCCCCTGCCCGAACGGGAAGGCTTCGTGCGGGTACGGGTCCGGCTCAGCGGGGTCTGCGGCTCGGACCTCGCCCTCCTCTACGGCAAAAGCCCCCCCTCCATAAGCCCCTTCTTCTCCTTCCCCGCCGTCTTGGGCCACGAGATCCTGGGGGAGGTGGAGGGGAGCCTGGTGGCGGTGAACCCCCTTTTGGCCTGCGCCGACCGGGGGCTTTCCCCCTGCGCCCGGTGCCAGGCGGGGGAGGAGGGCCTATGCCAAAACGTGGCGGAGGGGGCCCTGGCCCCGGGGATGCTGGGCTACAACCGGGACCTGCCCGGGGGGTGGGGGGAGTGGGTCCTGGCCCGGCCCGAGCGGCTCCATCCCATCCCGGACGGGGTCCCGGAGGAAAGGGCCGTGCTCTCGGAGCCCTTGGCCGTGGTCCTAAGGGGCCTCAAGAAGCTCAGGCCCTGGCCCGGGGAGGTCCTCGTCCTCGGCATGGGCACCCTGGGCCTCCTCGCCGTGCGCCTCCTCCGGGCCTTGGGCTACGGGGGGAAGGTCTTGGCCGTGGCCAAGTACCCCCACCAGGCGGAAAGGGCGAGGGCCTTCGGGGCAGACGCAGTCTACAGAAGCGCCCGGGAGGCCCTCGAGGCGAGAAGCCGGCGCTACCGCTACCTCCTCTTCACGGGCCATAGGGGGGGGTACCAAGGGGTGGTAGAGGCCTCGGGAAGCGGCCGGGGCTTCCGGGAGGCCCTCACCTTGGCGGAGGAAGGGGGAAAGGTCCTCCTTTTGGGGGCGCCAGGGCTAGAGGCCGTGGATCTCTCCCCCTTCTGGTTCAAGGAGGTGGGCCTCGTGGGAAGCTACACCTACACCCGGGAGGAGTTCGCCGAGGCGGTGGCCCTCCTCCCCGAGCTTGGGGGCCTGGAGGCCTTCATCGGCGGGATCTATCCCCTTCCCGCCTGGAAGGAGGCCCTCTCCGCCCGGGGCAAGGCCCTCTTCCGGCCAAATGTGCCCTAGGCGGGGATGGCCCCAAGGGGCTAAGGCTATACTCCCGGCAAAGCGGAAGGAGGGGGCATGCCCTGGGAGGAGGAACCCTTTATAGAGGCGGGCGAAAAGCTTAGGCGGCTCCTCAAAGAGGTCAAGCGGGTCATCGTGGGCCAGGACCACCTCCTGGAGCGGATGCTTTTGGCCCTCTTGGCCCGGGGCCACCTCCTCATTGAGGGGGTGCCCGGCCTGGCCAAGACCCTGGCGGTGCGGACCCTGGCGGAGACCCTGGGGGGGAGCTTCAAGCGCATCCAGTTCACCCCGGACCTGGTGCCGGCGGACCTCCTCGGCACCCGCATCTATAACCCCAAGGAGGGGGAGTTCCGCACGGAGCTCGGGCCCATCTTCGCCCACCTCCTCCTGGCGGACGAGATCAATCGGGCCCCGGCCAAGGTGCAGTCGGCCCTCCTCGAGGCCATGCAGGAACGCCAGGTGACCTTAGGCAAGGAAACCTTCCCCCTGCCCAAGCCCTTCCTCGTCCTGGCCACGCAAAACCCCATTGAGAGCGAGGGCACCTACCCCCTCCCCGAGGCCCAGCTGGACCGCTTCCTTCTCAAGGTGGTGGTGGACTACCCCGCCTTCCACGAGGAGTTGGAGATCGTCCGCCGCATGACCACGGGGGAGGAGATCCGGGTGGAAAAGGTGCTCTCCCTGGAGGAGCTTCTGGAGCTCTCCCGCCTGGCCGACCGGGTCTACGTCCACCCCAAGGTGGCGGAGCACGCCGTGGCCCTGGTCCAGGCCACCCGGAACCTGGAAGGGGCGGGGCTAAAGGAGCTCAAACCCTACGTGGCCTACGGGGCAAGCCCCCGGGCCTCCTTGGCCCTGGTCCAGGGGGCCAAGGCCTTGGCCCTGGTGCGGGGCAGGGCCCACGCCCTCCCCGAGGACGTGCGCGACCTCTACCTGGACGCCCTCCGCCACCGCCTGGTCCTCTCCTACCAGGCCCTGGCGGAGGGCATCACGGCGGAGGCGGTGCTCAAGGCCATCCTCGCCCACTTCCCCGCCCCCTTCGTACCCCTGCATGACCCTTATGGAGACGCCCGAAGCACTCCTAGCCCGCCTGGAGCTTAAGGTGGTGCGTCCTCTGGATGGCCTCCTTTTTGGGGACTACCGGGGGGTGTTCTACGGCAAGAGCCTGGAGCTTGCCGAGATCGCCCCCTACCAGCCCGGGGACGAGGCGGAGCGGATTGACTGGCCCGCCACCGCCCGCACGGGGGAGGTCCACGTGCGCCGCTTCCGGGAGGAGAAGGAGCTCACCCTTTGGCTCTTCCTGGACGGGAGCCCCTCCATGCGCTTCGGCTCCAAGCGGCGGGAGAAGTACGCCCTGGCCCTGGAACTCGCCCTGAGCATGGCCTACATCGCCCTAAGGCACGGGAACCGGGTAGGGGCGGTCCTCCCCTCTGGCCTCCTGCCCCCCAGGGGCGGAAAATCCCAGGCCCTCCTCCTGGCCCAAGAGGCGCAAAAGGGAGGCCCTGCGAGGCCTCTCGCCGAGGGGCTTGACCTCCTTGGGCGGGTGGCCCGGCGGCGGAGCCTGGTCTTCGTCCTCTCGGACTTCCTGGACCCCTTTGCCGAGGCCCTCGCCCGCCTCGCCGCCCGGCACGATGTGGTGGCGGTCCTGGTGGAAGACCCCCTGGAGCGGGCGCTGCCCGAAGGGGGGGTTTGGCGCTTCCGCGACCCGGAAAGGGGTTTGGAGGTGGAGGTGAACGCCTTTGACCCCCGGGTGCGGGAGGCCTACCGGAAGCGGGCGGAGGCCCTAAGGGCGCACCGGATCCGGGAGATCGGGAAGGTGGGGGCGGACCTCCTTTTGGCCTCCACGGAGATGGACCTCCTCCCCCTCCTCCTCGGCTTTGTGGAAAGGAGGCGCAGGTGGCCTTCAAGAGCCCAGAAACCCTTCTCCTAGGGGCCTTCCTCCTGGGGGTGGCGGGCCTCGTCCTCTTCCTCCTTTGGGCAGGGGGTAGGAGGCGGCTGGAGGCGGCCCTGGACCCCCCCTTCGCCCCCAGGCCCAAGCCCATTCCCCTCCCCTACCTCCTCGCCCCCCTCCCTCTCCTCCTGGCGGCAGGCCGGCCCGAGGCCAGCCTCCCCTGGCGGGAAAACCTCACCCAAGCCGTGGTGGTGGTGGACACCAGCCACTCCATGGCCGCCGACGACGAGGACCCAAGCCGCCTGGAAAAGGCCAAGGCCCTGGTCCGGGCCTTCCTCAAGGGCCTGGACCCCTCGGTGAAGGTGGGCCTCGTGAGCTTTGGCCCCCAGGCCGTTTTGGTCCTTGCCCCCTCCACCGACCGCCAGACCTTCCTGGAAGCCCTCTCGGGCCTGAAGCCGGGGGGTGTAAGCCCCTTGGGCCAGGGGTTGGAACAGGCCAGGCGGGTCCTCCGCCCCGAGGGCCCCGAACGGGACCTCCCGGAGGCGAGGCCCCCCGCCGCCATCCTGCTCCTTTCCGACGGGGCGGCCAACGCCGGCAAAGACCCCTTGGAAGCGGCGGCAGCCCTTGGCCGCTCCCGGCTTCCCGTTTTCGTCCGGCCCCTGGGGGACCCCCGGGGGGCGGTGAGCCGCATCGGGGAGGGGCTTTACTTCGTGCCCACGGACCCCGGCACCCTCCTCCGCCTGGCCCAGGCCACGGGGGGCGGGGTGCTCCAGGAGGACTTCCGCCCCCTTTACCAAGCGCTTAAGCCCCACTACGTCTGGAAAACCCGCCCCCAGGAGCTCACCCAGGCCCTGGTGGTGGCGGGGTTTCTGCTCCTCGGGTTTGGGGCCTACGTGGCCCTGGCCCGGGAAGGGAGGTGGCCGTGAGCCTCCTCGCCCCGGAGGCTTTAAGCCTCCTTCTCCTCCTGGCCTTCCTCCTCCTAGGGCTTTGGCGGGGAAGGCCCAAGGCCAGCCTGCCCCACCCCCTGGCAGCCCTCCTCCAGGAGGCGGCCCGGGAGGCCAAGGGGCCTCTCCCCTGGCTTCCCACGGCCCTTTTCGCCCTAGGGCTTTTCCTCCTCGCCCTCGCCGCAAGCCGCCCCCTCTTGCCCCTCATAGGGCGGACGAGCGAGAACGTGGTGGTCCTGGTGGTGGACGTGAGCCGGAGCATGATGGCCACGGACCTGAAGCCGAACCGCCTCGAGGCCGCCAAGGAAGCGGCCCGCACCTTCCTCAATGAGGCCCCCAGGGGGCTCCGCATCGGCCTCGTGGCCTTTAGCGGCTACGCCCAGACCGTCCACCCCCCCACCCCGGACCGCAAGCGGCTATGGGACAGCCTGAATAGCCTGGAGTTCGGCCGCTCCACCGCCATCGGGGAAGGGATCATGGAGGCCCTAGCCCAGATCCGCCAGGCCGGGGGCAAAGGGGAGATCCTCCTCCTCACCGACGGGCGGAACCGCACGGGCATAGACCCCCTGGAGGCAGCCGCGGAAGCGGCCAGGATGGGCGTGAAGGTCCACGCCGTGGGCGTGGGGGTGCCGGGCTGGACCCCAGGGCCCGAGGACCCGGTCATGGGCTTCGGCTTCTTCCCTGGGGCCTACGAGGTGGACGAGGAGCTCCTTTGGGCCATCGCCGAGATGACGGGTGGGGAGCACCATCTCATCCGCTCGGAAGGGGAGCTTGCCTCCCTTTACCGCCGCCTCGCCCAAGGGGTGCGCCTGGAGGTGGCCAAGGAGGAGGCCACGGGCCTCTTCGCCCTCCTGGGCGGGGTCTTCGCCCTTCTGGGGGTGGGGCTAAGGCGCTACCTCTCCCCCGCTTAGGAGCCGCCAAAGGGGTTGGGCACGGGCTCCACCGGGAAGAGCTCCTGGGGCTCGCCGCCCGGGGCGGGAAGCATGCGGAAAAACTGCCCGTTTAGGAAGAGGTAGACCTGGGGCTCGCAGGCCTCCTCCCCTTGGGCAGGCGGCAAGGCGAACTGCACGGGCGCCTCTCCAGGACGGGCCAGGAAGGCCACCCCCGCCCCCAGAAGCCCTCCCAGGGCCAAACCCCAAAGGAAGGGTTTCATAGCCCAAGCCTAGCAGCCCCGGCCTCGGAGGAAAAGGCGGGGGCTCCCTTTCCTTGGGGGCCAGGCCACCTTTTTTTCCAAAATCCCCCTTTAGGCTAAGGGTATGCGCTCCCTGGCCTTCCTCCTCCTTCTAGGCTTCCTCCGGGCGCAAGCCCTCGCCCCCGGGGATAAGGCCCCCCTCCTAGAAGCCCAGGACAGCTACGGCCGCCCCGTGGACCTCCGGGGAAGCCACGTGGTCCTCTGGTTCTACCCCAAGGCCAAAAGCCCCGAATGCACCGCCCAGGCCAAGCGCTATAGCGAGCTCTACGAGGAGTTCCGAAGCCTGGGCGTGCGGGTCTACGGCGTAAGCCACGATCCCGCCGGCGAGCAGTGCGATTTTATAGATAAACTTTCCCTAAAAGGCGGCATGCTCCCCGACCCCCAAGGCCGGCTCGCCCGGGCTTACGGGGTGCGGAGCCTTTTCGGCTTCTACAGCCGGGATACCTTCCTCCTGAACCCCGAAGGACGTGTGCAAAAGATCTGGTGGGGGGTGAACCCCTTTAAGGATGCGGACACCGTCTTGGCCTACCTGCGGGAGCGCCTGCGTTAAAGGCCATCTCATCCGCAAGCCCCAAGGCCCTGCGTAAGATGTAGGGCGTGTACGCCATCCGCCAGGGCTTAAGGCAGATCCTCCGCCACCCCACGGCCAGCCTCGCCACCTTCTTCACCGCTTTGGTTTCCTTCGCCCTCCTCTACTTTCTCGGGCTTCTCCTTTGGAACCTGGAGCGGGTGGTGGAAACCCTGGAAAGGGATTTGGAGGTGGCGGCCTTCCTCAAGCCCGAGGCCAACCTGGAGGCCATCCTCACCGAGATCCAGGCCTGGCCCGAGGTGGGGGAGGTGCGCCTCCAGACCAAGGAGGAGGCCCTGGCCCAGCTGGTCCTGGACTACCCCTACCTGGCGGAGGCCAAGGACCTGGTGGAAAACCCCCTCCCCGACACCCTGCGCCTGCGGCTCAAGGACCCCGAAGAGGTGCGCAAGGTGGCGGAGCGCCTGAAGAACCTCCCCGGCGTGGAGGAGGTGGAGTACGGGGGCGAGCTCACGGAGCGCCTGGTGCAGGTGCTTTCGGGAAGCCGCCTCGCCATGGGGGTTTTGGTGGGGCTTCTCCTCCTCAACACCTTCTTCAGCGTCATGGGGGCGATCCGGCTTTCGGTGGAAAGCCGCAAGGAGGCCCTTTCCATCATGCTCCTGGTGGGGGCCACCCGGCGGTTTATCCAGGGGCCTTTCGTGGTGGAGGGGCTTCTCCTCACCCTGGGGGCGGGGGCCTTGGCCCTGGTCCTGGGCGGGCTCCTCTACCGGGGCCTGGCCCAGGCGGTCCAGGGGCTTCTTCCCTTCGTGCCGGTCCTAGGCCCGGGGGACCTCCTGCGCACGGGGCTGGGGGTTTTGCTCCTGGCCGGGGTCCTGGGGGCGGGCGGGGCCTACATGGCGAGCCGGGCTTACCTGAAGGAGGTCTAGGGTGCGGCTTTGGCCCCTTCTCCTCTTGGCCCTCTCCCTCCTGGGCCTAGCCCAGGACCTCAAGGCCCAGGAGGAGGCGGTGCGCCGCCTCGAGGCCCAAACCGCCCGGGCCAGGGCCCTGGAAGAGGAAGCGGCAAGGCGCATCCAGACCCTCAACCGGGAGCTTAGCCGCCTCTCCCAACGGGTGAAGGGCCTCCTTGAGGAAAAGGCCCGCCTGGAAGGGGAAATCGCCCGCCTGGAGGGCGAGCGCGCCCGGCTACGCCAGGAGATCGGCAGGCTCAAGGAGGCGGTGCGGGAAACCGAAGGGCGCATCGCCAAGCTGGGGAAGGACCTGGAAAACCTCAAGGCCAGGCTCCAAGCCCTCATGGGAAGCCTTCACCGGGAAAAGGCTGGGCGCTACCTGCCCCTCCTCAGGGCCCAGTCCTTCGCCGACTTGGCGGTGAGGGCCCGCTGGGTGGGCTACCTCTCCCGGCAGGACGCCGCCTTGGTGCGCACGTTCCAGGCCACCTTGAAGGCCCTACGGGAGGAAAGGGAGCGGCTAAGCCTCCTCCTCGCCGACCTTTCCCAGAAGGAGAGGTCCCTGGCGCAAACCCAAGCCACCCTGGAGCGGGAAAGGCGGGGCCTCGAGGCCACCCTAGCCGCCCTCCAAAGGGAAGAGGAGGGGAAAAGGGCCCTCCTGCGGGACACCCTCCAGGAAAGGCAGCGCCTCCAGGCGGAGCTCGCCGCCCTCCAGGCCCGGGTCCTAGCGGAAAGGACGCGGCTTTTGGAACTAAGGCGGCAAGAAGAGGAGAGGAGGCGGCAAGAGGAGGCGCGAAGGAGGGAGGAGGCTGCCCGCCGCCAGGCCGCCCTGCGCCCCCAGGCGGTGGTGCCACCCCCACCCCTCCCCGCCCAGGTGGGCCGCCTGGCCTTCCCCGTGCCCGGAGGGCGGGTCCTGGTGCCCTACGGCCGGGAGGGCCCCTTCCAGGTCATCCAGGGGCCCGCCCCGGGAAGCCCGGTCCAGGCCGCCGCCGAGGGGTACGTGGCGGGCATCCTCTACCTCCCCAACCTGGGCTACACGGTAATGCTGGTGCACACGGAAACCCTCTCCACCGTCTACACCAACCTGCAAGAACCCCTGGTCCAGGAGGGGCAGAAGGTGGAACGGGGCCAGCTCCTCGGGTACACGGTGGGCGGCCTCCTCATCCGCCCCGAGGAGCTGGAGTTCCGCGTGGCGGTGCGGGTGGGAAGCGAGACCCGCTTCGTGGACCCCGCCGCCTATTACTAGCCTCGCCCCGGGGCTTCCCAGGGCGGGGCGGGTGGGCTTTCAGGCGGGCTCAATGAGCCCGTAGTTCCCGTCCTTGCGGCGGTAGATGACGTTGATCTCCTCGGTTTCGGCGTTGCGGAAGACGAAGAAGTCGTGCCCCAAGGCCTCCATCTGGAAGGCGGCCTCCTCGGGGGACATGGGCTTCATCTCAAAGCGCTTCACCCGCACGATCCTGGGGCCTTCCTCCTCCTCGGGCTTGCGCAGGGCCTCGAGGTCCCGCACCTCGGGAGGAGGAGGGCCCTGGTAGGAGTGGCGCTTACCGATGAAGCGCCGCTCCCTGAAGCGCTTGAGCTGGGTTTCCAAACGGTCCACCATCCGGTCAATGGCGGCGTAGAGGTCCGGGTCCTCCTCCTCCACCCGCACCAGCCCCCCGGGGAGGTCCACCTGCACCTCGGCCTTGGCCTTCCTTTCCACATGGGGGCTCGCCGCCAAGGAGAGGACCACCTTGGCCATGAGCTCCCCGTTCTGGTAGCGGTCCAGGCGGGAGAGCTTCCTTTCCACATACTCCCGGATGGCGTCGGTGATCTCCAGGTTGCGGCCGATGAGCTTGTAGACGTTCATGTGCCCTCCTTTCCGCCCCGGTCAGGGCTTTCCCTTACCCTTATGCTACCACCTTCCCCGGGACGCTCGTCCCGCACCACCTGGCCCGCCTTGAGGACCACCACCCGGGCGGGATAGGCCTCCAGAAGCTCGCGGCTATGGGTGGCCACCACCACCGTGGCCCCGCGGCTGTGGGCGGCCTTGAGGATGTCCAGGACCTGGAGGGCGTTTTCCAGGTCCAGGTTGCCTGTGGGCTCGTCCGCCAGGATCACGGGGGGATCCAGGAGGAGGGCGCGGGCGATGGCCACCCGCTGGGCCTCCCCCACGGAAAGCTCCTCGGGAAAGGCCCGCTTCTTGTGGGCAAGCCCTACCCGGCGAAGGGCGGTGGCGATGCGCTCAGGCCATTCCTTGCGGGGCACGCCCTGCACCTCCAGGACGAAGGCCAGGTTCTCCTCCACGGTTAGGTCGGAAAGGAGGCGGTGGTCCTGGAAGACCATGCCGATGCGCCGGCGGTGGAGGGCCACCTGGTCGCCCCGGAGGCTTTTCAGGTTCTGGCCGGCGAAGTAGACCGCTCCCTGGGTGGGAAGGAGCCGCCGCAAGATGAGGGAGAGGAGGGTGGACTTCCCCGCCCCCGAGTGCCCCACCACGTAGACGAACTCCCCTTTCTTCACCTCGAGGTTCACGTTGTAAAGCGCCTTGGTCCCCGTGCGGGGGTACTCCAGACCCACCCGGTGGAAGGCGATCATGCCCCCACTATACGGGAGGCGGGCCACGGTTGCTTCTCATGGAAGGGGGCTATAGTGGAGGCTAGGTGAGGGAGAAGATGAAAAAACGCGCGTGGTTCATCGCCGGGATCGGGGTGCTCCTCGCCCTGGTCTACGCCCAGCTTCCCAGGCCCCAGGCGGAAAGCCTCCTGCAAAACCCCAACGGCCAGGCCCTCCTGGAGGTTTACCAGCGGATTCAGCAGGACTACCTGGAAACCCTGCCCAAGGAGAGGCTCAACGCCCTCCTGGAAGGGGCCATCGGCGGCATGGTGGCCGCCCTAAAGGACCCCTTCACCAGCTACTCCCCGCCCCAGCGGGCAAGCCTGCGCCAGGAGGACCTTAGGGGCGAGTTCTACGGCATCGGGGCCACCCTAAGCCCCGCCAACCCCGACGGCACCGGGGCGAGGATTGAGGGGGTCATGAAGGGCCTTCCCGCCCAGCGGGCGGGGATGCGGGCGGGGGATGTGATCCTCGAGGTGGACGGGGAGGACGTGACCGGCCTGCCCTTGCAGGAGGTGGTGGCCCGCATCCGCGGCCGGGAGGGGACCAAGGTCACCATCAAGGTGCGCCGGGAAGGGGTGCCGGCCCCCTTGGTCTTTGAGCTCATCCGGGAGAAGGTGGAGATTATCTCGGTTTCCACCGGCAAAATCGGCGACGTGGGCTACATCGCCCTGGAAACCTTCGCCAACTTCAAGGTGGAGGACCAGCTCAAGAAGGCCGTTGAGGACCTGAAGGCCCAGGGGGTCAAGAAGCTCATCTTTGACCTAAGGGACAATGGGGGTGGCCTCCTGGACCAGGGGTGCGCCGTGGCGAGCGCCTTCCTGAAAGAGGGCCCCATCGTCTACACCCGCACCAAGAACCTCACCCGGGTTTGGTGCGAGGCCTCGGGAAGGCCCCTTTGGGATGGCCCCATGGTGGTCTTGGTGAACGGCAACTCCGCCAGCGCCAGCGAGATCGTGGCCGGGGCCCTCCAGGACTACGGGCGGGCCAAGGTCATCGGGGAGAAGACCTTCGGCAAGGGCGTGGGCCAGACCCCCTACACCCTGGCCAACGGCGGGGAGCTCACCCTGGTCACCTTTGAGTGGCTCACCCCCAAGCGCCGCGCCATCAACCAGGAGGGCCTAAAGCCCGACGTTGAGGTCAAGGACACCCGCTTCCCCACCCCCTTCTCCTTCCAAGGGGCCGGGGCCCCGCCGGGGGCGGAAGTGAGCGTCACCCTCAACGGGAAGACCGTGAAGGTGAAGGCGGACGCCGAGGGCAAGTTCACCTACGCCGAACCCCAGCGCCAGCGGCCTCTCCCCGAGGAGCGGGGCCAGGCGGTCTTGGACCCCGAAAACGACGCCATCCTCAAGCGGGCCCTGGAGGAGTTGAACCGGTAGCCCCTACGATTTGGGGCCGGGGCTAAAGCCCCGGCCCCCCTTCTACTTCACCACCGCCCCCGGGGGGATATCCCCCTCCACCGTGACCAAGGCGAGCTTCTCCCCCTCCTGGGCCGCCAGGATCATGCCCTGGCTTTCTATGCCCCGGAGCTTGGCGGGCTTGAGGTTCGCCACCAGCACCACCTTCTTGCCCACAAGCTCCTCGGGCCGGTACCACTGGGCGATGCCCGAAACCACGGTGCGCTCCTCCTTCCCCAGCGAAAGGCGGAGGACCAGGAGCTTGTCGGCGTTCGGGTGCTTCTCCGCCGCCACCACCTCCGCCACCCGGAGTTCCACCTTGGCGAAGTCCTCTATGGTGATCCTTTCCACGCTTTCCTCCTTCTTTGGGGGTCTGGCCTCTTTGGGGAAAAGGACCGGGGCCCCCTCGGGGAGGGGGAGGGGCGCTGCCAGGCCCCACGCCTCCGCCTCCTCGAGGCTCCCAGGCTCCTTAAGCCCCAGGGCCCGCCTAAGCTCCGCCATCTTCCCGGGCATGGCCGGGGTGAGGAGGATGGAGGCGATCCTTAGGCCCTCCACCACCCGGTAGAGCACCGCCTGGGCCGCCTCCTTGTCCGCCTTGTAGAGTTCCCAGGGCTTCTTCTCGTTGATGTAGCGGTTCAAGGCCTTCACGTAGGCCATGGCCTCCTCCAGGGCCACGTGGAACTTGAGCTCCCGCACAAGGCCCCGAAGCCTCCCGGCAAGCTCCGTACCGTAGGCGAGCTCCTCCCCCGCCACGGGCCTCGGGATGCGCCCTTCGGCGAAGCGGAAGAGCATGGCCCGGGTACGCTGGACCAGGTTGCCCAGGTCGTCCGCCAGATCCGCCTCGTACCGGACCCTTAAGGCTTCCTCGCTCACCGGGGTGTCCTGGCCGTAGGGGATCTCCCGCAGGAGGTAGTAGCGCAGGGCGTCCTTGCCGTAGCGCTCCGCCAGGGAGAAGGGGTCCACCACGTTCCCCAGGGTCTTGCTCATCTTGCGGCCGTCGGGCCCCAGCAAAAACCCCCCCACGTTCAGGTGGCGGTACATGGGGATACCCGCCGCCTTGAGCATGGTGGGCCAGAAGACGGCGTGGGGCTTCAGGATGTCCTTGCCGATGAGGTGCCAGGCGTGGGGCCAGAAGGTCTGGAAGCGCTCCCCATCGGGGTAGCCCAGGGCGGACACGTAGTTCAGGAGGGCGTCAAACCACACGTAGGTCACGTGGTCCTCGTCCCAGGGCAGGGGGATGCCCCAGGGGACCCGGGCCTTGGGCCGGGAGATGGAAAGGTCCCCGATGGGCTCGGAGAGCATGGACAAGACCTCGTTCCGGTAGCCCTCGGGACGGATGAGGTCGGGGTGGTCCTGGAGGTAGCCGATAAGCCACTCCCGGTACTTCTCCATGCGGAAGAAGTAGTTCCCCTCCTTCCTCCGCTCCACGGGGCGGCCGTGGATGGGGCAAAGCCCCTCCACGAGCTCCTTCTCCGTGTAAAACCGCTCGCAGGAAACGCAGTAAAGCCCCTCGTACTCCCCGTAGTAGATGTCCCCGGCCTCGTAGACCTTCTGCAGAACCTGCTGCACCACCCGCTTGTGCCGCTCCTCCGTGGTGCGGATGAAGTCCTCGTAGGCGATGCCGAGAAGCTCCCAGGCCCTGCGGAAGCGCTCGGAAACCCGGTCCACGAAGGCCTTGGGGTCCTCCCCCGCCCGCTCCGCCGCCCGGAAGACGGTCTCCCCGTGCTCGTCCGTGCCGGTGAGGAAAAAGGTCCGGTAGCCGTCCAGGCGGTGCCAGCGGGCCAGGAAGTCCGCCACCACCGTGGTGTAGGCGTGGCCCAGGTGGGGCTCGGCGTTCACGTAGTAGATGGGGGTGGTGATGTAAAAGACCTTCTCCATGCGCCCTCCTCCAAGAAAAAACCGGGGCATGCGCCCCGGGCGGGATGGCCTCCCGCCCTAGCGCCGGGGCATGCCCTTCATGGGAAGGAGTTTACACCCTAGGGCAGAAGCTCTTCCACCCCCAAAGGCCCCGCCACCAGGGCGCGGGTGGCGAGGCCCAGGAAAAGCCCGGTTTCCACCACCCCGGGGATCTCCAAAAGCGCCCGGTGGAGGCCCAAGGGGTCCCCGATGGGCCCAAAGCGGCAGTCGGCGATGAGGTGGCCCCCATCGGTGAAGTAGAACTCGTCCCCGTCCATGCGGACTTCAGGCTCCCCTCCAAGCTCGGCGATGGCCCTTAGCGTAGCCCGGTAGCCGAAGGGGACGATCTCCACGGGGACGGGCCCCCGGCCCAGGACGGGCACCTTCTTGGTGTGGTCGGCGATGACGATGAACTCCTTGGCCGTGCGCTCCACAATCTTCTCCCGGAGAAGCGCCCCCCCCATGCCCTTGATGAGGAGGAGGCCCGGGGCGATCTCGTCCGCCCCGTCAATGGCCAGGTCCACCCCTTCGGGGGGAAGGTCCACCAGGGGGATTCCTTCCCTGCGGGCGAGCTCCTCCGTGGCCCGGGAGGTGGGCACCCCCACCACCCCCTTAAGCTCCCCTTCCCTCAGGCGGCGGGCGAGCTCCAAAACGGCGTAGCGGGCGGTGGAGCCGGTGCCCAGGCCCACCACCATCCCGTCCTGCACGTAGGCCACGGCGGCGTGGGCCGCCTCCTTCTTGTAGCTTTCCAGGGGGCGTTCCATCAGCTTCCCCTTAGGGCCTTCAGGGCCTCCGCCACCTCGAGGGCGTGCCCCTCGGGGGAAACCTTGCGCCACACCTTGGCGACCCTCCCCTCGGGGTCAATGAGGAAGGTCTGGCGCAAGACCCCTTCCACCTCCTTGCCGTAGAGGTTCTTCTTCCCCCAGGCCCCGTAAAGGGCAATAGCCTGGCGCTCGGGGTCGGCGAGGAGGGGAAAGTTGAGGCCGTACTTCTCGGCGAAGCGCTTGTGGCTTTCCACGTCGTCGGCGGAGACCCCGAGGACCACCGCCCCCAGGGCCTGCAGGCTTCCCATGTGGTCGCGGAAGCCGCAGGCCTCCTTGGTGCACCCCGGGGTGTCGTCCTTGGGGTAGAAGTAGAGGACCACCCACTGGCCGCGGTAATCGGAAAGGCGGTGGATGCGGCCCTCCTGGTCGGGAAGGGCGAAATCGGGGGCTAGGGTGCCTTCCATGGCGGGCATTATAGCTTGTAGCCGAAGCGGCGGAGGAGGTCCTTGCGCCAGGCCACCTCGGCCTCGTCCTCCACCCCGAGGGGCTTAAACCCGTCCATCACCCCCAGGATGGCCCGCTGCTCCCCTTCCTCCGCCACCACCACCTTGAGGGGGTTGGCGGTGGCGGCGAAGATGCGCACCACCTCGGGGCAGGCCTTCACCGCATGGAGGACGTTGATGGGGAAAAACCCCTCCCCCAGGACGATGAGGAAGGTGTGCCCCGCCGCCAGGTTCAGGAGGTTTTTCACCGCCAGCTCCACCAAGCCCTCGTTCGTGCCCGAACGGCGGATGAGGCGCTTGCCGCTCGCCTCGGAGAAGGCGAGGCCGAACTGGATGCCGGGCACGGCGGTCACCAAGGCCTCGTGCAGGTCCTCCACGGTCTTGATGAAGTGGGCCTGGCCCAGGATCACGTTCAGGTTGTCCGGCTTTTCAATGGGGATGAGCTTGAGCTCCATGGGGCCATTGTACCCGTGGGCCAGGCCCCCATGCCGGGGGGCTCTCCGGTGTAGCATAGGGGGCATGGACGTCCTGGAGAAGGCCGTGGCCGGGGAGAGGCTTTCGGAAAGGGAGGTCCTCGCCCTCTTTGACCTCCCCCTTCCCGAACTGGCCGCCGCCGCCCACGAGGTGCGGCTCAAGAAGACCGACCCCGAGGTGGTCACCTTCCTCATAGACCGCAACATCAACTACACCAACGTCTGCACCGTGGCCTGCGCCTTCTGCGCCTTCTACCGCACCAAACGCCAGAAGGACGCCTACACCCTAAGCTACGAGGAGATCGCCAGGAAGGTGGAGGAACTCTACCAGGTGGGGGGAAGGCGCATCCTCATGCAGGGCGGGGTGAACCCCGACCTCCCCCTGGAGTGGTACCTGGACCTCCTCCGCTACCTCAAGGAACGGTTCCCCGACCTCCGGATTGACGCCTTTAGCCCCGAGGAGATCCTGGGCCTGGAGCGCCTCACGGGCCTTAGGGCCGAGGCCATCCTGGAAAAGCTCAAAGCGGCGGGGCTGGACGGGATGCCGGGGGCGGGGGCGGAGATCCTGGTGGACGAGGTGCGGCACAAAGCGGCCCCCGCCCGCATCAAGACAGCGGACTGGTACCGCATCGTGGATGCCGCCCAGGCCCTGGGCCTCTACACCCTGGCCAGCATGGTGATCGGGTTTGGGGAAGGCACCAAGGAGCGCACCGCCCACCTCCTCGGCCTCCGCGCCCAGCAGGATCGGGCCCAGGAGCGCTACAAAAACGGCTTTGCCGCCTTCGCCCTTTGGACGTTACAGGTGGAACACACCCGCCTCAAGGGCAAGGCGCCCGGGGCCACGGCCCACGAGTACCTGAAGACCTTGAGCATCGCCCGGCTCGCCCTGGACAACTTCGCCCACTTCCAAGCCTCCTGGCCCACCCTGGGCTTCAAGGTGGCCCAGGCCGCCCTCTACTACGGGGCAGACGACTTCGGGAGCACCATGCTGGAGGAGAACGTGGTCTCGGCCGCTGGGGGGCACGGCCGCACCCACGCCACGGTGCGCCAGATCGTGCGCCACATCGTGGATGCGGGCTTTAGGCCGGCGGAGCGGGACCCCCTTTACCGCATCCTCCGCTACCCCGACCCCGAGGCCATCCTGAGGGAGCCCGAGCCCCTGGAGCTACCCCTGGCCTAGCCCGTGCGCTTGAGCTTTCCGGTGCGCTTGGCCCAGCGCTCCGCCAGACCGAACACCCAAAGGCCCAAGGGGATGAAGGCAACCCCCATGAGGAGGAGGACCACGAGCTCCGGGAGCACCGCCCCCAAGGGGGCCCCTACCAGGTGGCCGGGGGCGGAGTCCGGGTGCTGGATGCCCAGGAGCTTGCGGCTGGCCTCGAGGGCGTAGGTGGCGGGGGAGATGTAGGCCAAGGGCTGGAGCCAGGTGGGCAAGACGGAAACCGGGTAGTAGATGCCGGACACCAAGAGCAAGACCCCCTGGAGGATGTTGGTGGCCTGGGCCCCGTTTTCTGGGCTCATCACCGGCAGGATGGCGGCCATGAGCCCTAGGCCCATGAAGGCCAGGCTCCCCACCAAAAGCACCACCAACACCCCCCAAAGGTTGGCCCCGGCAAGGTCCAGATCCACGAAAAGTGCCAGACCCAACAGGATCACCCCGGTGCGCACCACGCTGTAGAAGGTGGCGAAGAGGCTCACCCCCAAAAGGTGGACCAGGCGGGACACCGGGGCCATGAAGGTGTACTCCAGGGTGCCCTCCCAACGCTCGTAGGCGATGGAGTTGGCGATCTCCTGGTACATGGCGGAAAGGTAGCTCCAAAGGAGCGCTCCTAAGATCAAAGTGAGGGTGAGGCGGAAATCCCCCTGGGCCACCCCGATGAGGGCGATGGTGGCGGCGTTGACGATGGTGTAAAAGGTGAAGACCACCACCCAGGAGAAGTAGCGCCGCGTCAGGTGGAAGTCGCGGAAGACAAAAGCCCACATGGGCAAGAGATACCTACGAAGCATCGGTTCCCTCCTCGAGGCCTTCCCCCGTCATTCGCAAGAAGGCTTCCTCCAGGTTCCCAGCCCCGGCCATGGCCTTAAGCTCCTCCACCGTCCCCTCCGCCACCAGCCTTCCCCGCACCAGGAAGCCCACCCGGTGGGCCAGGCGCTCCGCCTCGGCCATGTCGTGGGTGGTGAGGAGGAGGGTGGTGCCCTCCTCCCGCCTGAGTTCCTCCAGGAAACCCTGCACGTCCCGGCGGCTTCGCGGGTCTAGGCCCGTGGTGGGCTCGTCCAGGAGGAGGAGGGGCGGGCGGATGAGGAGGGCGCGGGCGATGGCCACCTTCTGTTGCATACCCCGGCTCATCTCCTCTAGGGGGTCGTCAAAGCGCCGGGTTTCCAAGCCAAGCCGCTCCAAGATGGCCATGGCCCGCCGCTCCGCCTCCTTGGGGGAGATGCCGTAAAGCTGGGCGGCGAAGAGGAGGTTTTCCCGGGGGGAGAGTTTCTTGTAAAAGGCGGCGTCCACGCTCACCCGGCCAATCCTTTCCCGCACCCGCCGTTCCCCCTCGGGCAAGGGATAGCCCAGGATGCGCACCCGACCGGCATCGGGCACGAGCAAGGTGGAAAGGATGCGGATCAAGGTGGACTTGCCGGAACCGTTGGGCCCCAAGAGGGCGTAGGTCTCCCCTTCCGCCACCCGGAAGGAAACCCCTTTCAGGGCCCACTCCTCCTGCCTACGGCCGAAGGTGGTCTTGCGGAATACCTTGGAAAGGTTTTCTACTTCAATGGCCCACACGCACGCCTCCTTAAGGGGTAACCCCTGAAACTAGCGCACCAGCGAAGGAGGCTAGCGGGAAACCCGGGTACCCTCCAAGGTACCAGGGCGGGCCCTCGGGCGCAAGTCTCAGACCGGCTCTTTCGGGTAGAGCCCCTCCCGAATCTCGGCCAGGAGGGAGCTTAGGGGCTCCCCCCTTTCCAAGGCCCGGATGAGGGCGCTCCCCACCACCACCCCGTCCGCCACCGCCGCCTGGGCGGCGGTGGCCCGGCTGGACACGCCAAAGCCCACGGCCACGGGCAAAGAGGTCTTGGCCTTGATGCGGCCCACCAGGTCCCGCACCTCCTCGGGCAGGCGCTCCCGCTCCCCCGTGACCCCGGTGACGGAAACGGCGTAGACGAAGCCCGTGGCGTAGCGGACCACGGTTTCTATCCTCCTTTCCGTGGAGGTGGGGGCGAGGAGGAAGACCGTTTCCAGACCGATTTCCTGGGCGAGGCGCACCAGGGCGGGGTCCTCGTCGGGGGGGAGGTCGGGCAGGATGAGCCCCGTGGCCCCCGCCTGCTGAAAGAGGCTAAAGAAGCGTTCCGGCCCCCAGGCCAGGATAGGGTTCAGGTAGGTCATGAGGAAGAGGGGCTTATCCGTGAGGGCCCGCACCTCCTTCACCAGCTCCAAGACCCCCTGGACGCTCATCCCCTTCCTCAGGGCCACCTCGCTGGCCCGCTGGATCACGGGGCCGTCCCCGAGGGGGTCAGAGTAGGGCAGGCCGATCTCCAAGAGGTCGGCCAGGGGGAGGACCTCCTTCACCGCCTCCAAAAAGCCCTCCCGGCTGGGAAAGCCGGCGGTGAGGTAGGGGATGAGGGCAGCCCGCCCCTCCCCCCTGGCCTTGGCGAAGGCCTCCTGCGTGGTCATAGCTCCCCTCCCAGGAGGCGCATGGCCTCGGTCACGTCCTTGTCCCCCCGGCCCGAGAGGTTGATGACCACCACCTGGTCCTTCCCCATCTCCGGCACCACCTTGGCGGCGTGGGCGATGGCGTGGGCGGACTCCAGGGCGGGGATGATGCCCTCGAGGCGGGCCAAGAGCTTAAAGCCCTCCAAGGCCTCCTCGTCGGTGACGCTGGCGTACTCGGCGATGCCCATATCGGCGTAGTAGCTATGCTCCGGCCCCACCCCCGGGTAGTCCAGGCCGGCGGAAACGGAGTGGGCCGGGGTGATCTGCCCGTCGTGGTCGTAGAGGAGGTACATGTAGCTCCCGTGCAAGACCCCCCGCTTCCCTGCCCCGATGCTGGCGGCGTGCCGCCCGCTGGCAAGGCCCTCCCCCGCGGCCTCCACCCCGATAAGGCGGGGCCTTTCCCCCTCGGGCAGGTAGGCGAAGGGGGCGAAAAGCCCGATGGCGTTGGACCCGCCCCCCACGGCGGCAATGAGGGCATCGGGGTAGCGGCCGAAGGCCTCCAGGCTTTGCCGCTTCACCTCCTCTCCGATGACGCTCTGGAAGTCCCGCACCATCATGGGGTAAGGGTGGGGGCCCACCACGGAACCCAGGATGTAAAAGGTGGTGCGCACGTGGGTGATCCAGTCCCGGATGGCCTCGTTGGTGGCGTCCTTGAGCGTGCGGCTTCCCGCCGCCACTGGGCGCACCTCGGCCCCGAGGAGCTTCATGCGGAAGACGTTTAGGGCCTGGCGCCGCACGTCCTCCTCCCCCATGTAGACCACGCACTCCATGCCAAAAAGGGCGGCCACCGTGGCCACGGAAACCCCGTGCTGCCCCGCCCCCGTTTCGGCGATGACCCGCCTTTTCCCCATGCGCCGGGCGAGGAGGGCCTGGCCCAGGGTGTTGTTGATCTTGTGGGCCCCCGTGTGCAGAAGGTCCTCCCGCTTCAGGTAAACCTGGGCCCCGCCCCAGTACGCCGAAAGCCGCTTGGCGTGGAAAAGGGGCGTGGGCCGGCCGGCGAAGGTCTTTAGGTAGTGCTCCAGTTCTTCCAGGAAAGCGGGGTCCTTTTTGGCCTGGAGGTAGGCGGCCTCCACCTCTTCCAGGGCGGGGATGAGGGTTTCGGGAACGTACCGCCCCCCATAGGGGCCAAACCGCCCCCGGGGGTCAGGCAGGGGAAAATCCGGCAAGCGTAGCATCTTCACTCTCCAAAAGGCGCCAAGCGCCCAAAGCCCATTTATCCTATCGCCTTAAACCGACAGGGAAAAGGCCAGGGCCTCGGTAGCGCCCGTGCTTCCTTTTGAAGGCGAAGGGGGTTCTTACCCGCATAGGCCTAGGGTAGAGGGTCTTGCCCCGCCCTGCAAGTAGACTGGGGAACATGGAAGGGGACGCCATCCCCGTGTTGGACAAAGGCTTCGTGCGCCTGGTGGACGTCATGGGGGACGACCGGGCCATCGTCCAGGCGGCCCGGGTTTCCTACGGGGAGGGGACCAGGACGGTGCGGGAGGACGCCGCCCTCATTGACTACCTCATGCGCCACCGGCACACGAGCCCCTTTGAGATGGTGGAGTTCAAGTTCCACGTCAAGGCCCCCCTTTTCGTGGTGCGCCAGTGGTTCCGCCACCGCACGGCGAGCGTCAACGAGATCTCCGGGCGCTACTCGGTCCTTAAGGACGAGTTCTACGAGCCAAACGCCTTCCGCCGCCAGGCCAAAAGGAACAAGCAGGGCTCGGAAGGGGAACTCGCCGACGAGGAGGCCCTGGCCCTCCTCCGGGAAGCGGAACGGGAAGCCTACCGGGTCTACGAGAAGCTCTTGGAAAAGGGGGTGGCCCGGGAGATGGCCCGCCTGGTCCTCCCCCTCAACCTCTACACGGAGTTCTACTGGAAGCAGGACCTCCACAACCTCTTCCACTTCCTCAAGCTCCGCCTAAGCCCCGACGCCCAGTGGGAGATCCGGGAGTACGCCAAGGCCATCGCCGAGATCGTCAAGGCCCATGTGCCCCTGGCCTGGGCCTCCTTTGAGGAGCACGTCCTCCACGGGGCGACCCTCTCCCGCACCGAGCTCAAGGCCCTGGAGGGGCTCCTGACCCCGGAGCTTTACGAGAAGGCCCTCGGGGCCTTGGGCCTTTCCGGTTCCCGGCTCAAGGAGGCTTTGGAAAAGATTTTCGGCCCTAAGGCTTAGCCAGAAGCGCCTCGGGGGCCTGGCCCGTGGTTTCAGCGATGAGCCGGAAAAGCTCTTCCTCGGTAAGGGTGGGTACCCCCAGGGCGCGGGCCTTTTCCAGCTTGCTCCCGGGGTTTTCCCCCACCACCACGTAACTGGTCTTGCGGCTCACCGAGTCCGTGACCTTGGCCCCGAGGCGCCGCAACAGGGCCTTCACCTCTTCCCGGGGACGGGAAAGCTCGCCGGTGATGACAAAGGTAAGCCCTTTCAGGGCCTCCCCGCCCCGTTCCTTGGCCTCCATCTCCACCCCCGCCTCCTTCAGGCGGCGCACCAGGTGGCGGAAGGCGGGGTCCTGGAGGGTTTCCCAAATCCCCCGGGCGGTGAGCTCCCCCACCTCCTCCACCTCCAAAAGCTCTTCCAGGGTGGCCTCGAGGAGGCGGTCCATGGTGCCGAAGCGGGCGGCCAGGTTGCGGGCCAAGACCTCCCCCACCCCGGGAAGCCCTAGGGCATAGAGGAGGCGCTCCAGGCCCCGGTGCTTGCTCTCCTCTATCTGGCGGAGGAGGTTCTCTGCGCTCTTCTCCCCCATGCGCTCTAAGCCCACCAGATCTTCCTTCCTGAGGCGGTAAAGGTCGGCCACGTCCTGGATAAGCCCCTTTTCCAAAAGCTTTTCAATGAGCGTTTCCCCCAGGCCCTGGATGTCCATGGCCTTGCGGGAGGCGTAGTGTCGGATGGCCTCAAAGCGCTTGGCGGGGCACAAGGGGTTGGGACAGCGGTGGACCTTGCCCTCCTTCACCAAACGGTGGCCGCACTCCGGGCAGCTTTCCGGCCAAAGGATGGGCCTTTCCGCCCCGGTCCGCTTCTCCTTGAGAACCCTCAGGACCTCGGGGATGACCCCTCCCGCCTTGTGGACCAGGACGTGGTCCCCGATGCGGATGTCCAACTCCTCTATGTAGCTCTCGTTGTGCAAGGTGACCCGGGAGACCTCACTCCCCTCAATAAAGACGGGTTCCAGGATGCCCACCGGGGTCACCCGCCCCGTGCGCCCCACCTGGAAGACCACCTCCAGAAGCCGCGTTTCCTTCTCCTCCGCCGGGAACTTGTAGGCGATGGCGTAGCGGGGGGCGCGGGCGGTGTAGCCCAGTTCCCGCCAAAGGGCGAGCTCGTCCAGTTTCACCACCACCCCGTCCGCCTCAAAGGGAAGGGCGCGCCTCTCCCTGAGCCAGTCCTGGTAGACCCGCTCCACCCCATCTGCGCCCACGGCCCGGGCGAAGCCGTGCTCCACGGGGAAGCCCTTCTCCTTAAGCCACAGGAGGAGGTCGTACTGGGTCTTTACGCCGCTTTCCTCCAAACCCAGCCCCAGGGCGTAAAAGGTGGCCCTCAGGCCCCGCTTGGCGGTGATGCGGGGGTCCTTCTGCCGCAAGGAGCCGGCGGCGGCGTTCCGGGGGTTCTTGAACACCTTCTCCCCCGCCTCCTCCAACTCCTCGTTGAGGCGAAGGAAGGCCTCTATGGGCATGTAGACCTCCCCCCGCACCTCCAGGCGCTCCGGCACCCCCTTAAGCCTTCGGGGAAGGGTGGGGATGGTGAGGAGGTTCTGCGTCACCTCCTCCCCTACCTCCCCATCCCCCCGGGTGGCGCCCCAGACCAAGACCCCCTCCTCGTAGTAGAGGTTCACGGAAAGCCCGTCCACCTTGTGCTCCACGGTGTACACAAAAGGCCCCTTGCGGCCTAAGGCGCGCTCTATCCGCTCCTCAAAGGCTTGCAGCTCCTCATGGTTGAAGGCGTTGTCCAGGGAGTACATGCGGCTTGGGTGGCGGACGGGGCGGAAGGTGGCCTCGAGGGGCCTCGCCCCCACCTGCTCCGTGGGGGAGTCGGGGCTTTTGAGCTCGGGAAAGCGCTCCTCCAGCTCCTTGAGTTCCCGAAGAAGCCGGTCGTACTCGGCGTCGGAAATCTCGGGGTCCGCTAGGACATAGTAGCGGTAGTTGTGGTAGCGGATGAGGTCCCGAAGCTCGTTGATCCGCCTCCTCGCTTCCTCCAAGGTCATGCCCTGAGTTTACCGCTGGGTATAATAGCCCCTGGCGAATAGCCGTAGGAGGTGAGCATGAAACGTGTACTGGCGCTTCTTGGGGTTCTGGCCCTGGGCCTAAGCCTGGCCCAGGTGCGGGTGGGCATCGCCTTTGACGCCGGCGGCAAGTTTGACCGCTCCTTCAACCAGTCCGCCTGGGAAGGGGCGCAGAAGGCGGCCAAGGACTTTGGGGTAAGGCTCTTTGACTTTGAGCCCGCCGACCCCTCCCAGGTGGGGCAGGGCATCCGCACCTTCGCCGAGGAGGGCTTTGACCTGGTGATCGGCGTGGGCTTCGCCAACGAGCCCGCCATCACCGCCACGGCCAGGGAGTTCCCCAGGGTGAGGTTCGCCGTGATTGACGCCGTGCCCGGGGAGGGGAAGCTGGCCAACGCCGTGGGGCTCGTGTTCCGCGAGCACGAGGGGAGCTTCCTGGTGGGCTACATCGCCGGCAAGCTGAGCCGCACCGGGGTGGTGGGCTTCATCGGCGGCATGGACATCCCCCTCATCCACAAGTTTGAGGCGGGCTTCCGCGCCGGGGCGGAGTACGCCTTCAAGGAGGACAAGATCCAGGGCAAGGTCCTGGTGGGCTACGTGGGGAACACCCCCGCCGCCTGGAACGACCCCGCCAAGGCCAAGGAGATCGCCGCCGCCCAGGTGCGCCAGGGCGCCGACATCATCTACGCCGCCGCCGGTGGGTCGGGGCTCGGGCTCATTGACTACGTGAAGCAGACCAAGTGCCTCAAGGAGGGCGGCAACGTCCGCTTCGTGCGCAAGGCGGACCCCTACGCCAAGGTGGCCAAGTACGCCGACTACACCCGGGCCTGTGGCACCGACGGCACCAAGGCCACGCCCCTCTTCTTCATCGGCGTGGACGCCAACCAGAACTACCTGGGCGACACGGACAACAACCCCGCCACCCTCAACCACGGCCTCACCTCCAGGATGAAGCGGGTGGACGTGGCCACTTACGAGGTCATCAAGAGCGTGGTGCAGAAGAGCTTCAAGGGCGGGGTGCGGGAGTTCGGCTTGAGCAACAACGGGGTAGGTTACGCCCTGGACGAGTACAACAAGGCCCTGATTCCGGCGGGCGTGGTGAGCCGGTTGGAAGTGCTCAAGCGGCAGATCATCAAGGGCCAGCTCAAGGTGCCGGAAACCCGCTAAGGCGGGGGGACTTGCGAGCCGGGGCTTGCCCCCGGCTTTTTGTATACTCCTCCCGTGAAGAAGGCCCTGGTCCTTAAGGACATCACCAAGCGCTTCCCCCTGGTCCTCGCCAACGACCACATCTCCTTGGACCTGGAGTGGGGCGAGGTCCTGGCCCTGGTGGGGGAAAACGGGGCGGGAAAGTCCACCCTCATGAAGATCGTCTACGGCCTCCAGCCCCCGGACGAGGGGGAGATGTGGGTGGACGGCAGGCCCTACCGGCCGAGAAGCCCCCTGGACGCCATCGCCGCCGGCATCGGTATGGTGCACCAGCACTTCATGCTGGTGGAACCCTTTACGGTCTTGGAAAACCTGGTCCTGGGCCTGGAGCCCGGAAGCCCCCTTTACCTGGACCTCGAGGCCGCAAGGAAGCGCGCCCAACGCCTCATGGAGGAGCTCGGCTTCCAGGTTCCCCTGGACGAGCGCATTGAAAACCTTCCCGTGGGCCTGCAACAACGGGTGGAGATCCTCAAGGCCCTTTACCGTGAGGCCAAAATCCTCATCCTGGACGAGCCCACCGCCGTCCTCACCCCCCAGGAGGCGGAGGAGCTTTTCCGCTTCCTCAGGGCCTACGTGGCCCAGGGCAACGCCGCCATCTTCATCAGCCACGAGCTCAAGGAGGTGCTGGCCGTTTCCGACCGGGTCACGGTGATCCGGGACGGGAAGGTGGTGGGCACGGTGCGCACCCCGGAAACCTCCCTGGAGGCCCTCGCCCGGATGATGGTGGGGAGGGAGGTGGTCCTACGGGTGCAAAAGGGCCCGGCCAGGCCCGGCGAGGTGGTCTTAGAGCTGGAAAACTTCGCCGCCCCGCCCCGGCTCAAGGGGGTGAGCTTCCAGGTGCGGGCGGGGGAGATCGTGGGCATCGCCGGGGTAGAGGGGAACGGCCAGACCGAGCTGGTGGAAGCCCTAACCGGCCTCCGCCGCCACCAGGGGGTGGCCCGCTACCTGGGCAAGCCCCTTCCCACCCTGGCCCGGGCGGTGCGGGAACTGGGCATAAGCCACGTCCCCGAGGACCGGCATGCCCGGGGCCTCGTGTTGGACTTCTCCGTGCGGGAAAACGCCATCCTGGGCGACCAGCACAGGCCCCCCTTCCGGGGCTTTTTGGGCTTTCTGGACGGCGACGCGATGGAAGCCCACGCCCAGGCCCTGGTGGAGGGGTTTGACGTGCGGCCCCGGTCCACGGAGCTTTCCGCCAGGCGCTTCTCCGGGGGCAACCAGCAGAAGATCGTGGTGGGCAGGGAGCTTCTGAGGAAGCCCCGCCTCCTCATCGCCGCCCAGCCCACCCGGGGAGTGGACGTGGGGGCCATTGAGTTCATCCACCAACGCCTCGTGGAAGCCCGGGACCAGGGGATGGGGGTGCTTCTGGTTTCCGCCGACCTCTCCGAGGTGCTAAACCTCGCCGACCGCATCCTCGTCATGTACGAGGGGAGGATCGTGGGGGAGCTCTCCCCGGAGGAGGCCACGGAGGAGCGCCTTGGCCTCCTCATGGCGGGCATCCCCGCCTAGCTACTCCCGGAACTCCCCCGCCACCTGCCCCAGGACCACCACCTCGCCCTTCTCCAGGGCGTAGCGCACCCTTTCCCCCCGGACGAAGCCCTTCTCGTCCCGGCTTTCCACGTTCCCGAAGAGGTAGGCGAAGCCCTCCTTCTCCCGCACCAAGGCCCTGTCCGCTTTGGTGGTGCGCCCGCCTTGGACGAACTCCACCCCAAATAGCCAAAGGGCCTCCTCGTCCAGAAGGTAGCGGAGGCGTTCCGCCTTGCCCGAAAGGGGCTTTTCCCCCTCCCGCTTAACCTCTAGGGGGCCTTCCAAAAGGGCCTCGCCGGTATCGTTTTGGTAGCGAAGCCTCCTCCCCTTTACCCGGGTGGCGCCCTCCTCCACGTAGACCTCCCCGGGAACGGGGTTGGCCTCGAGGCGCCCCTCCTCCTCCAGGTACCGGGCGTTTCCCCCAGAAAGGGAAAGGGTCTCCTCGCTTCCCCGCTCCACCACGGCCAAGGGCCCCGAGGCCCGCACCGCTTCGCCCAGGCGCACCTCCACCCCCCTAGGGTCAAAGAGGACGAGGCGGAGGTACCTCTCCCCCTTCCCCTCCCCCGCCCGGCGCAGGCGAAGGAGGTGGGGAAGCCCCTCCCGGGTGAGGTCGGGGTTGTAGGCGGCCTCCACCCGGTCCCCCCCCCGAAGCCCCTCCTCCACAGCGCTTCCCCCGTCGCGGAAAAAGGCCCGCCCCCCCACCGTCACCTGGGTCTCGCCCAACGCCTCCAACTCCCCCACCAGGAGGTCCCCGTAGTCGGCGTAGAAGAGGCTATCCTCCTCCCCGCTCACCCAGGCCACCACCTTCTTTTCCTTGCGGACGAGCTCCACCTCGGGGCGGAAGGCCTCCTGGGCCAGGGCGAGAAGGAGGGCCAGGGCGAGGCCCAGGAGGAAAGGGCGCATCACTTCTCCCCGAGCTTCTTAAACTCCTCGTTGGGCAGCCGGAAGGCCCGGCCGTAGACCCGCACCTGGTGGCGGTTCACGTTGTGGAGGAGGGTGCTTCCGGAAAGCTTGAAGCCCTCCTTCTTGTTCTCGCTCAACGCCGGCCTTCCCAAGACGATGGCCTCCCCCGTGGTGTCGTCGTAGTAGAGGCTATCCCCCACCGTGACCAGGTCCCCGTCCACCAGGCGCACCCCCCCCGTGGCGATGAGGCGCTTGGGGCCGGTGAGGCTCCGCACCTCCTTGGCCCGGATGACCAGGTCCCCGTCCCGGCGCTTGCGGGTGAGGACCACCTCCTTGGCGTCCGTGAAAACGGCGAGGCCCCTTTCCTCCTCGTAGTAGACGAAGCCCGCCCGCCCCTCCTGGTTGCCGCTTTTGAGGAGGGCGTTTTCGCTCGTGGAGGTGTCCGTGTCCACCTGGAAGGCCATGCGGCCCGCCTCCACCTCCACGGGGTCCTCCCCGGGCTTGGGCTCCTGGCGCATGCGGGCAGGCCCCAAGAGCTCCCCCTCCCCCGTCTTCTCCCGGTAGACCAAGACGGGCCCCCGGGCCTCCACCCGGCCCCGGCGCACCACCACGCCCCCTTCAAAGCGGGCCTCCCTTTCCCCTTCCGCCTCCTGCATGGTCTTGCCCTTGGGGGCGGTGAGGGTGGCCTTGGGGGCCTGGATGGTGAGGTCCTTAACCCGCCCCCTCACCTCCCCCTCAAAGGTCCAGGGACCATAGCGCAGGTCCCCCGAAAGCCTGCCCCCTTCCACCTGGATAACCCGCACATTGGAAGCCGCCAGCGCCAAACCGAGTAGGGCCAACACCCACGCTTTTTTCACGAGCTACCTCCTTCCACGGTGCAAGGACCAAAGCTTCCCCCGGCGGGGAAAGAGAACCGGGGGTTTTGCGCCTCGAGGCGCTCCAAGGCGAAGTCCGAGCGGAAAGCCTCCGCCTCGCCCCTTAGGTTTGGGGCCTCTATTCGCACCCAGGGGGCGAAGAAGCCCTCCTTCTGCCGGATGAGGACCTCCCCCTTGCCCGGGGCGGAAAGGGCCAGGCGGTAGCAACCCTTTAGGATCTCCACCTCGGCGTAGGGGGCGCGCAGGTTGTCCCCAGGCTCCACCACCACCTCGGGCGCCTTGAGCCTAAGGTCCAGACGCCCCTCCACGTACCGCTCCCCGAGAAGCCCCCCCCGGATGCGGAACACCCCCCCCTCCTCCACCATCTCCTCCGCCCGGAAGCGCCATTGCACCCCCTCCTCCTCGGGGAAGAGCCAAAACTCCACCCCCTGAAGGCGCACCCCCGGGACCGGGGGAGGCGCGGCAGGCCCGGGGCGCAGCCAAAGGAAGAGGAGAAGAGGGAGGAAAAGGGCGAGGGGGAGGAGGTACCGCGCCACGTCCCTTACCCTAAGGGAATACCCTTGAGAAAGATGACAGGGGCCTTCACCCCAGAACATCCCGCGGGTTTCCCCGCACCCTTAGGTTCACCCAGGTCTTGCGCAGGCGGAGCAGGGCTTTCAAAGGGCGGTAGAGGGGGGAAAGGGGCAGGGTGTAGGCGGGAAACTGCACCCTCTTCCCGCCAAATCCCTCCTTGAAGCGCCAAATCCCCTCGGCGTGGCTCCCTTCAGGGGTCCGGGGGACGCCCCACAGGTCGTAGATGCGGTAACCCTGGGCGATGCCGTGGCGGATGGCCATAAGGTGCATGCCCATGGGGGCCTTGGCCTCGGGGTGGTGGCGGCTACTTCCCCCGTAGAGGTAATCCACCTTTCCGGCAAATCCCACGAAAAGCCCCGCCGCCAAGGGCTCGCCCTCCTTGAGGGCCAAAGCGATGAAGGCTTCCCCCAAAGGCTGGTTCATCTCCCTTAGGACCGCCCGGTAGTACGCTTCCGAATGTTGCAAGAGCTTCGCCCGCCGGTTCGTTTCCTCAAAGAGGCGAAAGAACTCGGGGAAGGCCTCCTCCCCCGCCACGAGGAGTTCGGTGCGCTTCTGCGCCAGGCGGGCGTTGCGGCGGTGCATCTCCTTCATGCCCTTGAGGAGAGCCTCTTCCCCCTGGGTGAGGTCCAGCCAAAGGGAGTAGCCGGGCTGGATGGGTTCCTCCGGCAAAAGGCCGGCAAAGGCGGGGGGCGCCTCCTCCGCCGAAAGGCCCGCCTCCGGCTCCAGGACGAGGTGGGTGCCCCTCACCCCTTTGGCCAGGGCCCGGGCCACCTGGGGGAGGTCCACAAGGCGCCCTAGGGCCGGGCCCCTGGGGGCGTAGGCCAGATGCAGCCCACCGGGCAGGCGTTTTAGGAGGACCTGGGCCGCCCCCAAAAGCCTATCCCCCTCGTACACGGCAAAGCGCTTGGGCTCCCAGCCGGAAAGCCGCTTCACCTCCCCCCAGCCAAAGGACTGCAGGGCGCTCGTGATGGGGAGGCCCGAAACCAGCCGGTTCCAGGCCTCGGGTTCGTGAACCTCCGCTAGCTCGGCCATCCCTTAAGCGTAAAGGGTTTCCGCCAGCTCCTCCAAGAGGCCGTCCCCCTCCAAGGGGAGGCGCCCCGCCTTCAGGTACTCCTGGAGAAGCGGGGCAAAACGAGGGTCCCCTGCCCGGGCGGCCCGCTCCTTTAGGGAAACGAGGGGCCAGCCGTAGGCCAGGTGGCCCAGGATATCGTAAAGGTCGTACTCCCCCGGCACCAGACGGCGCAAAAGGGCCTCGGTCCAGCCCTTGGCCACCAGGTTGGCGAGGAGGGCGCGGCGGCTTTGCCCCTTGCGCCAAAGGAGGCGGAAGCGCTCCTCCTCCGGCAGGGCCTGCCGTAGCCTCTCCCCCACCTCCGCCAAGGTGCCCACCCGCTCGCCCCCGGGGAGGAGGTAGCCCTCCCGGGAGAGGAGGCTTTCCACCGCCTGCTTGAGCCGGCGTCCGCTGATGGGCTTTTCCAGGAAGAGGTCCGCCCCCAAGGCCCGGCTTGGGCCCTCCAGCTCCTTTCCCCCTCCGGTGAACATGATGACGGGCACCCGGCTCAAGCGGCGCACGGCCCGGATGCGGCCTAGAAGGGTAAGGCCGTCCATGTCCGGCATCATGATGTCCAAAAGGATGAGGTCAGGGGTTTCCCTCCGCAAAAACTCCAAGGCTTCCTTGGCTGAAACCGCCAGGACCACCTCGTGGCCCGAGCCGGAAAGGACCACCTCGAGGAGGTGGCGGATGCGGGGGTCATCGTCCACCACGAGAAGCCGCGCCACGAAGGCCATGCTACGCCAGCCCTTTTTCCCTTGTCCAGGGTGCTTGTACCATGGAAGGCATGAGGATTGCCTTCCAGGGCACCGAAGGGGCGTACAGCGAAGAGGCCCTCCTCAAAACCTTCCCCGGCGCCACCCCCGTGGGCTTCCCCACCTTTCATCAGGTCTTTGAGGCGGTGGAAACGGGGGAGGCGGAGCTGGGCGTGGTGCCCGTGGAAAACACCACCGCCGGCAGCATCAACCAAACCTACGACCTCCTCCTGGAAAGCGACCTCCACGTGGTGGGGGAGATCGTCCACCGGGTGGAGCACTGCCTCCTGGCCCCTAAGGGCACCGAGCTCAAAGACCTCCGGGCGGTGAAAAGCCACCCCCAGGCCCTAGCCCAGTGCGATGGCTTCCTGGCCCGGCTCCGCCTCACCCCCATCCCCGTGTATGACACCGCCGGGGCAGCGAGGGCCTTGGCGGAAAGCCCTGAACCCGGGGTGGGGGCCATCGCCTCGAGGCGGGCGGCGGAGCTCTATGGCCTCGCCATCCTGGCGGAGAACATTGAGGACTACCCCCACAACTACACCCGCTTCTTCGTCATCGGTCGCGAGGAGGCGCCGAGGGGAGAAGAACCCCACAAGACGAGCATCGTCTTCGCCGTGCGCCACCGCCCCGGAGGGCTTTTGGAGGCCTTGCAGGTCTTCGCCGAGGCCGGGGTGAACCTCACCAAACTGGAGTCCCGGCCCCGGCGGGACAAACCCTTTAGCTACCTCTTCTACCTGGACCTGGAAGGGCACCTGGAAGACCCCGGGCCCTCCCAGGCCCTTTTGGGCCTCCTGCGCCGGGCAGCCTTCCTAAAGGTCCTGGGCTCTTACCCCGCTTACAAAAACGGCACCTAGCCCGGGCGGACGTCCACCACCCTTTCCCCGGCGGCCTGCAGCCGCTTCGGCACTCCCTCCACATCCTCCCCCACCACCCGCATCACCAAGCGCTGGTAGCCCTGGAGGTGGGCGGCGGTGGCGATGGAAACGATGTTGGCTGGGGGCACCGCCTGGGCCATCTGGGCCAGGGCCCCGGGGACATCGGGGATGTCCACGGTGATGCGCAGCCCCCCCAGCTTAAGACCCAGCACCTCAATGAAGGCCCGGAGCACATCGGTCACGGTGATGATGCCCACCAACTTCGCACCCTCCATCACCGGAAGTCCCCCAATTTTCCGCTCCTCCATGATGAGGGCCGCCTTCTCCAAAGGCTCGTCCGCCCCCACTGTGACCACGGGCTTGGCCATCACCTCCTCCACGGTGAGCTTGGAGAGGAGGTAGTTCATCTCCCACACCGAGAGGGTGGTGGCCTTGGAGGGCATGGCGTCCTTGAGGTCCTTGTCGGTGACAAGGCCCACAAGCTTCCCCTCCTTCACCACGGGCAGGCGCCGGAAGCCCTTGTGCTTCAACAGGTTGATGGCCTCCAATACGGGGGTGTCGGGGCTTACGGTAAGGGGGTCCTTGGTCATCCAGTCGCGGACCAGCATCTTTAACCTCCTCTCATCCCCAGCTTACCCCAAGGACAAAGGAAAAATGTCCCCGCCTTGAAGGCGGGGATCATCGGGCATCCTCCTACCGCAGGCTAGCCCCGAGCACTACCCGGCTAAGGGAGTTGCCTCCCCCAAAGGGATAGAAGTACTCCCCGTCTAGGAAAACCCCCGGCCTGGGGTCTAGTAGCACCTCTACCCCAAGGGAAAGGTGAAGGCCAAGGTCGCTGCTCTGGGCAAACCACCCCGCAAGCCCCCCGCCAAAATAGGGCCTAATCCCCCGCAGGTCCCGGTCCACCTGGCCCAGATCGGGCTTGAAGAGGAGCTCGCCCCCTACCAGAAAGCTCGGCCCCCCAGGGAAGAGGTCGGCAAAGCCCCGGAAGGCCAGGTTCTGCTCCAAGGGGGCCTCGAGGCCAAACCCGAGCCCCGCCGGGGGCAAGGAAAGCCGGAAGGAAACCGCCCGTTGGGCAAAGGCCAAAGAACCTAACGCCAAGAGCAAAAGAAGCCCAATCGTCTTGCGCATGCCTATCACCTCCTAGGGCATCCTACCCCAGTAGCCCTCAAGGGGAAAGGAAGCCTTCTCTCACCCTGGCCTAACCCAAAGGGGATAGGCTTTGACCCATGAAACGGCTTCCCCTAGCGGCCCTTTTCCTGGCCCTCGGCGCCCTCGTTACCCCCATGCTGGCCCAGAACAGGAACGTGGCCACCCGCATCGGCTTCGTGGACGCCGATGCCCTGGTCCAGGCCCACCCCGACTACAAAAAGGTCCAGGACGTGCAGGCCCAGGCCAAAAAGGAGCTTTCCCCCTTAGAGGAAAAGCTCAAGCCCCTGGACCAGAAGATGCGTGCCGGGCAAGCCTCGGCCAAGGAGCGCCAGGACTACGACGCCCTCCTCAAGACCTACCAGGACACCCTTAAGAAATGGCAGGACCGGCAGAACCAGGTCCTCAAGCCCATCCTCGAGGACGTGGACGCCGCCATCGCCAAGGTGGCCAAGGCCCAGGGCTTCGCCGTGGTCATGAGCCGGCAGGTGGCGGCCCAGTCCGGCCTGGTGGTCTACGCCGACGAGGACACGGACCTCACCCAAGCAGTGATCCGGGAACTCAAGCGCTAGGGCAAACCCCCCTACCCCGCCTGGGCCTACTCCCAGGCGGGGTAAGCCTCTTTGGGCAAGCTCCAGCGCACCTCCTCTAAGGCCCCGTCAAAGCGGAGGATGGCGGCCAGGCGTTTTCGGGAATACACCCGGTAAGGCTCCTTGGGGATAAAGGCGGTGACGATGTCCACGTGCCGCGGCTTGGCGTACTCCAGGACCACGTGCAGGGGAAGGCGCAGGCGGGGCGGGAAGACCATGTAGCCCAAAACCAGCATCCGCTGGTCCTCGGGTAGATGCAAAGCTCCCTGCCCCATTCCAGGGCCCTCAGGATGTCCAGCTCGGTGAACCCCTCCTGGAGCATGTGCTTGGCCACGTGGGGGCCCAAGCGGTAGCGCCCTTCCCGGAGGTGGGGGAGGAGGTCCTGAAGGCGGCGAAGCTTCCGCATGTCCACCCCCTTTCCCCCCAGTCTAGGGCCTATAGCCCAAAGGAGTGTGGCCCCTACCGGTAAGGCCCCAAGGCAGCGGGGTCCCGCACCGCCAGGAAGGCCCCGTAGACCCTTTCCGCCCCCGCCTGGAGCAAAGCCTCCTTGGCCCGGAGGAAGGTGGCCCCGCTGGTAAGGACATCGTCCACTAGAAGCCAAGCCCCCTCCACCCTGCCCTTGGGCACAAAGAGCCCTGGGGGGAGCTTGGCCCTTCCCCGCCCCCGGGTGGGCTGGCTCGGGGCGTAGCGCACCCGCACGAGGACCCGGCGGTAGGGGAGGTGGAGGCGGCGGGCGAGTTCCTTGGCCAAGAGCTCGGGGGGGTTATACCCCCTCCGGAGAAGCCGGGGCAGGAGGGTGGGCACCGCCGTCACCCCCGAAAGCGCCCAGCCCTGGGCCAGGACGCCTTCCGCCAAGGGGCGGGCCAAGAGGGGCGCAAGGCCGAAGCGGCGCCCATATTTGAGCGCCCGGACCAAACCCCCCACCCGGCCGTAGAGCCCCAGGTAGACGCTATCCCCTTGGGCCCAGGCCCGAAGCCCCTCCCGGCAAGCGGCGCAGAGGAAAGGCTCGTCCAGCCTGCCGCCGCACCCCGGGCAGGCGTGGCCCAAAAGCGCTTCAAGAAAGGCCCAGGGCATGGCGCAGGGCCTCGTCAAAGGGGGGGTAGAGCACCCCCTTTTCCGTGACGATGCCCGTGAGGTAGCGGTGGGGGGTCACGTCAAAGGCGGGGTGGTAGGCGGGGAAGCCCTCGGGGGCGAGGCGCACCCCTTTAAGCTCCAAGACCTCCTCCGGGGAACGCTCCTCAATGGGGATACCCTCCCCGCTTTCCAGCCTGGGGTCCACGGAGGAAAGGGGCAGGGCGGCGTAGAAGGGGATGCCGTGGTGGTGGGCCAACACCGCCAAGGTGTAGGTGCCGATCTTGTTGGCGAAGTCCCCGTTTAGGGCCATGCGGTCCACCCCCACGACGACGGCGTCCACCAGGCCCCGCTGCATGAGGAAGCCCGCCATGTTGTCGGCGACGAGGGTGGCGGGAACCCCCGCCTTCTTAAGCTCAAAGGCGGTGAGCCTGGCCCCTTGCAGGTAGGGCCTCGTCTCGTCCACCCAGACGTGGTTGACCCGGCCTTTGCGGTGGGCCTCGAGGATGGCCCCCAAGGCCGTGCCGTACCCCCCGGTGGCCAAGGGCCCCGTGTTGCAGTGGGTGAGGACCTGGCCCCTTAGGACCTTGGCCCCGTGGAGGCCAATGGCCCTCTCCGTCTCCTCCACCTCCCGCCAAAGGGCCTTGGCCTCCCTTAGGCTCCCCTCCAGGTCCCCCCAGTGGGGCCGCAGGCGGTCTAAGGCGTGGAAAAGGTTCACCGCCGTGGGGCGGCTTTGGCGGAGGAGGGCGTCCGCCTCCTTTGGGCTTTCCCCCCTCAGGTGGGCGAGGACCATGCCGAAGGCCGCCGAAACCCCGATGGCGGGCGCCCCCCGCACCACCATGGCCCGGATGGCCTCCGCCATCTCCCTCGCCGTGCGCACGGGCACCCAGACCTCCTCCAAGGGAAGCCGCCTCTGGTCCAAAAGCCAGAAGACCCCTTCTTCCTCGTCAAAGCGGAAAGGCAACAGGCGCTCCACGCCCTAAGCCTATAGGAGGCGGAGGACCTTGTCGTCCCCAGGGCGCACCCGGCCCCGGCCATCCCGATTGGAGGTGGTGACGTAAAGGGCCCCGTCGGGCCCCGCCTGCACCTCCCGCAGGCGCCCAAAGCCGGAAAGGACGGTCTCCACCCCCGCCACCCGCCAAGCCCCCTTGCCCCCGCTGAGGGTGAGGCGCAAAAGGGCCTCCCCCCGAAGCCCAGCCAAATAGAGCGCCCCCCGCCAAAAGGCCAGGTTCCCCGGGGGAAAGCCCTGGGGGAAGAAGTGGAGGGGGTCCTGGTAGCGGGCATCCCCCAGGCGGCCCACCCCCCTGGGCCAGCCGTAGTTGCCCCCGGGGAGGATGAGGTTCACCTCATCGTGGCCGAAGCCCTGCTCCCCACTGGGCCCGTGCTCGCTGGAAAAAAGCTCCCCCGTCTCCGGGTGCCAGGCAAGGCCCTGGGGGTTGCGGTGGCCTAGGCTATAGATTTCGGGCCGGGCCCCCCGCCTGCCCAAAAAGGGATTCCCCGGGGCGGGCTCGCCCTCCGGGGTGATCCGCAGGATCTTGCCCCCCAAGGAGGCCAGGTCCTGGGCCATCTCCCGCTCGTACACCTCCCCCGTGGTCACGTAGAGCATCCCATCGGGACCGAAGGCGATGCGCCCGCCCGAGTGAAGGCCGTGGGGGCGGGCGGGGATGCCGTCCAGGATGACCCGGTCCAAAACCCCCCTTTCCCCCTCGTGCCGAAGGCGCACCACCTGGTTGCGAAGCCCTCCCTCCTCCACCGTGCGGTAGGCGTAGACGTAAGGCACCTGGGGAAAGCGGGGATGGAGGGCCAGGCCCAAAAGCCCCGACTCCCCCCGGTGGTAGACGGGAAGCTCGGCGTAGAGGCCCACCCTGCCACCCCTAACCAGCCGGACCCGCCCCGGCCGCTCGGAAACCAGAAACCCCCCTCCGGGCAAGAAGGCCAAGGCCCAGGGAGCCTCCAACCCCTCCGCCACCACCTCCGCCCTAAGGCCCTGGGCCCGGGCCAAGGCCAAGGCGGAAAGGGCCTGGAGGAAACGCCTCCTCGTCATCCTCTTCCCCCCTTTCGGGAAGAGGCTACCCTAGGGAGGGCTAGGCCTTCGGGTCCAAGATTACCTTCACCCCTTGGCCTGAGGCCAAAAGTTGGAAGGCCTCCCGGTAACGGCTCAAGGGCAGCCGGTGGGTGATGAGGGGGGTGAGGTCCACCCGGCCCGAGTAGACCAAGGCGGTGCCCTGCATCCAGGTCTGCCAAAGCCGCCTGCCGGCGATGCCGTAGGCGGTGATCCCCCGCATGACCAGTTCCCCCGCCAGGTCAAAGCGGATGGGGTCCGAGGGGATGCCGAGGATCCTGGCCTCGCCCCCCGGGATGAGGGCCTTCAGGCCCTGGTGGATGGCGCTTTCGTTGCCGGAGAACTCCAAAAGAACCTCCACCCCGCTTCCCGTCACCTGCCGGACCACGGCCAGAAGGTCCTCCTCCAAGGGGTTGACGAGCCGGTCGGCGTAGGGCTTAGCGAAAGCCAGGCGGTAGGGGTTGGGGTCGGAGACCAAGATGGGCCCCGCCCCGCTCGCCCGGGCCACCATGGCCGCCATAAGGCCGATGGGGCCAGCCCCGGTGATGAGGACGCTCTTGCCCGATACCCCGCTCCCGGCGTACACCGTGTGCACGGCGTTGCCAAAAGGCTCCAGGATGGCGGCCACCTCAAAGGGGAGGTCCTTGGGGTTGACCCAGGCGTTTTCCGCCGGCACCACCACGTACTGGGCAAACCCCCCGTCCCGGTCCACCCCCAGGATCTCCGTGTTCAGGCAGACGTGGTAGTTGCCCGTGCGGCAGGCAGGGCAGACATGGCAGACGATGTGGCTTTCCACGCTCACGTGGTCCCCCACCTGGGGGCGCTTGACCCCGGGGCCCACCTTCTCCACCACCCCGCTGAACTCGTGCCCGGTGATGAGGGGGGGACGGACCCTCCCCTGGGCCCAGGCGTCCCATTTCCAGATGTGGAGGTCGGTACCGCAGATGCTCGCCGCCTCCACCCGCACCAGGATCTCCCCAGGCCCCGGCTCGGGCACGGGGCGTTCCACCAGGGTTAGGCCTTCTTCAGGGGCCAGCTTGGCCAAAGCGCGCATACCAGGGCCATGCTACCACCGGTAAAGGGCGCCGATGCTAAAGCGCACACTCTCCCCACTTTCCATCCCCAGGGAAAGGCCCAAGGCAGGTGTCAGCTCATACCCTAGCTGAAAGGTCAGCGTTTGGTAAGTCCCTTCACCCACCGGGAAACGAGAGCTCAAGGAAACGGCTAACCGGTCCTGCCGGTACTGGGCAAACACGCTTTGGGTCCCTCGCAGGTCCACTTCGTAGCCTAAAAACAAGTTGGGCATCACATATTTGCCCACCGAAAGGCGGGTGTCCTCTAACTGCCCACCCTGGAAAAGAGGCGTACGGATCTGAAACTGATCTAGGCCCAGAACCCGCGCAAGCTCCCGTTCCAGCTGACCCACCAGCAGGCTTTCCAAGGCGGCACTTAAAATAGCTTGCGGTAAGACATCCAAAACCTGGCCAAGATCCTTGGTGCCCAGGATTAAAAGCGAATAAGCCTCTACCTCGGGTAACTCAGGTTCTGTGGTTAACTTGGGCTCCAAGCGGAGCTTTATCCGGCCGTTCTCTCGGAAAAAGCTGCCCTCAGCTTTCAGGTGCAGGGTATAGCCGCGCGCCTCCCCAGTGGCCTGGAGAGTGAACTCGGGCAAAATACCTCGGCTAGGGGTAAAGCGTATCGCGCTACCCTCAGGTAGCACGTTGAAAAGCACGTCCCGCAGGCGGAAACTCCCCCTAAGGGGACGAGCCTCCCCTGAGAGGTACGGATCCTGGTAAGAGCCGCCCAAATAGAGCTCTCCGCCTACCTCACCTTGAACCAAGCTCTCCTGGATAAGGACCCCCTTCTCAGCGTAAAGGCGAATGTTTTCAAACACCAGGGGAAGAGGCTCTGCGGGAGCTGCTTCCTGTGGTTCTCTGCCTTGCTCAGCACCCGATGTGAAAGCTAGCCAAGCACGCAAAACCTCGGCGTTGGCCGTTAAGTGATAAGTTCCCCCTTCCTGGTACAAAAAGAAGCCCTTCACGTCCAAAAGACCTTCCTGCAAGTAGAGGCGAGGATAACTTAGATTCAATCGGCCATAGCCCGCAAGCCGCAAGGGGAAAAGGGTCCCCTGGGCTTCTAGTCCCCCCAGGCGAACCTCCACCAAGCCCGTGGGGTAGCGGAAGACCACCTCGGCCGGGGTGGCCTCTTTGAGGCCGGGAAGGGAAACCTCCCCCTTGGCGCTCACCCGGAAGTCTTCCAGCCGGCCCTCGAGGCCAAGCCGGGCCCGCCCGGGGAAGGGCGCCGTTAGGGTGAGTTCCCCCTCCGCCCTGGCCCCCCCGTTCAGGGAAAGGAGCCCTTCGGGGAGGTACCCCGCCACCGGGCCCAGGCGGAAGCGGAAGTCCTGGAACCCCACCTGGAAGCTATCCCCCTTGAGCCGCAAGGCCAGGCTCCCCGACCCCTCAGGGCGGTAGGGCTTCAGGGCGGGCACCACCTGCAACACCGGGGTGAAGACCGTGTCCTTGAGGCTCAAGTAAAGGTCGCTTCCCTCCGGGCTCCAATACCCCCCACCCTCCCAGACACCCCGGCCCGTCAGGCGGAGGTGGTCCACCTCCACCCGCCCCCGGCCGAGGCGGAAGGCCGCCTGGCCCCTAAGCTCATCCCCCCCGCCCCTAAAGACGAGGCTTTCCCCCACCAAAACCCCTTCCCCCCGCAAGGGGTCGGCGAGGGGCAGCTTGAGCCGCACCGCCCCCGTCCAGTAGGCCTCCCCCTCCAACGGCCCCGCCACCGCGGCGAGGAGGAGGTGGAGGGGGAAGCCCCGGGGGCTTGCCCGAAGGTCCAGCCTCCCGCCCTCCAGGGCCACCTGGAAGGGGGTTTCCCCGAGGCGCCCTTCCCCAGCGAAGCCCGCCCCCTGGAGGCGCCCCTGGAGGCTTAGGGGAAGGGATCTGTCCGCCACCCTTACCTCCCCGGAAACCGCCCCTTCCGCCCTCCCCCCTTTCAGGACGAGGCTTCCCGAAACCCGCCCCTGGAGGTACGGGGCATAGCGGCCCAAGAAGTCCTCCAAGGCGGTTTCCTTCAGGGTGAGGTCCAAGGCCAAGGGCAGGAGGCTCCCTTGGGCCTCCACCCGGCCTACGCCCCCCACCAACACCCCTTCTACCCCGTACCCCTCCCCGTACACCCGGCCCTGGAAGCGGCTCTCCAAGGGGGGAAGGGGGAGGTCCACCCTAAGCTCCCCTCCAGGTGGGTAGGCGAGCTCCCCTTGGAGGTAGGGCCCCTTGGCCCAAAGCCGGGCGGTAAGGAGCTTCCCCTCAAGCCGCACCTCCTCCTCCCCCGCCCGGTAGGCCAGGCGGTAGGCCCCGTCCAGCCCCACCTCCCCCTCCAGGCGCCCCGCCCCCGCCGCCCACCAGGCCCATGCGGGGTGCTCCCCTTCCACGGCCACCTTCTCCCCTTCCCCCCTAAGCCGCAAGGCGAAGCCCCGGAGGTCCAGGCCCAGGCTCCCCGCCACCCGTCCCCCCTGGTAGACCAAAGCCCCTTCCCCTTCCGGGCTCGTGAGGGTGAGGGCGAGGGCCCTGAGGTCAAGCCGCCCCTCCAAAGGAAGGCCGAGCCCCGGCACCCGGTAGGCGAGCCGGACCCCTTCCCCTTCCCCCCTGGCCTCGAGGCCGCCCGGGAGGAGCCCTTCCCAGAAGGTCCCCTCCCCCGAGGCCTCCCGGGCGGCGAGGTCCACGCTAAGCCCGCCCAGGAGCAGCCTCGGCCAGGCGAAGGCCACCTCCTCCCCCAAGACCTCCCCCCGGAGCCGGGGAAGCCCCTCCCCTTCCAGGGCAAGCCTCCCCTCCCGGAAGACCCCCTCCCCCCGCCAGGCCCCGTCCCAGGCCACCTCCCCCTCCAGGTCCCCCTTGAGGCCAAGGCGGAGGCCCCCTTCCCCATAGACCCCTTCCGCCTCCGCCTCCCGGCCAAAGGCGGCGAGGCGGAGGCTTAGGGCCACCCGCCGCCAGGGGCCCTTCACCTCCCCCAAAAGGCGCAAGGGCCCAAGGGCGAAGTCCGAAAGGGCAAGGACCAGCCCCTCCGGCCCCACCTCCCCCCTCACCCCTGCCCCGGAAAGGGCCACCCTAAAGCCCGAAAGCCCCTCCAGGCCCAGGCCCACCTCCCCGTAGGCGTACCGCCCCGAAAGCCACTTCCCGGGGTAGACCCCCTCGGCCCAGAGCTCCCCAAGCCCCCGGGGCAGAGGCCCCCCGTAGCGGTAGGCCAGGCGGAAGGGGAAGAGGTCTAGCCTCCCCCTTAGGGGGAGGCCCTCCCCCAGGAGGTCAAAGCCCCCCTCCCGCCCCAGGAAGCGCACCCCGCCGTAGGGGCTTTCCACCCTCCCCTCCCCGGACCAGGCCCCCAGGTAGCCCTCCGCCGCCCGGTAGCGGTAGGCCCCCTGGAAGGCGAGCCCCCGGTAGGCCAGGTCCAGGGCGAAGGCGGCCTCGAGGCCCGGGCAGGCCCCCAAGGGCCCGGGCAGGCAGAAGGTGCCCTCCCCCTTCCCCGCCAAAGCCCCTTCACCCCAAAGGGCAAACCGCCCCGCCCCCAGGTCCGCCTCGGCCAAAAGGGCCCCGTCGGCAAGAGGGTAGCGGACCCGGACAAGCCCCGAAAGCCCCTTCCCGTACCGGGCCTCCCCCGAAACCCTGGGCCCCTGGAAGCGGAGGGAAAGCCCCTCCGCCCCATACGCCCCCCCAAAGCCCTCCCCGTAGGCCTCCCCCTGGAACTCCGCCCGCAGGGGGGAAAGCCAGGCCCGCCCCGCCACCGTCCCCTCGGGCCTTTCCAGGCGGAAGGCCACCGGGCCCTGCCAAGGGCCCTCCCCTTGGGCTTCAAGCCGGGCGGGGAGGCCAAAGGGGGTGAGGTCCAGGTCGGCCCATAGGGAAAGCCTCTCCCCCTCCAAGCGAAGCCTTAGGCCCGGGGCTTCCGACGCCAAGCGAAGCCCCGCCAGGGAAAACCCCTCATGGGCGAAGCGGAAGGGAAGGCTTTCCCCCTCGCCCACCAGGGCCCCCTCCCCTTCCAGCCTGGGCCCAAGGAGCGTGCCCCCAAGCCGGGCCTCGGCCCCAAGGCGCCCCCGCCCCACCTCTAGGGCGTAGCGGAGAGCCCCGTCCACCGCTAGCCCCCGCACCTCCCCCTCCGCCCTAAGGCTTCCGGGAAGCCCCTCCCCCTGGAGGCGGAAGCGCAAGGGGCCCTCCCCTTCCGCCCAAAGGGCGAGGCCCCGCCCCTCGGCCCGAAGCCAACCCCTATACCCCTCCTTCCCATAGCCCAGGTCCGCCTCCAGGGCGAAGCCCGCCACCTCCCCCTTCCCCTTGGCCGAAAGGCGCCACCCATCCCCGTAAACCGCCTCCAGGGCCAAGGGGGCTTGCCAGCGGACCTCCACCCTACCCCCTTCCCCCGAAAGCCCTAGGGGGCCTTCCTGGACCAGGTACTGGCGGCTTGTTAGCCACCCCTCCCCCCGGTAGCGGGCGCCCTCCCAGGTGAGGGCAAGCTCCCCTTGGGCAAAGGAAGAGGCGTGGCGCAAAACCCCTTCCCCCCTAAGCGCCAAGAGGTCCAGGGTGGCCTCTAAGGCCGTCTCCCCCAAGGCCTCCCCTTCGTAAACCCCCCGCACCCTCAAGGCCCCAAAGGGCCCGGAAAGGCTTAGGGAAAGGCCCGGGTAGCGGAAGGAAGCCTCCACCCCTTTTTGGTCCAGCCGCCCCCCGCCCCCAAGGGCCCCAAGCCCCCTCAACGCCCCCCCCTCGGGCCGCCAGGCGAGGCCCACCTCCCGCTCGGGAAGCCAAAGGCGTACCTCCCCCCCGCGGTAGTCCAGGGCCAGGAGTTCCCCCCCGTAGGAAAGCGCCGCCTCCGCCTCCCCCCTCCCGTCCAAGCCCACCTCCCCCTCCGCCCGCCCGCTCAGGGCCACCCCCAAGGCCTCCGCCAAGGGGGCCACCTCCTCCAGGCGGAAGCGCACCCTTTCCCCCTCCAGGGCCACCTCCCCCCCGGCATAGCGGAGGGTGAGGGCGAGGGCCTTCCCGTACCCCCCCTGGAAGGCGAAGGGAAGCCCCGCAAGCCGGCCTTCCCCTTCCCAGGCTAAGGAAACCCCCTCCCCCCGGAAGCGCCCCGCCACCTCCCCCTCCCGGCCCAGGGCCCGGAAGGGGAGGGCGAAGCTTCCCCGGTAGGTAAGCCCCTCCCCCTCGAGGCGCACGGGGCCCTCCAGGGCGTAGCGCACCAAGCCCTCCCGCCACACCCGGCCCCGGAAGGGCAAGGGGTCCAGGTAGGGCAGCCGGGCCTCCCCCAGCACCTCCAAGGCCAAGGCCGCCCAGGGACCCTCCCCCGAGGCCTCCCCCAGGACCTCCACCCCGCCCTGGCGGTAGTGGGCCCTCAGGGCGAGGCGGTAGCCTTCGGGGGAAACCTCTCCCTCCCCCTCCAGGTGGGGCCCGAGGAGGCGCACCCGGGCCCGGAGCATCTCCTCCCCTTGGATAAGGGCCTCCCCGTAAGGGCTTTCCAGGCGGAGCCTTCCCCCCCGGCTTCCCCAGGTCCCCGTGGCCCTTAGGGGAAGCCCCCATGGGGAGAGGTCCAGCCCCTCCGCCTGGAGGAGCAAGCGGAGCCCCTCCTCGTACCCCCCAAGGACCCGAAGCCCGGGCGCCCCGCCCCCAAGCCTAAAGGCCGCCCCCCGCCCCACCACGCCCAGGACAAGCCCCCCCTTGGGGAAGGAGGCCTCCCCCCGGTAGGCCAAAGCCAGGAGGTCCACCCTCCCCTCAAGCCTCCCCGCCCCCAGGAAGGGCACCTCCCCCTGGCCCTGGAGGCGGAGCCCTTTCCAAGGACCTTCCCCCGCCACCTCCCCGTAGGGGGTGGTGAGGCGTACCCTGCCCCCCTCCAGGTCCCCCCGGGCCCAAAGCCGCCCCTCCACCCCCCGGTAGCGGAAGGGGAGGTCCAGGCGGAAGGGGTACCGGCCCCGAAGCCCCACCTCCCCCACCCCCGGCACCCGGAGGGCCTCCCGGTCCAGGGTGAAGGCGAGGGGCGGAAGGCGGAGCCCCTCGGGGATGGGGGGAAGGAGCCTGCCCGCGAGGCGCAGGGTGGGGTAGACCTCCCCTTCCCCTTCCACATAGCCCCTTAGGCTCAGGGAAAGCCGCTTTCCCTCCCCAAGGAGCCTCCCCTCCACCCCGTAGGCCCGCACCTCGGCATAGCCCCTATAGCCCCCCTCGTAGGCCAGGTCCGCCCGCAAGGCCAAGGGCCCCAAAGCCGCCTCCCCCTTCAGGCTCAGGGCCTCCTTGTAAGCCAAGGTGAGGTCCCCGGCCCTTAGCCTTAGGCCGGGACCGGGGTCGTAGGCCCCGGAAAAGGGCACCTCCCCGAGGGGTGTCCGGACCCTTCCGGAAAGCTCCGCCCCCAAGCCCCTGAGGGAAGCGGCGGCCTCCAGGTAGCGCCCCTCGGCCCGAAGCCGCCCGGAGAGGGCCCCTTCCCGGTAGAGGGCATCCCCCCAGAGCCGCACCTCGTCCAGGGCCCGCACGGGAAGGCCCCTTAGGCGCAAGGAGAAAACCCCACCCCGGTACGCCCCCTCCCCGTAGGGGCTAAAGAAGCGGAAGCCCGAGGCCTCCTGCGCCACCGCCACGGGGAAGGCGGCGTAGGGGGAGGCGTAGCGGAGGGTGGCGGAAAGCCTGCCCCGCTGGAGGCGGCCTTCCCCCTCCAGGTCCCCCACCGCCAGGGGAGTGGGGGTGAGGCGGAGGGCGAGGTCGTCCCACGTCCCCGAAAGGGCCAAGGGGCCAAGCCGCCCGGAAACCCTCGCCCCCTCCCCCCGCACCTCCCCCGAGAGGTCCAAGGGGGCGAAAAGGGGAAGGGCCACCCCTGGGCTTCGCACCCCCACCCGGTAGCGGCCCCCTTCCAGGGCGAAGGCCACCTCCGCCTTCCCCTCCAAAGGCCTCGGCCAGGCCGCAACCCCGCCGCCCCGCAGCCGCCCCCCCTCCCCCGCCAGGCGGAGCCGGCTTCCTAAGGTATCGGCGAAGGTGGCCCGGTATGCGCTTCCCTCTAGGGCGAAGCCCAGGCGGTAGGTGCGGTCCAAAAGCCGCCCCTCCGCCTCCGCCTCCAGGGAGAAGACCCGGTCAAAGCCAAGCCGCCCCCAATGGCGGAAAGGCTCCCCCAAGAACCGCCCTTCCCCCTGGAAGCCGCCCTTGAGCTTCAGCTCCGCCCAGCCCTCCCCCGCCAGGGCCAGCCTCCCCTCCCCCTCCACGGGCAGGGATAGGCCAAAGTGGCGCGCCAGGGCGGGAAGCTGGGGCCTCCCCTCCAGCCGGAAGCGGTAGCGCTCCCCCTTGAGGTCCACCTCCGCCACCGCCTCTAGGGGGCCCTCGAGGCCCACCCCCTTTAGGTGCGCCTCCACCCGGTCCTCCCGAAGGCGAATGGGGCCCTCCACCCGGGTGAGGGCAAAGCCCACGAGCTCCACCACCCCGCCCGCCACCTCGGCCTCCCCCGCCATGCCCCCGGGGCCAAGCCGGAAAACCCCCGAAAGCCTCCCCCCCTTAAGCCCCGGGTAGAAGAAGGAAAGCCCGGAAACCTCGCCCCCAAAGCGCACCTCCCAGGCGGAAAGGTCGGGCGCAAGCCCCCTCGCCTCTCCCTGGAAGCTCCCCCCGGGAAGCCTCACCAGGAAGCGGTAGGGGTTTTCCCCGGCGAGGGTGAGGCGCAAGGGGGGGAGGAAAAGCCTCTTCCCTTGGGGAAGTTCCACCTCGGTATCCTCCAGGACCAGGCTCCGGAAGACCACCTTGAGGGCGGGCGGTGGCCCCGGCTTCTCGGGGATGAGGGCCTCCCAGGTGGGCTTTAGGCGGGCCCCCTGGAGGCGGAGGCTTAGGGGAAGCTCCCGGCGCCAAAGCCCCAGGAGGTCGTAGCGGAGGCCCACCGCCTCCGCCTCCAGGGAAAGCCCCTCCCCCTTAAGCCGCACCCCCCGCAGCCTAAGGCCCAGGAGGAGGTGCCCCCGCACCTCCCCCACCTCCCCCTGGAAGCCCGCCAGGACCAAGCCCCGCTCCACCGCCCCCTTGAGGAGGGGGGGCCAGGCGAGGAGGCCCAAGAGGCCAAGGAACCCCAGGAGAAGGAAGAGAAGCCCCCGCCGCATCTCCCTAAGCATAGGGAAGGGAGATGAAAGCGGCATGGCATGCCCCGTAAAATGCCCTCATGCCGCGCCTGGTGGCCTTGGTGAAGGGAAGGGTGCAAGGGGTGGGGTACAGGGCCTTCGCCCAGAAGAAGGCCCTGGAACTGGGCCTTTCCGGCTATGCGGAAAACCTACCGGACGGCCGCGTGGAGGTGGTGGCGGAAGGCCCCGAGGAGGCGCTTCAGGCCTTCCTCCACCACCTCAAGCAAGGCCCCCGCCTCGCCCGGGTGGACGAGGTGGAGGTGCAGTGGGCCGAGGCGACCGGGCTAAAGGGGTTTTACGTGTACTGAGCCCAGGCCTGGGGCCTGGCCCCGGCCTGAAGGAGCGCCTCGGCCAAGGCCGCCTTGAGTTCGGGAAGCCCCGTGCCCTTCAGGGCGGAAACCGGCACCCCCCCAAGCCGCTCCTTTAGGTAGTAGAGGTCGTAAGGGGCCGCCCGGTCCGCCTTGGCAAGGGCGAGAACGCGCGGGGCCTCCACCCCAAGCTCCCCGAGGAGGGCCTCCACCACCCGGTACCGCTCCAAAGCCCCCTCCTCGGAAGCGTCCAGGACGTGGACCAAGAGGTCCGCCTCCCGCACCTCCTCGAGGGTGGCCCGGAAGGCCGTGAGGAGCTCCTCCGGCATCTTCCGGATGAAGCCCACGGTGTCCGTGAAGAGCACCTCCCCCACCCCGGGCAAAAAGCCCCGGCGGGTCAGGGGGCGGAGGGTGGCGAAGAGCTTGTCCTCCCCCGGCTCCCCGCCCCGGGCCAGGGCCTGGAGGAGGGTGGTCTTCCCGGCGTTGGTGTAGCCCACCACGGCGATGAGGGGCACCCCCCGGCGCTTCCTTTGCCTCCTTGCCTCCTCCCGCCTTTTGGCGTACTCCTCCAGCTTGCGGCTCAGGTGGGCGATTCGCTCCTGGAGGCGCCTCCGGTCCACCTCCAGCTTGGTCTCCCCCGGGCCCCGGGTGCCGATCCCACCCCCAAGCCGGCTCAACTCCTTCCCCTTCCCCACCAGGCGGGGCAGGAGGTACTTTAGCTGGGCTAGCTCCACCTGGGCCTGGGCCTCGGGGGTCTTGGCGTGGAGGGCGAAGATGTCCAGGATGAGCTGGGTGCGGTCCAGGACCTTAAGCCCCGTGGCCCTTTCTATCTCCCGGGCCTGGGCGGGGGAAAGCTCCAGGCCGAAGATGAGGGTGGAGGCGTTTTCGTGGTAGGCCAGGCTTTTGAGCTCCTCCAGCTTGCCAAGCCCCACCAGATAGCGCGGGTCCAGGGCCTTGCGGTAAACCAGGACCTTCTTCACCGGCACGCCCCCGGCGGTGCGGGTGAGCTCGGCAAGCTCCTTTAGGCCCGCCTCCGCCTCGGGGCCTTCCCCCAGGTCCACCCCCACCAGGATGGCCCGCTCCCCACTCCCGTCCTGAAGCTCCCGCACCCGGGCCTGGCGGGCGAGCTCCTCCTCCAGGGCCTCCACCTCCTTGCGGTGATCCAAATCCAGGTACTGGAAGTAAGGCCTAGGGGGAAAGATGCGCCAGTCCTCCTCCAGCGCCTTGGGCGGGGAGAGGAAGGCCAGGTGAAGCGTGGTGGGCCTTCCCTCCTCCACCTCCAAGGCGGCGATGCTATCCAGCCGGTTTAGGAAGAGCACGGAAAGGTCGGGCCGGGAAAGCCCCCCGGGGGAGAGGTGGGTGTGGAGGAGGCGGAAGCCGGAAAGCCTGCGCTCCGCCCTCGCCCCCTCGGGGATGGGAAGCTCCTTGGCGTCCCCCACCCCCACCCGCACCACCCGGCCCTCCCGGTCCAGAAGGAGGCTTAGGGGGCGGCCCACCTCGGCCGAAAGGAGGGCCAGGGCCTGGGCCAGCTCAGGGGTAACAACCCGCTCCGGGGGTACCCGGCGGCGGTACAGGTTGGAAAGCTTTTTAAGCTCACTCTTCTTGAGCCCTTCCGTCCTACCGAAGATCTTCTCCAATGCCCCTTTAGTATAGCAAAACGTGGCCCTTCGGGCGTAGAGTAGGGCCCGTGCGCTGGCTTTGGCTCGCCCCTTTCCTCCTTCCCGCCCTAGCCCAAGGGGACTACGCCTGGATCGTGGTCCTGGGGGCGGCCCAGTACGGGGGCAGGCCCTCCCCCGCCTTGGAGCGCCGCCTCGAGGCCGCCCTCTCCCTCTACCAAAAGGGCCTCGCCCCCCGGATCGCCGTGGCCGGGGGCAGGGCCCCGGGGGACCGGTGGAGCGAAGGGGAGGTGGGCTGCCGCTACCTGAAGGCCAGGGGGGTGCCCGAGAAAGCCCTCCTCTGCGAGACGCAAAGCCAAAACACCTACGAGAACCTCCTCTTCCTGAGGCCCCACCTCACGGGCCCCGTCCTCCTGGTCACCGACGCCCCCCACCTTCCCCGGGCGCTCTTCCTGGCCCGGCTTCTGGGTATAAGGGCCCAGGGCCACCCCGTGCCCGGCCCCTACCCCTTGGGTTATTGGGCGCGGGAAGCCCTCTACCGCCTCTGGCTTTACCTGGGCCTAAGGCCCCTTCCCCGGAGGCTTAAGCCTCTTCCAAGCGCCGCAAGGATTCCAGATACCCTTCCAAAAGCCCCTTGAACTGGGCGAGGAAAAGCGCCTTCTCCTGCTTGACCCGCTCCACCTCGGCCCGGATGCGCTTAAGCTCCTCCGCCGCCTCCCTCAGCACCTGCTCCTTGGCCGCATGGGCTTCCTTCTTGATAAGCTCGGCCTCCCGTTCCGCCTGGGCCTTGAGCTCGCGGGCGATCTTCTCCGCCGCCACCACCGCCCGCTTCAGCTCCCCTTCCGCCTCCTTGAGCCGGGCAGCCTCCTCCTCCAGGGCGCGCACCCGCTCCCTTAGGGCCTCGTTCTCCTGAACGAGGGCCTCCATCACCTCCGCCACCCGGGCGAGGTAGCCCCGCACCGCCTCCTTCTGGTAGCCGCGAAGCCCCGTGGGGAACTCCTGGTAGCGCACGTCCAAAGGGGTTAGGTCCATGCCTCCTCAGTCTACAAAAAGGGCCCGCCCAATCCGCACCAGGGTAGCCCCCTCCTCCACCGCCCAGACGTAATCGTCCGACATGCCCATGGAGCGCTCGGGAAGGCCAAAGCGGTCGGCAAGTTGGGAAAGCTTCCTGAAGAGAGGGCGCACCACCCCCTCAGGGCCTACAGGGGGCACGGTCATGAGGCCCAGGACCTCCAGGTGCTCCAGCTCCCGCACCCGGGCGAGGAGCTCGGGCAGCTCCTCCTCCAAAACCCCGTGCTTCTGCGGCTCCCGGCCCAGGTTCACCTCCACCAAGACCCTAAGCCGCTTTCCCGCCTTGGCCCCCACCCCCTCCAGAGCCTCCGCCAGGCGAAAGGAGTCCAGGGAGTGGATGAGGGCGAAGCGGGGGGCGAACTTGGCCTTGTTGCGCTGCAGGTGGCCGATGAGGTGCCACTCCGCCCGGAGAACCTCCATCTTCTTCAGGGCCTCCTGCACCCGGCTCTCCCCCAAGGGGAAGTCCCCGTAGCGGAGGACCTTCTCCCGGATCTCCTCCGGGGTGCGCCCCTTGGTCACCGCCACCAGGCGCACCTCGCCAGGGTCCCGCCCCGCCCTCCGGCAGGCGGCGGCGATCCGCTCCAGGACCTCGGGAAGCCCCATTTAGAGCGCCGCCAGGATACCCCGCACGTAGCGGCGGAAAACGGGCCCCGTCTCCGCCGCCACCTTCAAGACCTCCTCCTCCGTGGCGTGGTGCTCCCGCTCGGGCACGGCCATGTCCGTGATGGTGGAAAGCCCGAGCACCCTCGCCCCCAGGTGCCTTAGGGCGATGACCTCGGGCACGGTGGACATGCCGATGGCGTCCGCCCCGAGCTCCCGGAGCATGCGAAGCTCCGCCCGGCTGGCGAAGCTCGGCCCCATGAACCAGGCGTAGACCCCCTCAAAGAGGTGGAGGTCCTGCGCGCGGGCCACCCGGCGGGCCAGGTCCACCAGCCCGGGGTCGTAGGCCTCAAACATCACGGGGAAACGGGGGCCCAGGCGCTCGTCGTTGGGGCCCCTCAAGGGGTTTGCCCCGGCGAAGTTGATGTAGTCCAGGTGGAGCATGATCCCCCCGGCGCGGAAGCGGGGGTTCAGCCCCCCAGCGGCGGAGGTGAGGAGGAAGGTCTTCGCCCCGAGGAAAAAGCCCACCCGCACGGGGAAGACCACCTCCTCGGCGCTATACCCCTCGTAGTAGTGGACCCGGCCTTGGTAGACCAGGACCCGCTTGCCCTCGAGGTGCCCCAGAACAAGCCGCCCGGCGTGCCCGGGGGCGGTGGAGCGGGGGAAGTGGGGGATTTCCCCGTAAGGGATCTCCGCCACCTTCTCCACCTCCTCCGCCAAGGGCCCAAGCCCCGAACCCAACACCACCCCCACCTCGGGGGTGAAGTCCGTCTTGGAACGAATGTACGCCACCGCCTCTTGGATCTTCTCGTAGACGCCCATCCCCGCCATTCTACTCTCACCGCCCCTTCACCGGCTTCCGGTATGCTTTCCGCCATGAAGCGCCTCCTTACCCTAGCCTTCCTAGGCTTTCTCGCCCTGGCTGCTCCCCTAAAGGACGTGGTGGTGGAGGGGGGAGACCCCGTCCTCCAGGCCCTGGCCCGGGCCGCCCTGCCCTTTGGCGTGGGGGACGAGCCCGGGGACCTGGAGGAGGCCAGGAAGGCCATCCTGGCCACGGGCTACTTCCGGGACGTGACGGTGCGCCTCGAGGGGGACGTCCTCAAGGTCACCCTCACCCCCTACCCCCCCATCGCCGAGGTCCGGGTGGAGGGGAAGGCCTTCCCCCAAGAAAACCTCCTCCGCTTCCTAGAGGAGAACTTCGCCATCGGCAAGGAGGCCATCTACAACCCCCTGAGGGCCCAGGAGGCGGCCCAGGCCCTGGCGGGGGCCTACCGGCAAAACGGCTTCCCCTTCACCCCCAAGGTGACGGTGGAAACCAAGGAGCAGGGGGGCGGTATCCTCCTCACCTTCCGGGTGGAGGAAAGCCCCGAGGTGAAGGAGGTGCGCCTGGAAGGGGTTTCCCTCCTTTCCCAAACCGAACTCCTCAAGCTCCTGGAACCCTTGAAGGGCCCCTTTGACTTCGCCAAGTACCAGGAGGCCCTCGGGGGCATCGCCGGGCGCTACGAGCGGGCGGGCTACCGCTTTAGCGGCCCTGACCTCCAGGAAAGCCGCCTGGAAAACGGGGTCCTAAGTGTCCGGGTGCGCGAGCTCAAGGTGATCCGGGTGGAAGGGGAAGGCCTGGACCTCTCGGCTTTCCCCCTAAAGCCCGGGGACTACCTGAACTATAACGCCCTCCTGGAAGGGGTGCAGGCCCTTTCCAAGGGGCTTTCCCGGGTGGTGAACTTCAACCTGGTGCCCGAGGGGGACGGGGTCGTCGTAGCCCTCCAAGTGGGGCCCGAAGGGGGGGTGATCCAACGGGTGGAAATTCGGGGAAACACTGCCTTCCCCACGGAAACCCTCCTCGGCCTCCTCCGCCTCAAGCCCGGGGAGGTCTACACCCCCGCCCTGGCCCAGGAGGACGCAAGGCGCCTCGCCGGCTTCTACCAGGAAAGGGGCTACGAGGTGGCGGACGTGCGCTACCGCTTCCAGGAGGGTAGCTTCCAGCTGGAGGTGGTGGAGCTCAAGATCGGGGGCTACCGCCTGGAGTGGCAGGAAGGCCACCGCACCCAGGAGGAGGTGATCCTGCGGGAACTCCCCAAGCCGGGAAGCCTCTTCTCCGTCCAAGCCCTCCGCCAAGGCATCGCCCGCCTCCTGGCCACCGGGCTCCTCGCCGAGCCCCCCGCCGTGCGCCTCTCGCCCGGGGATAAGGAGGACGAGATCACCGTGGTCCTTGGCCTCAAGGAAGCCCGCACCGGGCTCTTTCAACCCGCTATCGGCTGGAGCTCCTTGGAGGGGTGGTCGGGAAGCCTTACCTTCAAGGAGATCAACCTCTTCGGCCTAGCCCACCAGGCAGCGGTGGAGCTATCCTGGATACAGAACGACGCCCGGGACAACCTTTCCTTCTCGGCCAGTTACACCATCCCCTGGCTTTACCTGGATGTAGCGGACTTAAAGGAGGTGCGCACCTCCCTCTCCTTCAGCGGTTATTCCATCCCCGTGGGCAACAACATCCTCTACGACGGCAGCACGGACACGGGATGGCAGTATACGGAAAGACGGAGTGGCTTCGGCCTGAGCGTTTCACGACCTTTCTCTAAAGATTTACCCAACTTACGGTTTTCTTTGGGAGTTGCCGCCCAAAGGCTTAGATACGGCCTGGAAATTTACGACGGTAGCGCCCCCTGCAACCCCTCCGCCGGCCCTTCGGACCCCGCCTACTGCGACGGAACCGGGTACAAGGACGTGAACCTCGCCCAAAGTCTCCTGCCCACACCTGCCTGGAACCTTCGCCTAGACACTGGCCTCTCCTACATCCAGGTGGACAACCCCCGCTTCCGTACCCAAGGGTACGAGCTAAGCCTCACCTCAGGTATCGGCCTCGCCTTCCCGGACACGGGAGGCCGGCAAGCCTATGTTCCTCTCGTGACTACGGGGAAGACCTATTTCCCCCTCTCGGAAGACCGGCGCCATGCCCTTGCTTTCCGCATCTCGGCTGGTACCTTCCTCGGATCCCCTCCCCAGAGCGAGCGCTTCTACCTTTCAGGCGGCGGAGCTGAGGCTTTCCTCCTTAGGGGCTATGACGAGCGCAAATATAGCGGCCTCTCCTTCGCAACGGGCTCGGTGGAGTCCCGCTACGACTTCAACCTTTCGCCCCAAGGAGGGACAAACCTTTACGGCATCGTGTTTGCCGACACAGGCCTTACCGATAACACCCAGGGCCTAAAGTGGGGGGTAGGGATCGGCCTGCAACTGGACTTGGATGTCTTGGGCGTTCTCCTCCCCTCCTTGCGGCTGGACTACGCCTTCAGCCCGGAGAAGCCCACGGGCATCCTGCACTTCCGCATCGGGCCCATGTTCTAGGCCTGGCATACTGGTCTTAACGCCCATGAAGGCCTACCTGGGTCTTTACACGGCGCGGCTGGAAACCCCCGCCCGGAGCCTCAAGGAGAAGCGGGCCCTCATCAAGCCGGCCCTGGAGCGGCTTAAGGCCCGCTTCCCCGTCTCCGCCGCCCGGCTCTACGGCCTGGACGCCTGGGGGGTTGAGGTGGTGGGCTTTAGCGTGCTGGGCAACGACCCCGCCTGGGTGGAGGAAACCCTAAGGGAGGCCGCCCGCTTCCTGGCGCAAAGCGGGGGCTTCCAGGTGGCGCTGGAGGAGTACCGCCTCGAGGCCTTTGAGCTGGACGGCCTCCTCTAGACCATCTCCAGGGCGAAGGCCACGGACCCCCCGGTGCCGTGGCAGATGGCGGCGAGGCCCCGCTCCTCCCCCTTCACCCGTAGGGCGTTCAGGAGGGTGACCAGGATCCTAGCCCCGCTCGCCCCGATGGGGTGGCCCAGGGCCACCGCCCCCCCGAAGACGTTGAGCCGCTCGTAAGGCACCCCCAGGAGGCGGCTAAAGAGGACGTTATTCAGGGCGAAGGCCTCGTTGTTCTCAAAGAGGCCGAAGTCCTCCACCCGCATCCCAAGCCGGTCCAGAAGGCGCTTCGCCGCCGGGATGGGGGCCTCGGGGAAGCGCCAGGGCTCGCCGGCGGCCCACGCCCCCCCCAGGATGCGGGCGATGGGCTTCAGACCGTGGGCCTTCACCGCCTCCTCCGAGGCCAGCAACAAAGCCGCCGCCCCGTCGGAAATCTGGCTGCTATTCCCGGCGGTGAGGACGCCGTCCTTGCGGAAGGCGGGCCTTAGGGCGGCCAAGGACTCCAGGGTGGTCTCGGGCCGGATGCCCTCGTCCCGGTCCACCACCACCGGGCCCTTTTTCCCGGGGAGCTCCATGGGGGCGGTCTCCCAGGCGAAAAAGCCCTTCTCCGTGGCCTCGGCGGCCCGCTTGTGGGAGAGGTAGGCGGCCTCGTCTATCTCCTCCCGGCGCACCCCGTAGTCCTGGGCGAGCCTTTCCGCCTGTTCCCCCATGGCCTCGCCGGTGAAGGGGTCGGAAAGCCCGTCCCTTAGGAGGATGTCCTGGAGGCTTTCCGGGGAGCCCAGGAGGAACTTGTACCCCCAGCGGGCCCGGTGGGAGAGGTAAAACCCCGCCTGGCTCATGGACTCCATCCCCCCCGCCAGGGCCAGGCGGGCCTCCCCCGTGCGCAGAAACTGGAAGGCGTTCAAGGTGGCCATCATCCCCGAGGCGCAGACCATGTCCACCTGGTACCCGTCCACCTCCTTGGGGATGCCCGCCTTGAGGGCCGCCTGCCTGGGGAGAAGTTGCCCGTGCCCCGCCCGCAGCACGTTGCCGAAGACGTAGAGGTCCAGGTCCTTCCCCTCCACCCCGGCCCGCGCCAGGGCCGCCCGCATGGCGTGGGCCCCGAGCTCCACTGGGCTTACGTCCTTCAGCGCCCCCCCGAACTTGCCGATGGGGGTGCGGGCCGCGGAAACGATGTAGACCGGTTGCATGGGCCCATCATACCAGGGTCGTTTTCCCCTCCCAGGGTCTTCCTCCCCCCGTATACTCTTAACGCCCATGGGCAAGCGGGGCCTTTCCCTCCTGGAGGTCTTGTTAGCGCTGGGCCTCGTGGCGGTCCTCCTGGCCCTTAGCCTCCCCCTCCTTTCCCCAAACCGCCTGGCCCTGGAGCAGGCCGCCCAAACCCTGGCCGCCCAGGTAACCCGGGCCCGCCTCGAGGCCATCCGCCAAAACGCCTTTGTGGGGCTTCACGTCTTTACCGAAGGCCCCGGAGGCTATGCGGTGTTCCGGGACGCCAACGGCAACCGCCGCTACGACCCCGGGGAGGAGATCCAGGCGGTGCGCTTTGGCCAGGGGGAGTGGGCCCGGGTGCGCCTGGATCCTTCCAAAAGCCGCCTGGGCAACCTCCCCCTCCTCTTTGACCCCCGGGGGGTCCCCTATGGCCTGGCCACGGCCACGCTTGCCCTCACCTCGGGCCAGGCCACCCGCAGGGTCGTTATCAGCCAGCAGGGCCGGGCCCGGGTGGAGTAATCCCCCTTTTGGGGATGTGCCCCAGGAGGCCAAGGCTTACCGCTGGGAAGCGGATGAGAACCCCAAGCCGCCTGGCCCTTATTGAGCTCATTATCGTGGTGGCCCTCCTGGGCATCCTCCTCGCCTTGGGAACGGGCTACCTGCGCTCGGACCGCATGGCGGTGAACCAGGCGGCGGGAAGCCTAGCGGCCCAGGTCACCCGGGCGCGCCTCGAGGCCATCCGCCGCAACGCCTTCGTGGGCCTCCAGTTCTCCATGGCGGGGGCCGGTGGCTACACCCTCTTTGTGGACGCCAACCGCAACGGGAGCGACGACACGGGCGATACCATCCAAAGCGTCACCTTCGGGCAAGGCGGGTGCGGCTCCAAAGCGTTAGCGAAGCTAGTATCCTGGTCTTTGCCCCCCGGGGCATCCCCCTGGCCTTTGCCGCCACCACCCTAACCCCGGCGAATCCCTCTGGGAACTACCAGCGTTCCATCCAGATTTCAGTGCAAGGGAGGGCCGAAGTCCAATGAAAGGGCAAAGGGGTTTAACCCTCGTGGAAACCCTCATCGCCTTGGCCATCGTGGGCATCGCCTTTGGAGCGCTTCTCATGAGCCAGGTGTCCAACCTACGGGCCTCGGCCCTAAGCCGCTACGCCACCGACGCTAAGGCGGCAGCGGTTCGGGTTCTGGAAAGGCGCTCCGCCGAAGTGCTAAGGAGCGAGATTGTGGCGGACGATACCTATAAGGACGATCCGCAAACCGGGCGGAGCTTTTACTTTGTGGATTACTTCTACGGCTGTCCCACGCAAGTTTCTCCTCCCCCAGCGCTTCGCGGCGGCAGCACCAGCCGGCTCCGCACCGTTACCTGCCATGGGACCGAAACCACCCAAGGCATCCCGGTGGAATGGCGCCTCTTCGGCGAAAGCGGGGTACGGGGCGAGGGCGTGGTCACCATCGTGGTTACCGCCGAGCACCCGAGAGGCCCCCGGGTAACCATGGGCCAGCGGGTCACCTGCTACGACGTCTACCCCTCCCCCACCCAGGACAAACCCGCCCCCTGCCCGCCCCCAGGAGGTGGCCGGCCATGAACCAAAAGGGGTTCTCCCTGGTGGAACTCCTGGTGGCCCTGGCCATCCTGGTCGTTCTCCTCGGCGTGGCCGTGCGCTACTTCGCCAGCACCGCCGAAATGGCCCGGGAAACCCAGGCCAAGAGCGAGCTCCAGGACCGCGTGCGCATGGTGATGCAGATTGTGTCGGGCGACCTGCAACTGGCCGGGGCCCGCTACTGGAATAGCGACACCCACAATCGGGTATTCGTACTGCCCGCCGGCGAAATCCTGCAGGGCACCAACAACCAGGCCAAGGACACCCTGAGCGTCTACTACGTGACGAGCCTCCGGGACAGCAACCAAGCCTGCCGCAGGGTGGACTACGACTTCCAAAACGACACCCTCCGCCGTAGCGACGTCAACGCTACCCCCTCCACGGGCAACGAGTGCACCGGACCCACAACCAGCTTCCAACCCCTGGCCGAAAACATCCTGGCCTTAGACATCCAGTACCTCTGCAGCGACGGCACCACCAAGGACACCCCTGAGGACTGCGGTGCGCAAGCCTACCCCCGCTCCGCCGTGGTGGAGGTGGTGGGGTACTCCCGGGCGCAGGTTCGCTCCCCTGGCCCCGCCACCTTAACCACCGTGTCGGGAGAAGCCCTAACGTGCCCCCAGGGACGCGCCTGCTACGCCTTGCGGCAAGAAGTGCTCTTGCCCAACCTGAAACCCTTACCGGAATAGGAGGAGACGATGCGGGCCAAAGGAATCGCCTTGGTAGCCACACTCGCTCTAATGGTGGTCATCGCCATCTTGGTATTCGGCACCTTCTTCCGCACCCAGGTGGAGCTTTGGGTGACGCGCAACGATACCACCTCGGTGCAAGCTTTCTACGCCGCCGAAGCGGGCCTGCAGAAGTACAAGGCCGCCCTCTTTCAGCATTACGTGTGGCGGGAGCAGCAAGCCCAGACCGGGGGCGGGGCCGGTTGCTTCTCCGCCCTCATGACCGGCATTGACCTGGACCGGACCGGCAATCCTCTCACCTTCGTCAACAACCGGGTTACCTTGGCCACCGATGAGAACGTGGTGGATGCCGAGGGTCGGCCCATCGGGCGCTACACCGTGACGCTTATCAGGGACGCCCAAGATGGTCAGCTCTACACCCTGGTTTCCCAGGGCACCTCTAGCGGGGCCAGGGCCACGGTACAGGCCACCTTCCGGCTGAGCAACTCGGGCTACCTGGAGCAGGCCGTTTTTGCCGGCTCGGGCCAGGCCAACAAGTGGCTGAACGGTGGGGCCACCATCCGCGGTGGTATCTACATCGTGGGTGACTCCAACAACCCCAACCAAACCGTCATTGACGCTAACGGCAACTTTGATCTTCGCAACCATTACAATCTTAACAACTACAGCAGTATCGCCTCCCGAGTGGAAAGCGATTACCGGCAGGTGAGCGACCTTTGCGCCAGCCTGCGCGTGCAATACGGCAAGATCTCCGTGGGGGGAAGCACCCTCCTGGGCGAACCCACCAACAAGCTTAAGGGGGTCTTTGTGGGCCGGGGAAGCCAAGACATCACCGGGCAGAACGTGGATGTCTGCCAAAACAACAAGGGGGTGTGCACGGAGGCCATGGGTCCCTTTGACCTCTCCAACCCCCCGGCCTTCCCCACCTTGGACAGCCACCTAAACTCCGACGCCTGCAAGGACTACACCACCTGGCGTAGCTGCCTCCAGGACAAGGCGGCTTTGCGCATCCAGCGCATCGGCAACGTCTTGACCGTTGCTAAGCCGCTCAGCGTTACCTTGAATAGTGCTTGCCTTAACGCCATGGCTTCCGGCACCTTAACCTTGGACACCAGCACGGTGGACTGCACCTTTACCCTCAATGGGAGCCTAGGCGGGTTCAAGTACACCTATAGCGGGGGGCAGGGGCTTCTGGAAATCCACGGGGATGTGGTCCTCGAGGGGCTCAATGTCGTCCTAGACAAACCCACGGAGTACAAAGCCCTTTCGGGCAGCAAGAAAAGCGCTTCCCTAGCGGTCTTGAAAGCGGGCACCCAAGGGGGCAATCTGGACATCAACGGCAACCTTTTGCCGCAAACGGGCCACGGGCTTTTCCCCAACCATGTCCTGGGGCTTATCGCCGAGGGGGATGTTTACCAACGGGGACAGTATGCGATGGCCCCGGTCTACGCCGGGGGTACTTTTCGCGTGGTCAAGGACAACGTGCTCTTTGGCTCGGTCATAAGCAACATGTTCTGCACCACCAACTCCGGAAACCAGACAGACTGCAACGCCGGGCAGAAAGCCGAGGTGGTGTACATCCGCATCCCCAAGGAAAACCGGCCCGTTCTCCTGCCCTCGCTCCGGGGAGGGGTGCCGGTCTTCCAAATCCTCTCCTACGAGCGCCGCTAGCTTTCACACCCTTTTCACACGCTCCTGCCATCCTAAAGGTGGCCCCCCCAAAAGGGGGGGTTGACAAGGGCGAAGGGATAGCCCAAGAATGGACCCGAAAGGAGGTGAGAGGAGGGTTAAAGGCAAGGAAAAAGGGTTGAAAAACCAATAGGCAAAGAGGCTTTTCGGCAACAGGCACTCATGGCCGCGTGATAGATGAAAGCGCGGAAATCTCGGAGGAGAAAGAAGTATGCGGAACGCTAAAGGCTTTACCTTGATTGAGCTTCTGATCGTCATCGCCATCATTGGCATCCTGGCAGCGGTGCTTATCCCCAACCTGCTCAACGCCCGGCGCACGGCTCAGGTTCGGGCCGAGCAGGCTTACGCCCAAAACGTCTACAAGGTGGCCAACGCCGCTATCGCTGAGGACCCGGACATTGCCGAAGCTGACGTTGATACTAATGACTGCACGGGTGGATACAGCGTTGGCAACTACGATGCCGGGAAGGCTCCCGCAACGTTGACTAAATGCGAGGTGGACTACGACCCCACCACCCAGACGGTCACTGTGACATACCAGGGGGCTACTACCAACGAAACGACTATTCCCTAAGTCCCCTTGGGCTTTAGCACGAAGCAGTAAGGCGTCCAGAAGCTAAGGTTGGGTGGTGAACTGTACCGCCCAACCTTTTGGCTATGTGAGGTTTCTATGCGCCCTAGCGGTTTTAGCTTGCTGGAATTGCTCATCGTGATCGCTGTGCTCGGCATCCTCCTCACTGTAGCCGCCTTCGCTGTGGCCAAAGCGCGAGACGCAGCCCGGGACAGGTCTGCCATGGCCTATGCCCACAACGTCTTCAAAGCCGCTTGGGCCCATGTGGCCGAGGAACCAGAGCGCCAGCTTTTGGCAGGCGATTGCACCCAAGGCTATACGGCGGGAAGCTACTCCGTTCCCCCTCCCGGGGCTACGGTCACCTTCTGCGTAGTACGGGATTTGGGGAACGGAACCCCCCAGGTGGAGGTCGTGAGCGCCAGCGGGCGCAGGTACCGGTTGCCCTAGCGATACTGCCCGTAGAACCCGAAATCCCAGGCCACCCTTGCCCCTCTCCTGGCAAAGGAGAAGCCCCCTTTCGGGGGCTATTTCGCTTTCTTATCCCTGGACGCTAGGTTTTTGCCGCCCCAGCCGGGGGACAGGGCTGGCGGCTTCCCTTTGCCCTAGGGGCTAAAGCCAATGTGGTCCATGAAGTCGGGCAAGGACTCCTCAGCAAAAAGCTCCAGGAAGGCCAGCACCGCCCCCAGGCTTACCCCACCCGTGAGGTCCAAGTCCGCCTCCAGCCACACGTCCCCCTCCTCGCCCAGGTAGGCCCGGCTGAAGCGGTGCTCACGGTTCCAGGCGTTCACCACCTCCCAGGAAGGAGGCTCGTCCAGGGTAAAGCCGGCGCTTAGGGAAAGGACGCCACACACCTCCTCCTGGCAGTAGTCCAGGTAGAGCCAGACCTTCTTAAGGCCCGCCATCTCCAACCGGTCCTCCCCTTGGTCCGTGCGCGCAAAGGGAATGCCCGCCTGGCGCAGGAGGGCCTCCAAGTCCCTTTCGCCAAGCCCCTTCACCACCCCCTGGCCTAGGGCCAGGCCCAAGAGCGCCAAAACCCAAACGAATGCCCGCATGCGAACCCCTTTCTGCCCCGAAGGACTCCTCCATCCTAACCGAACGCCCCGTGCGACCCAAAGGGCAATGACCCTGGGGAATCGGCTCTACAAGATTAGCACCGCCCTCAACCGCCTCATGCTCTATTTCACCGCCCTGGCCGCCGCCCTCGCCCTCCTCACCCTCTTCGCCCGCTAGACGATGCCCCTTTCCCGCAAAAGCCTTCCCTCCCGGAAGCGCTGGGGGCGGAAGGGGCTTAGGTCCAAGGTCCTCGCCCCCCCGTGGGCGATCTCCTCCGCCATGAGCCGCCCCCCCATGGCCGCCTGCTGCACCCCGTGGCCGGAGAAGCCCGCCGCCACCCAAAGCCCCTCCTCCACGGGGCCCAGGAGGGGGTTGGCATCGGGGATCATCTCGTAATAGCCGAACCAGCTCGCCCTCCGGTCCAGGGCAAGGCCCTCCAGGAAGGGGAAGCGGGCGAGGCCCGCCTCGAGGGTGGGCCCGAGCCAAGCCCAGTCCACCCCCTCCCGGAGGCCCGGGGGCTCCGCCGGGTTGGAGCGGCCTAGGAGAAGCCTTTCCCCTTCCGGCCGGAAGTAAAAGCCCGTGGCCAGGTCCACCGTGAGGGGATAGGTGGGGGCGTGGCCCAGGGGGGCGGTGGCGTAGACCATGCGCCGCACGGGGTAGACGGGGAGGTCTAGCCCGAGCCGCCTCCCCACCTCCCCCGTCCAGGCCCCGGTGCAAAGGAGGAGGTAGGGGGCCCCGTACCGCCCCTTGGGGGTTTCCACCCGCCACATTCCCCCTTCCCTTCGGGCGGTAAGGAGGGCCTCGCCAAAGCGCACCTCCGCCCCAAGCCGCCGGGCCTCCCGCAGGTAAAAGCCCGTGACCCCGTGGGGGTCAATGACCCCATCCAGGGGGCCATGGGTGGCGAAGGCGAGGCCCTCTTCCCGGAAGGGCACGAGGGCCTGGGCCTCCTCCAGGGAAAGCCGCTTTACCGGCACCCCCAGGGCCTCCTGCGTTCTTAGGGCCTCCTCCTGGGCTTCCCTTAGGTCCTCCGGCACCAGGAAGAGGTAGCCGATGGGCCGGTAGCGGGCCTCCTCCATCCCCCGGTACTCCAGGATGGAGTGGTAGGAAAGGAGGATGTTGGAAGGCTCGGAAAACTGCACCCGCACCCCGCCCGCGCTTCTTCCCGTGGACCCTTGGGCGAAGGTGGCCTCCTTCTCCAGGACCAAGACCTTTAGCCCCGCCTCCGCTAGCCGATAGGCGCAGGCCGCCCCCACAATCCCCGCCCCCACCACCATGACCTCGGGCATAGGAAGAGTCTAGGACACTTTTCCCCCGGCGTAGGGGTATGCTAGGGCCCGGAGGTGACCATGGGCTACAAGCACATCAGGATTCCGGAGGACGGCGAGCAGATCACCATCAAGGACGGCGCCCTGCAGGTACCCGACCGGCCCATCATCGGCTTCATTGAGGGGGACGGCACCGGGCCCGACATCTGGAGAGCGGCCAAACCCGTCCTAGACGCCGCCGTGGAAAAGGCCTACGGGGGCAAGCGCAAAATCGCTTGGGCCGAAATCTACGCCGGGGAGAAGGCCAACCAGGTCTACGGGGAGCCCATCTGGCTTCCCCAGGAAACCCTGGACTTCATCCGGGAGTACCTGGTGGCCATCAAGGGCCCCCTGACCACCCCCGTGGGGGGCGGCATCCGCTCCATCAACGTGGCCCTAAGGCAGGAGCTGGACCTCTACGCCTGCGTGCGGCCCGTGCGCTGGTTCCAGGGGGTACCGAGCCCGGTGAAGCACCCGGAGCTCGTGAACATGGTGATCTTCCGGGAGAACACCGAGGACATCTACGCCGGCATTGAGTGGCCGGCGGGGAGCGAGGAGGTAAGGAAGGTCCTGGACTTCCTCAAGCGGGAGTTCCCCAAGGCCTACGGCAAAATCCGCTTCCCGGAAACCTCGGGCATCGGCCTCAAACCCGTGTCCAAGGAGGGCACGGAGCGCCTGGTGGCGGCGGCCATTGAGTACGCCATCAAGGAGGACCTGCCCAGCGTCACCCTGGTGCACAAGGGCAACATCATGAAGTTCACCGAAGGGGCCTTCCGGGAGTGGGGCTACGCCCTGGCCCGGGAGCGGTACGGGGCGGTGCCCTTGGACGGCGGCCCCTGGCACGTCCTCAAAAACCCCCGCACGGGCCGGGACATCGTCATCAAGGACATGATTGCCGACAACTTCCTCCAGCAAATCCTCCTCCGGCCCGACGAGTACTCGGTCATCGCCACGCTCAACCTCAACGGGGACTACATCTCCGACGCCCTGGCGGCCCAGGTGGGGGGCATCGGCATCGCCCCCGGGGCCAACATCAACTACCAGACGGGCCACGCCGTCTTTGAGGCCACCCACGGCACCGCACCCAAGTACGCCGGCCAGGACAAGGTGAACCCCTCCAGCGTCATCCTCTCCGGGGAGATGATGCTCCGCTACCTGGGCTGGAACGAGGCGGCGGACCTGATCCTCGCCGCCATGGAGCGCACCATCGCCAAGGGGCTCGTCACCTACGATTTCCACCGCCTCCTGGTGGCGGAGGGCAAGCCCGCCACCCTCCTCAAGACCAGCGAGTTCGGCCGGGCCCTCATTGAGCACATGTAGCTAGACCAGGGCGAAGCGGGCCTCGAGGCCAGCCAGGTCCGCCTCCAGGAAGCAGAGGCGGGCCTCAGCGTTTAGGGGAAGCGGTTGGGAGAGGGCCACCTGGGCGGCAAGGCCAAGCTCGGGGAGGAGGAAAACCCCCTGCCCTCCCCGCCTTTCCACCAAGACCCCCACCCCCTCGTACCCCTCCTCCTGGAGGTGGATAAGGGTCCAGTGGAGCTTGCTCTTGCGCTCTGCCTCCCGCACGGCGTCCGCCACCGCCTCCGCCGCCCCCACCCGCTCTAGAAGCTCCCCTTGGGAAAGGGGCTTCTCCCCTTTGAGCCAGGCCCTAAGTTGTTGGTGGGCCACCAGGTCCAGGTAGCGCCGCAAGGGGCTCGTGACCTGGGCGTAGAGGGGCAGGCCTAGGCCCTTGTGGGGAGCGGGGGTGGCCTTGAGCTGGGCCCGCTTCAGGGTTTTCCGCTGCTCCCACATGGCGGCGAGGCCCTCCCCTTCCACCCGGCGGCTTGGGGCCTCCTGGGTGGCGTAGGGGAAGGGAAGCCCTTCCCTAAGGGCCAGGTGGGCGGCGGCGTAACCCGCAAGGAGCATGGCCTCCCGAACCCAGATGCGGCTCTCGTGGGGGAGGAGGGGGGTGATGCGCACCCTCTCCCCCTCCACCCGGACCTTCACCTCGGGGAGGGAGATCTCCAAGGCCCCTTGGGCGAGGCGCCGCCTGCGGAAGGCCTCCGCCACCTCCCGCAAAGGGGCAAGCTCGGGCCGGCCCACGGCTTCGGCGTAGGTGAGCCGTTCCACCCGCACCCAGCTCGGGAAAATCCGCTCCTCCAGGAGCTCTCCTTCCTCGGAAACCCAAAGCTCAAAGGTGAGGGCCGGGGAAAGGGGCTTTAGCCCAAGCCCCAAAAGGGCCGTGGCCTCCGGGGGAAGCATGGGCACGGTGCCCTCGGGGAGGTAAAGGTTCGCCCCCCGGCGCAGGGCCTCCCGGTCCAGGGGGCTACCCGGGGCCACCAGGGCGGCCACGTCCGCCACGTGCACGAGGAGGCGGAACCCCCCCTCCACCCTTTCGGCATAGAGGGCGTCGTCCGGGTCCTGGCTCCCCTCGTCGTCTATGGCGAAGGCGGAGAAATGGGTGAGGTCCTCCCGCCCCTCCTCGGGCAAGGGGGGAAGGGGAAGGCGGGGGGCCTCGAGGGGCAGGCCAAGGCGCCTGGGGTGGGGGTTTTCCCGCCGCCAAAGGCCGAGGCGGAGAAGCAAGGCGTGGGCCGCCTCGGGGGTTTCGGGAAGGCCAAGGGCCTTTAGCACCGGGCTTTCCTTGCGCTCGCCCCAGGCCAGGGCCTCCACCTCGGCGAGGAGGGGGCGGTCCTCCGGGGCGGGGCTTCCCGCTTTGAGCCTGGCGATGCCCTCCTGAAAGGCCCTTTCCCTCGCCTCCCTCTCCCTTTGGGCCCGAAGCCAGGCCGCAAGCTCCTCCGCCGTGCGGGCCCTAACCCTTTCCCCCTCCAGCACGAAGCGCCCCCCCTTCTGGGCAAGGAGGTAGGCCCCCAAGGCCGTCTCGGGCGTGTAGGCCCCGTAGACCAGCTCGGCGAGCTCCTTTAGACCCACCACCTCTCCCTGGAGGAGCTCCCACGCTGCCTCCTCCTCCCCGGGAGGCACCTCCAGGGCCAGGCCCGCCGGGCCCGGGTGGAGGAGGAGGACGTCCTTGGGGCGCACCCTAAGCCTCTCCCCCGTGGCCAGGGTGAGCTCCAGCCGGTCGCCCTTTTCCTCGGCCAAGGCGGGCTTGCCTTTGTAGATGACGAGGGCCGCCACGCTCCCCAGGATACCGAGCGGTCCCTCTAGGGTATAGTAGGCCCCGTGGAATGGGACCTTTCCGACCTCTATAGCGGCCCCGAGGACCCGGGGATCCCGAAGGACCTCGAGGCCGCCCTCGCCCTGGCAGAAGGGCTAGACCCCGAGGACCTCTTTTCCCCGGAAAAAGCCCTAGACCTTTTCCGCCGGTACGAGGAGGCCCTGGAGAAGGCCTACAAGCCCCTCAACTTCGCCAGCCTCTACTTTGCCACCCGCACCCAGGACCCCACGGCCAAGGCCCTTTTGGACCGGGTGCGGAACCGCTTCACCGAGGTGCGCAACCGCCTCGTGCCCCTGGAGGTGGCCTTGAGGCGGCTTCCGGAGGAGGCCTTTAAGGCCCTCCTGGACCACCCAGGCCTGGCCGATCTCCGCCACTTCCTCCTGAGGCAGCGGGCCTACGCCCCCTTTACCCTTTCGGAAAGGGAGGAGGAGCTTTTGAACCTGAAGGCCCTGGTGGGCAGGAGCGCCTGGAGCCAGTTCTACACGGAGTACACGGGCCGCTTCCGCTTCCAGGTGGGGGGGAAGGAGCTCACGGAGATGGAGGTGCACGCCCTCCGCCGCGACCCCGACCCCGGGGTGCGGCGGGAGGCCCACGGGGCGCTTTACGGGAAACTTCTCGCCGAAGCCCCCACCCTGAGCGCCGTCTTCAACGCGGTCTATCTGGACTACCTCCAGGAGCTAAGGCTCAGGGGCTACCGCCACCCCCTGGAGCCCGTGGCCCTAAGGGACGAGGTGGAGGTAAGGGACATAGAGGCCCTCCTCGCCGCCACCGAGGCCCACTACCCCCTGGTGGAGGCCTACTACCGCTTCAAGGCCAAGCGGCTCGGCCAGGAGAAGACGCCAAGCCCAGACCTCCTCGCCCCCCTAGGGGAGAAGCCCAAGGTGCCCTTTGAGGAGGCGAAGGCCTTGGTCCTCGAGGCCTTCCGCCGCTTCTCCCCCGAGATGGAGGCCATCGCCCGGGAGTTCTTTGACAGGCGCTGGATAGATGTCTACCCCAGGCCCGGCAAGCGGGGCGGGGCCTTCTGCTCCGGGGGGCTCCCCTCCACCCACCCCTACGTCCTCCTCAACCACACGGACGACCTGGACAGCGCCCACACCCTGGCCCACGAGCTCGGGCACGGGGTGCACTTCTACCTGGCGCGCCGGCAACGCCTCCTCAACTTCGGGGCCTCCACCCCTCTGGCGGAAACGGCCAGCGTGTTCGCCGAAATCCTCCTGGACGACCTCCTCATGGAAAGGCTCTCCGGGGAGGAAAGGACCCTCCTCCTGGCCGAGCGGGTGGAGGACGCCATCAACACCCTCTTCCGCCAGGTGATGTACACCTTCTTTGAACGGAAAAGCCTGGAGGCCAGGAAGGAGGGCGCCCTCTCCCCCGAGGCCTTCCACGAGCTTTGGCAGCGGGAGCAGGAGAGGCTTTACGGCGACGCCGTGGCCTGGACGGAGCTGGACCAAGCGGCCTGGGCGGGCATCCCCCACTTCGTCCACTACCGGTTCTACACCTACAGCTACGCCCTCGGGTACCTGGTGGTCCTCGCCCTTTACGGCCGCTACCTGGAGGAGGGGAAGGCCTTCGTGCCCAAGTACCTGGAGGTCCTCAGCGCCGGGGAAAGCCAAGGCCCTAAGGAAATCCTCAGGCAAGCCGGGGTGGAGCTCGCCTCGGAGGACTTCTTCCGCTACGGCTTCGGGGTCCTGGAGGCTTGGCTAAAGGCCCTTTCTTAGGCGAGAATAAGGGGATGGACCTCGTCTACCGGCCCGAGCGCTACCCCTTTCTCACCCGGGACCTCCCCGGGGTGGGTGGGGTCATCCGGGTGGAGCCGAAGGACTTCCAGGTGGAGGAGGTGCCCGCCTACCTGCCCCAAGGGGAAGGGGAGCACCTCTACCTCCTCTTGGAAAAGGAAGGCCGCACCACCCGGGAGGTCCTGGAGTTCCTGCGGGACGCGGTGGGGGTGCCGGAGAAGGAGATCGGGGTGGCGGGGCTTAAAGACAAGCACGCCCGCACCCGGCAGTGGTTTTCCATTCCCCGCAAGTACGAGGACGCCCTGTGCCTCCTGGAAAACCTCCAGGGGGTAAGGCTCCTCGCCGCCGACCTCCACACCAACAAGCTCCGCACGGGCCACCTCAAGGGAAACCGCTTCCGGATCCTCATCCGGGGGGCGCGGGACCGGGAAAGGGCCGAGGCCATCCTGCGCCGCCTGGAGGAAAAGGGGGTCCCCAACTACTACGGGCCCCAGCGCTTCGGCCTTGGCGGGCTCAACCCGGTGAGGGGGTACGAGCTAGTGAAGAAGGGCAAGGGGCGGGGAAGCCCCTGGCTCAAGCGCTTCCTCATCGGCAGCCTGCAAAGCCTCCTCTTCAACGAGTGGGTGGCCCTCAGGATGGAGCGGGGGCTTTACGACCGGGTCGTCCCCGGGGACTGGGCCAAGAAGCACGCCACGGGGGGGGAGTTCTTGGTGGAAAGGCCGGAGGAGGCGGAAAGGGCCCTGAGGTTGGAAATCAGCGCCACGGGGCCCCTTTTCGGCAAAAAGTACCCGGAGGCCCAAGGGGCGGCGCGGGCCCTGGAGGACGAGATCCTAGCCCGCTTTGACCTAAGGCGGGAAGACTTCCGGGCCCGCCGGGGGGCCCGGCGGCCCATCCGGGTACCCCTCACGGAGTGGCACCTCGAGGAAAGCCCAGAGGGCCTTTGGCTCGCCTTCTTCCTCCCCAAGGGGAGCTACGCCACGAGCCTCCTCCGGGAGGTGATGAAGGTGGAGGTGGACGCCCCCGAAGAGAACGAGGGGGAGGAAGAAACCCCTCCCCCTCGGGACCTTTCCGCCTAGAAGCGGTAGCCGAGCTTCATCTGGGCGGCTAAAACCCCGCCGGCAAGCCCCACATCCCCGCCCAGGAAGAGGGGAGCCCCCAGGGCCGCCTTCAGGTCGTACTCGGCGTGGGCGCGGAAGTAGAACTTGGCATCGCTAAACCCAGGGACGACCACCCCCAGGCCCACGCCGGCCCTAAGCCCCTCCGCCACGGGGTAGAGGTAGCGGAAGAGGAAGGCCCCGTTCCAGGCGCCGCTCACCGTATACGCCACGTCCAAAGCGGGCCGGACCTCCCCCACCGGGGGCTGGAAGAGGAGGCAGTGCCAGGAAAGCTCCGCCCCAAAGCCCTGGGTGCCGCCCAACACGGCCAGGGAGGGCTTCAGGTTCTCCACGGAGAACTGGGCCGAGGCCAGCCCCAAGGCCACTATCAAACAGTCAAGCCCATCAAACCTCAAAGGCCTTTGCCAAGGCTGCTGGCAGGTTACCCCCAGGGAGCACCCGGTAGCCCCGCTCCCGCAGCACCCTTCCCACCGCCTCCCCCAGGCCCCGGGTGAGAATGGGGGGCGAGCCCAGGTTGAGCATGACCAGGAAGCCCACCACGTACTCGGCGAGCTCCTCCGGGGCCATGGGAGGGCCCCCCGTGCGCCCGTGGCCCGGGAGGTCCAGGAGGTAGAAGGTATACCCCTCGGGGAGGTCCTCGGGCCAGCGGGAAGCCTCCTCGGCGAGGAGGAGGACGGGCGGGCCCTGCCCCACCCGCTCAAAGACCAGGTGGAGCCCGTAGAGGTGGAGGTAGCCCCTCCGCCTCATAGGGCAAGCCCCCCGGGAAGCCGGAAGCTTTCCCCCAGGAGGAAGTCCGCCACCAAGGAGCGCACCTCCTCCCAAGCCTCCCAGGGGACGAAGTGGCCCGCCCCCTCTAGGGTGAAGCGCAAGGCCTCCCCCTTGGCGAAGTCCGCCGCCTCTTGGCCATGGTGGGGCGGGGTGAAGGCGTCCAGGGCGCCTTGGACCACCAGGACCCGGGCCTTTGTGCCCCTAAGCCAGCGCCGCTCGTCCCCAAGGCCCTCTACCTGCTCCAGCCAGAGCCGCACCTTCTCCTCGTCAAGCCCCTCCCGCCAGGCCTGGAAGACCTCCTCGCTTTCCGCCGCCAGGGGGCCAAAGAAGAGGGCCCGCCCGATGGTGGCAAACCCCTCCACCCCACCCCTTTCCAAGCCGAAGCGGAGGGCCCTTAGCTTGGCGGTGAGGAGGGCGTCCCGCCGGAGGATGGGGGAAAGGAGGACCAGGCTTTTCGCCTCCTCCCGGAAAGCCGCCCGCAAGGCCTCGAGGGCCCCCTCCCCGAAGGCCACCAGGTGGAGCCCCTCCTCCGCCGGAAGCCTCAGGAAGTCCAGCCCCGCCGGGGGGGAAAGGAGGCCGGGAAAGAGCCGCACCTCGCCCACGCCCCCTTTATACTCCAGGCCATGGAGCTTCCCGCCTTCCTGCAAAGGGAAACCCTGGACCAGACCCTCGGGGTGCGCTACCTGAAGCTCACCCCCGAGGAGGTGGTGGCGGAGCTGGAGGTATCCCCCAGGGTCCACCAGCCCTTCGGCTTCCTCCACGGCGGGGCCACGGTGGCCCTGGCGGAAAGCGTGGCCAGCGTGGGGGGGTTCCTCCACTGCCCCCCGGGGCACGCCGCCTTCGGCCTGGAGATCAACTGCAACCACATCCGCAAGAAGCAAGGGGGGGTCATCCGGGCCGTGGGCCGGCCCCTGCACGTGGGCCGCACCACCCAGGTCTGGGAGGTGAAGGTCTACGATGAGGCGGAACGCCTCATCGCCGCAAGCCGTTGCACCCTGGCGGTGGTGCCCCTAAAGCCAGGAAGTTAGCCAGGAAAGCCAGTTCCCGCCCAAAAAGCCCGCATCCCCTAGGGCCCGGAGGTCCCGGTGGCGCTCCAGGCCGAGGGGGGTGGCCTCGAGGCCAAACCCCCCGTCCCAGTCCGTGCCGAGGCCCACGCCCTTGGGCCCGAGGAGGCTTTCCGCATGGGCCTTGTGGCGGAGGAAGGCTTCCAAGGGAAGCCTCGCCATCCCCCGCCGCCAGCCGGGGTCCAGGAAGGCGTTGTAGGGCACGAGGCCCAAGACCCCGCCCCGCTCCCCCAAGGCCCTAAGGAGGGCGTCGGAGAGGTGCCGGGGGCTTGGGGAGAGGGCGCGGCAGTTGGCGTGGGTGGCGCAGACCGGCCCCCCATAGGCCCCAAGGGCCTCCCAGGCCGCCTCCTCCGCCAGGTGGGAGAGGTCTAGGGCCACCCCAAGCCGCTCCATCTCCCTGAGGAGGGCCTTCCCCTTTTCCGTGAGGGGCCCCTCCTCGGCGTTCCCCCCGGCGTAGGGGTTTCCCGTGGCCCAGGTGAGGGAAAGGAGCCTCAAGCCCCGCTCCCGAAGGGAAAGGAGGTCCTCCGGGGATTCCAGGGCGTGGGCGCCCTCCAGGAGGAGGATAAGCCCCAGGACGCCGTCTTCCGGGTAGCGGGCAAGGTGAAGGGCGAGATCCTTCCCCTCCCGTAGGAGGCGCACCAGGCCCCTTGCCTCCCAGGCCTCGTAGAGGGCGAGCTGGGCGTAGACCTCCTCCAGCCAGTCCTCCCTTCCCCCTTCCCGGGGGTCGGCGAAGAGGGTGGCGAAGGCCACCGCCACCCCCGCCTCCTTCAGGCTCGGCAGGGTCACCAAGGGGGTGTCGGGGTGGGGGTCCACCGCCCGAAGGGCCTCCAGGGGCAGGGTGAGGTCCCGGCCTAGGGCGCAGGCGTTATAGGCCAGGTCCAGGTGGGCGTCCACCATGACGGGCACCATAAGGGCACTCTACAATGGGGCTTGTGCGGCTTGAGGACCTTCCCCCCCTTCCCGAAGCCCCCGGGGTCTACCTCTGGAAGCGGGGGGAGGAGGTGCTCTATGTGGGCAAGGCCAAGAGCTTAAGGGCCCGGGTCAGGAGCTACTTCCACGCCGAGGGCAAGGCCCGGCGCATCGCCCAGGAGGCCACGGGGCTAGATTTCATCGCCACCCGGGACGAGGTGGAGGCCCTTCTCCTCGAGGCCAACCTCATCAAGGCCCACCGCCCCCCCTACAACGTCCTCCTCAAGGACGACAAACACTACCCCTTCCTCAAGCTCACCCGCGAGCCCTTCCCCACCCTGCTGGTGGTGCGGCGGGTGGAGGAGGACGGGGCCAAGTACTATGGCCCCTTCCCCGAGGCCGGCGCCCTAAGGCGCATCAAGACCCTCATTGACCGCCTCTTCCCCTTGCGCAAGAACTCGGGCTACCCCATGCGCCGGAGGCGCTACCCCTGCCTGAACCACAGCATGGGCCGCTGCCTCGCCCCTTGCGTGGGCAAGGCGGACCCCGAGGCCTACCGGGAGGGGGTGCGCCAGGTGGAGGCGGTTTTGGAGGGGAAGGTGGACTGGCTTTTGGCCCGCCTCGAGGCCCAGATGCGGGAGGCCGCCCGAAGGCTGGAGTTTGAGCGGGCGGCGGAGATCCGGGACCAGATGGAGGCCCTAAAGGCCTTCTTCGCCACGAGCCAGCAGGCCTTTGACCCGGAGCTTGGGGACTTGGACTTCCTGGGCCTGGCCCGGGCCGGGGCCTTGGCGGTGGTGCAGCTTTTCCAGGTGCGAAGCGGGCGGATCCTGGGCCGCATCAGCCGGGTGGTGGAGAAGGAGGAGGCCACGGACGAGGAGATCCTTTGGGCCTTCCTCCGGGACCACTACCTCGAGGCCTCCCCCCTCCCTCCCCTGGTCCTCCTCCCCTTTCCCCTGGAGGACCTCTCTGGGCTGGAGGCCCTCCTCCGCCGCCGCGCGGGGCGAAGGGTGGAGGTCCGGGTGCCCCAACGGGGAGAAAAGGCGAGGCTACTGGAGTTCGCCGAGAAGAATGCCCGCCTCACCCTGGAAACCGAGCTCAAGGCCCGGGAGCGCCGGGGGGACCACCCCGCCCTCAAGGCCCTCCAGGACCTCCTCGCCCTTTCCACCCGCCCCTGCCGCATGGAGGCCTACGACATAAGCCACCTCCAGGGCCAGGCCCGGGTCTTCTCCCTGGCGGTCTTTGAGGGGGGAAGGCCCAAGCGCCAGGAGTACCGCCGCATGCGCCTAAGGGCGGGGAACGACGACTACCAGGCCATGGAGGAAGGCGTCTACCGCCGCTACACGGGAAGCCTCAAGGAGATGCCCCTTCCCGACCTCCTCCTCATTGACGGGGGCTTGGGCCAGGTGCGGGCGGCGCAACGGGGGCTGGAGCGGGCCGGGCTTAGGATCCCCCTGGTGGGCCTGGCCAAGAAGGAAGAGGTCCTCGTCACCCCGGAAGGGCGGGAGATCCGCCTTCCCCTCACCCACCCCGCCCTAAGGCTCCTCATCCACCTGCGGGACGAGGCGCACCAAAACGGCCTCAAGCAGCACCAAAAGGACCGAAGCCGGGAGCTTTTCCGGGTGCTGGAGGGAATCCCCGGGATCGGGGAGGCCCGGCGGCGCCTCCTTTTGGAGCGCTACGGGGGCCTCAAGGCCCTCAAGGAAGCCCCCCTGGAGGAGCTCGCCCGCCTGCCGGGGATGAACCGCAAGGCGGCGGAGGCCCTCAAGGCCGCCTTAGGGGAGTTGCAGGCGGACGTGGAGCAAAAACAAACCACCTCCGCGTGAGAGCGGGCATTCCGCCCTATATCCTTTGGCCCCCGACCCCTATAACAGGGGCACCCCTCCTATTCTTGGGCCCCTCAACGCCACAGAGGCCCAATCCGGAGAGGCGTTTAAGGAATTTGTAAGGGGGCGGGTGCTACTGGTAAGGGTGAGCCTTCGGGCTCAGCGGAGGTGACAGGGTATGCAAAGGAAATTCTGGCTGAAGTGGCTTTGGAGCCTGCTGCTGGTTGGGTTGCTGACCATGCTCGCAGAATGCCAGCAAGGTGCGGGAGGCGGCAACGGTGCGGCCTTGGGTGATCCGGACTTTAGCCTGGTCCTCAGCAAAGCTCGGGTGGAGTTGCCGTTTGGCACAGGGCAGGAAGAAGTGTTGGTCCAGGTGGTGGCCAAGAATGGGTTTAACGGAGCCGTTTCTTTGAGCTTGGAGGGAGTGCCTCAAGGCCTAGAGGTAGCTTTTAATGCTAATAGCGTCACTCCCCAGTCAACCCAGGTGGTAACCGGCATAGGAGCCACCACCTTGGTACTGGGAAGGGGCTCTGCTCCGTCAGGGGAATATACCGTCAAGGTGGTTGGAGTAAGCGGTGCCCTGCGCCGGGAAGCCACCCTGCACCTAAGCATCCCCTCCTCCCTGGTGCCGAACCGCGTCTACGACTTCTCCCAGGGCATTCCCAGCGACTGGACAGTCCTGGACCACACCGGCAATGGCGGTTGGACCACGGTAGACGAGTGCAACCGAAATAGCGATTATGGTCCCCTGGACCCGATTGTGCCGCCTTTCGCCATTATTGACTCAGACTGCCTCGGTGAGGTAGATGTGGACACCGAACTCCGCACGCCACCCTTGAACCTCTCCGGCTACGCCACCGTGAGGCTCAAGTTTGACCACTACTTCTACTTCAACGAAAACGAAATTGGCGACGTGGATGTCAGCACCGATGGGGGCAATACCTGGATAAACGTGGCCCGCTTTCAAGGAGAAGATGTGGGTCCGGAAACGCACACGGTAGACATTTCCAACATCGCCGCGGGGCAGCCCAACGTCATCATTCGCTTCCGCTACTACGATGCCAACTATGACTGGTTCTGGATCGTGGACAACATCCTCATAGAGGCCCAATAGCGTCCGCAACCGCATAGGAGGGAGGGTGACCCCCTCCTTTCTTTGCTTTAGCCTCGAACTACCCTTCCGGGGCATATTCCCCCCGAAACGGCATGAAGCCCTTATGATGAGGCCCTGATGGTGCGCCGCGCCCTGGAAGAGGCCATACACGAAGCCCTGAAGGAGATGGGCCTGGAGCTAAAGCCCAAGGTGGCCCGGGCCCCCAAGGACAAACCCGGGGACTACGGGGTTCCCCTCTTCGCCCTGGCCAAGGAGCTCAAGAAACCCCCCCAGGCCATCGCCCAGGAGCTAAAGGAACGCCTAAAGCTTCCCCCCTTTGTGGAGGAGGCCGTCCCCGTGGGGGGGTACCTGAACTTCCGCCTGCGCACGGAAGCCCTCCTCCTCGAGGCCCTAAAGGAGAAGAAGCCCTTCCCCAAGCGGGAAGGCCTGGTGCTCATTGAGCACACCTCGGTGAACCCCAACAAGGAGCTCCACGTGGGCCACCTGCGGAACATCGCCCTGGGGGACGCCCTGGCCCGCATCCTGGCCTACGCCGGGCGGGAGGTCCTGGTCCTCAACTACATTGACGACACCGGCCGCCAGGCGGCGGAAACCCTCTTCGCCCTGAGGCACTACGGCCTCACCTGGGATGGGAAGGAGAAGTACGATCACTTCGCTGGCAGGGCCTACGTGCGCCTCCACCAGGACCCGGATTACGAAAGGCTCCAGCTGGGGATTGAGGAGGTCCTCCACGCCCTGGAACGGGGGGAGCTCAGGGAGGAGGTGAACCGCATCCTTTTGGCCCAGCTCGCCACCATGCACGCCCTGAACGCCCACTATGACCTTTTGGTCTGGGAGTCGGACATCGTGCGGGCGGGGCTTTTGGGGAAGGCTTTGGCCCTTTTGCAGCAAAGCCCTTACGTCTTCCGCCCGCAGGAGGGCAAGTACGCCGGGGCCCTGGTCATGGACGCTAGCCCCTTCATCCCGGGGCTGGAGGACCCCCACTTCGTCCTGGTGCGCTCCGGGGGCGCCGCCACCTACTACGCCAAGGACATCGCCTTCCAGTTCTGGAAGATGGGGCTTTTGGAGGGCCTCCGCTTCCGCCCCTACGAGAACCCCTTCTACCCCGGCCTAAGGACGAGCGCCCCCGAGGGGGAGGCCTACACCCCCAGGGCCCGGGAAACCATCAACGTCATAGACGTGCGCCAAAGCCACCCCCAGGCCCTGGTACGGGCCGCCTTGGCCCTGGTGGGCCACCCCGAGCTCGCCCAAGGGGCCTTCCACCTGGCCTACGAGACGGTGCTCCTCGAGGGCAAGCAGATGTCGGGAAGGAAGGGCGTGGCGGTGAGCGTGGACGAGGTGCTGGAGGAGGCGAAGCGCAGGGCCTTGGCCATCGTGGAGGAGAAGAACCCCGAGCACCCCGCCAAGGAGGAGGCGGCAGCGATGGTGGCCCTCGGGGCCATCCGCTTCGCCATGGTGAAGACGGAGCCCAAAAAGCAGATTGACTTCCGCTACAGCGAAGCCCTCTCCTTTGACGGGGACACGGGGCCTTACATCCAGTACGCCCACGCCCGGGCCCACAGCATCCTGCGCAAGGCCGGGATGTGGGGCGAGCCGGACCTCACCCAAGCCACCCCCTACGAAAGGGCCCTGGCCCTAAGCCTTTTGGACTTTGAGGAGGCGGTCTTGGAGGCGGCGGAGGAAAAGACCCCCCACGTCCTCGCCCAGTACCTCCTGGACCTCTCGGCGGCCTGGAACGCCTACTACAACGCCAAGGAAGGGGGCAAGGCCGCCACCCCCGTCCTCACCGCCCCCAAGGGCCTGAGGGAGCTCCGGCTGGGCCTGGTCCTCCGCCTCCAGGAGACCCTCAAGCTGGGCCTCGGCCTCCTCGGCATCCCCGCCCCCGAGGTAATGTAAGGCCATGCGCCTCGCCCTCCTGGCCCTCCTCCTCCTCACCGCCTTAGGCCAACGCCTCACCTCCCCCGAGGAGGTGGCGCGAAGCCAGGTGATCCGGAAGGCCCTGCCCGCCGTGGTCCGCATCCAGGGCACCCCCACCGCCCCCGGGGAGGACCAGGTGGTGGGCACGGGCTTCTTCATAAGCCCCTTCCGGGTGGTGACCAACTACCACGTGGTCCAGGACCTTCAAGACCTCACCGTGCGCCTCACGGACGGGCGCACCTTCCCGGCGGAGCGCTTCGCCGTGGACCCGGGGATTGACCTGGCCCTCCTCACGGTGAAAGGGGTCCAGGCCCCGGGGGTCCTGGCCTTCAGCAAGGTCCCCACGGCCAACCTCCCCTTGGGGATGGGGGTGGTGGTGGTGGGCTTCCCCTATGGCCAGGGGCCCCTGGCCTCCTACGGGATCCTTGCGGGGGTTGGCCCCCTCGAGGTCCCCACCCCCGACCCCAGCCTCGGGGCCGAGGTGGGGGAGTACCTCTTCACGGACGCCCCCCTCACCGTGGGCAACTCGGGAAGCCCCCTCCTGAACCTCCAGGGGGAGGTGGTGGGGGTGGTGGCGGACGTGGTGGGGGGGCCTTCCGGGGTGGGGGGGATCGGGGTGGCCATCCCGGCGGAGCTCGCCGCCCAAAGCGTCCAGGACCTGGAGCGCTTCGGCATCCCCCAAAGGGGGTGGCTTGGGGCGAGCCTAGTGAGCCTGGACGAGCTTCCCCCCGTCCTCCTCCGGGCGGTGGGCCTCACCACCACCCAAGGGGCCATGGTGGACCGGGTGGAGCCGGGAAGCCCCGCCGCCCGGGCGGGCCTCCGCGGCGCCCAGCGGGACGCCCAGGGAAGGCTTCTAGCCCTTGGGGATGTGATCCTGGCGGTGAACGGCAAGGCGGTGAAGGACAAGGCGGAGGTGGTGCGGCTCATCGCCCGCTACCGCCCCGGGGACCGGGTGCGCCTCCCCCTGTGGCGGGAGGGGCGGCGCCTGGAGGCCACCCTCACCATGGTGGCCCGGCCCAGGAGGTAAGGCGTGTACGTGGCCATTGAGGGCCCCATCGGGGTGGGCAAGACCACCCTGGCCCGGCTCCTCGCCGAGGCCTTGGGGGCGGAGCCCCTTTTGGAGGTGGTGGAGGAAAACCCCTTCCTCCCCCTCTTCTACCAGGACAGGAAGCGCTACGCCTTCAAGGCGCAGGTCTTCTTCCTCCTCTCCCGCTACCGGCAGCTTGCCCGGCTAAAGGAAAGGCCCCTCTTCGGCGGGGTGGTGGCGGACTACCTCTTTGACAAGGACGCCCTCTTCGCCAGCCTCACCCTGGAGGGCGCCGAGTGGGACCTCTACCTGGAGCTTTACCGGGAGCTTTCCCCGAGGCTTCCCGCTCCCGACCTCACCCTTTACCTAAGGGCCCCGGTCCCCGTGCTCCTTGAGCGCATCCGGAAGCGGGGAAGGCCCTTTGAGGCCGGGATAGACCCCGCCTACCTGGAAGCCCTTTCCGAGGCCTACGAGCGCCACTTCGCCCGCTATCCCCATCCCCTCTTGGTCCTCGAGGCAGACCAACTGGACTATTCCCAGGAAGGCCCCGACCGGGAGCGGGTGGTGGCCCTGGTGAAGGCCCACCTTTCCCTTGGGGTATAGCATGTACGTGGCCATCGCCGGCAACATCGGAAGCGGCAAGAGCTCCCTCACCGCCCTCCTCGCCGAAACCTTCGGGCTCAAGCCCGTGTACGAGGCGGTGAGCGAAAACCCCTACCTGGAGGACTTCTACCGGGACATGGGGGCCTACGCCTTCCCCTCCCAGGTCTTCTTCCTGGCGCGGCGGGTGCGGCAGCACCTCCTGGAGGTGAACGGAAGCCCCCGCGTGGTCCAGGACCGCACCCTCTACGAGGACGCCTTCGTCTTCGCCCAAAACCTATACCGGGAGGGCTTCCTCTCCGAGCGGGACTGGCGGACCTATCTGGAGCTTTTCCAGAGCGTGGCCCCCGCCCTGCGCAAGCCCGACCTCCTCATCTACCTCCGGGCAAGCCTCCCCACCTTAAGGAGGCGCATCGCCAAGCGGGGCCGCCCCTATGAGCGGGGCATCCCCGACGGCTACCTCCTCGCCCTCAACCGCCTTTACGAGGAGCTCGTGGCCTCTTGGGAACTCTCCCCGGTCCACGTGGTGGACGGGGACCAGGTGGACTTCGTGGAGGATGAGGGGGCCAAGGAGGCCCTCCTCAGCGCCCTAAGCCCCCTCTTGCGGCCATGACCCTGAAGGAGCTCTTCGCCCCCTTTGGCCTAGAGGCCCCGCCCCAAGCGGTGCGGGGGATCACCCTGGACTCGAGGCGGGTGGCCCCCGGCTTCGTCTTCGTGGCCGTCCCCGGGGTACCCCTTCCCCACCGCCAGCCCCTGGACGGGCACGCCTTCATCCCCGAGGCCCTGGCCCGGGGGGCCATCGCCGTGGTGGGGGAAAGGCCCCTCTCCCTGCCCGTGCCCTACCTCAGGGTGGAGGACGCCCGCCTGGCCCTCGCCCTCCTGGCCCGCCGCTTCTATGGCGAGCCCGACACCGCCCTCACCCTCCTCGGGGTCACGGGCTCCAAGGGGAAAAGCACCACGGCAAGCCTCCTCCACCACCTCCTCCAGGCGGGGGGAGTGGGGGCCGCCCTCCTCTCCACCGTGGGCCTGAGGCTCGGGGACGAAAAGAGGCCCCCCGTGGGCCACTTCACCACCCCCGAGGCCCCCGAGGTCTACGCCTTCCTGCGGGAAGCGGCGGATAGGGGCCTGAAGGCGGCGGTCCTGGAGGTTTCCAGCCACGCCCTGGCCCTGAAGCGGGTGGAGGGGCTTTCCTACCGGGTAGGGCTTTTCGTGAGCTTCTACCCCGACGACCACCTGGACCTCCACGGCACGGCGGAAAACTACTTCCGGGCCAAGGCCCTCCTGGTGGAACGCACGGAGGTGGCGGTGCTCCACACCGCCCTCCCCCACCTGGAGGAACTCAAACACAGGCCCCACCTCCTGGTGGGCCCCGGGGGGGAGGTGCGGGCGGAAGGGGTGCGGGAGGAGGAAAGGGGCCTCCGCTTCCGCCTGCAAAGCCCGTGGGGGGAACGCGAGGCCTTCCTGCCCCTCCTCGGGGCCTACAACGCGGACAACGCCCTCATGGCGGCGGGGGCGGCCCTCCTCCTCGGGCTTCCCCTGGAAGGGGTCCTAGGGGGGCTTGCCACCTTCCCCGGGGTGCCGGGGAGGATGGAGGTGGTGCGCGCCCACCCCTTCCGGGTGGTGATTGACTTCGCCCACACTGGGAAAAGCCTGGAAGAGGCCCTCAAGACCCTAAGGCGCACCACCCGGGGAAGGCTTCTCCTCGTGGTGGGGGCGGCGGGGGAGCGGGACCCGCAGAGGCGGGAGGACATCGGCCGGGTGGCGGCCCGCCTCGCCGACCTCACCTTCTTCACCGAGGAGGACCACCGCACCGAGCCCCTGGAGGAGATCCTAAGGGCCTTGGCGGAGGCGGCCCGGCGGGAAGGGGGGAGGTTCCGCCTGGTGCCGGACCGAAGGGAGGCCATCCTCCAAGCGGTCCTGGAAGCCCGGGAGGGGGACACGGTCCTCCTCGCCGGCAAGGGGCACGAAAGCACCCTGGAACGGGGCCTAGAGGCCCTTCCCTGGAACGAGCGGGAGGTGGCGGAGGAGGCCCTTAGGGCGCGGGGACTTTAGCGGGCAAGGGGGGGGTTAGGGCGGCGAGCCACCCCTCAAAGGCCTCGAGGCCCCGCCGGAACATGGCCTCCCGCTTCTCCTTCTTCCCCATGCGGCCCTCGAGGGGGGGCACCAGGCCCCAGTTGGCGTACATGGGCTGGAAACCCTCGGGGTTGGCCGTGGCCAGGTAGCGGACCAACCCCCCAAGCAGGCTCTCCTCCGGGGGCGCCACGGGGGGAAGGCCCAGGGCGCGCCTTGCGGCGTTGAGCCCCGCCAAAAAGCCCGTGGCGGCGCTTTCCAGGTACCCCTCCACCCCGGCGAGCACCCCGGCGGCGAAAAGCCCCTCCGCCTCCTGGAACTCCAGGGTCTCCCTGAGAAGCCTCGGGGCGTTCAGGTAGGTGTTCCGGTGCATCACGCCGTAGCGGACGATCTCGGCGTTCTCCAGGCCCGGGATCATCTGGATGAGGCGCTTCTGCTCGGGCCACTTGAGCCCCGTCTGGAAGCCCACCAGGCTCCAAAGCCGCCCCGCCTTGTCCTCCTGGCGGAGCTGCACCACGGCAAAGGGCTCCTTCCCCGTGCGGGGGTCCCTGAGCCCCACGGGCTTGAGGGGGCCGAAGAGGAGGGTCTGGTAGCCCCTCCGGGCCAGCTCCTCCACCGGCACGCAGGCCTCAAAGAACTGGGGGTTTTCCCACTCGTGGGGCTGGTGCTTCTCCGCCGCCACCAGGGCCTCGTAGAAGCGGCGGTACTCCTCCTCCGTCATGGGGCAATTCAGGTAGTCGGCGCTCTGCCCGTAGCGCCCGGCGCGGAAGCACTTGCTGAGGTCAACGCTCTCGTAGAGCACCACGGGGCTTGCGGCGTCGTAGTAGGAGAGGAAGTGGTCCCCGAAACGGCGCTTCAGGGCCTCGGCCAGGGGCTCGGCGGTGAGGGGCCCCGTGGCCAAGACGGTGAGGCCTTCCGGGATCTCCCTCACCTCCTCCCGCACCAGTTCCAGCAGGGGGTGGCGGGAAAGCCTTTCCGTGATGAAGTGGCCAAACTCCTCCCGGTCCACGGCCAAGGCCCCCCCGGCGGGGACCCGGGCCCTTTCCGCCGCCTCCATGACGAGGCTTCCCGCAAGGCGCATCTCCGCCTGCAAAAGCCCCTTGGCGTTGGCCATGCCCTCCCCGCCCAGGGAGTTGGAGCAGACGAGTTCGGCCAGAAGCCCCGTGGCGTGGGCCGGGGTCATGCGCTTCGGGCGCATCTCGTAAAGCCGCACGGGGATGCCCAGGCGCAAAAGGGTCCAGGCGGCCTCGCTTCCCGCAAGGCCCCCGCCCACCACGTTCACCCGTTCCATCCTTTAGATGCTACCACCCAAGCGGGGAAGGGAAAAGTGGCCTATACTGGCCCCGATGAGCCTCGCCAAACGCATCGTCCCCTGCCTGGACGTCCACGCCGGCCGGGTGGTCAAGGGGGTGAACTTCGTGAACCTGAGGGACGCCGGGGACCCCGTAGCGGCGGCCCAGGCCTACGACCAGGCGGGAGCGGACGAGCTCGTCTTTTTGGACATCTCCGCCACCCACGAGGAGAGGGCCATCCTCCTGGACGTGGTGGCCCAGGTGGCGGAAAGGGTCTTCATCCCCCTCACCGTGGGCGGGGGGGTGCGCTCCTTGGAGGATGCCCGGAGGCTCCTCCACGCCGGGGCGGACAAGGTGAGCGTGAACTCCGCCGCCGTGAAAAGGCCCGAGCTCATCCAGGAGCTCGCCGACCACTTCGGCGCCCAGGCGGTGGTCCTGGCCATTGACGCCCGCTGGCGGGGGGATTTCCCCGAGGTCTACATCGCGGGGGGAAGGGTGCCCACGGGCCTCCACGCCGTGGAGTGGGCGGTGCGGGGGGCAGAGCTTGGGGCCGGGGAGATCCTCCTCACCAGCATGGACCGGGACGGGACCAAGGAGGGGTACGACCTAAGGCTCACCCGCCAGGTGGCCGAGGCGGTGAACGTGCCCGTGATTGCGAGCGGCGGCGCGGGGCATATGGCGCACTTCCTCGAGGCCTTCCAGGCGGGGGCGGAGGCCGCCTTGGCCGCCAGCGTCTTCCACTTCGGCGAGATCCAAATCCCCGAGCTCAAACGCTTCCTGGCGGAAAAGGGCGTGCGGGTGCGGCTAGACTAGGGGCATGGACCTGGAGGTGCGCTTTGACGAGCGGGGCCTCGTCCCGGTGGTGGTGCAGGACGCCCGCACGGGGGAGGTCCTCACCCTGGCCTACGCCAACCGGGAAGCCCTGGAGGAAACCCTAAGGACGCGGCGGAGCACCTTCTATAGCCGAAGCCGCCAGGCCCTCTGGCGCAAGGGGGAGACCTCGGGGCATTTCCAGGAGGTGGTGGAGGTCCTCCTAGACTGCGACGGGGACGCCGTGGTCTACAAGGTCCTCCCCAAGGGCCCCGCCTGCCACACGGGGGAAAGGAGTTGCTTCCACCGCCCCCTCCTCCAGGAGAAAGCCACCCCTAGCCTCGGGGAGGTGCTGGAACGGGTCTACGCCACCATAGGAGAAAGGCTAAGGACCCTCCCCGAAGGGAGCTACGTGGCGAAGCTTCACCGGGCGGGCCTGGACCGCATCCTGAAGAAGATTGGCGAGGAAGCGGGGGAGGTGATCCTGGCCGCCAAAAACCACGACAAGGCCGAACTCCGCCACGAGGCGGCGGACCTCCTTTTCCACCTCCTCCTCACCCTGGCGGAGGAGGGGGTGGGGTTAGAGGACCTGGCCGAAACCCTCTGGGAGCGGCACAAACCCCGGGAATAGGCCCCTGGGCCCTTATGATGGAACCATGGAAATTGAGCGCAGGCTCGTCCTGGAAGTGGTGCGGGTGACGGAACAGGCGGCCTTGGCGGCGAGCCGTTTCGCCGGCAAGGGGGACAAGGAGGCGGTGGACGAGGCGGGCACCGAGGCCATGCGCCGGGTCTTAAACGAGCTCCCCATCCGGGGCACCGTGGTCATCGGTGAGGGGGAGATGGACGAGGCCCCCATGCTCTACATCGGGGAGGTCCTGGGGCAGGGGGGCCTGGAGGTGGACATCGCCGTGGACCCCGTGGAGGGCACCACCACCGCCGCCAAGGGCCTGCCCAACGCCGTGACCGTCATCGCCTTAAGCGAAAAGGGCGGGCTTTTCCACGCCCCGGACATGTACATGGAAAAGCTCATCGTCCCCCCGCCCGCCGCCGGGCTCGTGGACCTCACCTGGCCCGTCTCCGCCAACCTGAAGGCCTTGGCCCTGGCCCTGCAACGCTCGGTGGAGGACCTGGTCATCGTGGTCCTGGACCGGCCCCGGCACGAAAGGCTCATCCGGGAGATCCGGGAAGCGGGGGCCCGGGTCAAGCTCATCTCCGACGGGGACGTGATCGCCGCCCTGGCCGCCGCCATACGGGGAACCGGGGTCCACGCCGTCATGGGCATCGGCGGGGCCCCGGAAGGGGTCTTGGCCGCCGCCGCCCTCAAGTGCCTGGGCGGGGAGATCCAGGCCCGCTTCGTGCCGCAAAACGAGGAGGAGCGGGCGCGGCTTAGGGCCATGGGCGGGGACGAGAACCGGGTCTACCGCACGGAGGACCTAGCCCCGGGCAAGGAGATCGTCTTCGCCGCCACGGGCATCACGGACGGGGACATCCTGGAGGGGGTGCGCTTCTTCGGCGGGGGGGCCAGGACCCACTCCATCGTCATGGGCCACGCTACCCGGGTGGTGCGCTTTATAGACTCCATCCACCTCTTTGAAACCGGGGCCCGGGTCACCATACGGGTGTGACGACTCCCCGCTCTTCAGAGCGGGGCTTCTCAGTTCAGAACGCGAGGGCATCCCTCCCCGAAGGCCCCGTCCAGGCCTTCGCCAGGATGTTCCGCGCAGCGGCCACATGGCCACATCCCGGTGCAGGGAAGTCCCACAAGCGGGA
>Ga0187840_10000002_pt1 | contig 199362 bp, 216 predicted proteins | sample OCT_B_HostDNA_FD_136652 | JGI IMG/M metagenome (GOLD analysis project Ga0187840, IMG submission 136652) | Extremophilic microbial mat communities from Yellowstone National Park, Wyoming, USA - OCT_B_HostDNA | ecosystem: Environmental > Aquatic > Thermal springs > Hot (42-90C) | place: USA...
CAACGCCGGCCCGGGCGGGGGAAACGCCCGGGGACGATAAGAGAGGGGGGTAAGCGCCACGCCCAACCCCTTCTTGGCGAGAGAACGGTCTTGCCGGGAAGGGGCTTTTTATGGCCCCTTCCAAGCGCCCCAGGCCGGGTCTTGGAAAGGAGGCCGAGGATGCGTTTTGAGACCCTGCAGCTCCACGCCGGTTACGAGCCGGAACCCACCACGCAAAGCCGCCAGGTTCCCATCTACCCCACCGCGAGCTACGTCTTCCAAAGCCCCGAGCACGCCGCCGATCTCTTCGCCTTGCGGGCCTTTGGCAACATCTACTCCCGCATCATGAACCCCACGGTGGACGTGCTGGAAAAGCGCCTCGCCGCCCTAGAAGGGGGAAAGGCGGCCTTGGCCACAAGCAGCGGCCACGCCGCCCAGTTCCTCACCCTCACCACCCTGGCCCAGGCGGGGGACAACATCGTCTCCACGCCGAACCTCTACGGGGGCACCTTCAACCAGTTCAAGGTGACCCTAAAGCGCCTGGGGATTGAGGTGCGCTTCACCTCCCGCAAGGAGCAGCCCGAGGAGTTCCTGGCCCTCACCGACGAAAGGACGCGGGCCTGGTGGGTGGAGTCCATCGGCAACCCCGCCCTGAACATCCCCGACCTCGAGGCCCTGGCCCAGGCGGCCCGGGAAGCCGGGGTGGCCCTCATCGTGGACAACACCTTCGGCATGGGGGGCTACCTCCTGAGGCCCCTGGAATGGGGGGCTGCCCTCGTCACCCACTCCCTCACCAAGTGGGTGGGGGGGCACGGGGCGGTGATCGCCGGGGCCTTGGTGGACGGGGGGGACTTCCCTTGGGACAACGGCCGCTATCCCCTCCTCACCGAACCCCAGCCGGGCTACCACGGCCTAAGGCTCACGGAGGCCTTTGGCGAGCTCGCCTTTATCGTCAAGGCCCGGGTGGACGGCCTCCGGGACCAGGGGCAGGCCCTGGGCCCCTTTGAGGCCTGGGTGGTCCTCCTGGGGATGGAAACCCTCTCCCTAAGGGCCGAGCGCCACGTGGAAAACACCTTGCACCTCGCCCACTGGCTCAAGGAACACCCCAAGGTGGCCTGGGTGAACTACCCGGGCCTCGAGGACCACCCCCACCACCCCAGGGCGGAGAAATACTTCCGGGGCAAACCCGGGGCGGTCCTCACCTTCGGCCACAAGGAGGGGTACGAGGGGGCAAAGCGCTTCATCTCCCGGCTAAAGCTCATCTCCCACCTGGCCAACGTGGGGGATACCCGCACCCTGGCCATCCACCCCGCCTCCACCACCCACTCCCAGCTCTCCCCCGAGGAGCAGGCCTTGGCGGGGGTTTCCCCGGAGATGGTGCGGCTCAGCGTGGGCCTGGAGCACGTGGAGGACCTCAAGGCCGAGCTAGAGGAGGCCCTGGCATGAGCGAGATCACCCTCGAGGCCTGGGGGGACCACGAGGCCCTCCTCCTCAAGCCGCCCCGCTCCCCCCTCTCCATCCCCCCACCCAAGCCCCGCACCGCCGTCCTCTTCCCCAGGCGGGAGGGGTTTTACACGGAGCTTGGGGGTTTCCTGCCCGAGGTGCGCCTACGGTTTGAAACTTACGGGAAGCTTTCCCGCAGGCGGGACAACGCCGTCCTCGTCTTCCACGCCCTCACGGGCAGCGCCCACCTGGCGGGCACGTACGAGGAGGCCACCTTCCAAAGCCTCTCCCCCCTGGAGCAGGCCTTCGGCCGCGAGGGCTGGTGGGATAGCCTCGTCGGCCCAGGCCGCATCCTGGACCCCGCCCTCTACTACGTGGTCTCCGCCAACCACCTGGGAAGCTGCTACGGCTCCACCGGCCCCCTCTCCCTGGACCCCCGCACGGGGAAGCCCTACGGCAAGGACTTCCCGCCCCTCACCAGCCGCGACCTGGCCCGGGCCCAGGCCAGGCTTCTGGACCACCTGGGGGTGGAGCGGGCCACGGTGATTGGGGGAAGCCTCGGGGGGATGGTGGCCCTGGAGTTCGCCCTCATGTACCCCGAGCGGGTGAGGAAACTCGTGGTCCTGGCGGCGCCTGCCCGGCATGGCCCCTGGGCCCGGGCCTTCAACCACCTCGCCCGCCAGGCCATCCTCCAAGATCCCGAGTACCAGAAGGGCCACCCCGCCCCCAAGGGCATGGCCCTGGCCCGGGGCATCGCCATGATGAGCTACCGGGCCCCCGAGGGGTTTGAGGCCCGCTGGGGGGCTGAGCCCGAGCTTGGGGAAACCTACCTGGACTACCAGGGGGAGAAGTTCCTAAAGCGCTTCCACGCCGAAAGCTACCTGGTCCTCTCCCGGGCCATGGACACCCACGACGTGGGCCGGGGCCGGGGCGGGGTGGAGGAGGCCCTGAAGCGCCTCCGGTCCATCCCCTCCCTCTTCGTGGGGATTGACACGGACCTCCTCTACCCCGCCTGGGAGGTGCGGCAGCTCGCCCGCCTAGCCGGGGGGCGCTACCGGGAAATCAAAAGCCCCCACGGGCACGATGCCTTCCTCATTGAAACGGACCAGGTGGAGGAGATTTTGGAGGGCTTCCTGCCCTAGCTACTTGCCCACGCAGAAGTTCTGGAAAACCCGGGCCACCACCGCCTCCGCCACCTCGCCCCGGCCGCGGAGGGCGCTTAGGGCTTCCAGGGCCTCCTGTAGGGCAAGGCCCATGAGGTCCTGGGGCAGGGAGAGGGCCTCAAGAAGCCGCTCCCGCACCCGGTGAAGGGCCTCCACCTGCCTTTCGGTGAGGAGGAACTCCCCGCCCCCCTCCCCGAGGAGGGCCCAGTGGATGGCCTCCTTGAGCCGGTCCATCCCCTCCCCCGTGCGGCTGGAAACGGGGAGGAAGCCCGGGTCCTCCCAGAGGGGGGGCAGGTCCGCCTTGGTGGCCACCTTCAGGGTGCGCCCCCAGGGCAAAGGGGGCGGGGCAGGCTTGGGGGCAGAGCGGTCCACCACGTAGAGGATGAGGTCCGCCTCCTCGGCAATCCTCAGGGCCCGCTCCACCCCGGCCCGCTCCAAAGGGTCCTCCGTGTCCCGCACCCCGGCGGTGTCCACCGCCACCAGGGGGACGCCGAAAAGCTCCAGGGGGGCCTCGAGGTAGTCCCGGGTGGTGCCGGGGATGGGGGAAACGAGGGCCCGCTCGTAGCCCAAAAGGGCGTTCAGGAGGCTACTCTTGCCGGCGTTGGGGGCCCCGATGAGGGCAAGGCGGGCCCCTTTCTGCGCCAACCGGGAGGCCCGGGCCTGGGCGAGGAGGCCCTCCACCTCCGCCGAGACCTCCCGGATGGTCCTTTCCGCCTCCAAGGGCTCCACCCCCTCCTCGGGGTAGTCCAAAAGGGCTTGGATGTGGGCGAGGAGGTCCAGAAGCCGGTTTTCCAGGGCCTCTATCCGGCGGGAAAAGGCCCCCTCCAGGGCCCTAAGGGCCTGCCTGCGGGCCAGGTCCCCTTCCGCCTCCACCAAGGCCAAGACCGCCTCCGCCTGGGCCAGGTCCAGCTTGCCGTTGAGGTAGGCGCGCAAGGTGAACTCCCCAGGCCCCGCCGGCCTCGCCCCCGCCCGGTAGAGGGCCTCGAGGACCCTCCGGAGCACCGCCGGGGAGCCGTGGGTGTGGAACTCCAAGGCGTCCTCCCCCGTGTAGGACCGGGGGGCGCGGAAGACGAGGAGAAGGGCCTGGTCCAGCACCTCCCCCGTCCCGGGGTCCACCACCTCCCCCAGGGTGAAGCGCCCCCCCTTTAGCCGCCTCGGGTCCTTCCCCCGCCACACCTTCGCCGCCACCTCCAAGGCCCCTTCCCCGGAGAGGCGCACCACCCCGATGGCCCCCTTCCCGGGCGGGGTGGCGATGGCGCAGATGGGGTCTCTGAGCCGCATCACAGGGCCTTTTCCACCGCCTCCAGGGTCTTCTCCACGTCCTCCTCCGTGTGCGCCAGGGAGAGGAAGGCCGCCTCAAAGTTGGAGGGCGGCCAGTAGACCCCCCGGTCCAGGAGGCTGTGGAAGAAGCGCTTGAAGAGCTCGGTGTCCGTGCGCTTGGCGTCCTGGAAGGTGACCACGGGGCCTTCGGTGAAGAACACGGTGAGCATGGAGCCCATGCGGTTCACGGCGTGGGGAATCCCCTTGGCGGAGAGGACCTGCTTTAGGCCCGCCTCCAGCCTGGCCCCAAGGGCCTCCAAGTAGGCGTAGGCGCCGGGGTTGCCCTCCAGAATCTCCAGGGTGGCGAGCCCCGCCGCCATGGCCAGGGGGTTCCCGGAAAGCGTTCCCGCCTGGTAGACGGGCCCCAAGGGGGCCACCTTCTCCAGGATCTCCCGCCTCCCGGCATAGGCGGCGGCGGGAAGCCCCCCGCCCAGGATCTTCCCCAGGGTGATGAGGTCGGGCTTTAGGCCGAGCCGTTCCGTGGCCCCACCGAAGGCCAGGCGGAAGCCCGTCATCACCTCGTCGGCGATGAGGAGAACGCCATGGCTTTGGGCCTCATGGAGGGCCTTGAGAAACTCCTCCGTGGGGACGAGGACCCCGGCGTTCCCCACCACAGGCTCAAAGATGATGGCGGCGATCTCCTCGCCTCGAGCCCTGAGGAGCTCCCTTAGCCCCTCGGGGTCGTTGTACTCCAGGACCAGGGTGAGCCTGGCGTACTCCTCGGGAACCCCGGCGCTGGAGGGCACGCCGAAGGTGAGGGCCCCCGAGCCCGCCTCCACCAAAAGGCCGTCGGCGTGGCCATGGTAGTTGCCCCGGAACTTCACCACGTACTTCCTGCCCGTGTACCCCCGGGCGAGGCGGATAGCGGACATGGTGGCCTCGGTCCCCGTGCTCACAAACCGCACCAGATCCACCCCCGGGTAGGCCCGCTTCACCGCCTGGGCCAGGGCCACCTCCAAGGGGTGCGGCGCCCCAAAGGTGAGCCCCTTCTCCGCCACCTCCTTCACCCGGGCCACCACCTCGGGGTGGGCATGGCCCAGGATGAGGGGGCCCCAGCTCATCACGTAGTCCAGGTAGCGGTTGCCGTCCGCATCAAAGACATACGCCCCCTCCCCCTTCACGAGGAAGACCGGGGTCCCCCCCACGGCCCTAAAGGCCCGCACGGGGCTGGATACGCCGCCAGGGATGTGGTTTTGCGCCTCGGCAAAAAGCCTTTGGGAAACGGAACGTTCCATCTCCCTTACTCTAGCGCTTCCCTCTGGAGAAAACCGGGTCCTAGGGCCAAAGCAGATGCAGGCCCGAGGCGAGAAAGTGCTGCCGCAAGGGTCTTGTGTCCAGGGCTCCCACCTGGAGGAGAAGCCTGAACCCAAGCCCTCCTGCCTCCGGATAGACGCGTAGGCCCACCAGGGGGGTGCGGGTGGCCCTCAAAGCCCGGAGAACGGCCGCAATCCCCTCCAGGTCAGGCACCAGGAGCTCCAGGCGGCTTGCCGGTGCTTGGGGGCGGAGGAAGGCCGCAAGACCCCGCAGGAGGTCATAGGCGGTAACCATGCCCCGAAGACGCCCCTCCTCCACCACCGGCATGCCCCCGATGCGGGCGCTCTCCATGCGAAAGGCCACCTCCTCCGGAGGCTCGTCAGGATGGGCCACGGGAAAGGTCTGGAGGAAGCGGCCTACCGGAGCCTGCGGATCCGCCCGTAAGTGCTTGGGAGCCCAAGGGGCCAGGAGCCAGCGGAGCTGGCGCTCCCCCAAAAGCCCCAAATAGCGCTTTCCCTCCACCACAGGCAGGTAGCGCACCCCCGTCTGCGCCATAAGGCGGTGGGCCTCCTCCAGGGACATCTGGGGCCCGGCCACCACCAGCTCGGTCCGCATCAGATCCTTAAGGAGCGGAGCGCTTACCGGCCCCCAATTCATGGCTTGATGATGGAATAGCGTTGGCCATATGTCAAGATACATCCTTAAATTTAGCCATCACTATCTGTTCTTATAGCCAAACTTATGCGCAACATGGGCCTTTGCGCACACAAGAACAGTCGGGGAAGGCATTCATGCCTCCCTGGGGTTACGCCGAGCCTAGTGGGTGATCACCCGGCGCAAGGCTGCGAGAACCCTTTTAGCGTTGGGGCGGTAGAGGTGCTCAATGGCGCTAAAGGGCGGGTAAGGGGCGTCGTACCCCGCCACCCGCACCACGGGGGCCTCCAGGTAATCTATGGCCCCCTCGGCGATGCGGGCGGCGATCTCCGCCCCGAAGCCCCCGGTGCGCATGGCCTCGTAGACCACAACGGCCCGGCCCGTTTCCTTCACCGCCGAAAGGAGGGTGTCCTCGTCCAGGGGCACCAGGGTTTCCAGGTCCACCACCATGACCTCTACCCCTTCCCGCTTCGCCACCTCCGCCGCCTCCAACATCACCTCCACCATGCCCCCGTAGCCGATGAGGGTGGCGGCCTTTCCCTCCTTCAGGATGCGGGCCTTTCCCAAGGGAAGGGTGTAGTAGCCCTCCGGCACCTCGGCCCTAGAACCCCGGTACAGCTTGATGGCCTCGAGGAAAAACACGGGGTCCGGGTCCTCAATGGCGGCGAGGAGAAGCCCTTTCGCCCGTTCGGGGCTAGAGGGGATGACCACCTTCACCCCCGGGGTGTGGCAGAGGATGGCCTCCGGGGAGTCGGCGTGTTGCTCGGGGGTGTGCACGCCCCCGCCGTAGGGGGCCCGCACCACGAGGGGCAACCCCACCCGGCCCCGGCTGCGGTGCCGCCAACGCCCCAGATGGGAGAGGATCTGGTCCAAGGCGGGGTAGAGGAAGCCGGCGAACTGGATCTCCGCCACGGGGCGCATCCCGCCCATGGCCAGGCCGATGGCCATGCCCAGGATGCCGCTTTCCGCTAAGGGGGTGTCAAAGACCCGGTTTTCCCCGTACTTTTCCTGCAAACCCTCGGTGACGCGGAAAACCCCCCCAAGCCGCCCTACGTCCTCCCCGAAGACCAAAACCCGCTCGTCCCGGGCGAGGGCCAGGTCCAAGGCCTCGTTGATGGCCTGGACCAGGTTGAGGACGCGCGTCTTTTCCCTCACCATACCTCCTCCGCGTGCAGGCCGCGGCGCAAGGCCTCCCAGGCCCGTTTTTGGTCAGGCCCCATCTCGGCGTAGACGTGCTCCACGATCTCCTCGGGCCGGGGCTCGGGGACGCTATCCGCCAGGGCGAGCTCCCTTTGGAACTCCTCCTCCAATTCTTGGAGGAGCACCCCCTCCTTCTCCGCGTCCCATAGCCCCCTTTCCTCCAAAGCTTTCCGCAGGCGCAAAACGGGGTCTTTCCGCCGCCAGGCCTCCTCCTCCCCCTTGGAGCGGTAGCGGGAGGGGTCATCGGAGGTGGTGTGGGGGGCAAGGCGGTAGGTGAGGGCCTCGAGGAGGGTAGGCCCCTCCCCTCTCCGCGCCCGCTCCACCGCCTTCTTGGCCTCCAGGTAGACGGCCAGGGCGTCGTTCCCGTCCACCACCACCCCGGGCATCCCGTAGCCCTCGGCCCTTTGGGCGATGTACTCCACCCGCATCTGGCGGGCTTTAGGGACGCTGATGGCGTAGCCGTTGTTCTGCACCAGGAAGACCACCGGGGCCCGGAAGACGGCGGCGAAGTTGAGCCCCTCGTGGAAGTCCCCCTCGCTCGTCCCCCCGTCCCCGATGCTCGTGGCCACCACCCAGTTCTCCCCCCGGTAGCGGCCCGCCAGGGCGAGGCCCACCGCCTGCGGGATCTGGGTGGCGATGGGGATGTAGGGGTTCACCGCCCGCACCCCTTCAGGGAAACGCCAACCGGCGGGGTGCGCCCGCCAGTAGAGGATGAGGGTGTGGATGGGAAGCCCCCGGGTGAGGAGCAGGGCGCTTTCCCGGTAACTGGGCACCACCCAGTCCCCCTCCCCCAGGGCCAAGCCCACCCCCACCTGGGCCGCCTCCTGCCCCATGAAGGGAGGGTAGACCCCAAGCCGCCCCTGGCGTTGCAGAGTTAGGGCCTTCTCGTCAAAAAACCGGGCCCGCCGCATGGCCCGGTAGAGGGCGAGGGCCTCCTCCGCCCCCACGGGGAACTCCCCCTTCTCCAGGTACTGGACCACTTTAAGTTTCACGGGGGGAGTTTACCACACGGGAAAGGCGGTCCAGGGCCAGGGAAAGCTCCTCTTCCGTCTTGCAGAAGGCGAAGCGGAAGAGGTCCTTGGGGGGGTCCTGGAGGTAGAAGGCGGCGGCGGGGATAAGGGCCACCCGTGCCTCCCGCACGAGCCAGAAAGCGTCCAGACCGGGAAGCTCGGCCATGAGGAAATAGGTCCCCTCGGGGAGGAAAACCCTAAGCCCCAAGGCCTTGAGGCCCTCCGCCAAGAGGTCCCGCCGCCTTTTATAACTTTGCCGCAAGGCCTCGTAGTACCCCTCCCCCCGGGCCACCCTCAAGGCCTCCGCCACCCCCGCCTGCAAGGGGGTGGGGGCGGAAAAGCTCGTCCACTGGCGCATTCCCGCCAGGGTGGGCATGAACTCGGGCGGCCCCACAATCCAGCCCACCCGGTAGCCCGTGGCCTCGAGGCGCTTCCCCGCACTTCCCACGGTGAAGGTGCGCTCGGGGGCAAACTCCCTAAGCCGCCTGGGCCGCTCCCCGAAGTAGAGCTCGTCGTAGACCTCGTCGGAGATGAGGAAGAGCCCGTGCCTCCGGGCCAGTTCCGCCACCGCCCTGAGCTCCTCCTCCCGGAAAACCAGGCCCGTGGGGTTCATGGGGGCGTTGAGGAGGAGGGCCCGGGTCCTTGGGGTAAGGGCCCTTTCCAGGGCGGCGAGGTCCAAACGGAAGCCCTCCGGGGTGAGGTGGAGGCGCACGAGCCGCGCCTCGCCCCCCGCCAGGAAGGCGTCGGGCAGGTAGACGTCAAAAAAGGGCTCCAGGACCACCACCTCCTCCCCAGGCCCCACCAGGCTTTGGAGGAGGACATAGAGGGCCTCCGTGGCCCCCGAGGTCACCACCACCGCCTCCGGCACCACCCCAAACTCCTCCGCCAAGGCCTCCCGCAAAGGGGGAAACCCCGCCGGGGGGGCGTACTGGTCGTACCGCCCCAAGGCCCGCCCCACCGCCTCGAGGAGGAAGGGGGGCGGGGGGTTGGTGGGGAAGCCTTGTCCTAGGTTCACCGCCCCGAGCTCCCTCGCCAGGGCGCTCATCTTGGGGAAGATGCTCTCCTTGGCCGCTTGGGTCCGGGGGTGGAGCCGCATAAATATGAGTTTAGCCCGCCAGGCGCAGGAGGGCGAGGAAACTCTCCAACTCCAGGCTCGCCCCGCCCACCAACCCCCCGTCCACGTTGGGCATGGAGAGGAGCTGGGCGAAGTTCGTGGGGTTCACGCTCCCCCCGTAGAGGATGCGCACCCGCATGGCGAACCCTTCCCCGTAGCGCTCCGCCAGGGCCTGGCGGATGGCCCGGTGCATGGCCTCGGCGTCCTCGGGGGTGGCGTTCTTCCCGGTGCCGATGGCCCAGACGGGCTCATAGGCGATGACCAGGGCGTCTGGGGAAGGGGGTTCCACCCCTTCCAGGCTTCCCTGGAGCTGGGCCAGGGTATAGGGCACCGCCTCCCCCTTTTCCCGCACCGCCAGAGGCTCCCCCACGCAGAGGATGGGGGTGAGGCCTTCCTCCAAAAGCCTCCTCGCCTTTTCCGCCACCAGGGCGTCCGTCTCCCCGTGGTAGCGCCGCCTTTCCGAGTGGCCCACGATGGCGTAGCGGCACCCCAGATCGGCGAGCATCCGGGCCGAGCCCTCCCCCGTGTAAGCCCCCTCCCGGTGGGCGGAAACGTCCTGGGCCCCGTAGGCCACCTGGCTCCCCGAAAAGACCTCCTTGGCGGCGGGGAGCATGGGGTAGGCGGGGAGGAGGGCTACCTCCGACTGCAAGGGGGGAAGGAGCCGCTTGAGCTCGGCGAACCATACCCGGGCCTCCGAAGGGACCTTGTGCATCTTCCAGTTGCCCGCCACCAGTACCCGGCGCATGGGGCCATCATAACGAAAACCCCGCCCCCTTTAGAGGGGGCGGGGTGGTGGCCAACCTACTCCAGGACCTCAATCCCGGGGAGCGTGCCCTTTTCCAAGTACTCCAGGCTGGCCCCGCCCCCGGTGGACACGTGGCCAAACCGCTCCTTAAGGCCCAAGCGGTTCACCGCCGCCACGGAGTCGCCCCCGCCCACCACGGTGAAGGCGCCCTCGAGGGCGGCGATGGCCCGGCCCACGCCCAAGGTCCCCTGGTCAAAGGGGGGCACCTCAAAGACCCCCATGGGCCCGTTCCAGAAGACTGTGCGCATCCCCTTTAGGGCCTCGGCGAAGGCCTCCTGGGTCTTGGGGCCGATGTCCAAGCCCATGTAGGGCACGGGGATGGCGTCCGCAGGGAAAACCCGGGTCTCCACCCCGGCCGCTATCTCCGTGGCCGCCACCACGTCCTGGGGAAGGTAAACCCGGACGCCCAAGCCCTCCGCCCGCTTGAGGAGGTCGCGGGCCAGGTCCAGCCGGTCCTCCTCCACCAGGCTCTTCCCCACCTCGCCCCCTAAGGCCTTGAGAAAGGTAAAGGCCATGGCCCCACCGATGAGAAGCCGGTCAATGCGGGGAAGGAGGCTTTCAATGACCCCGATCTTGTCGGAAACCTTGGCCCCGCCCAAGACCACGGCGTAGGGCCGCTCGGGCTCGTGGAGGAGGCGGGAGAGGGCCCGCACCTCCTTCTCCATGAGGAAGCCGGCGTAGGCGGGCAGAAGCCGCGCCACCCCCACCACGCTGGCGTGGGCCCGGTGGGCGCTCCCGAAGGCGTCCAGGACAAAGGCGTCCCCAAGCCGGGCGTAGCGGGCGGCGAGCTCAGGGTCGTTCTTCTCCTCCCCCGGCTCAAAGCGGACGTTTTCCAGGAGGGCCACTTCCCCTGGCCCCAAGGACCGCACCGCCTGGTAGGCCTCCTCCGAGCCCGGGCTATGGGGCACGAAGCGCGCCCCCGGGAGGTGGCGGGCCAGGGCCTCGGCCACCGGGGCCAGGGAGTACTTGGGGTCAGGCCCCTTGGGCCGGCCCAGGTGGGAGAGGAGGACCAAGGAAGCCCCCCCTGCGAGGAGGTGGCGCAGGGTGGGGAGGCTTTCTTGGATGCGGGTTTCGTCCTGGACCACCCCGTTTTCGATGGGCACGTTGTAGTCCACCCGCACCAAGACCCGCTTCCCCTTGGGGTCCAACTGGCGCAGGGTGCGCATCTAGACCCCCTTCTTCAGGACGAGCTCCACCAGGTCCGCCACCCGGTTGGCGTAGCCCCACTCGTTGTCGTACCAGGCGAAGACCTTCACCAGGTTGCCGATGGCCTTGGTGAGCTTGCCGTCCACGATGGAGGAGTGGGGGTCCATGACGATGTCCTGGAGGACGATCTCGTCCTCCGTGTAGGCGAGGATGCCCTTCAAGGGCCCTTCCGCCGCGGCCTTGAGGGCGGCGTTCACCTCCTCCACCGTCACCTCCCGCTTGAGGAGGGCGGTGATATCGGAAATGCTCCCCGTGGCCGTGGGCACCCTTAGGGCGGTGCCGTCAAACCGCCCCTTGAGGGAGGGCAGGACCAAGGCGGTGGCCTTGGCCGCCCCCGTGGTGGTGGGGATGATGTTAATGGCGGCGGCCCGCGCCCGCCGCAGGTCCTTGTGGGGCAGGTCCAAAAGCCTTTGGTCGTTAGTGTAGGAGTGGACCGTGGTCATGAGGGCCTTCTCCACGCCAAAAGCCTCCTCCAGGACCTTCATCACGGGGGCCAAGGAGTTGGTGGTGCAGGAGGAGTTGGAGAGGATGTGGTGCTTGGCGGGGTCGTAGGCCTCGTGGTTTACCCCCATGACGATGGTGATGTCCTCTCCCTTGGCGGGGGCGGTGATGATGACCTTCTTGGCGCCGGCCTCGAGGTGGGCCTTCGCCTTGTCAGCATCGGTGAACACGCCGGTGGACTCCACCACCACGTCCACCCCCACCGCCTTCCAGGGGATTTCCCTGGGGTCCTTGAGGGCGGTGGCCCGGATGGCCTTGCCGTCCACGTAAAGGTTTTCCTCGTCGTAGCCCACCTCGCCCGGGAAGCGGTGGTAGACGGAATCGTACTTCAAAAGGTGCGCCAGGGTGCGGTTATCGGTAAGGTCGTTGATCAGGGCCACCTCCACGCCCCGGGTGTGCAGGATGCGGAAGACCTGGCGCCCGATGCGGCCGAACCCGTTAATCCCTACCTTCATGGTTCACCTCCTATATGGAAGCCCTTCCACCCTCACCACCCCACCGCAAGCGGCGTGGGAGGCCAAGGGGAAGAAGGCACGGCTCCAGTATACCCCTAGATCCTTAAGCCTCCCGGCCCGCACCTTTAAGGCCTTGACATGTAAACCACGGGAGCGTAGTTTGGTTGACGACTATGAAGACGGAAGCCCTAAGCTACACCCCTCTGGCCAAAACCCTCTGGCCCAAGCGCACCCTGGCCCGCGACCTAAGCCTGGTCCTGGCGGGAAGCCTCTTCGTGGCCCTCACCGCCCAGGTGGCCATCCCCCTCCCCTTCACCCCGGTGCCCCTCACCCTCCAGACCCTGGGCATCCTCCTGGTGGGGGCAACCCTGGGGAGCCGGCTCGGCTTCCTGGCCCTCTTGGCCTACCTCCTGGAGGGGGCCATGGGGCTTCCCGTCTTCGCCGGGGGTACGGGGGGGCTCGCCCGAATCCTCGGGCCCACGGGAGGGTTCCTTCTCGCCTTCCCCCTGGCGGCGGGTCTTGTGGGGCTTTTGGTGGAGCGGTTCGGCCTGGACCGGAGCTTCCTCGGCACCCTTCTCGCCATGCTCGCGGGCAATGCCCTCCTCTACCTGGTGGGCCTTCCCTGGCTTGGCGCCTGGCTTCTGGGCGCGGGCAAGTTCACGGGGTTGGGAGGGGTCTTGGCCATGGGGCTTTTCCCCTTCATCCCCGGCGACCTGGTGAAGGCAGTGCTCGCCGCCCTGCTCCTGCCCACAGCCTGGCGCTTCCTGGGCCGGCGGTAGATGCGCCTCGCCCTGGCCCACCTTTCCAAGCGGGATAGCCCGAAGGAGCTCCTTAAGGCCCTCCACCCCCTGGCCCGGGAGGCGCGGGCCGAGGGGGCGGGGCTTTTGCTCCTTCCCGAGCTCATCCTGGGCAAGCGGGAAGCGCCCGGGCTCCCCCAAGCCCTCGAGGACCTGGCGGGGGAGGTGGGCCTAAGGGTGGCGGTAGGCCTCCTCCTAGAAGGGCAAAACCGCCTCCAGGTCTTCCCCCAAGGCCCCGCTTACGCCAAGGTCCACCTCTACCTGACGCCGGAGGAGGAGGGGGACGAGGGGCTCCGCCCAGGGGATGGTCCCGTGCCCCTGGCGCACGAGGGGCGCGCCTTCGGCCTCGCCCTCTGCTACGATCTGGACTTCCCCGAACTCTTCCGGGCCTACGCCCTCGGGGGCGCCCAGGCCTTTCTGGTGGGGGCTGCCTGGCCCGGGGCCTACGCCGACCTCATGGAGGTCCTGGCCCGGGCCCGGGCGGCGGAGAACCAGGCCTACCTCTTCTTGGCGAGCCGGGCGGACACGGGAAGCCCAAGCCTCTTCGTGGGCCCCGACGGCCGGGTCCTCGGGCGGAGGGAGGAGGAAGGCCTCCTCCTCGCCGAGCCCGATTGGGGTTTCCTCGAGGCCTACCGGGCCCGCTATCCCCTCCTCAGGCACCGCCGGGAAGGGGCCTACCGCCTCTGGTAAGATAGCCCCTGTGCTGGAGAACCGCCGGGCGCGGCACGACTACGAGATCCTGGAGACCTACGAGGCGGGCCTGGTCCTCAAGGGAACGGAGGTGAAGTCCCTAAGGGCGGGAAAGGTGGACTTCACCGGGAGCTTTGCCAAGTTTGAGGATGGGGAGCTTTACCTGGAAAACCTCTACATCGCTCCCTACGAAAAGGGCTCCTACACCAACGTGGATCCCCGCCGCAAGCGCAAGCTCCTCCTCCACCGCCACGAGCTCAACCGCCTGCGGGGCAAGGTGGAGCAGAAGGGGCTTACCCTGGTTCCCCTGAAGATCTACTTCAACGAGCGGGGCTACGCCAAGGTTCTCCTGGGCCTCGCCCGGGGCAAGAAGGCCTACCAGAAGAAGGAAGACGACAAAAAGAAGGCGGTGCGCCGCGCCTTGGAGGAGCTATGAGGCTTTGGGCCTTGGCCCTCTTCGCCGCCTTGGCCTTCGCCCAGGCGCCCAAGCCCCTCAAGGCGGGAAGCCTCACGGGGGAGGCCCTTTACCCCGGGGGGCGGGGGGTGGCCTACGGCCCCGCCCGCCTGGTGGCCCAGGGCCTAGGGCTTGCCCTTTGGCAAGGGGAGGGCCGCCTGGCCTTAGGCCTCGGAAGCCGGCAGAAGACCTTCCCCATCCTGGACCAGGAGGCCCAGGCCGCTTCCCGGATGGCCGCCTGGCGGCGGGGAAGGGAGGTCTACGTGCCCCTCCGCCCCCTGGCCGAGGCCCTCGGCCTCACCTACCGGGCCCAGGAGGGCATTCTCCTGGAACTTCCCTGGGCGGACCTCCTGGGCGTGGAGCGGGAGAATAGCCGGCTCATCCTCCGCTTCTCCCGGGAGGTGAACGCCCTAAGGCGGGAGGGCGGGGTGCTCTTCCTCTGGGCGAGAGGCGCTTCGGGGGGCCTGCGCCAAGAGGCCTTGGGCCTCTTCCTCCCCCTGGACACCCCCCCTGGCCGCCTCTACTACCCCGGGGGAGGCCAGGTGGCCCTGGAGTGGGGCCCCTTACCCAAGGCCAAGCCCCTGGTCCTCCTGGACCCCGGGCACGGGGGCGAGGACCGAGGGGTGGACCTCGGAGGGCTCTGGGAAAAGGACCTCACCCTGGACCTGGCCCGCCGTGTGGCCGCCCGGCTCCCGGGTAGCCGCCTGACCCGCACCAAAGACGAGACCCTTCCCCTCCAGGCCCGCCTAGCCCAGGCCCAGGGCGCCGCCGTGCTCGTCTCCCTTCACGCCACCCGGGGAAACGTTTTAAACCTTTACCTCCCCAAGGACCGCACCCTACCCGTGGCGCAAAACGCCGAGCACCTCCTGGCCACCGCCCCCACGGAGCAAGCCTTCCTGCTAAAGGCCTTTGCCGGTGATCCCCGCCGCCTCACCCGGGCCCTGGAAAGCGCCTTTTCCAGCCTAGGCCTGGTCCTGGCGCGGGCGGAAGGGCCCTATGCCCTCACGGACCTACCGGGGGCAGCGGTCCTCTTGGAAGTCGGCGTAGACCGCCTCAAAAACCCGCAAGACCGTGAGGCCCTGGCCGAGGCCATCGCCCGGGGCATCCAAGCCTACCTGGAGGAGTGAGCGTGCGTGGGTTCTTGACCTTCTGGAACGTGCTCGGGCTCCTCGCCTTCTCCCTGGGGGCCTTCGTTTACTGGAAAAGCACCGGGAAAGAGACCACGGGGGCCTTGCCCCTGCCCTCGGAAAGCGAGGCAAGGGCCAACACCCTTACCCTGGTCCTCCACCGCCCCGACCCACCCCAAGGCTTCGTGAAGGAAGCGGAAACGCTCAGCCTCGCCCCCGGGGAAAGCCCGGAAGGCCGGGCCCTCGCCGCCTGGGCCGAGGCTACCCAGTCCCCTAGGCCGAGGGCCCTCTTCCGCTTAGGCCAGGCGTTGGTGGTGGACCTGCCCGGCAATTTTGCCCAAGGGCTAGACGCCACCGGGGAGGTTTTCCGGCTCTACAGCCTGGCCTACACCCTTCTCGCCACCTTCCCCGAGGCGGAAGAGGTGCGCTTCCTGGTGGAGGGGAAGCCCACCCCCGGCCTGGCCCACCTGGACCTGCAAAAGCCCATCCGCCTGCCATGACCGAAGCCTGGCGCATAGACCGCTTGACCCTCCAAGGGTTTAAGTCCTTCGCCGAGCGCACTACCCTGGACTTCCCCGACCCCGTCACGGGCATCATCGGCCCCAACGGCTCGGGCAAAAGCAACCTGGTGGAAGCCCTGCGCTTCGTCACCGGAGCCCGGGCCCAGGAGCTCAGGGGCCAGGAGCTCGCCGCTTTCCTCTTCCACGGGGCGGAGGGCCGCCCGCCTTTGGGGTTTGCCGAGGTGCGGCTGGAGCTTTCCCGGGGGAAGGAGCGGCTGGTGGTGGAAAGGCGCTTGGAAGGCGACCGCACCTTCCTCAAGGTGAACGGCCGCCCGGCCAGCGCCAAGGCCTTGGCCCTCGCCCTCGCGGGCACCGGCCTAGGCCGGGGCGGGTACGCCATCGTGGGCCAAGGGGAGATCGGGGCGCTGTTGGAAGCCCCCGAGGAGGTGCTCCTCGCCCACCTGGAGGAGGCCGCCGGGCTTAAGCCCGTGGCCGAGGCGGCCAAGGCGGCGGAGGAGCGGCTTAAGGAGGCCTCGGCCCTCCTGGAAGAGCGGGAGGCAGGCTTGGAGCGCCTAAAAGCGGAGGTAAGCCGGCTCCAAGGGGAAGCGGAGCGGGCGGCCCGGGCCCGCGCCTTGGACCTGGAGGCCCTGAGGCTTCGGCGCAGCGTCCTCCTGGCCCGCATGGAGGAGGCCAGGGCGGAGATGGCCAAGGCCGAGGCCCGCCTGGAGGAGCTGGCGAAGGAGGAAGCCCTCCTGAAGGAGGCGCAAAGAGGGCTTAAGGAACGCCAAGAAGCCGTCCACGCCGAGGAGGAGGCCTTACGGCGCCGGCTTGAGGAGGTACGCCTCCTCCTCAAGGAGCGGGAGGGGCTTCAGGCGGAAGAACGGGAGCTTTCCCGGATCCTCAAGGCCCTGGACCGGCCGCCCCCGGAAGACCCTGGCCCCCCCGTGCCCGCCCCGCCCCTAAGCGCCAAGGAGGGCCGGGCCCGCCTGGCCCGCCTCAAGGCGGAGGAGGAGCGGCTCTTAGGGGAAAAACGCCGCTTAGAGGAGGCTTGGCGCCGCCACGAGGCCGAGGCCGCCCGCTATGAGGAGCGCCTACGGCAACACCAGGAAGCCCTGGCGGAGCGGGAGCGGCTCCAAGCGGAGCTTGCGGAAAGGGAGGAAGCCCTGGCCCAGCTAAAGGAAGCCTGGGAAAAGCGTAGGGCGCTGGAGGCCCAGTTGGAGGAGGCCAAGGCCCAGCTCCGGGCCGCCTCCCGGGAGCGGGAACGCCTAAGCCGCCTCCTGGAAGCGGGGGTGGACCTGCACGAGGGCCCCAAGCGGGTGCGGGGGCTAAGGGGAATCCTTGGGGTGGTGGCGGACCTGGTGCGGCCCGAGCCCGGGCTGGAAGTGGCCTTGGAGGTGGCCCTAGGTCCGAGGCTCCAGTGGGTCTTGGCCCAGGACGAGGAGGCGGCCAAAGCGGCCATCGCCCTCCTCAAGCGGGAAGGGGGTAGGGCCACCTTCCTGCCCCTTACCCTCCTCAACCCACCCCCCGCCCCCAACCCCAAGCCCGTCCCCGGGCTCCTCGGCCCCGCCTACCGCCTGGCCTCCTTGCGCGCCCCTGGGCTTCCCGCCGAGGCCATCCTCCTCGCCCTTCTGGGGGATACCCTGGTCTTCGCCGACCTGGAGGCCGCTTTGGCCTACCGCCGCGCCGGGGGCCGGGAGCGGCTCGTGACGCGGGAGGGCGAGGTGCTGGAGCGCCTGGGAGCCCTCACCGGGGGGCGGGTCAAGGGAGGTGGGGAAACCCTCCTCTTGCGCCGCCGCCTCGAGGACCTGGCCGAGGAGGAGACCCGGCTCCGGGAGCGCATAAACGCCCTGGAGGAGGCCCTGAAGCCCCTTCCCTCCGGCCAGGCCCTCGCCGAAGCCCAGGCCAGGGTGGCGGCCCTCCAGGCAAGGCTCAAGGCCCCCCTTCCCCCCGCCCCCAAGCCCCCCACCCCCCCCGAGGCCACCTGGGACGAGGGGAGGCTCAAGGCCCTGGCAGAGGAGCGGCAGGCCCTGGAGGGGCTCCTGGCCCAGGCGGAAGCCCACGAGCGCTGGCGCCTCCTGGCCGAGGCCCACGCCGCATGGCAGAAGGCGGCGGCGGAGGCAGCCCGGGTCAGAGAACGCCTCGCCGAGCTAAAGGGGCGCCTTCAGGCCACCCTGCCCCTCTTGGAGGAAGCCAAGGCCCTGGAAGCCCAACGGGCCAAGCTCAGGCAGGAGCACCAAGCCCTTCAGGAAAAGGAGGCCCGCACCCTCACCCAGGCCAACCGCCTCCTGGCCGAACGGGAAAACCTCCGCCTCCTCCTCGCCAGGCGGGAGGCCACCCTGGAGGAGCTCGCCCGGGAACTCGCCGCCCTGCCGGAAGCGGAGAGGATACCGGGCTCCCCAAGAGCGCTCCAGGCCCGCCTGGCCCAGGTCCTAAGGGAGCGGGAAAGCCTGGGTCCCGTGAACGCGCTGGCCGAGCGGGAGCTAGCGCCCCTTAGGGAGGAGCTCGCCCGCCGCGAACGGGAGGTGGTGGAGGCCAAGGAAGCCCTCTTGCGCCTAGAGGGGGAAACAAGGGCGGTGGAAAAGGCCTACGCCGAGCGCCTAAAGGAAAGCTTCCTCCGCTTCCAGGAGGCCTTCCGCACCCAGGCCCTGGCCCTCCTGGGGGCCCAGACGGAGGTGAGGCGGGAAGGGCGGGGGCTAAGGCTCCTCCTGGTGCCCCAGGGCAAGCGCACCCAGGACCTCCGCCTCCTTTCCCTGGGGGAGAAGACCCTAGGCGCCCTAGCCTTTCTCTTCGCCCTAGGGGAGCTCCAAGGGGGGCTTCCCCTGGCGGTGCTGGACGAGGTGGACGCTGCCCTGGACGAGGCCAACCTGCTCCGCTTCGCCCGGTTTTTGGCCTCGGGGCGCCAGTTCATCCTCGTCACCCACCAAAAGCGCACCATGGAGGCCTGCCACGCCCTCTACGGCGTCACTGCCGAGAGGGGCGTGAGCCGGGTGTACGCCATCCGCAAGGAGGTGGCCCATGACCCTTGACGCCTACCAGGAAGAGGCCAAGAAGACCGCCCTCTACCCCGAGGCCTACCGCCTCCTCTACCCCACCCTGGGCCTGGCGGGGGAGGCGGGGGAACTGGCCAACAAGGTGAAAAAGGTCCTCCGCGACCACGGGGGAACCCTTACCCCAGAGACCCGGGAAGCCCTCCTACAGGAACTTGGGGACGTGCTCTGGTACGTGGCCCAGGTGGCCACGGACCTGGGGGTGAGCCTCGAGGCGGTGGCCCAGGCCAACCTGGAAAAACTCCGCTCCCGCCAGGCGCGGGGGAAGCTTTCCGGGTCAGGGGATAACCGCTAGGGAAAACCCCTCCAGCCCAAGGGTTCCCCAAGCCCCCTCGGGGGCCACCCCGGCTTTCCGACCCTCAAAGGGAAGGAGGTGGGCCTCTTCCGCTACCCTTTGCGTGCACCCCGACACCCCTGGGCATCTGGGTAAGCCTGGCCTCTTCAACCCCCTCGCCACCCGCTGCGAGCTAAGGGCGGAGGAGGCCCCAAGGGATGCGCACGCCACCCCCCACCGTACCTGCGGGGCGGAGAAAAGGGAAAACCCCTGGGCATGCACCTTCCCAGGGGGCTTCTCCCTAGTCAAAGAGGTCAAAGAACTCCAGGAAACCCTTCTTCTTTTTGTAGGGCTTCCCTTCCTTGCGGTAGTAGGCCTCCCGCTCCTCCTCGTAGGCCCTCTCCACCGCCCGGGCCTCGGCGAGGAGCTTCTCCAGCTCCCCCCGGTCCAGCCACACCCCCCCGCACTGGGGGCAGACGTCTATGAGCACCCCCCGGCGCTCCACCTCCTTCATGCCCACGCCGCACTGGGGGCAGAGGAGAAGGGGCATCTACTCCTCCCTCCGCCCCATGAGGAGGCTGGCGTAGTAGAGGATGGTGGCCAAGGAGCTGGCCAAGGCCGCCACGTAGGTCAGGGCCGCCCAGGTGAGCACCTGCCGCGCCGGGCCCATCTCCCGGGCGTCCAGGAACCCCATGCGCCTTAGGAAGTCCAGGGCCCTCCGGGACGCATCAAACTCCACGGGCAGGGTGATGAGCTGGAAGAGGGCCACCGCCAGGTAGAGGTAAAGCCCAAGCTTGGCCAAGCCTAGGGCCCCCACCATGAGGCCGAGCACCACCAGGATGGGCCCCAGGTTGCTCCCCAGGCTCGCCGCCGGCCAGAGGCTCGCCCGCACCCTGAGCCAGGCGTAGCCCTGGGCGTCCTGCACCGCATGCCCCACCTCGTGGGCCGCCACCGCCAGGGCAGCAAGGCTTGGGGAAGCGTAGTTGGGCTCGGACAGCCGCACCGCCTTGGCACGGGGGTCATAGTGGTCCGTCAAGGCCCCGGGCACGGGCTCCACCCGCACGTGGGTGAGCCCGTGGGCATCCAGGATGGCCCGGGCCACCTGGGCCCCGGTCAGCCCCCGGCTGTTGGCCACCCGGGCAAAACGGGCAAAGGTGGCCTGCAAGCCCCCTTGAATGGCTAAGCTAGCCACGAAGACCAACGCCATGAGCGCGATTGCCAGTAGGTCCATGCCTTACCTCCTTGCGGGGTGTAGCAAAAACCGAGGCCACCTTTTAGGTGGTCTCGCCATGCGCCCAAAGCGCCCCAGCCGACCGGGGAAACCTCCCGTACTGACGACCGGCTGGCCCCCGACTAGGGGCGGCTACTCCCCGCAGGTACCTTTATACCAAACCCCGCCTCGGGAAACAAGGAGATTGCGGAAATTGTGTCCCCCGTTCTTTACCTTCAGACGCTCAAGGGTATATTGGGGGCGGGAGGTGCCTATGGGATACGCGCATCCGGAAGTTCTGGTCAGCACCGAATGGGTGCAGGCGCACCTGGAAGACCCTAACGTGCGGATCCTCGAGGTGGACGAGGACATCCTCCTCTACGACACGGGCCACATCCCGGGGGCGCAGAAGATTGACTGGCAAAGGGACTTCTGGGACCCGGTGGTGCGGGACTTCATCGGCGAGGAGGCGTTCGCCCGGCTCATGGAGCGGCTCGGCATCTCCAACGACACCACCGTGGTCCTCTACGGCGACAAGAACAACTGGTGGGCCGCCTACGCCTTCTGGTTTTTCAAGTACAACGGGCACAAGGACGTGCGCCTCATGAACGGGGGGCGGCAGAAGTGGGTGGAGGAGGGCCGGCCCCTCACCACCGAGGTGCCGAGCTTCCCCCCGGGCCGCTACGAGGTGCCCTACCGGGACGAGTCTATCCGCGCCTACCGGGACGACGTGCTGGAGCATATCCTCAAGGTCAAGGAGGGGAAGGGGGCATTGGTGGACGTGCGGAGCCCGGAGGAGTACCGGGGGGAGCTCACCCACATGCCCAACTACCCGCAGGAGGGCGCCCTGCGCGCCGGGCATATCCCCGGGGCCAAGAACATCCCCTGGGCCAAGGCGGTGAACCCTGACGGCACCTTTAAGAGCGCCGAGGAGCTAAGGGCCCTCTACGAGCCCTTGGGCGTAAGCAAGGATAAGGACGTGGTGGTCTACTGCCGCATCGCCGAGCGCTCCAGCCACTCCTGGTTTGTTCTCAAGTACCTTCTGGGCTACCCCCGTGTGCGGAACTACGACGGCTCCTGGACAGAGTGGGGCAACCTGGTGGGGGTGCCCATCGCCAAGGGCGAGGAGTAAAGGGAGGCCCCGGGGTACCCCGGGGCCCTTTCAGTCCACGCTGAAGTAGCGGGCCTCGGGGTGGTGGACCACCAGGGCGCTGGTGGCGTGCTCGGGGTCCAGTTGGAAGTTCTCCGTAAGCTGCACGCCGATGCGGGCAAAGCCCATGAGCCGGTCCAGCTTGGCCTGGTCCGCAAGGTCGGGGCAGGCAGGGTAGCCGAAGGAGTAGCGGGCCCCCTGGTAGCCCTGTTGGAAGAGCTTGGGGATCTCCGTGGCGTCCTGGCCGGCGATACCCCACATCTGCCGCATGCGCTTGTGCCAGTACTCCGCCAAGGCCTCCGTCATCTCCACGGCGAAGCCGTGGACGAAGAGGTAGTCCTGGTACGCCCCGCTCTCAAAGAGGGCCCGCGCCTTCTTCCCCGGCTCCTCCCCCATGGTCACGAGCTGCACCCCAAGCACATCCCGGGCCCCTTCCTCAAAAGCGGGAAGCCACGCCTCCTCGTCGCCTAAAGGTGGGGCATGGCGGGGGCGGAAGTAGTCCACTAGGCTCAGCCCCCCACCCCGTTGCCGGGGAAAGCGGAAGCGCTCCAGGACCTCCCCCGTCTCGGGCGAATAGACCCAAAGCTCCTCCCCCTCGCGGGCCACGGGGAAGAAGCCATAGAGGACACGGGGCCGAAGCCACCCCTCCTCCCTCGCCTCCTTGAGGAGGCGGCGGAAGACGGGCTCCGCCTCCCGCTCCACCAGGGCCTGCCACTCCTCCCGGCCCATGCCCTTGCGGCTATACCCCCACTGCCCCCGGTAAAGGGCGAGCTTGTTCACGTAGTGGGCGATGGTGGCCAGGTCCAGGTTCTCCTCCACCCGCACGCCGAAGAAGGGGGGGCGGGGGATGGCAGGGGGGTCGCCCACGGGCTTGGGGCGGGCCTCCACCCGGGGCGCCTCCCGCTTGGGCCGGGTAGGCGCCTTCCGGGTGAGCTCTGGAGAGGCGTGGCCCGTGAGCTCCTCCATGAGCCTTAGGCCTTCAAAGGCGTCCTCGGCGTAGTAGACCTTGGGGTAGATGGCCCGAAGCTCCTCCTCCACGAAGCTCCGGGTGAGGGCCGCCCCGCCCAGGATGACGGGGAGGGTGTAGCCCCTGTCCCGCATGTACTCCAGGTTCTCCTTCATCACCTGGGTGCTCTTTACCAAAAGACCCGACATGCCCACGGCGTGGGGCTTGTGCTCCTCCACCGCCCTTAGGATCTCCTCAATGGGCACCTTGATGCCCAGGTTGATCACCTGGTAGCCGTTGTTGGTGAGGATGATGTCCACCAGGTTCTTGCCGATGTCGTGCACGTCCCCCTTCACCGTGGCCAGGATCATCCGGCCCTTGCCCGCACCCCGCTTTTCCATGTGGGGTTCCAGGTGGGCCACGGCCCTTTTCATCACCTCGGCGGCCTGGAGGACAAAGGGAAGCTGCATCTTCCCCGCCCCAAAGAGCTCCCCCACCTCCTTCATGCCCGCAAGGAGGGGGCCGTTGATGAGGTCTAGGGGCTTATGCCCCTCCCTCAGGGCCTCCTCCAGGTCCGCCTCGAGGCCCACCTTCCTCCCCTCCACCACCCGCCGCTTGAGCCTCTCCAGGAGGGGCAGGGCCTGGAAAGCGTCCTCCTGTTGGGCCAGGTCCTCTTGGTGGGCCTCAAAATAGGCGATGAAGGCCATGAGGGGGTCATAGCCTTCCCGCCTGCGGTCATGGATGAGGTCCAGGGCCAAGGCGTAGGCCTCCTCGGGGATCTGGGCGATGGGGAGGATCTTCCCCGCATCCACGATGGCGGCGGTGAGGCCCCGCTTCCTGGCCTCGTCCAGGAAGACGGAGTTGAGGACCCGCCGGGCCCTGGGCTTCAAGCCGAAGGAGACGTTGGACACGCCCAGGATGAACCCCACGCCGGGAAGCCTCTCCCGTAGCTCTTCCAGGGCCAGAAGGGTTTCCTTGGCCAAAGGGCGGCTTTCCTCGTCCCCTTGGGTGATGGGGAAGGTGAGGAGGTCAAAGAGGAGGTCCTCCGGGCGGAGGCCGTGGTGCTCCGTGAGCCGCTCGTACATGCGCAAGGCCACCCGGACCTTCTCCTCCCGGGTCTTGGCCATGCCCTTCTCATCAATGGCCAGGACCACCAGGGCCGCCCCGTGGGCCTTGGCCAAGGAGGCCACCCGGTCAAACCGCTCCAGGCCGTCCTCCAGGTTGGCGGAGTTCAGGAGGACCCGGCCCGGCAGGTACTTGAGGGCAAGCTCCATGGCCTCGGGGGAGGTGGAGTCCACCATAACGGGCACGGTGGCGGCGGTGGCGAGGCCGGGGAGGAGCCACTTTAGGTCCTCAAGCTCGTCCCGGCCCGTCCAGGCCACGGAGAGGTCCAGGGCGTGGGCCCCCTCCGCCACCTGCTCCTGCGCCAGGGCCAGGATGCCCTCGAGGTCCTTCGCAAAGAGCATCTCCCGGAAGCGCTTGCTCCCCGTGGCGTTCAGCCTCTCGCCCACCAGGAAAAGGCTCGACTCCTGCCGAAGAGGCACCGCTTGGTAGAGGGAAGCCACCTGGGGCGGGAAGGCCTTGGGCCGCTCCCTAACGGGGAACCCCTTGACCGCCTCCGCCACCTTGCGGATGTGCTCGGGCCCCGTGCCGCAACACCCCCCCACGGCGTTCACCCCGTACTCCAGGACGAACTTGCGGTGCCAGCGGGCAAGCTCCTCGGGGGTGAGGTCGTAGGCCACCTTCCCCCCCTCGTTCCGCGGCAGGCCGGCGTTGGGCAGGCAGGCCACGAACCGGGTACTGTGCTCCGCGAAGTAGCGCACCTTGCTGTCCATGAGGTCGGGGCCCGTGGCGCAGTTCATGCCCACCACGTCCACGGGCAGGCTCTCCAAAGCGGCCAAGGCCGCCTGCTCGTCCGTGCCCACGAGGAGGGTCCCCGTGGCCTCAAAGGTCACCTGGACCTGCAAGGGCACCTCCCGGCGCAGCTCGGCCATGGCCTCCCGCGCCGCCAAAACGGCGCAGCGCACCTGGAGGATGTCCTGGGCCGTTTCCAAAAGAATCAGGTCCACCCCGCCCCGAAGCAACCCCCGCACCGCTTCCTTGTAGGCGGCGAAGAGCTCGTCCCAGGAGATCTGGCCCAAGGAGATGAGCTTGGTCCCCGGGCCCAGGGCCCCCGCCACAAAGGCCCCACAGGGCTCCGCCACCTCCTTGGCAAGCCTAGCCCCCAGGTAGGCGAGCGCCTCCGCCTCCTCCCCTAGCCCGTACTCGGCCAGGACGTGCCTTAGAGCGCCAAAGGTGTTGGTCTCTATCACCTCGGCCCCGGCCTCGAGGTAGGCGCGGTGGATTTCCTGCACCACTTGGGGCCGGGTGCGGTTTAGCACCTCGGGGCAGCCGAAGTAGGCCTCCCCCCCGTAGTCCTCGGGGGCGAGGTCCCTCTTTTGCAGCTCGGTGCCCATGGCCCCGTCAAAGACCACGGGGCGCTCCAGGAGGGCCCTTAGGTAGGGGAACTTCTTGGCCCGGGCCTCCTTGTTGTAGCCCAGGCGCACCAAGGGCGCATCCCCCCACCCTGCCCCCCCCAGGTGGTGGCGGCAACCAGGACTGCAGGCGTGGACCTCCACCATATCCCGCTAGTGTAGCCAAAATGGAGGGGCTATGCTAGGCCCATGGACCCCTTCGGCATCCTCTACACCGACCTCTACCAGCTCACCATGGGCCAGGTCTACTTCCGCCTGGGGCTTCACGAAAGGGAGGCCCTCTTTGAGGCCTTCTACCGGAAAAACCCGGACTACGGGGCCCACCAGGCGGGCTACACCGTCTTCGCCGGCCTGGACCCCCTCCTTTCCTGGATGGAAACCGCCCGCTTCGGGAACGAGGAGCTGGAGGCCCTCGGAGCCCTCAAGGGCCGTTCGGGCAAGCCCCTTTTCGCCGAGGACTACCTCCGCTACCTAAAGGACGTGGGCGGCTTCTCCGGCCTCACGGTGCGGGCGCTCCCCGAGGGCCGGGTGGCCCACCCCCAGGTGCCCCTCCTCAGCGTGGAAGGCCCCCTCCTCCAGGCGCAACTTTTGGAAACCGCCCTCCTCAACCGCATCAACTACGAAACCCTCATCGCCACCAAGGCGAGCCGGGTGCGGGAGGCGGCGGGGGAGGAGGCGGTGGTCCTGGAGTTCGGCCTACGCCGGGCCCCGGGCAAGGGAGGGGAAAGCGCCACCCGGGCAAGCCTCATCGGCGGGGCCAACCGCTCCAGCGCCGTAAGCCTCTCCCACCTCCTGGGCCTCCCCTCCTCCGGCACCCACGCCCATAGCCTGGTCCAAGCCTTCTTGGCCCTGGGCTACACCGAGGAGGATGCCTTCCAGGCCTTCGCCGAGGTCTTCCCCGACGACACCATCCTCCTCCTGGACACCGTGGACACCCTCCACTCCGGCCTGCCCCACGCCCTCAAGGTCTTTGAGAGGCTAAGGCGCAAGGGGCACCGGCCCGTGGGGGTGCGGATTGACTCCGGGGACCTGGCCTACCTGGCCATCCAGGTGGCCAAGGAACTGGACAAGGCGGGCTTTGCCGACACCCTCATCGTGCTCTCCGGCGACCTGGACGAGCTCGTCATCTGGCAGATCAAGAGCCAGATCCTGGAAGAAGCCCCCCGGTACGGGGTGGAACCGGAAAAGCTCCTGAAGCGCCTGGTCTACGGGGTGGGGACGCGCATGGTGGTCTCCTGGGGGTACCCAGCCCTCGGGGGGGTGTACAAGCTGGTGGCCATCCGGGAAAACGGCACCTGGGCTCCCGCCATCAAGATCTCGGACTCCTTGGAAAAGGTGCTCAACCCCGGGCACAAGAAGGTCTACCGCGTCTACGACGGGCGGGGCCTGGCCACGGCGGACCTCCTCGCCACCTTTGACGAGGAGGTGCGGGAAGACACCCCCCTCCACCTCCGCCACCCCACCGACCCCACCAAAAGGCGCACCCTAAGGCCCGGGGAATTCACCCTGGAACCCCTCCTGGAAGAAGCCTTCCGGGGCAGGCGCCTCTTCCCGCCCGTACCCCTCGAGGCCTTACGGGAACGGCGGCAAAGGGACGTGGCCCGGCTGGACCCTGGGGTGCGCCGCCTGGTGAACCCCCACATCTACCACGTTTCGCTCACCGAGCGGCTTTTCGCCCTCAAGGAAGCCCTGGTGGCCCAGCTTTCCGGCTAGGCTTAAGAAGCCTGCCGGAGCCGGGCCTCCTCCAGGGCCCTCAAGGGGTGGTCCAGGTGGGGCAGGTCCACCACGAGCTCCTTCACCCCGCTCCCCGGGGCCTCAAACATCAGGTCCACCATGGTCTTCTCCAGGATGGCCCTTAGCCCCCGGGCCCCCGTGCCCCGCTTGAGGGCGCGGCGGGCCACCTCCTTGAGGGCCGCCGGGGTAAAGCGGAGCTCAATCCCTTCCATGCGGAAAAGCTCCTGGTACTGCCGCACCAGGGCGTTCTTGGGTTCGGTGAGGATGCGCACCAGGTCGTCCTCCGTGAGGGGGTGGAGCTGGACGATGAGGGGAGCCCGGCCCACGAACTCGGGGATCATGCCGAACTTCACCAGGTCCTCGGGGATGACCTCCAGGGGCTCTTCCCGCTTCTCCTTGTCCCCGGTGAAGCCGATGGCGGTGCGGCCTACCCGGGCCTTGACGATGTTCTCCAAGCCCTCAAAGGCCCCGCCCAGGATGAAAAGGATGTTCTTGGTGTTCACCGGGATGAACTCCTGGTGGGGGTGCTTCCTGCCCCCTTGCGGGGGCACGTTGGCGATGGTGCCCTCAATAATCTTCAAGAGGGCTTGCTGCACCCCTTCGCCGGAGACATCCCGGGTGAGGGAGGGGTTTTCCGACTTGCGGGCGATCTTGTCAATCTCGTCAATGTAGACGATGCCCATCTCCGCCCGCTCCACGTCAAAGTCGGCGTTCTGGAGAAGGCGGAGGATGACGTTCTCCACGTCCTCCCCCACATACCCCGCCTCGGTCAAGGTGGTGGCGTCGGCGATGGCGAAGGGCACCTCCAAGAAGCGGGCGAGGGTCTCGGCCAGGAGGGTTTTTCCCGTGCCCGTGGGGCCGATGAGGAGGATGTTGGCCTTACCGATCTCCGCCTCGGGATGGAGAAGGCGCTTGTAGTGGTTGTAAACCGCCACGCTTAAGGCCCTTTTCGCCGCCTCCTGGCCCACCACGTACTGGTCCAGGTGGGCCTTGATCTCCTGGGGTTTGGGCAGGCGGCTTGGGCCTTTGGGCCGGTGGCTTTCCCCGCGCAGGACCTCCTGGGCCCGGGCCACGCAGTCTTCGCAGATGAAGACGTCCTCCAGGGGGCTTTCCAGAAGCCTTCCCGTGTCCGGAGGGCGAAGGCCGCAGAAGCTGCAGTGGGGTCTAGGCTTCCTCACGGGTCACCACCTGGTCAATGAGGCCGTACGCCAAAGCTTCCTGCGCCGAGAGGTAGTAGTCCCGGTCCGTGTCCTTCTCCACCTTTTCCAGGGGCTGGCCCGTGTGCTTGGCCAGGATCTCGTTCAGAAGCTTCTTGGCCTTGAGGATTTCCTGGGCCTGGATGGCGATGTCGCTGGCCGTGCCCCGGGCCCCGCCCCAGGGCTGGTGGATCATCACCTTGGAGTGGGGCAGGGCGTAGCGGCGGCCCTTCTCCCCGGCGGCCAGGATCACCGCCGCCATGCTGGCCGCAAGCCCGATGACGATGGTGGAAACCGGGGCCCGCACGAACTGCATGGTGTCGTAGATGGCAAGCCCGGCGTCCACCTCCCCCCCAGGGGAGTTGATGTAGAGCTTGATTTCCTGGTTGGGGTTTTGCGCATCCAGGAAGAGGAGCTGGGCCACCACGGTGTTGGCCACCTGGGCGTCTATGGGGGTGCCCAGGAAGATGATCCGGTCCTTGAGGAGACGGGAGTAGATGTCGTAGACCCGCTCGCCGCGGGCGGTCTGCTCTATGACGTAGGGTATGACCATACCGTTTCCCATTCTACGGGGAAGCCCAGGGGAAAATCCCCCCTGGGCCACCAAGCCCCCCTTAGGCCAGTTCCGCCAGGGCCTGGCGCACCGCCTTGTCCTGGAGGTAAGCGGCCCTAAGCCGGGCCAGGCCCCGCTCGCCGAACTGCCGCTTGAGTTCTTGGACAGCGACGCCGTAGGAGCGGGCCACCGCCTGCAGGTAGGCCTGCCACTCCTCCTCCGTGAGTTCGGGCTTGAGCTCCTCGGCAAGCCGCTCCTTAGCCAAAGAGCGGCGCACCCGCTTAAGGGCTTCCTGCCGCAGGTCCTCCTTGAACTTTTCCAGCTCGCCCCGCTCCTCCAGGGCCTTGAGGTAGGCCTCTAGAGCGATCCCCTGGCGGTAGAGGTCCTCCGCCAGGTGCTCCAAGAGGTGGCGCTCCTCCGCCTCCAGCATGGAGGGCGGGATGTCCGCCTCCATCCCCTCGGCGAGCTTCTCCAAAAAGGCCCGCTCCCGGGCCTCCTGGTAGGCCGCTTCCGCCTGGCGCTCAAGGCTTTCCCGCACCTTGGCCTTGAGGTCCTCGAGGCTTTCCGCCTCCAGGGTCTTGGCGAACTCCTCGTCCAGCTCGGGGAGCTCCAGGGTCTTGACCTCCAGGACCTCGGTGCGCACCTCCCGCACCTTTTCGCCCTGCTCGTTCAGGACGGGGACCATGACCACATTTCCCGCCCGCTTGCCCAAAAGGGCCTCCTTTACGTGAGGCAGGGCCTTGGAGAGGTCAATGGGGAACTCCGCCCCCTCCTCCGTGCGCACGAAGACGTGGTCCCCCTCCTGGGCCTCCCGGTCCACGGGAACGAGTTCGGCGTAGCGGAAGCGAAGCTCCTCCAGGGCCTTTTCCACCATCTCCTCCGTGACCTGAGGCGAGGGTACCTCCAGGGCGAAGGCCCTCCAGTCGGGGAGCTTCACCTCGGGGTAGTTCTCCACCTCCGCCACGTAGCGGAAGCCCTCCCCTTCCCTAAGCTCCTCCTCCACCACCCGGGCGGCCACCGGGGTTAGGCCCAGCTCCCGCACCGCCTGGGGGTAGGTTTCCTCCACCAGGCGCTCCTTAAGGTCGGCAAGAAGCTCCTCGCGGCCCAAACGGGCCTCCACCACCTTCAGGGGGGCCTTGCCCGGACGGAAACCCGGGATCCTCACCCGCTTGGCCAGGTCCTTCAGGAGGGCCTGGTAGCTCTCCTCCACCTTCTCCGCCGGGACCTCCACCCGAACCCTTACCCGATAGCCGGAACGCTCCAGGATCTCCGCCACGCCACACCTCGCACAAGAAGGGGCCCCGCCCGGTTGGTGCGAGGAGCGGGACTTGAACCCGCACGGGTTGCCCCACCGGATCCTAAGTCCGGCGCGTCTACCGGTTCCGCCATCCTCGCATGGGGGCGAGGCCCCCCTTTAAAATACCACCCCGCGCGGGGTGGTGGTTTTGGGGTGAGCGATGGGACTTGAACCCACGACCCCCGGATCCACAGTCCGGTGCTCTAACCAGCTGAGCTACGCTCACCACGCTCAGCATCCGCCATTCTACGGGGCTATTTGGGCTCCGTCAAGGCCTGAAGCCCGCCCTCCAGGCTCATGGCCTCGTACCCCTCCGCCTCCAGGTAAAGGGCCGCCACCTGGCTCAATAGCCCCTTCTCGCACACCAAAAGGAGGGGGACTTTGGGGAGGCTATGCTCTCCCTTTTGGATTTTCTCTAGGGGCACCCACTCGGCGGGGAAGGGCAAGGGGGTGGTCCTCCGGTCAGCGGGGCGCACGTCCACCACCTTGACCCCCTGGGCCAGGAGGGCTTTGAGCTCCTCGGGGCGCACCTTGCGCATGGCTTGAGTATAGCGGGCGGGGGCGCCGAGGGCCTGGTGGTAAGTCTATGCATTTAGACCCGCTCCTTTTGCATAGACTTAGCACCAACCCTTGGCCAAATCCCCGGCCTGTGGTAAGCTCTTCCACCGGGTACGCGATGCCGCCGAGAAGAGACCTCAAGAAAATCCTCATCATCGGTTCGGGACCCATCACCATCGGACAGGCCGCCGAGTTTGACTACTCCGGCACCCAAGCGGTGAAGGCCTTAAGGGGGGCGGGGTACGAGGCCATCCTGGTGAACTCCAACCCCGCCACCATCATGACCGATCCCGAGCTGGCCGAGCGCACCTACGTGGAGCCCCTAACCCTGGAGTATCTGGAAAGGGTTCTGGCCAAGGAGCGCCCCGATGCCCTCCTCCCCACCCTGGGGGGCCAGACCGCCTTGAACCTCTCCATGGCCCTATATGAAGAGGGCATCCTGGAGCGCTACGGGGTGGAACTCATCGGGGCCAAGGCGGAGGCCATTAAGAAGGGGGAGGACCGGGAGGAGTTCCAGAAGGCCATGCGGAAGATCGGCCTCGAGGTGCCCCGGGGCCTCATGGTGGGGAGCGTGGAGGAAGGGCTCCACTTCGCCCGGGAGGTGGGCTACCCCGTGGTGGTGCGCCCCTCCTTCACCCTGGGGGGTACGGGGGGCGGCATCGCCAGGAACGAGAAGGAGCTCGTGGAGGTCCTGGGGCGGGGCCTCACCCTCTCCCCCGTGCACACCGCCTTGGTGGAGGAGTCGGTCTTGGGGTGGAAGGAGTTTGAGCTGGAGGTGATGCGGGACCACGCCGACACCGTGGTCATCATCACCAGCATCGAGAACCTGGACCCCATGGGGGTCCACACGGGGGACTCCATCACCGTGGCCCCGGCCCAAACCCTCTCCGACGCCGAGTACCAGAGGATGCGGGACGCCGCCAAGGCGGTGATAAGGGAGATCGGGGTGGACACGGGGGGGTCCAACATCCAGTTCGCCGTGGACCCCAAGACGGGCCGCCAGGTGGTCATTGAGATGAACCCCCGGGTCTCCCGCTCCTCGGCCCTGGCCTCCAAGGCCACGGGCTTCCCCATCGCCAAGATCGCCGCCCTTCTGGCGGTGGGCTACCGCCTGGACGAGCTTCCCAACGACATCACCCGCAAAACCCCCGCCTCCTTTGAGCCCACCATTGACTACGTGGTGGTGAAGATTCCCCGCTTCGCCTTTGAGAAGTTCCAGGACCTCCCCAACACCCTGGGGGGGCTTAAGGACGAGCTCGGCACGCAGATGAAGTCCGTGGGGGAGGTGATGGCCATGGGCCGCACCTTCAAGGAGGCGCTTCTTAAGGCCCTCCGGGGGCTGGAGCGGGACGTGCGGGCCTTGGCGGGGGTGCGCACGGAGGACCTGGAGAAGAAGCTCTATCCCAACCCCGACCGCATCTACGCCGTGCTGGAGCTTTTGAGGCGGGGCATGCCCGTGGAGGAGCTCTACGAGGCCACCAAGATTGACCCCTGGTTCCTCCACCAGATGAAGGAGATCGCCCAGGCGGAGGCCTGGCTTAAGGAGCATCCCCCCAAGGACCGGGAGGACTGGCGCTTCTACAAGGCCCTAGGCCTCCCCGACCGGCGCATAGGGGAGCTTCTGGGCAAGGGGGAGGCGGAGGTGCGCGCCGAGCGCAAGGCCCAGGGCGTGGTTCCCGTCTACAAGACCGTGGACACCTGCGCCGCCGAGTTTGAGGCCTACACCCCCTACCACTACTCCACCTATGAGGAGGAGGACGAGGTCTGGCCCTCAGCGAAGCCCAAGGTGGTGATCCTGGGCTCGGGGCCCATCCGCATCGGGCAAGGGGTGGAGTTTGACTACGCCACGGTGCACGCCGTCTGGGCCCTAAGGGAGGCGGGGTACGAGACCCTCATGGTGAACTCCAACCCGGAGACGGTCTCCACGGACTACGACACCGCAGACCGCCTCTACTTTGAGCCCTTGACCCTCGAGGACGTCCTCAACCTGGTGGAGCACGAAAAGCCCCTCGGGGTCATCGCCACCCTGGGGGGGCAGACGCCCCTTAAGCTCGCCCAGGGCCTGGAGGCCCACGGGGTGAGGCTCCTCGGCACCCCCTACGCCGCCATCCACAAGGCGGAGGACCGGGAGGCGTTCCACGCCCTCTGCCAGGCCTTGGGCATCCCCCAGCCCGAGGGACGGGTGGCGGCCACCCCGGAGGAGGCCTTAAGGCTTGCCCAGGAGCTCGGCTTCCCCCTCCTCGCCCGGCCCAGCTACGTCCTGGGGGGGCGGGCCATGCGGGTCCTTTGGAGCGAGGAGGAACTCCACCGCTACCTGGAGGAGGTCTATGCGCCCCTGGAGGAAAAACCCTCCATCCTCCTGGACCGCTACCTGGAAGGGGCCTTGGAGCTGGACGTGGACGCCCTTTCCGACGGGGAGGCGGTGATGATCGCCGGGGTGATGGAGCACGTGGAACGGGCCGGGGTCCACTCGGGGGACTCGGCCACGGTCCTCCCCCCCGTGCACCTCTCCCCCGAGGCCTTGGCCAAGGTAAAGGACTACACCCGCCGCCTGGCCTTGGCCCTGGGGGTGAAGGGGCTATTGAATGTCCAGTACGCCGTCTTGGGGGAGGAGGTGTACGTCCTCGAGGCCAACCCCCGGGCGAGCCGCACCGTGCCCTTCGTCTCCAAGGCCATCGGCGTTCCCCTGGCCAAGCTCGCCGCCCTCATCGCTGTGGGGAAGACCCTGAAGGAGCTTGGGGTCAAGGACCCGGAACCCGTGCCCCCCTACTACGCCGTGAAGGAGGTGGTGATCCCCTGGCTCAAGTTCCCCGGGGTCATCCCTGTCCTGGGACCGGAAATGCGCTCCACGGGGGAAAGCATGGGGATTGACGAGGACCCCTACCTGGCCTACTACAAGGCGGAACTGGGCGCCGGGCAGAGGCTGCCCCTGGAGGGCCGGGTCCGCTTCATCGGCGAAGGGCTCCGGCCGGAGGCGCGGGAACGCCTGGAAGCCCTCCAAAAGGCCTACCAGGAGGCGGGGTTTAGCCTGAGCGATGGGGAATACGATCTCCTCATCAGCCCCGTTCCCCACCCCGAGCTGAGGCGCGCCGTGGAAAAGGGGCTTCCCTTCATCACCACCCTGGAAGGGGCCTGGTGGAGCCTCAAGGCCATCCTCAAGGCCCGGGAGAAGGCCCTAGAGGTGAAAAGCCTCCAGGAGTGGCACGGCCACCTAAGGGTGGGTGTACAATAGGCGGCAATGAAGCTCATCATCGCCATCGTGCAGGACACGGACGCCCCCGGCCTCACCAAGGCCCTGTTGGAGCGGGGCCTCCAGTCCACCAAGCTGGCCTCCACGGGAGGCTTCCTGCGGGAGGGGAACACCACCCTCTTGATCGGGGTGGAGGACGGGCGGGTGGAGGAGGTCTTGGACCTCATCCGGGAGAAGTGCCGCACCCGCACCCGGCTGGTAACCCGGGGGCTTCCCCTCTCCGAGGCCCCCGACCCCTTCCTCGCCCAGCCCGTGGAGGTGCAGGTGGGAGGGGCTGTGGTCTTCGTCCTGCCGGTGGAAGGCTTCTTCAAGGTATGAGGAGGCTTGGGGCCCTCCTTGGCCTCCTTGGGGGCTTGGCTCTAGCCCAGATCGCCAGGCCCCCGGAAGGCTTTCCAAAGGCCCTGGGCCCCCTTCCCCCGGGCGCCCAGGTAGAGGTGGAAACCCAAAACAACCGCCTCCTCGCCGTGCGCTACCAGGGTCCCGAAAACGCCGCCTTCCTGGGACGGCTTCTGGACCGGGCCACAGGCCTTCCCTTCTCGGAAGCCTTCCTCACCTGGTACAAGGAAAACGCCCCCGGCCTTAAGGGGCGCACCCTTACCCTGAACCTGGAAGGGGCCTTCCTCTTGGAACTGGCCTTTTCGGAGCCCTTCCGCGCCCGGCTCGCCCCCAGGAGGGTGGAAGCCCTCGCCTTGAACCAAGACCGCCTCGTCCTGGGGGAAAAGGGGCCGATGTTGCGGATCTTCTCCGACTTCCAGTGCCCCTACTGCCAGCGCCTGGCCCGGGAGGTGCTACCCTCTCTCAAGGCCCGGGCGGCGCAGGGGGAACTTCGGATAAGCTACCGCCACTTCCCCCTCACGGAAATCCACCCCGAGGCCCTGCCCGCCGCCCTAGCCAGCGACCACGGTCCTGGCCGGACCCTACCTGGTGCCCAACCCCTTTGACCTCACCCAGGTACTGGACTACCTGGAACTCGCCCGCTAAAGTGGGCGGGGTGGAAGGCGAGCTTTTTCTCCTCAAAGACTCCAAGGGCCGCGCCTTCCTGGTGCGCCTGAGGCCTGGGGGGGTGTTCCACCACCATAAGGGAAGCGTCTCCCACGAGGCCATCCTCCGGGCGGGGCCTGGGGGGGTGGTGGAAACCCACCTGGGGGAACCCCTCTCCGTCCACCGGCCCACCCTGGAGGAGTACGTCCTCCACATGCGGCGGAGCGCCACCCCCACCTACCCCAAGGACGCCAGCGCCATGGTGGCCCTCCTGGACCTGGCCCCGGGGATGCGGGTCCTCGAGGCGGGCACGGGCTCGGGGGGCCTCACCCTTTTCCTGGCCCGGGCGGTGGGCAAGGAGGGCCTGGTGGAAAGCTACGAGAAGCGCCCCCACCACCTAAAACAGGCGGAGGAAAACGTTAGGGCCTTCTGGCAGGTGGAAAACGTGCGCTTCCACGCCCAGGGCTTGGAGGAGGCCGCGCTTGCCCCGGAAAGCTTCCACGGGGTGGCCCTGGACCTCATGGAGCCCTGGAAGGTCCTCCCTAAGGCGGCGGAAGCCCTGATGCCGGACCGGTTTTTGGTGGCCTACCTCCCCAACATCACCCAGGTCCTGGAAACCGTGCGGGCGGCGGAGGGGCTTCCCCTGCGGTTGGAGAGGGTCTTGGAGGTGGGCTGGCGGGAGTGGGAAATCCGGCTTCCCGTGGCCCATCCCCGCTTCCAGCAGGTGGGGCACACCGCCTTTTTGGTGGCGTTTCGCAGATGGAAGGCCTCCTGATCCACGCCCTTTTGCGGGGGCTTCTCCCGGAGCTTCCCGCCCTGAACCTGGGCCTCGCCTTCCCCAACGAGGGCACCCTGGCCGTGCTCCTGAAGGGCCAGTCGGGACGGATTTTCAACCTGGTCCTCCACTACCGCCCCCCAAACCCCAGCCTGGTCCTGGAGGAAGGGACCCTCCTGGGGGAGCCCAAGACCCCCTTCCAGCGGCAGCTATCCGCCCGGGTCAAGGGGCCTTTGGTGGCAGCGGAGCAGCTGAAGCTGGACCGGGTGGTCTTCCTGCACTTCGCCGGGGAAAAGGGCTTCGTGGACACCCCGCCCTCCGTCCTGGTCTTTGAGGCCACGGGGCGGAACGCCAACCTCCTCCTTCTGGACGAGAAGGGCATCCTCCTGGGGGTGGACCGGGTCATCACCCAGGAGGTGAACCGCTACCGGGAACTCAAGCCCGGCCTCCCCTACACCCCCCCACCCCCCTACGCCAAGCTGGACCCGAGAACCCTCACGGAGGAAGACCTAAGGGTCCTCCTGGGGAAGCCCCTCAAGGAGGTGGTGCGCCACGTGGATGGGGTGGGCCTGGAGCTTATGCGGGAGCTGGCCCGCCGGGCGGGCCTCACGCCGGAAAGCCCCCTAGGGGAGGCCGGGCTCGCCCTCCTCCACCGGGCCCTCAAGGGCCTTGTGGAGGACCCCTCCCTGCGCACGGCGCTTTCTGAGGAGCTCCGGGCCAGGTGGCAGGAGGAGGAGAAGGAGGCCCTGAGGAAGCCCCTTCTCGATGCCCTGGCCCGGGAGGTGCGCACCCTCAGGGCCCGGCTCGCCGACTACGAAAAGGCCCTCGCCCGCCTGGAGGAGGCCGAGGCCCTTCGGCAAAAGGCCGACCTCCTCCTCGCCCGCCTCAAGGAGGCACCCAAGGGGCAAGCCAAGGTGGTCCTAAAGGGGTTTGACGGCCACCCCGTGGAAATCCCCCTAGACCCTGCCCTCCCCCCCCCGGAAAACGCCAAGAAGCTCTATGAAAGGGCCCGGCGCCTGGAGGAGCTGGCGGAAAGGGCTTTGGACCTCATCCCCAAGACGGAGGCCCGGATAGCGGAGCTGGAAGGGGAGATGGCCCGCATCGCCCAGGCGGACCTAACGGAACTCCTCGCCCTCACCCGGAAGCCCAAGGGGGAAAAGGGCCCCAGGCTTGGCCTCCGCTACACCTCCCCTTCGGGCTTTCCCGTCCTCGTGGGGCGGAACGCCAAGGAAAACGACCTCCTCACCCGCACGGCCCACTCCGAGGACCTCTGGTTCCACGCCCAAGGGGTACCGGGAAGCCACGTGATCCTCAAGGTAGAAGGGAAAAACCCACCCCTGGAGGACCTCCTCTTCGCCGCTAGGCTTGCCGCCTACCACTCCAAGGCCCGGGGCGAACGGCAGGTGCCCGTGGACTACACCCGCAAGAAGCACGTCTGGCGGCCCCGCAAAGCCCCTCCCGGCCAGGTGCTCTACACCCAGGCCAAGACCCTTTTCGTGGAGGGGGCGCTTCCCGAGGGCCTCGAGGCGGGATAAACTTAGACCCCGTGAAGAGGGTGATGTTCCACGCCAAAATCCACCGGGCCACCGTGACCCAGGCCGACCTCCACTACGTGGGCTCGGTGACCGTGGACCAAGACCTCCTGGACGCCGCCGGCATCCTGCCCTACGAGCAGGTGGACATCTACGACATCACCAACGGGGCCCGCCTTACCACCTATGCCCTGCCGGGCCCAAGGGGCTCGGGGGTGGTCCAGATCAACGGGGCCGCCGCCCACCTGGTGAAGCCCGGCGACCTGGTAATCCTCGTGGCCTACGGGATCTTTGACGAGGAGGAGGCCCGGAGCCTCAAGCCCACGGTGGTCCTGGTGGATGGGCAAAACCGCATCCTGGAGGTTCGGAAGGGGTGAACCGCCTCAGGCTCTACCTGGAGCTGGTGCGCTTTGAGCACACCCTGTTCGCCCTCCCCTTCGCCTACGCCGGGATGCTCCTGGCGGCGGGGGGCTGGCCGGGTTGGCGCACCTTCCTCCTCGTCACCCTGGCCATGGTGGGGGCGAGGACCATGGCCATGGCCCTCAACCGGCTCATAGACTGGCGGATCGACGCCCTAAACCCCCGCACGCAGAACCGCCACCTGCCCAAGGGGCTCGTCAAGCCTTGGGAAACCCTCGTCCTCGCCCTGGTGGGCCTCGCCCTTTTGGTCTACGCCGGGCTCGCCTTGAACCCCCTCACGGCCAGGCTCCTGCCCGTGGCCGTCTTCTTCCTCACCGCCTACAGCTACACCAAGCGCTTCACCTGGCTCTGCCACTACGTCCTCGGCCTCACCATCGGGGCCGCCGCCCCTGGGGGGTGGATCGCCGTCACGGGGAGCTTCGCCCCCACCGCCTACTGGCTTTGGGCAGGGGTGGGGCTTTGGATCGCCGGCTTTGACATCCTCTACGCCACCCAGGACTACGCCTTTGACCGGGCCCATGGGGTGAAGAGCATCCCGGCCCGCTTCGGCATCCCCAAGGCCCTCCTCGTGGCCCGGGCCACCCACCTCCTCGCCTGGCTCGCCTTCCTGATGGCGGGGCTTAGCTACGGGGCGGGGTGGGCCTACCACCTGGGGCTTCTCCTGGTGGGGGGGCTCCTCCTTTGGGAGCACCGCCTGGTAACCCCCAAGGACCTTTCCCGGGTGGAGGTGGCCTTCTTCCAGGCCAACGTGGGGGTGAGCCTGGGAATGTTCCTCTTCATCCTCCTGGACCTCCTCACGCTAGGCTAGGCTTAAGGCATGGAAGGCCTGAAGCGGCAGGCGGAGGCGGCCATCCGGGAATTTTTGGAGCTTTTCCCCATGCCTAGGGGAAGCCTCTTCGTCCTCGGGGGGTCCACCAGCGAGGTCTTGGGGGAAAGGGTGGGCACAAGGCCGAGCCTCGAGGCCGCCGAGGCCATCCTGGAGGGGCTTCTGCCGCCCCTCTTGGAGCGGGGCGTTCACGTGGCCGTCCAGGGGTGCGAGCACCTGAACCGCGCCCTGGTGGTGGAAAAGGAAACGGCCCGGGCCTACGGCCTGGAGGAGGTCACCGTCTTCCCCCATCCCAAGGCCGGGGGGGCCTTGGCCACGGCGGCCTTCCTCCGCTTCCAAGACCCGGTGATGGTGGAGTCCCTCAAGGCCCAGGCCCACGGGGGGATGGACATCGGCGGGGTGCTCATCGGCATGCACCTAAGGCCCGTGGCCGTGCCCCTGCGCCTTTCCGTGCGCAAGCTGGGCGAGGCGGTCCTCATCGCCGCCAAGACCCGGCCCAAGCTCATCGGGGGCGCCCGGGCGGTCTACACCCGGGAAGAGATGCTCAAGAGGGTGGAAGAATATCGGCCAAGGCTTCCCTGAAGAGGGCCGCCACCCCCAAGGCCTCGTACCGGTCGTAGGCCCCCATGAGGGAGAGGCGGAAGATCCTGCCCTTTAGGGGCCCCTGCCCCCCGGCGATCACCGCGTTCCGCCGGGCGAAGGCCTCCTTCACCGCCCCGTAGGACACCCCCTCGGGCAGGTAGAAGGCGGCCACGGCGGGGCTTTTCACCTCGGGGACGGGCCTTAGCCCAAGCGCCTCCCCCACCTGGTAGAGGAGGGCGTTTTGCCACGCCTTCAAGGCGAGGTGCGCTTCCAGGTGGGGCATCACCGCCTCCAGCACCGCCTTGACCGCCCCCACCAGGTTGATGGCCGGGGTCCAAGCGCTTTCCCCTTCCCGCTGGGCCTTGAGCTCCCGGGCGAGGTCTAGGTAGTAACACCTAGGCTTTAGACGCTCCAGGGCCCTTGGGGAGAGGGCCACGAAGCCGAGGCCCGGGGGGCACATGAGGCCCTTTTGGCTTCCCGAAACGGCGGCGTCCACCCCGTAAGCCTCCAGGGCCACCTCCCGCACGAGCAGGCTCGTCACCATGTCCGCCCCCACCAGGCCCTCGGGGTTCGCCTCCTTAAAGGCCCGGGCCAGGGCGGGAAGGTCCACCAAGGCCCCGGTGGAGGTCTCGGAGTGGACGAGGAGAAGCCCTTGAAACCCCCTTTGGGCCACGTCCTCGGGGCGGGGCACCCGGCCATAGGGAAGGTCCAAGCGCTCCGCCCTAAGCCCCGCCGCCAGGGCGATCTCGTAAAAGCGCTCGGAGAACTTGCCGTAAACGGGGACCAAGACCCGCTCCCCGGGGGCGAAGAGGTTCTGCGCCAAGGCCTCCATGGCCAGGGTGCCGCTTCCCGTGAGGAGGAGGACCTCCCCTTCCGTGCCGAAAGCCCGCTTGAGAAGGGAACGGGCCTCCAAAAAGAGGGCCCGGGCGGGCTCGGTGCGGTGGTGGAGCTGGGGCCGGGATAGGGCCTCCAGGGCCTTGGGGTGGAGCCGCACGGGACCAGGGGTCAGGAGCCACTCCATGGGAAAAGTGTATCGTAGACCCGTGGACCTGGCCCTCCGCTTCCTCCCCCACGCCCCGGGCGAGTACCTCCTGCCCCTCCCCCAAAGCCTTCCCGGGCAGGAGGTGGCCGGGGTCTTCCTCTCGCAAAAGCCCCTCGAGGCCTACGAGGCCCGGGGCACCCTCTGGGCCCGCTTCGCCCTGAGGGAGGGGGAGGCCTTGGAGCTGAGGTTCCGGCTCAAGTCCTACCCCGTGCGGGAAACCCCCCCTTGGCGCAGGGCCCTCCTCCAAGAACCCCCGGAGGCCTGGCCGGGGATTCTGGCCCACCGGGGGCACAAGGTGGAAAGGGCCTTGGGCTTCCTCCTTTCGGGAAGGCCCCACACCTGGTTCCTGGTGGACGGCGCCCCATTGGACCCCCTCCTCCACCAAACCCTCCGGGAAAACCCCGCCCACCTCCTCCCCTTGGGCGTGGTCCCCGACCCGGGGGTCTACCTGGGAGGGCACGAGGGAAAGCGCCTTCTCCTCCTCAAAGCTCCCTGGCCCGGGGAGGAAAGCCTCCTTTGGCAAGAGCTCCGCGCCCTAAGGCCCGACCCCTTGCCCCCCTTAAGGGCCTTGGCCTTCGCCTCCTTGGGGCTTTCCGCCTTGGGCCTCCCCACGGGGCCCTGGCCCTACCTCCCCTACCTCGCCCTTTTGGCCTTCCGGCAGGGCCCCGCCCTCAAGGACCTCCTCCGCCGAAGCCCCCGCCACGCCCTAGAAAGCCTCCTCTTCCACGCCTTCGCCCTTTCCGTAAGCCTTAACCCAAGGCCGGAGCTCGGCCTCGGGTACCTGGCCCTATTTTTCTGGAACCGGCTTAGGCCTTCTTCCGCAACTCCTCCAAAATCTCCCGAAGAAGCCTGACCTCCTCCGGGGGCTCGGGCGGGGCCGCCGGCGCTTCCTCCTTCTTCAGGCGCCTTTGCACCGCCTGCATGGGCACCACCACCACGAAGTAGATGGCCGCCGCCACCACCACGAAGTTCAAGAGGGCGTTGATAAACTTGCCGAGGGCGATGGGGCCAAGCTGGAGGGCGGAGAAGTCCGGCACACCCCCCAAAGCCCCGACCAGGGGGGTGAGGACGTCCGCCACCAAGGAGTTCACCACCTGGCCAAAGGCGCCGCCGATGACGACCGCCACCGCCAAATCCACCACATTGCCCCGCATGAGGAAGTTCTTAAACCCTTGCAGCATAGGCACCTCCATTAATCCCTTGTGGCTGGCGCCACGATCCCTCTTTACCTTGCCCCTGTGAAAGGCCTGCTAAAATGGCGGCGAACCCCCGATGGGCCAAAGGGCTCAAAGCGCGGGGCCAAGGAGGTTAGGATGGCCAAGGTCAAGCTGGAGCACGTTTGGAAGCGCTTCGGCAAGGTGGTGGCGGTCAAGGACTTCAACCTGGAAACGGAGGACGGGGAGTTCGTGGTCTTCGTGGGGCCTTCGGGTTGCGGCAAGACCACCACGTTGCGCATGATCGCGGGCCTCGAGGAGGTTTCCGAGGGCAAGATTTACATCGGCGACCGCCTGGTGAACGATGTCCCCCCCAAGGACCGGGACATCGCCATGGTCTTCCAGAACTACGCCCTTTACCCCCACATGAACGTGTACGAGAACATGGCCTTTGGGTTGCGCCTACGGCGCTACCCCAAGGACGAGATTGACCGCAGGGTAAAGGAGGCGGCCCGCATCCTGAAGATTGAGCACCTCCTAAACCGCAAGCCCCGGGAGCTCTCGGGCGGCCAGAGGCAGCGGGTGGCCATGGGTAGGGCCATTGTCCGGGAGCCCAAGGTCTTCCTCATGGACGAGCCCCTTTCCAACCTGGACGCCAAGCTGAGGGTGGAGATGCGGGCCGAGATCGCCAAGCTGCAAAGGCGGCTTGGGGTCACCACCATCTACGTGACCCACGACCAGGTGGAGGCCATGACCCTGGGCCACCGCATCGTGGTGATGAAGGACGGGGAGGTCCAGCAGGTGGACACCCCCTTAAACCTCTACGACTTCCCCGCCAACCGCTTCGTGGCGGGCTTCATCGGGAGCCCCTCCATGAACTTCATCCGCGCCCGGGTGGAGGCGCAAGGGGAAAAGGTCTACCTCGGGGCCCCGGGCTTCCGTATCCGCACCAACGCCATCCTGGGTCAAGCCCTTCGCCCCTACGCCGGCAAGGAGGTCTGGATGGGGATCCGGCCCGAGCACCTGGGCCTTAAGGGCTACACGGTGATTCCCGAGGAGGAAAACGTCATCCGGGGCGAGGTGGAGGTGGCCGAGCCCCTGGGGGCCGAGACGGAAATCCACGTGAGCGTGGACGGCACCGTCCTGGTGGCCAAGGTGGACGGCCACGCCCCCGTGAAGCCCGGGGACAAGGTGGAGCTTTTGGCGGACACCTCCCGCCTGCACGCCTTTGACGTGGAGACCGAGAGGACCATCGGCCACGCCCAGGAGAAGGCGGCGGTGGCCCGGTAGGCGGTGGGGGCCCAGGCGGGGGGATCTCCCCCCGCCTTTATGATGGAGGGGTGGTGGGTTTGACCAAGCCCTTTGTCATCGGAATCGCTGGGGGAACCGCCAGCGGCAAGACCACCCTGGCCCGGTCCCTGGCGGAAGCCTTAGGGGAACGGGTGGCCCTCCTGCCCATGGACCACTACTACAAAGACCTCTCCCACCTGCCCTTCCCCGAAAGGCTTTCCTTAAACTACGACCACCCCGAGGCCTTTGACCTCCCCCTTTACCTGGCCCACGCCCAGGCCCTCTTGACGGGGAAAGGGGTGGAGCGGCCCACGTACGACTTCAAGGCCTACACCCGGGGGGCCCACACGGCGTGGGTCGCCCCCGCCCCGGTGGTGATCCTGGAAGGCATCCTGGTCCTACACTTTGCCGAACTTCGCGCCCTCATGGACCTCAAGGTCTTCGTGGACGCCGACGCCGATGAGCGCTTCATCCGCCGCCTGGAAAGGGACGTGCGGGAAAGGGGGCGGAGCCTGGAAAGCGTAGTGGCCCAGTACCTGGAGAAGGTGAAACCCATGCACCTGGCCTTCGTGGAACCCAGCAAGCGCCATGCGGACGTGATCCTGCCGGGTGGCGGGCAAAACCCCGTGGCCGTGGAGATGCTAAAGGCCAAGGCCCTTGCCCGCCTGGCCGAGATGGAGGCAGCGTGAGGGCCTTCTTTAATGTCCTCCTCCTCCTGGCCCTTTTCCCCTCCCTCCTCGCCCTCGCCCCCCGGCTACGGGCAGAACGGCCTGGGCCCGTGGTCCTCCTTTTGGACGCCGAGTCCGTCCGCGAGGAGGCCAGGGTGGAGGGGAAAAGCCTCCTGGAGGTCCTGGAAGGCTACCGGGCCTTGGGCGTTCAGGGGGTGGCCTTTCCCGAGCGTTTTCTTAAGGACTGGGTGGATGAAGGCGTTCTCCTCTACCGGCCGGGAAGCGAGCTACGAGAGGCGGAACTAACCGCCCGGAAGGGCTGGTACTACGTGAAGGGGGAAGCGTGGCTTGTGGAGCTGTTGGCCAAAGCCTACGCCCTCCCCACCCACCGCCTCGGGGACTGGCTTGGCTTTCCCCTGGACGTGCAGGCTTTTCCCGCCTTCTACCCCTTGGAAGAGCTACGCCAGGCCAAGGCGGCGGGGTTTTACGTGGCCGTGCGGCCCATCAACCACCGCCTGCGCCTCCTTGACCCAGGCCTCCCCCTGGTGCCCAAGGAGGCGGACGCCCTGGTCTTCGCCGGCCTCGAGGCTCTGGGCCACCCCTACCGCCTGGAGGAGGCCAAGGCCTTGGTGGGGGTCCCGGTGGCCCTCATTGAGGGCACGCCCCAGCCGGGCCTCCAGGCCTTTAGGGAAAAGGGGGTTCTCCGGCTTTTTGGCCTGCGCTACGAGTGGCAGCTCACCCTACGCCCCGAGGAGGCGGCGGACAAGTACGCCCTGGCGGCCCGGGAGCGGGGGCACCAGCTCCTCTACCTAAGGCCCTACCCCTACCGAGAGGACACGGAGCGCTTCCTCAAGCGGCTCACCGCGGAGCTTAAGGCAAGCGGCATCCCCTTGGGCCGCCCTGCCCCCCGGGACTTCGCCCCAAGCCCCCTGCGTCACGCCGCCTGGATGGGGGTGCTAGCGGGACTTGGCCTTCTCGCCTTGGGGCTTCCTGTCTACGGGCCCCTGGTGGCCTTTGCCCTCCTCCTCCTGGCCTTGGGCTATGCCGGAAGCCAAGCGGGGGCCCTCCTCGCCGCCTTGGTCTTTCCCGTGCTGGGCTTTTTGGGCCCCAGAAATGGCCTTTGGATGTGGCTTCGCACCCTGGGCTACGCCCTGGCGGGGGTGGTCTTCCTCTCCGCCCTGGGCTCTACCCCGGCCACGGTGCAGGGGCTAACCCCCTTCAAGGGCGTTTCCCTGACCCTCCTGGTGCCCCCCCTCCTGGTGGCGTACAGCTTTTTGGAAAAGGATTTCAAGCGGGCGCTTACCCAGCTCTTCCAACACCCCTTACGCCTGGGAGAGGTGGCCTTGGCGGGGCTTGCCCTTTTCCTCCTGGCCCTAGCCCTCCTCCGCCGCGGAAACGACGCCCCCCTGGTCCCAGACCTGGAGCTTAAGCTGAGAAGCCTTCTCCAAGACATCATGGTCCGTCCCCGCTTCAAGGAGGTCTTCGGCCACGCCCTCTTCCCCCTGGCCCTTCTCCTCCCCTGGCCCCGCTTCGTGCAAAACGGCCTCCTCTTCCTGGCCGCCTTGGGCGTGGCCTCCATCCTGAACACGTTTAGCCACTTCCACACCCCCCTCACCATCTCCTTCTTCCGGGTGGTAAACGGGGCCATCTTGGGCCTTCTTTTGGGGCTTGTTGGGGTTATCCTGGTGAGGAGGCTCCGGGCATGGTGGTTGGGGTAGCGGGGTACTACGGCTTCAAGAACACGGGGGACGAGGCCATCCTCGAGGCCATCGTCCGCGAACTGAAGGCTAGAGGCCACGAGGTGGTGGCCCTTTCGGGGGATCCCAAGCGCACCCGGGAGGAACACGGCATCCGCGCCTACCACCGCCTAAACCCCTTGGCCCTCCTCAAGGCGGACCTTTGGCTTTTGGGAGGGGGCGGGCTTTTGCAGGACGCCACCAGCTCCCTAAGCCTTCTCTACTACCTTTCCGTGTTGCGCCTAGCCCGGCTTTTCCGCAAAAAGGTGGTGGTCTTCAACCAGTCCCTGGGCCCCCTCTCCCCTTGGGGCGAGGCCCAGGTGCGCCGGGCCCTCCAGGGGGTACCCCTCATCGTCCGGGACCAGGACTCCCACGCCTACGCCTGGGAGCTGGGCCTAAACCCCCTTTTGGGCGCCGACCCCGCCCTCCTCCTCACCCCTCCCCCGGTGAAGCGGGAAGGGGACCTGGTCCTGGTCATCCCCCGGGCCGGGGTAGACCCGGAGGCCCTGAAGAACCTCTACATCACCGCCAACCATCTCTTCCACGAGGGGAAACAGGTGATCGTCCTCCTCCTCCAGCCCGGCTACGACGACGAGGTGGCGAGCGTCTTCTACCTCCACCGGATTGAAAAGACCTCCGACCCGCGCCGCCTCCTTTACCTAACGGCCCAGGCGGGGTATGTGATCTCCATGCGCCTCCACGGGCTCATCCTAGCGGCGGCGGCGGGAACCCCCTTCGCCGGGGTAGCTTACGACCCCAAGGTGGCCGCCTTCGCCAAGGAAACCGGGGCCTACTACCAAGCCCTCCCCGGGGACCCCACCACCCTAGCCAAGGCGGCCCTCTACGGCCGCAGCCCCGACTGGGAGAAGGTGGCGGCCCTGAAGGAGCGGGCGAGGCAAAGCTTTGACCTGGCCCTCGGGGAAGCCGCTTTGGTCAAGCGCCCTCACGGACGCGGTTAAGCCTGGCCTTAAGCCCCTCGGCGAAGGCCTGGAGGTCGCTTAAAGCTTCCTCCACCTCCTGCCTTAGGAGGAACTCCCCAGGGGAAAGCCTCTTTAGAACGAGGAAAGGCGGGCTTGCCAAAAGCTCCACCCCCTTGCGCACCACCTCGGGGATGAGGCCTTCCTCCAGGGCCTCGGCCTCGAGGTCCGAAAGCAGGAAGACCTGCCCCAAAGGCTTCTTGGCGAGAAGGAGGAGCAAGGCGGCAAAGGCCCCCCTTTCCGAGAGCTCCGCCACCAGGCGGTCCTCCAGGGCCTCCACCGCCTCGAGGTCCACCCGTCCCTGGCGCAGGAGGTCCTCCAGATCCAAGGCGGAAACGGGGAAACGGGCCTTGAGGCGGACCAAGCGGCCGATGGCCTCGGGGGAAACGTGGCCGAAGCCCTCGGGCACCTGGGCCTTGTGGGACTCGGGCGCCAGGTAAGCGGGGTAGCTCCCTTCCCGGCGGTAAGGCTTGAGCAGGGCCGGCTCCCCTTCCCCTAAGCGCAAGAGGGCCAGCACCACCTGCCGCCGCCCCAAGGGGGCCTTGTAAACCCAAGGAAGCCCGCCCTCCAACACGAAGCCGAGCCGCCTTAGGTCTTCGGTAACGCCCGGGGGTTCCAACACCTGGGGCTCGTGGGGGAAAAGCACCTCCTTGGGGTACGGCGCAACCCGCACCCGGCGCTTTTCCAGCCGGGGCTCCTCCCGCTCGGGGCGGGAAGGCTCGGGGGCAGGAGCCCGCCCCTGGCTCCTTGGGGCCGCTTTGAGCTCCACCTCCTCCCCCCGGAAGTGGAGCAGGATGGTCTCGTTCACCGCCAAACGCCGCTTGGCGTAATAAGGGCCGAGCCCCCGGACCACCCCCGCCTTCCAGTCCACCTCCCCTTCGTACACCTCGCCATCCTCGTCCACGAAGCGCACCCGCTCCTTGCCCAGAAGCCGCTGGCGCAAGGAAACGGTGAGGGCCATGGTGCCCGTTTGAATACACGCACTGGTAAGGACATAGCGTGCGGTCATATCACCTCCCAAGGTCCTCGAGGGGACGGGGGCTCCCTGAAGTGAGCATATAATACACCGCGTACACCACGGCAAGGGTCCGCTCCACATCGTCAAGGGCCCGGTGCACCTCCCGCTTGGGGAACTCCAGCACCTCGGAAAGGGCGTCCAGGCCGTAGCGCTTTAGCCCCCTGAAAGCCCGGCGCGCCAGGCGCACCGAGTCCACCACGGGGTTTTCCAACCGGTAACCCATGCCCTCCAGGGCCGGGCGCAGGAAGGAAAGGTCAAAGGCGGCGTTGTGAACGACCAAGGTGGCCCCGGAGAGGAGGGGATAAGCCTGCTCTAGAACCGCCTCCAGGAGAGGGGCCTCCTCCAGCATCCCCGCCCGGATGCCCGTGAGGCGCTCAATGAAGGGGCTTGGCGGGCGCTCGGGCCGGACCAGGCTCTGGAAGGGGATGCGCTTTTCCCCTTCCAGACGCACCAGGGCCACCTCAATGATCTCGTTCAAGCCGGGGGCCAGGCCCGTGGTTTCCAGGTCCAGGACCACCACCGCCTCCCCCTTGGGGGGAAAGGGATAGCGCCACTCCCATAGCCCCACCTCCCTCTCCAGGACAAAGCGCCCGTCCAACAGGGGCCGCACCACCCGCTCCACCGGCCCCCGGAGGCCCAAGGCCTCGCCCAAAGCGGGAAGGGGCAAAGGCCTTGCCGCTTCCCTCAGGGTGCGGGCCAGGCGCGTGGCCAGGCGGTAGCGGAGGAAGGCATCCTCCATGGGGCTAAAGCGCCTCCCCTAAAGGCGTCTTGAGGAAGGCCCGGTCCGTGGCCTCTTCAAAGGCCAAGGCCACCCGCAGAAGGCGCTCGTCCTGGCCCCAAGGGGCGAGGAGCTGTAGCCCCACGGGGAGGTTCCCCTCAAACCCAGCGGGGAAGGAAAGGGCGGGTAGCCCCGCAAGGCTCGCCCCCACGGTGTAGAGGTCCTCCCGGTACATGGCGAGGGGGTCCTGCCGCCCCCCCAGGGGGAAGGCGGGGTGGGGGGTGGTGGGGAGGAGGAGGAGGTCCACCTCCTGGAAAAGCGCCTTGGCCTCCGCCTTAAGCCTCCTCCGGAAAGCCTGGGCCCGGCCGTAGTAGGCCTCGTAGTAGCCGCTTTGGAGGACAAAGGTGCCCACCAGGATGCGGCGCTTGACCTCGAGGCCAAACCGGGCCCGGGTGGCCTCCACCACGGGCCAAAGCTCCTCCCCCTCCGCCCGGTGGCCGTAGAGGGTCCCGTCGTAGCGGGCCAGGTTGGAGCTGGCCTCCGCCGGGGCCAGGATGTAATAGGCGTTGAGGGCCAAGGGCAAGGAGGGCCAGGACACCTCCGCCACCTCCAGGCAAAGCCCTCGGAAGACCTTAAGGGCCCCCTCCAAAGCCCTTTCCACCCCCGGGCTATTGCCCGCTAGCCCCTCCCGCACCACCCCGAGGCGCAAAGGGGGCAAGGGCTCGGCCAGGGCCTCCTGAAAGCGGGGGGGGAGGTCCAGGCTGGTGGCGTCCAAGGGATCCGGGCCCGCCATGGCATCCATGAGGAGGGCCAGATCCCGCACGGAGCGGGCCAGGGGGCCGATCTGGTCCAGGCTCGAGGCGTAGGCGATGAGGCCATACCGGCTCACCCGGCCGTAGGTGGGCTTCAGGCCATACACGCCAGAGAAGGCCGCAGGCTGGCGCACGCTTCCCCCCGTGTCCGAACCCAGGGCCACGGGGGCCAGGTCCGCCGCCACCGCCGCAGCGCTTCCCCCGCTGGACCCTCCCGGCACCCGGTCCGGGTCAAAGGGGTTCTTGGTGGGGAAGAAGGCGGAGTGCTCCGTGGAGGAACCCATGCCGAACTCGTCCAGGTTGGTCTTGCCCAGGATCAGGGCGCCCCGCGCCTGCAGCCGGGCCACCGCCGTGGCCTCGTAGGGCGGGACAAAGTTTTCCAAAAGCCGGCTCCCCGCCGTGGTGCGCAGGCCCTTGGTGGCGATGTTGTCCTTCACCGCCACCACCACCCCGGCGAGGGGAAGGGCCGGATCCAGCCTCGCGGCCTCCTCCCAAACCGCCTCGTTTAGGGTGAGAAAAGCGCCCAGGCTAGGGTCAAGCCGCTGGACCCGTTCCCAGTACGCCTGGACCACCTCCTTTGGGGTAAGCTCCCCCCGGGCCACCCGGGCGCGGATCTCGTGGGCCAACATGCCCCCACTATAGCCCGAAGTGGAGGCGAAGCCAGTCGCGAAAGCCCACGTAGGCCGCCTCCCCCCCGCGGGGCAGGTAGGTGACGTCCCCCGGCTCGTGGCGGAACCAGGTGTACTGCCTTCTGGCGTAGGCCTTCACCGCCTGGATGTCCCGCAAAAGGGCCTCTTCCAAGGAATACTCGCCCCTTAAGTAGCCCACCACCTCCTTGTAGCCGATGGCCTGCAGGGCGGTGGGGATCTCGGGATAGCGGGCGAGGAGGCCTTGCACCTCCTCCACAAGCCCGCGGGCGAACTGGGAGCGCGCCCTCTCCTCCAGCCTTGGCCAAAGCCAGGCCCGTTCGGGCCAGAGCACGAGCTTCTTGTAGGGGAAGCGGGGCGGGCGCTTGGGAAAGCGGGCGGGGGGCGTACCGGTGCGGCGCAGGACCTCCAGGGCCCGCACAAGCCGCCTGGGGTTTTTCCCCACCCGCGCCGCATCCAAAGGACTCGCCCGATAGAGCTCCGCCCACAGGGGCGCAAACCCCCGCTCCCCAAGCTCTTGCCAAAGGGCGGCCTGGACCGCAGGCTCAGGTGGGGGAAGGTCGTATAGGCCCTCGGAAAGGGCCCGGATGTAGTACCCCGTTCCCCCCACCACCAGGGGCAGGCGGCCCCGGGCAAGCACCTCCGCGATGGCCGCCTCCGCCATCTCCAGGAAGCGGGCCACGCTCATGGCCTCGGAAGGTTCCAGCACGTCCACCAGGTGGTGGGGCACCCTTTGCCTCTCCTCCGGGCTCGGCTTGTCCGTCCCGATGTCCAGGCCCCGGTACACCATGGTGGCGTCCGCAGAAATGACCTCCACGGGCCACTCCTCCCCCAGGCGCAAGGCGAGGAGGGTCTTGCCGCTTCCCGTGGGGCCTGCCAGCACCGGCACCGCTTCCACATCCCTTATGCTAAGGGCATGCTGGAGCGCCTGGACCGCCTGGAAACCCTACGCAAGCTAAAAGAGCTGCAAGAGCGCATCGCCGAGCTCGCCTACCAGCTCACCGGCGAGGAGCCCGCCGCCTGGACCCCCCGGGTGGACCTCCTGGAGGACGAGGACCATTACGTCCTCCTGGTGGACCTCCCCGGGGTGCGCCCCGAGGACCTGGAGCTTTTGGAAGAGGGAAGCCGCATCACCTTGGCTGGGGTCCGCCACCCCCTTCCCGGCACCTACCTGCTGGAGGAAAGGCCCATGGGGACCTTCCGCCGCACCCTGGACCTCCCCGGCCCCATTGAGGAAGGAACCGCCCAAGCCAGCCTCCGCCAGGGGGTGCTGGAGGTGCGCTTCAGGAAAAAGAAGGGCACGCCCCTGCCCTTGGCTCAGTAAGCCACCTCGTGGCAGGCCCGGCACCGGGGCTCGTAGTGCTCCTTAGCCCCCACCAGGATGACAGGGTCGCTGTAACGGGCGGGCCTCCCGTCCACCAGGCGCTGGGTCCGGGTAGCGGGAGCCCCGCAACGGGGGCAGATGGCGGTTAGCTTCTCCACGAACTCCGCCCGGGCCAGAAGCTCGGGCATGATGCCAAAAGGCTCTCCCCGGAAGTCCAGGTCTAGCCCAGCGGCGATGACCCGCACCCCCGCTTGGGCCAGCCTCTCCGCCAGGTCCAGGAAGCCCCGGTCCAGGAACTGCACCTCGTCCACCGCCACCACCTGGGGTAAGGGGGCAAGGTGGGCTTCCATCTCCTCCGCGCGGTCCACAGGAATGGCTTCCACCTTCTCCCCGTCATGGCTCACCACGTGGCTTGCGTGGTAGCGGTGGTCCAGCCTTGGCTTGAAAACCAGAACCCTCTGCCGGGCGATAAGCGCCCGCCGCACCCTCCGGATGAGCTCCTCGCTCTTTCCGGAGAACATGGGTCCGGCGATGACCTCAATCCACCCTTGGCGGTGCAGTACGGGGGGCATCCTTTCCTCCAGGGGCTATTTTAAGAAGAACCGGGGGCTTAGGCCCCCGGTCCGGCCCCGTACCTCTAACGCCCCTTGCGGTAGGAATCGCCAAAGCGCCGTTGGAAGCGCTCCACCCGCCCCTCGGTGTCCACGAAGCGCTGCTGGCCCGTGTAGAAGGGGTGGCACTTGCTGCACACTTCCACGTGGATCTCGGGTTTGGTGGAGTAGGTGTGGATCACGTTGCCGCACCCGCAGATGATGCGGGCGGGAACCAGCTTGGGATGAATGCCCTCTTTCACGCTCGCCTCCTCCCGCACGGTCTTGGCCGTGCGAAAACCGCTTCCTAGTTTAGGGCCCGCCCGCCCTTAAAGCAAGGCCTAGCGGGGCGGGGGCAACCGGCGCCAGCGGGGACCCCATCGCCGCCGTAGCCCCTTAAGGGCCCAAAAAGCGGCGCCCAAAAGCAGGGCCAGCACCCCCACGAACCAAAGGGTAGCCAAGACCCCAAGGCCCACGAGGCTTAGAAGGAGGAGCACGAAGGGCACGTACCAGGGTAGACGCAGGCCCACCCCTTCACCCTAGCAGAAAAAACGGCTAAACTAAAGGATGCCCCGGGACAGGGGTGCGGTCGCGCTCAAGGGGCCAAACCCCCTTGGGTGAGGAAAGTCCGGGCACCATAGGGCAGGGTGCCAGCTAACGGCTGGGCGGGGTAACCCGACGGAAAGTGCCACAGAAAAGAGACCGCCAGCGGCCGGGCCCAAGGCCCGGTGCGGGTAAGGGTGAAACGGTGGGGTAAGAGCCCACTGTCACGCGTCACGCTTCGAGGTCAATTTCAGTCATCTTTTTAGTGCAGTTTGACTGAGTTCGGTCATTTTGAGGTTCGTAAGGTGAGCGTTTATGCGCACGGAACATGAGCGTTATCATGTAAAGTAGCAGGGCCGGGGCTCCATGCCCCGACCCTAGCTAGCCCCGCCGTCACAACGCCCAGACTACGAAGGCGTTAGAGGGACTATGAGAAAAGCCTAACCCGAAAACTACATTGCTCGACCAATCTGGCCGGGCCCGGTTTTGGGCTGGGTTCTTGCCGGCCAACTGGACATAATCGAGGAACGCCCCCTTCGTCACCCCGGGGATGGGCACGAGGCCCAACGCGTAGGCGATGGTGGGGGGGGTGAGCCCCGACTCGTAAGCGAGGCTCATGCTCGAGTTGGTCACGTAATCCTGTGTAGTCGTGTTTTCGTCCCACCCGCTGGGGAATGTGTCTGGGCTCGTGCCCAGGATGGCGGGGCCGACGTTTTGACTCACGCCGTCGTCCGTGAAGCTCTTCGTGGGGTCCTTTTTGTAATACAGGACCCCGGTCTGCCCCGACTGGGGCGTGACGGGCGCCCCGTCCGACGCCCGGATGGCCATCCAGTTGGGGGAAGCTAGGGATAGATCCAGGCTCGCATCGGGGATGATCTCTATGCGCCCGTAGTTGACGCGGAGCCCCCCAAACCAGAGAAAACGGCTGCCAAAAATGTCGGCCACGCCGAATGGCGTGCCGTCATGCCGCCATGCTAGAGGCCCAGACCCAGCAAGGGTAGCGTTGTCTCCCGTCGTCGTGCCCGGAGCCTGCCCATCCACCCGCACCCCCCACTCGTAGGGCGCTTCGTGCGAGCGCCCCCACTGCGTGTTGCCCCGGATGGGGGGGTCAGTCTTGCCCGCCTTGAGCCACTCGGGGAGGACCACGGCCATGAACTCCGCCCGGGTCATGAGGTGGAAGCCGGGGCCGTTGGCCGCGGCGTAGGCCACGGCCTGATCGTAGGTGAGCAATGACGCATTCTGGCCGGGGACGCTCACGAGCTCGCCATTGGAGAGCACGGCGCGGTACATGGAGACCCAAATCTCGCTTTTGGTCTCCCCGTTCACCACAAACGCCGGGTGGGGGCCGGAGCCGAACTGGGGCCCGAGCTGCTCCAGGTTGAAGCGGGGGATGCGCCGCATGAAGAGCGGCTGCCCCTTTTTGGTGTACATCACCGTGCACAGACCTCCTGACGCCGCCTCTACCGCTTGCCGCAGACTATCCTTCACGCTAAAGATCATGCCTCACCTCCAAAGCGTCCAAAATGGGCAGGGCGAAGAGCCGCACCCGCACCAAATCCGCCCGCAGCGGGGTGGGGCGCCACTCGTACACGGGCTCCCGGCGCTCCACCACTTCGCCGCCGTCCTCCAGCTGGTAGACCATCTCCCCCACCTCCACCTGCTCCAACGGCCGAGCCGGCAGAAGGACCTCCGCCCCCAGCCAGTCGGTGGGGTCCAGGGTGGGACCGCCCTGGGGGGTGGCGTAGACGTAGACCCGCTGGGGCTCTGGGCCGGAGAGGGCCTCGAGGTCCAGCGCCACCCCGTCCACATAGAGGACGCCCCCTTCCAGCCGCGCCTCCCAGTGCCGCCCGTCTCCAACGCGCTCCACCGTCACACCTCACCTCCAGTTTTGGTGCACCGCCATCCACCAGACCACGAGGTCATCCGCGGTGCCGCGGTTTTCTATCGTGAAGGCGTTGCGGGCCTTGTTCGCCACCGCAAGCGCCACCCTCCCCAGGTCCGAGGCGCCTTCCACGCGCAGGTAGACGTTGTAGTTGGTGTTTGGCATAGGGTAGGCCAGGGACACCGTATAGGCGGGGAGCACGGGGGGGAACCACGTGGACGGGGAGGCCACCACCCGCGCGTCCGTGATGGTGCCGGCGAAGGTGGGGCCCGTGTCCCCAGCGGGGACGCTCACCTGGGCTAACGGCATTCCCCCCTCGGGCGCCTGGGCGCCCTCCACCAAATAAGGGGCGCCGTCGTTGGTGAGGTAGAGGGTGTAGGTCTTGGCCGCGCTACCCGGGTTGGTGGGCACGGCAATGGCGTTGGGCCGCGCGGGGTAGCTGCGCCGCATCCCCCCTTGGACCGCCACCCCCGCGGCGATGGAGAGGGAGCGCCCCGTTCCCGCGCTCACCTGGAGCCCGGAAACCACATACTTGCGGGGAATGTACACCCGCCCCGTCTGGATGGCCCGGTAGCGGAGGTCCTGGAGCCCGTCCCAAGCCCCCTTGGCCAGACTGAGGGCGGCGGAGCCCAGCACCGCCGCCGCCCGCATGGCCGCCCGGTCCCGCATGGCGTACTGGGCCATAATCCGGGCGAAGGGGCCAACCTCCAGGATGTCGTTGGTGGCGCTCCGGACCAACCCCTTGGATGAAGTTTTGGGGATTGTCCCCCCGCCCGACTCGATGGTCTCCGCGGGCTGCCAGTCGTCGGCAAGCCCTTGACTAGCCAGAAACTCTAGGATGTCCTCTACTGTGGGCACGCTTCACCTCCCTACACGCTCTCCAGGCTGACCTCCAGCCGGTCGATGAGGGTCAGCCCCACCTCCAGGTCCACCGGGTCCCGGGTGCGGCGGTAGAGCATGACCCGGTTGCCGTTGGCGTCCCGGCCAAAGAGGGCGATCTCCCGCAGGGTGCGCACCCCTAGGCCCTCCCAGGCCAGGGCGTACTCGAAGATGGCCCGCCCCCCCTCCAGACGCTTGGAGATGAGGGTGGTGTAGACCGGGTTGGTGAGGGCGCTGGCGTTGGCCGCCCCCGAGGTGCCCCAGCCCGCTTCCACCACCATCTCCATGAGCCTGCGTAGCAACTGCTCTCTGGCGTACGTTGTGAACATTCAGAAGCTCACCTCCCCGAACGGCGGCGCGTAGTCCCGCCACCGCTCACCTCCCTCGCTCAGCAGGGCCAGGCGGGGATACGCCACGTCTCGCTCCCCAGCTTCAAACGGCCAACCGTCCAGGGGCAGGGCGTAGACCCTGCGGTGGGTCAGACCCCCCACCAGCCCTGCCCGCCCCTCTCCCCTACCCTCGCCCCGCCACCTGGGGCGGGAGGGGATGGGTCCCCACGTGCGCCTAGCCACCGGTGCCGTCAAAATCCCACCTCCCCAAAACGCCAGCTTCCGTCAAACACTTGGGCTTGGGCCATCCTGCCCTCGGCCCAGGCGGCGAGGCTCATCCCGCCCGCCAGCGCTACCCGCCGGGTGTCGCCAAAGAGGAAGTCCCCGAAAGCTCCAAGGTCCAGGAGGACCACCGCCGCCTGCGGCCGCAGGCGGAAGACGCGGCGGTCCTGGGCGTAGAGCTCCACCCCCCGCAGGACCGCGTGGGCGGGCTTGAGCTCCCGGACCGCGTGGCGCAGGTAGGCCCGCTCCCGCGCGGTCCAGGGCCCCGCTGGACTGACCTCCAAAATGAACTCCGCCCAGGCAGGGCCCGTGAAAGCGCCCTCGTAGTCCCCAAAGTGCCACGTGCCGTCAAAGGCGTTCTCGAAGGGCCCTTCCACCACCTTGGCCACAAAACCAAGGCGGGCGAGCTCGGCCTCCATGCCGGGCTTCGTCCCCGCCCGGAGCCACCAGTCCCAGGCGTGCCGGACGCGCTCCCGGTAGGAGGCGTCCGGCTCGTCGGGGGGGAAGCGGCGGAGGGCGCGGCCTTCGCCCAGCCGGGAGAGGGCCTCCCCTTCCGCGTACTGGGGGAAGGCCTGGGGGAAGGCCTCCAGGGCCTCCCGGATGAGGTCGGCCTCCTCCTGGGCCAGGGCCCGCACCATCCCGTCCGCCGCCCTTCCCGCCCGGGGGTAGCGGCCCGGGGGGAGGAGGGAGAGGAGGTGGCGGTAGAGGGCCTCGGCGAGCTCACTCATAGACCGTCACCTCCCCGGGGACGATGAGCTCGTCCCGGGCCACGGCCACAGGTCCCGCGGGGGCCAGGACCTCCACCGCCTCGAGGCCTCCCCGGTCGTGCAGGTGGTCCATGAGGCGGGAGGGCCAGAAGGTCTCCCCGATGTTTAGCCCGTTCAGGAAATCCAGGGCGAAGCCCCGCCAGGCCTCGAGGGAGGGGCTTCCCGGGAGGCGGTGCAGGCGCAGGGCGAGGTCCAGGGGCCGGGGGCTGGGGGAGCGCACCAGGGCGTTCACGGTGAGGGGCCGCCGCTCGTCCACCACCCTCTGGACCCGGGCGAGGAGCTCGGGGGAAGGGAGGCCCCGGGCGGGGGCTATGACCACGTCCACGGTGCCCTGGCCCCGGGGGTGGTCGTCTATGACCTGGACCTTCCGCACCTCGGGGTCCTCCAGGGCCCAGCTCATGTAGGCGTGGTAGGTGCTCCCCCGGCCCAGGGCGGGCCAGGCGAGAATGAGGCGGGCCCGGAGCTCCTCGTCCGTCTCCCGGTCCAAGCCGGGCTCCAGGACCTCCTCCACCTCCAGGGCCTCGAGGCCCCCCACCACGGTAACGGGGAGGAGGCGGGTCCCCGGGGGGAGGTTGTAGCGGCTCCCCACGCCCTCGCTCCAGACCTCCACGAGGGCGTCCGGGGCGAAGGGACCCTCGGCCCGGTAGCGGAGTTCCCCCACCCCCAGGAGGGCCCCGGGGGGGAAGGTGCCGGGAGCGGAGGCGAGGACGCGGCAGCGGAGCCTGGCCCCCCGGGCCTCCTTGCGGGCGAGGCCCAGGCCCTTGGCGTGCTCATCCAGCCAGGCGCCGGTGGCGGTGATCACAAAGAGCTGGGGGACGAGCTCCCGGGTGAAGGCGCGGGCCTCGAGGGCCGCTTGGGCCGCGAGGCGCAGGTAGGTGCCGAAGGCGCTGAAACTGTCGGGGTTCCGCACGGGGAAGCCCTCGGGGAGGAAGCCGAGGAGCCTCTGGGTCTCCTCCTCCAGGGTGGGGAGAGGGGGAAGCTCAGGCACCCTTCACCTCCAAGGGCCAGGGGAGGAGGAGCCTAAGGGCCTCCCCCGAGAGGCGCAAGGCGAGGCGGAGGCCTCCTTCCGTCCACTCCCCCCGGGCCTCCTCCACCCGGGCGTCCTCGAGGCAGGTCCGCTCCGCTTCCTGCAGGACCTCCACTCGGGTGAGCTCGTCCAGGGCCGCCTGCACGTAGTCGGGGAGGGCGCTTCCCTCATGGGGGAAGGCCCAGTGGCTCCCCCGGGGGGAGACGAGGCGGGCGAGGAGGTCCTGACGCACCACCTGGAGGCCCTCCACCAGGGCCGCATCCCCCCTGGGGGTGAAGCGGAAGTCACCGTCCTCAAAAAGCCAGTCCCGGTACACGGCTCACCCCGAAAAGACTTTGGAACTGCCGCCGATGATTACCCCGATGGCCGCCCCCACCTGCACCGGGTCCCCCACCCGGGCCACAGGGGGGCCACCGCCCGCGAGCTCCACCCGGGGGGCGTCCACCCGCACCACCGCGGTGCCCAAGAGCTCCACGGTCCCGTCCGGCTTCAGGCGGAGGACCACCCCGGGGGCGGCCTGGACTTCAATCTCCCCGTCGGGCTTGAGGCGCACCCAGGTGTCGGCGTCCTTCTGCACCAGGTACTCCCCGGGCTCCACCGGGACCACGGCCTTCCCCTCGGAGAGGACCCCGTCCACGTAGGGATAGGCGGGGTTCCCCTCGTAGTAGGCCACCCGCACGATGGCCCCCACCTCGGGAAGGGCGTAGACCCCGCGGCCCCCGCCGATCCAGGGCACGTCCAGGGGGACGTCCCGGAGGAGGGGGCGGCTCGGGTCGGGCTGGCCGTCCACGGTGAGGGGCTCCAGGTCCACGCTGTAGCGCGGGCTCCCGGGAGGCCCCGCCACCCCGGGCTCGGACCTCACCGCCACCACCCGGGCCTTGTGGGGGAGGTGGGTGCGGTGGGCGAGCTCGGGCCAGAGGGCCTCCACGAGCCTGCGGAGGGCGGTCTTCAGGGCATCACTCCTCACGGCCGATCACCTCGTGGTAGGCCTCCTTGGGAGAGAGGACCAGGCGGTGCTCCTCCACCCTGAGCCCCCCCCGGTAGGCAGGGTGGTCCACCCGCAGCAGGTGGAGGACCCTAAGGGCGGGGAGAGGGGCCATGCGAAGCCCGTAGCGGCCCGGGGACAAGGGGCGCACCCAGGCCACCTCCTCCCCCACCCGGTGGACCACCCCGTAGTGGGGGCTCTTCCCCTCGGGCCCGGCGTAGAGGACTCCCCCGTCCAGCTCGTGCATCACCGCCTCCACCCCCCAGGCCTTGAGGACCATGAGGACCCCCTCCCAGGCCCGCACGCGGGGGAGGGCGTAGTGGCGCTTGGGCTCGGTCTGGAAGCCCCAGAGGGCCTTCCCCCCCACCTGGCCTTTGACCCACTCGGCCACCTCCTCGGCCTTCGCGTCCTGGAAGCCCTGGGGGCCCACCTCCCGCCGCCACTCGGGGAGGCCCCAGGCCACCCCCTCCGTGGCCGAGAGGAGGCCCTGAAGGGCGCCCCGGAAGAGGGGGCCCTCGAGGGTGAGCCGCACCGCCTCCCCAGGCTGGAAGGGTTTAGTGGTCTCGTCGGAGGGGCGGGCCGTGCCCTCGAGGTAGACCTGCCCCTGGAGGTGCAGGGTGCGCCAGGGGACGTGCAGGCTCTCGTGGAAGACGAGGCCCGCGGGGGTGCCCTTCTGGGTCTCGGGTTTGGGAACGTGGACGAGGTTCATCTGGACCCTCCCACGAGGCTATGGGCGCTCTGCCGCCCGTCCAGGAAGCCCTGTAGCATCGCCGGGGGCTTGGGCGGGGCCTGCCCCCCCTTCCCCTCGTTCCGCCTCTGCTGGGCGCTCCCCGGCGGGGGGCCCGCCTGGGGGCCGGGGGCCGCGGCCAGGGCCTGGGCCTCCCGGGCGTTGGCCTCGGCCAGGGCCTCCCGGGGCTCCACCTGGGTGAGCTCCAGCACGGCCGTGAGCCCGTCCTCCCCGCCCTCTTCCCGGGTGGTGAGCCGGGCGAAGAGGGCCTTCTCTATCCCCCGGGCCGCCAGGTGGGGGTGGACCACCCGCAGGGGCTCGGTCTTGCTCTTGGCGAACTTGGCGTGAAGCCGCCTGGCCTCCGCCAGGGGGTCCTTCCCCGCCAGGCGAAGGGTGATGCGCACCCGGAAGTCCCGGTAGCCCCTGAGGACGTGCACGTCCCCGGTGCGGCCCTCCCGGGGAAGGCTCTCCACGGAGTTCTCCCCCTCCACCTCCACGGCCACCACCACCCCGGGCATCTCCTCCCCGTCCAGCCGCAGGCGGTCTCCGGTGGCGAAGCGCAGGTAGGGCATCAGACCTCCTCCAGATAGGGCAGCATGAGGCGCTTCAGGGCCCCGAGGAACTCGTCCGCATCCCGCACGGAGGGGAGTTCCAGGCGCTCGATGCGCACCACCTGGACCACCCTGCCCTCCGCTTTGCGGCCCTCTCCCCTGCCCTGAGCCTGGCCGGGCACGGGGGCCACAGGGGAAGGGGGCACCAGGGCCCCCAAAGGCGGCAGCTCCGGCATCTCCACCGCAGGGCGCAAGACGGGAAGCTCCAGCAACTGCGGTACCGGGGGCACCAGGGCCTGCACCGCCCGGGCCACCTCGGGGGCCGCCCCCTGCAGGCCCACGGCCATCCCCAGGGCGGTCATGGCACCGATCTCGGCGAAGACCCGGCTGGGGGAGCGCATCCCCAGAAGGTTCCGGAGCGTGGTAATTGCCTTCCCCCCCAGATCCCTGACGGCATTCACCGGGGCCGCCGCCAGGCTGAGGATGCCTTGGGTGAGCCCCTGGACGATGGCCTTGCCCGCCTCCAGGAAGGAGCCCACCAGCCCCCGCACGAAGGCCAGGGCCTGGCCCAAGGCCGCCTTTAGGGCGTCCCAGACCACGCCCCCCAGGCGCAGGGGCAAGGAGAGCAGGGCCTTGAGAGCCTGCCACCCCCTCTCGGCAAAGGCCAGGGCCAGGCGGAAATCCCCCTGGAGGAGGGCCCGCAGGGCCCCGATGCCGGAGAGGACCACGGTCTGGAGGAGCCGGAAGACCGCCTCGGCCCCCGTCACCAGGCCCCGCCAAGCGGCCCCCAACCCCTCTCCCAGCCGGGCCAGGGCGGGAAAGCGCTCGCTGGCCACCTGCCAGAGGCGGGCCAGGGCGTTGAGGGCGGTATCCACCAGAACGCCCCCCACCCGGATGGGCACGGAGAGGACAGCCCGGAGCCCCTCCCACACCCGCAAGGCCCCCTGGCGGGCCCGGTCCAGGTCCAGGGTGAAGAGGCCCACCACCAGGTCCACGAAGCCCCGCAGGATGCGGATGAGGCCCGCGAGGCCGTCGGCGAAGATGGGGGCGAGGCGGACGACGAGGGCTTCCAGGAGGCCGAAGAGGAAGCCGATGCCATACCCCAGGGCGTAGCCGAAGCGGTCCCAGGCGGCCTGGGCGGAGGCCAGGGAGGCCTGGATGGCCCCCCCGAGGGGGCGGAAGAGCCCGGCCAGAGCCTCCCCCAGGCCCCGGAACTCGGCGAGGACCGGGGCGAAGGCGCTCCGCACCGCCTGGAGGGTGCCGAGAACGCTCTTGCGGAAGCTCTCGCTCGCCCCCCAGGCCTGGCGGAAGAGGTAGACGAGCCCGGCGAGGGCGCCGAGGACCAGCCCCACCGGGTTGAGGAGGAGGGCCCGCCCCAGGAAGAGCACCGCCTGCCCGGCCCGGAAGGCCCCCTGGGCGAGGAGGCCGAAGGCCCCCCGGAGGAGCCCCACCGCCCCCAGCCGGGCCATCTCCCCCCGCAGGAGGGCGAGGCCCAGGGAGAGGAGGCGCGCCTGCCTGAGGGCGCCGGCGAGGCCGCTTTGGAGGGCGAGGAGGCCCAGCCGGGCCTGAGTGGCGGCGAAGCCCAGGGCGGCGAGCCCCGTGACCAGGAAGCCGCCCACTACCAGAAGCCCCCCGAGGGTGGCCGTGACGGCCACGAGGGCCCCCCGGAGGAGGGGGAAGCGGTCCAGGAGGTCGGAGACGCGGTTCAGGAGGTCGGCGAGGCGGGCCACCACCGGGGTCACCACGGGCAGGAGGGCGTTGCCGAGGGTGATCCAGATGCGCTCCAGGGCGTTCCGGAGCAGGATGAGCTGGTTCCTCAGGGTGGCGGAGCGGTTCTGGAACTCGGCGAGGACGCTCCCCGTGTAGGCGGCCGGACTTCGCACCAGGCTGAAGGCCTTCTCCAGGGTGCCCAAGGAGCCCACCAGCTTGGCGATGTCGTCGGCGTACTCCATACCGAAGAGGTCGGAAAGCACGGTGAGCTGGTCGGGCACCGCCCTGAGGCGGCGTAGGAAGTCCATGATGGCCCCGGCGGCGTCCCGCCTCAGGGCCTGCTGGAGGCCCGTGGCCGTGAGCCCCAGGCGGGCCAAGGCTTCCTGAAAAGCCTTGGGCTGGACGTGAGCGGTGGCCAGGCGCTGGAAGAGGGCGTTGAGGCCGGTGGCGGCCACCTCGGGGGCGGTGCCGAGGGCGAGGAGGCTCGCGGAGAAGGCCGCCACCTGCTGCCCGGTGAGGCCCAGGAGCTTCCCCGTCCCCCCTACCCGGCGGAGGACCTCCAGGATCTCCGGGGCGGTGGCCGCCATGTTGTTGGAGAGGTGGTTCACGGCGTCCGCCAAGCGCATGACCCCCTCCTGGCTGAGCTCCAGGACGTTGCGGAGCTTGGCCAGGGCGTCTCCCGCCTGGCCCGCGGAGATGCCGAAGGCCACCCCCACCCGGGCCGCGTCCTGGGTAAAGCGGACCAGCTCCTGCATGGGGATGCCCGCCTGGCCCGCGGCGGCGGCGATCTCCGTGAGCTCCCTGGCGGTCATGGGGATGACCCGGGTGAGGCCCAAAAGCTCCCGCTGGAGGGCCATGAGGGCGGGGGCGTCCACCACCTTGCGCACGTCGGCGAAGGCGTCCTCAAAGTCCATCGCCGCCCGGGTGGCGAGGACCAGGGGCGCGGCGAGGGCCGCCCCGGCCCCGGCCACGGAAAGGCCCGCCCCCAAGCGTTGCAGGGCGAGGTCCGCCCGGCGGGAAAGCTCCTCCACCCGGCGCAGCCCCTCCCCCACCCGGCCCAGGGGGTTGGAGACGCGGTCCGTCAAGTCCAACAGCAGTTGCAACCTGAACAGGGCGTTCACAGCTTCCTCACCGCCACCTGAACCCGGTCGGGTTCCTCCAGGTTCACGACCACGCCCTCCACCTCCTGCCGGGCCGGGGTCCAGAAGACCCCCCGCACCCGGTAGAAGCGGCGGGCGGGGGCGTAGTGAGCCTTTAGGAAGGCCTCGGGGTCCAGGTACTTCTCCCGGATGAGGTCCACGTTGCTCCCGGGCCAGAAGTCGGCCTCCAGGGGCGCCCGCCGCACCTCAAAGTGGAGGTGGGCGAGGTACGGCCTGGCCGGGTCCCCCTTGCCGATGGCCCCCACGGGCTCGCCCGCGAAGAGGTAGTCCCCCTCCCGGGCCACCCGGAAGAGGAGGTGGGCGTACTGGGTCCAGAAGCGCCCGAGGCCGGGGAGGTCGTGCTCCAGCAGGACCACGTTGCCCCAAACCCGGTGGAAGGCGCTGTGGACCACCCGCCCCTCAGCCACGGCCACCACGGGGTAGCCCAGGTCGGCGTCCCCGGAGGAGCCGGAGAGGTTAAGGTCCACCCCGGGGTGCTGGTGAGGGGCGAGGCCCTGGGCCTTCCGCCACTCGGGGTAGCGCGGGTCCAAAAAGCCCGCGTCCACGCGGTTCTTTTCGGGAGATGGGGGCAAAGGCCAGAGGACGCGCATGGAGGGGTAAAATCAGGCTGCCCCCGGGTTTCCCCGGGGGCAGTTATCCCACCTTAGCCCTATCTTACCCCGGAGGGTGGGGGGGTGGCAAGAAGGCGGCTAAAGCAAAGGCTCCATCCCCCCCTTTGGCCGTGCCGTCCGCACTTCCTTGCGCTCGTAGCTCACGTTGAGGCTTCCCGCGGGAAACTCAGGGCGCTTTCCGGCGAGGAGCTCTTCCACGGTAAGGATCTGGAGCCTGGGGTAGGACTGGCTCCCCCAGGAATAGACACCCGCCTTCGCGGCCTCCTCCCGCATGCCTTGCGTGGGGGCCTCCAGGACGATGAGAACCCCGAAGGCCGCCTTCTCCCGCTCCATCACGCCCCGCAGGTCCCTCACCACGCTGGGCCCCAGGCGCTTCCCCCCCTTGACCTGGACCACGACCTTCTCCAGCCTACCCCCGTCCGGGGTGCGGAAGTAGAGGAAGCCGTCTATGCCCGTGTCCTTGCCCTTCTTTCCCTTTTGCGGGTCCCCGTACGGCTGAGCCCCGATCAGGCCCAGAGCCCAGAGCTGAAATTGGTGGGGGTCTTTCTCAAAGAGAAAACGGGCGCTCTCCACGTCCTTGGGCGTCCCAAGAACCTCGTAGTCCCTCCCCGGCTCCAGGCCGAAGTCCCGCCTCAGCCGCGCCTGGATGAGGGTAATGGCCAGGTGGGTGATGTCTATGCCTATCCATCTGCGCCCCAGCTTCTCGGCGGCGGCGAGGGCTGTGCCGCACCCGCAGAAGGGATCCAAGACCACGTCCCCGGGGTTGGAACTGGCCTGGATGATACGCTCCAGGAGAACGAGGGGCTTCTGGGTGGGGTAGCCAAGACGTTCCTTGGAGTGGTGGCCCAAGGGGGGGATGTCGGTGACGACATCCCGAATGGGAACCCCCTTGGCGGTGTCCAGGTACTTCTTGAAGCGGGGCATGACCCCACGCGAAGGCCAGTAAATCAACCCCTCCCGGTCCAGGAAGTCTAACCGCTCCTGCACGGGAAGGTCGTCCCAGTCATCCGGGGGGGTAAGCCACGAAGGGAGCTTATCCTTGGAGGGCACAGCCCAGTGACGATTTTTTACCCCAGGATCTATCCCCCGCCAGGGCTTCCCCGAGTCGCCCTTGCTGGCTCCTGCCCCCGTCAAATCCTTAAGGGCATATCTACCCTTGGCGTCTTGATAGTCGTATTCGTCTTCCATGTACCGTTCTTCATAGTTTTCGTAGACGACATTCCAGGTGTACTCCTCTCCCTTGGTATAAAACAGGAGCGTATCGTGCACCGGCCCCCACCTCTTGGCAGAGCTATGGGCACTCGTGCGCTTCCAAACAACCTCGTTGCGAAAGTTCTTGGGCCCGAATATCTGGTCCAGGATGACCTTCAGGTAGTGGCTCGCAGTGGGGTCGCAGTGGAGGTAGAGGCTCCCCGTGGGCTTGAGCACCCGGTGAAGCTCCAAAAGGCGCACCGCCATCATCACCAGATAGGCGGAGAGGTCATTCTTCCCGAGGAAGCGCACCAGGAAGTCCAAGAACTCCCCAAGTCTCCCGTGCTTAGCCACCACCTCCTGGAGGGCCTGCTCGCTCTCCATCCCCCAGCTCCAGGTGTCCTCAAAGGCCTTGATCTGGGCCCCGGGGCCCTTGCCCGTATGCTCGCGGAAAATGACGTTGTAGTCCGCCTTGGAGTTGAAGGGAGGGTCCAAGTAGATGAGGTCCACACTTTCGTCGGGGATGTGCTTCCGCAGGACCTCGAGGTTGTCTCCGAAATAAAGCCGCTTCTCCATAGAACCTCCCCCCAAAGGGGACCCCGGGACGGGGCGTAAGCCGGGTTCTGTTTTCCGCGGTCATCTCTCTGGGACCACGGTCGCCCGTGGCCTCAAGCGGCCCATCCCGCAGGTTCTGGCGGGCCGGGCAAGCCCTTCCTGCCTACTGGGCCTTGCACCGGGTGGGGTTTGCCGTGCCCCAGCCTGTTGCCAGGCCAGGCGGTGAGCTCTTACCCCACCGTTTCACCCTTGCCCGCACCGGACCGTTAGGCCCGGCCGCTGGCGGTCTTTTCTCTGTGGCACTTTCCGTCGGGTTACCCCGCCCAGCCGTTAGCTGGCACCCTGCCCTATGGTGCCCGGACTTTCCTCACCCAAGGGGGTTGGCCCCCGGGCGCGACCGCGCCCCCGTCCCGGGGCACCCCTATTCTACCACAGGCGAAAGCATTGAGGAAATCGCTCACGCTCCAGGACAGAAACCCGCCTGAGCGCCCTCCCGGAGAGGGAAAGACGCTGTGCACAGGAGGGAGGAAACCCGGCCTGAAAGGCCCAAAAAGGCGGGGGGAGGCCGGGGCTAAGGGGGAAGGCCAGGCCACCCCCTTCCCGGGCCTTCCAGGGGGGTTACAGGGCCGTGTAAGCGCTTTCAAATCGGGGATGGCGGAAGAAGGGGGGCCGGGGAGGACCCCCGGCCCCCCTGGGCCTGCCGCCCTCAGGGCTCCAGTCCCACCCGGGCGAGGAAGGCCTCCCAGGTCTCGGGAAGGGGGAAGCCGTGGGCCCGAAGCCTGGGCCCTTCAGCGAAGACCTCCCGGGCCAGGGCGAGGGCGGCCTCCCGGTCCTCCCGCGCGGCGTCCCTCAGGTACCCCCGGAAGGGGGTCCACTCCTCCACAGCGTCCAGGAGCTCGTCCGGGTCGGCCTCCTCCCCCCGGTCCAGGAGCTCCCTCACCCAGGCCACGTAGGCCCGGGCTAGGGCGAGGGGGGCGTAAGCCAGGGAGGTCTTTTGAGCCATACCACCTTGTCCCAAGGGACGTCCAGCTCGCTCAGGTCCCGCACGCTGTAGCCGGTGGCCAGCGTCCCGCTGTGGAAGGAGTATACCACGAACCAGAGGGCCTTGAGCCTGGGCCCCCGGGCCTCCTCGGGGATGAAGGAGGCGGGGGCCAGGGCGGCCAGCACCGGGCCCTGGTCCCGGGCGTAGGCGAAGAGGGCGGCCTCGGGGTGGGCCGGGGCCTCGCGGCACAGGCCCTCGTAGACCTCGGGAGGGGTGCCCGGGGCCAGGTGCCCGTCCATGACCCGCTGGGCCACGTGGAGCTCCAGGCTGGTGGCCCGCTCCCGGCCGAGAAGGGGCCTCAGCTCCTCGGGAACGGAGCGCCCCCGGCGGTTGAAGGGGGCCCGCACCATCTCCCCGGCGGCGAAGAGCCAGTCCCGAGGGGCGGGCCTCCCCTGGCCCCGGCTCTCCGCCAGGCCCCTGAGGTGGGCCCGGGCCTCGGGGCGGGCGGCGAGGGCCCGCAGGAAGGCCCGCCAGAGCTCAGGGTGGTAGTCCCGGGGGTCGGGGCTCCACTCCTCCGCCGTGGGGGGGCGGCCGAAGCCCGCCTGGGGCTCGTGGGGAGGGGGCTCCTTCCAGGCCCGCCTCTCCCCTTCCTCCCGGGTGTAGGTGACCAGGGCGGTGCGGCAGTTGTGGTGGAGGGGCGGGACGTGGGTGCGCCAGAACGGGTGGTCGGCGGGGAGGACGATCCCCGCGAGGGGCCGGCAGATCTTTGAGGTGCGCCCGTCCAGGACCACGGAGAGGCCCCAGTAGGGCCTGAGCTCCCGGGCGGAGACCGCCTCCTTCCACCGCCCCGCCCCGTAGGCCAGCTGGAGGTTGGTGCGGAAGACGGTCTCCAGGCGGTGGCGGCTCCCCTCGCCCCAGGCGTTCTTGACCCGGTCGGAAAGCTCCCTTTGGAAGTCCTCAAAGGGCCTCCCCTCTTCCAGGGCCCGGGCGAGGGCGTCCATCGTCTCCTGCACCATGTCCAGCGCGGCGAGGCCCGCCACGAAGAAGGCCCGGCGCCTCGCCTCCTCCCCCAGGGCGCGGAACTCGGGATCGGGGAGGGGAAGGCGGGCCCGGAACCAGCGGAGGGCCTCCTCGGGCCGCAGGGGGTCGGGCTCAACCGTCCAGGCCACTGTCCTGCCGCTGGGCCCATCTCCCCGCGAGCTCGGAGAGGGTGAGGGCGGCCTCCAGGAGCTGGGCGAGCTCGGCGAAGGAGATCCCGGGGAAGAGAGCGAGGAGGCGCCGCCTCAGGTCCTCGTACCCCTCGGCCTCCCCGATGGCCTGGAGGAGGGCGGGAAGCCCGGGCATAGGGGCCTTTTCTAGGAGCCTATCCCCCAGGCCGTCCACGAAGGCCTGGCCCGCCACCAGGCCCCGCTCTTTTCTCTCCTGGGGGGCGAGGAGGGGGGTGAGGACGGGGCCCTGGGGGTCGGGGGCGGGGACGCCGAACTCCTCCCGGAGCCAGGCCTCGGGGATGGAGAGGCCCATGCCCAGGAGGGTCTGGAGCACCCGGGCCCGGCTCTCCAGATCCTTCTCCTCCTCCACCTCGGGCACCACGAGGGGGGCGAGGTCCAGGAGCTCGGGGCCGAAGTTGAAGGCCACGAAGGGCTTGAGAAGCCCCTCCCGCAAGGTGCGGGCCAGGGCCCGGGCGTCCGCCTTTAGGAGGTCTATCCGCACCCGCTCGTGCACCTTGGCCAGGGCGTAGCTCCCCCCTTCCCCCTCCGAGGAGGTGAGGGTCTGTCCCAGCACCGCCTGGGTCATCTCCCGGTTGGCCAGGCGAATGAGGCGCTCGTAGACCTCGGGCCCCTGGCCCTTGGCGGCCTCGAGGATCTCTATCTCGGTGTCCTTGGAGATCACCCCGGCGGCGTCCGCCCCCAGGCTCCGCACCGCCTCCTCCAGCCGGCGGCGCTCCTCCTCGCCGGCGGCGGGATCGTACTTGCCGATGCGGTACGGCTGGCCGTAAACCTCGGCGAAGATCACCCAGTCCTTCAGGGCGTAGTGCTTAAAGACGTACAGCCAGGCCAGGCTCCGCATGAGCCCGGCGCGGGTGGGCAGGCCCGAACGGGCGCGGTAGCGGTGCTCTATAGCCCCGCCGTAGGGGAAGGCCTCCTCCCGACCGGGCCCCGCCGCCAGGTAAAAGCGGTCCTCTCCAGCGCGGTAGACCAAGAGGCCCGGGTGGACCCAGCGGAAGGCCTTGGGGCGCCACAAAAGGCCATCCCACTCCCAGGCCACCGCCACCACGCTCACCCCCTGCGGAATGGCGGAAAGGAGGTCGGTCATGAGGTCCTCCAGGGGGAGGTCCCAGAAGACCTCCTCCACCGCCCGCAGGACGCGCCGGGCGTCCCGGCCCTCCCCAGCGGGCTCCAAGCGCCAGTCCAGCCCCACCACCGCCAGCTTCCGGGTCTGGAGGAGGGAGAAGAGGAGGGCGTCCCGCTCCTCCATCTCCTCAAAGAGCTCCGCCTGGAGGGCGAGGTCCCCCTCATCCGCCTGGCGCAGAATGCGGGCCAGGCGCTCGGGGGTGAGGCCCCGGGCGGGGTAGACCCGGTAGGGGTCGTTCAGGGGGAGGAAGCCCCGGGCCTGCCCCGGGGGCTCCTTGGGGATGGGGTTCCCGTACTGGTCCAGGATGGGCATCAGAAGGCTCCTTTCCAGCCGGCGAAGAGCCGCCGGGCCACGCTGCGGTACTCCACGGGGCCCCTCCGGGTTTCGGCGGCGTGCAGGGCCAGGGCCAGGGCCCAGAAGCGGTCAGCGTGGCCCCGCTCGGAGCGCTCGGCGTCGTAGCGCACGTTCCCCGATGGGGTGACGATGCGCCGCACGCTGTGGAGGTCCTCCCGGAGGGCGCGGTCGGCGGGGATGCGCACCCTACGGTCCTCAAAGAAGAGGCGGAGGCGCTGGGCCAGATCCGCCTTCACCTCGGGGGTGAACTTCACCGGCTCCACCTTGTAGCCGAAGGCGCGGCGGGCGTTCTCCGCCAGCATCTCCCCCAGGCCGGTGGCGTCCAGGCAGGCCCGGCGCACCCGGGGCAGGAGGGCGTGGAGGCGGGCCTCCTGCTCGGCGAAGGGGGCCCGGTGGAGGGCCTCCACGAGGCGCGCCCAGTACACGTCCCCCACCCGCTCCAGCACCACCAGGACCGTGAGGTCCCGGTGCCGCCCCACGTCCATCCCCAGGTAGGCCCGCTCGGGGTCCCACTCCCCCCGGGGGTCCTCCTGGGCCTCGTTCTGCAGGATGAGGGTCCAGGGCAGGAAGGCCTCCTCCTCGGAGACGAACTCGCAGAGGTACTCCTGCTGCCAGATGAAGTCGTCGGCGAGGCCCGCCCGGAGCTCCTCGGGGTCTATGGGCAGGCCCTCGGCCACCGCGTCCAGGAGGGTGACCCGGTGCCGGCTCCAGACCTCTCCCCCCTTCTCCCAGAGCTCGTAGAACTTGCCCCGGGGGCCGTTGGGGGTGCTCATGATCCTGATCTTGAGATCGGGCCTCCGCGTGATGATGGGGAACATGGCGGCCCAGATGGCCTCGGAGTCCTGGTGGAAGGCGAACTCGTCCAGGAAGACGTTCCCGGTGTAGCCGCGGGCGGTGCGGGGGTTGGCGGGGAGGAAGATGAGCCTGGACGTGTTGGGCAAGCGGATCTCCAGCTGGGTCACCTCCTCCCCCGCCTCAAAGAAGCGGCTCTCCAGGGTCTCCGCCGCCTGCTTCAGGGCCGCGAGGTGGCGCTTGGCCTTCTCCGCGAGCTCCCGGCTCTGCCGCTCGCCGGCGGAGAGGAGGACCCAGAGGGTGCCGGGGCGCTCCACCGCGTCCAGGACCACCTCCAGCGTCCCGGCGAAGCTCTTCCCCGTCTGCCTCGCCCAGAGGCCGATCTTGAAGCGGGATTGGTCCCACACCCAGCGCCGCTGGTACGGGAGGAGGAGGCGCTCAGAGTCCATAGATGTCCCGCTTGATGGCCTCTATGACCTCGGGCTCAATCTGCCGGGCGCGGAGGCTCTCCTCCACCTTCTGGGCCGCCTCCTCCCTTAGGGAGCGGTCCAGCCGCTCCAGGCTCAGGGCCACCCGGGCGGCCTCGAGGCCGAGCCGCACCACCTTCTCCGGATCCACCTCCTCCCCGAGCTCCAGGTCCTGGAGGTAGCGGAGAGCTTTGTGCACCACGATGTTGGCGAGGGCGGCGGCGTAGGAGAGGCGCTTGCCCGTGGCCTCCTCCACCGCCTCCACCAGGCGCTCCATCTGCAGGACCTGATCCAAGGCAGGGGCCAGGTGGCGGGCGTGGCGGCGGACGCTGGAGGGACTCACCTCGTGCCCCTGGGCCCTGAGCCAGAGGGCGATCCCCTCCATGCTGTAGGGCCTGCCGTCCTCCTCCGTCTCCTCCCCCAGGAGCATGGCGTCCACCCGGTCGCGAAGGTCCTCCGGGAGGGTGCAGACCTTGCAGAGGCGGTGGCGCTTGTAGCCCTTCACGGCCGCACCCAGCCCACCAGGGCCGCCACCAGGGCCAGGGCCAGGAGTCCCCGCTCCCAGAACCGGGCCCGGCGCTCCCTCTCCAACTCCTCCCGGAGGAGGCGGAGCTCGGCGAGGATCTCCTCGTGGTGGCGGCGGAAGGCCACGGCGAGGGCGTGGATCTCCTCCCTGAGCTCCACGGCTACCTCCTGGGCAGGAGGACCCCGGGGTCCTTCAGGTTCCCCTCCACCAGGTCCATGCCCTGGGTGGTGAGGCGGACCAGGGTGAACTCCCCGTCCTCGTCCCAAACCGCCTCCACGTAGCCCTTCTGCTGCAGGTAGCGCACGGCGGCGTTCATCTCGGAGCGGGCGGGGAGGACGTGGGAGAGTTCCATGACCCGGGCCAGGACGCCTCTCGGCATGGCGTAGGGGTCGTGGATGTTGACGGGGGCGTCCACCCCGAAGGCGTTCAGGTACAGGGCCTGGAGGATCGTGCCTCGGATCAAGCGCTGGCGGTTTGGATCCCTGAACATGGCGCTCCTTTCACGGGAAGAGCTTGTGGACGGGAAGGCCCAGGAGGCTGGCCACGATGCCGAGGAGGAGGGCCAGGACCGTCCAGAAGAGGGGGCGGCTCCAGAGGGAAGGGGCCTGGGGCTTGGGCATCATGCGGTAGAGGCGGAGGGCCCAAAGGCGCTCCCTGAGAGGGCGAAGGTCCGCCTCTGAGGCCCCCAGGCGGGCGAGGAGGGCGAGGGCCTCCTGCCAGAGCTCCAGCTCCAGATCGCGTTCATCCACGGCACCCCCAAAAGCTTGGCCCCCGGAGCTTCCTCCGGGGGCAGGTTTCCCACCTTAGGTCTATTCTACCCCGGGGGGTGGGGGGGTGTCTACCTCGGCCCGGCGGGCGAGGCGCACGAAGAGGTCCAGGAGGTCCAGGGGGGCGTGGGTCTGAAGCCGACCGGCCGAGGGGTTGTAGCTCACCAGGGTACTGGGCTTCCCCTTGCCCAGGTAGGCTTCCATGAGCTGCCGTTCCCCGTATCCCAGCCCCCGGACGAAGGCCCGGGCGTCGTGCCGCCACAGGCGCAGGTTGTGGGCCTCTATGCCCAGGGGCGGGACCGGGGGGACGTAAATGGGCAGGAAGGCCGGGGCCTCGGGGGGGCGGGCGTGGAGGTCGGCGCGGCCCCCGAAGGCCCCGGGCCTGGGGTCCTGGGGGTGGACCGGGACCCAGCGGGCCTCCCCGTGTTCCACCCGCCAGAGGGCCAGGGCCACCCAGGCCGCCCGCCAGAGGTCCAGGGGTTCATGCATAGCGGCCCTCCTCCTTCAGGGTCCATCCTTCCCCAGTCCGGTGGACCAGCCCCTGGTCCTCCAAGCGGTCCAGCCAGCGGCGGACCGTGGTCTTGGGCCACCCCAGGTCCCGGACCAGGGCGGTGAGGGTCACGGGCTCCCGGTACCGGGAGAGGGCCCGCAGGACCTCGGCGGCCCGGCCCTCCCCTTCCACGCTAAGCTCCATCGCCCGGGACTCCTGGTACCGGATGGTGGTCCGCTCCCGGACGGGGGCGGTACCACCGGACGCCAGTACCGGCACCTCAGGTTCCACCCCGGCCCCTTCCGGTACCGCCTCGCGGGCCTCCTCGGTACCGGCGAAGGGGGGGCGTGGTACCACCGCGGTACCGCTCTTCCGGGCGGAGGTACCACCCGGTACCGCCTGCCCGGACCCCTCCCGGTCCAACGTGGCTCCCTTGGGGGACACCCGGACCATCTCCCCCACCACCTTCCCCACCACGTAGGTCCCCACGGGGACGAAGAGGCTCATGGCCAAGGTCTCCCACAGGGCCACCCCGGGGGCCGCCCGGTGCATGGAGAGGGCGTTGCCGAGCCACACCAGGGCCAGGGCGGCCACCGCCCCGCCCCCCGCCCAGGCCGAGCCCCGAAGGAGGGAGTTGGAGAGGAGGGAGAGGAGGAAAGCGGTGAACTCCAGGCTCGCCGCCAGGCCCCAGGCGAGCCAGGGGGGGAGCCCCCCCAAGGAGAGGGCGTACCACTGGGCCAAATGTCCGGTGCTCATGGAAAGGGTGCTCAGATAGGCCAGGATCAGCAGGGACACCAAAAACGCCTTCATCATGCTTTCCTCCCGCGCAAAAGGTCCGCCGCCTCCAAGAGGGCGAGGAGGGCCCGGCCCCGGGCCTCGTCCAGCTGGCGGAAGCGGGCCTCCAGCGCCCGGTGGCGGGCTTCCAGGGCCTCCAGGGCCCGGCGGCGCTCCTCCAGGAGCCTGAGGGCCTCGGCCAGGGTCTCCTGGGCCTGGTAGACCCGCAGGATCTCCCCGCCCGCCGCCCCCTCGAGGGCGGCTTGCGTGAGGATGGTCAGGGCATCCTTGGGCTCCATCACCCCTCCGGCTTCAAGGGCTGCCACATCCAGTAGGCCCGCCCCCTCTGCTCTCCCCACCACACCAGCCCCCCGGGCACCCGGAAGGAGGCGGAAAGCCGCCCCACCCCGGGGCAGTAGGGCCACCCCTGGGCGGTGATGCCGGAGAAGAGGGGCACCGCCTGGGTGCGGCAGGCCACCTCGCGCTCTAGGTCCGAAAGCCACGAGGAAAAGGGGCGGAAATGGTCTTCGCGCCTCATACCCACCTCCAGACCAGGGCCAGAACGACCCCCAGAAGACCGAAGAGGGAGGCCAGGAGCAGGAGGCCCACGGAGGCCCCCTCGGGGAGGGGGCCCCGCCGGGAAAGGGCCAGGTAGGCGAGGAGGAGGAGAAGCCCCACCTGGGCCGCCGCCACGTAGATCAGCGTGAGCTTGAGTAGCGCCGCCACAGGGCCTCCTCTACCGCCTCGAGGTCGTAGCCCCAGTCCAGCTCCAAAAGGTCCTCCCCCCGGAAGAGGGCCAGCGTCCAGCGCCCCTCCTCGTCCAGGAAGGCCCACACCAGAAGCCCCCCGCGCTCGCGCGGGTAGCTCGCCACCAGCCCCTCCAGGACGGCCAGGACCTCATCGCCCTCCTCCATCGGCCACCTCAAACAGGCCGGGCTGGGCCCAGCGGGGGGAGCGGTGGGCCTTCCAGTGCCGCCAGGCCAGGTCCAGACCCCGCACCGCCGCGTGCAGCTCCTCTATGCGGGAGAGGAGGCTCTGGCGGTAAGCGCGAAGCTCCTCCTCCGAGTCCGCCACCTTGTAGACCTCGTCCCCGGCGGGGGACTCGGCCACCACCACGGGGAGCACCCCGCGCTTGCGGAGCTCGGCGATGATGGCCCGGCCCCGGCGATCCCCGCCGAAGTGGCGCCCAAACTCCTCCCGCGGCACCCCCCACGCCCCCCGCATGAGCAGGAGGTCCACCGCGGCCCTAAGCTCCCCGTCCGTGATCTTGGGGACCTTCATGCCTCCTCCTCCTTCGCCAAGGCCTCGGCCAGGGCGAGGAGGGCCTCCTCGGGGGAGACCCCAAGGGCCTCCTTCCCCCCGGCCGAAGCGCGGAAGCCACCCTTTGGGTCCGTGAAAAGCTCCACCCGCAGGCCCGCCCGCTCCATGAGGCGGAGGGCGAGCCAGGCGGCCTGGGCCGCGGGCACACCCCCCTCCACCAGGCGCTCCAGGCTGGCGGCGGTGATGTAGACTTTGCGCCCCACGCGCACGGTGCGGACCCGCCCCTCCCTAATGAGGCGCTCCACGGTGGGCCGCCCCACTTCCAGCACCGCCGCCGCCTGGGCGGGGGTGAGGAGGGGGCGGTCCAGGCCCATCTCTCTAAGCCGCTCCCGGATCATACGTCCTCCCCCTTGCAGGCCCCACGACGGTCAAGTGCGGCGTGCGCCCGTACTCGGGCGGCCCCCCGTAGATCCACGTGAGCCGGAGCCGCACGGCCAGGCAGACGCAAAGCCCCACCGCCCCGTCAGGGGCCAGCGCTGGAACAGTGAGGGCCCTCTCGCACCCTTCCACCGGGCAGGGCACGAGCACCGGTCCCTTAGACCGCTCCCCCATCCTCCCCCTCCAGCCAGGCCTCCAGGATCCGCCAGGGCTCCATGACGCGAAGGGCCTCGGGCTCCGCCTTGGGCCCGTCCCAGAGGCGCAGGGGCCTCAGCCAGAACTTGAGGCCCCCGTCCTCCCACTTCACCCTCACCTCCCCCCGGCCCGTCCGCCCCACGATGGCGAGGCGGACGGGGGTCCCGGGGTTCGCCCGGGCCAGGCGGATCACGGCCTCAGGCCTCACGGCGCACCTCCACGAGGCGGCGCCCCAAAAGCTCGGGATCGCACCGCCAGCAGGGGATGTCGTCCAGCATCCCCCGCCCCCCGCACAGGTCGCAGGCCTGGGAGCGGGAGGCCCGCAGGGCCGCCTCCTGGGCCTCGGCCTCGTCCAGGTAAAGCTGGGCCAGGAAGGCCTGCTTGTGGCTCAGGGCCAAACGGGCCCGCTGCCGCAGCTCCGCCGGGGTGAGGCCGTGGCCCCGGATGGTGTCCAGGACGCTACGGAACGGCCGGGGCCTCATGGACAGGCCACCCCCTTCATGCGGTGCGGGTGGGAGAGGAGCTCCCTCGCCTTGGCGTCGTTCTCCGCCTGGGCGGCGGCCACCACCGCCAGGGCCCTGCGGGCCAGGCGCTCCAGCTCCCCCTGGTCCACCGCCTCCGTGTCCCGGGCCTCGTTGGCGGCCCGCACCATGTCCCGGGCCAGGTCGTAGAGGGCGTAGGCCACCCGCATGTGCCGGGGAAGCCCCTCCTCCGCCAGCTCGTCCACCAACTCCTCCAGCTTGGTCCGCTTACCCTTCACGGCGCACCTCCTCGTGCCGGGCCAGCCACTCCCGCTCGGCCTCGGCAAGGACGGCTTGGATGCCCCTTCCCGCCTCCTCCAGGGGGCGGGGGCGCGCCCCCCGGAGGGCTTCCACAAGGGCGGCCCGGACCTCCGGGTCCTCCCTGAGGAGCCGAATGAGCTCTTCCCGCGTCATCAGTTCCCTCCCCGGGGCGCCGGGGGCTTCGCCCCGAAGAGCCCCGCCGCGAGGGCCGCCTCCAGGGCCTCCGCGTGCCGGGCCACCAGCGCCCCGTAGACCGCCTTTCGCTCGTGCTCCAGGACCTCAAGCTCGGCCTGGAGCTTGTCCAGCTGGGTTAAAATCTGCTGCAGCCTCTTTTCCGCCTTCTGCCACTCCAGGTCCTGGGCGAGGAGCACCCTGGTGCGGGCCTGGCGCTCCCGCTCCGTCTTGCCGGGGACCTCGAGGTAGGCCTGGGCCTCCCGGGCCTCCATCCACCGCTCCAGCTCCCGCCTCTCCGCCCGGAGCGCGGTCATCTGCCGCTTCACCTCCCCGATGAGCCCGGGGAGCTCCAGAATGCGCATGACCAGGCGGGCGGCCTCGAGGGTGTAATCAACCCTGTTCACGAAGGACCTCCTCAGCCAGCTCGTTGGTCCTCTCCATTGAGGGGACCTCAACCACCAAAACGCGCCGAATGATTTGGCTATACCTCCCCGTGGTGATGTGTATCTCCGGGCGTACTTCTATTACCCTCACGTGAGTAACTTCTCCCATTTGCGAATAAGGGCGTAGGTCGCGGATTTGAAGGAAGGTATCCTCTTCAATCCAGCTCAGGTCCTTGGGGATGATGGCGATGGGGTTGCGAGGCCAGGTACCGTCTTCCGTCAAGTAGACGTAGGTAGCCTCGTACCGGACAGGCGGTATACCCTCCTGGAGCTTCTGAAAAGGCTTCTTCACCGCGCACCCCCCGCGAGGTTCAGGCGGCTCGCCACCCGGCGCACGTGGGCCGGGGTGAAGGCGGCCTTGGTGAGGCCCCGCTCGCCGCTCCACTCCACCACCCGGTCCATCTGCCGCATGAGCCGCACGATGTCCCGGAGGATCCCCCCGGTGAGGGTGTGGACCTCGGCCAGGACCTCCGGGGAGTAGCCGGAGTCCTTGTAGATGGCCTGGGTCTCCTGGAGGGAGATGGGGCCTATCCGGGCCACGGTGCCGATGCGGCTCTCAATGTCCCGGTGGCGCCGGATCTGTCCCTCAAACTCCTCCGAGGTGATGAGGACGAAGGAGCTCCCGGTCTCGTCCGCCAGGTACTTCACCGTCTCCAGGGTTGGGCGGTCCAGGAGCTGGGCCTCGTCCACGAAGATCACCCTGGGGCTCATGAGGAGGGCGTCCCGCACCATGCTGAGGAGGACGCGGAAGGTCTTGGTGCGGGTGATGCGGAGCTCCACCGCCAGGTCCTCCAGGAGGGCCGCCGGGGAGTAGCTGGGCTGGGCCCGCACCCAGGGGGCCTCGTGCTCCCGGGCCCAGTAGCGGCAGGTGAGGGTCTTCCCCACCCCCGCCGGGCCCACCACCAGGGCCAGGGGGAAGCCCTCCTGGGCCACCAGGTGGAGGTGCCCCAAGAGGGCCTTCGCCCCCTCCGTGGGGATGAACCCGTCCCGGGGGTCCTTCCAGAGCTCCGCCTCCCCCATGACGATGCCCAGGGCCTCGTCAATGAGGGCCAAGGTCTGGTCGCCGTTCGCCTTCCTTCCCATGCGCTACCTCCTATTCCTCCTCGCCCCGGGGCAGCAGGCCGCGCTCCTTTAGCCACTGCTCCCCCAGGGCGATGGGGTCCAGAACCAGGTCGTCCTCCAGCTCGGCGGCGAGCTCCTCCACCCCGCGGGCGATCTCCTCCGGGGAAGGGGCGGGGAGCTCCTGGGCCCGGAGGGTGATGCGCTCCCGCCGGGGCAGGGGGGCGAGGCCGGAGAGGCGCTCCAGCATGTCTTCCAGCCGCATGGCGGGGGAAAGCTCCTCCACCAGGCGGCGCGCCTCCTCCTGCAGGGCGCGGATGGCCGCCTTGTCCGCCGCCCGCTTGGCGCGGGCCTCGAGGCTGTCCGCCCGCAGGGGCTCGGGAAGGAGCTCCCCGAGGACCCGCAGGGTGCCGTCCGGGTTTCGGAGGGCCACCCTGAGGGGCTGGCCCGGGAGGACCTGCACGTCCAGGACCACCACCTTCTGCCCCTGCCAGGGCAGGAGGCTCCCGTGGCGGGGGTCCAGGTACCAGGTGCGCCCCCGGTACTGCACGGTGCCGTTCCCCCGCACCACCCGCTCCACCTGGTAGGCCGCGGCCAGGTAGAGGTCTTCCAGGCGGTACTCCGCGAGGCGGTGCCGGGGGACGAAGGCCCGAAAGAGGTCCAGGCGGCTTAGCCCGTCCTCCAGGGGCTCCCGGTGCCAGGTGCCGAGGAGCCACTGCAGGGCGCGGGCCTTGTACTCCTCCTCCAGGAGCAGGCGATCCGGGTAGGGGTCCCGCTCGGGAGGCATCCCCTCCGCCACCCAGCGCCGGGTGTTCTGGAGGAGGCGGCGGAGCTCGGAGGAGTCCCGCTCCGTGGCGTCCGAGCCCGCGTAGCCGGGGAGCAGGGCCTCAAAAGTTTGGTGGAAGGCCCCGAAGAAGCGCTCCACCTTCCCCCGGGTGTGAGAGACGTGGGGCCGGGAGTAGACGAGCTCAATCCCCAGGGTTCGGGCCCAGTGCTCCGACTTGTCTGAACGGTAGACCTTGCCGTTGTCCCAGTAGATGCGCTCGGGCACGCCCCGCACGTCCCAGTCGGGCACGATGGCCGTCTTGTCCTGGGTCATGAGGATAAGGAGCTGGTCCGTGGGGACCTGGCTCTCCTCCCGGCTGAACACCAGGGAGGGCACCGCCCCCGAGTAGACGTCCAGGGCCACGTGGATGCGGAGGCGGACCATGCGGTCCTCCTCGGGGAGGTAGACGAAAACGTCGCACCTGGTCATGTCCACCATGACCATCTGCATGGGGTACTCGGCCAGGACGTGCCCCGCCCAGGTGCGGGCGAACTCCCGCCTCCCCTCCTCGGAGAGGAGGGCGTAGCGGAAGGCGGGATTGTCCTCCGCCTTCCGCAGGATGCGCCGCACCGTGGCCTCGGAGAGCCGGAACAGGGTTTCGGTGGAGTAGGGCCGGTAGAGGAGGAGGCCCGGGTCGTTGGCCTCCACGATGCGCAGGATCCTCCGGGCGCTCGCCCGGGGATGGGCGAGCTTGAGGCCCACCACGAGCTTCCTCAGCTCCGCGGGCACCCGGTGAGTTCCCCGGTCCCGCCGAGGGCGCCGTGCATACAGGAGTTGTCCCGCTTCATAGCGGCGGAGGAGCCGGGCCAGGTGGTTGGGCGTGACGCCGAGCCGCTGCGCCTCCTCCTTGATGAGGTCCCACTTGAGCCCCCGGGGGAGGTCCCGGGCCTCCGCGGCGATCCGGGGGAGGTGGGCCTCGAGGGCGGGCTGGGAGGCGGAGGAGGCCTCCACGGGCCGGGGTTCAGGGGGAGCCTCCCGCCCCAGGGCCAGAGCCAGGAGGTCGGCGTCCACCAGGGTGCGCCAGGTGCGGCCGTGCTTCTCCTTGCGGGTGGGAATGCCGTGGCGCTGAATGAGCCTCCACGCCGAAGCGCGCGAAACTCCTAATCTTTCCGCGGCCTCATCTACGGGAAGCCAGGACATCGCTTTCCTCCTCCATCAGATCCTCTACACCAACCCCCAGGGCCCTTGCGATTTTTAGCAACGTGGCCGCAGATGGCCTAGTTCTAGCCCCGGAAAGCAACATCGCTATATGGCCGCTTGACAGACCGGTCACTCGGGCTAGCTCCGCCTGCGTAAGGCCCCGGTCAGCCATCAGCTTTTGCATCATGCGAGGTGAAAAGCGGTGCTTTACTCTCATCTGAGAGAATGCTAGCATCCTTTTCGTGAGTAAGTCAAGGGCCACTCCCTTGACTTTGGGGTCATAAGGAGAGAAGCACATCAACCTTAGGGGCACTCTCCGCCCCTGGAAGGGCCTCGGGCTCAGGAGGGGAGAAGAAATGGGACGGACTAGAACAAAGGAAGCCCTAGAAGGGCCGTTCGCCAAAGAAATCATCAAGAAGATGAAGGAAATGGGATTTCGCAAACTTGAAGAGTTCGCCGACTACTACAATATCGGAAGGACCACCGTCTACAGCCTGGTCATCGGAAGAAAGATCGGGGACAAGTACATCAAGCCGAGCCTTGACACCCTTACCAAGCTTTCCCTTGCGCTAGAAATCCCGGTAGAACAGCTCATTGAACGGCTTTACCCGGAAGGCTCCTTCCTTACAAAGAAAGAGGTGGGAGTTCCTATTATCGGCTACGTAGGCGGCGGCCCTTCCCAGCTGGAGGAGATTGAGGAGCGCACCGTCCCCGTGCGGGTCAAGGGGGACGCCCGGCACCTCGCGGCCTTCAAGGTGCGGGGCAACTCCATGTGCGCCGGGAAGCGCCCCATCTGCCACGGGGACGTCATCATCGTCAACACCGAGGACAAGGGCCACCCAGGGGCCATCGTGGTGGCCCGGCTGGAGAACGGGGAGTACGTGGTGAAGCTCCTCAAGAACGGGGCCCTCTACTCCACCAACCCCGAGGAGAACGGGCCTCCCGTCATTCCCCTGGACCAGGTGGCGGAGATCGTGGGCCGGGTGGTGGAGGTGCGGAGCAGGCTCTAGATTGACACCCCCTCACCCCCTGGGTTAAACTGGGGCTAAGGTGGGGAACGTGCCCCCGGGGAAGCCCGGGGGCAAAACCTTTTGGAGGGAAGGATGCTCAAGGTCATCCGTATCGCCTACTTCGCCCTCGGGCTCGCGGTCCTGGTGGTGGAGGACCTCATGGACGGGGTCCCGGGCCTCCAGAAGAAGGAGGAGGCCATGAAGCGGGTCAAGGAGGTGGTGAACGCCATCCTCGGCTTCTGGCCCGCCTGGATCCCGGACCCCATCCTGGGGTGGGCCATTGACCAGATCGTGGCGCTCTTCAACCGGGACGGCACCTTTCGCAAGGGCGCGGGCGCTCAGCCTCAAGGGGCCGGGGCCTAGCTGGCCCCTCTCCCCGGAGACCGCGAGGGCAGAGAACCGCGCCTACTGGGGGGTGGTGCTGAGGCGGCCCTATGACGAGTTTGACCGGCTTCCCCAAGAATACCGATACCTCCACCCCGACCTTTTCCGGCACGCTGCGCGCCGCCTTGGCCGAGGCGCCTGAGCGCATCCCCCTGCACCCCTTCGGGGAGTTCGTGGGGAACGGCACCCTCTTCCTCTTCGACGAAGCCTCCCTGGCCCAGGCCCAGGCGGAGCTGGCCTCGAGGGGAGTGCCCTGGGTGCTGGACTTCCACCACCAGACGGTGCGGGTGGAGGAGGGGCAGGCGGGGGAAGCCCCGGCGGCAGGGTTCGTGACGGGCCTCGAGGTGGGGGAGGACGGCTTCGTCTACGGCCTGGTGGCGTGGTCGGAGACGGGCCGGGAGCGGGTGGCGAGAGGGGAGTACGCCTACGTCTCCCCGGTCTTCTACTACGACCCCACCCCGGACGAGATGGGCAGGCACCGGGTGCTGGGCTACCACTCCTTCGCCCTCACCAACAACCCCGGCATCCGGTTCCAAAAGCGCATAGAAGCGGAGGCGGACATGCTGGAAAAGCTCAGGCAGGCCCTAGGACTGGACCCGGAGGCCACCGAGGAGGCGGCCCTCCAGGCCCTGGAGGACCTCAAGCGAGAGGCCGCCGTGGGCCGGGTGGTCCTGGAGGTGGGGCTCGGGGCCGAGGACCCCACGGAGCTCAAGGCCAAGCTCCTGCGCCTCCTGGCCGCGCAGGACGCCCTGGAGGAGCTGGAGCGCACCCGGAAGGAGCTGGAAGCCATCAAGGTCCAGACCCGGGAGGAGAAGGCCCAGGCCCTGGTGCGTAAGGCCCTGGAGGAAGGGCGCATCCTCCCCCACCAGCGGGAGTTCTGGCTCGCCCAGGCCCGGGCCGACCTCGAGGCCGCCCGCAAGGCCCTGGAGGGGATGCCCCGGCTGGTGCCCGTGGAGCTGCCCAAGGCGGAGCGGAAGGCCTTGGAGGAGGACGAGCCTCTGCGCAGGCTCGCCCAGGTCTTCAGGGTTTCCGAGGAGGCCCTGAAGCGGTTTGGAGGTGAGTGATGTTTGACACCGAGCGCTGGGCGGACGAGTACCTCATCCCCCTCCCGGTGAAGGCGAACGCCGTCATCCGGCAGGGAGCCCTGGTGATGGTGAGCGGGGGCTACGCCGAGGAGGCGGCCCCGGGCACCGGGAAGATCGCCCTGGGCGTGGCCCAGGAGACGGTGGACAACACCGGGGGGACGGACGGCGCGAAGAAGGTCCTGGTGCGCCGGGGAGTGTTCCGCTTTGAGAACGACCCCGCCGACCCCGTGGGCCCCACGGAGCTGGGAAAGGACGTTTATGCCACCGGGCCCAACACCGTGGGCAAAACGGGCACGGGCCGCTCCAAGGCGGGCCGGGCCCTGAAGGTGGAACCGGACTACGTCTGGGTGGAGGTGTGGTAATGATCCTGAACCGCGAGAACCTGAGCGCCCTCAGCCGGACCCTCAGGAGCCTGGTCTTTGAGGCCAAGGAGGGGTACACCCCCCTCTGGCCGAAGCTGGCCCTGGAGGTCCAGTCCAACGGCCGGGCCAACTACTACGCCTGGATGGAGAACATGCCCACCATGCGCCTCTGGGAGGGGGAGCGGCAGGTCCAGAACCTCACCGCCGAGACCTTCGCCATCGCCAACGCCGACTGGGAGGCCACCTTCGCCGTGTCCCGCACGGACGCGGAGGACGACCAGATGGACCTCATCCGCATCACCGCCCTCCAGTACGCCCGGAGGTGGGCCGAGCACGACGACCTCCTCATCGCCGACCTCCTGCGCAAGGGGTTCCAGCAGAAGGGCTACGACGGCCGCCCCTTCTTCGGCTCCCACACGGTGGGGAAGCGGACCTTCCAGAACGCGAGCAATGCTCCCCTGACCCGGGAGGCCTTCCGTCAGGCCCTGAGCCAGATGAGGCAGCTCACCGACGCCCGAGGCTACCCCCTGGGCTTCTTCTTGCAAAAGCCCATCTACCTGGTGGTGGGCCCCGGGCTGGAGAGCACCGCCTACGAGATCGTGGGGGTGCCCACCCTGCCCTCGGGCGGGGCCAACCCCGACTACGGGAAGGCCGAGATCCTGGTCAGCCCCTGGCTGGTGGAGGAGTACGAGACCTACTGGTTCCTGGTGGATGGGAGCCAGGCCATCCGCCCCTTCGTCCTCCAGCGGCGGAGCCGCCCCGAGTGGGTGGCGAAGGACGACCCCGAGACCTCCGACGAGGTCTTCAAGCGCAACGTCTTCATCTACGGGGTCTACGAGCGTAAAGCGGCGGGCTACCTCTTCTGGCAGCTGGCCTACGGCTCCACCGGCACCGGCGCATGATCACCCTCGAGGACCTCCGCCAAGCCCTCCCCCTAGACGTCCTCCTCTACCTGGTGGACGAGGAGGGGGCGGGGGTCCTCACGCCCGAGGGCCAGGCCCGGGCCGAAGCCGCCCTGAGGGAGGCCTGGGCCGAGGTGGAAAGCTACCTCGCCCAGCGCTACGCCCTCCCCCTCCCCTCCCTCCCCGAGGTGCTGAAGGCCAAGGCGGTGGACATCGCCGTCTACCGCCTCATGCTCCGCCGGGGCATCCGGCCCGGCACCGCCGACGAGGCCGCCCTCACCCGATACCGGGACGCCGTGGCCTTCCTTCGGGACGTGGCCGTGGGCAAGGCCTCCCTGCCCCTCCCCCCCACGGGGGAGCCCGCGAGGCCCAAGGGCGGGGCCGCCGTCCGGGGGAAGCGGGTCTTCTCCCGGGAGAGCCTGGAGGACTTCTGATGGGCGTGCGCCTCAAAGGGGACTGGCGGGAGCTAAACGAGGCCCTGAGAAAGCTCGGGCGGGGCGTCCCCCAGAAGGTCAAGGAGGCCATCGCCGAGGGGATCCTCGCCCGCACCCACCGCCGCTTTGAGGAGAGCCGGGCCCCGGACGGCTCCCCCTGGCCGCCCCTCTCCCCCGCCACCCTGGCGAAGGAGGTGCGGCCCAGGGACCGGCTCAAGCGGGGCGGGATCTCCGCCGCCGCCCAGAGGCGCGTGGCCCTGCGCAAGCCCCTGGTCGTCACGGCCCGCCTGAAGAACTCCATCTCCTGGAAGGTGGCGGGAAGCCGCATCTACGTGGGCACTAACCTGGAGTACGCCCGCATCCACCAGTTCGGGGGCTACGCCGGGAGGGGGCGGAAGGTCTACATCCCCGCCCGCCCCTTCCTGGGCCTCACCGAGGAAGACCGCGAGGAGGCCAAGGCCCTCCTCCTGGAGTGGATGAAGGAGGCGACGCGGTGATCGCCCCGGTGCTGGAGTACCTCAAGGCGGCCTGCGCCCACGCGGGCCTTCCCCCCACCCGGGTCCTGGTGGGCCGGAGCCGGGAGGAGGCCTACCGGATGGCCCCCGCCGCCCTGATCCAGCCCCTCACCGGCGCCCTCAAGCGGGACGGGAGCCGGGTAGTGGCCGGGCCCGTCAAGACCCGGCGCAGGCTCTATGGAGGCACCTTACGTATCCGCCTGGAGCTTTATGCCCGCTCCAGCGAGGAGCTGGACCAGCTCCTCGCCGGGGTTCTCCTCTATATGTGGGACACCCCCCTGCACGTGGGGGAGGACTATCACGCCAAGCTGAACGATATCGCCCTCTCCTATCTGGACGAGGAAGGCCTCCTGGTGGGGGAAAACGCCCTGGCCCTGGAAGTCCCCGTGGAGATTGCCCTCTACGAGGACACCGCCTGGGTGCCCATCGCCGTGGAGGTGGAGGAGGCGGTCCTCGAAGAGGAGGTCTAGGATGCCCAAGGAAGAGGAAAAGGTCCAAGCGCAAGAAGCCCTTCCCACGATTGAAGAGCACGCCCAGGCCCTGGGGGTGCCCCCGTGGGCCTTCGCGGGGCTCAAGGTCTACGCGGGCTGGGCCGAGGGGACCCGGGTCTCCCGCGCCCAGTTTGAGAAGGCCCTGAAGGAGTTCCTCCAGGGGCCCACCCACAGGTAGGAGGTAGATAGAAGATGGCAAGGCTACCCGGCGTCTACCCAGAGATCCAAGACGGGGGCCTGGGCATCGTGGCCCCGAGCGGCGAGGGCCAGCGGGTGGTGGTGGGCGTCTCCAGCCAGGGGCCGGTGGACCAGGTCCTGGCCTTCAGCGACCTCGCCGCCGTCCCCGGCGTCCTGGGCACCGGCCCCCTGGCCCGGGCCGTGGCCGACCAGCTGGCCTACGGGGGCGGCCAGGTCTACGCGGTGCGGGCGCAAGCCGACATCGCGGGGAGCGTGGCCGCGGACAGCGGCAACCCCTCTTCCCCCGCCGTCACCATCACGGGAAGCCCCCTGGACGCCTACGAGATCGTGGTAAGGATAGCCAAGGGAGGGGCCCTGGGCACGGCCACCTTCACCTACAGCCTGGACGGCGGGGACACCACCAGCCAGGAGATCGCCACCGCCGCCACCTACACCCTGCCGGGGACGGGGCTCACCCTGAACTTCGCCACCGGCACCTACGCCGCGGGGGCCACCTACCGCTTCCAGGCCACCGCCCCCCAGGCCAGCGTCTCTAGCGTCCAGGCCGCCGTCCGCGCCGCCCTCAACACCAACCTGCAGTACGAGTACATCCAGGTGGCCCAGCCCACCGGCCCCGCCATGTGGGCCGCCCTGGGCGCCCTGGCCGACGAGGCCGAGGCGAACTTCCGCTACATCTTCTTCCTCACCGAGACCCTGCCCCCGGGGAACGACCCCGACGCCTGGGTCAACGCCCGCTTGAGCGAGAAGGCGAGCTTCAGCCACAAACGGGTGATGATCGTGGCCGCCTGGGGGGAGGTGGTGGACACCCTCACGGGCAGGCTGGAAGTGCAGAGCCTCGCCTCCCGCGTGGGGGCCCGCATCTCCAGCCAGCGGGTCCACGTCTCCCCCGCCTGGGTCCAGCTCGGGCCCCTGAGCGGGGTGGTCCAGGTGGCCCCCTTCGTGGACACCCCCTTCGGCAAACAGAGCCTCTTCAACAACGCCCACGCCCTGGCCCTGGACCAGGCGGGCTTCACCACCGTCTACCGCCTCATCGGCCGGGACGGCTGGTTCCTCGTGGACGGCCGCACCGCCGCCGCCCCCACCAGCGATTACAAGGTGATTCAGAACCGCCGGGTCATGGACAAGGCCACCTACCAGGTGCGCCAGGCCCTCCTGGACTTCGTGCAGTGGCACGTGGACCCGACCGACCTCAAGGCCAGCCTGGCGAGCCTCCTGGCCCGGGCCAACACCCCCCTCCGCCTCATGCAGGCCGCCGGGGAGATCGCCCGGGGCCGCGTGGTGGCCCCTCCCGGCCAGGACATCCTGGCCTCCCAGACCCTTCGCCTCCAGATCCGCATCGTCCCTCTGGGCTACCTGCGGGAGATCGTCATGGACATCGGCTTTGAAAACCCCTTCCTGGTGGGGTGAGGAGGTGAAGCATGCCCATTAACGGCCGCTACTACGACTGGGAGCACATCAGCATCCAGGTGAAGGGCGTGCCCCTGGCGGACGTCCTCTCCATTGACTACGAGGACTCCGAGAAGGTCAACGCCATCTACGGCAAGGGCCGCACCCCCAGGGGCTACACCAAGGGCAACTGGGAGGCCTCGGGAAAGCTCACCCTCCTCCGGGAGGAGTACGACCGCCTCCGGGCCGCCGCCCCCGAGGGAAACGTCTACAAGCTTGACCCCTTTGACATCGTCATCTCCTACGACAAGGGCAACGGCACCGCCGTCACCGACACCCTGAAGGACTGCCTCTTCACCAAGCGCTCCTTCGGCGGGGTGGAGCAGGACACGGAGCGGATCACCGTGGAGCTGGAGTTCGTGGTGCTCGGGGAGATCCAGCACGGCTAGGAGGCTAGATGGAACGGGAAAAGCCCTTCTACACCTTCACCCACGGCGAGAGCACCTTCGCCTTCCGCAGGCCCGACATCGCCCAGGTGGACCGCTTCACCAGCCGCATGGCCCGGGCGCCCTTGAGCGCCGCCCTGGACTTCACCCGTGAGCTCGCCCTGGACCAGGAGGCCTGGGCCCGCGCCACCGCGGAGAAGCCCGGCCTCGCCCTCACCGCCGCCAACGGCATCCTGGAGGCCCTGGGTTTCCAGGCCGGTTAGCGGAGCTGGAGCGTGACCCTCCACCCCTCGCCCAGCTTTCCGCCCTCATCCGCCACTGGCTCCACCGCGAGCCTCCCGAGGACCCGGAAGACTTCCTAGAGCTGGCCCGCCAGGCCCTCTGGCTGGAAAGGCGCTACCTCCGGCAGACCCCCAGGTGAAGGCCTGGGGGTTGCGCTTTGGGGGCGGGGCTACCAGGAGGAGGGGGTAGGCGAAACATTATGGTACACCAGATGAGTTTTTCATTAGCATACACTAAGCTATCCTTTAGATTTTGGGCTGAGACAGCGTCACGGTGTCTCAGTTATGCAAAAGGTGCATAACACGATAACGAAGGGCTTCTCGCCACTTTCGGACGCTGTCTCACGCTGTCTCACGCTGTCTCAAGTACCCCCTTCACGCTGTCTCACGCTGTCTCAGCCTATACAAACGACTGCATAGCGGCATTTCCCGGCTCCTGTAGCCGCTTTACTCCTCTCATCAACTTTGCGCGGTTTGCTATAAAGTGGGCTTACATCAACGGGCGCTTTTGCCTTCCTCATCGCCCTCTTTTACTGTCCTAAAAGCGTGAGCGATTTGCCCCAAAAGCATGACTGACCTCGGTCAAAGATTGCCCCGGTCAGCGGCTCCAGGTCGGCAAAAATTAACCTGGCACAGCGTCCTTTTCCGATCAGCATCGTACTGACCCGCATTACTGTCCTGAAAGCGTGATCGGCCGCCCTCCGCCAAACCGCCGCCTTTTTTCGGGAGCCCGCCGCCTTTTTTCGCCTTCTTTATCGCCTTCGTTCGCCTTCCTTCGCCTTTAGTCGGGTCCAGCCCAACTATCCTAAAAGCACGCTCTATTACACCCACCGCCTGGCCTGGTAACAGGCTGGGGCACGGCAAACCCCACCCGGTGCAAGGCCCAGTAGAGGGGAAGGGCTTGCCCGGCCCGCCAGAACCCCTGGGATGGGCCGCTTGAGGCCGGTGGCGACACCGGTCCCAGAGAGATGACCGCAGATACAGAACCCGGCTTACGCCCTGTCCCGGACCCCGAGCTTCGGCTCGGGGTTTTTTTCTTGGGCAAGGTGGGACATAGGTGGGTCATAGGTGGGAGATGGTGGAAAACTGTGGGACTTCCGTGGTATACTGCCGCCAGCAAAGCCTTCCACGGGCACGGCGGCCACATCCCCTAGCCCCTTGGGCCTAAGCCCCGGAAGGTGGGAGCAGGTGGGAGATGCCCTTCGGCGAGTACCAGTACAGCCTGGACGACAAGGGGCGGGTGGTCATTCCCGGCCCTTTTCGCGATTTCCTCGAGGACGGCCTGGTGCTCACCCGGGGCATGGAGGGCTGCCTCTATGTATTCCCCACCGACCGCTGGCGCAAGATTGAGGAGCAACTGGTCAACCTGCCCCTCACCGACAGGGATGCCCGGGCCTTTGTGCGCTTCTTCTACTCAGGTGCCCACAAAACCCGCATGGACAACGCCTCCCGGGTCCTCATCCCCCCTCCCCTGCGCCAGTTCGCCGGGCTTACCGAAGGGGGCGAGGTGGTCATCGCCGGCGCGCCGGGAAGGTTGGAGATCTGGAGCTTGGAGCGCTGGTGGAAGGCCATCGAGGAAATCCTGCACAACCCGCCGGCCCCCGAGGCCCTGCGGGGACTTATTGGATAGGGATTTATGGCAGGCATTACCGAGCACGTTCCCGTGATGTACCAAGAGGCCTTGGACCTCCTGGCGGTCAAGCCTGGGGAGGTCTACGTGGACGCCACCTTAGGCGGGGCAGGCCACACCCGGGGGATCCTGGAGCGGGGGGGGTTGGTCATTGGCCTGGACCAAGACCCCGAGGCCGTAGCCCGGGCCCAAACCTTAGGCCTGCCGGGGCTAAAGGTTTTCCAGAGAAACTTCCGCCATCTGCGGGAGGTCTTGGCCGAAGCCGGCGTGGAGCAGGTGGCGGGCATCCTGGCGGACCTGGGGGTTTCCAGCTTCCACCTGGAGGACCCGAAGCGGGGGTTCAGCTACCACAAGGAAGGCCCCCTGGACATGCGCATGGGGCTGGAAGGCCCCACGGCCATGGAGGTGGTGAACACCCTCCCCCTAGAGGCGCTTTACCGCATCCTGCGGGACCTGGGGGAGGAAAAGCAGGCCCACCGCATCGCCAAGGCCATCGTGGAGGCGAGGAAGAAGGCCCCCATCCGCACCACCACCCAGCTGGCCGAGGTGGTGCAAAGGGCCGTGGGCTTCCGCAAAGCGGGGCACCCCGCCCGCAAGACCTTCCAGGCCCTGCGCATGTACGTGAACGACGAGCTTGGGGCCCTGGAGGACTTCCTCCACCAGGCCAAGGCGGCGCTTAAGCCCGGGGGCCGGCTGGTGGTCATCACCTTCCACTCCCTGGAGGACCGCCTGGTCAAGCGCTTCCTCAAGGAAAGCGGCCTCCGGGTGCTCACCAAAAAGCCCCTCACCCCAAGCCCCGAGGAGGTGGCCCAAAACCCCCGGGCGAGGAGCGCCAAGCTGCGTGCGGGGGAAAAGGAGGCGGCGTGAGGACGGCGGTGCGGTTTGGGCTCCTTTACCTTTTGGCCCTCCTCCTCCTTTTCGCCCTGGGACACCGGAACCAGATGGAAAAGGCGGCGCTCGCCCGGATGGAGGCCCGGCTTGCCGAGCTCCAAAAGGAAGAGGAGGCCCTCCTCCAGGAAGCCTGGCGGGCAAGCCGCCCCTTACGGGTCCTGGAATGGGCCAAAAAGGAGGGGTTCGTCCCCATGAGCCAAGGGAGGTGGGCGCCGTGACCACCGGGGTAAGCCGGGTCCCTTTGGTCTTTGCTGGCTTGTTCCTTTGGTTGGTCCTCTTCGCCCTGGGGGTTTATGCCCTCCTCACCCACCCGCCCCGCCTGGCCCCTCCCCCTCCCGCCCCACCTCCCCCTCGAGGGGCCCTCTACGCCCACGACGGCACGCCCTTGGCCGTCACCCTGCAATCCGGCCGCTCCTACCCCCTAGGGCAAAGCGCTAGCCAACTCCTCGGCTTCGGGGAACGGAGCTCAGGCAGGGGCTTAGAGGGGCTGGAACGCGACCTCAACGCCGCCCTCGCCGAAGGGCGCTCCTTCTCCCTTACCCTAGACCCCTGGATCCAGGCCATGGCGGAGCAAGCCCTGTGGCAGGGCCTGGAGAGGAGCCGGGGAAGCTTTGCCACTGCCCTCGTCCTAGACCGCGAAGGAAGGCTTCTCGCCGTGGCCAACGGCCCCGCCTTTGACCCCTTGGCCCCGCGCAAGGACCCGGAAAAGGACCTCTCGTGGCGCAACCACGCCTTCTTGGTGCCCTTGGAGCCCGGCTCCACCATGAAAGCCCTCACCGCCGCCATGCTCCTGGAGGAAGGGGCGGCAAGCCTCACCACCCGGGTGGAAGCCCCCATGCACCGGGTGGTGGATGGCTGGACCATCCGCGACGTGGTCCCCCACCCTCCCGTGCTCTCCCTGGCGGAGGTGCTCAAGTACTCCTCCAACGTGGGCATCAGCCTGCTGGCCGAGGCCTTGCCCAAGGACGTATTCTTCCGCTACATGGAACGCCTCCACCTCACTGACCCCGAACTCCTTCCCGGGATCCGGGTGGCAGCCCCCCTGGTCAAGCCCCCTAGGGAGTGGAGCCAGGCCGCTTACGCCAACCACACCTTTGGCCAGGGCTTCCTGATAACCCCCCTGCACCTGGCCGCCGCCTTCGGCGCCTTGGTGGACGGCGTGTACCGCCCGCCGGTTCTTTTCGCCGGAAGCCAACGCCAAGGACAAAGGGTTTTCTCAGAGGCCACGGCCAAGGCCGTACGCCAAGCCCTCATGGAGGGCCTCGCTCCCCGGGCCCACCTCCCGGGGTACCGCCTAGCGGGCAAGACGGGCACCGCCCAGGTGGTGGTGAACGGGCGGTACTCCCGCGAGGTCTTCACCGCCTGGTTCGCCGGCTTCGTCCCCGGGGACAATCCCCTTTACACCGTGGTGGTGGCCGTGCACCACCCCAAGGGCGAGGTCCATGGGAGCCAGGTGGCGGCCCCCATCTTCCGGGAGATCGCCAGCCATCTCTTGGCCTACCGGGGCATCCCCCCCTATGCTGAAGGGCGGTGAGGGTCTTGTGTATCTTGCTCATGTTAGGGAAGTAACGCCGGAATGGGTGGCGGAGGCCACCGGGGGGCGGCTCCACCCTGGAGGCGGACCGGTGCGGGACCTCCACTGGGATAGCCGGGAGGTGACCCCCTTAAGCCTCTTCGTGGCCCTTCCCGGAACCCGGACCCACGGGCGCACCTTCATCCCCGAGGCCCGGGCCAAGGGGGCAAACCTCGTCCTGGCGGACGTCCCTGGCGAGGCCACGGTGGAGGTGGAAGACCCTGGCCAGGGGCTAGTCCGCCTGGGCAAGGCCCTGAGGCGGCTTTTCCCCGGGGTCGTGGTGGCGGTGGGCGGAAGCTCCGGCAAGACCACCACCAAGGAGGCCCTGGCCCAGGGCCTGGGTTTTCCCGCCCCCTTCGGCAACCAGAACACCGCTCCCCCTCTCACCCGCTTCTTTTTCCACCTGGACCCCAGGGCGGAAGGGGCGGTGGTGGAGCTTGGGGTAGACCGGGTGGGGGAGATGGCGGAGCTCATGGCCCTTTCCGAGCCCGCCCTTTCCGTCCTCACCGCCTTGGGGGAGGAGCACCTCCAGGCCTTCGGGAGCCTTAGGGGCGTGGTGGAGGAAGAGGCCAAGCTCTTGGATGCCCCACAGGCCCTGGTGAGCCTCCGGGCCAAGGAGGTGCTCCTGGCCTTCGGCCGTTATAAGGGGGAGCCCACCTACGGCTTCGGGGAGGCTACCTTCCAAGGAAGGGAGTTGGAACTTCTGCCCGAAAGGACGCGCTTCCGCTACCGCCACCTCCGGGTGGAGGTCCCCTATCCCGGCCTCGGCCCCGCCTTAGGGGCCCTGGCCGCCTTGGCGGTGGCGGAGCTCCTGGGAAAGGACCTGGAAGGGGTGGCGGAAAGGCTTGCCGGCCTACGCCTACCCCCGGGGCGCATGGAGCGGCGGGTCCTGGGAGGGGTGGTCTTCCTGAACGATGCCTACAACGCCAACCCCCTCTCCGTAAAGGCCGGCCTCGCCTGGCTTGCCGCCCAACCTGGCCGGAAGTGGGTGGTCCTAGGGGAGATGCGGGAGCTTGGGGCCCTGGCGGAGCCCCTCCACCTAGAGGTGGCGGAGGAAGCGGCCCGGCTTGGGCTAAGGCCCCTCTACCTGGGCCCCTACGCCAAGGCCCAGGCCGCCCTCGGGGGCGAGGCGGCGGAAACGCTGGAAGAGGCCATGGCCTGGCTCAAGGCCCGCGTGGCCCCGGGGGATCTCGTTTACCTGAAGGCCTCGAGGGCCGTGGGCCTGGAAAGGATCCTGGAGCTATGGGACGCCTGAGCCCCCTCCTCCTGCTCCTCGCCGCCTGCGCCCCCCTGGAAGCCTCCCTCCCTACCCTCCCCTACCCCGGGGGCTTCGCCCGCGGGGGCTTGGTGGAAGGCCGCTTCCAAGCCATCCTCCCTGGCCCGCCCCTCTTCCTGGACGCCGGGGAGGACACCCTCTACGCCGCATACCCCTACCAGCTCCTGGTGCTTAAGGGAGGCGTCCTGGAAAGCCTCCCCCTCCCCGGCGTTCCCCGGTTCCTCCGCGCCCGCCCGAGGCCCGTGGTGGGCCTGGACGGGGCGGTGTGGGCGGAAGGGAACCTCCTCCCTTACCCGGCCCAGGACGCCGTCCTAGGCGAGGAGGGGCTTTTCTGGGTGGGCAAGGAAGGGCTTTACCGGGAAAGGACCCTGCTCCAGAGGGGAAGCTACGGCCAGGTGGTGGCCTGGGAGGGGGTGGTGGCCTTGGGGAAGGAGGCCTTCTTCTACCCCGAGGGGAAAACCCTTCCCCTCCCCGCCCCCGCCCTCAAGGCCCAGGCGGGGGTGTGTGGGGTGGTGGCCCTTTTGGGGAAGGCGGTTTACCTGGTGCGCCAGGAAGGGGCGAAGCCCTTGGCCGAGGCCCAGGACTTTGCCGCCTTTGGGGAATGGGTCTACCTGGTGCCCGGGGAGCGCGTTCTGTCCTGTAGGGAGGTGGTATGGCCTTAGCCCTCCTTTTATCCTGGCTATTCACCGGCATCTGGGTCACCTTCATGCGGGGCTTGGGGCTGGGCAAACGGGTACGCCAGGATGGCCCCCAGTCCCACCTGGCCAAGGAGGGGACCCCCAGCATGGGAGGGGTGGCCTTCCTCCTCGCCGCCTTCCTGGCCTACTGGGCCCTGGGCAAGGACCCCTTCCTGGGGCTATGGCTCTTGGGGCTCGGCTTCGCCCTCCTTGGGCTATTGGATGACCTGGGCAACAGCCTGGCCCGGCCCCTAAAGGCCCGGGAAAAGCTAGCCCTGCAGGGGCTCATGGCCCTGGTCTTCGCCCTTTTCGCCGCCAGGCAGGTGGCCTACACCCCTTGGCCCATCCTGGACGTCCTCCTCATCTTCCTGGCCGTGGTGGGCGCCGCCAACGCCTTCAACTTCACGGATGGCCTGGACGGGCTCCTCGCCAGCGTCACCGCCATCCTGCTTCTGCCCTTTTACCCTTACCCCTTCGCCCAAACGCTCCTGGGAAGCCTCTTGGGCTTCCTCTGGCACAACGCCCCCAAGGCAAAGGTCTTCATGGGGGATACGGGAAGCCAGGCCCTAGGGGCCATGGTGGCGGGGCTTTTTGTGCTCACGGGGAAGCTTTGGCTCCTGCCCCTGGCCGCCATCGTCCCCGTGCTGGAGGTGCTTTCCGTGGTAGCCCAGGTGGCCTACTTCCGCCGCACGGGCAAAAGGCTTTTCCGCATGAGCCCCCTGCACCACCACTTTGAGCTTCTGGGCTGGGAAGAGGCCAAGATCGTCTTCCGCTTCGCCGTCCTTACCGCCTTGGCCACGGCCCTGGCCTTTGGGCTTGGAGGTGGGGCGTGATCCTGGTCTTTGGGCTTGGCCGAAGCGGGCTTGGGGTCTTGCGCTTCCTAAGGGCACGGGGCCTTGCCGCCCGCTTCTATGACGACCACCCCAAGGAGCCGGACGTGCGCACTGCCCTGGCCCTCGGCTTTGCCCCCGACTTCGGCCTGGAGGGGCGCTACACCCAGGTGGTCGCGGCCCCCGGGGTACCCCTAGACCACCCCCACCTAAAGCGGTTGCGCGAGGAGGGGGCCGAGGTCTTGGGCGAGGTGGAGCTGGCCTACCGCCTAAGCAAAACCCCCATCCTCGGCGTCACCGGCACTGCCGGGAAGACCTCCACCACCCTCTTCACCGCCCACCTCCTGAGGGGGCAAGGGATAAGGGCCCTGGAGGGGGGCAACGTGGACCCCCCTCTGGTGAGCGTGGTGGACGAGGCGGAGGTGGCGGTGGCGGAGCTATCCAGCTTCCAGCTGGAAAGGGTTTCCACCTTCCGGCCCCGGGTGGCGGTCCTCCTCAACCTGGGCGTGGACCACCTGGACCGGCACGGGAGCCTCGAGGCCTACCACGCCGCCAAGCTCAACCTCCTCAAGAACCTCACCCCAGAGGACGCCCTGGTCTACAACGCCCAAGACGCCAAGGCGCGGCAGGCGGCGGAAAAAAGCCCCGCCCGCCTCTACCCCTTTCAGCCGGCGGAAGACCCCCGGGAGAGCAACCTGCGGGCGGCCTTGGCTGCCACCCAGGCCTACCTGGACCTTCTCGGAAGGCCCCTGGACGAGGAGGCCCTACGGGAAAGCCTCCGCACCCTGCCCCACGCCCCCCACCGCTTCCAAACCTTTGCCAGGAAGGGGAAGGTGGTCTTCATTGACGACTCCATCGCCACCCGCACCCCCGCCGTGGCCGCCGCCCTACGGGCCGCCCCTGCCCCCATCGCCTGGATCCTGGGCGGGGAGGACAAGGGGGCAGACCTTGCCCCCCTAAGGCCCCTCCTCTCCCGGGTGCGGGTCATCCTGGCCCTGGGCCGGGACGGCCCCAGGATGGCCGAGGCCCTGGGCGGCGGCGCAGAGGTGGTGGTCATCGGGGAAAAGGATGGGTATAAGGCCATGCGCCAGGCCGTGGCCGAGGCCCTGGCCCGGCTGGAGCAGGGAAGCGTCCTCCTTGCCCCCCTCGCCGCCAGCTTTGACCAGTTCAAGGACTACAAGGACCGCGCCCAGGCCTTCCGGGAAGCGGTCTTTGACCTAGGAGGTGAGCCGTGGACCCCGTCTTCCTCCTAAGCGGGCTCCTCCTCATGGCCTTTGGCCTCCTTGGCGTGGGGGTGGCGGAACCCGACCTCCTCCAAGGCCACCTCCTGCGGGTAGGCTTGGCGCTCGCCGCCCTGCTCCTCGGCTTCCTCCTACCCCCGGAAAGGCTTCTCCGCCACGCCCTTGGGCTCCTCGCCCTCACCCTGGGGCTTCTCCTCCTGGTCCTCTTCTTGGGAGATGGGCCCGGAGGGGTAAGGCGCTGGTTCTACCTGGGACCCCTTGCCTTCCAGCCTTCGGAGCTAGCCAAGGTGGCCTTGGTCCTCTACCTGGCCTCCTTCGTGGGGCGAAAGGGGAACGACACCCCCATCCTGGGGGCCGCCATCCTCTCCGGGGTCACCGCCGGCCTGGTCCTGATAGAACCCGACTTCGCCACCGCCCTGTTCCTCGTCACCCTGGCGGCCTTGCTTTTCATCCTGGCGGGCGTGCCCTGGCGGAGGCTCATCATGGTGGGGCTCGCTGGGGTCCTCACGGTCGCCCCCTTCTCCGGCTACTACCTGAACCGATTCCGGTACGTTTCCGAACGCTTCACGAACTTCCTGGATTACCTGCAAGGGGAAGCCAGCCCCGCCCACACCGCCTACCAGGTGCTCCAGGCGCAGAAGGCCATCCTCCTGGCGGGGCCCATGGGGCAGGGCCCCGGGGGGAACCTTCCCCACCTCCCCGAAGCCCACAACGACATGGTTTTCGCCAGCGTGGTCTTCGCCACGGGGTGGCTTGGGGGGTTCATGGTCCTCTTCCTTTACCTCTTCCTCTTCCTCCGGGGGCTTTCCCTGGCCCTTACCCTCAAGGGTCCCTTAAGCCTCCTCGCCTTGGGCCTCACCCTCTACCTCACCCTCCAGGCCGCCATCAACATCGGGGTGACGGTGGGCTTCCTCCCGGTGACGGGGGTACCCTTGCCCTTCGTGTCCTACGGGGGGAGTTCGCTCCTCGTTTCCGGCCTCGCCCTGGGGGTGCTCCTGCGCCTGGCCAGGGAGGCCAGGGGAAAGGGGGTGGCGGCGTGGTCCTCCTGACGGGAGGGGGCACGGGGGGGCACCTTTTCCCCGCCCTGGCCTTGGCCGAGGAGTTGCGGAAACGGGGGCACGCCGTCTTCTACCTGGGAAGCCAGGAGGGCCTCGAGGCCCGCCTCCTCCCCCAAACCCCCATCCCCCACGCCCTCATCCCCGCAGGCAAGCTGGACCGGAGCGCCTTCAGGCCCAAGGAGGCCCTCAAGCTCCTCCAAGGGCTTAGGGGCGCCTGGCGGGTCCTCCGGGAGCACCCCCCCAAGGCCGTCCTCTCCACCGGGGGGTATGCTGGCTTCCCCGGGGCCTTCCTAGCGGGGCTCAAGGGCATCCCCCTTCTCCTCCACGAACAGAACGCCAAGCTGGGCCTGGCCATCCAGGCCCTCTCCCCCTGGGCCAAGGGCCTCGCCCTAAGCGTTCCCGCGGACCTTCCCCCTGGGCTTGGCAAGAAGGCCCGGGTGCTGGGCTACCCTGTGCGGGAGGTGCGCTACCCCCAGGCGGAGGCCAAGGCCCGCCTGGGCTTTGACCCCCAAAAGCCCCTCCTCCTTGTCCTGGGGGGAAGCCAGGGGAGCCTGGAACTTAACGAGAAGCTCCCCCCCCTCCTCAAGCCCCTGGGCCTGTCCGTGCTCCACCAGGTGGGGGAGCGGTGGGTGGAGCGCTACCGCTTCCTGGAGACCGAAGACTACCGCATCGCCGGCTTCCTGGACGCCCCCCTGGCCATGAGCGCCGCCGACCTCCTCCTCTCCCGGGCGGGGGCGGGCACCTTGGCGGAGGCCGCCTTCCACCGCCTGCCCGCCCTCCTCTTCCCCCTTCCCCCAAGCCTGGACGGGGGGGCGCAGGCGGCCAACGCCCGGGCCTACCAGAAGGCGGGGGGGGCGGAGCTTGGGGAGTACGAAAGGCTCCCTGGTCAGGTGGCGAGCCTCCTGGAAAGGCGGGAAGCCTACCAGCGGGGCATGGCCCGCCTCTCCCCCGAAGGGGCGGCGGGCCGCATCGCGGATTGGCTGGAGGAATTCCTATGAAGCGGGCACACGTCATGGGCATTGAGGGGGTGGGGATGAGCGCCCTAGCCCGCCTCCTCCGGGCGGAGGGGGTAGAGGTCACGGGGTGCGACCTGGCCCCTGGGAAGCGGGCCAAAGCCCTCGGGGTTCCCGTCTGGCCGGGCCACGACCCCGCCCACCTGGGGGAGGAGGACACCCTCATCGTCCCCACCCCCATACCCTTGGACCATCCGGAAGTCCTGGAGGCGCGGAGGCGGGGGATGCGCATCCTAAGGCGCATGGAGCTCCTCGCCCACCTCCTTGCGCAAAAACCCTCCTTGGGCGTCACGGGCACCCACGGCAAGACCACCACCACGGGGATGCTGGCGAGCATCCTCCTGGAGGCGGGGCTGGACCCCTGGGTGCTCCTTGGAGGGGAGCTTTCCCTCCTTCCCGGGAACGCCCGCTTCGGCCTAGGCCCACGGCTGGCGGAGGTGGACGAGTCGGACCCCCTCTTCCAAGGGGTAGGGGTAGGGGTGGCGGTGGCCACCAACCTGGAGAAGGAGCACGTGGCCCCCGAGGGGAAGAGGGCCCCCAACTACCACGAGAGCCTCGAGGCCCTCCTCGCCGCCATGGCGGGCTTCCTGAGGAAAGCGGCCGTGGCCGTCCTCCCCGTCCAGGACCCCCTCTTGGCGGAGGCCGCCCAAGGCCTCAACCCCCTCCGCTTTGGAGAAGGGGGAGACCTGTGGGCGGAAAGGGTGGCGCTCTTCCCCACGGGGAGCCGGTTCCGCCTGGTCTACCGGGGCAAGGCCCAGGGGAGGCCGAGCTAAGGGTGCCCGGGGCCCACAACGTGCACAACGCCCTGGCCGCCGCCCTGGCCGCCTTGGCCTTTGGCGTGCCCGAGGAGGCCATTCTGCGGGGCCTCGCCCGCTTCCCCGGGGTGGGCCGGCGGTTTGAGCGCCTGGGCGAGGTGCGGGGCGCATGGGTGGTGGACGACTACGCCCACCACCCCACCGAGGTACGGGCCACCCTGAGCGCCGCCAAGCTCCTGGGCCGACGGGTAAGGGTCCTCTTCCAACCCCACCGCCTCTTCCGCACCCTGGAGCTCTGGGAGGACTTCGCCAAGGCCCTGGAGGGGGCGGAGGAGGTGGTGGTCCTCCCCGTGTACACGGCGGGGGAAAGGGGCGAGGTCTCCCCCGAGGCCCTCTCCCAAAGGATCGCCGAGCGCCTTGCCGCCTCGGGAAAGGAAGCCCGTTTCCTCTACCCGGAGGAAGCCCTCGCCTACGCCAAGGCCACCGCAAGCCCCCAGGACCTGTGGCTCGCCTTGGGGGCGGGGGACGTGACGGAACTCGCCCGGAGGCTCGTCCATGAAGGTTGAAAGGGTCCTCCTAAAGGACTACACCACCCTGGGCGTGGGGGGGCCGGCGGAGCTTTGGACGCTGGAAACCCGGGAGGAGCTAAAGCGGGCCACCGAGGCCCCTTACCGCATCCTGGGAAACGGCTCCAACCTCCTCGTGATGGACGAGGGAGTACCGGAAAGGGTCCTCCGCCTGGGGGGGGAGTTCCAGGCTTACGACCTAAAGGGGTGGGTGGGGGCGGGCGCGCTCCTTCCCCTCCCCGTCCAAGAGGCGGCCCGGGCCGGGCTTTCCGGGCTAGAGGGGCTTCTCGGCATCCCTGCCCAGGTGGGCGGAGCGGTGAAGATGAACGCCGGCACCCGCTTCGGCGAGATGGCGGACGCCCTGGAGGTGGTGGAAATCTTCCACGACGGGGCCTTCCACCTCTACCGGCCGGAGGAGCTCGGCTTCGGCTACCGGCAAAGCCGCCTGCCCCCAGGGGGCATCGTGACCCGGGTGCGGCTCAAGCTTAGGGAGCGGCCCAAGGAGGAAATCCTCAAGCGCATGGCCGAGGTGGACGCCGCCCGCAAGGGCCAGCCCAAACGGAAAAGCGCCGGGTGCGCTTTCAAAAACCCTCCGGGCCAATCGGCGGGGCGGCTCATTGACCAAAGGGGGCTAAAAGGCCTAAGGGTCGGGGACGCCATGGTCTCCCTGGAACATGGCAACTTCATCGTCAACCTGGGGCAGGCCACGGCCAAGGACGTGCTGGAGCTTGTCCGGCGCATCCGGGAGGAGCTTCCCTTGGAGCTGGAGTGGGAGGTGTGGCCCTGAAGGTTAAGCCGCACGCAAGCGCAAGGGGGTAAGATGAAGCCAGTGCGCACCCTCTTCCTTCTCCTCCTCCTCGGTACCCTTTACGTGGGAAGCCTGGTCCTTTTCCCCGTGGAGAAGGTGGAGGTGGTGGGCCTACGCCACCTGAAGGAGGAGGCCGTTTTGGCCAAGGCCCGCCTCCACCCGGGAGACCCGTGGCTTTGGGTCCTCCCCACCCGCCTCTCCCCTCTCCTGGAGGACCCCTGGGTGGCGGAAGCGCACCTGGAGAAGCCCAAACCCGGGGTGGTGCGCCTTATTGTGCGGGAGCGGGAACCCTTTTTGCCCCTGGCGGACGGCGCCGCCCTGGCCAAAGACGGCACCCTCCTCCCGGGTGGGGCCCCGTATGCGCCGGGGCCTTGGGTAGAGGGGAAGGGCCCCCTTCCCAAGGAGGCCCTTTTGGCCCTAGCCCGCGCCTACCCGAAGGCGAAACGCATCCGCTACACCCCGGCGGGCTTCTACGTGGACCTTCCCGGCACCACCCTCTTTGCCGCAAGCGCCGAGCTTCTGCTAGAGTATGCCCAAGCGACCTGGCCCCAGGGCCACGTGTACCTGTATTCTTGGGGGGTGAGTTTACGCCCATGATTATCGCAGGATTGGACGTCGGCACCAGCAAGGTTACCACCGTCATCGGGGAACTGGCCCCCGATGGCGTCCTGGACATCATCGGCGAGGGCACCGCCCCTTCCCAAGGCTTGCGGCGGGGCGTGGTGGTCAACCTGGAGCGCACCACGGAAGCCATCCGGCAAAGCGTCCATCAGGCGGAACGGGTGGCCGGGGTACGGGTGGAGCGGGTGGTCCTCTCCGTGGGGGGGCCCCACCTTAGGAGCGTCACCAGCCACGGCCTGGCAGCCATCCGCCGGGGCCAAAGCATCACCGAGGCGGACGTGGAGCGGGCCGTGGAGCAGGCCAAAGCCTATCCCTTTGACGCCGAGCAAGAACTCCTCCACGCCCTGCCCCTGGAGTTCAAGGTGGACGGGCAGGAAGGGATCCGGGACCCCGTGGGCATGGCGGGGGTGCGCCTCGAGGTGGACGTCCACCTCATCGCCGCCGGACGGGGGCCTTTGGCCAACCTCCGCCGGGCGGTGGAAGCGGCAGGGCTCGAGGTGGAGGCCCTGGTGGCCCAGCCCCTGGCGAGCGGCCTCGGCGTCCTGGGCCCGGAAGAGGAGCACATGACCATCCTCCTTTTGGACGTGGGCGGGGGCACCACGGACGTGGCCGTTTTCCGGGAAGGCCGGCTCGCCCACTCCGCCGTCTTGCCCCTCGGGGGGGACCATGTGAGCCAGGACATCGCCCAGCTCCTCAAGATTCCCTTTGAAGAGGCGGAGCGGGTCAAGCGCAAGTACGGGGCAGCGCTTCCGGAGCTGGCCGATCCCGAACTGGTTCTGGAAATCAACCAAGAGGGTGGTTCCTTGGGCGAGGTGCCGGCCCCGGAGCTCGCCCGCATCATCCGGCCCAGGCTCCGGGAAATCCTTCACCTGGCCCGCCAATCCGTGGACGAGGCCTTAGGGCCCTTGGAGATCAAGGTGAACCGGGTGGTCCTCACCGGGGGCACGGCCCTCCTGCGGGGTTTTGACCTCTTGGCCCGGCAGCAGTACGGCCTCCCGGTACGCCTGGGCAAACCCCAAGGGGTTTCTGGCCTCACCGACGTGGTGGCCACCCCCGCCCCCGCCACGGCCGTGGGCCTGGTCCGTTACGGGGCCACCCTGCCCGCCCGGGCGGCAGAACCCAAGCGCCCGCACAAGCGGGAAAAGAAAGACGAAGGCACCAAGACCGAAGGCCTTTGGGCCCGCATTAAGGAAATTCTGAATAATTTATTCTAAAGGCGATTAAAGGGAGAGGGGGCAGAAATGGAAGGAGCCATCATCAAGGTAATCGGGCTCGGGGGGGCGGGGAACAACGCCGTGAACCGCATGATTGAGGCAGGGCTTCAGGGGGTGGAGTTCATCGCTGCCAACACCGACGCCCAGGTCCTGGCCAAGAGCCTGGCGGACGTGCGCATCCAGCTTGGGGAGAAGCTCACCCGGGGCCTGGGGGCGGGGGCCAACCCCGAGATCGGGGAAAAGGCGGCCCAGGAGGCGGAGGACCTCATCGCCGAGGCTTTGGAAGGGGCAGACCTGGTCTTCATCACCGCCGGGATGGGGGGCGGCACCGGCACGGGAAGCGCCCCCGTGGTGGCCGAGATCGCCAAACGCCTGGGCGCCCTTACCGTGGCCGTGGTCACCCGGCCCTTTAGCTTTGAGGGTCCCAAGCGGCAAAAGGCGGCGGAAGAGGGCATCCGGCGCCTTAAAGAACGGGTGGACGCCATGGTGGTGGTGCAGAACGACCGCCTCCTCTCCGCCGTGGACAAGAAGATGACCCTAAAGGACGCCTTCCTCATCGCCGACCGGGTCCTTTACCACGGCGTCAAAGGCATCACCGACGTCATCAACCTACCCGGCCTCATCAACGTGGACTTTGCCGACGTCAAGGCCCTTTTGGAGGGCGCTGGCCAGGTCCTCATGGGGATTGGGGCCGGCCGTGGGGAAAACCGGGTGGAGGAGGCGGCCAAGACCGCCACCCATAGCCCCCTGCTGGAGCGCTCCGTGGAAGGGGCGCGGAGGCTCCTCCTCAACGTGGTGGGCTCGGAGGACCTTTCCCTTATGGAGGCGGCGGAGGTGGTGGAGAGGATTCGCGAGGCCACGGGCCACGAGGACGTGGACATCCTCTACGGCGTCACCTACGACGACCGCGCCCAGGACGAACTCAGGGTCATCCTCATCGCTGCGGGCTTTGGGGAGAGCAGCGTGGTGCCCAAGCCCCTCCGCCCCGTGGACTTCCCCACCCACGCCGACCCCTATAACTTTGACATCCCCGCCTTCATCCGCTACGGGGACGGGGATTACCCCCCTAAGCGGGGCAACTGACGTGGTGGTGGCGGGCATTGACCCCGGGATCACCCACCTGGGCCTGGGGGTGGTGGCGGTGGAGGGTAAAGGGGCCTTGAAGGCCCATCTCCTCCACGGGGAGGTGGTGAGGACTTCCCACAAGGAAAAAGCAGAGGTGCGGGTGGGCCGGATCCACGCCCGGGTGCAGGAAGCCCTCCTCCGCTTCCGGCCCGAGGCCCTGGCGGTGGAGGAGCAGTTCTTTTACCGGCAAAACGAGTTGGCCTACAAGGTGGGCTGGGCCTTGGGGGCGGTGTTGGTGGCCGCCTTTGAGGCAGGGGTCCCGGTCTACGCCTACGGGCCCATGCAGGTGAAGCAGGCGCTGGCCGGACACGGCCACGCCGCCAAGGAGGAGGTGGCCCTCATGGTGCGGGGGATTTTGGGCCTTAAAGAAACCCCAAGCCCAAGCCACTTGGCGGACGCCCTGGCCATCGCCCTCACCCACGCCTTCTACGCCCGGCTCAAGGCCGCCAAGCCCCTTTAACCCGAAAGCCAGCCCCGGCGCACAGCGTAGCGCAAGAGGTCGCTCCGGGTTTTCAGGCCAAGCTTCTCCATGCCCCGTTCCCGATAGGTGGCCACGGTCTTTTCCGAGATGGCCAAGCGCTCGGCCACCTCCTTGTGGGAGAGGCCTTGGGCGAGGAGGCGCAACACCTCCTCCTCCCGAGGGGAAAGGCTTTCCTCCTGCACCTCCCCCTGGACCATCTCCATGGCCAGGCGCATGGCCAGGCTCGGGTTGAGGTACCGCTCTCCCCGGGCCACCGCCAAAACGGCGTCCACGAGCTCGTGGTCCACCGCCGCCTTGCTCACGTAACCCTCACCCCCCGCCTGCAAAAAGCCCCGCACGTACTCGGGGTCTTCGTGCATGGAAAGGGCGAGAAGGCGGAGATTCGGAAAGCGGGCCTTCAGGGTCCGGCATAGGTCAATGCCGGTGCAGTCGGGAAGGGAAACGTCCAGGATGGCCAGGTCGGCCTCGAGGCGCTCCAAGAGGGACAAAGCCTCCCGGCCGCTCCCCGCCTCCCCCACCACCCGGATGGGCCCCCGGGCTTCCAGAAGATGGCGGATGCCCGAGCGCACCAGGATATGGTCCTCCACCAAGACCACCCGGATCACGCCACCACCTCTAAAGGAAGCCTAATCTGTACCCGGGTGCCCTCGCCAGGAGCGCTTTCCAAAAGAAACCGCCCCCCCAAAAGCTCCACCCGCTCCCGCATGCCCAAAAGGCCTTGGTGCCCGGGGCCCACCGCCCTAGGGTCAAACCCCCGGCCCTCGTCCTCCACGAAGACCCGTACCTCCCCTTCCGCCTCCAAGACCCCCACCGCCGCCCGGGGGCTTCCCGAGTGGCGGGCCACGTTGGTCAGCGCCTCCTGCACCACCCGGTAGACCACGGTTTCCAGCTCCTTGGGCAAAGGCTGGCGGAGGTGGAAGGAAAGGTCCACCTCAATCCCCGTGCGGTCGGCAAATTCCCGCACGTACCGCACCAAAGCGGCCTCCAGCCCCAAGTGGTCCAAGAGGGAAGGCCTAAGGTCTAAGGCCAGGCGCCGCACCTCGGCCAGGGTAAAGCGGGCCAACTCCTTGAGCGCCAGGGCCCTTTCCCCCGGGAGGCCCTCGAGGCCCAGGATCAAGCCGGTGAGGGCCTGGCCCACCTCATCGTGGAGTTCCCGGGCGATGCGCGCCCTTTCCTCCTCCTGGGCCCTAAGCCAGGCCTTTAAGAGCTCGGCCCGCTGCCTCTCCTTTTCCTCCAAAAGGCTGTAGAGCCTTGCGTTTTCCAAGGCGGTGGCCAAGGGCCCCGAAAGGGCGGTGAGGAAACCCGTAAGCCAAGCCTCATCCACCTTGGGCTTCCCGTAAAGGACCAAAGCGGCCTTGGGGGGAACGGGCACCGCTACCCCCCCTTGGCCCACCACCACCCGCCCCTCCCGCAAGGCTTCCTCCGCCAGCCCCTCCACACCCCCCAAGGGGCACAAGGCTTGGCAGGCGCGGCAGTGGACCACCCGCCCCTCCACCCAGAAATCGCCGCAGGAAAAGCCAAGCTCCCGCACCAAGAGGGAAAGCACCCGCTCAGCCAGCTCATCCAGCCTTAGGGCTTGGCTTTCCGCCAAAAGGCGGTTTAAGAGGGTGAGTTCCCGCTCCCGCCTTTCCACCTCCTCCCCCATGCGGTTGAGGGCACGCCCCAGGGCGCCGAGCTCGTTTTTGGGCTCAGGAAAGGCCACCTTCCCCCCTTTGCCCAGGAGGGAAACCCGCTCCGCCATCTCCTTGAGGGGTTCCAGCACCCGCTCCAGAAGGAGGTAACCGAGCCCTACCCCAAGCCCCACGGCCCAAAGCAAGCCAAAAAACCCGGTGCGCAGAACCTGCGCCAGCTCCTCCCTTAAGGGGTCCTGGGCCAGGCCTAGCCGCACCACCCCCGCCGCCCCCCCATACACCGGGGCCTCTCCCTGGTACACCAACCTGCCCCCAAGACGCAAGGTCCGCTCACCTGCCAAGCCGAGGAGGGCCTCCGGTACCCCCTCGGTAAAGGTATGGGCCAACACCTCCCCCTTGGGGGAGAGGACGTAGGCGTACACAAAGCCCGGATAGCGCTCCCTAGCCGCCCCAAGCTTCTCCCACACCGCCAAGCGGTCCTGGAGAAGGAGGTCGTCCGTAAGCAAGGTGGCGAGGTCCCGGGCCGCCGAGCGGGTTTGCTGCCACAAAGCCTGTTCCCCCTCAGCGTAGAGGAAGGCGCCGCCACCCAGGATGAGGGCCCCCCCCGTGGCCGTGGCCGCCAAGAGCACGGTCAAGAGAAGCTGGGCCCCAAGCCTCACGGAAGCACCTCCCGCGCCCTTCGGTACACCGACCGGTAAGGGGCGTCCTCCGCCTTGCGGAACCCCCTAAGACCCAAGGCCCTTAGGACCCTTGTGCTTTCGGGCCTGGCTGCCAGGGCAAGGAGCGCCCTCATAAGCCGCTCCCTTTCCCTTTCCGGAAGGTCCTTGGGCACCACCACGGGCGGAGGGGGATCGGCGGGGCCCATGGCCAGGACCCTGAGCCCCTGGATGCCCAACGTGGCATAGACCACCCTATCCACCGCCGCCCCTTCCGCCAACCTCTCCCGTACGGCCCAAAGGGCCCTGTCGTGGCCATAGGTGAAAAAAGCCCGGGCAAAGAAATCCTCCCCCAAATCCCGTGCAAGAAGCCTAGGCCACGCATGCCCCGTGTTGGAAAGCGGGTCGGTAAAGGCGAAAGGGCGCCCTCTTAACTCGGCCAGGCTTTGGTAGGGCGCATCTTCCCGCACCACAACAAGGCTCTGGTAAGGCACCACCGTGTCCGCCGCCAGCAAGACCTGCACAAACCCTTCCTCTACCCCAAGCCCCGCCGCCAAGGTGCAGAGGAAGCCAAGCTCCGCCTCCCCTTGGCGCAACACCTCCAGGACCTCCCGGTAGGTGCGGCGCCCAAACACCTCCACCTTTTCCCCCAGAAGCTCCTCTAAGCCCCCTAAAAACTCCCGGTAAGGCTCTGCCTCCTCGGGAGAACGCATCCCCGCCACCACGATGCGCACCCCGCCCTCCTCCGCTTCCTTGGCATACGGGGGGCCTAGGTGCACCTCGGGCGGCCTGGCGCAGGCGGCAAGGAGAAGAAGGGCCAGGAGCTTTCGCATCTACCCCAGGATAGGTGGCGCCGAGGGGTATAGATGTCCCGGGCCCTGTCGGGAGGTTTTCCGACAGGGCCGTCCGCCACCCTACCGCTACCGGCCGCCCTACCAGGGCCCTAGTTTGGGAAGGGAAAGGAGGTGGGGCAGATGGAAAAAGAACCCCTCACCGGTGCGGAGGACCGCCGGCGCTTTCTCGCCAAGATGGCGAGCGCCATCTTCGCCTCCGTGGTGGCCCCGGGCTTGGCCCAAGGCGTGCCCATGGCGGCTCCGTCTGAAAGCGGGGCGGAGGAGGATGTCCTCCTGCGCATGCAAAAGGACCTGGAGCGGGCGCTCAAGAATCCCAACCGCAAGTGGGGCATGGTCATTGACCTTCGGAAGTGCGTGGGTTGCCACGCCTGCACCGTCAGTTGCATGGCGGAAAACCGCCTCCCCCCGGGCGTGGTCTACCGCCCGGTGAGCGAGGAGGAGGTGGGCACGTACCCCCACGTCACGTACCGCTTCGTCCCCCGGCCCTGCATGCAGTGCGACGAGCCCCCTTGTGTCCCCGCCTGCCCCTACGACGCCACCTGGAAGCGCAAGGACGGCATCGTAGAGATTGATTACGAGCTCTGCGTGGGTTGCGAAAAGTGCGTGCCCGCTTGCCCCTACACCTCCCGCCACAAGGACGACGGCTACTTCTGGACGGAAAACACCCCAGGCCAAGGGAAGATGCCCTACGAAACCCTACCGGTTTACGAGTGGGGCAAGAAGGTGGACCGGGAAGACGAGGCGGGTCCCATGGACAAGGTGCGCAAGTGCCACTTCTGCCTGCACCGCATTGAGCGGGGGCTCTTGCCCCAGTGCGTGGTGACCTGCATCGGCCGGGCCACGTACTTCGGGGACCTGGAAGACCCCCAGTCCTTGGTGGCCGAACTGGTGAAGAAACCCAACGTCATGCGCCTCAAGGAAGAGGCGGGGACCAAGCCCCGGGTCTACTACTTGGTGTAGGAGGTGCCTATGGAAAAGCTTTCCCGGCGTGAGCTCTTGAAGCTTTCTGGCGCAGGTGCCCTCTTGGGCCCCTTGGCCTTTAGCCTGCAGGAGGCCAGCGCCCAAGGCATGGAGGCCTACGAGATCCAGCTACCCGAAAACACCATTTACTCCTCTTGCCTCCAGTGCAACACCGGCTGCCCCATCAAGGTGAAGCTCTACGAGGGCGTGGCGAGCAAGATTGACGGCAACCCCCTCTCCCCCCGGACCTTCCGCCCCCACCTGCCCCTCAACACCCCCGTGGACACGTTGGCCCAGGTGGACGGGGCGCTTTGCCCCAAGGGCCAGGCGGGTATTCAGACCGCCTACGATCCCTACCGCATCCGCAGGGTGCTCAAGCGGGCCGGCCCCAGGGGAAGCGGCAAGTGGGAGGAAATCCCCTTCCACCAGGCGGTGAAGGAGATCGTGGAGGGGGGCAAGCTCTTCGCCCACCTGGGGGACGAGCGCCACTACCCCGGGCTTAAGGAGCTTTGGGCCCTGCGGGACCCCGAGGTCATGAACCGCATGGCCCAGGCGGTAAGGGCCATCTGGGCCGAGAAGGACCGGGAGAAAAAGAAAGCCCTGGTGGCCAAGTTCAAGGAAGACTTCAAGGACTACCTCCACACCCTCATTGACCCCAACCATCCCGACCTGGGCCCCAAGAACAACCAAGTGGTCTTCGCCTGGGGCCGGCTCAAGGCGGGCCGCTCCGAGTTTATCCGCTGGTTCTTCGGGCAAAGCTTCGGCACGGTAAACCTTCATGGCCACACCACCGTCTGCCAGGGCTCCATGTACTTCACCGGCAAGGCCATGAGCGAGCAGCCCACCTTTGACGCCACGGGCAAGCTCTCCTGGTCGGGCGGGGCCAAGTTCTACTGGCAGGCAGACCTTTCCAAAGCCCGCTTCGTGGTCTTCGTGGGGGCCAACGTCTTTGAGGGCAACTACGGGCCACCCCTCCGCGTGGGCTGGATCACGGAGCGGGCAAGCCGTGGGGAGCTGGAATACGCCGTGGTTGACCCACGGGCGCAAAAGGCAGTGAAAGGAGCCAGCCGCTGGATCGCGCCCAAGCCGGGGCACGACGCCGCCATCGCCCTTGGGGTCATCCGCCTCCTCCTGGAGTGGGGCAAGGTGGACAGCCGCTTCCTCTCCGCCGCCAACAAGGCGGCGGCCAAAGCCATCGGCGAGGCCAGCTGGACCAACGCCGCTTGGCTTGTGAAGCTGAAAGACGGCAAGCCGGAACGGCTACTGCGGGCAAGCGACCTGGGCCTTCCCAAACCCAAGGCCAAGGTGGGGGACAAGGAGGTGGAACTGGACGCCCCTGTGGTCCTAGCCCAGGGCAAGCCCGTGGCCTTCAACCCCAACGACGAAAACCAGGCGGTTTTCGGCGACCTCTTCGTGGATACCGTCTTCCAGGGCACCCCTGTGAAGAGCGCCCTCACGCTCATCAAGGAGGAAGCCTTCCGCCACCAGGTGAAGACCTGGGCCGCCTTGGCCGGGGTAAGCGAGGAGGACATCCGCTTCCTGGCGGAGAAGCTCGCCCAGTACGGCAAGAAGGCGGTGGTGGACGTACACCGGGGCGCCAGCCAGCACACCAACGGCTTTTACAACTGCTTCGCCTGGTTCACCGTGAACGCCCTCTTGGGGAACGTGGACCACCAGGGTGGCTTCGTCCAGGCCAGCACCTACGACATCACCGGCGGCAAGGCGGGAGGTCCCTTTGTCCTCAGCAAGCTCCACCCCAGGCCCCTAAACCCCTTCGGCATCTCCCTTATCCGCCACGAGGTGAAGTACGAGGACACCACCCTCTTCCAAGGCTTCCCCGCCAAGCGCCCCTGGTACCCCCATGCCTCCGACGTCTATCAGGAGATCCTCCCCTCCGCCGCCCAGGGGTATCCTTACCCCATCAAGATCCTCTTCCACTACATGGGCTCCCCCGCCTACGCCCTGCCGGGCGGCCACGAGCAGATCCAGGCCATGCTGGACCCGGACAAGATCCCCCTCATCGTGGCCTTTGACATCGTGGTGGGGGACACTTACCTCTACGCCGACTACATCATCCCCGACCTCTCCTACCTGGAGCGCTGGGAGTTCCACGGAAGCCACCCCTCCATCATCTGGAAGGTCCAGCCCGTGCGGCAGCCCGCCATCCCACCCATCCCCGAGGAGGTGGAGGTCTTCGGGCAAAAGATGCCCATCTCCCTGGAAAGCTTCCTCCTCGCCCTGGGTGAGCACCTGGGCCTGCCTGGTTGTGGGGCCAAAGGCTTCGCTAACGGGATGCCCTTCAGCCACCCCGACCACTTCTACCTGAAGCTTGCGGCCAACCTGGCCTTCGGGGAGAAGGCCGACGGCTCCGAGGCCCTGCCCGAGGCGGACGAGAGGGAGCTCACCGTCTTCCGCCAAGCCCGCCGCCACCTTCCTCCCTCGGTCTTTGACGAGAAGCGCTGGCGTGAGGCCATCGGCGACGAAGGGCTTTTCCGCCGTACCGTCTACCTCCTCAACCGGGGTGGGCGGTTCCAGGAGTTCCCCAAGGCTTACGCCGCCAACGACCTGGTGGCAAACCGGTATGGCCGGCAGGTCAACCTCTTCCTGGAAAAGCAGGCCCTCTCCCTCCACCCCATGACCGGGAAGCCCTACTGGCCCCTTCCCACCTACTTCCCGCCCTACCAGGACGTTCTGGGGCGGCAACTCCGGGACCCCGGCTACGGCTTAACCCTCCTGACCCACCGGAGCATCCTGCAGACCAAGAGCCGCACCATCAGCAACTACTGGCTCTTGGCGGTGAAGCCGGAAAACGAGATCCTGGTGAGCGCCCCGGACGCCGAGCGGCTTGGGCTGAAGGACGGGCAGATGGTCAAGGTGGTCTCCGCCACCAACCCCAAAGGCGAGTGGGACCTGGGGCCCTTTGGCAAGAAGCCCATGGTGGGCCGGGTGAAGGTGGTGCAGGGCCTGAGGCCAGGGTGCGTGGCCTTCCCCTTGGGCTGGGGCCACTGGGCCTATGGGGCAAGCGACCTGGTCATCAACGGCCAGGGGGTGAAGGGCGACCCCAGGCGGGCCACGGGGGTGCACGCCAACGCCGCCATGCGCCTGGACCCGTACCTAAAGGACACCGCCCTGACGGACGTGGTGGGCGGTAGCGTGGTCTTCTACGAAACCAAGGTGAACCTGCTGCCGGTGTAAGGCTGTCCCCCCGGGGAGACCCGGGGGGACAAACCTCCCCAATACCTGTGATAAGGTCATGATGGGGGTAAGGAGGTGAAGGGTGATACCCGCTTTTAGAAGCGCAAGCAACCCGACCCAGTGGGCGCTAGAATTCATCCGCCTGGTGATGCTCCTCCTCTGCCTGGTGGGCTGGGTGATGTACCCCTTAGAGCTCCTCCTCTTGGGCCACTGGACGGAGAGCTGGCAGAGCAAGATCCCCTTCTTGGTGGCCGTACCGGGCTTTGTCTTCACCCTTTGGGTCCTTTTTGACCGGAAGACCCCTTGGGTGCGCCTGGCCTTCCTCCTCACCATGTGGGCCTCGGTCTTCACGGGAGTTTTGGGCGCCTACTTCCACCTGCTTTGGAACTTTGAGGGCGAGGTGGCGTGGGAGTTTGAGGCGGCCATGGAGGCCATGGCCGGAAGCCGCCCGGTGCTGGCAGCCCTGGCCTTCACCCACCTGGGGGTGACGGGGCTCCTTTCCATCTACCGGGCCCGCTAGGAGGTGCGCCGTGATTGAAGCCCTTATTCGCGCCAAGACCGAGGAGGAAAGGCTTCTTGAGTTCCTCCGCACCATCTTCCTTCTCATCGCCATGGTGGGGTTTGCCTTCTACGGCATGGAGCACTGGGTGCTGGACCACTGGACGGAAAGCTGGCAGAGCAGGATCCCCTTCTACGTTTCCCTGGTAGGCTTCCCCCTAACCCTCCTTATGTTCTTCCACCGGGGGAAGTGGGTGCGCTACCCCTTCCTCCTATGGATGCTCGTAAGCGTGGCTACAGGGGTGGCGGGGGCTTACTTCCACCTGGTTTGGAACGCCCAGGATGCGGAGGTAAGCCTCTTCACCCTTCAGGGCTTCTTGGAGGCCTTTGAGGGAAGCCGGCCGGTGTTGGCGGCTTTGGCCCATACCCACGTGGGCGCTGTAGCCTTCGTGGTGGGAATCACCATAAGGGACTAAGGGAGGTGCAAGATGAAGCGAGGCATCGTAGGTCTCATGGTTTTGGCCCTAGGCGTGGCGCTGGCGCAGGCGCCCAAGGTGGACGGGAAGATCGCCCCTGGGGAATACGCCAAGAGCTACAAACACGAGAAAAGCGGCATCACGCTCTACTGGAGCGTGGTGGGGGATACGCTCTATCTGGCCCTCGAGGGCGAAAGCAAGGGCTGGATCGGCATCGGTTTCCTGCCGGAAAAGAGCGACAAGAAAAAGGGCGCTGACCAGTACCTCTTCTACATGGAGGGCGGCAAGCTGGTGGCCTTGGACATGTACCAGGTGAAGCGCACCGGGGCCCCTTCCCCGGACGAGAAGGAGGGCGGGAAGAACTCTATCCTGGCCGCCAACGCCAGCTACGAAGGGGGCAAGTGGAGCGTGGAGTTCAGCCGGAAGCTGAAAACCGGGGAACCCACGGACGTGGAAATCGTCCCCGGGCGGAAGCTCTTTGTCCTCTTGGCCCACTCGGAAAAGATGGACCCCAAGGAGGAGCACAAGAAGACGGAGCGCTGGTACCTGGAAGACTTCGCCTTCTAAGCTAGACACAAGGCAACCCGGGAGGTTCCCGGGTTGTTCCTTTCTTCCGTAACATACCCTTGACTCTAATAAGCTCATGGGTAATATGGAGGGCATGGAGCGCCCGTTGCGCCCCCAACCTTGGCCCCTCCTGGCCTTTGCCCTCATGGCCGGGGGCCTATCCTGGCTTATTTGGCAAGGTTCGGGTGCCAGGCTGTTCCTGGCCTTCTGGGTAGCGGTGGTCCTGGGGTTAGCCCTGTTCCACGCCAGGTTCGGCTTCGCCTCCGGCTTTCGCCGCTTCCTCCTCTTAGGGGAAAGCCGCCTTCTTAGGGCCCATTTTCTCCTTTTTGCCCTCACGAGCCTCCTCTTCTTCCCTTTCCTTTCCCAGGGCGAGGTCTTGGGGCAGCCGGTGCAAGGGTTCGTGGCGCCCTTGGGGGTAGCCCTCCTGGTGGGCGCCTTCCTCTTTGGGGTGGGCATGCAGCTTGGGGACGGGTGCGCCTCGGGAACCCTCTACCACACGGGTAGCGGGGACACGCGCGGGGTGCTGGTCCTTTTGGGGTTCATGGTGGGTTCCTTGCTGGGGGTCTACCACCTTCCCTTTTGGCAGGGGCTTCCCGCCCTCTCCGTGGGGAGCGCCCTTACCTGGTTCCCCACCCCATACCTGGGCCTCGTCCTTTGGCTTCTCCTCCTCCTGGCCCTCTACCTAGGGGTGGCTGCCGTGGAGAGGAAGCGGCGGGGAAGGGTGGAGCCCCTCTTTCGCCGGGAGGCCACCCATCCCCTTTGGGGCCCTTGGAGCTTGGTGACCGGCGCGGCGGTTTTGGCCTTGGGAAGCCTAGCCCTGCTCCTCCTCCAAGGCCGGCCTTGGGGGGTTACGGCGGCCTTTGCCCTGTGGGGGGGAAAGTTGGCGGAGGCTTTGGGCTTTGGGGTTCTAGACTGGGCCCTCTTCCACAACCCCGCCTTCGCCGAAAAGCTACAGCAAAGCCTTCTCCAGGACGCCACCAGCGTCACCAACTTTGGCCTCTTCCTGGGGGCCTTCCTGGGAGCCGCTTTGGGTGGGGCGCTCCGCTTCCGGAACCTTTGGCGGATCCCTTGGACCACCCACCTCGGGGTCTTCCTGGGGGGCGTGCTCATGGGCTACGGGGCAAGGCTTGCCGCGGGGTGCAACATCGGGGCCTACTTGGGGGGCACCGCCTCCTTTAGCCTCCACGGGCCCCTTTGGGGTGTCTTCGCCCTTCTGGGCACGGCCCTAGGCCTCAGGCTCCGCCCCGCCTGCCGTCTGGAAAACGAGGGGGAAGGGCAACGGGTCCCCGCCGCCTAGGGCGTACCATGGGGGCATGGCGGAAATCCGGGTGGGCACCGCCAGCTGGACGGACGAAACCCTCCTGGCCTCGGGCTGGTACCCGCCCGAGGTGCGGGGAAATCCGGAAAAGCGCCTCCGCCACTACGCAAAGCACTTTGACACTGTGGAGGTGGACAGCACCTTCTACGCCCTTCCCCGACCCGAGGTGGTGGGAAAGTGGGCGGAGAGGACCCCGGAAGGCTTTCTCTTTCACGTGAAGGCCTTCTCCGCCTTTACCGGGCACGGCCTCGAGGCCCAGGCCCTTCCCAAGGACATCCGCGCCCTCCTACCCCGCCAGGAGGGCCATCTGGCCCAGCGGGAGGTGCCCGAAGAGGTGGTGGAGGAAGCTTGGAACCGCTTTTTCGCTGCCCTAGAACCCCTTAGGCAGACGGGCAAGCTGGGCTACCTCCACTTCGGCCTCCCCCCCTGGACGGAGCCCAAACCGAGGAGCTTCCAGTACCTGGAGCGCCTGGCGGAAAGGACCCGGGGCTACTGGGTGGCGGTGGAGTTCCGCAACCCCAAGTGGTATGTGGCCTGGGGGTTCGTGAAGAAGGAGCTCGGGCGTTTGGGCCTGATCCACGTGAGCGTGGACGCCCCGCCCCACCCCGAGGCCCCCCCGAGGGTCCTCGAGCCCACCCACCCCGTGAGCGTCCTCCGCTGCCACGGCCGGAACGCCGAAACCTGGAAGGGCCCCCACACCAAGCCCTACGAGCGCTTCAACTGGCGCTATTCCGAGGACGAGCTCCAAGACCTGGCCCAGGCCACCCGGACCCTAGCGGAAAGGGCCGAGAAAGTCTTTGTTATCTTCAACAACAACTACGGCACCCAAGGGGTGGAGGCCGCCCTGGGGCTCAAACGCCTCCTCGGCCTGGGCGCCCCTCCTTGGGCGGACCCCCTTCTCTAGCGCGCCAAGGCCAAGCCTTCGGCCCTAGGGTCGCTGGCCGCCACCAAGGCCTCCCCCGCCCTCAGGACCACCTGCCCCCGGCCAAAAAGCCCATACTCCGCCTCGTACCGCACCCGGTGGCCCAGGTCCTTGAGGAAAAGGGCCGTGGCCTGAGGAATGCCCGGCTCCAAAAGCACCTCGTCCCCTTCCTTCCCCGGCACCACCTGCCACCTGGGCCGGTCCAGGGCCGCCTGGGGGTTTAGGCCGAAGTCCGCCAGGGCCACCACCACCTGCACGTGCCCCTGGGGTTGCATAAACCCCCCCATCACCCCAAAGGGCCCTAGGGGCTTCCCCTCCCGGGTGAGGAAGCCCGGGATGATGGTGTGGTAGGGCCTTTTGCCCGGCCCCACCCGGTTCGGGTGGCCCTCCTCCAAGGCGAAGCCCAGGCCCCGGTTGTGCAGGGCAATCCCCGTCCCCGGCACCAAAACCCCCGCGCCAAACCCTTGGTAGTTGGACTGGATGAGGGAGACCATCACCTCCCCGTCCGCCGCCGCCAGGTAGACGGTCCCCTCCGGCCTCAGGCCCGGAAGCACCTTGGGCAGGGCCCTCTCCCCTATGAGGCGCCTCCTCTCCGCCGCATAGGCCTTGGAGAGGAAGGCCTGAGGAGCGAGCTCCATGTACCGGGGGTCGGCCACGAAGCGGAAGGCGTCCGCCAAGGCCAAGCGCATGGCCTCCACCTGCAGGTGGTAGCTCCAAGGGTCCTCGGGCCTTAGCTCAAACCCCTCCAGGATGGCCAGGGCGAGGAGGGCCGCCACCCCTTGGCGGTTGGGGGGAAGCTCGTGCACCGTGAGGCCCTTATAGTCCAGGGAAAGGGGCTCCACCCACTCCGGGGCGTGGGCCTTGAGGTCCTCCCCCGTGAGGAGGCCCCCCGTGTCGGCGCTAAAGCGGGCCAGGGCCTCGGCCAAAGCCCCCCGGTAGAGGCTTTCCCCGTAGGTCTCGGCGATCTCCCTAAGGGTCTTGGCGTGGAGGGGGCTACGCCACACCTCCCCCGCGCGGGGCGCCCTGCCCCCAGGGAAAAAGACCTCCTGGAAGGCAGCGAACTCCGGGCCCTGGAGGGGAAGGTAGACCCCTTCTGCCCGCTTCCAGGCCCGCGCCGTTTCCGGCCCCACGGGGAAGCCCTCCTCGGCGTAGCGGATGGCGGGGGCCAGAACCTCGGGAAAGGGGAGCCTTCCCCAGCGCTCGTGCAGGGCCCGCCACCCCGAGACCGCCCCCGGGACCGTCACGGGAAGCCAGCCCCGCTCGGGCATCCGGCCTTGGGGAAGCCGCTCGGGGGTAAGGGCCAAGGGGCTTCTCCCCGAAGCGTTCAGGCCGTGGAGCTTCCCGTCCCAGACCTGGGCGAAGAGGTCACCCCCAATGCCGTTGGAGGTAGGCTCCACCACGGTGAGGCAAGCGGCCATGGCAAGGGCGGCGTCCACGGCGCTTCCCCCTTTCAGGAGCATCTCCATCCCCGCCAACGCCGCCAAGGGCTGGCTCGTGGCCACCGCCCCCCAGCGGCCCAAGACCACATGGCGGCGGGAAGGGTAGGGGTAGTGGGTGAGGTCCATATCCAGATTCTCCCATCACTCGGCCATTTCTACCCGATTCCTACCCGCATTTTTAGCCCGGTAAAGGGCTTGATCCGCTCTGCGAAAGAGGTTTTCCTCTTCCTCACCAAGCACATACTCCGCCACGCCAAAGCTGGCCGTTACACCCCAGTGTTGGGCCTCAAGCACCTGCCTTAGGCGCTCAGCCAAGCGCTTCGCATCCTCTAAATGCGTGGAGGGAAGTAAAAGAGCAAACTCTTCCCCACCCCAACGGGCCACCACATCCTCCCGGCGTACTTGGTCCACAAGCAGCCGGGCAACGCGGCGTAGAAGTTCATCGCCATGGTCGTGGCCTAGGGTATCGTTGATCTTTTTAAAGTGGTCTAGATCCATGAGGACCAAGCTAAACGGCGTTCCATACCGCTCTGCCCGTGAAATCTCCCGCGTGAGAGCCAGGGAGAAAGCCCGCCTATTGGGAAGACCGGTGAGGGTGCATGTAAGGGCCTGCTCTCTCCAAAATCGCGTCTGACCATACATCTCGCGAAAACGCGCCAGAAGGATGATAAGGGACGCCACCGTAAGTTGACCCAAAAGCGCAATGGCCACGTACGGTAAAATGCCGCTCCCTTCCCTCTGCGCTAGGCCTAAGGCCACCAGGCCATATAGCAAAAGGGTCCACCCTAGGGAATAGCGCCAAGCCGCCGATACGGTATGGGCGAAGGCCGCTAAAACGTAGAGAGCAGGAATCCAAGGACCAAGCAAGAGGAACTGCCAACCTTCAACCCCTCGGTATAACGAGCGAACTATTTCCAAAAAAAAATAAAGCCCTGCCCCGTGTACCAAGTACCTAGGAGCCCGTCTGGGCCCCTGGGCATAGGCGTAAGCAAACACAGCGACCACTGCCAAATAGCCAAGAAGCTCCCACCCCTTAGGGGGAAGGGTGACGAACCGCACAACCAAACCGCTCAGAAGACCCACCCAACTTAGCGCATAGAGGAAACGAAACGTAGAATCCATCACCTTGGCCCCTAGTATACCAATCTTACAAGACACCCCCAACCAGAACGCGCATACAAGCCCCTTTGGGCTATACTGGATGTGGCCAAACCGTGTCCCCTATGAAACGCCCCCCGCTTTCCGAAGCCCAAGAAGATTACCTAAAGAACCTTCTCCTCTTGGAACTTGAAGGCAAAGGACCGGTTCCCACCCAGGCCTTGGCCAACCGGATGGGCGTACGTCCTCCTTCGGCAACGGAAATGCTAAAGAAACTCGCCCTTCTAGGGCTCGTCCATCACCAACCGTACCAAGGGGCAAACCTAACCCCTTTGGGGCGGAAGGTTGCCTTGGAGATTCTACGCCGCCACCGGCTCCTGGAAGCCTATCTGCACCAGGCCCTGGGTTTTGGCTGGGAAGAGGTACACCAGGAAGCCGAGCGCTTAGAACACGCCATAAGCGAATCGCTTGAGGATAAAATCGCCGAGCTTCTAGGGCATCCTCCCTTTGACCCCCATGGGGATCCCATTCCCACCAAGGACCTCGAGCTCCCAGAAGCACCCGCTCTGCCTCTCTGCGAAGCTCCCCTAGGAGAAGTGCGGGTGGTACGGGCTTTGGTCCAGGACCCAGGTACCTTAAACCTCTTAGCCCGATTGGGGTTAACCCCGGGCACACATTTCAAAGTTCTTGAGCAGGCAGAAAACGTGCGCATCCAAGTGGAAGGGGAAGTTCTCCTCCTTCCCCACGAGCTCGCCAAGGTTGTGGGGGTGGAGCCCCTTCCATAACCCGTGCTAAAAAGCCCGGTAGACCTGGGTGCGGAAAGCGTGCTGGAGCCTGGCCCCCAAGCGGGAGTGAAGGGCCCTCGAGGGCTCCAAAACGGAAAGCAGGTTAGGAGCCTGGCTCATGTAAAGAGCGCTTAGGGCCAAGGAGGGGTCTACGAAGAAGTAGGTGCCGCCAAACCCCGCCCAGTTGAACTCCCCAGGGGTTCCCGGGGAGAGCCCCGCCCCAAGGCGCACCGCCACCCCCAAGCCAAACCCGTACCCGGGGCCCGGGAGGTACTCGGGCCCCCGCTTGAGCCCCTCGGCGTAGAGGGGACCCAGGTGGTCCTCGGTCATGAGCCGGGCAAGGCGCGGGTGGAGGAGGCCTTTCCCCGTGCGCAACGCCTCCAGGAAGCGCAGGTAATCGGAAGCCGTGCTCACCCCGCCCATCCCCCCAGCGTACCTCGGGGGCGGGGCCTCCACGGGGATGAGGGCGATGCGCCTACCCGTCTCCGGGTCCTTGGGGAAGGGCTTGGCCAGGCGGGCGGGGTCCTTGGCCTGGAAGCCCGAGTCCTTCATGCCCAAAGGGGCAAAGACCCGCTCCTCCAGGAGGTCCGCCAGGCTCTTCCCCGTGGCCGCCTCGAGGAGGTGGCCCAGCACGTCCGTGGAAAGCCCGTACTCAAAGGCCTCGCCCGGCTGGAAACGGAGGGGTAGGGCCGCAAGCCGTTCCAAAAAGGCCTCCCGGCTCAGGTCAAAGCGGTCCACACCGGCCTCCAGGTAAAGCCGCTTCACGGGAGAAGCGAAGAAGACCCCGTAGGTGAAGCCAGCGGTGTGGCGCAAAAGCTCGTAAACGGTGACGGGAGCCCGAAGGGGCTCGTCCCGCACCCCTCCGTTCACCTCCCGCCCCACCCGCAACGCACCGAGCTCGGGCAGATACTTCTCCACAGGGTCCAGCAGGCTTAACGTGCCCTCCTCCACCAGGCTTAGGGCCAGGGCGGAAACCCAGGGCTTGGTCATGGAGTAGACCCGGAAAAGGGCGTCTTCCCCCATGGGTAGGCCCTTCTCTGGGTCCAGGAAGCCGTAGGTCCCCTGGAAGACCACCTCCCCCTCCCGGGCCACCAGGACGACCGCCCCGGGCAGGAAACCCTCCTCCGTCAATCGGCGGAAAAGCCCGTCCAGCCCGCTAAAGTCCATCCCCCCCCACCCCCTTGGGCACGGCCCCTAAGCGGGCGCCGCCCCGATGGTCCTACCCCCGTCCACGAAAAGCACCTGGCCGGTGATGAAGCTAGACTCGTCGGAAACGAGGAAAAGCGCCGCATAGGCCACCTCCAACGGGCTTCCCGCCCGCCCTAAAGGCGTGGCCTGGATGGCCTTCTCCCGCACCTTCTCCGGCACCTTGGCCGTCATCCGCGTCTCAATAAACCCCGGCGCCAAGGCGTTCACCCGGATCCCGTACCGCCCAAGCTCCAAGGCCAGGGTCCGGGTAAGCCCCACCACCCCCGCCTTGGAAGCCGCATAGTTCGCCTGCCCCAGGTTCCCCAGGTACACCCGGCTCGCCGTGAGCACGATGCTCCCCGGGTTCCGCTCCCGCATGGCCTCGCTCGCCGCCCGCGCCACCAGGAAGCTCCCCGTGAAGTTCACCCTAAGGACCAGCTCCCAGTCCTCCAGGGGCATCTTCCAGTGGAAGTTGTCCCGGGTGATGCCGGCGTAGTGCACCACCCCGTCCAGCCGCCCGAACCGGGCCAAGGCCTCCCCGAAGCCCCGCTCCACGGAGGCGGGGTCGGCCACGTCCATCCTGAGGGGCATGGCCCCCGTGGCGGAGGCCGCCTCCTCCAAAGGGCCTTCCTCTATGTCCACCGCCACCAGCCTGGCGCCTTCCCGGGCAAAGAGCTCCAGGGTGGCCCGGCCGCTCCCGTGGGCCGCCCCGGTGATGAGGACCAACTTGTCCTTGAGCCGCACGGCGCACCTCCTCACGACCGAACGGTCGGTAAGGCCACCCTACTCCTTTCCCGCCCCTTCCGTCAAGCACCAGGCGTAGTAGGGGGTTTCCACGAAGGGGGGTGGCCCTCCCAGGTACACCCTCAGGCCCGGCAGGAGGAGGGTATCCCCCTCCCACTCAAAGGCCAAGGGGTCCACGGAAAGGGGGTAGTGGAGCACCCCTTGCCGGGGCAGGGCGAGCCGAAGCCACTCCGGGGGGGAAAGCCGCCCCACCAGGAGGTAGCGGGCCCGCCTCGGGCCGCTTTCCGTGTAGAAAAGGGCCTCCCTTCCCAGGTCTAGGAGAAGGGCCCGGCCCCGCACGTAGAGCCTGGCCCTATCCGTCCAGGTAGACATGGGGCCTCCCCTCCAAGAGGGCCACCCGCACCCGGGGCCCGTAAAGCCCCCGGAGAAGGGGCTCCGTCAGCACGGCCCCGGGCGGCCCCTCCGAAAGCAGCCGGCCATCCCGCAAGACCGCCACCCGGTGGGCCAAAGCCGCCTGGTTGGGATCGTGCAGAACGGAAAGCACCCCTACCCCCCGTTCCGCAAGGCCCCTAAGGAGGGCCACCACCTCGGCCTGGTGCGCCAGGTCCAGGTAGGTGGTGGGCTCGTCCAGGAGGAGGTAGCGGGGCCTCGCCGCCAGGGCGCGGGCCAGGAGGACCCGTTGCCTCTCGCCCCCAGAGAGGGTGCCCAGAAACCGGCCCCTTAGGTGGGCCGCCCCCGCCACCTCCAGGGCCCAGGCCACCGCCTCCCGGTCCTCCCCCCCTTCCCTACCCCATAAGCCAAGGTAGGGAAGCCTTCCCAGGCGCACCACCTCCTCCACCACGAGCCCCTCCGGGTACGGCCCCCCGTGGGGCAGGTAGGCGAGGAGCCGGCCCCGGGCGTAGCTCCCGTAGGCCCTAAGGGGCTTTCCCTCCAGGTACACCCCTCCCCCCTTGGGCCTAAGAAGCCCCGCCATCACCCTAAGGAGGGTGCTCTTGCCGGAGCCATTGGGCCCCAGGAGGGCCACCCACTCCCCCGGGCGCACGAGGAGGTCCACCCCCCTTAGGGCAAAGGGCCCCACGATGCCCCTGGCTTCAAGCCCGGCCACGGCGCCTCCAAAGGAGGTAGAGGAAAAAAGGCCCCCCCAGAAGGGTGGTCACCACGCCCACAGGAAGCTCGGCGGGCCGCGTGAGGGTGCGGGCCAGGAGGTCGGCCAGCGCCAAAAGGGCGGCCCCGCCCAGGGCGCTGGCCGGGAGAAGCACCCGGTAGTCCTCCCCCAGAAGGCGCCGCAAGGCATGGGGGGTGACAAGGCCCACGAAGCCGATGATCCCCGCTTGGGCCACGCTGGCTGCGGTGAGGAGGCTGGCCGCGGCGAGGAGGAGGAGTTTCAGGGCGCTTAGGGGAAGCCCCAAGCTCTGCGCCACCTCCTCCCCGAGTTGCAGGGCGTTCAGCACCCGGCCCAGGAGGAGAAGGGGCGGCAGGGCGAGGAGAAGGAAGAGGGTTAGCGCCTTCACCGAGGGCCACCCCAAAAAGGCCAGGTTCCCCAGGGTATAGGCGAAGACCGCCCGCACCCGGTCGGCGTCCTGGAGCATGAGGTAGGTGGTGAGCCCCGTGAGGACGCTCCCCACCACCACCCCCGCCAAGACCAGCTCCCCGGTCCGCGCCACCCCGCCGGCCAGGACCAGGGTGAGGAGGGTGGCGAAGACGGCCCCCAGGAAGCCGAAAAGGGTAGCGGAGAGGGGAAGGCCCTGGAAGACGGCGTGCTGGGCGAAGGCGGGGGAAAGCCCCCCAAGGAGGACGGCCAAGAGGGTCACGCCAAAGGCCGCTCCCGAGGCCGCCCCCATCAGGTAAGGGTCGGCCAAGGGGTTGCGGAATAGCCCCTGGAAGGCGGCCCCCGCCACCCCCAAGGCCGCCCCCACCAGCATCCCCCCGAGGACCCGGGGGAGGCGGAGCTCGGTGACGATGGGGTTAGCCTCGAGGCCCAAAAGGGCGCGCACCACCTCCCCTGGGGGCACCACCACCGCCCCCAGGGCGAGCCCTAGCACCAAGGCCAAGGCCAAGAGGCCGAGGAGCCAGGCGAAGACCAGGCTCCGCCGGAGGGCCAGGGGCAGGGAAAGGGTCATGGCCTAACGCCCGTGGAAGCAGTCCACGAGGAGCCGCAGGCCCTGGGCCACGCGGGGGCCGGGGCGGGAAAGGAGGTTATCCTCGCCGCCGGTAAAGACGCAAATCCTTCCCGCCTGCACCGCCCTCACCCGGCTCCAGCCGGGCCGGCTTTGGATAGTTTCTCGGGCACCCGGGTAGGTGGCCACGATGACCTCGGGGTTTTTCTCCACCACGAACTCGGGAGCGATCTTGGGGAAAAGCCCGAGCTCCTTGGGGACGATGTTCACCCCCCGGGCCTTCTGGATGAGGACCCCGATGAAGCTTTCCGGGCCCACGGTGTAGGGGGTAGGGTCAATCTCGTAATAGACCCGAGGCCGGGCCTTGGCCTTGGCCGCCCGGGCCTCCTCCCCGTAGACCTCCCGCTGGATCTGGGCCACCAACCTCTCCCCCTGGGCGGGAAGCCCTAGGAGCTGGGCCAGGGTGCGCACGGTCTTGAAGATGTCCTCGTAGGTTTCCGTGCGCACCACGAACACGGTAAGCCCCGCCCGTTCCAGGGTTTCGTAAAGCCTACCGTAGCGGGAAGCCAGGACCAGGTCCGGCTTCAGGGAGACGATGAGCTCGGGGTTCGGGTTGTAAAGCCCCCCCGCCTTGGGCAGCCGCTTCACGCCCTCCGGCCAGTCGGAGTAGTCGTCCGTGGCCACCAGGCGGTCGCAGGCCCCGAGGGCGCACACCGTCTCCGTCACCGAGGGCAGCATGGAAACGATGCGCTTGGGCGCGGCTTTGAGCGTGACCTGGCGCCCCAGGTCGTCCGTGAGGGTGAGGGGAAAGGCGAAGGCTAAGGCCAACAGAACCGACAAAAACGCCGCAAGCTTCTTCATGCCTACCTCCCTTAAGGCCGCTAGGGCCAGGGGCACCGGGCCCGGGGGAGGTAGGGCAACGCCCCTGCCTGAAGCGGCAGGGGCGGGAAAAGCCAAGCAAGCCCCCAACGCCCCCCCATCCGCGTGAGGTGCCCGCCTTGGGGCAAGGCGGGCGGCCCTGGCAGGTATTCGGGCTTCCGGCCTGCGAAGCGAACCGCGTAGCTTGGCCGGTTACCGTTGCGGGACAGCGCCGGACTTGCACCGGACTTCCCCACTTTAAGCCTGGACTACGCGCCCAGGCACCAGGGCAACGGACCTGGCTTTGAGGCCCTAGCGGGCCTTGCCCTTAGGCTAAGGCGCTTGGGCCGGATTGACAAGGGCTTGACAGAGGACGGGGAGGATGGTTTACTTAGTCCCGAGAACGAACTAAAGGAGGCAAGGGTGCGTAAGGGGGATGCGCAGGAAATCCGCAGGCTCAACCGCCGGGCCATCCTGGCCCACCTGAGGCGGGGCCCCCTTACCCGGGCTGACCTCTCCCGGCTCACGGGCCTGGCCAAAAGCGCCGTGAGCCGGCTTGTGGACGAACTCCTTAAGGAAGGGCTCTTGGAAGAGGGGACGCTCACCTCACCTCCCTTGGGCCGTCCGGGCACCCTCCTGCACCTCCGTCCAGGGGCCCGCTTCGCCCTAGGCGCCGAAATTGGGGTGGAGGGGACGGTACTCCTCGCCTTGGACTGGCGGGGAGAGGTCCTTTGGGCCAGGGAGTGGGCCCACCCCAAGGAGGCGGGGCCGGAAGAGCGCTTTGCCCGGCTCCTCCAGGAAGCCCTGCCCCAGGCCCATGGGGCCTTGGGCCTCGGCTTCACCCTGCCCGGGGTGGTGGTGGGGAACAAGCTCCTCTACGCCCCTAACCTGGGCTGGCGGGATCTGGACCTGAACCCCTACCTGGCCTCCTTCCCCCTACCCGCCCTGGCGGAGAACGACGCCAAAGCCTCGGCCCTCTCCGAGGTCTTCTTCCACGGGGAAGAGAACCTGGCCTACCTGGTGCTAAGCACCGGCCTCGGCGTGGGGGTGGTTTCGGAAGGCCGCCTCCTGAGGGGCACAAACGGGGCTGCGGGGGAGGTGGGCCACTGGCTCGGCCCCGAGGAACGCCCTTGCGCCTGCGGGCGCAAGGGGTGTTTGGAAACCGAGCTCGGCCTCGGAGCCCTCTTGCGCCACCACCGGGCCCTTGGGGGCGAGGCGGAGGGCCTCGAGGCCCGCTTGGCCAAGGCCCAAGCGGGAAACCCCTCGGCCCAAGCCGCCTTAGCCCACCTGGGCGAACACCTAGGGAAGTTCTTGGCCAACCTGGCCGTGGCCTACGACCCCGCTCGGGTGGTGGTGGGGGGGAAGGCGGCGGAGCTATTCCCTTTCCTGGAAGCCCCCTTGCGCCGCGCCCTGGCGGAGCACGCTTTTTTGGAAACCCACCGCGCCCTACCGGTCCAGCCCTCCTCCTACGGGCACCTGGCGGCGGCGGTGGGTGGGGCGAGCCTCTTCTTGGCGCGCTTCTTTGAGCTAGGCGGCCTGTGGGCGGAAAGCCCACGTCGCAATGGAGGTAGGTATGAGGAAGTGGCTTTGGGTACTCGGCATGGCCTTGGGGCTTAGCGCCCTGGCCCAGACGGGCAAGCTGGAGATCTTCTCCTGGTGGGCGGGGGACGAGGGGCCGGCCCTCGAGGCCCTCATCCGGCTCTACAAGCAGAAGTACCCGGGCGTGGAGGTCATCAACGCCACGGTCACCGGGGGGGCCGGGGTCAACGCCAAAGCGGTCCTGAAGACCCGGATGCTTGGGGGCGACCCCCCGGACACCTTCCAGGTCCACGCCGGCATGGAGCTCATCGGCACCTGGGTGGTGGCCAACCGCATGGAAGACCTGACCTCCCTCTTCCGCCAGGAGGGCTGGCTCCAGGCTTTCCCCAAGGGCCTCATTGACCTCATCTCCTACAAGGGGGGCATCTGGAGCGTGCCGGTGAACATCCACCGCTCCAACGTCATGTGGTACATCCCGGCGAAGCTCAGGGAGTGGGGGGTGAACCCGCCTAGGACCTGGGCCGAGTTCCTCGCCACCTGCGAAACCCTTAAGCGCAAAGGCCTCCAGGCCCCCTTGGCCCTGGGCGAGAACTGGACGCAGCAGCACCTGTGGGAGAGCGTGGCCCTGGCCATGCTGGGGGCGGAGGGCTGGAACAACCTCTGGAACGGCAAGCTGAAGTTCACAGACCCCAAGGCGGTGGCGGTCTGGGAAACCTTCGGCAAGGTGCTGGACTGCGCCAACAGGGACGCTGCCGGGCTTTCCTGGCAGCAGGCGGTGGACCGGGTGGTCCAGGGCCAGGCCGCCTTCAACATCATGGGCGACTGGGCCGCGGGCTACATGGCCACTACCCTGAAGCTTCGCCCCGGCACGGACTTCGCCTGGGCACCCTCCCCGGGCACCCAAGGGATCTTCATGATGCTTTCCGACTCCTTCGGCCTGCCCAAGGGGGCCAAGAACCGCCAAAACGCCCTCAACTGGCTTAGGCTGGTGGGCTCCAAGGAGGGGCAGGACACCTTCAACCCCCTCAAGGGCTCCATCGCCGCCCGCCTGGACTCCGACCCCGCCAAGTACAACGCCTACGGCCAGGCGGCCATGCGGGACTGGAAGTCCAACCGCATCGTGGGCTCCCTGGTCCACGGGGCCGTGGCGCCGGAGAGCTTCATGAGCCAGTTCGGCACGGTGATGGAGATCTTCCTCCAGACCAAGAGCCCGCAGGCAGCGGCCAACGCCGCCCAGGCCATCGCCGACCAGGTGGGCCTGGGCCGCTAAAGGCCCTTTCCCCCGTGGGGGTTTAAGCCCCCACGGGGTTTTCCCCGAGGAAACATGCGCGACCGCATCACAGCCTTCTTGGTCCTCCTCCCCTCCCTGGTGGCGGTGGGCATCTTCGTCTACGGCTTCATCGGGCAGAACCTTTACGTTTCCCTCACCGACTGGGGCAAGAACCCCGCCCAAGCCTTGGCCCAAAGGCCCGAGCTCCACTTTGTGGGCCTCGCCAACTACCGCGAGCTCTTCACGGGGTTCGTGGACGTGCGCTTCCGCCAAAGCGCGGTGAACCTGATCTTCTTCACCTTCTTCTTCATGGCGGGAAGCCTGGGCCTCGGCCTTCTCCTAGCGGTGGCTTTGGACCAAAGCCCCAAGGGGGAAGGCTTTTTCCGTACCGTCTTCCTCTTCCCCATGGCCCTCTCCTTCGTGGTCACGGGGACCATCTGGCGCTGGCTTCTCCAACCCCAAGGCGGGGTGAACGTCCTGCCCACCCTCTTTGGCCTACCCCCCTTGTCCTTTCCCTGGCTGACCACCCGGGAGCAGGTCCTGGTCTTTGACTGGAACCAGCTCCCCTTTTACACCGCCCTCGTGGTGGGGCTCGTCTTCCTTTACGTGGCCTACCGGGCCCACCGGGAAGGGGAAAGGAAGCGGCGCCTTTTTGCCCTCCTTTCGGGCGGGGTGCTCCTCCTTTGGGCCTTCGCCTTTGGACCAAGGGTGCACCTCCTCCCCTACCCCGAGCCCCACGGCTTCAGCCTGGCCCTGGTGGGGGTGATCCTGGCGGCGGTGTGGCAGATGTCGGGGTACACCATGGCCCTTTACCTGGCAGGGCTTCGGGGCATCCCCGTGGAGGTCCTGGAAGCCGCCAAGGTGGACGGGGCTAGCCCCTGGCAGACCTACCGGTACGTCATCCTCCCCCTCCTCGCTCCCATCACCCTTTCGGCCATGATCGTCCTGGGCCACATCGCCCTGAAGATCTTTGACCTCATCTTCGCCATGGCCGGCCTGGACTACGCGCCCACGGACGTGCCCGCCATTTACATGTACCTTTTGGCCTTCCGGGGCAACCAGTTCGCCAAAGGGGCGGCCATCGGCATCCTGCTCCTCCTCCTCGTGGCCCTCGTGGTCATCCCTTACCTGGCGAGCCAGCTTAGGAAGGAGGTGCGGCGCTGATGGGCCGGGCCCTCCTCTACGCCTTCCTCCTCCTCATGACGGCGTTTTTCCTCCTGCCCGTCTACCTGGTGATCCTCACGGCGCTCAAGGAACCCGCCAAGATCACCCTGGACACCGTCTGGTACTGGCCTGACCCCATTTACTGGGAAAGCTTCCGGATCGCTTGGGAGGCCTTCCGGCCCAAGTTCCAAAACTCCCTGGTCCTGGCCATCTCCGCCACCCTGCTTTCCGCCATGGTGGGGGCCTTAAACGGCTACGTCCTGGCCAAGTGGCCCTTCCCCGGCGCCAACCTCCTCTTCGCCCTCATGCTTTTCGGCATGTTCATCCCCTACCAGAGCGTCCTCATCCCCCTTTTCCAGTTCGTGAAGGCCATCGGGCTCTACGGCACCCTTCTCGGCCTCATCCTGGTGCACGTGGTCTACGGCATCCCCATCGTTACCCTGATCTTCAAGAACTACTACAGCGAAATCCCCGACGAGCTGGTGGAGGCCGCCCGCATTGACGGGGCGGGCTTCTTCGGCGTGTTCCGCCACGTGATCCTGCCCCTATCCGCCCCCGCGTTCGTGGTGGTGGCCATCTGGCAGTTTACTCAGATCTGGAACGAGTTCCTTTTCGCCGTGACCTTGACCCGGCCCGAAAGCCAGCCCATCACCGTGGCCCTGGCCCAGCTCGCCGGAGGCGAGGCGGTGAAGTGGAACCTGCCCATGGCCGGCGCTATCCTGGCCGCCCTGCCCACCCTTTTGGTCTACATCTTCCTGGGCCGCTACTTCCTGCGGGGGCTCCTGGCCGGGTCGGTAAAGGGCTAGGCGGGCTTGAGCTTTTCCAAGAGCCTGGCGGCAGCCTCCTGGGCTTCCTCGAGGAAGGCCCGGGGGTCTTCGCCTTTGGCAAGGGCCAGGGCCTCCAAGTAAGCCTCCAGGTACTCCTCGGCGATGAGGGCCATGACGGTGAAGGCCAGGCGCCGCCAGGCGTCCTCCAGCGCCCTCGCCTCCTCCGGGGGAAGGGCCGCCCGGGCCCTTCGGGCCACCTCCTCGGTGAGCCAGTTCCACATGGCGGCCATCATGGCATTGGTCACCCCCCGGCGCACGTGGACAAGGCCCACCAAGGCCTGCCAGGCGAAGTACTGGCCATTAAAGGGACCCCTTAGGGTGCGCAGGTACCAGTCCCTTAGGGTCTTCTCCCGGGCGGGCCTCTCCCCTTCGCGGAAGATCCTCCGGGTGGCGGAATGGCCAAAAAGCGTATCGTAAAACCCCTGAACCACCTCCTCGGTAAAGCCCTCCATCAAAGGGGCATACCGGGAGAGGACCTTTCCGTCCTCCAAGGGGCGGAAACGGGCTTGGGAAGGGAGCTGGCTCCAGATCTCCTGGGCGATTTGGTAGAAGCGGGCGAGGTTCTTCTCCGTCACGAACCCCAAACTACCAAAATGGGCTAAACTTCGTCCATGCAAGCCTGGGTACAAGAGAAGCTAGGGGCCCCTTTGGTCCTCAAGGAGGTGGAAGAACCCAAGCCCGGGCCCGGGGAAGTCCTCCTCGAGGTGGAGGCGGTGGGCCTGAACTTCGCCGACCACCTCTTGCGGCTTGGGGCCTACCTCACCCGGCTCCACCCGCCCTTCATCCCGGGGATGGAGGTGGTGGGGCGGGCGGGGAATGGGCGCTACGCTGCCTTGGTGGGCCAGGGCGGCCTGGCGGAGCGGGTGGCGGTGCCGGAAGCGGCCCTCTTGCCCGTGCCCGAGGGGCTTTCCCCGGAAGAGGCGGCGGCCTACCCCGTTTCCTTCCTCACCGCCTACCTGGCCCTAAGGCGGGCGGGGGCGAAGCCCGGGGAAAGGGTGCTGGTGCAGGCGGCAGCGGGGGCCTTGGGCACGGCGGCGGTGCAGGTGGCGAGGGCCTTAGGCCTAAGGGTGGTGGCGGCGGCCTCGAGGCGGGAAAAGCTCGCCCTACCCCTTTCCTTGGGGGCGGAGGTGGCGGCCACCTACGAGGAACTGCCGGAAAGGGTGAGGGCCTTGGGCGGGGTGGACCTGGTCTTGGAGGTGCGGGGCAAGGCCATAGAGGAAAGCCTCGCCCTCCTCAAGCCCCAAGGCCGCCTCGTCTACATCGGGGCGGCGGAGGGGGAGGTGGCGCCCATCCCCCCCTTGCGGCTCATGCGCAGAAACCTCACCGTTCTAGGCTTTTGGCTTGCGCCCCTCCTCGGGGAAAGGCCCCTCGTGGAGGAGGCCTTGGGCTTCCTCCTCCCCCGGCTTGGGAAGGAGCTCAAGCCCATGGTGGGCCAGGTCTTCCCCTTTGCGGAAGCGGAGGCCGCCTTCCGGGCCCTCCTGGACCGCAGCCACACGGGAAAGGTGGTGGTCCGGCTATAGGCCCAAGTAGGCCCGCACCGCCGCCAGGTCAAAGAGGGCGTGGCCCACGCTCTTGAAGAGGACAAAGCGCCCTTCCGCGCGCCTGCCCCGAAGGGCCTCCCGCAAGGGGATTACGGGGCGGTCTAGCCCCTGAAGCTCCCCGGCCTCCACGAGGGCGTCCTCCGTGTCGCAGTAGAGGGCTGCCTGGGCCACCAGGGCCTCTGGCACCTCCCGCATCCCCGGGCGGAAACTCCCCACCGCCGCCAGGAAGACCCCCTCGGGCACCTGGGAGGGCAGGACAGGGGTGGGGCTTGGGGTGGCGGTGACGATAAAGGCCACGTCCTCGGGAACCTCCTCCTCCCGCCACTCGGAGGCCTCTAGCCCAAGGGCCCTCGCCCGCTCCAAGAAGGCTAAGACCCTTTCCCGGCCCCTCCCCCGCACCAGGACCCGGGTCAGGGGAAAGCCCTCGGCGAAGGCCTCGAGGTGGGCCTCCCCTTGGGCCCCCGGCCCCACCACCAGGAGGGCCCCCTCCCGCCTAGGGGCAAGGAGGGTAGCAGCCAGGAGGGAAAGGGCGGCGGTGCGCCTCTTGGTGAGCTCCTCCCCCGGCAGGTGGAAGACCTCCCCCGTGCCCAGGCGCTTGGCCCACACCTCCGCCTGGACCATGGGGGTCTTCCCCGGCGCCACGGTCACCAGCTTGCACACCGCCACCTCTTCGTCCGCAGCCGGCATGGCCAGAAACTGCCCCCAGGGGAGGGACAACACCTGCCGCCTAGGGGCCACGGCCCCATCCAGCAGGACCTTGCGGATGGCCTCCGCCAGTTCCCTATAGCTCGGCATACCCCTAGAATGCCCCACATGCAGGCCCTCCTCAACACCGTGGTCCCCGTGGCCCTGGTGGTCCTTTCCGGCTACCTTCTAGGCCGACGCGTGCCCATGGACCTCACCACCCTAAGCCGCCTCACCCTCTACCTTCTGGTGCCCGCCCTCATCTTTGACGCCATGTACCGGGCCGAGTACACCCGGGAAGGGCTTTGGGGGCTCCTCTTGGGGTTTACCCTCACCTATGCCCTCCTCTTCCTCCTCATCCAAGGAGCGGGAAGGCTTCTTGGGCTCTCTCCGGAAGGGCTTAAGGGCCTCGTGGTCTGTAGCCTTTTCCCCAACTCCGGCAACATGGGCCTTTCCCTCACCTACTTCGCCCTGGGGGAGGAGGGCCTCCGGCGGGCCGTGGTCTACTTCATCCTCTCCAGCGTGGTCATGTTCGGCCTGGGACCGGCCTTTATCCGGGGCGGAGGGCTTCGGGAGGGGCTCCTTTTCACCCTAAGGCTTCCCCTCTTCTACGCCCTTCTCCTTGGCCTATTCCTCAAGGCCTTAGGGATCTCCCTCCCCTTCCGCCTGGACGAAGGGGTGCGGCTCATGGGCCAGGCGGCCATCCCCGTCCTCCTCCTCACCCTGGGGATGCAGATGGGCCAGACCCGTTTCCAGGTGGGCCCCTTTGAGGCCACGGCCAGCGCCCTCCGCCTCCTCCTCGCCCCCCTCCTCGCCTACGGGGTGGGGCTTGCCTTGGGGCTTCCCCGACTGGAACACCAGGTCCTCGTCCTCCAGTCCGCCACCCCTGTGGCGGTGAACGCCTTCCTCATGACGCGGGAGTTTGGCGGGGACGCCATAAGGGTGGCGCGGAGCGTGGTGGTTTCCACCTTTTTGGCCTTCCTCACCATCCCCATGGTCCTATGGTTCATCGGGGTCCGGTAGGCCCGGCGTACCTAGGTCCAGCTGGAATATGGCCTCCCCTTCCAAAAGCCCCACCAGGCGGTGGTACCCCTCTCCCAAGGGGAAGAGGGCCTGGTATTCCCCAGGTCCTTCCAGGAAAAGCGCCTTCTCCAGGAGAAGGGTTTCTTCCCGGTACCAACGGAGGTGAAGGTAGCCGGGACGGGGTAGCCTTTCTACCCTCAGGGCAAGCCTCGCCTCCCTTTCCACCGGGACCAGCCGCGCCACCACGAAGGGCCTTTCGGGAGGGAGGGGCTTTCCGGGGTCCAGGGGCAAAAAGGTATAGCGGCAAGCGGAAAGGAGAAGGAGGAAAAGGAAAAAGGCCCTCACCTTCCCTCCCCGCTGGTGCAGAGGGCCAGGAGGGCGAGGGCGGCGGTCTCCGCCCGAAGGATCCTCCGCCCCAAGGTGACGGGGATAAAGCCCTTATCCTCCAAAAGCGCCACCTCCTCCTCGGCGAAACCCCCTTCGGGCCCCACGGCGAGGGCCAGGGGTTTTTCGGGGTCCAAAACCTCCCGCACCCGGCGGCTTGCCCCCACGTGGGCCACGAGGCCTTGGGGCACCTCAGGCACCGCCTTTAGGGGGATGGGGGGAAGGACCTCGGGAACCCTTAGCCTCCCCGACTGCTTCGCCGCCTCCACGGCAATGGTCTGGAGGCGCTTAAGCTTCCCCTCCCCCATCTCCTTGGGGACGCTGTGCCGGGTGATAAGGGGCTGGATGCGGGTAGCCCCGAGCTCCGTGGCCCCCCGCACCACCTCGCCCAGCTTGTCCCCTTTGAGGAGGGCCACGTAGAGGACCACCTCCACCCCCACCTCCCGCTCGGGGCGGCGCTCCTCCAGGATGCGGTAGCGCACCGGGGGGCCCAGGTCCACCACCTCCGCCAGGGCCTCCCGCTCGGCGTCAAAGACGGTGAACCGGTCCCCCACCCGAACCCTAAGCACCTCCAGGAGGTGGTGGCTTTCCCGATGGGAGAGCACCCCGGTAAGGCCTGGGCTATAGGCGCGGTGGGGGCGCATGGATTACCTCCGGTAGGCGAGGAGGACCCACTCCCCCTCCCCCGCCTCCTCCAAGGGGGTAAAGCCCGCGCCCCAAAGGGCCTCCCGGACCATGGGGGCCTTCTCCTGGAGGATGCCGGTGGCAAGAAGCCTCCCCCCAGGGGCCAGGGCCTCCCGGTAGCGGGGGGCGAAGGCCTGGTGGAGCTCGGCAAAGAGGTTGGCCACCACGAGGTCAAAGGGGCCATAGGGAAGGGCGTCCGTGAGGCTTCCCTCTAGGAAGCGCACCGCCACCCCGTTCTGCCGGGCGTTGGCCTCCGCTTGGGGGAGGACGGAAGGGTCTATGTCCACCCCCAGGGCCTCTCCCCCCAGCTTGGCGGCGGCGATGGCCAGGATGCCGCTTCCCGTACCCAGGTCCAGCACCTTCTCCCCGGGGCGGAGGTGGCGGGCCAGGGCCATGAGGGCCAGGCGGGTGGTCTCGTGGTGCCCGGTGCCGAAGGCCATGCCGGGCTCAATGACCCAGGGAATTTCCGGCCCCTCCCAAAGGTGCCAAGGGGCCAGGACCACGAAGGGTGGGGCCAAGGCGGGCTTGAGGTCGCGCCGCCAAGCGGAAAGCCAGTCCTCGTCGGGCACCTCCTCCCAGACCCCCCCGTAGGGCAGGTCCAGGGGGGCGGGGAAGTAGGCGAGGACCTCCCCTTCCCGTTCCTCCAGGCCCCTCGCCCCCCGGTCAAAGAGTTCGGGGAGGATGGGATCCAGCTCCCAGGCCGTGCCCTTTAGCCGGTAGATCCACACGCCGCTATTCTACGCGGTAGCGGCAGCAGCTTCCCCCCTCGGCCAGGCGCTCCTCCCGATGGAGGGGCAGGCCCAAAAGCTCCTGGTAAGCGAGAAGCTCGCTTTGGCAAAGGGCCTCGTGCTCGCGGGAGAGGGCGAGCTTGGGACATCGGTGCTGGCAGAGGTAGAGCCTTCCCCCCTCCTCCACCACCTCCGCCTCGTAGCCCTGGGTCCGGAGGAAGGCGGCGAGGCGCTCCAGCTTTTCCTTGAGGGGAAGCCCCTGGAGGTTGAGGGGTGCCAAGAGCTTCCGGTTCCTTTCCAAAAGGAGCCGCACCACCCCCTCCTTCCCCAAAGCCCCCTCGAGGCCCCTGAGCACATCCCCGCACAGGGCGGCGTAGGGCGCCCCCACGTCCTGGGCCTGGTAAAGCCGGTAGGGACGGCCCCGGCCAGGACAGCGGCGCACCTCCGAGCGCACCAGACCCCGGGCCTCCAGGTCTTCCAGGTGCTTCTGGGCCGCCACCCGGCTGATGCCTAGGGCTTCCGCCACCTCCTTGGCGGTGCGGGGCTTGACCCTTAAGAGGTCCAAAACCCGCTCCTTGGTGCCTTCCAGGAGAAGGGCCATGTCAGGCCATGGGCAAAGCGATGAAGGTCTGGACGCTCAAGGCGGCGGCGAGCTCCTGGGCCGCCTTGCGGAAGGCCTGGGCCTCGAGGCCCTCCGGGTCCTTGACCACCACGGGCATCCCCTGGTCCCCGCTTTCCCGCAAGGAAAGGGTGAGGGGGATCTCCCCCAGGAAGCGGGCCTTGAGCTTCTCGGCAAGCCGCCTGCCGCCCCCCTCCCCGAAGATGGGGGTGGGCTTGCCGCAGTGGGGGCAGAGGAAGGCGCTCATGTTCTCCACCACGCCCAGGATGGGCACCTGCACCTTTTTAAACATGTCCGCCGCCCGCTCGGCGTCAATGAGGGCCACCTCCTGGGGGGTGGTGACGATCACCCCCCCCGAAACCTTGGTGAGCTGGGCCAGGCTTAGCTGCACGTCCCCGGTGCCCGGGGGCAGGTCCACCACCAGGTAGTCCAGCTCCCCCCAGTTCACCTCCTCCAAAAACTGCTTCAGGGTACCGTGGAGGATGGGCCCGCGCCAAACCATGGCCTGGCCCGGGGGGACGAGGTTGGCCATGGAGAGGACCCTGATGCCATAGGCCTCCAAGGGGAGGATTTTCCGGTTTTGGTCCACTTTGAGCCTCTGCCCCTCCAGGCCGAACATCTTGGCCTGGCTTGGCCCGTAGAGGTCGGCGTCCAAAAGCCCCACCTTGGCCCCCTCCCGGCTCAGGGCCAGGGCCAGGTTGGCAGCCACGGTGCTCTTCCCCACCCCGCCCTTGCCCGAGGCCACCGCCACCACGTGCTTCACCCCGGGGATGGGGTACTGCTCCGGGGCCTTCACCCCGCCGCCGAACCGGACCCGCACCTCCTCCAGGCCCAAAGGGGCCAGGGCCTTGCGGATGTCCGCCTCAATCTGCCCCTTCAGGGGGCAGGCGGGGGTGGTGAGGTGGATAAGGAGGTCCACCCGAGTCCCCTCCAGCCGCACCTCCCCCACCATGCCCAAGGACACCAGGTCCTTCCCGAGCTCGGGGTCCATCACCGTGCGCAGGGCCTCGAGGACCCGCTCTTCCGATAGCGCCATACCGGGCCTAGAGTATACCCGGCGATAGCTTTGGGCAAGGGGTGAAGGCACAATGAGAGCGTATACTCCTCCCTATGTACCCCGCCTGGCAGAAGCGCCGCTTCTATGAGCTCCACCTGGCCTGGCTCATCCAAGGGCCCAAGGGCTACGAGCTTCTCTTCAAGGTAAACCCCTACAGCCTCTACCCCACGCGGGAAGAGGCCCTGGAAGCGGCCAAGGAACTCCTCAAGGGGCGCCTGGACCAGGACCCGAAAGTGGGCCCCCACAAGGCCCCCATCCTCCTCTCGGAGGAGGACCGCGCCCGGTTCCACCTCCTTCTGGAAAGCGGCAAGGCCCTTTTGCCCCTGGACCGCTACGCCCTCTTGGGCGAGGTGGCGGAGGTGGAGGAACGCCTCCTCCACCGGGCCCCCTTCCGCGACCCGAGCAACGTGCTCTTTAGCCTCGAGGGGCTTCCCGTGCGCCTCCTCCACACCCCCCTAAACGACCCGGAGGCGGAAAGCCAGGAACTCGCCACGGGGACCCTGGAACTCCTCCCCGGGGGGATCCGGGTGGGGGCGTTCGCCCTTGCCATCCCCGAGGAAACCCTCGTGGAAGGCCTCGCCTTTGAGGAGGCTTTTTTCCACCTGGAAAACGGTCGCTACTACCTTTACGCCCTCCCCTAACCCCATCGGGTGGCCTGTTCCGAGCCCTCCCGGGTAAAGTGATGGGTAGCATGGACCTACCCAAGGCCTACGATCCCAAAGCGGTGGAACCCAAGTGGGCGGAGAAGTGGGCGAAGAACCCCTTCGTGGCCAACCCCAAAAGCGGCAAGCCCCCCTTCGTCATCTTCATGCCGCCCCCCAACGTCACGGGCTCCTTGCACATGGGCCACGCCCTGGACAACTCCCTCCAGGACGCCCTCATCCGCTACAAGCGCATGCGGGGCTACGAGGCGGTCTGGCTCCCCGGCACCGACCACGCCGGCATCGCCACCCAGGTGGTGGTGGAGCGCCTCCTCCTCAAGGAGGGCAAGACCCGGCACGACCTGGGGCGGGAAGCCTTCCTGGCCCGGGTCTGGCAGTGGAAGGAGGAATCGGGGGGGACCATCCTGCGCCAGCTCAAGCGCCTCGGGGCCAGCGCCGACTGGAGCCGGGAAGCCTTCACCATGGACGAAAAGCGCTCCAAGGCGGTGCGCTACGCCTTCTCCCGCTACTACCACGAGGGCCTGGCCTACCGCGCCCCCAGGCTCGTGAACTGGTGCCCCCGGTGCGAAACCACCCTTTCGGACCTGGAGGTGGAAACCGAACCCACCCCGGGCAAGCTCTACACCCTGCGCTATGAGGTGGAGGGGGGTGGCTTTATAGAAATCGCCACGGTGCGCCCGGAAACGGTTTTCGCCGACCAGGCCATCGCCGTCCACCCCGAGGACGAGCGCTACCAAGGCCTGATTGGCCGGAAAGCCCGCATCCCCCTCACGGACCTCTGGATCCCCATCGTGGCCGACAGCGCCGTGGAGAGGGAGTTCGGTACCGGGGCCCTCAAGGTGACCCCCGCCCACGACCCCCTGGACTACGAGATCGGCGAGCGCCACGGCCTGGAGGCGGTGTCCGTCATCAACCTGGAGGGGAGGATGGAGGGGGAAAGGGTGCCCCCACCCCTAAGGGGCCTAGACCGCTTTGAGGCCCGCAAGAAGGCGGTGGAGCTCTTCCGGGAAGCGGGGCACCTGGTCAAGGAGGAGGACTACAGCATAAGCCTCGCCACCTGCTCCCGCTGCGGCACCCCCATTGAGTACGCCATCTTCCCCCAGTGGTGGCTTTCCATGAAGCCCCTGGCGGAAAAGGTCATCCAGGGCCTGGAGCGGGGGGATATCGCCTTCGTGCCCGAGCGCTGGAAAAAGGTGAACCTGGACTGGCTTCGGAACGTAAGGGACTGGAACATCTCCCGCCAGCTTTGGTGGGGGCACCAGATCCCTGCCTGGTACTGCGAGGACTGCGGGGCCATCCACGTCCCCCGCCCCGAGCGCTACCTGGAAGACCCCAGGACGTGCGAGGCCTGCGGGAGCCCCAAGCTGAAGCGGGACGAGGACGTGTTTGATACCTGGTTCTCCTCCGCCCTTTGGCCTCTTTCCACCCTGGGCTGGCCCGAGGAGACGGAGGACCTCAAGGCCTTCTATCCCGGGGACGTCCTGGTCACGGGGTACGATATCCTCTTCCTCTGGGTTTCCCGCATGGAGGTTTCCGGCTACCACTTCATGGGGGAAAGGCCCTTTAAGACGGTCCTCCTCCACGGCCTGGTCCTGGACGAGAAGGGGCAGAAGATGTCCAAGTCCAAGGGGAACGTGATTGACCCCTTGGAGATGGTGGAGCGCTACGGGGCAGATGCCCTGCGCTTCGCCCTCACCTACCTGGCCACAGGGGGGCAGGACATCCGCCTGGACCTCCGCTGGCTGGAGATGGCCCGCAACTTCGCCAACAAGCTCTACAATGCCGCCCGCTTCGTCCTCCTCTCCCGGGAAGGCTTCGCGCCTCAGGAGGACACCCCCACCCTGGCGGACCGCTGGATGCGAAGCCGCCTGGACCGGGGTGTGCGGGAAATCACCGCCCTCTACGAGGCCCTGGACCTGGCCCAGGCGGCGCGGGAAATCTACGAGCTCGTCTGGAGCGAGTTCTGCGACTGGTACCTGGAGGCCAGCAAACCCGCCCTCAAGCGGGGGAACACCCACACCCTAAGGACCCTGGAAGAGGCCCTCGCCACCCTCCTCAAGCTTCTCCACCCCATGATGCCCTTCCTGACCAGCGAGCTCTACCTGGCCCTCACGGGCCAAGAGGAGCTCGCCCTCGAGGCCTGGCCCGAGGCCAAAGGGGAGGAAGACCCGGAGGCCGAGGCCGCCTTTGACGCCCTAAGGCAGGCGGTGACGGCGGTGCGGGCCCTGAGGGCCGAGGCGGGGCTTTCCCTGGGGCAGGAGGTGGGGGTCTACCTGGAAGGGGAAACGGCCCCCGTGCGGGAGAACCTGGAGGTCTTCCGTTTCCTGGCCCGGGCGGAACTCCTAGAGGCCAAGCCGGAACGGGCCTTGGTCAAGGCCCTGCCCAAGGTCACGGTCCGGATGCCCCTCGAGGGCCTTCTGGACGTGGAGGAGTGGAAGCGCCGGCAGGAAAAGCGGCTTAAGGAACTGCTGGAGCTCGCCGAGAAGAGCCAACGGAAGCTTTCCGCCCCCGGGTTCCGGGAAAAGGCCCCCAAGGAGGTGGTGGCGGCGGAGGAGGCGAGGCTTCGGGAAAACCTGGAGCAGGCGGAGAGGATCCGGGAAGCCCTCAGCCAAATAGGGTAAGGCGGGGGTCATGGGCCTCCCCGGGGGCCTCGGCCACCGCCTCGGCCAGGCGCAGGTTTAGCGTTACGAAGGGGAAGCGCTCCACCGGTTCCAGGTCCACGATGGGGCGGTCAGGGCGGAGGAGGTAGAGGCGGGCCTCGAGGAGGGTCTGAAAGGCTTTGGCCTGGGACAGGTGGTCGGAAAGCCTCACCCCCCGGGGCACAAGAAGCTCCCCCGCCAAGAGGTAGTCCCCGAAAAGGAAGGCCAACGGGCGCCTCTCCAAAAGGGCGGGGCTCGTGCGGGGCTCTGCGGGCTTACCCCCCACGATCCACTGGATGCGCTCCTTTCTCAGGGCCAAAAACCCCGTGCTGGCCTTCAGGTCCTTGGCCTCGGGTGGGTGGACGTAGCCTGGGGTATAGATGAGGGCTCCCGTCACCGGCAGGTAGACCTTTTCCTGGTTCAATAGGTCTGCGGTGCCCGAGCCCGGTACCAGGTAGATCATCCCATAGACCCGGTAGGCCTGGGTATAGATCCTGGCCTCATGGGCTTCCCGCGGTTGCTTGTACACGGTTCACCTCCCAGTACGCCACCAGCGCCTCGCTGAAAAGGCCCGGGTGCCGCTTCTCGTAGGCGAAAAGGAGCCTCTTGGCCACGTGCGCCCGGAGGGCCTCCTTCGGGGTTTCCAAGACCGGGGGCCTTTCCAACCGCCTTCGGGTCTCGCTTCCCAAGGCCACCTCCACCCGCCCCTGGGCCACGGGGTAAGGGGGGAGGCCGAGCCAAAGGGAGGCCTCCTCCGGGGGGAGGAGGCGGAAGCCCTGCCGCCTGGCGTAGGCCAGGCCCTCCCGGTTCTCCTCGGGGACGTACACGCCCTCCCCCATCCGGGCCCGGGCCAGGGCCTCCTCCAGGGAAAGGGGAAAGGCGAAGGGCTCGGTTTCGCAAAGAAGCTCCCCCGGCGCCCGGAAGTCCAGGGCCTGGGCCTCGTAGCTCAGGGTACCGTTAAAGCGGTTTTCCGTAAGGAGGACCGCCGCCTCCAAGGGGCTCGGCACCCCCTTCTCCCCCATGCGCCAGGCCACCACCCGCACCCCCTGGAGGCGGAAGGAAAGGTGCTTGCCCTCTCCCATGGTCCTAACCTCCCCGGGACTTCCCGCAAGCAGAAAAAGGGGCTCGGGGTTTCCAGCCCCGAAGGGCTCCAGGGCCGAAAGGGCCTGGTAAAGCTCGGGCAACCGGGAAAGGGGGGGCAAGGGGCCGAGCAGGGGCACCTCCTGCACGGGGTCGGGGAAACGGGCGGCGTAGGCCTCTATCCGCCGTTGGAACTCGGGGAAGCGGGCTTCGTCCAGGGCAAAGCCCGCCGCCTCCTTATGGCCGCCAAAGCGCAAGAGGAGGTCTTCCGCCTCCTTAAGCGCCCCCACGGCGCTGATGGGCGGAAGGCTCCGCACCGTGCCCTTGCCCTTGGCCACGATGAATACGGGGCGCAAGGTGGCCTCCAGGATGCGGCTCGCCACGATGCCCATCACCCCGGGGTGGCCCTCCGGGTCCTCCAGGACGATGGCCTTGGCCTCGAGGTCGGCCTTGGGGAGAAGCCTCCTTAGCATCTCCTCCTCTATGGCCTGACGGCGGGCGTTTAGGCGGTTGAGCTCCTCCACCAGGGCCTGGGCCTCCGCCTCGCTATCCGTAAGGAGGAGGTTAAGCGCCTTCTCCGCCTCCCCTAGGCGGCTTGCGGCGTTGATGCGGGGGCCGATGCGGAAGGCCACCTCCACCGCCTTCCCCGTGTAGCCCACCGCCTGGGCCAGCAGGCGTAAGCCCACCCACCTCGAGGTGGCCAACCTTGCCAGGCCCTCCCGCACCAGGGCCCGGTTCCACCCCCAAAGGGGCGCCACGTCGGCGATGGTGCCCACCGCTGCCAAATCGGCGTAGGCCAAAGGGGGCGGGAACCCCAGGCGCTCGTGCAAAGCCCAAAGGAGGGAAAAGGCCACCCCCGCCCCCGTGGGGTGCTCCCCTAGCCCCGGGGTGTAGGCGGGGTGGACCACCAGGCCCGGGGGCGGGGTTTCCTTGGGCATGTGGTGGTCGGTGACCAAAACCTCCACCCCGTTTTCCACGAGCTCCCGAAGCTCGGCGTGGTTGGTGATGCCGCAGTCCACGGTGACGAAGACGTCCGCCGCCTCCAGGTGCTCGGGGACGCGGTCCATGAGGACGCCGTACCCCTCCTCCAGGCGGTGGGGGATAAAGGGGTGGACCTTGGCCCCAAGCGCCCGAAGCCCCCGCACCAGGATGGCCGTGCCCGTGAGGCCGTCGGCGTCGTAGTCCCCGTGGATGCGGATGCGCTTGCCTTCCTTTAGCGCCTGCGCCAAAAGCCCGGCCGCCTCCTCCAAGCCCTTTAGGGGAAGCCGGGTGAGGGGGGGGGCGAGGTCCTCCCGCCGCCTCACCCCCCGGTGCCAGTAGGCCAAGGCGGCCTCGGGCCCCACCCCGAAGGCCTCCATGAGGCCAAGCCACTCGGGAACAGGGGGCAAGGGAAGGAGGCGCCAGCGGACCCTATCCCTCATAGGTCTTCCCGGTCGGGGATGCGGGGAATCTCCTCAATCCGCTCCCGCTTTAGGGCGTTCACCTCCCCCTGAAGCCGCCGCACCTCCCGGAGAAGAACCCGCCGGGCCCCCAGGCCGGAAAGCCAAAGGGCCAGGGCGTAAAGCCCCCCCACCAGGAAGCCCAGGGCGTAGGCGGCGGGGAGGACGAGGTAAAAGGGCCACGGCCCCCAGGGCGTGGGGACCACCAGAAAGGGGTAGGTGAGGTAAAGGTAAAGCCCCGCCCCCACCACCCCGAGGCTTACCAGAAGAAAGGTCCAGTGGACGAGCTTCATAGCCCCCTCAGGATACGGCGAAGTCCCTAAGCCGGACCCTCCCCTCGTAAAGCGCCTTCCCCACCAACGCCCCTTCTACCCCTAGGCGCTTCAGGCCCCAAAGGTCCTCGGGCCCCGCAATCCCGCCCCCGGCGATGAGGACGTGGGGCCAGGCCTCCCGCACCCGGGCCACCGCTTCCAGGTCCAGGCCCCTTAGGGTCCCATCCCGCCGCACGTCCGTGTAGATGACGGTCCGCACCCCCATGGCCGCCCAGTCCCTAAGGAGGTCCAGGGCGGAGAGGAAGGTGGCCTCCTGCCAGCCCGAAACCACCACGTCAAGCCCCCGGGCATCCAGGGCCACGGCCAGCCGCTCCGGTCCCGCCAGGGAAAGCATCCTTTCCAAAAGGGCGGGGTCCTTCACCGCCACCGTGCCCACCACCGCCCGGCTCGCCCCTAGGGCCAGCACCTCCTCCAAGGCCTCCAAGGAGCGGATGCCCCCGCCCACCTGGAAGGGCACGGAAAGGGCTTTGGCGATTTGGGAAAGGGCCTCGCGGTTATCCCCGGTGCCCAGGGCCCGGTCCAGGTCCACGAGGTGCAAAAACCTCGCCCCCTCCGCCTGCCAGCGAAGCGCCGCCGCCACCGGGTCGCCGTAGGCGGTTTCCGCCTCGGGGCGGCCCTCGTAGAGCCGCACTGCCCGGCCCCCCTTTAGGTCCACCGCAGGGATGACCAGCATGGGGCTATCCTACAAGCTCCCGCACCGCCCCCTCCAGGTCGGGCTTGCGCATGAGGTTAGTACCGATAAGCACGGCATCAAAAAGCCCTTCCAGGGCCCTAAGCTCCTCCCGCCGGCCATAGCCCGACTCCGCCACCAACACGCCGGCAAAGCCCCGCTCCCGGGCCAGGCGGCCCAGGCGGGGGGCGGTGGCCAGGTCTAGGCGCAGGGTGGCGAGGTCCCGGTTGTTGATGCCGAGGATTTCCGCCCCGGCCTCGAGGGCCACCTCCAGCTCCCTTTCCGCATGCACCTCCACCAGGGCATCTAACCCCAAGGCCCTCGCCCTTTCCAGATAGGCCCCCGTGAGCTCCCCAAGCACCGCCACGATGAGGAGGACGGCGCTTGCCCCAAAGGCCCGGGCCTCCTCCAGCATGAAGGGGTCCACCACGAAGTCCTTGCGCAGGAGGGGAAGGGCCACCCCCTGGCGCACCCGCTCCAGGTCCAAAAGGCTTCCCCCAAAATGGTGGGGCTCGGTGAGGACGCTGATGGCCCGGGCACCCCCTCGGGCGTAGGCCCTGGCCGCCTCCACGGGGTCCACCTGCCGGATGGCCCCTTCGGAAGGGCTTTGCTTCTTCACCTCGGCGATGAGGGAAAGGCCCGGAAGGAGAAGGGCTTCCCTAAAGGAGGGCACGGCCGGGGGCGCAGGGAGGGGGTAGGGGACCACCTCCTGGACCCTCCGCCGGACGATTTCCCCGAGAACTCCCGGCACCCGGGAAAGGTCGGGCCGCATGGGAATAGTGTACCCCAGCTTTAGAATTGGGCCATGCTACCCCGCATCCTGTTCCTAGACGCTTGCGTCCTATACCCCACCCAAACGCGGGACCTCTTCATGAGGTTAGCCCTAGAAGGCCTAGTGCGGCTCAAGTGGAGCCAACGGGTACAGGAGGAGTGGATCCGAAATTTCCTACAGAAGCGGCCCGACCTAGGACCCGAACAGGTGGAGCGGATTAGGGCTATGCCGGCCAAAATGGAGGCGGCGTTGAAACCGCATGAACCCCTGGTGGAAGGCTATGAACACCTGGTGGCCAAGGTCCACCTTCCCGACGAGGACGACCGCCACGTGGTGGCCGCCGCCCATTGGGGAGGGGCAGAGGCCATCCTCACCTTTAATCTCCATGACTTTCCAGAAGAAGATTTGGCCCGTTTTGACCTCGTAGCCCTACACCCTGACGCATTCTTGATGGAACTAGCCGATGCTTTAATTCGGGAAAACGCCGTACCGGGGACCATCCTCAAGATCCTACGCAACCAGAGAGGTCAACTGCGGAACCCTCCATTAGAAGTGCCTGCGTTCCTGGAAAGCCTAAGAAAGGCGGGATTGACGGCGTTCGCTAGGCTCCTGCATGCGTTTGCTTCCGAGCTCTAGGGCTATTGCGTTTATTTCGTTTATGTGGTACGCTGTGAACACCATGAGCGGTGTGCTCTTTGCAACCCGAACTGCCCACGAAGAACTTCGCCGGTTCCGGGAGCGGTTAACCCCCGGAAAGGTCTTGCACCTGGAAGAGGTTTCCCTGGTCCTTACCCCCGAGCTCGCCCAGCTCCTGCAAGACCTCCTGGGGGCCCTCCTCAGAAATGAACCCGTGCGGGTTGTCCCCTTGGAGGCCGAGCTTACCACCAGCCAGGCGGCGGAACTCCTCGGGGTTTCCCGGCCCTATCTCGTTCGCCTTCTGGAAGAAGGGGAAATCCCCTACCGCAAGGTGGGGACCCATCGGCGGGTCCTGGCCAAGGACCTCCTGGCCTACCTAGAGGCGTCCAAGAAGAAAGGCCAAGACCTGCTCAACGAGCTCACCCGCGAGGGGCAGGAACTGGGGCTAGGCTATACGGAATGAGGGGCGTGGCCCTGGCCTTGGGCGGCGGGGGCGTACGGGGGTACGCCCACCTGGGGGTGCTGAGGGTTTTAGAGGAGGCCGGCATCCCCATCCGGGGCCTGGCGGGAAGCTCCGCCGGCGCCTTGGCCGCCTGCGCCTGGGCCTTCGGCCACCGGGACCCTTGGAAGGTGCACCAGGCGGTCTTTGACGAGGCCATAGCGGATCTACGGCGTGCGGGAAACCTCCGCCTCCTGGCCCGGCTCTTCTCCGCCCTCAGGCGGCAAGCGCTCGCGGATACCGCCCGGGTGGCGGAAGGCCTAAAGCGCCTCTTCGGGGACGCCCGCCTCGAGGAGAGCCCCATCCCCCTCGCCATCCAGGCGGCGGATCTCCTCACGGGGGAGGCGGTGGTCCTGCGGGAGGGCCCGGTGTGGCAAGCGGTCTTGGCCAGCGCCGCCATCCCCGGGCTCTTTCCCCCCGTGGAGTGGCAGGGGAGGCTCCTCGTGGACGGGGACGTGGCGGAAAAGGTCCCGGTGCGGGCGGCCAAGGCCCTCTTCCCCAAGGTGGTGGCGGTGGACGTGTCCAACCCGCCGCCCCAAGCGCCCCCAAAAACGGCCCTCGAGGCCGCCCTCCTGGCCGGGGAAGCGAGCCGCAGGCGGCTGAAGGCGCTGGCCCTCCAGGAAGCGGACCTCGTCCTCTCCCTGGACCCCCCCTTCCCCATAGACACCTTTGACCACGAGAGGCTTCCCCTGGTCTACGCGCTCGGGCAGCAGCGGGCCCAGGAAAGGCTTCGGGAGATCCAAGCCCTGGCCCGCCTCCGCCTCAAGGACCTCCCCCACCTCCTCCCCCTAAGGCCGCCTCGGCCCGCCTGAGGAGGAGGTAAAAGCCCATCCCTCCCAGGAGCCAAAGCCCTAGCCCCCAGGGCCTTAGGAGGAGCCCCATCACCCCCAGGAAGAAGGCCAAGGAGGCCCCAAACCCCGCCGCCACCAGGGGGGAAAGGGGGGTCTTTTCCCTTCGCGTCCTCTCCCCAAGCCAAAAGAACCACCCGCCCCCCACAAGGGCCAGGCCAAAGAGGAGGGGATGGTCCGCCCGGGGCAGAAAAGGGGAAAGAAGGAGGAGGGAAATGCCCTGCACACCCAAAAGGGAAAGGGCGTAGAGCCAAAGCCCCTTCCGCCGCTCGGGCCAAGGGGCCCGGGGGTCGGCCAAAGCCTTAAGGGCCCGAAACCACGTCTCCACGGGCTAGTGGTGCAGAACCCTTTCCAAGAAGGCCCGGGTCCTCTCCTCCTTGGGCCTTGTGAAGATCTCCTCCGGCCTCCCCTCCTCCACCACCTGCCCCCGGTCCATGAAGACCACCCGGTCCGCCACCTCCCGGGCAAACCCCATCTCGTGCGTCACCACCAACATGGTCATCCCACCCCGCGCCAGGTCCCGCATCACGTCCAACACCTCCCCCACCATCTCCGGGTCCAGGGCGCTCGTGGGCTCGTCAAAGAGCATCACCTTGGGCTCCATGGCCAAGGCCCGCGCGATGGCCACCCGTTGCTGCTGGCCCCCGGAAAGCTCCGCCGGGTACTTGCGCGCCTGGTCCAGGATCCCTACCCTTTCCAGAAGCTCCAGGGCCTTCTTTTCCGCCTTCTCCCTGGACCAGCCCCGCACCCGCATGGGCGCCAGGGTGATGTTCTCCAAGACCGTCATGTGGGGGAAGAGGTTGAACTGCTGGAAGACCATCCCCACCTCCCGCCGCACCTCCCTTAAGGCGCGCTCGTCCTTCACATTAAGCCCGTCCACCACCACCTCCCCCTCTTGGAAGTCCTCCAGGCGGTTGATGCAGCGGATCAGGGTGCTCTTCCCCGAGCCCGAGGGGCCGATGATGACGAGCTTCTCCCCCGGGGCCACCTCCAGGTCAATCCCCTTGAGCACGTGCAGGGAACCGAACCACTTCTGCAGGTTGCGGATGCGGATGATGGGTTCCACCGCCCTCATTTTCGCACCCGCTGGAGGAGATAGGTAAAGGCGAGAAGGCCAAGGCCCGCTAGGTCCGTCGGGAGGCCCGGCACCACCAGGGTCAAGGCAGCCCCCATAAGCAAGGCCCTCTCCAGGAGGTTGGTCCGCTTGTGCAGGAAGCCCACGAGGCTTGCGCTAAAGGCGGTCATGCCCAGGAGGGCGGTGAGGACGATCCAGACCCCCTCCAGGGGGCTTTCCACCCCGAGGAGGAGGAGCTTGGGGTTGAAGAAGAACATGTAGGCGAGAAGGGCGGTGCGAAGCTCATACACGAAGCCCTGGACCGCCGTTTTCCAGAAGTCGCTCTTGGCGATGGCGCTCGCCGCGTAGGCGGCCAGGGCCACGGGGGGCGTGGAGTCGGCCATGATGCCGAAGTAGAAGACGAACATGTGGGCGGCCACGGGGGGCACAGGGTAGCCCGCCTTTTCCGCCAGGGTGAGGACCACGGGCACCACCAAGGAGGCCATGACGATGTAGTTGGCCGTGGTGGGGAGGCCCATGCCCAAAAGGAGGCTTGTGAGCTGCGCCAGGATGAGGACCAGGACCAGGTTCCCCCCGGAAAGCCTCTCCACGATGTCCGTGAGGCCGAAGCCGATCCCGGTCATGGTGACGATGCCCACGATGACCCCGGCGCTGGCCGTGGCCAGGGCGATGCCCACCATGCCCCGAGCGCCCGCCTCGAGGCCCTCCACGAGCAGCCTCACCCCCCGCGCAAAGCCAAAGCCCAGGCCCGCCCCACCCCGCCAGGCCCGCCAAAGCTCCTGGAGGAGGATGAGGAGAACCATCAGGAAGAGGGTGTTCAAGGCCGCCCGCTCCGGGGTTAGCCGAAGCCCCACCAGGGCGTAGATGAGGTAGGCGAGGGGCAGGAGGTAGTGGGCCCCGGAGCGAAGGACGGGGGCCAGGGGCGGGAGCTCCGAGCGGGGCACCCCCTTTAGCCCCAGGCGCAGGGCCTCGATGTGGACGGTGATGAAAAGGGTGGCGTAGGCGAGCAGGGCGGGAACGAGGGCGATGAGGATGAGCTGGCTATAGGGGATACCCAAGAACTCCGCCATGATGAGGGCCGCCGCCCCCATGACGGGCGGCATGAGCTGGCCGTTGGAGGAGCTCGCCACCTCCACCGCCCCTGCCTTCTCCGGGGGGTAGCCCACCCGCTTCATCAGGGGAATGGTGAAGGTGCCGGTGGTGACCACGTTGGACACCGAGCTTCCCGAAACCACCCCCGTGAGGGCGCTCGCCACCACCGCCGCCTTGGCCGGCCCCCCGCGGAAATGGCCCAAGAGGCCATAGGCCACCTGGATGAAAAAGTGCCCCGCCCCCGCTTTCTCCAAAAGCGCCCCAAAAAGGACGAAGAGGAAGACGAAGGTGGCGGAAACCCCTAGGGGCACCCCCCAGATGCCCTCCGCCGTGGTGTAGAGCTGGCCCACCAGCTGCCCCCACTGGCTTCCCGCATGGAGCTGGAGCCAAGGGGGCAGGGTAAAGGGAAGGAGGCCCTTCGGCCCCGTGAGGGCGTAGAGGACGAAGGCCGAGGCGATGATGGGCAAGGCCGGCCCCACCACCCGCCAGGCGGCGAGGAAGAGCACCAAGAGGGTGAGGGTGCCAAAGGCCACGTCCCTTCCGCTCGGGATGCCACCCCGTAGCTGGGTGATGCCGTAGTAGTCCACCACCACGTAAAGGGCCCCCGCCACCCCCAAAAGGGCCAAGGCCCAGTCCAGAAGGGGAATGCGCTCCTTGGGCCCACGCCTTCCCGGGTAAGCCAAAAAGGCCAGGGCCAGGGCAAAGGCCAGGTGGACCGCCCGAAGGCGCATGGGGTCCAGGGTGCCCACCTCCGTGGCCCAAAGCTGGAAGAGGCTCCAGGCCACCCCTAGGCCCAAGAGGAGAAGGCGGCTTGCCCCTTTAGGGCGCCTTCCCCCTAGCTCGCTTTCCTCCACCAAAAGGTTGGCGTCCGTCATCCTCCCTCCTTTACCTCCTTCGCCACCAGGCAAAGGGGGCCCCAGGCGGGGCCCCCTGGGTGCGGCCCTCAGCCTACTTCAAGACGCCCACTTCCTTGTAAAAGCGCTCCGCCCCGGGGTGCAGGGGGATGGGCAGGCCCCTCACCGCCCTTTGCAGGCTAAAGAAGCGCTCCAGGTTGGGGTGGATCTTCTTGAAAGCCTCCTGGTTGCCGAAGACCGCCCTCATGAACCGGTACACGGTGTCGGCGGAGAGCTTCTCCGAGGCGATGAGCATGGCCTGGACCGCCACCGTGGGGGTGGTCACGTCCACACCCTTGTAGGTGCCGCCCGGGATGTTGAAGCCCACGTAGAAGGGGTACTGTTTGGCGATGGCCTGCACCTTGGCCAGGTCCACCGCCACCAGGGTGATGGGGGTGGTGAGGGCGAGCTGCTGGATGGCGCTTGCCCCCAAGCCCACCGTGTAGAAGAGGGCGTCCGCCCGCTTGTCCTGCATGAGCTGGATGCCCTGGGTGGCGCTCACCCGGATGGCCTGGCCCAGGTCCTCAAAGCGGAGGCCGTAGGCCTCGAGGACCTGCCGGGCGTTCTGCTCCGTGCCGGAGCCCACGTCCCCCACCACCACCCGCTTGCCCTTGAGGTCCGCCACCGTGCGGATGCCGGCATCGGCCCGGGCCACGATGTGGATCACCTCGGGGTAAAGGGCGGCCAGGGCCCGGATCCCCTTCACCGCCTTGCCCTCAAAGGCGGGGATGCAGCACCCCTGGTAGGCGTAGTAGGCGATGTCGTTTTGGGCCAAGGCCATCTCAAACTCCCCGGCGGCGATGGCGTTGATGTTGGCCACGCTGCCCCCGGTGGAGCGGGCGTTGGCCCTAATCCCCACGTTGGCGTCGTTTACCAGCTTGGCCATGCCGGTGGCCACGGGGAAGTAAACCCCGGTGGTGGAACCCGAGCCGATGGTGATAAACTCCTGGGCTAGACCCAGGCCCAGGAGGGCCATTCCCGCCAGCAACCAACGCGTTAAGCGCATATCCATGCACCTCCTTTAAGCCGAGGGCAGTATACCGGGGGTAGCTACCCCGCGGCAAGCCCTAGCGCGTGCGCACCCTTAGGCGCACCTCCAAACGGTTGGTAAAGGCGGTGAGCACCGTGGTGAGGAGGAGGTAGATGGCGGCCACCGCCAGGTAGACCTCCACCGGGCGAAAGGTGGCGGAGATGATCCTTTGCCCGGAAAGGGCCAGCTCGGTTAGCGCGATGGCGCTCGCCAAGGAGGAGTCCTTCAGGAGCGCCACCACGTTGTTCACCAAGGGGGGCACCACGATCCTTAAGGCCTGGGGCAGGACGACAAAGCGCATGGTGTCCGCCGGGGAAAGGCCCAAGGACCAGGCCGCCTCCCACTGCCCCTTGGGAATAGCCTGGATGCCCGCCCGCACCACCTCGGCGTTGTAGGCCCCCACGTTGAAGGAGAGGGCGATAAAGGCCGCCCAGTAAGGCGTGAGGGCCTGCTGCGCCCCAGGCCAAAGGGGCTGAAGCAAAAGGGGCAAGGCGTTGTAGGCGAAGAGGATCTGCACCAAGAGAGGGGTGCCCCGGGTGACCCAGATGTAAAAGGTGGCGGGAAGCCGCACCCAAGCCCGGGCGGAAAGCCGGAACATCCCAGCGAAGACGCCGATGACGAGGCCGGCCAGGCCCGAGATCAGGGTGAGCTTCAAGGTGATCTCCGCCCCCAAGGCCATGGCCTGGCTGGCGGAAGCCGCCCGCTCGGGACCAAAGCCCGTGAGGAGGAAGTACCGCTCTAGGGCATACCCTAAAAGGACGAAAAAGAGAACGTAGCCCCCAAGGAGGAGGGCCAGCACCAACGTGAGGCGAAGCCAAAGGGGCATAGGCAGAAGGAAAACCCAAGGGCGCTTGGCCCTTGGGTCACGTTCAGGCTACTTGCAGCGCACGTCCTCCCCAAACCACTTTTTGGAGATCTGGGCGTAGGTGCCGTCCTTCATCAGTTCGGCCAGGGCGTTGTTGAGGGCGTTCAAGACATTCCGGTTGCCCTTAGCCACCGCCATGGCCACCTTTTCCTGGAAGACCAGCTCACCCAGTTGCAGGGCGTTCTCCAGCTTCCTTTCCCTGATGGCCTCCTTGGCCACGAAGCGGTCGGTAATCCAGGCATCCAAGCGGCCCGCCAAGAGGTCCTGGAGCGCATCCGGGTCCTTCTGGTAGGTGCGCACCTGCTTGACCCCGGGGATCTTCTGCGCCGCCTCCATGTAGGTGGTGCCGATCTGCACCCCCACCACCTTGCCCTGGAGGTCCTTGGCCGTCTTAGGGCCTCCCTTCCGGCTCACGATGACCCCGCCCGTGCAGTAGTGGGGGTTGGTGAAGTCCACCGCCTTGGCCCTTTCCTCGGTGATGCCGTGGGAGGCGATGACAAAGTCAAAACGGCCCTGGTTGAGCTGGATGAGGAGGCTGTCAAAGGCCTGGGTGATCCAGACCGGCTTCAGCCCCAGCTTCTTGGCGATGGCGTTGCCCAGGTCAATCTCAAAACCGGTGAGCTGGTTTTTTTCGTCAAAGTAGTTGAACGGGGGGAAAGCCCCTTCCGTGCCGATGCGGATCTCCCCAGAGCGCCTAATCTGGTCCAGGCTCCGCACCTGGGCAAGCCCCAGGGAAAGCGCCAAAAGGCCCAAAAGCACAAGAAGTTTCTTCATCGCATACCTCCTTGCGTACACCGGAAGATTATAGCAAGCCTAGGCCCAGCGCACCCAACCCACCCGGCCGGTGATGGGGTGCTTTAGGGCGAGGCGTACCCCATAGGCGTAGCTGCCGGGGCGGGGCGGGCGGTAGGCCAAGCCGTAGCCCTCCCCCTCTGGCACCAAGGGCACCACCCAAAAGGCCCCATCCGCCCGGCGCACCACGAGCTCCACCCCCAAAAAGGGCCTCAAGGCCTCCGGCACCTCCCCCTCCACCCAGGCCCGCACCCGCATGGGGGTGCCGTTGAGGGTGAGGTCCCCCGGTACCTCCACCTTCAGCCCCAGGTTGAAGAAGCGGGGCAGGGCTTCGTGGAAGGCCTTAAGGGCTTCCGCCTCCAGGGCGGTACGCTCGGACCAGGCCTTCCCCGTTTGGTAAAGCGCCTTATACTCCGCCACCATGCGGGCGGCGCTGAACCGGGGCCCCACGGTACGGAGGCTCTCGTGGACCATGGAAAGCCAGCCGGAGGAGTACCCTTCGGACCCCACGGCGTAGAAGAGGGGAAGGACCTCGGACTCCAGGACGTCGTAAAGGGCCTGGGCGTCCGCCATGTCCTGGGCCTCCTCGCTCTCGTAGGTGCGCTCGTCCCCGATGGCGAAGCCGTTTTTGCCATTATAGGCCTCGGCCCACCAGCCGTCCAACACGCTCAGGTTGAGGGCCCCGTTCAGGGCGGCCTTCATGCCGCTCGTCCCCGAGGCCTCCAGGGGACGCCGGGGCGTGTTGAGCCAGACGTCCGAGCCGTGGACCAGGACGCGGGCGAGGTACATATCGTAGTCCTCCAGGACCACCATGCGGTCCTCGAGGCCCAGTTCCCGTATCCTCGCCACCAACTCCTGCAGGTACGCCTTTCCCGGCTCGTCCTTGGGGTGGGCCTTGCCGGCGAAGACGAACTGGACCGGATAGGGTCCCCGCACGATTTTGAGAAGCCTCTCGGGGTCCTTGAAGAGGAGGACGGCCCGCTTGTAGGTGGCGAACCGGCGGGCGAAGCCGATGGTGAGGGCCTCGGGGTCCAAGGCCCTCTCCGCCTCGCGCAGGCGGCTTGGGCTTTCCCCGTTGCGGCGACGTTGCTCGTAAAGCCTCCGCCGCACCTCCCGCACCAGGTCGCCCCGAAGCTCTTGGTGGATGCGCCAAAACGCCTCCCCTAGCCCCTCCACCTTCCAGGTGGCGGGGTCCTCCGGGCGCTTGAGCCATTCGGGGCCAAACACCTCGGCGTAATGGCGGCGGAGGCGGGGATGCAGGAAGGTCCAGGTGTGCACCCCGTTGGTCACGTGGCCGATGGGCACCTCCTCGGGTAGAAGTTCCGGCCACAGGTGGTGGAACATCCGGCGGGAAACCTCCCCGTGAAGGCGGGAGACCCCGTTGGCCTGGGCGCTGGTGGAAAGGGCCAGGTTGGACATGGAGAAAACCTTGCCCCAAGGCTTTTCCTCTAGGCCAAGGGCCAAAAGCGCCTCCCACCCCACCCCAAGCCCGTCAAAGAAGCCCCCCAGGTAACGCTCCACCAGGTCCAGGGGGAAGGCGTCGTGCCCGGCGGGCACGGGGGTATGGGTGGGGAAAAGCGCTCCAGCCCGGACCCTTTCCAAGGCCACAGGGAAAGGATGTCCCTCCAAAAAGTGTTCCCGAAGCCTTTCCAACCCCAGAAAAGCGGAGTGGCCCTCGTTCATGTGGAAGACCTGGGGCGAAAGGCCCAGGGCGCGCAGGAGCCTCACCCCCCCAATCCCCAGGACCATCTCCTGCAAAAGGCGCATCTCCAAACCCGGGGCGTAAAGCCTGGCGGTGATGGCCCGGTCCTCGGGGGCGTTTTCCGGCAGGTTGGCGGTAAGGAGGTAGACGGGCACCGCCCCCACCTGGACCCGGTAAGCCCCAAGGAGAAGGCTCCTTCCCGGCAGGTCCAGCCCCACCCTTAGGGGCCGCCCTTCGGGGTCTTGGACGGGAAGAAGCGGAAGCTCCTCGGGGTGCAAGGGCTCGTACACCTCCACCTGGGCCCCTTCGGGGGAAAGGCGCTGGTGGAAGTACCCCTCGTGGTAAAAGATCCCCACCCCCACCAGGTCCAGGCCCTGGTCGCTTGCCGCCTTGATGTGGTCCCCGGCCAAAACCCCAAGCCCCCCAGAGTAGATGGGCAGGGAGCTGTGGAAGCCGTACTCGGCGGAGAAGTAGGCCACGCTGGGGCCCTGCTTGGCCCGCCTCTCCTCCAGGTAGCGGCGCAGGGCGCCCACCACCGCCTCCACCCGGGCCGGGTAGCTGGTGCCGGAGAGGGCCTCGAGGCGGGCCGGGTCCACCTCCAAGAGGAGCTTCACGGGGTTGCCCCGGAAGCGCTTCCAGAGCAAAGGATCTATTTCTTGGAATAGCTCCGCCGCCTCCGGGTTCCAGCTCCACCAAAGGTTATACGCAAGCTCCCTCAAGCCCTGCAGGGGCCCCGGGAGCACGGGCATGGCGGTGATATGGCCTAGGGTCCTCACGGGGGGAGATTATACCCAAACTAGCGGAGCCTTTGCCAAAGTTCCGGGCTAAAGAGGAGGACCACGGGCAGAATCTCTATGCGTCCGGCCCACATCTGGAAGACCAGGACCAGTTTAGACAGCGGGGTAAGCTCCGCATACGAACCCATGGGCCCCACGGGACCAAGCCCTGGGCCGATGTTGCCGATGGCTTGGGCGCTGGCGGTGAAGGCCACCACGAAGTCGCCTTCCAAGAGGGCCAAGGCCAAGGCCCCCAGACCGAAAAGCACGGTGTAGAGGAAGACGAAAACGGAAACCTGCCGCAGGGCCTCCTCCGGCACCACCCGCACCCCCAAGCGCAAGGGCAGGACCGCTTGCGGGTGCAGGGTGCGGGTAACCTCCCGGCGCAACAGCCCAAACAGGAGAAGCCAGCGCACCACCTTGACGCCCCCCGCCCCCGAGCCGGCGCTTCCCCCGATGAACATCAAGAAGACCAGGAGGGCCTGGGCGGGAACCACCCACTGAGCGAAGTCCACGCTGGCGAAACCCGTGGTGGTGAGGATAGAAACCACCTGGAAAAAAGCGTGGCGGAGGCTCGCTTCCAGCCCATACAGGTGGTGGGTGTAGAGGTAAAGGGCGAGGAGGGCCCCGAAAAGGAAAACGATGCCCACATAGGCGCGGAACTCGGCGTCCCGAAGAAGGGGCTTCACCTCCCGGCCGAATAAAAGCCGGTACTGCAAGAGGAAGTTCACCCCCGCCAAAAACATGAAAAGGGTGCCCAGCCACTGAGCCAGGGGGGTATAGGCGGCAAAGCTTTGGGGGTTCGGGCTAAACCCCCCGGCGGGGATGGTGGTGAGGGCATTGGCCAAGGCCTCGTAAAGGGGTACACCCGCCCCCAGGTAGGCGAGGAAGGCAAGCCCCGTAAGGAGCAAGTACACCTTGAGCACCGCCATGGCCGTGTGCCGAAGCCTGGGGGTCAGGCGGTCCTTCTCTACCCCCGTGCTCTCAGCAAAGAAGGCCTGGCGCCCCGCCACCTGGAGCTGGGGAAAAATCACCAAGAAAAGCACCACGATGCCGATGCCCCCCATCCACTGGGTCAGGGCACGCCATAGGAAAAGGCTTTGCCCAAACTGGCCGAAATCGGCGAGGACCGTGGCCCCGGTGGTGGTGAAGCCGGAAACCGATTCAAAGAGGGCGTCCAGATAGCTAAGCCCCCCGGAAACCCAGTAGGGCACCGCCCCCAAGGCGGGCACCAGGATCCAAAGCAGGGCCACGCTGGCGAAGACCTCGGCCCTGCGGGGCTGGGCCTGGGGATGGCCCATGGCCTGAAAGGCTCTACCCAAAACAGCCCCCAGAAGCGCCCCCAGGGCGAAACCCCGGGCATCCTCCCCAAGGAGGAAGGCCAAGAGGGCGAAGAGGAAGAGGAGGCCCCCCATTCCCTGGTAGGTGAGCCCAAGGAGGTAAAGGCTAGAGCGGAAGCCCGACTTAGCGGGCGATGCGGGCCACGGCTTCATCCGCCACCTCCCGGGCCGCCACCAAGAAGAGCCGATCCCCAGGGAGGGCCGACAGGTCCTCCCGGTAAAGCATCACCCGGTGATCCCGTTCCAACGCCACGGGAACCACCTGGGGCTCGGCCAGGGCCTTAAGGGGTCTCGGGCGGAAGTCTCCAGGAAGCTCCACCTCCAGGAGCTCTATGTTCTCGTCCATGGTGGAAACATGCTCCACGTTCTCCGGTCCCAGGAAGTCCAACACCGCCCGCACCGCCGCCTGGCGGGGCGTGAGGGGGAGGTCAATCCCCACCTGTTCAAAGAGCCTGCGGGCTTCCGAACGGGAAACCCGGGTGATGACCTTGCCCACCCCAAGCTGCTTGGCAAGGAGGGAGGCGAGGAGGTTTTTCTCGTCGTTGTCCGTCACCGCCACCACCACGTCTGCCTCCTGCATCCCCTCCGCCTCTAAAAGCTCCAGGTCCGTGCCGTCCCCCTGGATCACCAACGCCCCGGGAAGCTCCTGGGAAAGCCACTCGCACCGCTCCCGGTTGGGTTCAATGATGACCACCTCCAGCCGCCTGCGCAAAAGCTCCTGGGCCACCATAAAGCCCACGTTCCCCCCGCCCAAGACCATGACCCGCCTCACCCCCCGACCCGTGGCGAAGCAGGCCTCCAGCTCGGGGAAGGCCCTCAAGGTGGTGACGAAGAGGAGTTTATCCCCAGGCTCCAGCACGAGCTCAGGGAAGTCCGGATGGGCGAAGCTGAGGAAAGCCCCATCCCGCACCACCCCTACCACCAAGACCCCTTCGGGCCAGGCTTCCTCCACCAGGAGGCGGTGGACGTAGGGCCCCCCTTCCTTCACCCGGTACTCAACAAAGCGAAGCCTTCCCCCGGCCAGGAATTCCGTGTCCACCGCCCCAGGGACCAGGATCACCTCCACGATCTCCCGGGCCATGGCCCTTTGCGGCCAGAGCACCTTGTCAATGCGGGTGCCGAGGATTTCCGCCGTGCGGGGATCGGCCAAAACCTCCACGTACCCCCCTTTGCCCACAAAGCAAAGGGTTTCCTTCGCCCCAAGGCCCTTGGCCAGGAGGGAGGCGAGGAGGTTCACCTCGTCGGAATCGGTGCTGGCGATGAAGAGGTCCGCCCGGTCCACGCCCGCTTCCCTTAGGGTGTCGGGGTCCGTGGCCCCACCCACCACCACCTTCACGTCCAGGTGAGCGAGGCGCTCCTTGGCCTGGGGGTTCCGGTCAATGACCACCACCTCGTGGGCCTTCTCCAGGGTACGGGCCAGCTCCCCGCCCACCTCCCCGCCCCCAGCGATGACGATGTACATACCGCCCCTATCCTAAACCTGGACGCCGTAGAGGTCGTAGGTGTCGGCCCGGGTCACCCTGGCCTGGATCCTCTCCCCCACCCGCACCGTACCGTCCGTTTCCACGTAGATCACCCCGTCAATGCCGGGGGAGTCGCGGTAGGTGCGGCCTATGGCGAGGCCCGGTTCGGGAAGCTCGTCCACCAGGACCTCTAGCGTCTTTCCCACAAGGCGCCGGTTCTTGCGCAGGCTCACCTTGGCCTGGAGCTCCATAAGCCTCGCCTTCCTCTCCTCCTTCACCTCCTCGGGCACGTGGCCGTCCAGGGCATTGGCCTCCGCCCCCTCCACCGGGGAGTAGGTGAAGACCCCCACGCGGTCCAGCTCCGCCTCCTCCAGGAAGTCCAGGAGGACCTGGAAGTCCTCCTCCGTTTCCCCGGGAAAGCCCACGATGAAGGTGGAGCGAAGGGCGAGTTCCGGCACCACCTCCCGCCAGGCCTTCAGGGTCTGGAGGTGGCTTTGGTACCCCCCTGGCCGGCGCATGCGCCGCAGGATGCGCTCGGAGGCGTGTTGCAAGGGAACGTCCAGGTAAGGGAGGACCTTTCCCTCGGCCATGAGGGGAAGGAGGTCCCGCACGTGGGGGTAAGGGTAGACGTAGTGGAGCCGGATCCAGGCGCCCAGCTCGGCCATGTGGGCGAGGAGGTCCTTAAGCTCCGCCCGCACCAGGCGGTCGCCCCAGAAGCTCGCCCGGTGGCCCAGATCCACCCCATAGGCGGAAAGGTCCTGGGCGATGAGGAGGAGCTCCTTGGTGCCCGTGGCCACAAGCCTCGCCGCCTCGGCCAGGACCTCGGCGGCGTCCCGGGAGCGAAGCCTTCCACGGAGCTTGGGGATGATGCAGAAGCTACACCGGTGGTCGCACCCTTCGGAAAGCTTGAGGTAGGCGTAGTGCTTGGGGGTAAGCTTCACCTGGGGCGGCACCAGGTCCAAGAAGGGGTCCCGGGGAGGGGGCAAGACCCTTTCCACCGCTTCCAAGACCTCCTCCACCTCCCCTGGCCCCGTGACCGCCAAGACCTCCGGGTGGCGCTCGCGGATCACCTCCGGCCGCGCCCCCAGGCACCCCGTCACGATGACCCGGCCGTTCTCCTTGAGCGCCTCCCCGATGGCCTCGAGGCTCTCCTCCACCGCGGGGGTGATGAAGCCGCAGGTGTTGACGATGACCACCTCGGCCTCCTCGTAGGTGGGGCTCGTCTCGTAGCCTAAAGCTTTGAGCCGGGAGAGGATCTGCTCGGAATCCACCAAAGCCTTGGGGCAACCCAGGCTCACGAAGCCAATCTTCGCCATAGCGCTCCTTGGGGCCTACCCCCAACAAGGTTGCAGTATAGCGAAAACCGGAAGGCCCCGCCTAGGGGAAACTCCGGGTAAGGGGCTTGCCCGGCTCCCCCATAAGCCCCAAATCCTTCCCGTCCAGGAGGACCCGCACCCCCCCGGGGTTCCCAGCCCGCACCTCCACGGGGAGGTCAAAGCTAAGCTCCGTGCCCACCTCGGGGATGCCTTCATAAAGCCGTTTTTCCCCTTGGGTCACCCGAAGCCAACTCCTACCCTCTAGCCGGAGCACGAGCTTTCCCGCCTGCGCCGAAGGAGCCGGGGCAGGGGAAGGCGCCTGGGGAAGGGGTGTAAGCCGCACGTTCAGGGAGAGGTGCCGGTCCAGGGCGATCTCCTCCTCCCACGGGGCGTAGCCGGGGAGCTCCACCCGCAAAACCCGCCTCCCCCCCTCCAAGGGCGGGGTCACCAAGGGGGTCTGGCCCAGGTAAAAGCCGTCCAGGTAAACCCGGGCCCCCGGGGGCTCGCTCCCCACCCGGAGGGTGTAGCGCAGGGGCTCAGGGGGCTTCGGGGGTTCCGGCACGGCCACCACCTGCGTGGGGGCGGGCCTCAGGAGGAGGTAAGCCCCATAGCCCAAAGCCCCAAGGCCCAAAAGGAGAAAGAGCCACAGGGCCCAAGGCCGCCCCCTGCGCTGGGGGGGCGGGGGCGGCTCTAGGGTAGGGGCCTTGGGGTAAAGGGCGAGAAGGGGCTCGGGGTCCAGGCCCAAAAGCCGGGCATAGCGCCTTAGGTACCCGCGGGCCAGGGCCGGCTCGGGAAGCTCCGCAAAGCGGCAGGCCTCGAGGGCCTCCAAAACCCCCACCTTCAGGGAAAGCCGCTCCGCCGCCTCCTTGAGGCTTAGGCCCCTTTCCTCCCGCGCCCGCCTAAGCCTTTCCCCCAGCTCGCACACAGGCCTATTCTAGCTCGGCAAGGGCCCGGGCCACCTGGGCCGCCAGGCGGGCGTTTTCCAAGAGGAGGCGCCGGTTCACCCGGTCCGTTTCCCCCTGGGAAAGCTCGGAAAGCCGCCTTAAGAGGTAGGGGGTGAGGGCCTTGCCATAGACCCCTTCCCGGGCCGCTTGGTGGCTCGCCTCCTCCACCCACGCCGCCACCCGTTCATAGGGGATTCCCTCGGAAACGGGGTTTACCAACAAAACCGCCCCCAAGCCCAGCGCCTTGGCCTTCCGGTACACCTGGGCCGCCTCCAGGGGGCTTTCCACCCGGGCGGGCACCGGGTAGGGGGAAACGGGAGAGAAGAAGGCGGGTAGGCGGTCCGTGCGGTAGCCCACCACGCTCACCCCTAGGGTCTCCAGCCGCTCCAGGGTGGCCCTCAGGTCCAGGATGGCCTTGGGCCCGGAGGCCACCACCAGGATGGGGGTGCGGGCCAGGGCCACGAGGTCGGCGCTCTCGTCGTGGGGCTCGGGGTGCACCCCCCCGATACCCCCCGTGGCGAAGACCTCTATCCCGTGGCGGTGGGCCAGGTGGACCGTGGCCGCCACCGTGGTGCCGGCGCTTTTCCCCTTAACGAGGAGGGCCGCCAGGTTCCAAAGGCTCGCCTTCTCCGCCCCGCCTTGGGCGAGGCGCTCCATCTCCTCCGGGCTAAGGCCCACCCGCACCTCCCCATCCAGCAAGGCGATGGTGCGCGGGTTTGCCCCCTCTTCCCGCACCGCCCCCTCCAAGGCCTGGGCCACCTCCAGGTTCAGGGGATAGGGCAGGCCGTGGGTGAGGAGGGCGGATTCCAAAGCCACCAAGGCTTCCCGCATGGGGCCACTATACCTCGGGCCAGACCAGGACCTCTTCCCCCACCTTGAGCCCGTGGAAGAGGAGGAGCTCGGGGGCAAGGCGCAGCTCCACCCCAAGCCCCTCCGCCCCTTCCACGGGCAAAACCGCTTCCTTTGCCCCCTTGACCCGCACGTGGGTAAAGGCGCCGTAGTGGGCCCGCCAGGCCTTTAGGAGGAGGGCTTCCACCTGGGCGCCCCGCTTCCCCAAGGTGACCTGAAGCCGGGCGGTGCGGGGTACCCGGGGCGAAACCTCCACCAGGCGGAGCCGGGCCAGGTGGCCGAAGCGCTTTAGCACCTCCTCCAGGGGCCTCGAGGGCCCCACCAGGTCCAAGGGGCTCTTGCCCTGGCCCAGGTCCTCCAGGAGGGCGAGCTCCACCGGGTCCAGGGTGGCCCCCACCGCCCCGAGCCGAGGGGAGGGGCGGACCAGGTCAAAGGGGCCCACCTCCACCCTCTCGTCCAGGGTGCGGATGGCCTCCAGGAGGTAGGCCTCCAAGGGGCCCGAAAGGGTGGTGAGGGGGGCCCTGCCCCCCAGGTGGAAGCGGAAACGCCCCTCCCTCAGGGCGAGCACCTCCAAAAGGGCCTCCCGGCCCACCCGGCCCAGGAAGGCGGCGTGCACGGGGCGGCCCCGCTCCAGGTAGACCTCCCCCACCCCACCCGGGGTTTCCACCTGGAAAAGCCCCGTCCTGCCCCCCTGGGCCAGGAGTTGCAGGAGGTCAATGGGGCCTAAGAGGCGGAAATCGCCTTCCATAGCGCCCCCAGGTAGCCTTGGCCAAAGAAGTGCACGTGGGCGAGCAGGTAGTACACCTGGTACCGGGGCAGGGCCCTTGCCACCGCCTCGGGCACCGGGTACAGGGCCTCGTAGGCCCGCCAGAAGGCGGGAGGGAAGCCCCCGAAAAGCCGCATCATGGCCAGGTCCACCCCCCTCTCCCCCACGAAGAAGGAGGGGTCCAGAAGGGCCGGCCCCCCTTGGGCGAAGTGGACGTTTCCGTGCCAAAGGTCCCCGTGGAGGGGAGCGGGGCCTTCCGTGGGGAGAGGGTCCTGGAAAAGGGCCTCCACCTGGGGCCCAAGCCCCTCGAGGCGCTCCCAGGTGGCCTTTAGGAAGGGTTCAATGCACCGCAGGAAGAAAAACTCCGTCCACTCCCCCCCTTGGCGCCCGGGAAGGGGAAAGGTGCCCAGGAAGCCAGGCTCGGCCCAATACGCCGCCTCCCTTTGCCGGTGCAGGTGGGCAAGCATGGCGGCAAGGCCCTCCCAGTCCTCCTTCCCCGGCGCCAGGTACGCCAGCACCAGCCCCTCCTCGGCCACGTGGAGCACCGGGGGCACCCGCACCCCCCTTTTCCCCAGCTCGGCAAGCCCCCGGGCCTCGGCGGCGAAAAGGCCCGGTGGGGGGTTTTCCGCCAGCTTCACCACATAAGGCCCCACCCGCCACACCCGGGCGATATCCCCCCCGTGGAGGGGGACGGGAAGGGCCTTTGCCTCAAGCCCCGCCCGCCGGAGAAGCGCCCTTGGGTCCATGGGCCTCCAGAAAGGCCTTGCAGGCCGCCTCCACCGTCCAGTAGGCCTCGAGGCAGTCCTGGTCGTCCCCGTAGTAGGGGTCCTTCACCTCGCCCCCGCCCAGGTAGTCCAAAAGGAGCCGCACCTTGCCCCGGGCCTCGGGGAAGCGCCTTAGGACCTCGGCCAGGTTCTCCCGGTCCATGACCAGGATGTGGTCGTAGTAGAGGGCGTCCTCCCGGGTCATGGCCCGGGCCACGTGGGGGAAGTAAGCCCCTTCCGCCTCCAGCACCCGCCTGGCCCTTGGGTCCATGGGTTCCCCGGCGTGCCAAGCCCCGGTGCCGGCGGAGTCCACCTCAAAGTGGGCCTCGAGGCCCCGCTCCCTCAACAGTTTGCGAAAAGCCCCTTCCGCCAAGGGGCTTCGGCAGATGTTGCCCAAGCAGACGAAGAGCACGCGCGTGGGCCGCTCCATACCCTCCATCATAGGGCCCCTAGTAGGGTACCTCCGCCCCCACCTCCGTGCCCTTCCCCGGGGCCGAGGCCACCCAGAACCGCCCCCCCCTGGCCTCCACCCGCTCCCGCATCTGGGTTAGGCCAAAACCCCCCAGGCCCTGGGCCTCAGGGCGTTGGAAGCCCTGGCCGTTGTCCCGCACGAGCAGCCTCGCCCCCCTTTCCCCCAAGGGCTCCAAAACCACCTCCGCCCGGGTGGGCTTGGCGTGCTTGGCGGCGTTGGTGAGGGCCTCCTGCAGGACGCGGAAGAGGACGAGTTCGCTCGCCTGGGACAGGCCCACCCCATCGGGCAAGGAAAGGTGCACCCGGAACCCCGCCTGCTCGGCGAAGGCCAGGGCGTAGCGGCGCACGGACTCCAGGAAGCCGTAGCGCTCCAGGTCAATGGGCCTCAGGGCGAAGATGCTCCGGCGCACCTCGCGGATCTGGCTCCGCAAGGTATCCTTCACCTCGGCAAGGGCCTTTAGGGCGGCTTCCCGGTCTTTGTCCAAAAGCCTTTCCGCCAGGTCCAGCTTCAGGGCCATGAAGGCCAGGCTTTGCGCCAGGCCGTCGTGGATCTCCCGGGCAATCCGGGTGCGCTCCTCGTTGATGGCGAGCTCCTCCGCCCTCAGGTAAGCCTGGGCGTTCCGCACCGCCAGGGCCACCTGGGAGGCCAGAAAGGAGAGAAAGGGGATGCGCCGGGAAAGGCCCTTTCCCTTAAGCGCCAAGACCCCCACGGGCTCCCGGGCCTTCAGGGGAAGGGCCAGGGTCTCGGGGGCCACGAACACCGGGCCCTCCAAGGCCCCCTTCCAAGCCCCCTCGGGGAGGAAAGGATGGCTGGGAAGGGCCAGGTTCCGCACCACCCGGGGCACCAAGAACCCCTCCTCGTCCAGAAGGAGCACCCCGCCTCCCTCCGCCTCGGCCCAGTCCTGGATGCGCTCCAAGAGGTTCTCCAAAAGCCGGTCCAGGTTGGCCTCCGCCTTCAGGGCCTGGTCCACCTCAAAAAGGGTGAGGAGGTCGCGGCTTCGCGCCACCACGGCCTGCAAGGCCCCTCCCACCTCGTGGGCCAGCACCTCCAGGAAGGCCCGCTCCGGGGTAGGTGGGCAGGCTTCCAGGTATCCCCTGAGGCCGGGAAGCTCCACCCTTACCCCCCCGCACTCCTCCCCCGCCCGCACGCCCTCCACCTCCAGGGCCAGGGGGTAGCCCAAGGTTTCCTGGAGGGCCCGGGCCACGCGCTGGACGGCCTCCTCCAGGTTCTCGCTCTCCAGGGCCTCCCGGAAAACCCGCCCCGCCGCCAAAAGCCTGCGGTTCGCCTCCTCTAGCGCCCTTTCCGCCCGGAGCTTCTCCAGGACCTCCTGGGCGATCCACTCCAAGACGGCGTAGGTCACCAAAGGCCCCACCAGGCCGTAAAAGCCCAGGCGGAGCCAAAGGAGGGCATCCACGTGCCGGTAGGGAAGAAGGGCCACCTCAAAGGCCACCACCACCAAGGCGATGAGGGGCGGCAAGAGGCGTTGGGCTAAGCGGACGAGGCGGTAGAGGCTTTGGCTAGCCATCCTTCTTCCCCATGGCGTAACGGCTCTGGTGGAGAAGCCCCCTCAAAAGTTGCGCCTCCCCCGGGGAAAGCCGTGCCTTATGCAGGATGCGGCGCAGGCGGCGCATGGCGTAGGGGTGGCGGTGGGGGTCGGTGAAGCCGATCTCCAAGATGTACCTTCCGAGATCGGCGAAGAGGGCCTCCAGGGCCTCCGTGGAAGCGAGTTCTTCCCTTTCCCCCTCCCCGTTGGCCAAAGCCCCCTTGTACAGCTCGTAGGCGAAGACCACCACCGCCTGGGCCAGGTTCAAGGAGGGCTGCTCGGGGGCGGTGGGAATGGTGCCGATGAGGTGGGCCAGGTCCAGCTCTTCGTTGGTGAGGCCAAAGGTTTCCCGGCCAAAGACCAAGGCCACCTCCCCCTCCACGGAAAGGACGTGGCGGGGCACCTCCCAAGCAGGTACCACGGGGGCGGGGTAAAGCTCCCGGGGCCGGCCCGTGGTGGCCACCACGAACCGGGTGCCCTCGAGGGCCTGCAAAAGGCTTCCCGTCACCACGGCACCGTCCAGAATCCCCTCGGCGTGCACCGCCACCCAATAGGCCTCCCGGGCCCAGGGCGGGCCCACCCGGGGATGGGGGTTGACCACGTAAAGCCGGGAAAGGCCGAAGTTGCGCATGGCCCGGGCCACGGCCCCCACGTTCATGGGCTCCTGCGGCTCCACCAAGACGATGCGGATGTGGCTCAGGTCAGGGCGAGGTTCCATGGGGTTCCTCCAAGGGTGGGGTGGGCGGGGCCTCCGGGGCCGCTTGGGCTTGCGGCTCGGAAGGAGGGGGCGGGGTGGCCTCGGTAGGGGGTTCTACCGGAGGAAGGGGCACCCGGCCCTCAGGAAACCACATGGCCACGCCCTCCGGCGCGGGCTTGCCCGAAACCAGGTCCACCCGGGCCTGCACAAGCCCAGAAGGCGGGGGGATGTCCCCTCCCGGGCGGCCCCTTAAGGCCTCCGCCACGAAAGCCCGCCAGATGGGCGGGTTGACCACGGAGCTGGAGGGCTCCCGCCCCCCCATGCGCAAGGGCTTGTTGTCGTCCCGGCCCACCCAGACCACGGCGGAAAGCCCCCGGGTCACCCCGGCGAACCAGAGGTCCCGGGCCTCGTTGGTGGTGCCCGTCTTCCCCCCCACCACCCGGCCCGGGATGCGGGCCCCCTTGGCCAGGCCCCGCTCCCCCAGATCGTACACGTAGCCCTTCAGGAGGTCCCAGCCCTGGTAAGCGGCCTCGGGGCTAAAAAGCCGGCGCCGTTCGGGGCTCGCCTGGTAGAGAACCGTCCCCTTGGCGTCCTCCACCCTTAGGACGTAAAGGGGCGTGACCCGGTAGCCCCCGTTGGCAAAGGCGGCGTAGGCGGCAGCCAGGTCCACCGGGGTGATGGAGACCCCGCCAATGGCGATGGCCAAGGTGGGGTAACGCACGGCAAACCCCGCCTCGGAAAGCTTCCTCGCCACCTTCTCCACCCCGATGGCGTTGGCGGTGTAGATGGCGGGAAGGTTCAAGGAGAGGTCCAAGGCGTAGCGCACGGTAATCTCCCGGTTGAGGAAGGTCCCCGAGAAGTTCTTGGGCCGCCACACCCCTTGGGGCTGGCTGGGGTCGGGAAACTCCAGGGGGCGGTCGGGCACCAAGGTGGCCTGGGTGAACCCCTCCTCAAAGGCGGTGGCGTAGACAAAGGGCTTGACCGCGCTTCCCGGGTTCCTTAGGGCCCGGGTGGCCCGGTTGTACTCGTCCTCTTCCCGCCTTATGCCCCCCACCATGGCCAAGACCTCCCCCGTTTCCGGGTCCAGGCCCACGATGGCCAGGTCCGCCCCCTCGGGCAGGCGGGCCTCCTCTGCCGCCCGTTCCGCCGCCCGTTGCATGGCGGGGTCCAGGGTGGTGTAGACCTTGAGCCCCCCTTCCCCATACACCTTTTCCCGGCCGAAGCGGGCCTCGAGGAAGCGCCGCACCTCCAAAACGAAGTAGGGGGCCATGCGGAAGTCCAGCTGGCGCACCAGCCGGGCCTCGGGGTCCACGAGTTTGGCCTCCAAGAGGTTTCCCTCGCCATCGTAGCGGGCCTGCCACCCCTTGGGCACCAAGGGTTCCCGCCAGCTGGCCTCGGCCACCTCAGGGCTCACCCACCCCTCGGCCACCATCTGGTCCAGGAGGAAGCGCATGCGCTGGCGCACCCCCGGAAGGTCGGCGTAGCGGGCGTTAGGGGCGGGGATGAGGGAGGCCAGGTAAAGCCCCTCCGCCAGCGTCAAGGCGGCGGGATCCTTGCCGAAGTAGGCCTCCGCCGCCCCTTTAATCCCCACGGCGTTCCCCCCCCAGGGGATGATGTTTAGATACATTTCCAATATCTCTTCCTTGGTGTAACGCCGCTCCAGCTCTAAGGCCAAGGCCCACTCCTTGAACTTGCGCTCCAGGGAACGGGCCTGGGCCAGCTCCTTAAGAAGGGTGTTCTTGATGACCTGGGTGGTGATGGTGCTCCCCCCCTGCAGGTCCCCCCGGGCGATGGCGTAAAGCGCCCCCAGAAGGCGCACGAAGTCCACCCCATAGTGCTGGAAAAACCGGCGGTCCTCGGAAAACACGATGGCCGCCACCGCCGCCGGCGATACCTCTTCTAGGCGGACCAGGCTCCGGTGGATGGCCCGCCCCTCCTCCACGCTGGCGATTTGGGCTATGGGCGCGCCATCCCGGGCATAGAGCACCGAGGTGGCGGTGAGGCGGAGCCGCTCAAACTGGGCAAGGTCCGGGAGCTGGCGGGTGTAGGCGTAGGCCAGGTAACCCAGGGCGAGGGACACCCCCACCAGGAGCCCTAGAAGCGTCAGGAAGAGCACGCGGAACACCCGCACGCCCACCAGTTTACCCAACCTCCCCCTGCTCAGGGGAAAGCCGGAGGAAGCGGAGGAGCTTTTCCCGGCTAAGGGGCTTTTCCAGGGGCACCACCCGAACCACCTCGGCCGTGGTCCTCTGTTTCTCCGAGGGGGAGATGAGAACGGCCACGGGCACCTCCTTGAGGCGTTTGACGTGGCGGATGCGGGCGGCCACGGCAAAGGCGTCCAGGTCCAGGTCCTCGTCCAGGAGGATAGCCCTCGGGGTGTGGTCCAGAAGCCAAAAGAGGCCTTCCCGGGCCAAGTCAAAGTAGCGCAGCGGGATATCCGTTCCCAAAAGGGCCATCTCCACGTAAGCCCGCAGGGCCTCGTTGCGGCTTAGTAGGAGCACACCCGGATAGTCCGCCGCCACGGGGCCAGTTTACTCAGGAGTTGCGAAAAACCTATGAAAAAAACTGGCTGGGGCGCGTGGACTCGAACCACGACCGGCGGATCCAAAGTCCGCTGTCCTGCCATTAGACGACGCCCCAGCGTCCAAGGGGGATTGTAGGGCAAAAGGGCGCCGGCGTCAAATCCTTAGACGCTGAAGAGGACGTAAATGACGTCCCCGTCTTGCACCTCGTAGTCTTTGCCCTCGAGGCGCACCCAGCCCCGCTCCTTGGCCTTCGCCCACCCCCCGGCTTCCACCAGCCGGTCCCAGGGAATGACCTCGGCCCGGATGAAACCCCTTTCCATGTCCGAGTGGATCTCCCCCGCCGCCTGGGGGGCCTTGGTCCCCCGGCGCACCGTCCAGGCCCGCACCTCCTTCTCCCCGGCGGTGAAGAAGCTAAGGAGGCCCAAGGCCCGGTACCCCGCCTTGGCCAAGCGTTGCAGGCCGCTTTCCCCAAGGCCATAGGCGGCGAGGAGCTCCTTGGCCTCCTCTTCCGAAAGCTCGGAGAGCTCGGCCTCCAGCTTGGCGGAGACCACCACCACCTCCGCCCTTTCCGCCGCAGCCTTCTCCCGCACCGCCTGGACGTACGGGTTCCCCTCCCCATGGGGGAGGTCCTCCTCCGCCACGTTGGCCACGTAGATCACCGGCTTGGCGGTGAGGAGGGGGGTTTCCCTGAGGAAGCGGCCCACCTCCTCGGAAGGGGGGAAGGTGCGGGCAGGCTTCCCCTCTTGCAGGTGGGCGTAGAGGCTCTCAGCCGCCTCCAAGAGGGGAAGCTTCTCCCGGTCGGCGCGGGCCTCCTTGCGCAGGCGCTCAAGCCGCCTCTCCAAGGTGGCGAGGTCGGCGAGGAGAAGCTCGGTTTCCACCACCTCGGCGTCCTCCAAGGGGTCCACCCGGCCCATGACGTGCACCACCTCGGGGTCGGGGAAGCAACGGAGGACGTGGGCGATGGCCGCCACCTCGCGGATGTGGGCCAGGAACTGGTTGCCAAGCCCCTCCCCCTTGTGGGCCCCCTTCACGAGCCCGGCGATGTCCACGAACTCCACGTGGGTGGGCACGATGGGGGGCACCCTCTCCCCCTTGGCGAAGACCTTCTGCAGGGCGTAAAGCCTTGGGTCCTCTAGGGGCACCACCCCCACGTTCTTGTCAATGGTGGCGAAGGGGTAGTTGGCGGCGAGCGCCCCGGCTCGGGTCAGGGCGTTGAAGAGGGTGGACTTGCCCACGTTGGGTAGACCGACGATGCCGACTCCAAGCATGCTTACCTCAAAAAAAGCCCCACTTGGGGGCCTCTTTTCATCCTATCACGCCCCTTGCGTATGATGGCAGGGTATGGACCTGGCCGCCTACATTGACCACACCCTCCTAAAACCCACGGCTACCCCGGAAGAAATCCAAAAGGTGGCGGAAGAAGCCCTGGAGTACGGTTTCTATGGCCTCTGCATCCCCCCCTCCTACGTGGGCCTCGTGCGGGAGCGCTACCCCCATGCGCCCTTCCGCCTGGTGACCGTGGTGGGGTTCCCTTTGGGGTACCAGGAAAAGGAGGTGAAGGCCCTCGAGGCCAGCCTCGCCTACGCCCGGGGGGCGGATGAGATTGACATGGTCCTGCACTTGGGAAGGGCCCTCGCCGGCGACCTGGCCTACGTGGAAGAGGAGGTGCGCGCCGTGCGCCGGGCGGTACCCCGGGCGGTGCTCAAGGTGATCCTGGAAACGGGCCACTTCACCCCCGAGGCCCTGGAGGCCCTGGCCGAGGCCGCCATCCGGGGTGGGGCGGACTTCCTCAAAACCTCCACGGGCTTTGGCCCCCGGGGGGCAAGCCTTGCGGACGTGGAGCTTTTGGTGCGGGTCGCCAGGGGCCGGGCCCGGGTGAAGGCGGCGGGGGGCATCCGGGACCGGGAAACCGCCCTGCAACTCTTGGAAGCGGGGGCAAGCCGCCTCGGCACCTCCAGCGGTGTGGCCCTGGTACGGGGGGAAGCGGGCAGTGGGTACTAGGCGGCGCAGGCAAAAGGCTTTGGCGGGGCTTCCCGGCTACCTGGTCCTCCTCGTCCTTTTCCTCCTTTGGGCCTACCAAGAGCTCCGCAAGCCCGCCCCGCCCCCAGTGGAGGCGGGAAAGGCCGAGGTCTACTTCATGCCCCAGGATGGGGAAAGGGCCAAGGCCCATCTCCTTGCCCTCATGGCCTCGGCCCAGGAAACCCTGGAGGGGGCCTTCTACGAATTTCGCGACCTAGAGATCGCAAAAGGCCTCCTCGCGGCCGGAAAGCGGGGGGTGAGGGTTCGGCTTTACGGGGAAAGCGACTACCGGGAGGACTTCCGCCGCTACCTGGTGGCGGCCTCCTTGGGGCAAGGGGAAGAGCCCCCTAAGGTGCCCCGCGCCCTCCTGCGGGAAAGGGTCAAGCCCCTTTCCCTAGACTGCGAGGAAATCGCCGGCATCCCCGTCTGCTACGACGAGCGGGAAGGCTTCATGCACCACAAGTTCCTGGTGGTGGACCGCAAGGCGGTGTGGACGGGAAGCGTGAACATGACCTGGAACGCCTTCGCCCGCAACAACGAAAACGCCCTCCTCCTCCCCTCCCCCACCCTGGCGGAAGGCTACGCCCAGGAGTTCCAGGCCCTTTATGGCGGCGCCAAGGAAGGCCTGGGCCGCCCCGTGGCCTTCGCCCTGGAGGGGGGGGAGGGAACCGCCTACTTTAGCCCTAAAGGGGGAAGGCTTGCCCAGGAAGCCATCCTAAGGGCCATTGGCGAGGCCCAAAGGGAGATCCTGGTGGCCGCCTTCGTCCTCACGGACCGCGAAATTGTGGAAGCCCTTCTAGGGGCAAAGGAACGGGGCCTTGCGGTGCGGGTGGTCCTGGAAGCCCGCAACCTGGGGGATAGCCGGGACGAAAGGCTCCTTGAGGGGGGTATCCCCGTGCGGAAGGACCCTAACCCCTACACCCTGCACCACAAGGTCATGGTCCTGGACGGGATCCACGTGATTACGGGAAGCTACAACTTCTCCTTCCGCGCCCGGGAGGTGAACAACGAAAACCTCCTGGTCCTAAGGAGCCCCACCCTGGCGGAGGCCTACCGAAAGGAGGTGGAAAGGCTTTGGGAAGCGGGCGACCCCCTTTAATCCTGGCCTCGGGTAGCCCCAGGCGCAGGGCCCTCCTCGAGGCCCTGGGCTACCCCCTTCGGGTGGTGGTCCCCGGGGTAGAGGAAGCGGACCTCGCGCTCCCCCCACCCGAGCTCGCCCTGGCCCTTGCCCGGCGCAAGGGGGAAAGCGTGGCGGGGGAATGGGTCCTGGCGGCGGACACCGTGGTGGACCTTGGGGGGAAGGTCTTGGGCAAGCCCAAGGACCCGGAGGAAAACCGCCTTTTCCTCAGGCTCCTTTCCGGGAGGAGCCACCGGGTGCACACCGCCATCTACCTCCGCACCCCGATGGACCTGGTCCTGGAGGTGCACACGGCCAGGGTGCGCTTCCGTCCCCTTTCGGAGGAGGAGATCGCCTGGTACGTGGAAAGCGGCGAGGGCCTGGACAAGGCGGGGGGCTACGGGGCCCAGGGGCTCGGCATGGCCCTTCTTTCGGGGGTGGAGGGGGACTTCTACACCGTGGTGGGCCTCCCCGTGTCCCGGCTCTTCGCCCTCCTTTGGGAAAGGGGGTTTAGGCCGTGAGCGAAACCGCCCTGCGCCGCCTTCTCCTCCTCGGCCTCCTCGCCTTGGGACTCGCCCTGGCCGCCCTCACCCGGCCCCTCGCCCCCAAGGTTTCCCTCCGGCTTTCCCCCCTCACCGCCCCCCTGCCCGCCCTAGGGCACCGGTTTGGGGAGAACCTCCGGGCGGGGGTTTCCGCCCTCCTAAACCGGGAAGACCTCTACCGGGAAAACCGCCTCCTCAAGGACCGGGTGGCGGCCTTGGAAGCGGAAAACCGCAGGCTTCGCCTGGAGGTGGAGCGCCTCTCCCGGGCCCTTAGGGTGCAAGCGGAGCAGGCCCCGGGGGTGGTGGCCGTGGCCCCCGTGGTGGGGGAAGACCTCTCGGGGCTCTACCGCCGCCTGGTGATCGGCCTTGGGGAACGGGACGGGATCCGGGTGGGCATGCCCGTCACCGCCCCCGAGGGGCTGGTGGGCCTGGTGGTGGAGGTGGAGGCCCACCGGGCCCTGGTGCGCACCCTTTTGGACCCGGAAAGCCAGGTGGGGGTGCGCCCCGAAGGGGCCCCCGGGCGGGGTGTGGCCCGCGGTGCCCCCCCGGACCGGCTCCTGGCCGAGTTTCCCCCCACGGTCCAGGTGGCCCCGGGGAACCTCCTCCTCACCGGGGCGCCCTTGGGCCTTTTCCCCGCGGGCATCCCCGTGGGCCGGGTGGAACGGGTGGAAAGGGTTCAGGGGGGGCTTAAGCTAAGGGCCTGGGCCAGGCCCTTGGTGGAGCTTTCCCTCCTGGAAGAGGTGATCGTCCTGAGGCCCTTATGACGGCGCTTTTAGCCCTTCTCCTCACCCTTTTTCTGGCCGGGCTCCTTTCCGCCCTCTGGCCCCAGGGGCTCATGGCCCCCGACCTCTTCCTGGTCCTTGCCCTTTGGTACGCCTGGGGCAGGCCCTACTACCTAGGGCTTCCCGTGGCCTTTCTCCTTGGGCTTCTCCAAGACCTCTTGGGGTATGGCCTCCTGGGCCTCCACGCCACGGGCCTCCTCCTCGCCGCTTACGCCTTCTACGCCGCAAGCCGGCGCCTGGTGGCGGGGGAAGGGCTGGGCGCCTCCTTCGCCTTCCTTTGGGCCTTTCTGGCCAAGTGGTTCGGCTACTTCCTGGTGGCCTACTGGCTTCGCCTGGACCTCCCCCCCCTCCTCCCCCTGGACCTTCTTCTGGAAGGCCTCTTCACCCTCCCCCTGGCCCTCCTGGCCCTTCGGCTAAAGGGTGCGCGTGCGCCATGACCTCGAGGCTTTACGCCCTCATGCTCTCCTTCCTGGTGGCCCTGGGCCTTTTGGGCCTTCGGGCTTGGCAACTCCAGGTGCTGGAGCACGAGAAGTACGCCCTGAAAAGCCAGGGGAACTACCTGAAGACCGAGGGTATCCCCGCCCCCCGAGGGCGGATCCTGGACCGGAAAGGGCGGGTCATCGCCCAGGACCGGCTGGTGGTGGACCTGGTCTACGAGGGGGGAGAGGTGGCCTTTAAGGAGCGGCTCCTCCCGCTTTTGGGCCTGAAGGAACTCCCCAAGGAACCCGGGGTGCTCAAGGCGGGGGTGCCCGAGCACCTCCTCCCCACCCTGGCGGAGCTCACCGCCGGGCAGAGGAACCTGAAGCTTGTAGAACGCATTGAACGCCACTACCCAAACCCCATCTCGGGACCCGTTTTGGGCTACGTCCTCCAGGCCAACGCCGAACAGGTGAAGCGGGGCTATAGCCCCGACGAGCAGGTGGGCCAGGCGGGCCTCGAGGCTGCCCTCGAGCCCTACCTGCGGGGCAAACGGGGCGTGAAGGCGGTGGAGGTGAACGTCCGGGGGGAACGTCTGCGGGAAACCATCCTGGAAGAGCCCACCCCCGGAAAGGACGTGGTCCTCACCCTGGACCTAGACCTGCAACGGGCGGCGGAAAGGGCGCTAGAGGAAGCCCTCGCGGACATCAATGCGGGCCGCAGGCTTAACGGCCTCCCCCCCGCCACCCGGGTCAAGGGGGCCATCGTGGCCCTGGACCCGAGAAGCGGGGAGATCCTGGCCATGGCCAGCGCCCCCTCCTTTGACCCCAACCTCTTCGCCAAGCGCCCCGTGCCCAAGGAGGTCCAGGACCTCCTACGGGACCCGGACCTGCCCCTCCTCAACCGCGCCCTCCAGCCCTACACCCCGGGCTCCACCTTCAAGCTCGCCACGAGCTACGCCCTCCTGGAGGAGGGCTACGTGAGCCCAAACACCCCCTACCGCTGTAGCCCCTACATCGTCTACGGGGGGCAGGTGCGCCGCAACTGGGCCAGCCGGGACATGGGGCCCATGACGGTACGGGAGGCCATCGCCTGGAGCTGCAACACCTGGTACTACCAGGCGGTGGCCCAGGACCCCTTGGGCTTTGTGGACCGCCTGGCGGCCCGGGCGCAGCTTCTCGGCCTTGGGGAGCCCACGGGGGTGGAGGTGGCGGAGAAGACGGGCCTCCTCCCAACCCGGGCCTGGAAGCGGGAGGCCTTGGGGGAGGCTTGGTACCCCGGGGAAACCCTTTCCGTGGCCATCGGCCAGGGTCCGGTCCTCGCCACCCCGGCCCAGATCGCCCGCATGCTGGCCACCCTGGCCAACGGGGGCAAGAAACCCCGACTGCACCTGGTGAAGCGCTTGGGCAAGGAGGAGGTAAGGCCCTCCTTGGCGCCGGTACCGGGGCGCTTCTTCGGCGTGCTCCAAGAGGGTTTGCGGAAGACCGTGACCGAGGGGACGGCGCGCCACGTGCTGGGAAGCTTCCCCGTCCCCACAGGGGGCAAAACGGGGACAGCGGAAACCCCCGGCAAGCGCCGGGGGCTGGAGCACGCCTGGTACATGGGGTATGGGCCCACGGACCCCCAAAGCCCCTACCCTCCCTTGGTGGTAGTGGCCTTCTTTGAAAACGGGGGGGAAGGGAGCCGGGTGGCCCTCCCAGCGGTGCGCAAGGTGATGGAGGCCTACTGGAAGGTGCCCGAGGAGGCCAAGGCCCCGTAAAATAGCCCCATGCGCCTCCGCGCCACGCCCAAGGCCCTCGCCCTCCGCCTGGACGGGGGGGAGAGCGCCGAGGACATAGCCCGGCTCACCCTCCCCGAGGGGCTTCCCCTGGAGGTGGAGGTGGCGGGGCCCGTGCCCCAAGAGGTCGTAGAGGCCCTCCTGGCCTTAGGCCGCCCCCTCACCCTCGTACCCGCCCGAAGCCACAAGGGCCTAAGCACCCTGGTGGTGAGCAAAACCCTAAGGGCCGGGGAGCGGGTGGAGCACCCCGGCACCGTCGTGGTCCTGGGGGACGTCAACCCAGGGGCCGAGGTGGTGGCGGGAGGGGACGTGATCGTGGTGGGGAAACTCCGGGGCCTCGCCCACGCCGGGGCAGGGGGGGATGAGGAGCGCTTCATCTTCGCCCTAAGCCTCGGCGCCAAGCAACTCCGCATCGGACCCCACCTGGCCCAGGCCCCCGAGGGGGAAGCGGCGGAGGGGCCCGAGCTCGCCCGGGTGGTGGAGGGGCGGATCGTGGTGGAGCCCTGGGCTAGAAGGCGATCCCCCCCGACTCCACCCCGTAGCGCTTGAGCACGAGGTAAATGACCCAACCCGTGAGGGCCACGTAGAGCCAGATGGGCACCAGGACCTTAGCCCAGCGCTTGTGGAGGGCGAACTCGCCCCTAATGGCCCGCCAGATAACGTAAAGGGCCAAAGGCCCGTTCAGGGTGGCCAAAAGGGTGTGGGTGATGAGGATAAAGTAGTAGACCCCCCGCCAAGCCTCCGGCCCCCCATAGGCCGTGGTGCCGTAAAGGCCCCACTTGGTGAGGTAAAAGACCAAAAACAAAGCCGCCAGCGCCGTGGCCGTGAGCATGGCCCGGTGGTGCCAAACCCGCTCACCCCGGCGGATGAGCCCTACCCCCACCAAAAGGGCAAGCCCGGAAAGAACGATGCTCCAGACAGCGAGAAGCCCCAAAAGCTCCTTCATTGGCCCTCCCCCAGGCGTTCGCTCAAAAGGCGCACCGCCTCGAGGCGGGCAGTGCGGGCGTAGCTGTAGCCCTTGAGGTAGTCTTCTTCCTGGCCCAAGAGCTGGTATAGCCGCAGGTAGGCCACCGCCAAGAGCCCATCCCGCTCCCGGCTTGGGGGAAGGCGGTGGAGGAGCTTGGCGATTTCCCGGAAGCGCCCCGCCTCCCGGGCCTCGAGGGGGGTCTCCCTCAGGGCCCGGGCTAGGTCGTGAAGGGCTTCCCCTAGCGGCATACCGGCCCAAAGTGTACCACAAGGCGCCCCTTAGGGGATGCGCCTAGAAGAACGGTTGCCAGCGGCGTCCACCGCTACCACCACCGCTCCCGAAGGGACCTCCACCAAAAAGGAAACCCTAGCTTCCTTGGGCAGGGAAAGCGGCGTGTACCGTCCTCCCACCTGCACCCCCACCCGGTCCACCCGCACGTTGTCCTCCACCCGGCCATAAACCCGGTAGAGGCTCCCCTCCCGCTCCACCCGCTCCACCACGATCCGGGGCGGGGCGGCGTCCAGCACCAAGGGAACGCGCCGCTCCACCCGGTGGCCCAGGGCGTCCACCGCCTCCATCCTCAGTTCCACCTCCCCCGAGGTGGGGGCCTGTAGGCGGAAGCGGAAGCGCACGAGCCGCTTGCCCTTCTCCGCCTCCCCCAGCACCTCCGCCCCTTGCGCCCGCACGCTCGCCACCCCGGAGGGGTCAAAGGCGTAGCCCTCCACCACCAGGGCCTTGCCGGGGGCCACCGCTCCACCCAAGGGCTCCACCAGGCCGAGCTCCGGCGGGGCCCCATCGGGCCGAGCGCAACCGGCAAGGAAAAGCAAAAGAAGAAGGGGATGCCCACGCATCCCCTTCATGCTACCCTAGGGCTTAGAAGCGATAAGCGACGCCCACGCGGAGCTTGAAGACCCACTCGGGCTGGGTAACCAATTCGTTGAGGCTATCGTAGCCGCTGTCCCCGGGGCACACAGTGCTCTCGGTCTTATTCCCGGAGTCATCCTCACGGACACTCTTGAAGCAAGCGTTCAGGTAGTAATCCGCCCCCAGGTCCCCCACCAGGCTCAGGTTGGGCATGAGGGGGTAAGCGAGGCGCACACCGGCGCCGAAGCCAAACTGGTTGGTGGAAACAGATTCGCTCTTGGTGCCCGAAATCTTATTCTGCGGATCCGTATAGCCACCCGAGAAGAGGTTGTAGCGGATCCCGGCGTAAGGCGCCACCTCCACCGGCAGACCCAAGCCCGCCACCTTGTAGAGAACATCCAAGGAAAGGGTGATGTTTTGGCCCCACTCGGAGAGCTCGTTGGTCTTCTTGTAGTCACCCCAAGTCGTGCCTCCCCCAAGGTCATACCCATCGTCCAGCGCATCGCTCTGGGCGAAGCCCACGCCCAGCCGCACCCCCAAGGGAAGCCCAGGGGTAAAGTCCTCCGCCACCACAGCCAGTTGCCCGCCTAGGTTTCCGTAGAGGCCAGCACCAGCCTCCACGGAAAACTTCTGCGCCATGGCCGCCGTCAGGAGAGCCGCAAAAGCTACAACCACCGCTTTCTTCATCCTTCACCTCCATATAGAGGGTTTCCACCCTCGTGAAGATATGCTACGTTCTTCCCAAGAAAAAGTCAAGTCGTGTACAAGGCGTTTATGCGCACATACCCCTCGGTGAGGTCGCACCCGTAGGCCTCCGCCGCCCCTTCCCCCTCTCCCAGGTCCACCAGGACCTCCACCACCTCCTGGCGCATGGCCTGGCTCGCCCTCTCCCGGTCAAAGGGGAGGTCCCCGCCGGCGTACAGGGGGATACCTTGGAGGGAAATCCGCACCCGCAAGGGGTCAAACCGGGCCCCCGAGTTGCCGAGGGCGGCCAGGATGCGGCCCCAGTTGGGGTCGTTGCCGTAGAGGGCGCTTTTCCAAAGGAGGCTTCCCGCCACCGCCCTAGCCGCCCGCCTCGCCTCCTCCTCCGTGACCGCCCCCACCACCCGCACCACCAAAAGCTTCGTGGCCCCTTCCCCATCCCGGGCAATCCTCTTGGCAAGCTCCCGCGCCACCCCTTCCAAAGCCTGGAAGAGGGCTTCGGGCGGCACCTCCCCATAAGCCCCATTGGCCATGACCAGGGCCAGGTCGTTGGTGGAGGTGTCCCCGTCCACGGTCACCTGGTTGAAGGTGCGGTCCACGATGCCCCTCCAGGCCTCCCGCAAGGCCTCCTGGGGCACCCAGGCGTCCGTGACCAAAAAGGCCAGCATGGTGGCCATGTTGGGGTGGATCATCCCACTTCCCTTGGCGATGCCCACCACCCTGGCCCCCGCCACCTCGGCCTCCGCCACCTTGGGCACCAGGTCGGTGGTGAGGATGGCCTCGGCGAAGGGGTCGGCGTAAGGGGTGAGCTCTATTTGCGGCAGGCCCGCCGCGATCCGCTCCACGGGCAGGGGCACCCCGATCACCCCCGTGGAGGCGGTGAGCACCTCCTCGGGGGCAAGGCCCAGGCGGAAGGCGGCGAGCTCGGCCATCCGCGCGTCGTCCCGAAAGCCCCGCTCCCCCGTGGCGCAGTTGGCGTTGCCGGCGTTCACCACCACGGCCCGCAAGGGGGCTCCGGTGGCGTAAAGCCCCCGGCCCCGGTGGATGGAAGGGGCCGCGGCCCGGTTCTGGGTGGCGGCGTAGGCCCATTGGGCGGGAAGCCCTGAGACCAAAAGGGCCAGGTCCGGCTTGCCCGAAGGCTTGATGCCCGCCCGGGTAGCCCCGGCGCGGAAACCCCTGGGTAACCTCACGGCCATACGCCCTCCTTGGGCAAGGCGGTGTCCTCGGGTAGGCCCAGCATCAGGTTCAGGTTCTGCACCGCCTGCCCCGCCATGCCCTTCACCAGGTTGTCCAAGGCGGCGAAGACCAGGACGCGCCCAGTCCTTTCCTCGTAGAGGGGCTTGAGGTCCACCCGGTTGGCGCCATAGGTGCCCTTGGTCTCGGGAAGCCCCCCCAAAACCCGCACGAAGGGCTCCCCTAGGTAGAAGTCCCGGTAGAGGGCGTCCAGAGCCTCCTGGCTCCAGGTCCCCTCCACCTCCGCCTCCGCGGTGACCAAAACCCCCCGGGTCATGGGCACCAGGTGGGGGGTGAAGGAAAGGCGCACCTCCCGCCTGGGCCCGTGGGTGCGCACCCTCCGCCCTTGGGCCAGGAGGCGGCCCAGGTTCGCTTCCATCTCGGGGATGTGGCGGTGGGTGCCCCCTACCTTGTAGGGTTTCAGGTTCTCGTTCACCTCGGCGAAGAAGGTGCCCTCCCCCTCCCTGCCCGCCCCCGAAACCCCGCTTAAGCCCACCACGAAGGCACGCCGGAGAACCCCTTCCGCCGCCAAGGGAGCGAGGGCCAAGGTGGCGGCGGTGACGTAGCAGCCAGGGTTCGCCACCAGGCGGGCTTCCCTGAGCTCCTCCCGGTGGAGCTCGGGCAGGCCGTAGACCGCCTCCCGGAAGAGCTCGGGGCTTTGGTGGCGGATCCCGTACCAGGCCTCGTAGACCTCCGGGGGAAGGCGGTAGTCCCCGGAAAGGTCTATGACCCGCTTGCCCGCGCGAAGGGCCTCGGGGGTGATCCCCATGGCGAGGCCGTTGGGGAGGGCCAGAAACAGGACGTCCGCCCGCTCCAAGACCTCCTCTTGGGCAACGAAGGGCCTTTCGTCCCAAAGCTGGGGCCAGGCGGAAGAAAGGGGTCTACCCTCGTGCTTGCGGCTGGAAAAACCCACCAGTTCCACCCCAGGATGGCGCTTAAGCAGGCGGAGGAGCTCCGCCCCGCCATACCCCGAGGCGCCCAGGATCCCCACCCTTACCACGGCACCTCCAGAAGAACTTCCGGGAAGGCCAGGGGCGCCAGGCGCTCCCCGGGCTTAACCCAGATCTGCTCCCGGTAGTGGTCCTCCTCCGGGGTGCGGAAAACGAGGAGCCGGCTTCCCTGGAGGTCCTGGACCCAAACCTCGGGCACGCCCATACGGGCGTATAGGGGCACCTTTTTGCCTAAATCGTACTCCAAGGAAGCATCGGAAACCTCCAGGAGCAAAAGCACGTCCTCCGCCCCAGGAAGGCGCTCCCCATAGTCCCCCGGCCGCAGAAGGGCCAGGTCCGGCTCCAAATACACATCCAGAGCCAGGGCCAAGGGACCCTGAACCTGCACCAACGCTTCGGGAAAGCGCTCCACGAAGAGACGGTTCCAGCGGTTCAGAACGTAGGCGTGGCGTGGGCCGATGGGTGCCATCTGGTAAATCTCCCCCTCCAGAAGCTCCACCCCCCGCTCGGGCAGGGGAAGCTTCAGGAACTCCTCCAGGCTAAAGCGGTAAGGGCGGACCATACCCCTACTTTAGCAAGGTGAGGAGGACGGCTTTGGCGGTGTGGAGACGATTTTCCGCCTGGTCAAAGACGCGGCTTTTGGGGCCGTGCACGGCTTCCTCCGTGGTCTCCTCTCCGTAGTGGGCGGGGAGGCAGTGGAGGAAGATCCCTTCGGGGTGGAGGAGGGAGAGGAGTTCCCCGTTCACCTGGAAGCCACGGAAGTCCTTGAGGCGCTTTTCCCGCTCCGCCTCCTGGCCCATGCTGGTCCAGACGTCCGTGTAGAGGGCGTGGGCCCCAAAGGCGGCCTCCTTGGGGTCGTGGGTGAAGTAGGCCTTGGCCTTTTCCAGAAGGGCGGGATCGGGCTCGTAGCCCTTAGGGGTGGCCACCCGCACCCTTAGCCCCACCAGGGGCGCGACCTCCAGGAGGGAGTTTAAAACGTTGTTCCCGTCCCCCACCCAGGCCACCTCGAGGCCCTCCCACCCCCCAAAGACCTCCTTGAGGGTGAGGAGGTCCGCCAGGGCCTGCAGGGGATGGGCCCGGTCCGAAAGGGCGTTGATGACGGGGATGCGGGCATGGCGGGCCAGGGCCTCCACGGTCGCGTGCCGGTAGACCCGGGCGGCGATCCCCTCCACGAACCGCTCCAGGTTCTTGGCGATGTCCCTCACGGGCTCCCGCTCCCCGATACCCACCTGTTTCTGGTCCAGGTAAACCGCATGCCCCCCCAGGTGGAGCATGGCCACCTCGAGGGTGGTCCGGGTACGTAAGGAGGGCTTCTCAAAGAGGAGGGCCAGGACCTTCCCCTTTAGCTCCTCCCCCCGGTAGCGCTCCCGCTTAAGCCGCTCCGCCAAGGCGATCAGGTCCCGGATGGCCTGGGCACTGTAGCCGTAAAAGTCCAAAAGGTCCTTGGGCAGGGTCAGGGCGTCTCCCCCCATGAGGCCCTTAGGATACCCCGACCTTGCAAAGTTATGCAAGCGCCTAGGCCCGGGACCAGGGGACGTAGAGCACGGGAAGCTGGCTCACAAAGGGCTCGGCGTAGTCCACCCCCAGGTAGTTGCCAAAGTAGCGGCGCATGGCCTTGCGGGCCTCCACCCCCTTGGGCCCCACGGTCTCGCTCGCCGCCTCCCCGGAAAACTGGCTCCTGTAGGCCAAGACCGCCTGCTCCCACTGGTCTATGAAGGCGGAGATCTTCACCAGGAAGCTGGGGGTGAAGGGGTGGTTGCCCGGGTAGAAGAAAAACCTTTCCACCCGGTGAGGCTCCCCTTCCAAGGGGGCCTTCTTCAGGCCCGCCAGGTGGAGGGCGGCCACCACCAGGCGGCTTGCCGCCGTGTGGTCGGGGTGGCGGTCGGCCTCGAGGGGGGCGAAGAGGATGCGGGGCCTCAATTTCCTGAGCGCATCCGCCAGCTTCAGGCGCTGCTCGGGGGTGTCGGCAAGCCCCCCATCGGGAAGCCCCAGGTTCCCCCTAAAGTCCAGGCCCAGGATCCGGCTCGCCTCCGCCACCTCCTGGGCCCTTTCCTCCGGGGTGCCCTTGGTGCCCATCTCCCCCCGGGTGAGGTCCAAAATCCCCGTGGATAACCCTTCCGCCTTGGCCCTCGCCAAGGTCCCACCGCACCCGAGCTCCCCATCGTCGGGATGGGGGGCGATGACCAAAAGGTCAAGCATCCCTCACCTCCACCCGCTCCCCAAGCCGCCGCTCCGTACCCGCCTGGAGGCGCTTTAGGTTTTCCCGGTGGGTGAAGAAGATGAGAAGGGCCATGAGGGCCACGGTGCCCACCTCCCAAAGGGGCCGCCCCAAGGCCAAGGCCAGCACCAAGGCCGCCAACCCCCCGGTCATGCTCCCTGCGGAAACGTAGCGGGTGAGGAGCATCACGGAAAGCCCTATGGGCAGGGTCCAAAGGGCCAGCACCGGGTCCAGGAAAAGGAGGGTGCCGAAGCTGGTGGCCACGCCCTTTCCCCCCTGAAAGCCCAAGAACACGGAGTAGTTGTGCCCCAAAACCGCCGCCAAGGCCACACCCCCTAGCAAGGGCCCCTCTATGCCCACCGCCCGGGCGATAAGCACGGCAATGCCGCCCTTGAACACGTCAAAGAAGGCCACCACGAAGGCAGGGCCAGGCCCCAAGGCCCTAAGGACGTTGGTGGCCCCGATGTTCCCCGAACCCACCTTGCGGATGTCCACCCCGTAGGTGCGGGCCACCAGAACCCCAGCGGGGATGGAGCCGAAAAGATAAGCGAGGAAGAGGACCCAAAGCCAGTCCATGGGGTGGATTTTAACTGCTCGCCGAGGTGTAGCTCCTTAGGGCCAGGCGGAAGAAGCCCCGCGCCAGGAGGAAAAGGCCCAGGGCGATCCCGAGGGCTACCCAGGGCGCCCCCCTTCCCAAGGCGGCCTCCGCCGGCACCGTGGTAAGGAAGGCCACGGGTACCACGAAGGTGAAGAAGAAGCGGTAAAGGGCCGGATAGCTGGAGGCGGGAAAGCGCCCCGCTTCCAAAAGCCCCCGCAGGACCTCGGTCACGTTGTAAATCTTCACGAACCAGATGCTGGTGGTGGCGAGGAGGAACCAGAGGCTATAGAGCATGACCGCCCCCAAGAACCAGTAGAGGGCGAAGAGGAAGTAGTCCTGAAGCCCCAGGCCAAGCCGGCTTCCCCCAAAGAGGAGAAGCCCAAACCCCAGGAGGAAATCCCCAAGGCCCCATGGGGAGAAAACCCTTAAAGAGAGCCAAAACTGGGGGTCCAAAGGCTTTAGGAGGACGAAGTCCAAGGTGCCTTGCTGCACGTGCTCCACAATCTTGTTGAGGTTAGGGGCGAGGAGGGTGCTCCCAAGCCCCTGAAGGAGGGTGAAGGCGGCGAGGACCAAAAGGGCCTCCTCCCAGGCCCACCCCCCCGGCCGGTACCCCCCCTGGTAGAGGAGGAGGAGGCCGAAGAGGGCCCCGAGGAGGGTGAGGGCCGAGGAGAAAAGCCCCAGGAGGAAGTTCAGGCGGTACTCCATCTCCGCCGCCAAGGAAAGGCGCAAAAAGAGGAGGTAGACCCGCAGGTAGCGCACAAAGACCATTACACCACGTAGACTTAGAGGGTGCGCCTCGAGGCCGTCGTCCTCGCCCAAGACCTCACCAAGCACTTCCGCGTGGCCCTGAAGGAGGAAAGCCTCCTGGGTACCCTGCGCCACTTCCTCTTCCGCCAGTACCGCCTGGTGCGGGCGGTGGAGGGGGTGAGCTTCGCCATCCGGCGGGGGGAGGTGGTGGGCTTTTTGGGCCCCAACGGGGCGGGCAAGACCACCACCTTGAAGATGCTCACGGGGCTCCTCCACCCCACCCGTGGGGAGGCGTTGGTGGCGGGGCACGTGCCCTGGCGGCGGGAAAGGGCCTTCCTGAGGAAGATCACCCTGGTCATGGGCAACAAGCAACAGCTGATCTGGGACCTGCCCGCCATGGACACCCTCCGGCTCAACGCCGCCATCTACGAGGTCCCCGAGGGGGAGTTCCGGAAGCGGGTGGGGGAGCTGGCAGAGATGCTGGGGCTAGAGGGGAAGCTCCACCAGCCCGTGCGCAAGCTCTCCCTGGGGGAAAGGATGAAGGCGGAGCTTTTGGCCGCCCTCCTCCACCGCCCCGAGGTCCTCTTCCTGGACGAGCCCACCCTGGGCCTGGACGTGAACGCCCAGGTGGCGGTGCGGGAGTTCGTGCGGGCCTACAACGCCCGCTACGGGGCCACCATCCTCCTCACGAGCCACTACATGGCGGACATCGCCGCCCTTTGCGAAAGGGTCCTGGTCATCCACCATGGCAGGCTCCTCTACGACGGGGCCTTGGAGGGCCTTTTGGCCCGCTTCGCCCCCTACCGGGAGGTGCGGCTCGTCCTGGCCAAACCCCTTCCCCGGGAGGCCCTGAAGGCCTTCGGGGAGGTGCGGGAAGCGGAGGGGCGGGAGGCCAGGCTCCTCGTCCCCCGGGAGGGGCTCACGGAGCGGGTGGCCCTCATCCTGAAGGGGCTTCCCGTGGAGGACCTCGAGGTCAAGGAGCCCCCCCTGGAAGAGGTCATCGCCCGGGTCTTCCAAAGCCCCAAGGAGGTGGAGGGATGAGGAAGGCCTGGGCCCTCCTAGGGGTGTACCTCGCCTACATGCTGGAGTACCGGGCGGAGCTTTTCCTTTGGGCCCTGGCGGGGGCGCTTCCCCTGATCCTCCTTGGGGTCTGGACGGAAGCGGCGCGGCACGGGGATTTCCCCTTAGGCCCCGGGGAGTTCGCCCGCTACTTCCTCATGGTCTTCCTGGTGCGCCAGGCCACGGTGGTCTGGGTGGTGTGGGAGTTTGAGCGGGACGTGGTGGAAGGGAGGCTCTCCTTCCGCCTCCTTAGGCCCCTGGACCCCTTCTTTGACCACTTGGCGGCCCACGTGGCGGAAAGGCTCGCCCGGCTTCCCTTCGTGGTCCTCCTCACCCTCCTCTTCTTTCTCCTCTTCCCCGAGGCCCGCTTCCAACCTGAGCCTTTGTCCTTCCTCCTCGGGCTCCTCCTCACCGCCCTAGCCTTTTTGCTCCGCTACCTCATGCAGTACGCCGTCGCCCTCCTCACCTTCTTCAGCGAGCGGGCCACGGCGGTGGAGGAGGTCTTCTTCCTCCTCTACCTCTTCCTCTCGGGGACCATCGCTCCCCTCGAGGTCTTCCCCGAGCCCCTGCGCTCCCTCGCCCTCCTCACCCCCTTCCCCTACCTGGTCTATCTCCCCGCCGCCCTCCTCGCCGGGCAGGAGGTAAGCCTCTTTCCGGGCCTTTGGGTGATGCTCCTTTGGGGGCTTGCCTTCTTCCTCCTTTGGCGGGGGCTTTGGCGGCTTGGCCTTCGGCACTACTCCGGCCAAGGGGCATGATGGAGGACGCCGGTTCCGCGGTCCCGGTGAGGCGCTTAGGCCAGGAGGCCGCGAGAAGCCCCCGCCGGGAGAGCATGGGTGGCGGCGCCATCCCCCTTGCCCCTCTCCGAAGACCTGGAACCCGAGCGGGACCTCCTGCCCCTCAAGCCCCGCTTGGAGGGGTATGCGGGAATCTCCCTATCCTCTGACCCGGAGGTAAGGCTTCCCCCCTACGCGGGAGGCGGGCATCCCCGAGGTGTGGCTTCCGAACCTCCGGGAAAACCCCTCGAGGCCTACCGGGACCCCCGGGGTGTAGCCTCCCGCACCGGGAAGAGGAGGGCGTAGGCGTAGCCGTCCGTGAGGGCCTTGAGGGAGGCCTCGAGGATGTTCTCGCTGGCCCCCACCGTGGCGAAACGCTCCTCCCCCCGCCGCATCTCGGTCATCACCCGCACCCCCGAGTTGGTGCCCGCTTCCTGGCCCGAGAGGATGCGCACCTTGTAGTCCGTGAGCTCCACCTCGGCGAGCTCCGGGTAAAACTGCAACACCGCCTTGCGGAAGGCCCGGTCCAGGGCGGAAACGGGGCCGAAAGGGCTCTCGGCGGCGGTGTGCTGGAGGCTCTCCCCCACCCGCACCCGCACCGTGGCCTCGGCCCAAGCGGTGTCCAGGCCCGAGCCGTGGACGAAGACGCTAAACCCCTCCACGCTAAAAGGCAGGGCCCCGCCCTTGAGCCGGTGGGCCAGGAGGTAGAAGCTCGCCTCCGCCCCCTCAAAGGCGTAGCCCTCGTACTCCAGGGCCTTCACCTCGTCCAAGAGGCGCTTGGCCTCCTCCTTGGAGAGGTCCACCCCGAGCTCCTGGAGCTTGGCGAGGAGGTTGGAGCGGCCCGAGACATCCGAGACCAGGAAGCGGCGGGTATTCCCCACCCACTCCGGGGGGATGTGCTCGTAGGTGCGGGGGTTTTTGAGGACAGCGGACACGTGCACCCCCGCCTTGTGGGCGAAGGCCGCCTCCCCCACGTAGGGGGCGCGGCGGTTCGGGGTGAGGTTGGCCCGCTCGTCCACGAAGTGAGAGAGCTCCTTTAGGCCCTTCAGCCTTTCCGGGGGAAGGGCGGGGATGCCGTACTTGAAGACCAGGGTGGGGAGGAAGCTCGTGAGGTTGAGGTTGCCGCACCGCTCCCCGTAGCCGTTGATGGTGCCCTGGGCGTGGGTAGCCCCGGCCCGCACCGCCGCCAGGGCGTTGGCCACGGCGAGCTCGGCGTCGTTGTGGGGATGGATGCCCACCCTAACCCCGGGAAAGCGCTCCACCACGGCCTTGGTGATGGCGTAGACCTCCTCGGGAAGGCTTCCCCCGTTGGTGTCGCAAAGGACCAGGGTGTCCGCTCCCCCCTCCCGGGCGGCCTCCAGGGTGGCGAGGGCGTAGGCGGGGTCCTCCTTGTAGCCGTCAAAGAAGTGCTCGGCATCGTAGATGACCCGCTTTCCCCTCCTGGCGAAGAAGGCCACCGTGTCCCGGATCATGTGGAGGTTTTCCTCCAAGGTGGTCTCCAGGGCCTCGAGGACATGCAGGGTCCAGCTCTTGCCGAAGAGGACCACCACCGGGGTTTCCGCCTCCAGGAGGGCGAGGACGGAGGGGTCCTCCTCCGGCACGAGCCCCTTGCGGCGGGTAGCCCCAAAGGCGGCGAGCCGGGCCGCCCCCAGGTCCACCCCCTTCATGCGGGCGAAGAACTCGGCGTCCTTGGGGTTGGAGCCGGGCCAGCCCCCCTCAATCACGTGGACGCCAAAGGCGGCAAGCCGCTTGGCGATGGCCACCTTATCGTCCACGGAGAGGCTTACCCCCTCCCCTTGGGTGCCGTCCCGGAGCGTGGTGTCCAGGATCTCCACCATGCCTAGACCCCGCGCTGGACCTCGGCGATGGAAGGGGGATGCCGGGTGGCCCGGCCCGAGACCAGCTTCCCGGCGGCGTCCAAGAAGGCCAAGGCGCTGGCCTCAATGATGTCCGGGGAAACCCCCACCCCCACCGCCTGGAGCTCACCCAGCCGGAGCCGCACCGTCACCTGGCCCAAGGCCTCGGTGCTCCCCGTGATGGCCTCCACCCGGTAGAGCTCCAGCTCGGGCCTGAGACCGATGGCCTCCTGGATGGCCTTGTACACGGCGTCCACCGGCCCATCCCCTGTGTGGGTGGCCACCCGCTCCCCCTCGGGGGTCCTCACCTTCACCGTGGCCGTGGGCAAGAGGCCCGAGCCCGAGAAGAACTGAACGTGTTCCAGGGTGAAGAAGTGGGAGGCGGGCTCGCGCTCGCTTTCCACCAGGGCCTGGAGCTCCTCGGCGGAAAGGGGACCCTTTTTCTCGGCGATCTCCTTGAAGCGGGCGAAGAGCTTCTTCAGCTCCTCCTCGGAGAGGTCCTTGTAGCCCAGATCCTCCAGGGCCTTCCTGAAGGCTGCCCGCCCCGAGTGCTTGCCCAGGACGATCACCGCGGGCCGGCGGCCGATGAGCTCGGCGTCCATGATCTCGTAGGTGGCCCGGTGCTTCAGGACGCCGTCCTGGTGGATGCCGGACTCGTGGGCGAAGGCGTTGTCCCCCACGATGGCCTTGTTGGGGGGGACGGGCATCCCCGTGTAGCGCTCCACCAGGCGGGAAACCCGGTAGATCTCCCGGGTGTTGATCTGGGTGTAGGCCTTGTACCAGTCCCGGCGCACGTAGAGCGCCATGACCACCTCCTCCAAGGAGGTGTTCCCCGCCCGCTCCCCAATGCCGTTGATGGTGCACTCCACCTGCCCCGCCCCGTTCTCCACGCCGGCCAGGGCGTTGGCCACGGCGAGGCCCAGGTCGTCGTGGGTGTGGGTGGAGATGATGACATCCCGCCCCCGCACCACCTCGTCGCGGATGCGGCGGATGAGGGCCCCGTACTCCCCAGGCGTGCCGTAGCCCGTGGTGTCGGGGATGTTGATGGTGGTGGCCCCCGCCTCTATGGCCACCTCGTAAAGCCGCTTCACGAAGTCCCAGTCCGCCCGCATCACGTCCTGGGCGGAAAACTCCACGTCGTCCACGTAGCGGCGGGCGTAGCGGACCATTTGGTCCGCCATCTCCAAGACCTCCTCCTCCGTCTTCTTCAGCATGTACTCCAGGTGGATCTTGGAGGCGGAGGTGAAGACGTGAATCCTTGGCTTTTCCGCCTTCTCCAAGGCCTTGGCCGCCTGGTCAATGTCCAGGGTGTGGGTGCGGGCCAAGGCGGCGATGATGGGGCCCTTTACCTCCGTGGCGATGCGCCGCACCGCCTCAAACTCCAAAGGCCCGGATACGGGAAAGCCCGCCTCAATGATGTCCACGTTGAGCCGGGCCAGGGCATGGGCGATTTCCAGCTTCTGGTCCAAGGAAAGCGCCACCCCTGGGCTCTGCTCGCCGTCCCTAAGCGTGGTGTCAAAGATTCGGATGTGCCGCTCCATCGTTCCCCCCTTTGCAGAAAAGGGCCCCCCAAGGGGGGCCCTTCGTTACCCGACTTCCTCCAATACCCTGGCCCTGAGGAAGGGCATCATGGCCCGAAGCCTCGCCCCCACCTCCTCAATGGGATGGGCCTTCCAGCGCTTGCGGTTGGCCTCGAGGACGGGCTGGCCCACCTGGTTCTCCAGCATCCATTCCCGGGCGAACTCCCCGGTCTGGATCTGCCGGAGGATTTCCCGCATGCGCCGCTTGGTCTCCTCCACCGGCACCGCCACCTCGCCCCGGGTGTAGTCCCCGTACTCGGCGGTGTTGGAGATGGAGTAGCGCATCCCGGCGAAGCCCGCCTCGTAGATGAGGTCCACGATGAGCTTCACCTCGTGCACGGTTTCAAAGTAGGCCATCTCCGGCGGGTACCCCGCCTCCACCAGGGTCTCAAACCCCGCCTGGATGAGCCGGGTAAGCCCCCCGCAGAGCACCGCCTGCTCCCCGAAGAGGTCGGTTTCCGTCTCGTCCTTGAAGGTGGTGGCGATGACCCCGGCCCGGGCAGCCCCGATGGCCTTGGCGTAGGCCAAGGCGGTGGGGAAGGCGCTCCCCGAGGCGTCCTGGTGCACCGCCACCAGGGCGGGCACCCCGCTCCCCCTTTGGTACTCGCTCCGGACCAGGTGGCCGGGCCCCTTGGGGGCCACCATCCAGACGTCCAGGTCCCGCCTGGGCTTGATCTGGCCGAAGTGGATGTTGAAGCCGTGGGCGAAGGCCAAAGCCGCCCCTTCCCTCAGGTTGGGCTCAATCTCCTCCCGGTAGACCCGCCCCTGGGCCTCGTCGGGGAGAAGGACCATGACCACGTCCGCCTCCCGCACCGCCTCGGCCACGGAAAGCACGCGGAGCCCCGCCGCCTCCGCCTTGGCGAAGCTCTTGGAACCGGGCCTCAGGCCTACCCGCACGTCCACCCCCGACTCCTTCAGGTTCAGGGCGTGGGCGTGCCCCTGGGAGCCGAAGCCCAAGACCGCTACCTTCTTGCCGAGGATGAAGCCTAGGTCCGCATCGTGCTCGTAGTAGATCTTCATACCGCCTCCCGTTTTTCCCTGACCTTAAGGGTCCTCTCGCCCCGGCTCATGGCCACGGCCCCGGTGCGCATGACCTCGAGGATCCCATAAGGCCTCAGGGCCTCAATAAAGGAATCCACCTTCTTGGAGTCGCCGGTGAGCTCCAGGATGAGGCTCTTCTGGGCCACGTCCACCACCCGGGCCCGGAAAGCCTCCTGGATGTCCTTCACCGCAAGCCGCTCCTCCACCCCGGCCACGTGGACCTTCACCAGGCAAAGCTCCCGCTCCACGTGGGGCTCGGAGTGGTCGGTGACCTTGAGCACCTCTATAAGCCGGTTCAGTTGCTTTTCCACCTGCTCCAGGGTGTGGTCATCCCCGGAAACCACCAGGCTTATGCGGGAAAGGCCGGGCATGTGGGTCGTCCCCACAGCCAGGCTTTCCAGGTTGAAGCCCCGGCGGGCGAACAGGCTTGTGATGCGGTTCAGAACCCGGGGATGGTCCTGCACCAGGACCGAGATCACGTGCCTCACGCCTCCACCTCCGCCTTCTCCTCGGGGTGCTCCAGGATCATGTCCTCGGCGGCACCCCCCGCAGGGATCATGGGGAAGACCCCTTCCTCGTGGTACACCTTAAACTCCGCCACCACGGGCCCATCGGCGTTCAGGACCGCCTCCACGCCCTTCCTCAGGTCCTCCTTCCGCTCCACCTTGATGCCCCGGATGCCGTAGGCCTCGGCCAGGCGGGCGAAGTCGGGGTTGGAGTCCGCCAGGTAGACCTCGGAGTAGCGCTTGGCGTGGAAGAGGTCCTGCCACTGGCGCACCATGCCCAGGTAGCCGTTATTCAGGATGACCACCTTGACGTCCAGGCCGTACTTCACCACCGTGGCCAGCTCCTGCAGGGTCATCTGGAAGGAACCGTCCCCGTCAAAGTCAATGACGAGCTCGTCCGGTCGGGCGAACTTGGCCCCGATGGCGAAGGGAAGCCCCACCCCCATGGTACCCAGGCCCCCCGAGGTGATAAAGCTCCGGGGCCGGGTCACGGGGAAGAACTGGGCGGCAAACATCTGGTGCTGCCCCACCCCCGTGGTGACGATGGCATTCCCCCCGGTGGCCTCAAAGAAGGCCCGGATCACCTCCTGGCTTTGCAGGTGGGGCTTGGGCTTCCAGCGCAAGGGGTAGCGGGTGCGCCACTCCTCCAGCTCCCGCCACCAGCCCGCAAGCTTCAGGGGCTTCGCCCCCTTGAGCATCTCCTTAAGGACAAGCCGGGCGTCCCCCACGATGGGGACGTGGGTGCGCACTACCTTGCCGATCTCCGCCGGGTCTATGTCCACGTGGATGATGGTGTGGGCGTGGGGAGCGAAGCGGGAAACCTTGCCCGTGACCCGGTCGTCAAAGCGAAGGCCGATGGCCAGGATCACGTCGGCGTGGTGGATGGCCCGGTTGGCGGCCACGGTGCCGTGCATTCCCGGCATCCCAAGCCACAGGGGATGGTTGCCGGGGAAGGCCCCGAGGCCCATCAGGGTGGTGATGACGGGCAGGCCGGTCTTCTCGGCGAAGGCGAGGAGCTCGGCGTGGGCGTGCTGGGCCCCACCCCCCACCATCAGGATGGGTCTTTCCGCCTTTTCCAGGGCGTCCAGGGCCCGCTCAATCTGCTTGGGGTGGCCCTTGGTGGTGGGCTTGTAGCCGGGCAGGTCCAGCTCCACGTCAAAGTCCCCCGTAAACTCGGCGAGCTGCACGTCCTTGGGAACGTCAATCAGGACGGGCCCCGGGCGCCCCGTGGCAGCGATGTGGAAGGCTTCCTTGACCACCCGGGGGAGATCGTTCACGTCCTGGACAAGGTAGTTGTGCTTGGTGATGGGCATGGTAACCCCGGTGACGTCCGCCTCCTGGAAGGCGTCCGTGCCGATGAGGGCCCGGGGAACGTTTCCGGTGATGGCCACCACCGGGGTGGAGTCCATGTAGGCGTCGGCGAGCCCCGTGACCAGGTTCAGCGCCCCGGGGCCACTGGTGGCCATGACCACCCCCACCCGGCCGCTCGCCCGGGCATAGGCCGTGGCCGCGTGCACCCCTCCCTGTTCGTGGCGCACCAGAATATGGCGGATCCTGCTGTCGTAGAGGGCATCGTAGGTGGGCATGATGGCCCCGCCCGGATGGCCGAAGATCACCTCCCCCCCTTCCCGTTCCAGCGCCTTTAAGAGTGCCTCCGCTCCCTTCATCGCCCCCTCCTAAACCAAAACCCCCCGGTTTCCCGGGGGGTTTGGATGCGCCTTAAAACCGCTACACCCTACCCCCCGCTGGCCCTACGATTAGGACCAGGGCTAGGGATAGGGCTAGAGCGAAGCGCATCTTGCCGCTAAGGATAGCCTGCCCCCCAAGGGGGTGTCAAGGGGCAAGCCGCCTGGCGATGGCGGCAAGGGCCACTTTGGCGTGTTCCCGGCCGTTTTCTATGAAAACCGAACGGGTTTCAGGGCCATAGGCGCAGGAACCCACGGCGAAAAGGCCCGGGATGGAGGTTTCAAACTCAGGGCTTAGGCGAGGCGTTTCCCCTTCGTAAGCCACCCCGGCTTCCCGGAGAAGGCGGTCCTCGGCCCGGTAGCCGATGAGGACCAGCACGAAGTCCGCCTCCAAAAACGCCCGCCCCGCGGGGCGCCTAAGCCAAAGGCCCTCAGGGGTTATGGCCTCCACCTCCGCCTCCATAAGGGCCGCTATGCTCCCCTCCTTTACCCGGTTTTCAAAGTCGGGAAGAAGCCAGTACTTGACGCTGGGGCGCACCCACCTCCCCCGGTGGACCAGGGTCACCCTCGCCCCAGCCCGGTAAAGCTCCAGGGCCGCCTCCACCGCCGAGTTGCTCCCCCCCACCACCGCCACCTTGCGGCCGAAAAAGGCCGCCCCTTCCTCGTAACGGTAAAGGACATGGGGCAGGTCCTCCCCGGGCACCCCAAGGCGGTTGGGGTTGCCGTAGTAGCCCGTGGCCAGGACCACGTAGCGGGCGAGAAAGGTCCTCTCCCCCCGCCCCTCCCGGGCGAAAACCTGGAAGGCCCCCTCCTGGCCCTGGATGCGCAAGACCTCGGTATAGGTGAGGACACCCAGGGCCTCCCGCTCCGCCACGCGCTGGTAGTAGAGGAGGGCCTCCTTGCGGGTGGGCTTGGGGCCGTGGGACACCAGAGGGTGTCCGCCGATTTCTATGTTCTTGCTCTCGGAGAAGAAGACCAGGTCCCGGGGAAAGCGGTAGATGGTCTCCGCCACCGTGCCCCTTTCCAAAACCAGGTGGGAAAGCCCAAGGCGCTTGGCCTCTATGGCAGCGGCAAGCCCCACGGGTCCAGCCCCCACCACCAACACGTCCACCATGCTCCCCAGTTTATGGGGTATAGTTCTTGCCCATGGAGTGGCTCGCTAACCCCGAGGTCTGGATCGCCCTCGTCACCCTCACGGTGCTGGAGGTGGTCCTGGGCGTGGACAACGTGATCTTCATCAGCATCCTGGCTTCCAAGCTTCCCAAGGAGGAGCAGGACCGGGCCCGGGTCCTGGGCCTAAGCCTGGCGGCGGTAACCCGCATCCTCTTCCTCCTCTCCATCGCCTGGATCATGGCGCTTAAGAAACCCCTCTTCGCCCTTATGGGCCACGAGGTCACGGGGAAGGACCTGGTCCTCATCGCCGGAGGGCTTTTCCTCATCTACAAGTCTGTGAAGGAAATCCACGAGAAGCTGGAAGGGGAACCGGGGCATGCCGTGAAGCGGGTGGCCCCGAGCTTCGCCAGCGTCATCGCCCAGGTCCTCCTATTGGACATCGTCTTTTCCATTGACTCCGTGATCACCGCCGTGGGCCTCACCCGCTATGTGCCCGTGATGGTGGCGGCCATCCTCATTTCCGTAGCCATCATGCTCCTGGCCTCCAAGGGGATCTACGCCTTCGTGAACGAACACCCCACGGTGAAGATGCTCGCCCTAAGCTTCCTCCTCCTCATCGGCTTCACCCTGGTGGCGGAAGGGAGCGGGGTCCACATCCCCAAGGGCTACATCTACTTCGCCATGGGCTTCGCCGTCTTCGTGGAGTGGCTAAACCTCAGGGCGGGGCTAAGGGGCAAGCCCGTGAAGCTCCACCAGCCCTACGAAGAGGAAGGGTAAAATCGGGCCGGAGGGTGGTCCTATGGAATACCGGATTGAGCGGGACACCATGGGCGAGGTGAAGGTGCCGGCGGACAAGTACTGGGGAGCCCAGACCCAGCGTTCCCTGGAGCACTTTAAGATTGGGGCCTGGCGCTTCCGCATGCCCCTAGAGGTCATAAGGGCCTACGGGATGCTAAAAAAGGCCGCCGCCAGAGCCAACTTGGAGCTGGGCGAACTCCCCGAGGAGATCGCCAAGGCCATCATCCAGGCGGCGGAGGAGGTGGTCCAGGGCAAGCTGGACGAGCACTTCCCCCTGGTGGTCTTCCAGACGGGTTCGGGCACCCAGACCAACATGAACGTGAACGAGGTCATCGCCAACCGGGCCTCGGAGATTCTGGGCAAGCCCCTGGGGAGCAAGTACGTCCACCCCAACGACCACGTGAACCGGGGCCAGAGCTCCAACGACACCTTCCCCACCGCCATGTACGTGGCCACGGCCCTGGCCCTCCACCAACGGCTTTACCCGGCGGCGGAAGCCCTCATCGCCACCTTTGAGGAGAAGGCCAAGGCCTTTGACAGCATCGTCAAAATCGGGCGCACCCACCTCATGGACGCCGTGCCCATCACCCTGGGGCAGGAAATCGGCAGCTGGGCCGCCCAGCTAAGGAACACCCTGGGGATGGTGAAGGAGGCGGAAAAGGGCCTCTACAACCTCGCCATCGGGGGCACCGCCGTGGGCACGGGCCTCAACGCCCACCCCCGCTTCGGCGAACTGGTGGCCCGGTACCTGGCGGAGGAGACGGCCCTTCCCTTCCGGGTGGCCCAGAACCGCTTCGCCGCTTTGGCCGCCCACGACGAGCTGGTCCACGCAATGGGGGCTTTGCGCACCCTGGCCGGGGCCCTCATGAAGATCGGGAACGATATCCGCTGGCTGGCCTCGGGGCCTTACGGGGGAATCGGGGAGATCTTCATCCCGGCCAATGAGCCCGGCTCCTCCATCATGCCCGGCAAGGTGAACCCTACCCAGGTGGAGGCCCTCACCATGGTGGTGGTGCGGGTCTATGGCAACGACCACGCCGTGGCCTTTGCCGGAAGCCAGGGGAACTTCCAGCTCAACGTCTACAAGCCGGTGATGGTGGATGCGGCCCTCGAGTCCATCAATCTCCTGGCAGACGCCATGGAGTCCTTCAACGAGCACCTGGCCAAGGGGATTGAGCCCAACCTGGAGCGGATTGAGGAGCACCTGCAGAAGAACCCCATGCTGGCCACCGCCCTGAACAAGGCCATCGGGTACGACAAGGCGGCGGAAATCGTGAAAAAGGCCATCAAGGAGAAAAAGTCCCTAAAACAGGCGGCCTTGGAGCTGGGCTATCTCACGGAAGAGGAATTTGACCGCATCGTGGTGCCCCTAAAGCTGGCCAAGCCCCACGAGGGCTAGGACGCTTTGTGAGAAGGCCCACCCCCTGAGGGGGGTGGGCGCTTTATAGTGGAGCTTGGGAGGTGAAGTATGCCGTATCCGTTTAAGCTACCCGAGCTCGGTTACCCCTATGCGGCCCTAGAGCCCCACATTGACGCCCAGACCATGGAGATCCACCACCAGAAGCACCACGGGGCCTACGTGAACAACCTCAACGCCGCCCTGGAGAAGTACCCCTACCTCCACGGCGTGGAGCTGGAGGTGCTCCTCCGCCACCTGGCCGCCCTGCCCCAGGACATCCAAATGGCGGTGCGCAACAACGGGGGCGGGCACCTGAACCATAGCCTTTTCTGGCAACTCCTGACCCCGGGTGGGGCCAAGGAGCCCGTGGGGGAGCTCAAGAAGGCCATTGACGAGCAACTGGGGGGCTTCCAGGCGCTAAAGGAAAAGCTCACCCAGGCGGCCATGGGCCGCTTCGGCTCGGGCTGGGCCTGGCTTGTCAAGGACCCCTTCGGCAAGCTCCACGTCCTCTCCACCCCCAACCAGGACAACCCCGTGATGGAGGGCTTCACCCCCATCGTGGGCATTGACGTCTGGGAGCACGCCTACTACCTGAAGTACCAAAACCGCCGGGCGGATTACCTCCAGGCCATCTGGAACGTGCTCAACTGGGACGTGGCGGAGGCTTTCTACAAGAAGGCCTAAGGGAGGTTGCGCTTCCAGGGGGCCGGAAGGCCCCCTTTACCCTTCCAAGAGGCGGGCCACTGCCTTTTCCAGAGCCGCCACCGCCTCCTTCACCCGCCAAGCCCCCTTGTCCCGGACGCCCGCAGGGTTGGAGATGGCCCGAAGCTCCGCCCCTTGGATGCCGAGGGCGAGGCAGGCCCGGGCGAAGGCTGCCCCTTCCATGTTCTCCAGGGCGGCGTTCCACCGGTGGGCCAAGGCCAGGGCTTCCTCGAGGCTTTCCGAAACCAGGTCCCGGGTGAGGCCGGTGACGACCCGAAGGCCCAGGCGCCGGGCCAGGTTCTGGGTGAGGCCCTTGTCCAGGGGAAAGCGGTTATAGAAGCGCTCCCCTTCCTGCTCCCAAGCGGAAAAGCCCAGGGCCTTTAGGCCCTCCCTTACGCCCAGGTCCGCCTCCACCTCCTCCCCCACCAGGACCAGATCCCCCGGGCGGAGGCCGCTACCCGGATAGGCCCCGGCGATGCCCAAGAGGAGGGCCTTTTCCACCTTGTGGGTGGCCGCCCAAAGGGCCAGGGTTAGGGCGGCATTCACCTTGCCGATGCCCGTTTCCAGGTAGACGAAGCCCCTTCCCCTAAGCCCCTTGCGCCCGAGGAAAGAGAAGGCCTCCCCTTCCAGGAAGGGGGCCTCGAGGGCCGTGGGGGAAAGGAGAAGCCACACTAATCCACCACCCGGAAGCCCAAGGCCTCCGCCCGCTCCACGAAGAACTGGATGTTCTCCGCCCTAACCTCCCCCCCGAGACTCTTGCGGTCAAAGGCCTCCTCCGCCGCCAGGATCATGGTTTCCGCCAGGCAGGCGGGCACCTGGTTGGGAGCGCCGAAGTGGAGGTCCAAGGTGGCCCACGCCTCCCCGGGAAGCCGCACCACCCCTCCGGGGATGACCCGCACCCCCGGCACCTCCCGCACGGAGGGGTGGACGTCCGGGGGCACCCCCTCGTCGTAGATCCAGGCCCCGGGCTTCACGTGCTCGGGGTAGATGACGGGGTTGGGGTCGCTGGTGGCGGTGAAGACGAGGTCCGCCTCCCGGATGGCCGCCACCTCGGTGCTTACCCGGATCTCCGGGGCTTCCCCTTTGCGCTCCAGGTTCTTCCTCAAGGTCTCCGCCGCCCGCCCAAGCCGTTCCAGGTCCCGCCCCACCAGGACAAGCCGGCCCACCAGGGGGGCGATCTGCCGGGCAATGCCGAAGGCCACCACCCCGTTGGCCCCCACCACGGCGGCGGTGGTGGCCTTTAGGTCCTTGCCGCTTTGGGCGAAGTGGGCGAGGATCTGGGGGATGGCCGCCTTTACCGTGCCCGCGGTGTAGGCGCCCCCGTTGGTCACCTCAATCCCCGGCACCGCTTCCTGTACCTTCTTCCCCTTCTCCCCCACCACGCTCCAAAAGGCCCCAAGACCCACCACCGTGGCCCCAAGCTCCCGGGCAAGCCTCGCCCCCTGGATGGCCCGCTTTACCGCCAGCTCCGGCTTCCCCTTGATCTGGTGGGGCAGAAGGGGAGCGGAGATCAGGTGGCAGAGCACCTCCCGCCCATCCGCCGTCTTGACCCCGCGCACCTCCCCCACCTTCATGGGGCGGAAGCGCTCCGCCAGCCATTCCATCCACCCCTGCCGCAGAAGCCCCAGGCGGACCAAAGGCCTAAGCCAGCGAAACCGGGGGCTTTGCCAGAAATCCTCCAGGGTGAGGGGGTGGATGAGGAAGGCGCAGACCACCTGCCGCTCCGAGGGAAGGGGCAAGGGGTTTCCCAGCTTAGGTTCGGTGCCCTCGAGGATCCGGCCCAAGTTTTCCTTGTAGCGCCAAAGGGCGAGGAGGAAAAGCCCCAAGGCGAGAAGCCTTTCCGCCCCGCCCCACCCCCCGGGGAACCCCGCCAAGAGGAGGCCCAAGGGAAGCCCCAAGGCCCCCAAGGAGGCGTAGCCCGTGAGGGCGTAAAGGGTAAGGCCCAAGGCCACGGGCACCATCCCCAAGGCGGGGGGCAAGGGAAGCCCCGCCACGATGCCCAAGAGGACCCCGGCCCCCTTGGCCCGAAGCGGCCAAGGGTCGCGGAGGAAAAGGGGGTAGAGGTGGCCCAGGTAGGCCGCTATCCCCAAAAGGAGAAGCTCCGCCAGGGAAAGCCCGAGGGCACGCCCCAAAAGAAGGGGCAAATACCCTTTCAAGAAATCCAGGACAAAGGCCAGGAGGGTAAGCCCCACGCCCAGGCGCCTAAAGGCGTTCTCTAGGCCTAAGGTGTAGGGGCTTGCCGTGCGCAGGTCCACCCCCCGCCGCCGGGCAAGCCAGTGGCCCAAAGGAAGCGCCCCCACCAGGTAGGCCAAGGGGAAGAGGAAAACGCTCATCGCAGGTAGTTTAGCCCGGCCACCGCCCCCCCGGTAAGGAGGAGGACGATAAGCCCCGCGCCTAAGACCCCCAAGGAGATGGCCAGGAGGGCGTAGCGCCGCCTAAGCCCGAGCACCACGGCGAGGACCGCCCCGCTCCAAGCCCCGGTGCCCGGAAGGGGCACGGCCACAAAGAGGAAAAGGCCTAGGGCCCCAAGCCGCTGGACCTGCTCTTCCCCTCTAAGCCGCACCCGGGCCTCGAGGGCCCGCCACAGCCGGGCGAAAAAGGGGTTGCGGGTGGCCAGGCCCACCGCCCAGGGCAGGAGCGCCAGGGCCACGGGAGCCACCAAGAGGTTGCCGAGAAGGCTTAAGAGGAAAGCCTCCCACGGGGGAAGCCCTAAGGCCACCCCCAAGGGGATCGCCCCCCTTAGCTCCACCACGGGCAGGGCGGCCACCAAGACCACGTAAAGCTCAGGCGGCATAGGGAAATGGCGCCCTGCCAGGAAGCCTCCCGCAGGGCGCAAAGGGGCCCGCTTTAGGCCGAGGCCCGGGCGGCCTTGGCCTTCTCCACGAGCTCGGCAAAGACCTGGGGCTCCCGCACCGCCAGATCCGCCAAGACCTTGCGGTCCAGCTCCACCCCCGCCTTCTTCAAGCCGTGGATGAAGGAGGAGTAGTTGAGCCCGTGTTGGCGGCAAGCGGCGTTGATGCGCACGATCCAGAGCTTGCGGAAATCCCGCTTCTTCCGCTTGCGGTGGGCATAGGCATAGTTCCCGGCGGCGAAGAGGGTTTCCCGGGCCTTGCGCACGCTCTTGGAGCGGAGGCCCCAGTAACCCTTGGCGAGCTTCAGGATCTTCTTGTGCTTCCTGCGGCGGACAACCCCGGTTTTGGCGCGCGGCATCCACTACCTCCTTTACGCGTAGGGGAGGAGGAGCTTGATCCGCTCCGCCTCGGGCTTGGCCAGGGTGAACTTCCGCCCCTTCTGCCGGATCTCCTTACCGGACTTGTGCCAGTTGAGGTGCCGCTTGCCCGTCTTCATGGCCACCACCTTGCCCGAAGCGGTCACCTTTACCCGCTTCTTGGCGCCCTTATGGGTCTTCATCTTTGGCATACGCTTCCTCCTGCCCTTGGGAAGCGCCCCTCCAGGGGGTCTTAAGGGCTCCCCAAAAGCCCTCCCACTATACCAAGGGCAAAGCCTTCCGTCTAGGCAGACACCTTGGCGGGCGCCAGGAGCATGTTCATATCCCGGCCCAAAAGCTCGGGCTTCATCTCCACCACGGCAAGGCCCTTGAGGTCCTCGGCCACGCGGTTCAAAAGCCTTTCCCCAAGCTCGGGGTGGCTCATCTCCCGCCCCCGGAACATGATGGTGACCTTGACCTTGTGCCCCTCCTCCAGGAAGCGCTTGATATGGTTGAGCTTGGTCTGATAGTCGTGGTCGTCAATCTTGACCCGGAACTTGATGGACTTGACCTCGGTGCGCTTGGCCTTCTTCCGGGCCTCCTTCTCCGCCACCTGCTGCTCGTAGCGCCACTTGGAGTAGTCCATGATGCGGGCCACGGGGGGGTCGGCGGTGGGGCCCACCAGGACCAGGTCCAGGTCCTGCTCCTCCGCAAGGCGCAAGGCCTCCCGCGTGTCCATGATGCCGAGTTGCTGCCCGTCGGGTCCGATGACCCTCACCTGTTTGGCGCGGATGCGTTCGTTTACCAGGTACTCCTTTATCTACACCACCTCCTAGCCCGCAGGGCCTCGGCCTCTTCCTGTGCGGGCTAAGGGCAGTCTAGCAGGAAGGCTTTCCCACTACAATGGGGGCATGGTCCAGGTGGAACGCGGGCGGGTCTACCGCCTTTACCTGAACGACCCCGAGCGGCGCAACCCCCTCTCCCCCGCCATGGTGGAGGGCCTCCTGAAGGCCCTGGACGAGGCGGAGGAAGACCCCGAGGCCAAGGCGGTGGTCCTCACGGGAAAGGGCCAGGCCTTTAGCGCTGGGGCGGACCTGGCCTTTTTGGAAAGGGTCACGGAGATGGGGGCGGAGGAAAACTACCGCCACTCCCTTTCCCTCATGCGCCTCTTCCACCGCCTCTACACCTTCCCCAAGCCCACGGTGGCGGCGGTGAACGGCCCGGCGGTGGCGGGCGGGGCCGGGCTGGCCACCGCCTGCGACCTCGTGGTCATGGAGGAGGGGGCCAAGCTCGGCTACACCGAGGTCAAGATCGGCTTCGTGGCCGCCCTGGTCTCCGTGATCCTCGTGCGGGCCGTGGGGGAAAAGGTGGCCAAGGACCTCCTCCTCACGGGGCGCCTCCTGGAGGCGAAAGAGGCCAAGGCCCTGGGCCTTGTGAACCGCCTAAGCCCCCCGGGAAAGGCCCTGGAGGTGGCGGTGGCCCTGGCGGAGGAGGTGGCGCAAAACGCCCCCTCCTCCTTGCGCCTCACCAAGGAGCTCCTGCTCGCCCTGCCGGGGATGGGCCTCGAGGACGGCTTCCGCCTCGCCGCCTTGGCCAACGCCTGGGTGCGGGAAACGGGGGACCTCAAGGAGGGCATCCGCGCCTTCTTTGAGAAAAGGAAGCCCCGTTTCTGACGTAGACTTGGGTTATGGGCCTCGTCCCGGAATGCTTCATCACCGAAATCGTGGCGCGGGACCTCAAGGAGGGAAAGTACCCCAGGCTCCTCACCCGCTTCCCCCCCGAACCCAACGGTTACCTGCACATCGGGCACGCCCGGAGCATCGTCCTCAACTTCGGCCTTGCCCTGGACTTTGGCGGGGAGTGCAACCTCCGCTACGACGACACCAACCCCGAAACGGAGAAGGAGGAGTACGCCCGGGCCATTGAGGAGGACGTGCGCTGGCTGGGCTTCACGCCGAGTAGGGTCCTTTACGCCTCGGACTACTTTGAAACGATGTACGCATGCGCCCTGGTCCTCATCCAAGAGGGCAAGGCCTACGTGGACGACCTTTCCGAGGAGGAGATGAGCGCCCTCAGGGCCCAGGGCAAGCCGAGCCCCTACCGGGAACGGAGCGTGGAGGAAAACCTGGAGCTCTTTGAAAGGATGCGCCGGGGAGAGTTCCCCACGGGAAGCCGGGTCCTAAGGGCCAAGATTGACCCCGCCCATCCCAACTTCAAGCTGCGGGACCCGGTGCTTTACCGCATCGTCCACGCCCCCCACTACCACGCGGGGGACCAGTGGGTCATCTACCCCATGTACGATTACGCCCATCCCCTCGAGGACTTCATTGAGGGCGTGACCCACTCCCTCTGCACCCTGGAGTTTGAGAACAACCGGGCGGTCTACGACTGGGTCATTGAGAACCTCAAGGGGAAGTGCGGCCTGCCCGAGGCGCCCAGGCCCTACCAGTACGAGTTCGCCCGGCTGGACCTGAGCCACACGGTCCTCTCCAAGCGCAAGCTCATCCGGCTGGTGGAAGGAGGGTACGTCTCGGGCTGGGACGACCCCAGGCTTCCCACCTTAAGGGCCCTTCGCAGGCGGGGGGTGCGGCCCGAGGCCATCCTCGAGTTCGTGCGGCGCACGGGGATCTCCCGCAACGAGGCCCTCATTGAGATGGACCTCTTTGAGGAGGTGGTGCGAGACGACCTGAACCCCATCGCCCCCCGGGTTCTGGGGGTGCTGGAGCCTCTCAAGATCCTCCTCACCAACTACCACGGGGAGGAGTGGATCGAGGCCCCCTACTGGCCCCGGGACATCCCCAAGGAGGGCACCCGTCCCCTGCCCTTTTCCCCAGAACTCTACATTGAGCGCACGGACTTCGCCCTCAACCCTCCCAAGGGCTGGAAGCGCTTCGCCCCAGGGCAGCGGGTGCGCCTCCGCCACGCCTACGTGATAGAGCTGGAGGACGTGGTGGAAGAGGGAGGCGAGGTGAAGCTCCTCAAGGCCCGCATCGTCCCCGGGACCCTGGGGGCCAACCCGGAAGATGGGGTCAAACCGAAAGGGGTCATCCACTGGGTTTCCGCCCGCCACGCCCTACCCGTGGAGTTCCGCCTCTACAACCGGCTTTTCCTCACCAAGGACCCGGAGGAGGGCGGGGACTTCCTGAAGAACCTGAACCCCGAGGCCTTGGTGGTGAAGCGGGGCTACGTGGAGCCCAGCCTCGCCCAAGACCCCAAGGACACCCGTTACCAGCTGGAACGCCTGGGCTACTTCTGGCAGGACCCCGTGGACTCGAGGCCCGGCGCCCTGGTCCTAAACCGCATCGTCCCCCTCAAGGAGGGGTACAAGGCCTAAAGGCCCACGCTGAGGCCCAAGGCCGCCCCCACCCCGAAGCCCTGGGTGGGGGTTAGGTAATAGGTGGGGTGGACCTCCAGGTAGGCCCCGAGGAGGGGCAGGGGCAGGTTGAGCCAGGTGCCCAAGACCGCCCGCACCCCCCCCTGGCCGCGGGCATCCCCGGGGAAGCTCAGGGCGGGCCCCGTGCCGTAGAAGGCCCCCAGGCCCAGGTAGAGGTCGGTGAGGGGAAGCTTGAGGAGAAAGTCCATCCCTCCCCCCAGGGCCTCGAGGCCCACCCCCCCCATAGACCCGCCCGTCCAGCACAAGGGGCACCAGGGGGAAGCGCACACCCCCCTGCACCCCGAAGGGGCTACCCAGGCTCACCTCCGCCCGCTGGGCTAGCCCCAAGGCCAAAAGAACCCCAAGAAGCGCCACAACCCTACGCACGCCGCACCTCCTTTAAGAGTTCCACCACCTTGGCCACCTGGGCCCGGTGCCCCCCAGGCCGGTAGTCCACCATGACCGCTTCCACCTGGAGCATCCCCAAGGCCCGAAGAAAGGCCTCCTTCAGGGCCGGGCTTTCCAAGGGGCTCACCCGCATCCCTAGGTGGGGATGATGGGCGAGGAAGGCCTCGGCCAGCTCCCGGCGCGTCCAAATCCCGGAAAGCCGCTGGCCCAGGGCCTCCACCACCAGGTGCTCCCCCGGCTCCCCCTCCAACACGTACCAAACCCCGGAAAGCTCGGGCTCCACGGGTAGATAATACCTTCCGTGCGCCTGGACCGGTACCTAGTGGAAAAGGGCCTTGCGGAAAGCCGGGAGAAGGCCAAAGCCCTCATCGTCCAGGGCAAGGTGCGGGTGGAGGGGAAGGTGGTGGCGAAGCCCGCCTTCCCCGTGCCCGAGGGGGCCCGGGTGGAGGTCTTGGAGGAGGCCCGGTACGTGAGCCGGGGCGCCCACAAGCTCCTGGGGGCCCTGGAGGCCTTCCCCCTGGACGTGGCGGGCAAGGTGGCGGTGGACGTGGGGGCGAGCACGGGAGGGTTCACCCAGGTGCTTTTGGAAAGGGGGGCGCGGCGGGTCTACGCCGTGGACGTGGGGAAGGGGCAGCTCCACCCCACCTTGCGCCAGGACCCCCGGGTGGTGAGCCTGGAGGAGCAGGACGCCCGCACCCTCCACCTCCCCGAGCCCGTGGACCTCCTGGTCATGGATGTGTCCTTTATCTCCTCCACCCTTCTCCTGCCCAAGGCCTTAGAACTCCTCAGGCCCGGAGGGGACGCTTTGGTCCTGGTCAAGCCCCAGTTTGAGCTCTGGCCGGGAGCCCACACGGGGGTGGTGCGGGACGAAGGCCTTCGGCGGGAAGCCCTCCGCCGGGTGCGGGAAAGGGCGGAAGCTTTGGGCTTCCAGGTACTCGGGGAAAAGGAAAGCCCCCTCCCGGGCAAGGAGGGGAACCGGGAGGTCTGGCTTTGGCTCAGGCGCCCTTAAGCCACTCCTCGGCGATCTGCACGGCGTTGAGGGCCGCTCCCTTTAGGAGCTGGTCCCCCACCACGAAAAAGTCCAGGCCGTTCTCAAAGGCGAGGCTTTGGCGGACCCGCCCGACCTCCACGTTCCACTTGTGGCTGGCGGTGAGGGGCATGGGGTAGCGCTTGGCCAAAGGCTCGTCCACCACCTCCACCCCGGGGGCCTGCCTTAAGACCTCCCGCGCCGCCTCGGGGGTCACGGGCTCGGCGAACTCCACGCTCACCGCTTCCGCGTGCGCCCTGAGGGTGGGGACCCGCACCGCGGTGGCGCTGATACGGATGGAGTCGTCCCCAAAGATCTTGTGGGTCTCCCACACCACCTTCATCTCCTCCCGGGTGTAGCCGTTTTCCTGGAAAGCGTCTATGTGAGGGATGACGTTGAAGGGAAGGGGGTGGGCGAAGACCTCGGCCTCCGGGGTTTGCCCGTGGAGAAAGCGGTGGGTTTCCCTGAGAAGCTCCTCCATCCCCTTCGCTCCCGCCCCCGAGGCCGCCTGGTAGGTGGCCACCACCACCCGCTTGGCCCGAAAGGCCCGGTGCAGGGGCCAAAGGGCCATGGCCAGGATGGCCGTGGTGCAGTTGGGGTTGGCGATGATCCCCTGGTGGCGGAAGATGGCCTCCCGGTTCACCTCGGGCACCACCAGAGGCACCCAGGGCTCGTAGCGGAAGGCGCTGGAGTTGTCCACCACCACCGCACCCCCCTCCACCCAACGGGGAGCGAGGGCCTTGGAAAGCGCCCCGCCGGCGCTCGCCAGAATAAGATCGGCGGGCAGGGGACCCTCGGGCAAGGGCTCCACGGGGATTTCCTCCCCCTTGAAGGCCAGGCGCTTCCCAGCGGAGCGGGGGGAGGCGTAGAGCCTCAGGTCGCTTAGGGGAAAGTTGCGGGCCTCGAGGACCTTGAGGATTTCCTGCCCCACGGCCCCCGTGGCCCCCACCACGGCTACCCTCATGCCGCCCATGGTATCACCACCTAAGCTTCTCCCGCAAAAACCCCTCCAGCTCGTCCACGTGGAGCCTGATCTGCTCCATGGTGTCCCGGTCCCGCACCGTGACCGTGTCCTTGAGCTTGGTGGTGCCGTCCTTGCTCTGGCCAATCGTATCGTAGTCCACGGTGATGGCGAAGGGGGTCCCCACCTCGTCGTGGCGGCGGTAGGCCTTGCCGATGTTGCCCGTGTCCTCGTAGAGGATGCGCCCAAGGCCCAGGGCCTGGAGCCTGGCCTTAAGGGCTTTGGCGTACTGGGTGATCTCAGGGCGGTTCTTGGCCAGGGGGATGACCGCCGCCTTGATGGGGGCGAGCTGGGGCTTGAGCTTGAGGACGATGCGCTCTTCCCCATTGGGCAGTTCCTCCCGGGTGAAGGCCTCGGCCAACAGGGCCAAGACCCCCCGGTCCACCCCGGCGGAGGGCTCTATCACGTAGGGGACGAACCACTTCCCCGTGTCCGGGTCCCGGTAGGCCAGGCGGGCGGTGGAATGCTCGTTCCTGAGCACCTTGGCGGTGATGCCCAGCTCGTCCTGGTCCTTGGTGTGGCTCCCCAGGTCAAAGTCCGTGCGGTTGGCGATGCCCTCCAGCTCCTCTAGGCCGTGGGGGAAGCGGTAGAGGATGTCCACCGTGGCCTTGGCGTAGTGGGCGAGCTCCTCCTTAGGTTGCTGGTAGGGCACCAGGTTTTCCCGGCTTAGGCCCATCTCCTGCCACCACTTGAGGCGCTCCTCCACCCAGTAGCGGTGCCAGTACTCGTCCTCCCCCGGGCGCACGAAGTACTCAATCTCCATCTGCTCAAACTCCCGCACCCGGAAGATGAAGTTCCTGGGGGTGATCTCGTTGCGGAAGGCCTTGCCGATCTGGGCGATGCCGAA